>Ga0070686_100000051_pt1 | contig 97285 bp, 81 predicted proteins | sample KBSS23LmetaG_FD_65654 | JGI IMG/M metagenome (GOLD analysis project Ga0070686, IMG submission 65654) | Switchgrass rhizosphere microbial communities from Kellogg Biological Station, Michigan, USA - KBS S2-3L metaG | ecosystem: Host-associated > Plants > Roots > Rhizosphere ...
TGAAGTACCAGACGCCGGCGGAGTTCGACAAGCGGCTACGAGAAGCGACGCGCGCGTCGCTTCTCGTAGCCGCTTGATCCCCACTAACCAGGTGTCCACGAAAGTGGGGCAACTCCAGAGGCACAGAGAAAAAACCGCAGTTCTCTGTGTCTCCGTGCCTCTGTGTGACAAAGCAGTTCGGCCGGGTCTGGTAGAAAGATGAGGATCGGGCTGCAGGCGACGGATGCGACGTGAGGGGAGGATGCGTCGTGAAGGAGGATGGGCCGAGGGGGCGGGGATGGGTCGGTGGGGGAAGATGCGACTGAAGTCGCGGTCGCGACTACAACGGCACACAGTCCGCCTCCGCGGACTTCAACGGCAGCGGGCCGCGTTCCTGGCGGCCGATTGCAGGTCGGGCCGGCGCAATGCATCGCGCCGGCCCGTCTTTCGTCGACCGCCCGACGATGGATTCTACGGGCGATTGTTGCCGCCGCGGCCGTTGCCCTGCCCGCAGCTCTCGTCCACCGCGGTCTTGATCGCCTGGATGCGCTGGAGCACGTCGGCGCGCACGGGGAAGTTCGCGTTGAGCGACAGCATCGCCTCCGACGAGAGGTCGGCAACGCGCCGCCAGCCGCGCTCCACCGCCAAGCGCTGCACATCGCGCAGCGATGCGCGCGCGGCGCCGTTCTGCGCGACGCTCACGTAGTTCGAGCGCGTGTCGGAGCCTAGTGCGTTCTGGCCGTCGTACAGACGCTGGTTGATCTCTACGCACTGCGAGCCTTCGTTGCCGCGGCCGTAGCGGCCGCCGTCGTCGTCCGACCCGCCGCGTTCGTAGCGATCGTCGTCGTCGCGGCCGCCGTTGCCGTTGCGGTCGTCCCATCCGCCCCGGCCGCCGTCGCCACGTCCGTATCCGTCGCCGCGGCCGTAGCCGCCGCGCGGGTCGCGGTCATGCGCGAGCGCCACGTACACCAGCGCCATGGCCTGCGTGGGGTTGAGCGTGTAGCGGTAGCGGTTCGCCTCGGGGAACAGGCGCACCCACGCCTCGTCCAGCGCGCGCTGCTGGTCGCGGCGCAGGGTGCCGGGGTTGTAGCCGAACTCACGCAGCGCGCGGTCGAGCGCCGGCTGGCTGGTGCCGCGCCCGGCGATGCGCGTGGCCGACGGGGTCCCCGGCTGCGCCTGCGCCGTGGCGGCGCCCGCGAGGGAAACGGTGATCACGGCCGCGGCGAGGCGGGCGATGTGGCGGATGGAGCGCATGGCTGGACGATGGTTGGCGAGTAGGGTCGAGGCCGCGCGGAGGTCTCCGCGGTGGCACAGGGGGATCATCTCCCCCGCCCTTCCACCGCGCAAGGGTGGCGCCGACGCCAAGCGATGGCCCAACCGCTTACGCTGCATGTGGATACGGTGATCGTCCGCACGTCGGCACCGGGGAGATCGTCCGCTGCGGGTGACACATCCAACGCATGCGCGGCGCCGAAGCGCGGACACTTCCCAGTGCGACGAGCCTCGTGTTTACGGAAGAAGCTATCCAATCCATCGGTCCAACGCGTCGACGGAGCGTTGCAGCGCAGTCCTCCCTCGTCGTCGGTGCTGGCGCACGATCCACCGTCCGAGGCTGCAAGGGATCATCCGGGCCCGAGCGGCGCGGATGACCTGTGTCTCATACCAGTTTCCTCGATCGGCTGTGCATTCTCACCAGACTTCCTCCAGTCGTCTGATTTCGTCAACACCGTGAACGCGGAGCAACGGAGGAAAGCGGGGAGAGCGGAGAAAAGACAGGCAGTTCTCCGTTTCCTCCGCGCTCTCCGCTGCTCCGCGTTCACGCTGTTAGCCGGACCTGGCCCCCGATGGACCGAATCAGTGGCGATCTCGATGGCGTCCCGGGATCACGATGGAAGCACAATCCATCGGCCGATTCGGTCTCATGGGCGCGATGCCCCGGGAGCGGTGACGCGCCTGCTCGTGTCCGCTCGCGCGGGTGCGGACGCGGGTGCCGGAGCAGGCGCCGCCCTGGGGCGCGACGCGGGCGCATCCCTGGGAGCCGCGCCGCGCGGCCTGCCCGCCGCCGCGGCGCGCGGCGTCTCCCGCCCCGCGGTGACGCCCATCACGTTGTCGGCCAGGTTGCGGTCGATCAGCTTGTGCTCGGGGTCCACGCCGGCGCTGTCGGGGGGCTCGTCCACCACCATGCGCACGCGGTTGCGGCCGGCGTGCAGGCGGTACTTCGCGTTGTAAACCAGCCGCCCGCCGGCGTAGGCGCCCACGTCCACCAGGTCGTTCACCGGCACCTCGGTTTCGTTGCCCAGGCTGTCGGCCCGCACCTTCTTCGCCTCCACCGTGAGCGTCACCTCCCAGCGGTCGTCGTCCGCCACCTCGCCCTCCAGCAGTTGCCAGCTCCCGGTGACGGTGCGGTTGCCCCACAGTGTCACGCGCTGGAACAGGTCGTCCACCACCGGCTTCAGGGAATCGGGGGCGGCGGCGCGCAGGCGCTTCACCAGGTCGAGCGAGGTGGGGTAGGGCGGCCCGCGAAAGCGCCACTCGTCCAGGAAGCCGCGCAACGCCGCGTTCACCGCCCGCTCGCCGAGAAGATCGCGCAGGGCGTACATCGCCAGCGCGCCCTTGTTGTAGTGGATGTACTGCTGGTTCTCCACCAGCATCAGCGGCTTCTCGGCGCGCCGCTCGCCGCCGCGGCCGCGCAGGTACTGGTCCAGCTCGAAGCGCAGGAAGCGGCCGATCTGCTCGCGCCCGTAGCGCTTCTCCATCACCATCAGCGCGGTGTACTCGGCCAGCGTCTCGCTGAGCATGGCCGCGCCCTGCACGTCGGCCGGGGCCACCTGGTGCCCCCACCACTGGTGCGCCACCTCGTGCGCGGTCACGAAGAAGGGGTAGTCGATGTCGCCCGGCCGCACCCGCGCGATGAAGCCGATCTCCTCGCTGTAGGGGATGGTGTTGTCGAAGCTCTGCGCGAAGGCGCCGTAGCGCGGGAACTCGAGGATGCGCACCTGCCGGTGCTGGTACGGGCCGAACTCGCGCGTGCAGTAGTCCAGCGCCGCCTTCGTCCCGCCGATCATCCGCCCCACGTTGTACTCGTGCCCCGGCGTGTGGTATACCTCGATGGCCACGCCCTGCCAGCGGTCGCGCCGCACCCGGTAGCGCCCCGAGAGGAAGGCGTAGAAGTCGAGGATCGGCGCATCCATCACGTAGCGGAAGTAGCGCCGCCCGCCCCGCGTCCACGTGCGCGTGAGGTACCCCGGCGCCACCGCCGTCTGATCGCGCGAGGTGCCCACCGTCACGTCGAAGGCGATCCAGTCGGCGTCGCTCGAAACGAAGTTGCGGGTGGCCGCCCGCGCGTCCTCGATCGACGCGGCGCGCGGGCGCTGGGGGAGGCCGTGCTTGGCGCGGTCGCCCTCGTCGGTCATCTCGCCCTCGGCGTTGTAGCCGATGTGCGGAAGGAGCTGGCTGTTGAAGAAGGTGCCGTTGTTCACCACCGGCTGGTACTGCGGCTCGTTGGGGAAGCCGTGCGTCTCGTGCGCCACGTCGAAGCGCAGGTGCATCGAGTCGCCCGGCGCCAACGGCGTGAGCAGGCGGAAGACGTAGTAGCCGCGCGCGCTGTCGGCCAGCACGCGGCGCGCCGGCCGGTCGGGCGCGAGCTGCCGGATGCGCAGCGTGTTGGGCAGGTCCACGTGCAGCGAGTCGATGGAGCCCGCGGTACGGTTGGCCAGCGTGTAGGCGCCGCGCACCCGCACGTCGCGCCGCTCGGGGTAGATGTCCACGTCCAGCCGCGCGGCCGTCACCCTCGGCTGCGGCGCCCACTCGAAGCGCTTGTACAGCTTCTCGTAGCTGGCGGTGACCGCCTTCGCGTCGGCCCGGCTCTCGTAGTGGTTGAGGACGTTGGTGTTGTAGAAGATGAAGCCGCCCGTGGCGCCCACCAGCGCGACGGTGGCCGCGATGCCCAGCGCGAGCTGCGGCGTGAGCCGGCGGCGCGCCATGCGGATCCGGCGGCCCAGCCCGGCCTCCTGCCCGCGCACCCACAGCAGCCCCGCCACGAACATCAGCAGCACGCCGATCCCCGTCCAGTAGAGCGCGAACCACGCCCACATCACCGGCACGTGGCCGAAGCCGTTCATGTCGGAGTACACCAGCGAGGGCGAGCCGCCGTACTGCAGCAGGTTGTGGTCGATCCCCGCCAGGTAGTACAGCAGGCTCTGCCCCACGAACACCAGGATCACCGCCAGGTGCCCCACGTACTTGTGGTTCACCAGCGTCTGCACCAGCACGGCCAGGAAGACGAAGGGGAGGAGGTCGCCCACCAGGGTGAAGACGAAGAGCGCGCGCAGGTACAGCCACGGCTCGAACTTCGTGTACCCGTACGCCGCCTGGATCACGATGCCGGTGAGCATCGACGCCGCCTGCAGCGCGGCCACGATGGCGACCAGCGCCGCCACCTTGGCCACGAACGGAACCCAGGTGGGCACCGGCAGCGAGTCGTGGATCCCCGCCGCGCGGCTCTCGCGCTCGTTCCACACCAGCTCGCCGGCGTAGAAGGTGACGATGATCACGGTGAAGATCCCGAAGCCGCCCTCCAGCAGCTCCAGCACCTTGTAGGTCACCGGGTACGTGCGGGTGCCGTAGATGGCGCCCACCTGGGTGCTCAGCATCAGCACCAGCGACACGCAGAGCGTGACCAGCACGGGGAACCACACGTTCGCCACCACCTCGCGCAGCGAGCGCCGCGTCTCCCCCGCCAGCTGGCGCAGCCGCGCGCCCGCGCCGAACGAGCGCCGCGCGGCGGGCACGCGCAGGGGCGCAGGGGGCGCCGCCGGCCCCGGCTGCCAGCGCGGCGCGCGGCCGAAGTCCGAGGTCTGGCGGAAGCGGAAGGCGGCCGCGCCCAGCGCGAACACCGCCGCGCCCACGCCGGTCCACAGCAGGCGGTTGAGCGCCACGCCGGTGTCCAGCGGGATCTGCGCGCCGTTCAGCTCCGACACCGTCCAGTAGCGCGTGGCCAGCGCCACGGCCGAGAAGGCGAACGGGTCGGCCAGCCGCGACAGCCACACGCTGTCGATGGCGTTGATGAACGCCGCCGCCACCGACCACCCGGTGAGCAGCACCATCCCGCCCACGTAGGTGGGGAGCATCCTCCGCGTGAGCGCGGTGAGCGTGACGAACAGCGCGGCGGTGAACAGCAGGTTGGGGAGGACGAACACCCCCAGCGGCAGCAGGTAGTCGAGCGGGTGGAAGGGGCCCACGCGGCCGTGGTCGATGGTGGGCCACACGGTCGCGAGGAGGATCCCGGGGATGCACCCCAGGAACACCACCGCGTTGGCCGCCACCGCGCCCAGCCAGCGCCCGGCCAGGTACTGCACGGGGCGGATGGGCGTGGTGAAGAAGAGCGGATACGCGCCCGTCTGGAAGTCGCGGTAGACGGCGTTGCCGGCCAGCGCGGCGGTCACCGGCACGCTGAGGATGGCCAGCACCTGCAGCAGGCTGGCGATGGCGTGCGGCGAGTTGACCAGCAGGATGCTGTCGCCGCTGTCGCCCGAGGTGAACACGCCGCCCTCGCCCGCGATCCAGATGAAGCCGACCGCCGCGAACAGCGCGAAGTACACCCACGTGGCCACGCGCCGCATCTGCGTGCGGAACTCGAAGCCGGCCAGCCGCAGCGCGCCCCTCACGCGCCCCCCGTGGGGTCGCCGTCCACACGACGCTCCGGCCGCCGCTGCACCACCTCGCCGAACACCGGCATGTGCGCCGCGCCCGGCCCGCGCCGCTCGGGAGGCGCCGGCGGCGGCTCCGTGGGCGTTGACGGTGGCGTCTCCGATGCCGTGGACCGTGGCGCGTCCGGCGAGACGGACGGAGCCGTCGGTGGCGCAGCGGGCGCGGGGGATGATTCGGGCGCGGACGGCTGAAGATGCGGCGCCGGAGCGGCCTCGGCCGGTCGTGCCGATGCGTTCCGATCTCCCGCGGCCTGATGCTGCGATCCGCCGTCGATCGAGAACGGCGCGACAGGGATCGCGTCCCATCGCACGGAAGCCGCGGGCGATGTGCGGTCCGCAGCGGATGGGCGGGGCTCGATGGATTGAGGCGGCGCGTCAGCGGACGGCGGCGCGTGGGCCGTGGGCTCCTCGGCGGATGGAATGGCCACGGGCGCGTGGACGGACCCGTCGGCGGAGCCCTCCGCCAGCGGCGCCGTGGGCGCGGCGGGGTCGTCTCCCATCGTGCGCACGACGTAGGGCGAGGGCGACGGCATCGCCGCGCCGTCGCCGGCTTGCGGGGGGGCGATGGAGATGCCGCGGATGGCGGTGAAGTAGACGTCCTTGAGGTCGGGCTCCACGGGCTCGAACGTCGCGTCTGGCGGCGCGTCGGCGAAGACGTGGATCACCGTGCGGCCGCCCACCAGCGTGGTGGAGATGACGGGGAGCGCCTGCTCGAAGCGCGGCAGCTCGGCGCGGTCCACCTGGCGGCGCCACACGCGGCCGCGCACCGCCTCCACCGCGCCCGCCGGCTCGCCCTCCAGCAGAATGCGCCCGCCGGCGATGATGGCCATGCGCGTGCACAGCTCGCTCACGTCCTCCACGATGTGCGTGGACAGGATCACCACCGCGCTCTCGCCCAGCTCGCTGAGCAGGTTGAGGAAGCGCGCCCGCTCGGCAGGGTCGAGCCCCGCGGTGGGCTCGTCCACGATGATCAGCCGCGGCTGCCCGATCAGCGCCACCGCGATCCCGAAGCGCTGCCGCATCCCCCCACTGAAGCTGCCCAGCTTCTGCTTGCGCGCGTTGTACAGGTTGGTCTGCTGCAGCAGCGCCTCCACCGTGGCGCGCCGCTCGCGGCGGTCCACCAGCCCCTTCAGCAGGCCGAAGTGGTCGAGCATGTCCTCGGCGCTCACCCGCGGATAAAGCCCGAACTCCTGCGGCAGGTAGCCCAGCGTGCGCCGCACCGCGTCGTGGTCGCGCAGCACGTCGATCTCGCCCAGCCGAGCCGTGCCGGCTTCGGCCTCCTGCAGCGTGGCCAGGATGCGCATCAGCGTGCTCTTCCCCGCCCCGTTGGGCCCCAGCAGCCCGAACAGCCCGGGCGGGATGGTGAGCGACACGTCGCGCAGCGCCGTGGTGCCGTTGGGATACGTTTTCCAGAGGTGTTGGATGACCAGGTCCATCAGGGCGAGACTCGGGTGGCGGGAGAGGAAACGGGCGGCGCGAGGCCATCGACAATCTTGCACCGCGCGGCTCCCCGCGCCATTTGGCGGAAGGCCGCCCGCCCATGCTCACACCAGCGGTTCCCCCGGGCAGTTCAACGCTTGCCGCCGATTCCCCGCCCCGGCTCGTCCACGATCCCGTGATGAGGGCGGGACCGTCGGCGGCGTGCAGTCGCGCTGGCGATCACCGCCCGTGTCGGAGCATTACCGCTTCGAAACCCTGCGCGGCACCCCGGCGGGCCCACGGCCGCGGACGTGGATCATACCAGATCCGACTGAACTGCTTACTCACACAGAGGCACAGAGACGCAGAGAACCACGGGTTTTTCTCTGTGCCTCTGTGCCTCTGTGTGACACTTCAGCAGGTCCTGCCGCCGCAACGATTCCTGCGGATCTGGTATCACACCCGTCCGCTCTTCCCGCCCGACGCGTGCACGCTGCCGTCGTTGGCCGCGGGCCAGCCTTGCGGCGCCCGAGCGCTTGCAGAAACGGAAGAGAAGATGGCACGCCGTTCGGCGGCCCGGAGGGAACCAGCGGCCCGTTACGGGCTAGCCGGTTGAGCAGCGGAAGGTTGGGCGGGGTTGCGCGGATACTCGAGCGTCTGGCGGGCCTCGCTCCCGTCCGAATGCCGCACCCGCCGCTCCCCCGCCTTCACGTCGCCCGTGAGGTGCATGATCCCGATGGGGGCGAACGGTGCGCTCGGTTCCACGTAGAGCCCCGACGAGCGCTTGAGCACGGGGGTGGAGAACCAGGTGATCCAGTTGTAGCGGGCAGGCAGGAAGTAGGTCGGGAGGCCGGCCGTGTAGATCACGTAGTTGAGGGTGAACTGCTCGATGTAGAAGCTGCGCGTGCGCTGCAGCGCCTTGCCCAGCTCGGCGGCCCACAGCGCCCAGTGCGGCGCGTCGCCGCGCAGGGCGAACACCCCCGAGTTGATGGTGGGGTTGAGCCCGCATTGCTTCGCGGTCTCCGCACCGTAGACCGATTCGTACGAGGCGAAGCGCTCCAGCGCGTGCCGCGTGTCGAAGGTGATCGAGTAGCAGCGGTCGATCTCGGGTGTGATGGCCATCCGCTCGCTGCCCGCGATGGCCACGTAGGTGTCCACCGCCCCCCAGTCCTGGATCCAGGTGTCGGCGTCCATCCAGAGGTACACGTCGTAGCCGGGAAAATAGCGCGGCAGGAAAGGACGCGCGGTCTGCGCCTGGAAGGTGCGGGGCGCGGCGTCGCGGCCGGGAAAGTCGAAATCCCATTCCGGGCGCGTGTGCTCCACACCCAGCGTGTCGAGCCACGCCAGCTGTTCGCGGTCCAGCCCCAGATCCAGCACGCGAATATGCGCATCCCTTCCCTGCGGCCTGTCACGGCAGGAAAGGACCAGCCCCTGCAACAGCCCGAAGTAGCCACTGTCGGCGGCCGAGACGATGCAGAAGCGCATGGGGCGCGCGCTCTTCCTAACCGCCGTAGAGCTGCAGCGGCGGGCACCCCGGCCCCAGGCTGAACACGTTGCAGCCCTGGTCGCCCTCCGCGAGGTTGGGAAGCGGGGCCAGCCGGAAGGGAGCGGGCGCGTCGTCGGGGAAGTGGTACGAGGTGAAGCCCAGCCCTTCCAGCGCGCGGACCCACCCGGCCGCCTCGCTCCGCCGCGCGGGATCGCCCGCCGCCATCCCGTGCTCCCACATCACGGCGTGCACCCGCCCGCTCTCCAGCAGGGCCCGGGCGCCGGCCAGCACCTGCGTCTCGGCGCCCTCCACGTCCACCTTCAGGAAGACGCGCCGGCCCTGCAGGTGGGGGCGCTCGGCGAACAGGTCGTCGAGCGTCACCACCGGCACGCACAGGTTGGCACCGGGGAGCTCGCGGATGGGGGTCCACGGGGCGATGGTGTGCCCCATCGAGGTGTTGAGGCGCAGGCGCGCGAAGCCGGGGCGCTCGCCGCACGCCGCCGCCACGATCTCCACGCCGTCGCGGAAGCCGTTGTGCGCCACCGCGTCCATCAGGCGGCACACGTTCTCGGGGTGCGGCTCCACGGCCAGCACGCTCACCTCGCCCGGCCAGCGCGACGCCGCCGAAAGCGAGAAGATCCCCCAGTGGGCGCCCACGTCCACGAACACGTCGCCGGGCTGCAGGTGCGCGTCGAAGAGGTGGCGCGGCGCGGCCTCGTAGCCGTCGGCCCAGCGTTCCTGGTGGATCAGCACCCGGATCGCCACGTCGGGAAGCGACAGCCGGGGTACCGGCAGCACGAAGCGCGGCCGGTCGTCGCCGTCGCGAAAGCGCGAGGGGACCAGGAAGGCGCCGTCCTCGCGCGTGGGGAGCGTGGGCGCGGTCATGCGCACGCCGCCACGGGTTCGGCCCGTGGGGCGCCTGCCACCGCGTGGAGGGCGGCCTCCCGCGCGAGCGCGTCGGCGACCTCGGCGAACACCTCGCCCCAGGTGCCGTCCCAGCGCTGGCGGAAGAGGCGCATGGTGGGGTACCAGGGGCAGTCGTCGCGGCCGCGCTGCCAGCGCCAGCACGCCTGCCGTGGCAGCACCAGCCACACCGGCCGGCCCAGCGCGCCGGCCACGTGCGCGATGGAGGTGTCGTTGGTGACCACCAGATCGAGCGCGGCGATCGCCGCGGCGGTGTCGGCCATGTCGACGAAATAGGTGCCCAGGTCGGCGATGCTCACATCGGCCGGCTTCCCTTCGAGCAACTCGGCGCCCACGCCCTTCTGCAGGCTGAAGAGCCGCACTCCGGGCACCTCCGCCAGAGCCAGGAAGCTTTCGAAGGGGATCTCGCGGTTGTGGCCGGGTAGATTGTAGCGGTTCCCCGCCCAGTTGACCCCTACCCGCAGCCCCGTGAACCTGCCCAGGATCGTGCGCCAGCGCTCCACCTGCCGCGGGTCGGCGTGCAGGTAGGGAACCTCGGCGGGAATCGAGCCGAGCGAGTCGAACCCGAGCAGGTGGGGGAGGCTTCCCGACCACACCTGCACGTCGAAGTGCGGCAGCTCGGCCCCCGTCTCGGGCACCTCGTCCACGCCAGGGCAGGTGAGCATCAGCCGGCGCAGCGTCCCCGGGCACTGCACGATCACCCGCCCGCCCCGCTCCCGGAGGTTCCGCGCCCAGCGTACGAACTGGATCTGGTCGCCCAGGCCCCCTTCGGCCAGCAGCAGGATGGCGCGGCCTTCCAGCGACGATCCGTCCCACAGCGGCTGCGGGTAGGGTGGTGGCGAGCCCTGTAGCCGCCACTCGTTCTCGGCCCAGGCGCGCCGATAGTCGCCGGAGATGTAGAGCGTGGCGAAAAGGTTCAGGTGCGCGACGACGTTCGCGGGCTCGTGCTCGACGAGCCGCTCGAGCGTCGCCGTCGCGCCAGGGTAGTCGCCCGCGCTGCGCTGGGTGTCGGCCAGGGCCAGGTGCAGGTCGGCGTTGCCGCGGTCGAGGGCAACGGCCCGGCGGATCTCCGCGTCCGCCTCGCCGAACCGCGCCAGCCGCGCGAGCGCCCGCCCCAGGTACAGGTGCGCATCCACGGACGACGGATCGGCGCACGTGGCACGCCGGAGCAGCCCTTCGGCTTCCTCCAGCCATTCGCGCTCGGCGCGCGGCGCGGCCCACGTCTCGTCGGCGCCAGACGCGTCGGCCAGCGCCGCCATGCCGTCGTGGGTCGCGCGGGCATGCCGCGCCACGTCCAGCAGCGTGCGGCCGAGGATGCACAGGGCCTGCGCATGGGCCGGGTCGCGCTCGAGCAGCGCGCCGCAGATCCCCGCGGCCGACGCGAGCTGGCCCGCCTCGCGGAGCCGTTGGGCCTCGCCTGGGCCGGCAAGGGAGGAGCCGAGGGCAAGTTCGCTGTGCATGCGCGGGGGGAGAAGAGACTGGTTCGCGAGGGGAGCTCCGCACACCCTGGGCTCCGGGGTGCCGGGAACGAACCCGGCACCCCGGACCTCGACGGTGTGGCCGTGGAGGTCAGTCGCCCTCGATGATGATGATGGTGGTCTTGCCGGGCGCCGCTTCCTCGGCCTGACCGCCGGACACGACGGCGAGATCCTCTTCCGACAGGGCGAAATCGTTGGGATCGGACATGGTGCCTCCAGAGGGTTGGGAGAGATAGGTTGCCGTCATCGGCACCTCTCGTTTTGGCAAGTCCGGTGCCCTGCAAGATCCCCCTCCCGGCGGTGCCGCCCTTCCTCCCGATGTGCTTTCCCCGCTTGATTTTCCGCTATTCACCGAAGGAAAGCGAGACACGCGCAGGGTAGAGGGATGCATCTACTCACTGGACCGTTCTTTCCAGTATATGCGAAGATGATGTCATATAATGTTGTTTCTGCCATGCGGCCTCGCTGTCCGCGAGCGCGTCTCTGCCTCCACGCGCGCACGCTCGCCGCCGGCTACCGAACAGGATGCCTCGCGCTCCCCCGCGCGGACGATCGGGTGCTCACCCGTCGCGGACGAGTGTTTCGCCGAGGGCTCCGGGGCATCCAGGCAATCCAGAGATCGGGCTGGCCTTCATGCAGAAATCTGGGGAGATCGAAGGCATCGAAGTCGGATCTGCACCCTTGGATGACGGCGGCGGCGGGAGTGTCAGCGGCCAGAATGGAGTGCACCTGTACTGCCGGATCCGGTGATCAGACGGTGCATCCGGAAGCACCGTTACGGAAGAATGTCACACGGAGGAACGGAGGAACGGCAAGCACCTCTCCGTTCCTCCGTCGCTCCATGCGAGCTCGTCTGTGCGGGAATGCACGATCATCCAGCGGAATCGGTATAATGCCTTGTCCTGGCTGACCCGTGAGTCTCGCCAGCGCCGGCTCAGCCCTTCGTCCCCGCCACCAGCATCACGGTGGTGGAGGCGAAGAAGGTGCCCGCCGCGTCCTTCTCGCGCAGGCTGTCGTCCAGCCGCCGCACCTCGTCCTCCGTCATCACCCCCATGGCCACGGCCTCGCCGAACGCCGTGTCCATGCGCGACAGCAGGCGCCACAGCTCGTAGCTGTCCACGTGCAGGGGGACCAGGTCCAGCGACAGGCCGCCCACGCCGGCCGTCTTCAGCAGCCCCCACAGGCGGCGCCCCGAGTAGCCGTTGGCCATGCAGCGCTCGGCCAGCACCCGCGCGATGCGGCGCTCCAGCTCCACTTCGGGGGTGTCCACCGAGCGGGTGCCCCAGTCGGTGTCCATCAGCACCACGCGGCCGCCGGGCTTCGTCACCCGCACCATCTCGGCGGTGGCCCGCTCGGGGTGGTCCAGGTGCAGGAACAGGCGCTCGCAGCGCACCGCGTCGAAGGTGGCGTCGGCCCACGGCAGGGCGTACGCGTCGCCGGCGCGGTGCTCCACCTGGTTCGCCACGCCCGCCTCCGCGGCGCGGCGCTCGGCCTCTTCCACCATCGCCGCGTCGCGGTCGATGCCGTGCACGAAGCCGGTGGCGCCCACCAGCCCCGCCAGGGGGATGGTGTCCGAACCCGGCCCGCACCCCACGTCCAGCACCACCGCGCCGGGGGCGATGCGCATCCGCTCGTGGCTCAGCCGCTTGCCGCCGGCCACCAGGCGCGCGGCGGCGTCCAGGTAGGCGGGGTCCACGTACCCCAATCCCTGCGTCATCTGCTGGATCTCTGGTCAGGTGGAGAGAAGGAAGCCGCGGATCTCGGCGGCCGTGCGCCCGGGGGCGGACAGGAAGAAGAAGTGGTTGCCGTGGATCTCGGCCACGCGCGCGTGGGGCGCCTCGCGCAGGAAGCGCTCGGCCGCGGCGCGGCGCCAGGGCGTACGCACGTCGCGCAGCCAGGCGCGCGCCGCCTCCACGCGCGGATCGTCGCGCCCCAGCCAGGGGAACTGCGTGCCCACGCTCTCGTGGGCCATCAGCGCCAGCGCGGGGCAGCGCAGCGCGGCGAACGGCTCGGGCGTGTGCGCCACGTCGTCCACCAGGTCGGCCAGCAGCTCGCGGCCGTGGGCGCGCACGGCGGGGTCGGCGGGGCGGGCCAGCCAGTCGGCCTCCACCGCCGCGTCCCAGGTGCCGAAGACGTAGGTGCGGTACCACTCGCGCTCGGCCGCGTCGTCCGCACCCGGCCGCAGCGGCGGCGGGCGCGCGGGGTTGCGGGCGTGGATGCGCCCCAGCGACGCGTAGTCGGTGAGCGAGTCCACATACACCACGTGCGACACGCGCTCCGGCGCACGCGCCGCCACGTGCGTGGCCACCGCGCCCCCCAGCGAGTGCGCCACCAGCGCCGCCCGGTCCACCCCCAGCGCATCGAGGACGGCCACCACGTCGGCCACGCACTGCGCCACGGTGTAGCCGTCCTCGGGCCGGTCGCTTTCGCCGTGCGCGCGCAGGTTCAGCGCGAACGGGCGCAGCCCGTCGCCCAGCGCGGGCGCCAGCGTGCGGAAGATGTGGGCGCTCTGCCCCGCCCCGTGCAGCAGCAGCACGGGGATCCCGCCGCCGCCCCAGTCCAGCAGGTGCAGCCGCACGCCGCCGCCCACCTCCACCCACCGCGCCCCCGGCTCCACCACCATCGCTCGCGTCATGGAGTGGCGGGGCGGCGGGGCGGAGCCGGCTCCCGCCGGGTCAAAGCGGGTCGGTGTAGCACGGGCAGCTCCCCGCGTCGGAGATGTGGTGGCATCCGGGACCGGCGACCGTGCAGTCGTCGGAGCACGCGCAGGTACAGTAGTCGAGCGAGTTGTCGCAGGTTTCCCGGCAGGTCTCCACGCACCGCGAGAAGTCGCACGAGTAGCAGCCGTTGGTGCCGAAGAAGGTGGCGTTCCCCGCCACCGTCCCGCGCACCGCTCCCGCCTGCGCGGTGTCGAACGACTCCACCGCCAGCGCGTCGATCTCCAGCTTCAGCTTGGGCATGGCCGTGTCCTTCCGGGTTGGGGGGATTGGAGCGCCGCGGCCCGCGCCCCTCCCTGGGCGGAGGGACCGCGAGAGAAGGCACGCGGCAGATCTCGATCGCGCGGGTCGCGCGACCGGATCGGATGCGTCGGGATGGGGATGAGAACCAGCTGGCAGGGCCCGCGCGCAAAACGGCGCCGTTGGAAGGGCCGCGCAGGGGTGAAGATAACGAGCACGGCCCAGTTGTCGAGTTGCAAGGCTGAAGCCGCCCATCCATCTGCCACATGGGAGCGGAGAGGACAGGACGGTTGCCTCACCAGAGCCAGCAGGGCCGGCAGAGAACCGATGTGGTTTCTCTGCTGACCCTGCTGACCCTGCGTGAGGCGCGCCGTTTACGTCTCGGCGGGAGATGCGGATGCGCGGTGCGGCTCAGCTCGCGGTGGTGTCCAGCATCGGCAGGTTGATCCCCTCGCGCCGCGCGGTCTCCACGGCCGTGTCGTAGCCGGCGTCGGCGTGGCGGGCCACGCCCATCCCGGGATCGTTGGTGAGCACGCGCTCCAGCCGCACCCGCATCTCGGGGGTGCCGTCGGCCACGATCACCTGCCCGGCGTGCAGCGAGTTGCCGATCCCCACGCCGCCGCCGTGGTGGAAGCTGACCCAGCTGGCGCCGCCCGCCACGTTCACCATCGCGTTCAGGATCGCCCAGTCGGCGATGGCGTCGCTGCCGTCCTTCATCCCCTCGGTCTCGCGGAAGGGGCTGGCCACGGAGCCGGTGTCCAGGTGGTCGCGGCCGATCACGATGGGCGCCTTCAGCTCGCCGCTCGCCACCAGGTCGTTCAGCGCCACCCCGAACTTCGCGCGCTCGCCCTGCCCCAGCCAGCAGATGCGCGCGGGGAGCCCCTGGAACGCCACCTTCTCGCGCGCGTGGGTGATCCAGCGGCGCAGGTGCTCGTCGTGGGGAAACAGCTCCAGCACCAGCTCGTCGGTGCGGTGGATGTCGGCCGGGTCGCCCGAGAGCGCCACCCAGCGGAACGGGCCCTTCCCCTCGCAGAACAGGGGGCGCACGTAAGCCGGGACGAAGCCGGGAAAGGCGAACGCGTCGGCGAAGCCGGCGTCCAGCGCCTGCGTGCGCAGGTTGTTGCCGTAGTCGAAGGTGACGGCGCCGCGGCGCATCATCTCCACCATCGCCTCGCAGTGCGTGCGCATGGACGCCATCGAGCGGCGCTGGTATTCCGCGGGGTCGCGCTCCCGCAGCGCGTCGGCCTCGTCCAGCGACAGCCCGGCGGGCACGTAGCCCACCAGCGCGTCGTGCGCGCTGGTCTGGTCGGTGAGCGCGTCGGGGACCACGCCGCGGCGCAGCAGCTCGGGGAGCACCTCGGCGCAGTTGCCCACGAGGCCCACGGACAGCGGGCGGCCGGCGTCCCTGGCCTCCAGCGTACAGCGCAGCGCCTCGTCCAGGTCGTGCGTCATCCGGTCGCAGTAGCGCGTGGCGATGCGGCGCTCGATACGCTTCGGATCGACCTCCACGCACAGGACGGCGCCGTCGTTCATGGTGACGGCCAGCGGCTGCGCGCCGCCCATCCCCCCCATCCCGCCGGTGAGCGTCCACGTGCCCTCCAGCGTGCCGCCGAAGTGCTGGCGGCCCACCGCGGCGAAGGTCTCGTAGGTGCCCTGCAGAATCCCCTGCGTGCCGATGTAGATCCACGAGCCGGCCGTCATCTGGCCGTACATGGTGAGCCCCAGCCGCTCCAGCTCGCGGAACTTCTCCCAGGTGGCCCAGCGCCCCACCAGGTTGCTGTTGGCGATGAGCACGCGCGGCGCGGTGGTGTGCGTGCGGAAGACGGCCACCGGCTTGCCGCTCTGCACGATCAGCGTCTCGTCGTCGGCCAGGGTGCGCAGGGTGGCCACGATGGCGTCGAACGCCTCCCAGCTCCGCGCGGCGCGCCCGGTGCCGCCGTAGACGACGAGGTCTTCGGGGCGCTCGGCCACGTCGGGGTCGAGGTTGTTCATCAGCATGCGCAGCGCGGCCTCCTGCTGCCACCCGCGGCAGGAGATCTCCGTGCCGCGCGGCGCGCGGATGGTGCGGCGCCCCTGCGCGGGCGCTTCGGCAATGGTGGTCATCTCCAGGTCGTCTCAGTTCGTCGGAGCTTCAGCCCAATCCGCCGGGCGCTGCGCCACGGCGAAGAGCTGGGAAGATTCGTACGCGTCAAACCGGTCTGAAGTCGCGCAGCAGATCGACGACGTTCAGCGTCAGCGTGGGCCCGTCGGCCACCGGCTGCCACACGAAGGTGTCCGTTGCGATTTCTAGCTCGGCGACCGATCCAGCGCCCAGGCGGTAGATCTCGATCCTTCGTGTGAACGGGTCGACGATCCAGTACTCCGGCACCCCGAAATGCGCGTATCGCTCGCGCTTGATGTGCCGGTCGCGCATGGCCGTCGTGGGCGACAGCACTTCGACCACCAGGTCCGGCGCCGCTTCGGCGCCCCGGTCGGTCATGATGTCGATCCGGTCGTGCCGCACGAAGATGAGGTCGGGCTCCAGGTAGTCTCCCTCGCCGAACAGCACGTCGATCTGCCCGGTGAACACCGCACCGAGGCCGTTGTCGTCGGCGAACGCATCCAGCACGCGGGTCAGCCGTGCGGCGACTCGCGCGTGGATCGGGTTGGGTGCAGGCGTCACGAAAAGCTCTCCCCGAACGACTTCGTACCGTTTGCCGTCGTTGGGAAGACGCGCGAACTCGTCGTACGTCCAGCGACGGACTGCAGGCTGCGCCGACATCGTGTACCTCCTTGCTCCGGAGAAGTCAAAGCACGGCCGTATGACTCGGCCGGTCTGCACTCCTCCGCACGGTTCGTTCATGCTCGGCAAGATGCGACGAACACTACCCGGTGCATCGGGCTCTTTCAATCTCTCCCAACTCGCCCCCGCGCACCAGCCGCACAATTGGACGAACAATCTCTTGCTCGCGGGCGGAATGCGCCGCAACGTTTCTTGCGACCACCTGTTCGCTTCCCTTCTGCACGGAGGAACCCACCATGGGCAAGATCTCGCTGCGCATCGAGGACCTACAGGTAGACTCGTTCGCCGTCACGCCCGACGACCATGGGCGCGGTGGAACGGTGCACGCTCGCGACGGCGAAAGCACCTCGCCGTGCTGGGCCGGGTCGTGGGACGGGCCCAACTGCGACTCCACCCAATACCAGGACATCTGCACCTGCACCGGCGGCGGCCCCGACAACACCACCTGCGACGTGAACCTGTCGTGCGGCGGCCCCTACACCTGCGGATGCGCGCACACCGACCCGCGCTATCACGAGACCTGCTAGGAAGGCTGCTGACGCGGTGCCCCCCGCCGGCGCTTCACCGCGCCGGCGGGGGCGCTCGCCCGTGATCTGCGTCGGACTCGCGCCGAAGCGAGCGGTCGGTACAGCTACGCCCTCCAGATCTCCGCCAGCGCCCCTTCGCGCACCAGCGCGGACGCCGCGGCGATGTCGGGGGCCAGGTAGCGGTCGTGGTCGAGCGGGGGGATGCGCTCGCGCAGCAGGTGGTAGGCGCGCTCCACGCGCAGCCCCGGGCGCAGCGGCTTGCGGAACTCCAGCCCCTGCGCGGCGATCATCAGCTCCAGCCCCAGCACCGTCTGCACGTTGGCCAGCACGCGGCGCAGCTTGAGGGCGCTGGCCATCCCCATGCTCACGTGGTCTTCCTTCCCCGCGCCGGTGGGGATCGAGTCCACGCTGGCCGGGGTCGCCAGCAGCTTGCACTCGTTCAGTAGCGCGGCGGCGGTGACCTGCGCGATCATGAAGCCGCTGCTCACGCCGGGGTCGCGCGTGAGGAAGGCCGGCAGGTCGCCCGAAAGGTCGGGGTTCACCAGCCGCTCGGTGCGCCGTTCGGAGATGGACGCGAGGTCGGCCAGCGCGATGGCAACGAAGTCGAGCACCTGCGCCACCGGCTGCCCGTGGAAGTTGCCGCCGCTGATCACCAGCCCGCCGTCTTCGTCGGGGAAGATGAGCGGGTTGTCGGTTGCGCTGTTTGCCTCGGTCTCCAGCACCTGCCGCGCGAAGGCGAAGGCGTTGCGCGCGGCTCCGTGCACCTGCGGCATGCAGCGCAGCGAGTAGGCGTCCTGCACGCGCGGGTCGCCGTGGCGGTGGCTCTCGCGGATCTCGCTGTCGGCCAGCAGCGCGCGCAGGCGCTCGGCGCTGGCGGCCTGGCCGGGGTGCGGGCGGGCGCGCATGATGGCCGGGTGGAAGGCGTCGGGCGTGCCGCGCAGCGCCTCCAGCGACATCGCCCCCGCCACCTCGGCCGCCTCCACCGCGCGCTCGGCGGCGAGCAGCGCCAGCGCCCCCACGCCGGCCATCACCTGCGTGCCGTTGTTGAGCGCCAGCCCCTCCTTGGCCTGCAGCGTCAGCGGCTCGAGCCCCGCGCGGCGCAGCGCCTCGCCCCCGCCCACCACCTCGCCGCCGAGCTCGGCCTCGCCCTCGCCCAGCAGGACGAGCGCGAGGTGCGACAGCGGCGCCAGGTCGCCCGAAGCGCCCACCGAGCCCTGCTCGGGGATCACCGGGTGCACGCCGCGATTGAGCAGGTCGAGCAGGCGGTGGACCACCACGGGGCGGACGCCCGAGAAGCCGCGCGCCAGCACGTTCGCGCGCAGCAGGGTGATGGCGCGTGTCTCGGCGCGGGTGAGCGCGGGGCCGGTGCCGCAGGCGTGGCTGCGGATCAGGTTGAGCTGCAGCTCCTCGATCCGCTCGTGCGGGATCACCGTCTCGGCCAGACGGCCGAAGCCGGTGTTGACGCCGTAGACCACCGCGCCGCGGGTGATGGCGTCTTCCACCACCGCGCGCGAACGGGCGATGCGCTCCTCCACGCCCGCCGCCAGCGCCACCTCGGTGGACGCATCGGCCGCCACGCGCTCGATGTCCTCCAGCGTCAGCGTGTCGCCGTCGATCTCGATCCGCATCGAATCCTCTGGTTCATACTGGGTGGGGAACGGGGCGGAAGAATAGCGGGCGCGGCGAGAGGGGGGCAACCGCTCGCACGATCGATGGGCCAGACTCCGCCATCCAGCGTCCGTTGCGGCTCCGCCGGCGGAGGCGGGTGGTTCGACGTGGGGATCCGGGCGGTGGCGCGGCCGCGGGCAGCCCCCTCTCCCCCGGCCCATCTCCCCCGCTTCACGGGAGAAAGGGGGGAACCGCAACGGGTTTCGCGACGCGTCGTTGCCGGGCCATCCGATCGCCCGTCCGGGACCGCCGCCCAAAACGACGACGCCCAAAACAACGACGCCCGGCGAGGGAATCCCCCGCCGGGCGCCGCGTCCATCCTCGACAGCGATCCGTCGACGAATCGACCGATCAACCTGCGCCTCAACCCATCACGATCACACCGCGTCCGACAGCGAGGTGAAGGTGAAGTCGTGCGCCTTCACGGCCGGCACCACCACCGGGCTGTCGGCGTCGCCGCTCTCGCCGGCGCTCACGCGCACCGGGGCGCTCATCGCCTCCACGTTGTTCAGCATGAACACCGGGCTCTCGTTCCAGCGCAGGTTCTTCACCGCCGTGGTGATCTGGCCGTTCTCCACCAGGAAGGTGCCGTCGCGGGTGAGGCCGGTGAACAGGATGGTGCGCGGGTCGACCGGGCGGATGTACCACAGCCGCGTGACCAGCAGGCCGCGCTCGGTGGAGCGGATCATCTCCTCGATGGGCGTGGTGCCGCCGCTCATCGCGAAGCCGTCGGCGAAGCCGGTGGGCTGCTTCCCCTGCTTCTGCGCCCAGAAGCGCGAGTAGGCCAGGTTCGCCACCGTCCCGTTCTCGATCCACTGCATCCGCCGGTTGGGCAGCCCCTGGCCGTTGAAGGCGCTGGAGGGGGCGATCTCGCTGGCCGGGTCGCTCACGATCTGCACCCGCGCGTCCACGATCTTCTCGCCGATCTTGTTGCCGCCGCCGGCCTTGCTGAAGAACGAGCGCCCCTCGTCGGCCTGGCGCGCGTCCATCGAGCCCACCATCAGCTGCACCAGGTTGGCCACCGCGGTGGGCTCCAGGATCACCGTCCACTTGCCCGGCTCCACCGCCTTGGGGTTGCGCGACAGCTGCGCCTTGCGGATGGCGCGGTCGGCCATCTCGGCCGGGTTCATCCGCGCCCAGTCGTTCTGCCCCGCGCCGGCCCAGCCGCTGCCGGTGCCGTCGGGGGTGCGCACCGTGGTGGTCAGGTTGGACACGGTGGCCGTCTGGTAGGCGAACAGCCCCTTCTTGGTGGCCACCGCCTGCGCCCCCACCACGATGTCGAGGAAGCCGGTGCTGATCAGCCCCTGCCGCTCGGCGGGGCCGGTGATGGCCATCACCGCCGCGGCGCGCTGCTGCGGGGTGAGGTTGGCGGTGCTCTCGAAGTAGCCGCGGCGCTCCACGTACTGCTGCGCGGGAAGCTCGCCCAGGTACTCGGGGTCTTCGGGCACCAGGCGGGCCAGCCGCTCGCTGGTGGCCACCACGGCGCGCAGGCTCTCGTCGTCCCAGCGGTTGGTGGTGGCGCTCGCCACCTTCTTGCCGAAGGCGCTGGCCACCGTCACCTGGCCGTCGTAGGCGTCGCCGGCGGTGGAGATCTGGTTGCGGGCGAAGCGGGTGTTGCCGTGCGTGAAGCTCTGGATGTTCACGCGGGCGTCGTCGGCGGTGCTGAACGAAAGCGCGCGGCGGGCGATGGCCTCGGCCTCTTCGCGCGTGATGAATTTCTTGTCGGGCATGAGTGGGGTTACGCCTTGCGTCCGGTGTTGATGACGTTGACCCGGCGGAAGCGGGCCGCGGGCGAGCCGTGGCTGACGGCGTTCACCTGGCTGGGCTGGCCCTTGCCATCGAAGAACGAGCCCCCGACGAAGTAGCTGCCGCGCCCGCCCAGGCCGTCCATCGAGTTCCAGAACTCCGGGGTGCGCATCTGGTAGGCGACGTCCTTCAGCAGCCCGGTGATCTTGCCGTCCTTGATCTCCTTGAACACCTGCCCGCCGAACTGCGCGTTGTAGCGCTGCTGGTCGATGCTGAAGCTGCCGTCGCCGTCGATCAGGATCCCGTCCTTGACGTCGGCGATCAGCTCCTCCACGCTCACGTCGCGTGTCGTGTTGGGGAGCAGGTTCACGTTGGGCATGCGCTGGAACTGGACCTCGCTCCAGCTCTGCGAGTAGCTGTTGCCGTGGCTGCGCACGGGCCGCCCCTGCGAGCGGTACCAGTCGGCCAGCCAGGGCGCCTGCTCGCGCGTGGTCTGCAGGTCGTTCACCACCCCGTTCTTCACGATCAGGAACTCGTCGGGCTTCACCCCCTCGTCGTCGTAGCCGATGGAGCTGAGGCCGCCGGCGCTGCTGCGCTCGCCCTGGATGTTCATGAACTCGGGGCCGTAGCGGAACTTGCCCAGGAAGTCGCCGATCGGCGACACGAACGAGGTGCCCGCGTAGTTGGCCTCGAACCCCATGATGCGGTCGAGCTCGGTGGGGTGCGCGATCGACTCGTGGATGGTGAGCCACAGGTGCGTGGGGAGGAGCACCAGGTCGTAGCGCCCCGGCTCCACCGGCTTGGCGCTGAGCTTGGCCACCGCCTCCTGCGCCCACCGCTCGGCGCTCTCCACGAAGCGGCTGTCGCGCACGTGCTCCCACCCCAGCCCGCGCGGCGCCACGTCGGTGCTCTGGCGGTTCTGGAAGTCGCCCGTGCCCACGGCGGTCACGTTCATGGTGGGGTACGAGCGGTACAGCGTCTGCTCGATGTAGCTTCCCTCGGTGCTGGCGAAGGTCTTCTCGGCCTTGAGGAAGAACATGTTGGAGTTGACGAAGCGCGCCCCCTGCACCTTGAGCGCCTCGGCGTTGGCCCGCAGCAGCAGGTCGACCTTCTCCTCGATCGGCACGGTGAAGGGGTCCACCTGGATCGGTGAGGTCCACTTGGCGTCGGGGAAGCGCTCGGCGGGCGCCAGCTCGAGGGGGCGGCGCATGGCGGCGGCGTTGGCGCGCGCCTGGGCCACGGCCTCGCGCGCCACGCGCACCACCTCGTCGGCGTTCACGTCGCGGCTGGCGGCGAAGCCCCACGCCCCGCCCGCCATCACGCGAACACCGAAGCCGAAGGTGTCGCCGTCGTTGAAGAAGGTGATCTGGCGCTCGCGGGTGCCCATCGCCTGCTGCCGGTTGCGGGCGATGCGCACGTCGGCGTAGCTGGCGCCGGCGCTGCGCGCGGCGTCGATGGCGCGCATGGCCAGCTCGCGGGTGGCCGGGTCGGCCAGCCAGTCTTCGCGCAGCGGCTGGGCACCGAGCATGCGCGGCAGCAGCACGTTGCCCGCCGCGGCGCCGGCCGCCAGCGCGGCGCCCTGCAGAACGAACTCTCTGCGTTTCATGGATGCTTCCGGGTGGGGAGGGGGATGGTGATGGGTGTGAAGCTAGAACGGGCGTTCGTCCGCAGCAACGGTTTCGGTGCGGGGGAGCGTGCGCATGGCTGACGGCGCGGCGCGCGCGGGGGTCGCCGTGGTGGGCGGCGGGCCGGCGGGGCTGTCGGCCGCCTTCGCGCTGGCACGCGCCGGCGTGGCGGTCACCGTGCTCGAATCCGGCGAGCAGACGGGCGGGCGCACGCGGACCGACGAGGTGGACGGGTGCCGCATCGACACCGCCGTGCAGCTCTACGGCTCGGTGTACACGCGCTTCCTGCGGGTGTTGCGCGAGGCGGGCGCCGGCGCGCTGTGCGAGCGCACCTCGGGGCGCGACGCGCTGTGGCGCAAGGGGCAGGCGCACGAGGTGGTGTACGGCTCGCCCACCTCGATGCTGGCGTCGGGGGCGCTCCCGTTCACGCTCAAGCTGAAGCTGGGCGCGCACTACCTCCCCTACCTCCACCGCCACGCCGACGCGCTGCGGATGGACGCGCTCCCCGCCGCCGCGGCGGCCGGGCTCGACCGCGAGTCGGCCGCGGCGTGGGGCGCGCGGGAGATGGGGCAGCCCTTCGTGGACCTGCTGGCCGACCCGCTGCTCACCACGCTCTACGGCGCGCACGCCCACGAGACCAGCTCGGGCTTCTACCACGCGCTCGCCCGGCAGGGGATGTCGCTGGAGGTGCTGGCGCTGCGCGGCGGCGCGCAGGGCTTCTGCGACGCGCTGGCCCACGCCGTCCACGCGAACGGCGGCCGCGTGCGCACCGGCGCCGCCGTTCGCGCCGTCTCGGCCGACGCCCAGGGAGTGGAGGTCGGCGGAGACGGGTGGACGGAGCGGTACGACGCCGCGATCCTCGCCGTGCCCGCCCCGGCCGCCCGCGCGCTGGTGCAGAGCGGGATGCCGCGAACGGGCGAATGGCTGGCGGGCGTGCAGGTGCGGCCGACGGTAACCGTGGGCATCGTGCTGGACCGGCCGGCCGGCGTGCGCTGGTTCGGCCTCTCCTTCGCCCGCGGCGAGTCGGCCGCGCTGGCCGCGGTCTGCGCGCAGGAGGCCAAGCTCCCCGGCCTGGTGGCGCCGGGACGGGGCGTCCTTCTCGCGCTTCCCCTGCCGGAAATCGGCCCCCGGCTGATGGACGCGAGCGACGAACAGGTGCTGGGCGCCATCCTCCCCGACCTGCGCAAGCCGTTCCCGCGCATCGACGGCGCCATCCACGCCGTGCGGCTGTACCGCTGGGAGCACGGGTGGACGGTGTTCCGCCCCGGCATGCTGCAGCACCTTGCCGCCCTGCACCGCCCCGGCGCGGTGGAGGACGACCCGCGGCTGGCGCTGGCGGGCGACTACCTGGTGGCGCCCAACGTGGAAGGCGCCGTCGTATCCGGCCTCCGCGCGGCGGAACGCATCCTCTCCACGGTGGACCCAGCAGGGTAGACGCAGGGAGGACGACCGGGCCACCACCACGACGCGAGCCGCGACGGGCGCGGTGCGAAGCGGCGGAAGGGCGGGATGGGCCGAGGGTGGCACCGTGCTCGTGTCGGTCGTGGCTCATGCTCCCGGTCGGGGCTCATCCCGGACGAGCAGGAGCCACCGGTGGATCCCGATGCCGCCGCGCCGCTGATCGCACACGCGCGGATCCGGGCCGTCGCGCAGCGCCGTCATCCTCCACTCCGTCGCACTCCGAGACGCCAATTTGTCGCGGCGATCTCGGGATCGCTGCTTCCGCGCTACCGCTCCGGGCGTCTGCATCGCTAGATTTCGGGCTCTCGCCGCCTCCGTCCTCCCTCCCGATCCATCATCCGAATGCCGCTGGTGAACTGCCCCGAGTGCGGTGGCCCCGTGAGCACCGATGCCGCCGCGTGCCCGCACTGCGGCTTCCCGAGCCCCGCCCGGAACGCGGCGCCGCCGCTCCCCCCGGCGCGGAGCGGGGTGTCGGCCGGGTGGCTGGTCTTCGGCTTCCTCGCCGTGGGCGCGCTGATGGTGGGGATCCTTGGGTGGGGCGTGTACCGCGTGGTGCAGCGCGTGGACGACCGGCCGAAGCAGCCCGAGGAGCTGGTGGACTTCGTGGACTCGGCCGAGACGGGCACGCGGCGCGGGAGCCTGGACGGCAGCGTGCCCGCCGCGCCCGCGGCCCCGCCCGCCAGCGCACCGGCGGCGCCCGACGCACCCGGCTGGCAGACGCCCCCGGCTGCTGATCCAGCGGTGGATGATGAGAATGATCCAGCGATCGATGACGAGAAGCGCGGCTACGAGCTGAGCGCGGTGGAGGTCCAGCCGGAGCTGCTGAACCGCGACGAGGTGGCGGCGGCGCTGTCGCGCAACTACCCGCCGCTGCTGCGCGACGCGGGCGTGACCGGCACCGTCACCATCCGCATGCGCATCGGCCGCGACGGCGTGGTGGACCCGGCCACCATCGAGGTGGTGAGCACCACGCACGAGGCGTTCTCCGACGCCGCCGTGCGCGTGGCCCAGCGCCTCCGCTTCCGGCCGGCGCGGTACAAGGGCGAGCCCGTGCCGGTGTGGGTCAGCCTCCCCGTCACCTTCCAACTCCAGAGCTGAAGCCCGTGGCCTTTGTCGGCCGATGAGCCGCGGGCGCAGCTGACTATCCCACACACGACGAAGGACGAGATGACGATTCGGAACTGGACGGCGCTGCTGGCCGTGCTCGCCGCGGCGGTGGCCCTCGACCCCGCGCGCGCGCAGACGCCCGGTGGGCAGCAGGCTTCGGCAGACTCGGCGGTGGCGGAACCGGCGCTTGCGTACGAGCTGTCGGCGGTGGACGTGCTGCCCGAGCTGCTGAACCGTGAAGATGCCAGCCGGCTCATGCAGCACCTCTATCCCCGCGAGCAGAAGCGCCGGCACGAGACCGCCGCGGTGATCGTCAGGATGATCGTCCGTCCAGATGGGACCGCGGACAGCACGCACCTCTCCGTGGAGAACGAGCCGCAGCCGGGCTTCGACGATGTGGCGGTCAGGGTCGCCCGCGCGATGCGCTTCAAGCCGGCCAGGCTGAACGGGGAGGCGGTGCCGGTGTGGGTAACCCTCCCCATCGTGTTCAACCTCCCTCCCCGTTCCGCTCCGCCCGCCTGGACGCCGGGGTCGCGGCACTGATCCGGCCCGGATCGAGAGAGAAGACCTCGCTGGGCCGGACGCCGGCCGGGGAAGGCGGAGGCGGAGGCACCGGTTTGTCTCGCCTGCCGCACCCGGCCGTTTTCAGCGCGCACGTGAGACATTAGCTTCGACGCACACGCATCATCCCCGATTCCACCCGACCCGTCTCCCCCCATGCCTAGACTTTCCCGTTCGAGCGTGATGCGCGCGGCGCTCCTCGCGGCCGCGCTGCTGCTGGCCGCCGCGCCCGCCCGCGCGCAGGGCGCCGACGAGCCCGAGACCCAGCCGGAGCTGCTGAACGCGCGCAACATGACGCGCATCACCAGCCGCGCCTACCCGGCCGAGGTGCGTGGGCGCCGCGCGCCGGCCACGGTGGACGTGCACATGAAGATCCTGGCCGACGGCACGGTGGACAGCAGCAGCGTGAGCATCGCCACCTCGCCCGACCCGCTGTTCAACGCCGCGGCCGCGAAGGTGGCGGTGCAGATGCGCTTCAAGCCGGCCACGCTGGGCGGGCAGCCGGTGCCGGTGTGGGTTACCGTGCCCATCACCTTCCGCCGTGGCCTGGACACCTCGGGCAACGCGCGCGACGTGCAGAGCGACGACCGCCCCATGCGCGACAACCTGCCCCCGCCGCGGCCCTGACGCGCGCGCACGGCTCCCCCGTCCACCCCGAAGCCCCGGCCCGCGCCGGGGCTTCGTGCGTTCGGGGAGATGGCATCGCGCGGCGGGGCCGGGTAGATTCCGCGCCTCGTCTCCCCACGCCCCGAAAGCCGTACGAACCGGACCGATGCCGACCACCGCGCCCGAGCTGCACGACCCCGACCTGTGGTGCCCGCTGAGCGACCGCGAGCGGCGTGAGATGCTGGCGCGCGCGGTGCACGACGCGCTGCGGGGCGAGGCCGGCGTGACGGGCGCGCGCATCGAGGTGGGCCCGGTGGAGCGGTCGTACGACTACACGGCCGTGGTGGAGACCGACGTGGGCGACCTGCGCACGCCGCTGTGGTCGCACGCGAAGGCCACCATCTTCTGCGACCCGTCGGTCCACGCCGCCAACCGCCGGCAGCTGGCCCCCGCGGCCGAGGTGGACCGCGCGGCCGACCGGCTGCGGCGGCGCCTGGCGGTGCCGTTCACGCTGGAAACGCGGGGGCTGACGCTCACGCTGGCGCCCGAGCCGGGGGTGGAGCGTACCTGGACGGCCGAGCGCAGCCGCTTCCGCAACCGCGTGGCCGTGACCCGCGAAGACGTGGTGACGGCCAAGGCCGAGGACGGCGACGTGCGCGACCTGCTGGCGCACTTCTACACCGGCCCCTCGCTGCGCGCGGTGGCCGGCGACGGCACGGCGTTCCTCCTCCCCGCGCAGACCGAGGCCGAGGGGCGGCTGGTGACGCTGTGCGAGCGCTGCGGGAAGTGGAGCGAAGGCGCCGCGGAGTCGTGCGCGGAGTGCGGCGGGCCGGTGGAGGTGGTCCTGGCGTCGCGCCCCCCGCGGCGGACGGGGTGACGGCGGTCGATCGCGGCGGGTTGTGTACCGCGGGGTTGATGTCGGCGGGTCGATGTCGGCGGGTTGAAATCGGCGGGTTGAAACCCGCCGCTGGACCATCGGGAAGTCCGCCTTCGCGGACTGCATGGCGGTCACCGTCGCGGGGAGGCCGGTCCAACCGAGGGCGGAGTCGGCGGCCGACGCCTCAGTCCGCGGGGCGGCGGATGGCGAGGATGGCGGCGACCAGCTCTTCGGGCGGGGTGGGGCAATCGCCGTCGGTGAAGGCGGCCTTCCCCATCTCCACCGTGCGGCGGTAGCTGTCCACGTAGGCGCTGCACGAGGCGCAGAGCGACAGGTGCCGCTCGAACGCCGCGGTGCGCATGGGGTCGAGCTCGCCGGCGTGGTAGTCGTCCAGGAAGGCGTAGACCTCGCGGCAGGTGGGGAGCGTGCTCATGCCTGCTCCCCTCGCATCCACGGGTCGAGGAGGGTGCGCAGCGCCTGCCGCGCGCGGTGCAGCCGCACCTTCACCGCGCCGGGGGTGATGCCCAGCGCCTCGGCGGCCTCGTCAGTGGACAGCTCTTCGATGTCGCGCAGCACCAGCACGGTGCGGTGGGTTTCGGGGAGGCGGTCGATGGCCTGGCGTACCCGCTCGCGCACCTCGCGGCGCTCGGGGCCGGCGTCCGCGGGCCAGGGCTCGGCCGCTTCGGCGGCGTGGCCGTCATCCGAGAAGCGGGGGAGCCATTCGTCCAGGCTCACCTCGTCGGCGCCGGCGCGGGCGCGCAGCCGGGCCAGCGCGGCGTTCACGGCAATGCGGTAGATCCAGGTGCCCAGCCGCGACTCGCCGCGGAAGCGCGGAAGCCCGCGGAAGGCGGCGATGAACGCGTCCTGCACGGCGTCGCGCGCCTCGTCGTCCGAGTGCAGGAGCCGCCCGGCCACGCGCAGCAGGATGGGCGTCTGCTCGCGCACCAGCTGTTCGAACGCGGCCTCGTCGCCCGCGCGAAGGCGCTCGAGCAGCTCGGCCTGCGGGTCGGCGGCGGTTGGTGCGGGTTGCAAGGGCGTGCGGGCGTGGCGCGAGGGCGGGCGCGCCCTGCGGCGCGCCGGCGGCCCGGAAGCCCCGGGCGTGAACCGGAGGAACAGATACGGCTGCGGGTATGCCAAGCGCAACGTCCGTGAGCAGGTGAGTGCGGAACATCGGCCCCGGCGACCGCGCGAGCGTGGCCAATTAGGCACGGATCCGGGGGCGAATGGAATCGTGTTCGGGTAGGATGCGGGCCGGCGGTGGCGGGTTACTGGCGGTGGATTGCCGGGGGGACGAGGGCCTGCAGATGATTAAGCTCTTCGCCCTCCAATTTCCCGCCGCTGGCCTGCGTCGGCGGGTTGAAACCCGCCGCTGAAACATCGGGAAGTCCGCCTTCGCGGACTGCGCGACGAGGCGCCGTGGCGGGGAGCCAACCATCCACCCTCGCCACCGCCGTGAACAGCCACACCGAGCTGTACCTGCACCTCGTCTGGGCCACGTGGGATCGTCAGCCGCTGCTCACGGGCGAAACCCGAGACGCCGGGTACCGGATGATCCAGGACGAATGCCGCCGGATGTCCGTCGAGGTGATCGCGATCGGCGGTGTGGAAGACCACGTGCACCTGCTGGTGCGGATGCCCACCTCGCTCTCGCCGGCGGCGCTGGTGAAGCAGGTGAAAGGCGCGACCTCGCACCACCTGAACCAGGGTTCGGGCAGCCGCCCCGTCTTCCGGTGGCAGGGTGGATACGGCGCGTTCAGCGTCTCCCGCCAGCACGTGGAGCGCATCCGCCGCTACGTTCTGAACCAGGCCGAGCACCATCACGGCGGCGGCGTAGCCGATTACCTCGAGCCCTGAACACCGGCCGGAGCGCCGATGCCCACGGCCGGCACCAATGCCGACGCAGCAGTCCGCGAAGGCGGACTTCCCGAAGTTCCAGCGGCCGGTTTCAACCGGCCGACACAACGGACGAGCGATGCATGGCATCGGCCGACAGACGGTCCGAACGGCCCCGGCGCTGAATCCGCTACTCGCTCCTGAACTCCAACTGACCTCACCGTGCCTGAATCCTCCACCCCCGCCCCCTTCGGCGGCGCCACGCACCTGCAGTGCACCCGCTGCGGCGCGGAGTACCCTTCCGAGCAGCCGCACCGCCTGTCGCCCTGCTGCGAGAAGCCGCTGTACCCGCGCTATGACCTGGCCGCCATCGGCGGCAGGCTGCGGCGCGAGGACGTGGCGTGCCGCTCGGCCGACCTGTGGCGCTACGCCGAGCTCCTCCCCGTGCGCGACCCCGCCAACGCCGTGCGCCTGGGCGAGGGGTGGACGCCCATGATCGACACCCCGCGGCTGGCCAGCCGCCTGGGCGTGGCCCGCGTGTGGGTCAAGGACGAGGGGCAGAACCCCACCGCCAGCTTCAAGGCCCGCGGCCTGTGCATGGCCGTCTCGCGCGCCAAGGAGCTGGGGATCGGCACGGTGGCGCTCCCGTCGGCCGGCAACGCGGGGAGCGCGACCGCCGCCTACGCCGCCGCCGCCGGGATGCAGGCGCACGTGGTGATCCCCCGCGACACGCCGGTGCCCATCGTGGACGAGATGCGCGCGCTGGGGGCCCACGTGGAGATGATCGACGGGCTGATCACCGACTGCGCGGTGCGCGTGGCGCAGGGCGCGCGCGAGCACGGCTGGTTCGACCTGTCCACCCTCAAGGAGCCCTACCGGGTGGAGGGGAAGAAGACGATGGGCTACGAGGTGGCCGAGCAGCTGGGGTGGACCCTCCCCGACGTGATCGTCTACCCCACCGGCGGCGGCACCGGGCTGGTGGGGATGTGGAAGGCGTTCGAGGAGATGGAGGCGCTGGGATGGATCGGGCCCGAGCGCCCGCGGATGGTGTCGGTGCAGGCCGAAGGGTGCGCCCCCATCATCCGCGCCTGGGAGACCGGCGCGGCCGACGCGGCGCCCTGGGAGGGCGCGCACACCTACGCGTCGGGGCTCCGGGTGCCCCGCGCCGTGGGCGACTTCCTGATGCTGGACGCGATCCGCTCGTCGGGCGGCGCAGGCGTGGCCGTGCCCGACGACGAGATGCGCCGCTGGACGCCCCTCGTGGGCGCCGACACCGGCATCTTCTGCGCGCCCGAGGGCGCCGCCACCGCCGCCGCCGCCGCGCGCCTGCGCGAGAGCGGCTGGCTGCGCGAGAGCGACACCGTCGTCCTCTTCAACACCGGCAGCGGGCTCAAGTACGTGGGGATGTAGCGCCTCGGCCGCGTGATGCGAGGTCCGGCAGAACTGCGTTGTCGCACAGAGGCACGGAGACGCAGAGAAAGACAGGTTTTTCTCTGTGCCTCCGTGCCTCTGTGTGATACTTCTAGCGGGTCTTGCTGCCGCGAAGATCCATGCGGATCGGGGCTGACCCTGATGCGAAGAGCGCGAGCCCCCGCCGTCCGGAGACGGCGGGGGCTCGCGTCGATCGTGGAGCGCGCGCGACCTACTTCGTGCGCACGAGGTTGACCGTCACACCGGCCGGCCCCTCCACTGCGGCCAGGTCACCGCGAACCTGCGCCGACGAGCTTCCGCGCAGCCGCGCCGAGATGCGGCGCTCACGCAGCCGCAGCTCCAGCTCGCGCCCGCCGCCGCGCATCGACTGCGCGCGAATCCCGTCGGTGGGGAAGAGAAGGCTGGCCGACGGCGCCATCACCAGGCTGGGCGGCCCCACCGGCGGGATCACGCCCGTGGCGGTGATCGTCAGCTGGAGGCTGGCGCTGGAGGTGGACGAGCCATAGAACGGGATCGCCACGTACTCGGCCCCCGTGGCGCCGCCGCCCACGCAGAAGCCCACGCCCGCGTTCAGCACCACCTGCTGCACCTGCCCCACCGCCAGCGTGGTGGGGGTGCACGCGGCCACCGGCGTGGCGCCCGCCTGCACGAACCGCACGTCGGCCGTGGCCGCCGGCGCCACGCCGAACTTGAAGTACCCCGCCGAGCCCGACATCACCGTCACCCCCGTGCTGCCGGCCGGCAGGTTGCGCACGTTCAGCGGGAAGTGGCTCCCGGCGTTGGCGCTGCCGAAGATGCTGCGGTGGTTCCAGCTGGGCTCGGTGAACTGCGCCGCCACCGGCAGCCCCGAGTCGTCGGTATAGTTCATCACCGCCCAGTCGCGGATCAGGGGCACCGGGTCGGTGCCCAGCGCGGCCTGCAGGTTGGCGATGCCCGCGGTGTTGGAGTTGGCCAGGGCGAACCAGAACGCCGGCTCGCTCCCGCCCTTGCGGTCGGCCAGGTAGCGCAGGAGCCACCAGGTGGCGCCGCGCGTCTCCAGCTCGTCGTTGTTGGCGATCGGCGAGTTGCCCTCGGGGTCCTGCAGGTAGGTGCGGAACCGGGTCAGGTTGTTGTCCTGGTACTCCACGAAGTTGTTGAACTGCGCCTGCGACGCGAACACCTGCGCCGCGCCCAGGTTCTGCCGCGGAGCGAACCCCGACTTGGTGTAGTAGGCCAGCTCCTCGGCCACGTGCGACAGCCCCTCGTCAAGCCAGATCGTCTCGTCGGCGTCCACGTTGTTCACGTAGAAGCGGCGCGACGAGTTGATCAGGTGCTGCAGCTCGTGCGGGAGCGTGCTGAGCGTGTTCTCGCGCACGTAGGCCTTGCTGCGGGTGTGGCCGTTGATGGCCCCCGTGGGGTCGGGCGCCAGCAGGTAGAACATCTCGCTCACGTTGCTGCTGGGACATGCCAGGAACCCGGGCCGCGGGGTGCGCTGGTACAGGTCGCGCGAGTAGAAGAAGCCGCCGTACACGTAGTCGGCGCCCACCGGCGTGAGCTCGTTCACGGCGCGGGTGAACAGCCCGATCACCTTGCCGTTCCCGTCGATGTCGGTGGGCTGGCCGAAGTTGGCCACGTCGGTGGGGTAGTCCACCGCCTCGAACTCGTTGGCGATCGCCTGGTACTCGGCGTCGGTGAAGCCGCCGCTGGGGTTCTGGGTGTCCTCGTACAGCGCCACGTGCGCCGTGCTGGCCACCAGCCGCGACAGGTGGTACACCGGCGCGTCGCACCCCGTCTCGTTGGTCGACTCCACGTTGAAGGTGCGGAAGTTACCCGGCGCCATCACGTTCACCGTGGCCGTGGCCGTCTGGCCGCCCGAGGTGGCGGTGATGGTGGCCGTGCCGATCGACACGCCGGTCACCTTGCCGTCGGCGGTGACGGTGGCCACCCCGGTATTGTTGCTCTTGTAGCGGGGGCTCACCGCGATCCCGTCGGTCACGCCGTCGCCTTCTTCCTGGAGCCCCACGGCGCTCAGCCGCACGGTGTCGCCGACGCCCAGGTAGTAGGTGCTGGGCTCCACCACCAGACGGACCAGGCGTTCCGAGCCGGTGGAGTCTTTGCAGGCCGCCAGGCCCAGCGCCGCGAACAGGAGGGCGGGCAGGGTGCGCTTCAACATGGATTCACACGGGGTGTGGATGAGGGGCGAGCCGCGGGCGCGCGGCAGGCATGATCAACGTTCGAGGCCGCCCCGTCGGGACAGGCCACCTGCGGGACTCGCGCGGGCACGCCGGAAGTGTAGGCGCGTTCGCGTCAAAACGGAAGCCGCGGGGGCGGGCCCGCGCGCGTGGAGCTTTCATATCCGCTGCTGGCGGAACGAGTTGTACGCACCGGCCCGGCGCGGGTTCCGCGCCCGCGCGGGCGGGTGTCGCCGCCGCCCGCGCGCCGTGCTATCTTGGCGCCCGACCATCCCGACAAGCCGACTCACCCGAAGCCATCGCCATGCCCGACCCGGTGCGCCACTTCACGCAGATCCCCGACTTCTCGCGCGAGGAGCTGATCGAGACGCTGGACCTGGCCGCGCGCCTCAAGCGCGGCGAGGGGCCGCGCGAGCCGCTGTCCGGCAAGACACTCGCCATGATCTTCACCAAGAGCTCCACCCGCACGCGGGTGAGCTTCGAGGTGGGCACCCGGCAGCTGGGCGGGCACGCGCTCTTCCTTTCCTCGCGCGACATCCAGCTGGGCCGCGGCGAGCCGATCAAGGACACCGCCCGCGTGCTGAGCCGCTACGTGGACGGCATCATGATCCGCACCTTCGCGCAGGCCGACGTGGACGACCTGGCGCGCTTCGGCTCGGTGCCGGTGATCAACGGCCTCACCGACCTGCTGCACCCCTGCCAGATCATGGCCGACCTGCAGACCATCCGCGAGAGCTTCGGCCCCGACGTGGAAGGCGTGAAGGTGGCGTGGGTGGGCGACGGCAACAACATGGCCCACTCGTGGCTGAACGCCGCCTGGCGCCTGGGCTTCGAGCTGCGCCTGGCCGTGCCCGAGGGCTACGACCCCGACCCCGCCATCCTTGCCCGCGCCCGCGAAGGCGCCAACATCGTGGTCACCCGCGACCCGCGCGAGGCGGTGGAGGGGGCCGACGTGGTGAACACCGACGTGTGGACCAGCATGGGCCAGGAGGAGGAGGCGGAGAAGCGCCTCCGCGCCTTCCAGGGCTACATCGTGGACGACGCGCTGATGGGCCGAGCCTCCGAGCGCTCCATCTTCCTCCACTGCCTCCCCGCGCACCGCGGCGAGGAGGTGAGCGACAGCGTGATCGAGGGCCCGCGCTCGCGCGTGTTCGACGAGGCCGAGAACCGCCTGCACGCCCAGAAGGCGATCATGGTGAAGCTGATGGCCCCCGGCGCCGCCTGACGTAGAAACACCCGACGGCCGCCGCACCCTGCCTGAAGACGGAAAGCCCCGCCCGCGCGTCACGCCCGGCGGGGCTTCGTCGTCGGGACGTGATCGTGTTACCGTCGCTGCCGACTGATGGTGCGTTTCTTCGAGATGCAGGGCGAGTCCGATCCACCGGCCGGATTCACCCGGATTCACCCGGATTCAGCGGAGTTAGCGGAGCCAACAGCCGCTGCTCGGTGAGCTTCGCCAACCTCGTGTGAAACGTTTCGCCATGGTGGTCGGATGGGTGCACGATCCACCGACAGAAGTGGTGTGAGACTTCGAGAGTGCACCGAATCCGGGGATCGCGCGGATCCGTGCGTGGGAGTCCGCGAAGCGGACTTTGGGCCGTGGCTGCCGCGGCTTCAGCCGCCTTTTGCGTCAGGGATGCGCGCCCGGAGGGCCGGGACGCCGCCGCGCGCGCGGGATTGCGGCGGATCCACGGAGTTGCCGGGCGCGGCGGTGGCCCGGCGCGGTTGGCAACAGTCGTATCGTTGCCTACCGCGCGCGCAGCCCGGCCCGGAGCGCAGCGGAGGGACACGCCCGAATCCGGCCGTTGCCGTTCCGTCCGCCGAGCCTGCCTCGTCCGCCACCACCGCTCCATCCGCCGCCGCTGTTTCGGACGGTGCCGCTGGATTTGCAACACGTCCCGGCGCCGGGTATCTTCCGCGCCGTTCCTGCGCACCCTTCCGATCCAACGACAGAGCCGAACCGATGGCCGACCGCATCCTGCCCGTGGTGCACCAGCCCCCGCTCCCCCGCGAGCGGTTGATCGTGGCCGATGCGCCCGACGCCGAGGCGCTGGAGATGGACGTGGTGATCGTGGGCGCCGGGCCGGCCGGCCTCGCGTGCGCCATCGAGCTAGCCAACCTGGCCAGGAAGGACGGCGAGGCGGGCGGCAGCCTGGGCGGCCTGCAGATCGCCGTGCTCGACAAGGCCGCGTCGCTGGGCGAGCACAGTCTTTCGGGCGCGGTGGTCAACCCGCGCGCCTTCCGCGAGCTCTTCCCCGACCTCAAGGACGGCGACTTCCCGTTCCGCAGCGAGGTGAAGAAGGAGCAGGTGCTGCTGCTGACCGAGAAGGGGCAGGTGCGCCTGCCCACGCCGCCGCCGATGCGCAACCACGGCAACTACATCGGCTCGCTGTGCGAGATGGTGCGCTGGCTGGGGCAAAAGGCCGAGGAGCTGGAGATCAACGTGCTCCCCGGCTTCCCCGTCGACTCGCTGCTCGTGGACGGCCAGCGGGTGACCGGCTGCCGCACCACGCCGTCGGGCCTCAAGCGCGACGGCCAGCCCGGCCCGGGTGCCGAGCCGCCGACGGACCTCACCGCCAAGGTGACCGTCCTCGCCGAGGGCACGCGCGGGCCGCTGGGGCAGGCGTACCGCGAGTGGCAGGGGATCGCCTCCGAGAACCCGCAGATCTTCGCGCTGGGCGTGAAGGAGCTGTGGGAGACCAAGGTGCCGTTCGAGGGGATCGTGCACACGCTGGGGTGGCCGCTCCCGCGCGACGCGTTCGGCGGCAGCTTCATGTATGCGCTGGAGCCCAACCTGGTGGCCATCGGCCTGGTGGTGGGGCTCGACTACAAGGCCGCCTCGCTGGACGTGCACCAGCTGCTGCAGCGGATGAAGCTGCACCCGTTCTTCCGCAAGTACCTGGAGGGCGGCGAGATGGTGGAGTGGGGCGCCAAGACCATCCCCGAGGGCGGCTACTACGCCCTGCCGCAGCGCCGCACCGGCGCCGGGCTGGCCATGATCGGCGACACCGCCGGGCTGGTGGATGTGCCCTCGCTCAAGGGGATCCACTACGCCATGCAGAGCGGCATCTACGCCGCCCGCGCCATCTTCGAGGCGCTCAAGAACGACGACGTGGGCCAGGAGTCGCTGGGCGCCTACGACCGCCAGCTGGACCTGAGCTACGTGGTGGCCGACCTGCACCGCACGCGCAACATGCGGCTGGCGTTCAAGAGCGGCTTCTTCGTGGGCGGCTTCAAGGCGGGGCTGATGACGGTGACCGGCGGGCGCTTCCCCGGCGGCCGCATCGCCATGCACGCCGACGCCGAGGCCGAGCGGACGGTGGCGCCCGAGACGCCGTTCGTGCCCGACAACAAGCTGACGTTCAGCAAGGTGGACGCGGTGTTCAAGAGCGGCAACCAGACCCGCGACGACATCCCCAGCCACCTGATCGTGGGCAAGGACGTGAGCGGCGAGGTGGCCGACTTCTACTCGCACGTGTGCCCCGCCGGCGTCTACGAGCGCAGCGGCGACACGCTGGTGGTCAACGCGCCCAACTGCATCGACTGCAAGGCCACGGACGTCGTCGGCCCGCGCTGGACGCCGCGCGAGGGCGGCAGCGGCCCGGCCTACAAGCGGATGTAGCCCGCGTCCCGGAAAGACTCGAGATCGGCGGACGGCCAATGGGGAGCAGAGAACTCGAGCGTCGTTCTCCGCTCCCTTTTTCTCTGGGAAGATCGGGGGTACGATCTGGTCGCCTGGTCCGCCAACCGCATGAACACGGAGGGAGCGGAGAAAGCGGAGGGAGCGGAGGCGCGCACGATCATCCCTCCGCTTCCTCCGCTCTCTCCGCTGCTCCGTGTTCATGCGGTTGGCCCACTCGCAACTCGGATGGACCCTGATGAATCTCCCGGGATCGTGACGAGCCATCATCCATCGAGCGATCAGGTGTTCCAACCGTGACGGAGGATCGGAGGCCGCCGGCGGGAGGCGTTCGCGGCGAGTACGCGCGGCTGGCGGCGGAGTACGACCGGCGCTGGGCCACGTACAACCGCCGCAGCCTGGAGCTGCTGCGGCCGCATCTCGCCGCGCGTGACGTGGGCGCGGTTCTCGACCTGGGCTGCGGCACCGCCAACCTCCTCCCCCGCCTCGCCGAATGGGGAGCGCGCGCCGACCGCTACGTGGGCGCCGACCTGTCGCCCGATATGCTGCGGGGCGCCGCCAGCCGCGTCTTCGCGTCCCCCTTCCCCGCCGCCCTCCTCGCCGCCGACGCGGCCGCGATCCCGCTGCGCGACGCCTCGGTCGACACCGTCGTCTCCGCCTCCACGCTGCACGATTGGGATCATCCCGAACGCGCGCTGGCCGAGGCTCGCCGCGTGCTGCGCCCCGGCGGCCGGCTGCTGCTGCTGGACTGGGCGCGCGACGGAGTGACGATGCGGGCGCTGGACCTGGCGCTGCGCATCACCCGCAACCCCTTTCATCGCATGTATTCCGGCGACGAGGCGGTCGTGCTTCTCCGCACCGCCGGCTTCCGCGTGGTGTCGGCCAAGCAGCGGGCGATCACGTGGATGTGGGGGATGATGGTGATCGAGGCGGCGCGCGATTGAACCGCGCGGCTCGATCACTCTCGCCACGGCGCGCCGGGCCGTTCATCGCTCGCGGAAATCGACTTCGACGAGCCCCACGCGTCCCCTGAATCGCTCCTGGTGATCGCCCGCGATCATCACCGATCCCCGCCGTTGTCCATCCCCCGTCCACCCGCGTAGATTTCGCACCCGAATCTCCCGTCCGCTCCCGCTCGTACCCTCTGCACGCAGGCGGATGCACCGCCGCGTCGCCCCGCAACGTCACGCCGCACCGCGCACGCGAACCATGGCGAACGCCCAGGCCCAGCCCGGCTTCGATCCGCGCAAGATCATCACGCCCGAGAGCTTTCACGTGGCGCCGCACCTGCTGGGGCTGCCGCTGGCGTCGCCCACGCGGCGGCTGGCGGCCATCCTGCTCGACCTGATGCTGGTGGCGGTGCTGGCCAACGTGGGCGGCAAGATCGTGTTCGCGCTGGCCACGGCGGGGGCGTTCTTCTGGTTCGCGGGGAAGCGGCTGGGCAAGCACGGCGGCTTCTTCTCGCACACCGCCCGGCTCGCCTTCCGCGTGGGCGGCACGCTGCTGCTGTTCGTGGCCGTGCTGTGGGTGTGGCGGGGCGCGCGCAAGACGGTGGACCGCGTGGTGGAGGAGGACGACGACGCGCCGGCCTCCGTCGCCGCCGCGGCCTCGCCCGGCGGCGCGAAGGGCACCGTGAAGCGCGGCGTGACGGCGGGCGCCCTGCTGCGGGGCGGCCTCACGCTGCACGCCCTGTCGGCCGCCCAGGACTCGGCCTCGGCCCGCGCGGCCGCCGAGGCCGGCGTGCGCCAGATGCGCCAGGTGCAGATGGCCAACCCCGAGATCCGCGCCATGCTGGTGGACGCGGTGAAGGACCGGCCGCCCGCGGTGCAGGCCGGCGTGCGCGCCGCCCTCCCCCCCGCCGACACGCTCCCCACCGCCGCCGCGGCTCCGGGCGACTCGGCGGAGGCGCCGGATTCGGCCGGCGCCGACGCGGCGGGCGAGGCGAAGCCCGACACCGTGCCTACCGACCCCGACTCGCTGGCGGCGGCCTACGTGACCGCCGTTCGCGGCGGCGACGAAGGCCGCGCCGACGCGTTGCGCCCGAAGCTTGCTTCAACGCTCGCGCACGACTCGCTGGCCGAGCTGCGCGGGCGCGTGGGCGAGCTGGAACGCCAGAACACGGAGCTGGAGAGCGAGAAGAAGGACGCGGAGAGCAAGGGCCTCCTGGCCACGCTGCTTCACTGGCTCGACGACCTGGGGATCGGATTCGGGTGGACGGGGCTCTACTTCACGGCATTCACGGCGATGTTCAGGGGGCAGACGCCGGGGAAGCGCCTGTTCGGCATCCGCGTGCTGCGCCTGGACGGCGCGCCGATGTCGCTGTGGGCCAGCTTCGAGCGCTTCGGCGGCTACGCGGCCGGGCTGTTCACCGGCCTCATGGGCTACATGCAGGTGTACTGGGACCGCAACCGCCAGGCGATCCAGGACAAGATCAGCGAGACGGTGGTGATCCGCGACCGGGGCCTGCCGCTGCCCGTTGCCGGCGCGCGCCCGGGCGCGGTGCCGCACCAGCCGCAGCCGCCGTTCGGGCAGCCGCCCTTCGCCCAGCCGCCGGCGGGGCAGCACGCGCTGCACGTGGCGCCTCCCTCCCCGCCGCGTCCGCCCGCGGGACCCGGTTTGCCGTGACGCGGAGAACGCGCCGATGATGGGCTGGCCCGACTGGATCGACTGGCCGTGGTGGATCTCGCTCTTCTTCATCGTGGGCGTGCTGGCCACGATGTGGGCGTTCGCCACCATGTTCCTGGCGCTGGGGCGCCGCCCGCGCCGGCTCACCGTCTATGCCCGCCCCGCAGCGGGCTCGTCGCGCTTCCTGGAAAGCCTCAGCGGGATGCTCAACGAGCCGCTGCAGAGCGGCGGCACCGCGCGCCTGCTGAACAACGGCGACCAGATCTTCCCCGCCATCCTGGAGGCGCTCCGGGGGGCGGAGAAGACGATCAACTTCATGACCTACATCTGGGAGAAGGGCCAGGTCAGCGACCAGGTGCTGGAGGTGCTGATCGAGCGCGCGAAGGCGGGGGTGAAGGTGCGGGTGATGCTGGACGGGATGGGCGCGTGGCGGGCGCCGCACAAGCGCTTCAAGGAGCTGGGCGAGGCGGGCGGGCGGGTGCGCTGGTTCAACCCCTTCCGCGTGGGCAAGCTGACGGCGTTCTACCGCCGCAACCACCGGCGCGCCATCGTGGTGGACGGCAAGATCGCCTTCACCGGCGGCGCCAGCGTGGGCGACAAGTGGCAGGGCAACGCGCAGGACCCCGAGCACTGGCGCGACATCATGGTGGAGGTGCGCGGGTGCCTGGCGGTGAACCTCCAGAGCGCCTTCACGCAGCTCTGGGCCAACAGCACCGGCGAGATCCTGCTGGGCGACGACCACTTCCCCGATTCGGAAGAGGCGGCGCAGACGCCCGGCGCCGAGGGGATCTCGCGCCACATCACCGTGATCAGCTCGCCGGCCGAGGCCAGCCACCCGCTGCGGCTCTTCTACTGGACCTCGCTGGCCTGCGCGAAGGAGACCATCTACCTCACCTCGGCCTACTTCGTCCCCGACCGCGACATGCGGCGCGCGCTGGCCGAGCGGGCCAAGGCCGGGGTGGACGTGCGGCTGCTGCTGCCCAACAAGCTCACCGACGTGAAGATCGTGCGGCTGGCGGGGCACTTCTACTACCGCGGGCTGCTGGCGGCCGGGGTGCGCATCTACGAGTACCAGCGAACCATGATGCACACCAAGGCGCTCGTGGTGGACGGCGTGTGGGGAATCGTGGGCTCGGCCAACATGGACATCCGCAGCAAGGAGCTGAACCAGGAGGCGGTGATCGGCATCGCCGACAAGGGCTTCAGCGGCGAGCTGACCGACACCTTCTTCGCCGACCTGCAGCAGAGCCGCGAGATCCGCCTGCAGGAGTGGGATCGGCGGCCGATCCTGGCGCGCGCCCTGGAGCGGATCGTGGTGCTGTTCGAGGAGCAGTACTGAAAGGTCTGACGCATTCTCCGCTCCCTGTCGCTTTGCCGGACCCGAGAAGACTTCGATCGCTTCCAGCCCTTACGGATTTACCTCACGCAGGGTCAGCAGAGTCAGCAGAAAACAGCGGTTTTTCTGCTGACTCTGCTGACTCTGCGTGAGGCATTGCTGTTGTTTTCCGGAGGGGATTGGGGTGGCGCGTCCCCATTTCACGCACGCGAAGGGGTGATGGCGGCCGCGCTCACTCCATGATCACGGCGTCCCCGACCGCCACGTGTCCCCGCTCCACCGTGGAGCCGTAGACGCCGAGGCAGGCGTCGCGCTCGCGGGCGATGGTGCGCAGGACGGCCGGGTTCCGCTCCAGCGTCGCCGGGTCCACGTTCACCATCACGCACCGCCCGTCACGCTTGTCCACCCGCATCCGCATGCCGCCGATGCGCAGCACCGCGCCCACCCACGCGTCCTCGGGAAAGTCCACGTCGCCCGCCGCTTCCACCAGCAGGTTGGGGCGGAAGCGGCGGATGTCGAGCTCGGCGCCCGCCATGGCGCCCAGGCCGGCCACCGTGCGGGTGGTGATGAGCGACAGCGGCAGGGTGTCGAACACGCCGCGGTCCTGCTTGATCACGCGCGCGCCTTCGCCCAGCTCGGCGGCGAGCGCCGGGTCCACCACGTCGTACTCCTCGCCGCCCGGGGTGCGCACCAGCGTGGCCGAGCCGTCGGGGCGGCCGGGCTCGGCGAAGCGCGGGCGGTACAGCCACATCTCCGGGCGTTCGCGGATGGTGAGCCACGGAAAGCCGCTGCGCTCCATCCCCCCACGCACGAAGGCCCAGCGGCGGTCGCCGGCCAGGCCGTGCCATCCCACCGCCACCGCCTCCAGCGCCTCGCCGGCCATCGACTTGACCGGATAGCGCCAGAGCGCCGCGACCCGCCCGACCACCCGCCCCTCCGCCGCCTTTCCGGCGTGCACCTGCTCGCTCACGGCGCTTTCTCCCCAGGTTGAGAAGAGGACGCCCTTGAGCATTCGTTCCGCCGCCGAGCGTAGCGGACCCCTGGTCCGTTGCAGCGCCCCTCGGCCGCGGCCGCGCCGATGGCGGCGCGGATGAAGTATCGACGAGTGAAAGCTATCCGCCCGCTCGACGGCCGGCCAGCGCCAGACGGCGGACGGCACGCGCATCGCCTGGGAGCGTGCGGGGGATGGTGGGCTGGTGGTGGCGCTCGATGGTCTGCTGCCCCACCATAAGAGGCCGGTGGATCGTCACGACTCGACCGCCGCTCGGCGTTCTTTCCCCGTGGGCCGGCAGGGCACCGCCTCGTCCAAGCGGGAGCAGCGCTCCACGGGCACGTCGTCAACGGCTTTCGTGACGCATCGTCGCCGCGTCCCCATCTCTGCCCAATCGGCCCCAGTGCCCGACGCCACCGTTCCCGCCGCGGCCCACACCGCGCCCGCTCCCCCCGCACCGCCGCCTGCGGGCACGCGGCGGTACGACCGCTCGATCGTGGAGGGGCCGCTGTTCCGGGCCGTGTGGAAGATTGCGTGGCCCACCATGCTGACCAACGTGATCGGCGGGCTGCAGGGGATCGTCGACCACGTGGTGGTGGGGCGCATGGTGGGCTTCACCGGCAACGCGGCCATCGGCGTGGCCTGGCAGATCTTCCTGGTGGTCATCGTCTTCATCTCGTCGCTGTTCAGCGGGATGGGCGTGCTGGTGGCCCGCTTCGCCGGTGCCGGCGAGGGAGACAAGGTGGACCGCACCGTCTACCAGGCGTTCCTCACCGCCATCGGGATCGCGCTGCTGGTGATGGCGCCGCTCGGCTACTTCCTGTCGCCGGCGCTCCTGGAGCTGGTCAACGCCGCGCCCGGGGTGAAGGCCGAGGCGCTCCCCTACCTGCGCATCCTGTTCCTGTGCAGCAGCGGGATGCTGGTGTTCTTCATGCTGGGCGGCGCGCTGCGCTCGGCCGGCGACGCGCGCACCCCCATGGTGCTGGGGATCGCGCTGACGGCGCTCAACCTGGTGCTGAACGTGGTGCTGATCCGCGGCCTGGGCCCGATCCCCGCCTTCGGCACCGCCGGCTCGGCGATGGGAACGTCGCTGGCCGGCGGGCTGGTGGCCCTCTACGCGATCGTGAAGCTGTGGACCGGCGGCTGGGTGGTCTCGTTCCCGCGCGGTCGCGGCCTGCGCCCCGACTGGTCCATCATCCGCGCGCTCTTCCGCTTCGGCCTTCCCACCGGCATCCAGGGGATCGCGATGAACGTGGGCGGGGTGCTGATGCTGGCCTTCATCGGCTCGCTGGCGCAGAGCGCGGCGGCGCAGGCGGCGTTCGCCGTGTCGTATGGCCAGCTCTTCTCGCTGATCAGCTGGACGTCGGTGGGGCTGATGGGCGCGGCGGCCGCGGTGGCGGGGCAGAGCCTGGGCGCCGGGAAGCCCGACCGCGCCGAGGAAGCGGTCCACGCCGCGGCGCGCATCGGCCTGGGCGTCGCCGTGGGGATCGGGGTGTTCTTCCTCCTCTTCCCGCGGCAGCTCCTGGGGGTGTTCGGGATGGACGAGCCCGCCGTGGTGGAGATCGGCGCGCAGCTCCTGCGCGTGCTGAGCGTCTCCGGCCTCTTCATCTCCCTGGCGCTCACCTACACCGGCGGGCTGCAGGGAACGGGCGACACCAGGAGCCCGCTCTACATCTCCATCGTCTCGCAGGTGGCGGTGCCGCTCGGCATCTGCTTCGTGGTGCAGCAGACGGGAACGCTGCAGCCGCTCCACATCTGGCTCGCCGTCCTGGCCGGCCACGTGACGCGGTGCGTGCTGAGCGTGCTGCGGTTCCGGCAGGGAAAGTGGCGCCGAATCGCCGTGGACATCGGCGGCGCGGGAGAGGAGCGGCGACCGGCTGCTCCGTGACGCCGGTCTTGGGGAGGGCGCTCCAGAAGTGCCTGTGAAATGAGGGACGCCAGAAGGACGTGAACGGGGCTGCCGCGACGTGCGGCAGCCCCGTTCCTCGTGCACGCCGGTGGGCCGCGGCGTGGCGGTGGACGCGGTGCCCCTTGACCCTCACATTGGTGTGATGGTTTACCTTCCGGTCGTCCCGCGATATCCGCGGGCGGCGGCACCTTCTTGCGGCACGATGCGATGCGCGTTGGAGAGCTGGCGGCGCGGACGGGGGCGAGCATCCGCTCGATCCGCTACTACGAGCAGGCGGGGCTGCTGACGGCCGCGCGGCAGCCCAACGGCTACCGCGAGTTCGACGCGGGCGCGGTGGAGCGCGTGGGCGCCATCCGCGGGCTGCTGGAGGCCGGCTTCACCATGAGCGAGATCCTGTCGCTCTCGTCGTGCCTGCAGGCGCCCGACAGCGACACCTGCTGCTGCGGGCAGACGGTGGCGCTCTACCGCGGCAAGCTGGAGAAGATCGAGCTGCAGATGCAGACGCTGGCCCAGCTCCGCGGCCGCATCCAGGAGCGCATCGCCGCGCTGGAGCCGTGCTGACGCCGCCGCCGCAGACGAACTCTTACAACCGGAGCACCATCATGCCCAACGCAGTCACCATCACCGACCACACCTTCGCCGCCGAGGTGGAGCAGCACCCCGGCCTGACCGTGGTGGACTTCTGGGCCGCCTGGTGCGGCCCCTGCCGCATCATCGGGCCGATGGTGGAGGAGATCGCCGCCGAGCGCGCGGGCACCGTGAAGGTGGCCAAGATCGACTCGGACGAGAACCCGCGCGTGTCGGCGCGCTTCAACGTGCGCTCGCTCCCCACGCTGCTGTTCTTCAAGGACGGCCAGGTGGTGGACCAGATCATCGGCGCCGTCCCGAAGGCGCGCATCGACGCGGTGGTGGAGAAGCACGCCTGACGCGTCCGGCATCCCGCCTTCGCGGCGCCGCGGACTGGAGAGGGTGGAGGGGCCGTGATGCCGATGCGCATCCGGCCCCTCCTCTCGTTCGCAAATCATTCCGACGCAACGGCTTAACCGGCGGACCACCCCAGATCTGGCACCCAGGCACAGAACTCGGCGCGGGAGTCCGCGAAGCGGACTTTGGGCCGTCGTTGCCGCGAATTCATTCGCCCCCCTGCCGATCCTCCGCGATCTTTCGGTTCCCCCCACGGCACACGCCTTGAAGCTGGCCGCTCCCCTTCCGCAAACGCGGGGCTTGGACGGAGACAACGGCGAGGGGGTGGAGCATGGCGACGGAGATGCTGACGGATCTGCTGCCCCAGGTGACGCGGGGCGATGCCGAGACGGCCGTGGCGCACGACGTGTTGTGCCTGCGCACCGGGATCGTGAACGTGCTCCTGGTGGGCGAGCCCGGCGCGGGCGACCGCGAGTGGGTGCTGGTGGACGCGGGGATCTACGGCTTCACGCACCGCATCATGCACGAGGCACAGGAGCGCTTCGGCGACTCGCGGCCGGCGTGCATCGTGATGACGCACGGGCACTTCGACCACGTGGGCTGCCTGCGCGAGCTGTCGGAGGCGTGGGGCGTTCCCATCTACGCGCACCGGCTGGAGCTGCCGTACCTCACCGGCCGCTCGGCCTATCCCCCGCCCGACCCCACCGTGGGCGGCGGGCTGATGGCGTTGAGCAGCCCGCTCTATCCGCGCGGCCCCTTCGACTACGGCGAGCGCGTGCGGCCGCTGCCGGACGACGGCAGCGTTCCGGGGATGCCCGGCTGGCAGTGGATCCACACGCCCGGCCACTGCCCCGGCCACGTGTCGTTCTGGCGGCCCGACGACGGCGTGCTGATCGTGGGCGACGCCTTCGTGACGACGAAGCAGGAGTCGCTGCTGGCGGTGCTGGAGCAGCGCCCCGAGATCCACGGGCCGCCCATGTACTACACGCAGGACTGGGACGCCGCGCGCCGCTCGGTGCAGGCGCTCGCCGACCTGCAGCCCGAGGTGGCCGCCACCGGCCACGGCCCGCCCCTGCGAGGCGCGGTGATGCGCGCGGGGCTCGACCTGCTGGCCCGCGACTTCGAGACGCTGGCCGTGCCCCGCGACGGCCGCTACGTGCGCGCCCCGGCCATCGCCGACGAGCGCGGCACCGTCTCGGTCCCGCCGCCGGTGCACAACCGCGCGCTGCTCATCGGCGGCGTAGCGGCGCTGGCGCTAGGCATCATCGTGGGCGCCAGGATGCGGCGGCGGTAGGACGAGGAGGCCCCGGCCACCTCCGATCCGGCAGATCGGAGGTGGGGCGCGGCCCTCTGGAGGCGACGTCCGCCTGCGATGGGTCTCGTCTTCGTCCGACCTTAGGATCCGGCGCTGTGGCCAGTGCCACGCCGACCCAGCCGGCGCGAAGCGCCCCAGGTCCCTCTCCCCGGTTGTTTTGGGGAGAGGGACAGGCGCGCAGCGCCAGGGTGAGGGCCCCGCGGGCGCCGGAGCCTCACATGATTCTCCGCCTCCCCTTGCTCCGTCCCGAGACCTGCCGACGTCGATCTACGGCGCGAGTTGCAGCGGCTTCGTGGCGATCACCTCGTAGGTCGAATCGTACTGCGCGCTCATCCCCTCCACCTTCAGCGTCCGCCCGCGCTGGTACGACGTGGGGTCGAACGGGAGGTGGGCGGGGACGAACAGCTGGAGTGGGCCACTGCCGTCATTGATCGGGATCTTCCACCCGTACGGCCGGTCGTCCACCACGGCGCCGGAGATGCGGCCCCCCACGCTCACCAGCATCGACTCGGTGATCTCGCCCACGCGCTTGGTGCGGAGGCTGTACGCCGGGAGGGGCGCCGTCCGCCCGACGGTGTCCACGCTCGCAGGGATCACCGTCAACAGCCCGTGCTGGTCGGCCAGGCGGCCCGTGACGCGCACCATCTGCCCGGCGCGAACGCGGACCGTGCTGTCCGCCGCCACGTAGATGGCCTGCGGCCCCTCCTGCAGCGCGAACCCGGCATCCACCGCCCCGGACGGTACCGTCACGACGCCCTCCACCGTCACGTTCGTGCCCGGCGGAAGCGCCCGCGCCTTCGTGAGCCGAATGCTGCCGGGCTGCGAGGCGGTGGAATCGCCGCGCGGCGCGCCCGCACCGCGCGCGGGCCGCGGGCGCTCGCACGCGGCGAGGGCGAGAAGGGGGAGGACCAGGAGATGTCGTCGCATCGCGTCAGGGTTGGGGATAGAGGGCGTGTTGCGGGCAAGGTGGCGCGCCAACGTCGCGCACAGGAGCGAACGCCTGAGTGCGATCAACTCTCGGATGGCGGCGTGACCGGCGGCTGGGGGTTCTCGAGCAACGGGTAGTACGCCGCGAAGTGATCCGCAGCTTCACCCGGTTCGCCGGCGGGTTCCGCATACGGAATTTCCTCGGCGGACAGGTGCACCACGCGGAGATGGATGCTTCCGTCGATCGGGTGCAGCGGAGGAAGCGAGAGGGACGCGGCCGCCCCGTCCATCGGCACTCCCTCCAGCCGCAGCGTGGCGCCGGGATACTCGCACGTCCACCGCGTGGTCGTGGAGATGGATCCGGCCGATGCCGCGTCCGCGAATCTCCAGAGGGGCGCGGTCGTCTGCTCCAGGCTGCCGCCGCGCAGGGCGATCCGTGCTGCGGCGCGCATGTCCGGTAGTGGGGCATCGCCCACCAGTGCCCTCAGGTCGACCTTCTCCGGCGGGAGAGCGGGTGCCACATCGCCGGCGTCTACATCCAGGGTGGCCTGCCGGAGTTCGACATGCATCTTGTTTCCCGTGAGCTCCATACTGTCCTCGCTCAGGTAAGCGCGGTCGAACGCGAGCACCGGAACCCAGGGCGTCTCGGTGGGGCGGGTGGCCGGCAGCACGACATCGAGGCGATTCGCGTCGACGTCTCGGGTGAACAGGCACAGTCCGATGAACTCGATCTTCAGGTCGAACGTCATCTGGGCCTCTCGCTGCCGTAAATTTCCGCATGATCCCCCCGAAAACCAATCCCAAGATGAGACCTCCGCGCCTCCGCCGCGAGTGGAAAGTGCGTAGCACGGGTGCGATATTGGGCCCATGACCCGCATCGCACCCACCGGTCTGCCGATCGAGGCCGTGCTCCCCGCGCTCGCCGATGCGTTGCGCGGGGGGACGTCGGCCGTCCTGCAGGCCGCGCCCGGCGCGGGGAAGACCACCGTCGTCCCCCTAGCGCTGCTGGACGAGCCGTGGCTGGGCGGGCGGAAGATGGTGATGCTGGAGCCGCGCCGGCTGGCCGCGCGCGCCGCCGCCAGCCGCATGGCGCAGCTGCTGGGCGAGCGCGTGGGCGACACCGTGGGCTTTCGCGTGCGGATGGAAACGCGCGTGGGGCCAAGGACGCGCATCGAAGTCGTCACCGAAGGCGTGCTCACGCGGATGCTGCAGCACGACCCCGCGCTCGAGGGCGTGGGGCTCGTCATCTTCGACGAGTTCCACGAACGCAGCCTGCACGCCGACTTGGGCCTGGCGCTCACGCTTCAGTCGCGCGCCGTCCTCCGCGACGACCTGCGCGTGCTGGTGATGAGCGCCACGCTGGACGGCGGGCCGATCGCGGCGCTGCTAGGGGATGCGGCGACGATCCGCAGCGAGGGCCGCGTCTACCCGGTGGACACGCGCTGGCTGCCGCGGAAGCCCGAGGGGCGGATGGAGCCGGTGGCCGCGCGCGCCGTCCGCGCCGCGCTCGAAGCGGAGGACGGCGACGTGCTGGTCTTCCTCCCCGGCGCCGGCGAGATCCGGCGCGTGGAGGAGATGCTGGCGGCGGACGGCGTGCCGTCGAACACCCGCGTGATGCCGCTGTTCGGCAACCTCGCACAGGAGGCGCAGGACGAGGCGATCCGCCCCAGCCCGCCCGGGCGGCGCAAGGTGGTGCTGGCCACCTCCATCGCCGAGACCAGCCTCACCATCGAGGGCGTGCGCGTGGTGGTGGACAGCGGGCTGATGCGCGTTCCCCGCTTCTCGCCGCGCACGGGGATGACGCGGCTGGAGACGGTGGCCGTCTCGCGCGCCTCGGCCGACCAGCGGCGCGGCCGCGCGGGGCGGACGGCTCCGGGCGTGTGCCACCGCCTGTGGACGGAAGCGGAGGATGCCGCGCTGCAGCCCCATCGCCCGCCCGAGATCCTGGAAGCCGACCTGGCGCCGCTGGCGCTGGAGCTGGCGAGCTGGGGCGTGGCCGACCCGCTGGAGCTGCAGTGGCTCGACGCCCCGCCCGCCGCCGCCTTCGCGCAGGCGCGCGAGCTGCTGGCCGAGCTGGGCGCGCTGGACGCGTCGGGCGCGGTCACCGCGCACGGGCGGCGGGTGGCGGGGCTGCCGCTGCATCCCCGCCTCGCCCACATGCTGCTGCGCGCGAAGGAGATGCGCCTGGGCGCCACCGCCTGCGACCTGGCCGCCCTCCTCGCCGAGCGCGACATCCTGCGCGGCGACGGCCGCGCGCCCGATGCCGACGCGCGGCTGCGGCTGGCGGCGCTGCGGCGCGAGCGCGGCGCCGGGTATTCCATCGACCACGCCGCGCTCCACCGCGTGACGGCGGAGGCCAGGGACCTGCGCAGGCAGCTTGGAGCCTCGCCGACGGACGCGGACGACGAGGCGGCGGGGGTGCTGCTGGCGCTGGCCTATCCCGACCGCATCGCGCAGCGGCGGCCGGGCGGCGGCGCGCGCTACCTGCTTCGCAACGGCCGCGGCGCCGCCTTCCCCGAGCCCCAATCGCTCTCCGAGCACCCCTACCTCGTCGCCGCCGAGCTGGACGACGCCGGCCGCGAAGGCCGCATCCAGCTCGCCGCGCCGGTGGAGCTGGCCGACGTCGAGCGCCACTTCGCCGACCAGCTGATCACCGAGGAGTCCGTCGCGTGGGACGACGCGGCCGGCGCCGTACGCGCGCGGCGGGTGCGGCGGCTGGGCGCGCTGGTGCTGCACGAGGCGCCGCTGGCCGAGGCCGACCCCGGGCAGGTCGCCGCCGCGCTGGTGGAGGCAGTCCGGCGCGAGGGCGTGGCCGTGCTGCCGTGGGGCAAGGCCGCGGCGCAGCTGCGCGAGCGCATCGGCTTCCTGCACGCACACGACCCCGCGTTCCCCGACGTGTCGGACGCGGCGCTGCTCGCGACGATGGACGAGTGGCTGGGGCCGCACCTGTACGGGATGCGGAAGATGGACGAGGTGCGGCGGGTGGACCTGGTGGCGGTGCTGGAGGGGATGCTGGCGTGGGAGCAGCGCCGCCGGCTGGACGAGTGGGCGCCCACGCACGTGGACGTGCCCAGCGGCTCGCGCATCCCGGTCGACTATTCGGACCCGTCGGCGCCGGCGCTGGCGGTGCGGCTGCAGGAGGTGTTCGGCTGGACCGAGACGCCGCGGATCGCAGGCGGGCGGGTGCCGCTCACGCTGCACCTCCTTTCGCCCGCGCACCGGCCGGTGCAGGTCACGCGCGACCTCGCCAGCTTCTGGCGCACCGGCTACTTCGACGTGAAGAAGGACCTCAAGGGCCGCTACCCCAAGCACTACTGGCCCGACGACCCGCTCGTGGCCGAGGCCACGGCGCGCGCGAAGCCGCGGCGGTAGTCGTCGCGGAGGAGGGATCGACCGCGGGCTTGCGCGGAATGGACGCTCAGGCCCGTGGGTGTCTGGCTCGGCGGACGGAGGCATAGGTGCGTGCCCGAGCCTCGCCGGTCCGGCGTTCGTCGGAGAGCAGGATCGGCTCGAGCTTGCGAAGCTCGGCTCGCGCATCCATCGCGATCCTCGCGCCGACATCGTCGTCCGCCGTATCCGCCATCAGCTCGGCGGCGCGGAAGCGGGCGTAGGCCTCGGCCCGGTCGGGCTCCGTCCCTTTTCCCTCGAGCGATGCGACGCCCAGGTGGTAGTTCGCATCGCTCTCGCCGCTCGCGGCCGCCTCGGTCAACAGCCGGACCGCCAACGCCGGATCGGCGCGTACGCCCCAGCCGTGATAGGTCAGGAACCCGAGATTGCTCTTCGCGGTCGTGTTTCCCCGTGCCGCCGACTGCCTCCAGAGCACGGCCGCCCTGGCGTAATCACGGGCGATGCGCTTTCCCGTATAGAACTCGACCGCGAGGTTGTATTGCGCAACCGGGTCGCCGCTCGCGGCGTCGATCGCCAGGTCCTGCAGCTCGCAGCTCGCCTGCGCACCCGGGCGGCACGCCGACAGGATCACGACGGCCGAGAAAACCATGGAAATCCGGCGCATCCGGAATCTCTGGTGGAGGGGCGGCCGTGCGAGGCGCCAGTGCCGACTTTGGGGCGTCTCGATGAAGAGGCCGTTCACTGGATCGAGCCGGCACCTGCGTTCAGCCCTGCCCGGGGGCCGGGATCGCGGGGATCGCCGCGGGGGTGGAGAGCACGGGGCGGCCGCTTCCGTTCGACCCCCATCCCCAGCAGAAGGCCGCGCCGCCGGCGGTGAACCCGCAGAACCGGCCGTGCCCACCCGCCAGCCCGGCGAACCGGCGATTGCCGGGGAGCGGCAAGGGCGCCTCGCCATCGTGCCAGCAGAACACCTCGCCACCCGCGGTGCGCGCGCACGAGGCCCCGAACACCCCCGTCCGGCTGGCGCTGGCCACTTCCACGAACCGCCGCCCGCCGGCCACCCGCTCGGGCGCGCCGCGGAACCCGTCGGGCCACGGCGTCAGCTCCCCCCAGCACCACGCCTGCCCGTCGCTGGCCAGCGCGCAGACGTGCTCCTCGCCGGCGCTGATGGCGGTGAAGCGCAGGTCGCCGCTGACCGGCGTGGGGAGATCCACCGAACGGTCGGCGGGGCCGCTGCCCATCCCCGCGCCCCATCCCCAGCAGTCGGCGTGGCCGTCGGCCTGGCGTAGGGCACAGGAGAACTGCATCCCGTTGGTGATGGCGGTGTACGCGGCCGTCGACGCCACCCGGCCGGGCCCGGCTGAGGCGACGGGCCCGCCGGCGCCGCGCTGGCCGCCGAAGCCCGATCCCCAGCACCAGGCCTGCCCGTCGGTCGCTACGCCGCAGCTGTGGTACGAGGTGGCCAGCGAGCGGAAGCGGAGCCCCCCGGCCACCGGCACCGGCGGCTGGTGGTCACCCGGAACGCCGGTGCCCAGCTCGCCGTTGGCGTTGTACCCCCAGCAGTACGCGGCCTGGTCGCGCGCGAGGCCGCACATCTGCGCCGTGCCCATCGAGCCGAAGACCGCGGCGAGCTCCATCCCGCCGGCGCCCACCACGGGCGTGGCCGAGGGCGTGAGCGTGCCGTCGCCGAACTCGCCCGAGCGATTCTCGCCCCAGCAGTGCAGCTTGCCGTCGGCCGTGAGCGCGCAGGTGCTCTGGAACGCCATCGCCACACCAACCACGCGTTGGGGTGTGGGGCGCAGCGGGTCGTCGGGCACGGGCTCGGGGGCTACGCCGTCGCTGCACGCGAGCAGGGTTGCCAGCGCGAACAGCGGGAGGACCTGGAGTTTCACGGCGAGGTCGAAGCGGCGGGCGGGGTGTGGATCTTCATGTGGGCGCGCGGGGAACCGAGCCGCATGCAAAGATACACGCGCGGCTCGGAGGGGCCAGTCGTCCGGGCTGAACGGGGGGGGAGGCGGCTTCGGCCCGGGCCGGGGCGTGAGTTGGCGGAGGGCCCGCGCCGCTGGCCCGCCATCTCGTTCATCGTGGACGCATGCAGGGGCCGGACATGGACTGTCCGGCCCCTGCGTCTCTTCCCGTCGTCTCGCCGGCAGCGGGGCTACCGGCAGGGCGCGACTAGACCGCGCAGCCGATATCGTGGGTGAACACCACGCAGCCGTCGGGGCACCCGGTGTCGCGCGAGCAGCCGAAGGTGCAATCCATGTCGGGCGTGGTCGGCTGGCATTGGGTCGTGAACGGCGCCGGCTTGCCGTCGCGCCCCAGAACCGTTCCGTGCCCGTGCGGCGCGTCCGCGCAGGTCGCGAACGAGGTGACTTCGATCGACTCCAGCTTCAGCTTCTTCATGACGTGCTCGCGATGAGGAGTTGATACGTGGGCGCCGTAAGGAGGGCCGGCGCCCTGCCGGTTCAGGCGCAGTCGATGGTCTCGGTGAAGCGCTGACAGTTGTCGGGGCACCCGGTGAACATCGAGCAGCCGTACGTGCAATCGAGCTCGGGGTTGGTGGGCCCGCAGGCGAGCTTCGTGGGAATCGGCTGGACGGCGTCGCGGCCCCGGACCGTCCCGCGCTCCTGCGGCTGGGCCGCGCCGGTCGAGAACGAGGTGACCTCGATGGACTCCAGCTTCAGCTTCTTCATGGCGGCCTCGTGGCAGGGGGGAGGGTGTGGTTGGGAGTCCACCAATCAAACACATGTTGTCATCAAATGCAACTGATTGGCATCCTGACCAGCGGTCACCATGATTCGATTGGGCACGAATGCAGAGCCTGGGGCGCTTCGGCGGATCGGTTCCGAGCGCGACCGATAGATCCTTCGGTCGCCGCTTGGGTTCAGCGTAGACGCGGATTCCGCGCAGCGGCGACGCTCAGGACGACATCGGTGAGGGTCCGATTTGAAGCGGGCAACGGTGGGGTTGGCCGTGTGGCCCAGGATGGACCGCGTCTGATATGAGAAGTCCGTCTCTACGCCGTCGCCGCCGTCACGTCCTCCAGCGGCACGCCGGCGGCGCAGAGGGGGCAATCGTCCGGCAGCCAGAGCGGGTAGTCGTCGCGGGCGAATGCCTCGACGGGGATGCCCTGCCCGGCGAAGAAGTCCGCGCCCGTCTGCCCCAGCACCAGCAGCGCGCCCGCGGCCACCACGGTGCCGCCGTGGGCCTGCAGTTCCGCGAAGGTGCCGCGCAGCGCCGAGCCCGCGCTCATCACGTCGTCCACGATGGCGAGGCGCTTGCCGCGCACCCGCGACGCCAGCGCGGGCGGCAGGCGGTAGCGCACGCGGAAAAGGCCGGCGGCGTCCGCGGGCGCCACGCGCTCGGTGAAGTAGAAGTCCACGCCGAGCGCCTGCGCCACCAGCTGCGCCAGGAACGCCCCACCCAGCAGCGGCCCGCACACCGCGTCGGCGCCGTACGGCCGCAGCGCGTGGGCGAGCGCGGTGGCGAGCGGAGCGACCCGCTGCGTGTGGACGAACAGCGGGTCGAGGTCGAGCCAGAGGCCGCCGTGATGCCCCGATTCCAGGCGGAAGTGGCCGCGCCGCCCGGCCACCAGCTCCAGGAACGCAGCCGTATTCGTCGCGTTCATCCGCCTCCCACCGATCCCGTCATCCAGAAACCGAGCGCTCAAAACCCGCTCGAGTGGCCCCGCTCGAACACCGCCCGGCGAGCCAGCATCATCTCCGCGAACGAGCGGTGGCGCTCGGCCCCCGGGTGCCAGCTGGTGAAGAACCAGGCCTCCCATTCGCCATCCGCCCCCACCACGTCCGGAACCAGGAGATACCTGCCGGCGTCGCCCTCGTAGCTGATCTCCAGCGCCGTGCGCAGGTACTCGGCGCGGAGATTCACCGAGTCCTGCCCTTCGCCGTACACGAAGTATTCTTCGTCCGGCACGGGAGACGAGCTTTCCATCCAGATGCCGATCACCTCCGGGTCGCGCACCCTGAGCCATTCGATCTCCCCGGCGCTCCAGAAGTGCCCGCCCAGCGCGGCCATGCAGGGATCCGCCTGCCGCAGTCCGTTGGTGGACTCCAGGAACGCGCGGTACGATGGCGGAAGGCGGCACCCCAGCCGCGCCTCGGCCGCCGCGAGCTGCGCCTCCGTGGCTCCGGGGAAACCGAGCCCGGAGAGCGGACCCGGCTCGATCTCGATCTCCTCCTCGGCCTCCACCCGTGCCACGACCGCCGCGGCCCAGGGCTCCAGCAGCCGTGCCCAGTCATCCCGAGTCATCGCGCCTCCGTTCATCCCGATCAACACCGGGCCGGTACGGGGAGATACGTCGCGGAGGTGCGGCAGAGGAAGCCGAGCACCTCATAATCATCCGAATGGGACCACGTAGAACGAGCTGTCGACGACCTGCACGATCACCTACCGGTCGCCCGCGCCCGGATCGTAGCCGCTGAACGCGCCGTCTACGGCCTGTTTTGAGCACGGTTCGCCAACAGCCGCAGATCGGGCGCCGTCGATTGCGTCGGCCTCGGTGAGCACCTCGATCGCGAACGATGACTGGCCGATCGCCCAAACGTCGCGGACGCACCCAAGCGACTCATCGACCCGCGGCTCCCAACGCGGCCGGCACGCTGTCGAGATCGACAGCGAGAATCTTCCGGTCCGGCCGCAGATCGTTCATGAGCCGGCATTCATGGGGATGCTTCTGGCGCGGCGCGCCGGTCGCCTCCTCCCGCCAGCCGCTCCAGCGCGTCACCATCCACGCGGAACACCGTCCAGTCGTCCATCGGCCGCGCGCCCAAGGTGCGGTAGAAGCGGATGGCGGGCTCGTTCCAGTCCAGCACCCACCACTCCAGCCGGCCGCACCCACGCTCCACCGCCAGCCGGGCGAGGTGCGCCAGCAGCGCGCGCCCGGTGCCCTTCCCCCGCATCTCGGGGCGAACGTAGAGATCTTCCAGGTAGATGCCGGGGCGGCCCAGGAAGGTGGAGTAGTTGTGGAAGAAGAGCGCGAACCCCGCGGGCTCGCCCCCCTCCTCCGCAATCACCACCTCGGCGTGCGGCCGCGCGCCGAAGAGGGTGTCGCGCAGCCCGTCTTCCGTGGCCACCACCTCGTGCGCCAGCCGCTCGTACGCCGCAAGCTCGCGGATGAAGCGCAGGATCAGCGGCACGTCGGCCACGGTGGCGGGGCGGATGCTCACGCAGCGCCCGTCACCGCGTGCCCGCGCCGCCCGCCGGCCGATCGGGCGCGTCGGCGCCACCCTCGTCCGCCGTGCCGCCCGCGTCGGACGCATCGGGCGACGGGTCGTCCGATTCCGCATCGTCACCTGCGACCTCCCCATCCTCGTCGTCATCCCATCCGTCCGGCGTTGCGCCCATGCCGGGAAGCCCGCCGAGGCCATGCAGGCCGGAGAGGCCGCCCATCCCCGGCACCCCGCCCATCCCCGGCATCCCACCCATCCCGCCGGCCCCGCCCATCATCTCCTGCAGGCTCTTCATCATGTCGCCCAGGTTGCCCATGCCCGGGAGACCGCCGCCACCGCCCATCATCTTCATCACCTGGTCCATCGCCTGCTGCATGGCCTCGGGGGAGATGTCCATGCCACCGGGCATCCCGCCCAGATCCCCCAGGCCCGCCATCCCCCCCATCCCGCCGAGATCCCCCAGCCCCGCCAGACCACCCATCCCCGCCATCCCGCCCATCCCCGCCATCCCGCCCAGCCCGCCGAGGTCGCCCAGCCCTGCCATTCCACCCAGCCCGGCCAGCCCCGCCATCGGCGAGGGTGCCAGGTCGCCGAACAGGTGCACCTGGCAGATGTGGCCGCCGCGCAGCTCGAACACCACCAGCCCGGCCTGCGGGGGAACGTCGGCGCCGTCCCACTTCGTGGTGACGTATTCCACCGCGCAGGCGGCGTCGGTGGCGGTCACGGCGCAGGGGGACAGCACGATGGCGCCCTGCTCGCCCACCTGCGCGCCGTAGTGGCGCCGCACCGTGTCTTCCGCGTCGAGCCAGGGGAGCGGGACGGGCATGAGGCACGTCGGGTCGTACGTGGCGACCACGGCCGCGACGTCGTCGGCCGCGAGCGCCTGCAGGTGCGCGGCGACCGGGTCGGGGAGGACGACGTCGGCCCGCGGCTCCAGCACGGGCGGACGCTCGCCGCGCTGGCCCTTGACCCCGGCGGGCGACCAGTACGCGCGCAGCTCGCGGAAGCCGCCCTCCGGCGCACGCTCCCACACGCAGGCGCAGGGGAGGATCACCGGCTCGCCCGCCACCTGCCCGCCGATCTGCCCGTGCGCCACCACGCGCTCGGGCGTTTCGACCGTTCCGGCGGGGGTGTAGGCGGCGTGCCCCGCGGCGAACAGCGCGCGCACGGAGGCCACGTGCGCGTCGAGCCCGGCGCCGCTTACCCGGCCGCTCACCGGGTCGTCCAGCAGCGGCTCGCCGGCGAACAGGGCGCGGATCGCGGCGCCGTCGCCCGCCAGCAGCGCGCGGAAGTAGCCGTGCGCGGGGTGCTGCGCGGCCTCGTTCATCGCCTGGAGCCCGGCCAGCGCGTCGGCGCCGCCGGGCACGCCCGCCAGCTGCGCCCGCGCCAGCTCCATCGGGTCCGCCGCGCCGGGCGTGGCGGCACCCTTCCCCTCCACCCGCGTCAGCTCCGCCTCCAGCTCGCCGGCCTCGCCCTGGTGCACCGAGCCGTAGCCCAGGTGAACGGAGTGCGCGGGAAGGCCCAGCGCCTCGGCGAACGCGGCGTGGCGCGCGGTTTCGTACACGTAGTCGTCCGCGTTGGCCGGCGCGCGGAGGATCTTCTCCAGCGCCTCGGGCGAGCCGCGTCCGGCGGCGGCGCAGAGCAGCGCCGCGTCGCCGCCCTCGGGCGGAGAATCGTCGCCCTCGAAGTAGCCCGGCGCCGAGTTGTACTGGTCGAGCACCTCGCCGTCGCGCGCCAGCGAGTAGAGGAAGATGTCCTCGTCGTAGACCATGGCGAGCAGCGAAACGCCGCCCAGGTCGCGGCTCAGCTCCTGGGCGAAGACCGCGCCCACGTTGGGATCGTTCTCGCTCTCCTCGTCGAACACCACGATCCAGCCGTCGGTGGCCGGGCCCACGTAGGCCGGGCGCCCGCGTGCTTCCAGCGCCTCGATCACGCGGGCGCGCTCGGGCCCGCGGAGCGCGATGTTGCCGTAGGATGATCCCATTCGAATCCTCGAAAAGTTCAGAAGTGCGAAGTACGAGAGTACGAAAGTACGCAGTACGAAAGTGCGATTTCGGGATGGCGTGATCACGAACGCGCCCGCCAGAGCCGCGTCACCCGTCTGGATGACGGGGCGCTTCCCCCGATGTCATCCTGAGCGTCGCCGCCTCGCGCAAATCCGCGTCCGAGATAGATCCCGGCGGCGACCGAAAGATCCATCGCCGCGTTCGCGCGATTGTCTGCCCTGACGAGCGAAGGCCGGCACGCCGCGCTTCGCACGATGGGTTCCGAGCGCCGGCGATAGATCCTTCACCGCCGCCACAGCTCCGAGCGGTCGGAAAGATCGCGCGGCGGCGGCTCAGGATGACGTCTTCAGGCACCCCATCATTCGGATCGATGCTCGACGACGCCGCTCACCGAGTGGCGGCCTTCTGCTCGGCGATCCAGCGCTCCACCTGCTCGCGCAGCATGGGGAGGGTGACGGCGCCGTTGCTCAGCACGGCGTCGTGGAAGGCCTTGATGTCGAAGCGCGGCCCCAGCTCGCGCTGCGCCTTCTCGCGCAGCGCGAAGATCTCCAGGCCGCCGGTGTCGTAGCTGGTGAGCTGCCCCGGCCAGGCGATCACCCGGTCCACCATCGCGTACGAGCCGGGCGACGCCTGCCCCGACGCGGAGACGTATTGCGCGGCGCGCTCGCGGCTCCAGCCGAACAGGTGCACGCCCGGGTCCACCACCATCCCGTGCGCGGGCCACAGCCGGCGGATGATGCGGCCGGCGGGCGAATACAGGTCCATCTCCTCGGCCAGCGCCTCGGCGTAGCGCGCCCAGCCCTCCACGTAGGCGCCGCTCATGGCGATCTGCGAGATGGGGTGCAGCGCGCGCATGTTCTGCGCGGCCGAGATCTGCAGGTGGTGGCCGGGATACGTCTCGTGGAAGGCGGTGACCTCGGCGTTGCCGCGCTGCTGGCGCTCGGCCTCGTACAGCTTGATGCGGAACACGGCCGGGCGGCTGCCGTCCTGCGGCGCCGGCTGGTAGCCGCTGCTGGCCGTGCGCTCCATGAACGCGGGGATCGGCTCCACCACCACGTCGGTGGCGGGGGGATGGCTGAACCAGCGCGGCATCACCTCGCGCGCGTGGCGGATGTTCTCGCGCGTGAACGCCAGCAGCTCGTCGCGGCTGGTGAAGTGGTTGCGCGGGTCCGAGTCCAGCCGCTTGCGCAGTTCCACGATGTCGGCCGTGCCGAACACCTGGCGCCCCGTCTCCGCCGCCTCGCGGGCGTAGCGTGCGACCGTGGCCTCGCCCAGCCGCGAGGTTTCCTCGGGGCTGCGGGTGATGGTGGTGTTCTGCCGGAACATCGCCTCCCAGCACGCGCGCCCGTTGGGGTTGGCGGAGATGCCCACCGCCTCGCGCGCCGCGGGCATGTACTCGTTCGCCAGGAAGTCGCGGTAGCGGCGGATGGCGGGGTTGATGCTGTCGCGCACCAGCGTCGTCCACGCCGCGCGGAACTCGGGCGCCGAGTCGCGCCGCGCCACCGACCCCAGCGGCGACGAGTCGGGCGGCACGGTGGTGTAGGCGTCCAGCTGCGGGATCACCAGCTCCACCAGCCGCTTGGGCGCGGTGTAGCCCTGGCGGATCCCCTCGCGCAGGTTGGCGATCTCGGTGTTCACCATGCGCGGCAGCCCGGCCCAGCGCCGCAGCGCCTGCTCGCGCGCGGCGGGCGTGCCCACCGGCTGCACATCGGCGATCTGCCCCAGCGCCGTCTGCCAGCCGCTCATCTGGTTCACGCCCCACAGTTCGCTCCGACACACCCGCATCCCCCGCGACGCCTCGATCGCCTCGCGCAGGAAACCGAACGTGACCCACTCGGGCCGGCCCCACAGCGCGCGGGCGTCCACCCGCGCCAACCGTGCGGCCCATGCGTCCTCCTTCCCCCGCCACACGGCCAGCGCGGCCAGCGAGTTGTCGGAGAAGCGGTCGGGCGCCACGTCGCTGAACCCGCTGAAGAACGCGGATTCAGGGAACATCGCCTTGTACTCGCGCACGTACTCGTCCGCCAGCGCCGTCACCCGCGCCGCGGCGGAGTCGGCGTTCGCGGGGGCCTGGGCGCGCACGGGCATCGGCGCGAGCCCGAGCCCGAACGCCGGCGCCAGGGCAACGACGACGGTCGCGAGGGTGGGACGACGGTGCAGCGGCCTTCGTCGGAAGAACGGCATAGAGCCAGGTGGGCTGGTGTGGGTCGTGATTGCGAAGACCAGAGTACGCGGACGAATCGCGGATGTTTCCAGCTCGGGCAGCCTGCGTCGTAGCGGACGCATCCCCACGCTCCACGGGCGGGCGGAACCGCGCTCAACCCCTGTCTCGCGCCCGAACCAGCCGCGAGCGAAGCGAGCCCACGTCCCTCCCCCAGGCCGTTTTGGGGGAGGGACAGGCGCCGCCGGGCGCCAGGGAGAGGGCCCGCCGCGGCCCCGACGACGCATCCCCGTCCGTCGCGATCACCGCGGATCCCTGATTCCGCCGTATCCCCCTACTGCCTGATCCCCAGCTGATCGAGGATGAACGCGTAGCGGATCGCCGTCTCGCGGAGCGCGTCGTAGCGGCCCGACGCGCCGCCGTGGCCGGCGCCCATGTTGGTGCGCAGCAGCAGCGGGTTGCTGTCCGTCTTGGTCGCGCGCAGCTTGGCCACCCACTTGGCCGGCTCCCAGTAGCCCACGCGCGGGTCGTTGAGCCCCGCCGTCACCAGCATCGCGGGATAGGTGGTCGCGCGGACGTTGTCGTAGGGCGAGTAGCTCTTCATGTAGCCGTAGAACTCGGGCTTGTGCGGGTCGCCCCACTGCAGCCACTCGCCCGTGGTCAGCGGGATCGACGCGTCGAGCATGGTGTTGATCACGTCCACGAAGGGCACGTCGGCCACCACGGCGCGGAACAGGTCGGGGCGCAGGTTCACCACGGCGCCCATCAGCAGCCCGCCCGCGCTGCCGCCGCGGATGGCCAGGCGCTCGCGGCTGGTGTAGCGCTGCCCCACCAGGTGCTCGGCGCTGGCGATGAAGTCGGTGAAGGTGTTCATCTTGTTGAGCAGGCGCCCCTGCTCGTACCACTGCCGCCCCATCTCCTGGCCGCCTCGGATGTGGGCGATGGCGTACACCACGCCGCGGTCGAGCAGGCTCAGGTTGCTGGTGCTGAACCCCGGGTCGGTGCTGGAGCCGTACGAGCCGTAGGCGTACAGCAGCAGCGGCCGCGACCCGTCGCGCACGAACGGCTTCCGGTAGACGAGGGAGATCGGCACCATCGTCCCGTCCTGCGCGCGCGCCCAGGTGCGCTCGCTGGCGTAGAGCGAGGGGTCGTAGCCGGGCACCTCGGTGGCCTTCATCAGCTGGCGGGTGCGGCTGCCCAGGTCGTAGTCGTACACGGCCGACGGGGTGACCAGCGAGGTGTAGGTGAAGCGCAGCACCCGGCTGTCGTAGTCGGGGTTGCGGGCGCCGCGGTAGGTGTAGATCGGCTCGGGAAAGTCCACGTCGTAGGCCGCGCCGCCGGCGAAGGGGACCACGTGGATCTTGCGCAGCGCGTTCTGCCGCTGATAGAGCACGAGGTAGTCGCGGAACACGTCGACCCCGTCCAGCAGCACCGAGTCGCTGGCCGGCACCAGCTCGCGCCAGCTCTCGCGCCGCGGGTCGGTGTCGGGCGCCCACATCAGCTTGAAGTTGGGCGCGCCCTCGTTGGTGGTGATCAGGAAGCGGTCGCCGTGGTGCTCCACGTCGTACAGCACGTTCGCCGTCTTCGGGCGGATCACCCGGAAGGCGTCCATCGGCCGGGAGGCGTCGATGTAGCGCACCTCGCTGGCGTCGAACGAGCTGGTGTTGATCAGCAGGAACCTGCGGTCCTTGGTGCGGCCGATGCCGATGCGGTACAGCTCGTCGGGCTCCTCGCCCACCACCGCGTCGCCCGCGGGGTCGGTGCCCAGCACGTGGCGCATCACGCGGTAGGGGCGGTTGGCCGCGTCGCTGGTGCCGTAGAAGAGGGTGCGGTTGTCGGCCGCCCACTCCACGCTGCCGTTCACGTTGGGGAGGCGGTCGGCCAGGATCCGGCCGGTGCGCAGGTCCTTCACCATCAGCGTGTAGCGCTCGGCGCCGCTGGTGTCGGTGGCGAAGGCCAGCAGGTGCGCGTCGGGGCTCACGTTCTGCGCGCCCAGCGAAAAGTAGCGCTTCCCCTCGGCCATCTGGTTCACGTCCAGCAGCACCTCTTCGGGCGCCGTCAGGCTGCCGCGCTTGCGGGCGTGGATGGGGTACTGCTTCCCCGCCTCGGTGCGCGAATAGTAGTAGTACTCGCCGATGCGCTCGGGCACCGACAGGTCGGTCTCCTTGATCCGCCCCCGCATCTCCTGGAACAGGCGCTCCTGCAGCGGCTCGGTGTGCCGCATCATCGCCTGGGTGTAGCGGTTCTCCGCCTCCAAGTAGTGGATCACGGCGGTGTCCTGCCGCCGGTCGTCGCGCAGCCAGGCGTAGTTGTCGATGCGCACGTCGCCCAGCGTGGTGTCGGCGCGCGGCACGATGCGGGCGACGGGCGGCCGCGGCGTGGTGTCGGTCTGGGCGGGAGCCGGCGCGGCGGCGAGCAGCGCGAGCGAGGCCAGGATCAGCGTGCGAGGCATGGTGAGTTCGGCGGGTGCGTGAATGCGCGGGTGCGGGGGTGCGCCGGCGCCCGGAGTCGCGAACGTGCGAATTACGCGTGGGGATATAGCATAGGGGGCGGCGCAGGGGCTGCCAAGCGCTTCCGGCCCCGGAACGTCGCGTGGCGCCGCGGCGCTCGCCCGCCACGACGCGTCCAGTCAGCAACGTCTGGCATCTTGGAGGGCGGGAGAGATCGTCGCGGCCGCGGCAGGCCCTCACCCTGGCGCTGCGCGCCTGTCCTTCTCCCAAAACAACCTGGGAGAGGGAGGTGGGCTCGCTTCGCTCGCGGCTGCTCGGGTTGATCGATTGATGGGTTTCGCCGAGACAGGGATCGTGCGGCGAAACTCCGGGTCAGGGCAGGTTCGCGATCGTCCCGTGCTTCAGCTGCGCCTTCAGCGCCTCGCGCTTGCTGAGCGGGCTCAACTCGGCGGCGTGGTCGCGGACGTAGCGCTCCACCCAGGCCGCGTCGGTGCGCGCGTGCTGTCGCAGCGCCCACCCGATCGCCTTGCGCAGGAAGAACTCGCGCGACGCCAGCGACGGGGCGATGCACGCCTGCAGCAGCTCCAGGTCCGTCCCTGCCTTCATCGGGAGCTGGCAGAGGATGGAGGCGCGGCGCTTCCACAGGTCTTCGCCGCGGCTCCAGGCCAGCATCTCCGCAGTCATCTCAGCCCGGTGCCGCCGCAGCAGCTCCGGCAGGCGGTGCGTGGCGATCTCGTCCACGTAGTCCCACCACGCGCCGGTGACGATCATCTCCTCGTACATCGGCAGCGCGTCCATCGTCTGGAGCTTCGCGGCGCGCCGGTCGCCGGCCAGCCACAGCGCCGCGTAGCGCTCCTCGCGGTACTCCGCGTTGCGCCAGATGTGGAGCGCCGCCCCGCGCCACTCCTCCGCCGAGGTGAGGGGGAAGTCGGCGAACACGTCGCGGAAGACGGCGCGCTGAGGCGTGGTCATCACCCCGTGGTACGGCATGGCCGACTTCATGTACGCCTGCTGCCCGGCGGCCCGCGCCGGGTCGCCCGCGGCGGCCAGCGCGCCGCGGAGGCGGGCGAGCAGGTCGGCGGGAGACGAGTGCGTGGAGATGGGCATGGGGGATGTGGACGTGGAGCGGCGGCTGTGAATCGAAGCGGCGGCGGAGGATGGATCGAACCGGTGGCGGAGGTGGATCAGAAGCGGCGGCGAGGTTAGTGGTATCAGACCGGAGGGACAGCGGGGCTGGTGCGGGGAGGCGCGGCCTCGAGCGTAGAAATTTGCGAGTGAACTCGCCGCTACAACGGCACGAAGTCCGCCTTCGCGGACTTCATCCGCAGTACCTGCGCTCCGCCCCAACGCGCAGTTCACCCCTCCCGCAGAGCGCGGGTAGAGACGGTGTCGGCCCGGCATGCGAGGCATGCCGGGCCGACACCGTCTCCGCTCGCCATTACGCCGGCTGCTGCAGCTTCGAAAGGTACTGCTTGCGGAACTTGGACACCTTGGGGGCGATCACCACCTGGCAGTAGCCCTGGCCGGGATTGCGGCGGAAGTACTGCTGGTGGTACGCCTCGGCCGGGTAGAACTCGGGCGCGGGCTGCACCTGCGTGACGATCGGGTTCTCCCAGATGCCCTCTTCCTCCACGTCACGGATCACCTCGCGCGCCGTCTGCTCCTGCTCGGGGCCGTGCGTGAACACGGCCGAGCGGTACTGCGTGCCCACGTCGCCGCCCTGGCGGTTGAGCGTGGTGGGGTCGTGGATGGTGAAGAACACCTCCAGCAGCTCGCGATAGCTCACCTGCGCGGGGTCGTAGGTGACCTGCACCACCTCGGCGTGCCCCGTGCGCCCGCCGCACACGGCGTTGTAGGTGGGGTTGGGCACCTGCCCGCCCATGTATCCGCTCACCACCTTCTCCACGCCCTTGAGCTGCTCGTACACGGCTTCCAGGCACCAGAAGCACCCGCCCGCCAGCGTGGCGATCTCCCTATCCGGCATCGTTCGCTCCTCTCGTTCGTAAGACCCGTCCGCGCAACTTCCGCAACAGGTTGGACGGACGGTGGTTACACGTCTTCGAGCGCACGCTTCCGTTGGCGCTCGCCCTCCAGATACGCGGCCCGAAACTCTTCTGGCAACGGCGGAAACATCGCGAACCCATCCACCCCGTAGACCCGCTCCCGCTCGGGTGCGCCATGGTGCCGCGGTGGAAGTCCGCGAAGGCGGACTGTGTGCCGTCGTAGCGGCGAGTTCACTCGCAAATCCCGCGCAGACACCCGGCGGTCCCCGCGCTTTCCCGGATCCCACCGAGAATGGGGGATTCACCCCGGCCGCAGCTCGGTCACGCTCTCCACGAAGTCGCTGAAGGGGAACATGTCGAAGCTCTCGAAGGGCCGCGGCAGGTAGCCGGCGCGCACGAACGAGGCCAGGTCGCGCGCGTGCGACTGGATGCTGCACGACACCAGGCACACCGCCTCGGGCCGCCACCCCGCGATCCGCTCCGCCAGCCCCGGCGCGCACCCGAAGCGTGACGGGTTGACGAACACCACGCTCGGCCGGCCCACGGCCCCGTCCGCCAGCTTCTCCACCGGCAGCCGGTCGAAGCGCGCGTTCGCCAGCCCGTGCAGCGCCGCGTTGCCCCGCGCGCTGTCGATCGCCCAGCCGTTCGTGTCCACGCCCACGATGGCGCTCTCCGGCGCCGCCGCGACCACGGAGTGGAGGCCCACGCCGCAGTACAGGTCCACGATGCGCGACGCGTCGGCCGCGGCGCTCCGGGCGGCGGCGGCAAGGTCGGCGGTGAGCCAGCGGTTGGTCTGGAAGAAGGCGCGGTGGTGCGCCAGGATCGTCTTCCCCAGCAGCCGGTGCCGGTGCTCCGTCTCGCCCGCCTCGATCCGCTGCGACGGCACCGCCACGCCAAACACCCCCTCCACCCCTGCCATCAGCTCGCCGCAGAGGTCGTCCAGCCGCGGCGCGTCGCGCTCCACGGCCAGCGTCAGGTGCGCGCGCCCGCTGCCGAACTCCAGCCGCACCTCGAACCCCGTGATCCGCGCCTGCCCCTGCGCGGCGGAGATGCGGCGGCCCACCTCGCGCACCAGCGGGCGCGCAGCTTCGGGCATCACCCACAGCGACTGCTCCAGCGGCACGCGGCCGTGGCGCGGGTCCACCCCCACCGCCCCGCTGCCGTCGGCGGCGCGGTAGAAGCTGGCGCGCATGCGGTAGCCGCGCTCCACCGGGCACCGCCGCATCCCGCGGAAGAGGCCGGGCAGCCCCGCCTCGTCCAGCATCGCCGCGATCCGCGCCTCCTTCGCCGCCGCGTCCGCGTCGTACTCGGCGACCAGCGCCGCCTCGCCCATCGCATCCGCGGCGCCCGCTCCGGCATCACCCATCGCCGCCCTCCCTGCGCAGCGCGTCCAGCAGCGCGCGAAGCCCGGGCGAGGCGATCCGCGCGCCAGCCGAGTGCCAGAACTCGCCCAGCGCGCCGGGGGCCGCAGTGCCGTCCTGCTCGTACTCGGCGGCCTGCAACACGGTCTCCAGCTTGTCGAGCTCCTTCACGAACCGCGCTTCGGGAGACTGGGCCGCGTCGTATTCCCGCCACAGCACGAGCAGCGAATCGTCTCCCCCGAGGCCGGCGAGCTGGCGCATCGCATCCTCCTCGCGGCGGCGCTTCTCGCCGGCATCCACGCCGTCGTAGGGGGTGATGTCGCCCACCAGCGCCTCGGCCAGGTCGTGCACCAGCCCCAGCGCCACGCACCGCGTCACGTCCAGCCGCGGCTCGGCGCGTGGCGCCAGCACCAGCGCGAGGAGCGCCACGCGGTGCGAGTGGTCGGCCACCGACTCGGGCCGCGAGATGCCGCGCAATGCCCACCCCGCGCGCGGCGTGCTCTTCAGCTTCCCCGCGAGGTGGAGGAAGCGCAGCAGCGCGTCGGTGGATGCGGAGTCGGGCGCAGTGTCCGGGGCGTTGTCGCTCATGCCGGGAAGATCGGCCCGACGAGCGGACGGGGCCAGAGGCGGCGGATGAGGATCGGGATCGATGCGGGTGTGACGAGGATCGCGCAAACCGCGGCAGCCCTCTCCTCGGCCCGGATGGACGCAACGATTGTACGTCACCTCGCCTGCAGTTCGGGAAAGGTCGGAAAAGCAACCCGGCAGTGTGGATCGTTGTTTGGGGTGAGGGGCTACGTCGTCCGGCGGACGGTCGCACGGGATCCCTCACCCCCCGAACGCACCGCTCCCGCCCCGGATGGAACCCGGGGCGGGAGCGCGGTGGTCTTGCGATGTCGGTGCCTCAGGCGGCGGCGATCACCGGCTTGGGCGGAACCAGCACGTTGCTGGCGGCGGCGAAGAACGGCTTGCCGTCACCGCTCACCAGCTTCAGCTCCAGCAGGCGGCTGTTGTCGCTGGTGCGGCCCAGCAGGCGGATCACCACGGCCGCGCCGGCGGCGCACAGCACCTCTTCACCCACGCCCGGAATGCGCTCGACGCCCGAAATCCAGTCGGGCCGCGCCTCGTGGTCCACCGTCAGGGTCTCGCGCTCGATTCGACGCGCGTTGCTGATCGACATCGCTATCCTCCGGTCGTTGCTGCCGCGGGCCGCGCACCGAACCAGCGCACGCGCCGCCTCCGCGAGGTTCATGGGGGGAAACGCCCAGGGCACCGCGCCGGGCTCTGCCGGGCGTGGGGCCAAGGGCGCGTGGCTGGCAGGGCGGCGAGACGCCCCGGAATGAGCCACGCTCAACGGTACACCACAACACGCGGAAGGTTCATCGTATCATAATCTTACGCACCTCCCTCAATCTCCTTTGGACATTTTGCAGCTCACTTCCGTGATACCTCGGCTCGCGCTATCCGGGTGGATCGGAAGATCGGTCCCGGGGGGATAGTCACGATCAGTCGCGCGTCTTCTGGATTCATCCACCCAAGGTGCGCAACTACCGGGTGGGACCGGCGGCCCCGGCCGGCGATCATTGATTCACGCCCGGCGACGCAGCCGGGACCATCGACGACCCTGCCCACGGGAGATGACGAACAATGAGCGACTTCCGCGTGATCCCGATCTCGGACGACGTTGCGGCGGCGGTGAGAGCCACGCTGCTCGCGCCCGGGTACGGCCACCCCGCGCACGTGGAGGTGGCGACCGGCTACGGCCCCTGCCGCGCCTGCCTGCGCACCTTCCGCGAGGGCGAGGAGGAGCGCGTGCTGTTCACGCACGATGCCTTCGCCGGCGTGGACGGCTATCCGTCGCCCGGCCCGGTGTTCATCCACCACGAAGCGTGCGAGCCCTGGCGCGGCGACGGCTTTCCGCCCGAGTTGGCCGCCCTGCCACTTATGCTGGAAGCATACGGCGCAGGCCGCTGGCCGGTGGCGCGCGAGCCGGCGCGCGGCGGGCAGGTGGAGCCTGCCGTGTCGCGGCTGCTGGCCAACCCCGCCGTGGCCTACCTCCACGTCCGCAACGCCGAAGCAGGATGCTACATCGCCCGGGTGGAGCGGGCGTAGCGGCTTGCACTTGCTGCGGATATTGCACTCGCTGCGGATGCCTGCTATCTTGGACCAGGGTTCAGGAAGCCGAGCACACCCGAGGCACAGCATGGTCATCAGCAGCAAGCCCCTCGACGTCGTCCAGGCCACGCGCGCGGCGGTCCGTGCCGCCCGGCGCAGCCGTGGAGCCGTTTCGGAAGCCGCCCGCAACGCCGGTGCCTCGGCGCAGAACGGCACCGTGACGCTCGAAGAGGTGGAGCTCCCCGTGAGCGTGGTCCGTGCGCTCGCCCGCATCCTCGAGGAGCTGGCGGAAGGACGAGACGTGGCCGTGCTGGGCGAGGGCGGCGGTTCCGACGAGCTGACCACCAGCCAGGCGGCCGATCTGCTGGGGATGTCGCGTCCCACGCTCATCAACCTGCTCACCCAGGGCGAGATCCCGTTCCGCATGGTGGGCACGCACCGGCGCCTGTCGCTCGCCGACGTGCTCGCCTACCGGAGCCGACCCAGCCACGTGGTGCCGCCCGTACCCACGCGCGAGGAGCGGCTGCGCGGGCTTCGCGAGATGGCCGAATCCACCGACCGGCTCGGCCTGGGGTACTGATGCGGCGCCGCCCGGTTGCGGTGCTCGATACGAACGTCCTTTTCCCCTTCCAGTTGCGGAACCTCCTCCTGCACCTGGCGGCCGAGGACGTTTACGTTCCGTTGTGGTCGCGCGAGATCCTGGGCGAGCTTGCGCGGGTGCTGGGGAGGGATGCGAAGCTGACGGAACCGCAGCGCGTGCACCTGATCGGGCAGATGGAACGGTACTTTCCAGATGCGCTCGGGTCGGCCCCCGGTGACGCGGCGGATGGGTTTCCGCTGCCGGACGAAGACGATCGCCACGTGATCGCACTGGCCGCGCACTACGAAGCCGACGTCATCGTCACCGCCAACCTCAAGCACTTTCCGGCGCCCGTCCTGGAGCGCTTGGGGCTCGAAGCCCGGCATCCAGACGAGTTCTGCCTTGACCTGGCTGAGCTCGAGGAGCCATCCGTCCTGCGCGCGGCGGAGACACACCGGCTCTCGCTCAGCAGGCAGCCGCTGACGCCGGAAGAGTATCTGGTATCGCTTGCGACGCACGGCGGGGTGGCCCGCACCGCCGAGTGGCTAAAGACATCCGGATTTCTGAGCACCCGCGTGCGTCCGCGACGACCTGAGCGCAAGCCACGGTAGCCGAGCCTTCGCGCACGAGAATGCCCCACAGCCGGTTGGCCGCGGGGCTTTTCGCAATGACGGATCCGTGGACGCGGGAGCACGGACGAATCTTCCGCGGGCTGTCGGCGGTAGAGAGGGTCGGGGCGGCGCGCCTTGCCAGCCGCCGCGCGCGGGCCGAAGTTGCCGGCTCGCGAACACCGCCGGAACCCGACCTCGTCTGCCTGATGAAGAAGTGCCGCTACTGCGCCGAGGAGATCAAGGACGAGGCGATCATCTGCCGCTTCTGCGGCCGTGCGCAGGACGGCGCGGGCACTCTGCCCGACCAGGTGGCGCTGGAGTCGGCGGCGGGGCGCAACCGGTGGCTGATGCCGGGGCTGCTGGTGGGCGGCGTGGCGCTGGCGGCCATCGTCACCGGGCTGGCGCTCACGTCGGGGCGGCGTGACGGGCGGCGCAGCATCGCGCCGCTCACGCCGGCCGAGTCGGCGGCGGTGAGCGACAGCCTGCGCGTGATCCGCGACAGCTTTCCCGCGTTCGCCACCCTCCCCGGCGACGACCTGCCCGAGGTGGACATCCGGGAGATCGAGGCCGCGCCTCCGCCGCCCCCTCCCCCGCCGCCCCCCGACCCGCCCGCCACCGGCGACGTGGCCGACATCCCCGAGCTGAAGATCGCGGCGGGGCAGTACGTCTATTACGGGATGGAGATCGCCGACGAGCGCCCGTGCCGCCTGCGCGGCCGCGTGGAGACCACCGACGGCGGCCGGCACGACACCGACGTGCTGGTGCTGGACGTGGACGGCTTCACAAACTTCCAGTACAACCGCAGCTTCGGCACGGTCTACTCGGCCCGGCGCACGGCCGCCGTCACCCTCGACGTGCCCCTCCCCGGCACCGGCACCTACTACCTGGTGCTCAGCAACCGCTTCTCGGCCTTCACCGGCAAGAAGGTGCGCGTGGAGAACGTGCGCTGGATCTGCAGCGACGAGTTGCGCGACGAAACGCCCGAGGAGAGCGGCGACACCGCCGCGGGGCAGTAGCCTCGCCCGTCGCGGGCACTCGCTCCGCCGCTCCCCCGCGTTCCCCCCCGGCCGCGTCACGCCCGAGGCTCCGCGTGCCGCATCGCGGGACGCCGGCGTCTCATGCGCAATGGGCTTGCGAGACCGGATGGTTCCGCGTAGATAAATGCGCTGAAACGACTTGCCCGTATCCAGACCCCCCCATCGCGCGCTTCCGCGCCGGGCGAGGGGGCTTCGGGCTTTCCGCCGGATCCTGCAGGAACTCCTCGCCCATGTCTTCCCTCGAAGCCGGCATCACGGCCGACGTCGCCGCCATCGCGCGGATCAGCACCGTTCCCACCATCCTCAAGGTGATCTCGGAGACCACGGGGCTGCGCCTGGCGCTGGTGGCGCGGGTCACGGAAGGATCGTGGACGGCGTGCGCGGTGCTCGACCGGATGGGCTTCGGGCTGCAGGTGGGCGGGCAGCTGGAGGTGGCGACCACGCTGTGCAGCGAGGTGCGCGACACGCTCGAGCCCGTCATCATCGAGCACGCCAGCCGGGAGCCCGGGTACTGCGACCACCCCGTCCCCAAGCTCTACGGCTTCGAGAGCTACATCGCCACGCCCATCTTCCGCCCCAACGGCGAGTACTTCGGCAACGTCTGCGCGCTGGACCCGGCGCCCAGGGTGCTGCGCGACGGGAAGACGCTGGCCATGTGCAAGCTGTTCGCCGAGATGATCTCGCTGCAGATGGCCGCCGAGGAGGAGCGCTCGGCCGAGCAGGCGGCGCTGGCCGACGAGCGCCGCACGGCGGAGCTGCGCGAGCAGTTCATCGCCGTGCTGGGGCACGACCTGCGCAACCCGCTCTCGTCGGTGACCGCCGGCTCCGACTTCCTCCTTTCGCTCGACCCGTCGCCCACGCAGCGCACCATCCTGGAGCGCATCCACCTGAGCGGCCGGCGGATGACGCGGCTGATCGACGACGTGCTCGACTTCGCGCGCGGGCGGCTGGGCGGCGGGATGCAGGTGTTCCCGATGGAGGTGGAGGACGTGGGCTGGGTGGTGCGGCACGTGGTGGCCGAGGTCGCCAGCGCCCACCCGGAGCGCATCGTGCGGCAGCATACCGACGTGCCGGGCGCGGCGTGGTTCGACCGCACGCGGGTGGCACAGATGCTGTCGAACCTGGTGGCCAACGCGGTGGAGCACAGCCCGCCCGGCGAGCCGGTGGACGTGGCCGTGGACGCCGGCGACGGGCTGATCCGCTTCGCCATCACCAGCCGCGGCGAGCCGATCGCCGCCGACGTGATGCCGCGGCTCTTCCAGCCGTACTTCCGCGGCACGGCCAGCGGCCCGCGCACCGGCCTGGGGCTGGGCCTCTACATCGCCTCGCAGATCGCCCGCGCGCACGGCGGCGCCATCCACGTGGCCTCCTCGGCCGAGGCGGGGACCACCTTCACCGCCCTGATCCCGCGGTCGCCGCCGGAGTGATCCATCCGCCGGCAGCCGGCGACGTTGCGGTCCCGAACCTCGGCGAAATCTTCATCCCGGCGGACGTCGTATCCCGAACGTCTCCTGTGAATCAAGACTCGGCCGGCCGCGTGGCCGAGCGCGCGGTGAGGGCGGCGCCCGCGCTGGCGGCGATCACCAGCACCACCGCCAGCCACTGCGCGACCGTCAGCACCTCGGCCAGGAAGACGAGGCCCGTCAGCGCCGCCACCGCCGGCTCCAGGCTCATCAGGATGCCGAAGGTGCGCGACGGCAGGGCCTTGAGCGCGACCATCTCCAGCGTGTAGGGCACCGCGCTGGAGAGCAGCGCCACGCCCACCCCCGCCGCAAGCAGCCGCGGCGTGAGCCGGGCCAGACCGCCGCTCGCCACCGCCACCGGGAGCACCGTCAGCGCGGCGACCGCCATCCCCACCGCCACCGCCGCGCCACCGGGCACCAGCCTCGACACGTGGCCGCCCAGCAGGATGTAGGCGCCCCAGCAGGCACCGGCCGCCAGCGCCAGCGCCACGCCCAGCGGGTCCACCCCGCCCCCGCCGCCCCACGGGGCGATCAGCGCGATGCCGGCCCCGGCCAGCACCACCCACACCACGTCCAGCGCGCGCCGCGACCCGGCCACGGCCACGCCCAGCGGCCCGATGAACTCCAGCGTGACCGCCAGGCCCAGCGGGATGCGCGCGATGGCCTGGTAGAACACCACGTTCATCACCCCCAGCACCAGGCCGTAGGGGATCACCGCCCGCCACTGGGCCCCCGTGAAGCGCGCCAGCCGCGGCCGGAACGCCGCCAGCAGCATCACCGCCGACAGGACGACGCGCAGTCCCACCGTGCCCGTGGCGCCCAGCGCGGGGAACAGGCCCTTGGCGATGGCCGCGCCGCCCTGCACGCTGACCACCGCGAGCAGCACGGCGGGGATCGGCGGGATCGCCGGGGCTTTCGGTCTGTCCATCTGGTTTCCGTGTCTTTCGGTCGAGCCGGTGTTCCGGGTGGTGCGGGCGGCGGGCGACCCGCGGCCGGGATCATCCCCGTCTGGCGCGCGAAGCTGCGTCGGTGCACCGTGGCGGCGCAATCCCCAGGCTGAGATTATCTTGGATGCTTGCCGCTCGTCCGCTGACCGACGGGTACCACGCAGCGGCTGACCCATTCCTCGGTCCCACCATCCCGGTTCAAGCGTACGGGCCCGGCTTCGCGCGCGTCTACGACGCCGAGGAGACTGGGCAGGCCGCCTTCAAGCCGGCGGCTGAAGCCGCAGCCCGCAGCAACAACTACGAGAAGCCTCGCAAACTGCGCGAGGCTCGACGGCAGGATTCTCCCGTCTGTGGACCCTTTCCACCCTCCACGCTCGCTGTAGCGAAGCGTGCCGGAGGAACCTGGAAACCGCTTCTTTCCGGCAGTAAACGGGCGCATGAGGACGGTGCGGCTGCGCGCGAGACGTTGCACGCGTACCTTCTCCGTCATGCGCGCTGGCCGCATTCGGCTTTTGCCCCGATGGACTTACATCACCCGAGCCGCACCCTTTTCGATCCGCCGATGCAAGCAACCGAGCTGGGCAACATCCTCGAGTTCCTCCGCGCCGCCGAGGGGCTGAAGACCGCCACGCGCAGCGGCTGGACGAGTGCGGGGCAGCAGGAGAGCGTGGCCGAGCACACATGGCGGCTGTGCCTGATGGCGCTGGTGCTGCACCCCGGCTTCCCCGGCGTCGACTTCGCGCGGCTGATCAAGATCTGCATCATCCACGACCTGGGCGAGGCGATCGGCGGCGACGTGCCCGCGCCCGAGCAGGCCAGCCTTCCCGCCGGCAAGGCCGACGCGGAGCGCCGCGACCTGCTGCAGCTCCTTTCACCGCTTCCGGCCGAGCTGAAGGACGAGATCACCGCGCTGTGGGACGAGTACGAGGCCGCGGCCACGCCCGAGGCGCGGCTGGCGAAGGCGCTCGACAAGCTGGAGACCATCCTGCAGCACACCCAGGGTGCCAACCCGGCCGACTTCGACTACCGCTTCAACCTGGGTTACGGCCGCCAGTACACCGCCGGCCACCCCGTGCTGGAGACCGTCCGCGCGCTGCTGGATGACGAGACGGAGCGTCGGGCGCGCCAGGGGGAATCGGGTGGATAGGGCACGCTCATCCCTGCCACGCGCGGGTTGCAACTTTCTCGTGCCGGTTGCCGTCCTAGCGAACCGAGGCTTCCCCGATCCACTGACCGCTGGCAAACTCCAACCGAACTCCGCATGCACTCGCTGCTGAAACGCTCCGCCACGCTCGCCGTGGCCGCCCTACTCGCCCCCGCTGCCCTCGCCGCGCAGCGCGCCGCCTCCGCACCGACGGCATCCGTGGGGACGCAGATGTCGGCGCCGATCTCCAACGTCCGCTACGAGGTGACGTTCACGGCGGCCACGGCGCGCGAGCGGTCGCTGAACGTGCAGATGACCTTCGACGCGGCGAGCCGCGAGCCGGTGCTGCTGTCGCTGCCGGTGTGGACGCCGGGGGCGTACGAGGTGAGCAACTTCGTGCACTGGGTCACCGGCTTCGGCGCCACGCAGCGCGGCGCGGCGGTCACCTGGGACAAGGTGGACCCCGACACCTGGCGCGTGCGGCCCGCCGGCGCCGGCCCGGTCACCGTGAGCTTCACCTACCTGGCCGACACGCTCGACAACGCCATGGCGTGGAGCCGGCCCGACTTCGCGTTCTTCAACGGCACCAATGTCTTCCTCTATCCCGAGGGGCGCCCGCTCGAGTTCCCGGCCACCGTGGCGATCCACACCGACGCCGGGTGGAACGTGGCCACGGGGATGCGCGCCCGCCCGGGCCGCTTCACCTACGGCGAGAGCAACTACCACGACCTGGTCGACCAGCCGTTCTTCGTGGGCAGGTTCGACCTGGACAGCGCGCAGGTGGCCGGCAAGTGGCACCGCCTGGCCACCTACCCCGCCGGCCGCCTGGCCGACAGCTCCCGCGCCGACGTGTGGCGCGCCATCCGCGGGATGGCGCCGGCCGAGGAGGCGGTGTTCCACGCCGCGCCCTGGCCCGACTACACCACCATGATGGTGTTCGCCGACTCCTTCGGCGGCGGCAGCGCGCTGGAGCACAAGCGCAGCCACCTGGGCATCTACACGCCGGGGCTGATCGGCAACCCGGTGCTGCACTCCATCACCGCCCACGAGATGTTCCACTCGTGGAACGTGAAGAGCCTGCGCCCGGCCGACATGTGGCCGTACCGCTACGACCGCTGGATGCCCACCGTGTGGCTGTGGGTGAGCGAGGGGATCACCGACTACTACGCGCCCCTCGCCATCACCCGCGGCGGCGTGGTGCCCGAGGCGCACCTGTGGGAAGACCTGACGAGCAAGATGCAGGAGGTGGACGCCGCGCCGCCGGTGGCGCTGGAGGACGCGTCGCTGAGCACCTGGATCCACCCGCAGGACCCCACGGGCTACCTGTACTATCCCAAGGGCGCCCTCGCCGGCTTCCTGCTCGACGTGATGATCCGCGACGCCAGCAACAACGCGCGCTCGCTCGACACCGTGATGCGCGAGCTCTACGAATCCGACTACCAGCGCGGCCGCGGCTTCACCGGCGCCGAGTGGTGGGCCGCCGTGAGCCGCGCCGCCGGCGGCCGCAGCTTCGCCGACTTCGCCGCGCGCTACGTGGACGGGCGCGAGCCCTTCCCCTACGCGCAGGTGCTGCCGCTGGCCGGCCTGCGCCTGCAGACCGACACCGCCAACGTGCCGCGCCTGGGCGTGAACACGCAGGGCGACTCCACCGGCGTGCGGGTGATGGGCGTGGTGCCCGGCGGCGTGGCCGAGCGCGCCGGCGTCCGCGTGGGCGACCAGATCCTGCGCCTGGGCGAGGTGACGGTGACCGACGCCGACTTCGGCCCCGCCTACCGCGCGCGCTACGGCACCGCCGCCGAGGGCACGCCGCTGCCGGTCGTCGTCCGTCGCGACGGCCGCGAGGTCACGCTGAACGGCACCGTGCACTTCGTTCCGGTCATCACCACCCGGATCGCCCCCGACCCGAACGCAGGCCCCAGGGCCGTCCGCATCCGCAACGGCATCGCGCGCGGCACCACGGGGTGAGGTGAAGCCGCGACGTGCAGCGTCCGCCAGGGGCGCTGCACGTCGCGGCTTACTACAAAGGCGTGCACCGCCGGGCATCTCCTGGCCTACGAGAAGCCACGGTGCCAGGGAAAGCAAAGCGCCGACGCTGCTCTGGCGCCACGGCTGCACCGGCATGAGATTCGTGTGCGCAGCCAGCCGTCCACTCCGTCCGCCGCCCTGCCGTGTCGTTCCACCCCGACCTTCCCTTCTTCTCCGAGCTCGGCCGGGCGCACACGGTGCTGATCGCCGGCGCCGGCGGCGGGGCCGACCTGTTCTGCGGGCTGCCGCTCTACTACGCGCTGAAGGCGGCCGGCAAGGACGTGCACCTGGCCAGCCTCTCGTTCGCCGCGATCTTCGACTCCACGGCCGCCGTCCTCGGGCCGGCGCTGGTGCGGGTCGATGCATCCACCGAGACGGGCGCGCGCTACTTCCCCGAGGTCCATCTCTCGCGCTGGTTCGAGACGCGCGGCGAGCACGTTCCCGTCTACTGCTTCGACCGCACGGGCGCGCGGCCGGTCGCCGCGGCATACCGGCAGGTCGCCGAGCTGGTGCGGCCCGACGCCGTGGTGCTGGTGGATGGCGGAACCGACAGCCTGATGCGCGGCGACGAAGCCGGGCTGGGCACGCCCGAAGAGGACGTGGCGAGCATCGCGGCGGTGCATGCCCTCGACGTGCCGCTGAAGCTCCTCGTATGCATCGGCTTCGGGATCGACGCATTCCACGGCGTGTGCCACGCGCAGGTGCTCGAGGCGGTCGCCGCGCTCGATCGCGACGGCGGCTACCTGGGTGCCTGGAGCCTGATGCGGCAGATGCCCGAGGTGGAACGATACCGCGAGGCCGTGCAATACGCGTTCGGCGGCGCATACCGGCAGCCGAGCGTGGTGAACGCATCGATCCTTTCGGCGCTCGACGGCGCGTTCGGCGACCATCACGCCACGGAACGAACCCGCGGGAGCGAGCTGTTCATCAACCCGCTGATGACGCTGTGCTGGGCCTTCCGGCTCGATGCGGTCGCCCGGCGCAACCTGTACCTCGGCCACGTCGCGCAGACCGACACGAACTTCGAGCTGCGCCTGGCCATCGAGCGCTACCGCGAGTCGCTGCCGCGGGTACGGCCCTGGACGGCGCTGCCGATGTAGCGATCCTCGCCCTCACCCGCGCGCCGCGCCGCCCACCAGCGCCGCCAGCATCCGCATGTAGCCCTCCACGTCGAAGCGGTCGGGGTCCATCACCACCTGCAGGGCGCAGCCTTCGATGAAGCCGGCGGCCACGCCGGCCAGCCCCTCGGCGCCATCGCGGCCGAAGCGGGCGGGCTCGGCGTCCACCACGGCCTGGGCGAGGGGGCGGAAGGCGTCGCGGTAGCGGTCGAGGGCGGCGCGGATGGCGCGCTGCACCTCGGGGTGGCGCGTGCCCATCACCCAGAAGTCGAAGAACAGCTCCACGCGGTCGCGCTGGCGCGGCAGCCACTCCACGTCGCGGCGGATGGCGCTCAGCATCCGCTCGGAGGCCGTCTGCCCCTCCACCGCCTCCGTCATCTCCGGCCCGACGAGGGTGATCTCCAGCAGCCAGGTGAGCAGCGCCACCAGCAGCGCGTCGCGGTTGCCGAAGTGGAAGAACACCAGCCCCTTGCTCACCCCCGCCTCGGCCGCCACGGCCTGCGCGGTGAGCCCCGTCAGCCGCTCGCGCGCCGCCACGCGGTACGCCGCCTTCAGGATCTCGAGCCTGCGCTGCTCTTCGGGTACCTTGCGTCCGGGCATCGGGTCTTGAGGAATCGGGAGATGGCAATGGTGCGAGGCCCAACATCGGCGACGATCGCGGGGGCCCAATATGCGAGTGAACTCGCCGCTACAAAGGCACACTGTCCGCCTTCGCGGACATCATCGGCAACGGCACACGGCATCGGGATGAGCGAGAAGTCCGCGAAGGCGGACTGCGTGCCCTTATAGCCGCGGCTTCAGCCGCAAATTCCCACGATAGAACCGCAGATCCGAGCGACGAGAACACAGCGGGGGTGCCGCCCACACCGGGCCGGCACCCCCGCGCGTCTCATCCTCCGCGTTTCATCCGCCGTATTCTCCCCCCGCGGCCGATCACGCGGGGCTGAGCCGTTCGGCGAGGCGCGCGCAGACGGCCTCGACCACCAGCTGGCGGGCACGCTCGGCGATCTGGTCCAGGCTGGGCGTGCGGGCCAGGGTGCGCTCGGCGTACTGCCGCACCTCCTCGAAGGTGGGCAGCTCCGGGAGGTGGACCCCCGCCAGCGCGGCGGAGGCGTGCGTCTGCGCGTTGCGGAGCGCGGCGCGCACGTCGTCCAGCTGCGGCGCGCCGGCCAGCGCGGCGTGCACCTGCGCGGCGATGCGGTCGGCCGGGAAGGCGGCGGCGAGCTGGCGGGCCACCTTCTCCACCGCGGCCGCGCCCAGGCGGCGCTCGTTGCGCACGACCTCCACCGGCGGCTCGCCCAGCTCCCAGACGATCCCAACCCACGAGAGCGCCTTCAGCACGTAGAAGGTGGGGTCGAACTCGTACCAGCGGAAACCCTGGCGCGTGCTGCGCTGGTAGGCGTGGTGGTTGTTGTGCCACCCCTCGCCCAACGTGATCACCGCCAGCCACCAGTTGTTGCGGCTGTCGTCGCCCGTCACGTAGCGCTGCTTGCCGTGCACGTGCGCCAGCGAGTTGATGAAGAAGGTGCCGTGGTACAGCATCACCGTGCTCCAGAAGAAGCCCACCACCAGCCCCGTCCACCCGCCCCACACGAAGCAGGCGATGCCGAGCACGACGGCGGGAACGAGCGGAAACCGCTCCAGCCACACCAGCTCGCGGTGCTTGGTGAGATCCGGCACCGCGTCCATCTCGGTCTTCTCGTGCTTGCGGTCGAAGATCCAGCCCACGTGCGAGTAGAAGAACCCGCGCATCCGCGGCGAGTGCACGTCCTCCTCCGTGTCCGAATGCCGGTGGTGGTGGCGGTGCACGGCCGCCCACCACAGCGCCCCGCGCTGCGCCGAGCTCTGCGCCAGCCACGCCAGCAGGAACTGCCCCACGCGGCTGGTCTTGAACGAGCGGTGGCTGAAGTAGCGATGGAAGCCCGCCGTCACGCCGAACATCCGCACCACGTACAGCCCCAGGCACAGCACCAGCGCGTTGGCGGTCACCCCGGTCCAGATCGCCCCCAGGCACGCCAGGTGGACCAGGACGAAGGGAATCGCCTGCGGGTAGATGATGTCGTCGTGGAACTCGTCGTCCGCGCCGGCGGCGGCGGAGGGTGCAGGCTGGCGATGTGCGATCATGCGCCTGGGGGCTGGGGTTGCACGGTGCGGTTGACTCCACCCGGCTCACCGGGTAGCTTGAAGATATTGACCCGACGGTCAATGGTCAACCGCTTCCCCTTCAGCCGCGGTACACGGATGGACTCGTTTCCCAACGACGGCGGCGGCTTCGACGCGATGGTCGCGTCGGCGGTGCTGGCCGCGCACGGCGTGGAGCAGGTGGCGGAGCTGGTGGAAGACGTGCACGCCCGCATCGCGCGCCCGCGCTGGCGGCGGCGCGGCGAGGTGGCGCAGACGCGCGGCCTCACCGGCTTCATCTACCGCGGCATCCGCTTCTTCACGCACGGCACCGTGGGGCTGCTGCGCATGGTGGGCGGCCGCGAGCGCCGCGTGGCCCTCACCGACGCCCGGCGCGAGGCGGCGGTGCGCGCGGTGGTCAACGGCGTGCTGGGCGACCACCTGGCGGAGACGGGCAACGCGCTCGCCATCCCCATGGTCATCCGCCGCGGCGGGACGACGCTGCCGCTGGAACCCGCCGCCCTGGCCGCGGCGGTGCCGGACGCGACATCACAGGTCGTGGTCATGATCCACGGCCTGTGCATGAACGACCTGCAGTGGGACCTGCGCGGCACCGGCGACCACGGCGCGGCGCTGGCGCGCGACCTGGGCTACACGCCCGTCTACCTGCACTACAACACCGGCCGCCACATCTCGCAGAACGGCCGCGAGCTGGCCGCGCGGCTGGAAGCGCTGCTGCGGGCGTGGCCGGTGCCGGTGGAGCGGCTGGCCATCGTGGGGCACAGCATGGGGGGGATGGTGGCGCGCAGCGCCGTGCACTACGCCACGCAGGCCGGGCACGCCTGGCCGGCGCTGCTGCGCAAGCTCGTCTTCCTCGCGACTCCGCACCACGGCTCGCCGCTGGAGCGCGCCGGCAGCCGCTTCGAGACGGCGCTGGCCACGCTCCCCTACGCCGCCCCGTTCGCGAAGCTCGGCCGCATGCGCAGCGCCGGCATCACCGATCTGCGCCACGGGAGCCTGCTGGACGAAGACTGGCAGGGCCGCGACCGCTTCGAGCGCACGGGCGACACCCGCGGCATCGTTCCCCTCCCCGCGCGGGTCGACTGCTACACCGTGGCCGCCACCCGCGGCCGCCGCACCGCCGACCTGCGCGACCGCGTGTTCGGCGACGGGCTGGTTCCGCTGCACAGCGCGCTGGGCGAGCACGCCGAGCCGCACCGCGCGCTCCTCTTTCCCGCCGAGCGCCGCTGGATCACCTACCGCACCAGCCACCTCGACCTCCTCCACCGGCCCGAGGTGTACGCGCGCATCCGCGACTGGCTGGCGGAGTAGGGAAAGCCGGCCTGCGCCTCGGCCGTCCACCACAATACCATTTTACGACCCTACTTACATCACTCGCGATCCCTGGTTAGCTTCAGGGTACCGCCTCGACAGCACGTGTCCTCCGCTCGAACGACCCTCACCCGCCGCACGGGCACCGGTGCCCGCGACCGGCGGCGTACGGGAGCGTTCGAGACGGCTACGGGGATGCGCCGGTTGATGGACAGCCGGGTCTCATTGGCCGGGGCGCCTTCACCCCACCAACCAGAGGTCTCCATGAAGAAGCTTGCGGCATTCGCCGCGGCGGCGTTCGCGCTGGCCGCCTGCCACGACTCCACCACCCCCGTGGCGCCCACCGGCGACGCCCCCGCGGCCGCGCGCGCGACGCCGGCCAGCCGGACCATCCCCGGCCAGTACGTGGTGGTGTTCAAGGACGACGCGCAGGACGTGCCGGGGCTGGCGCGGAGGCTGGTCGCCGAGCACGGCGGGTCCATGCTGTACATCTACGAGAGCGCGCTGAAGGGCTTCGCCGCCCGCATCCCCGACGCGGCCGCCGAGGCGCTGCGGCACAACCCCAACGTGAAGTACGTGGAGCAGGACCAGATGGCCCAGGCCGGCACGGTGCAGTCGAGCCCGCCGTGGGGGCTCGACCGCATCGACCAGCGCTCGCTGCCGCTGGACGCGCAGTACGGCTACACCCCCACGGGCTCGGGCGTGCGCGCCTACGTGCTGGACACGGGCGTGCGCATCTCGCACGGCGAGTTCGGCGGCCGGGCCAGCAACGGCTACGACTACATCGACAACGACGCCGTGGCCAACGACTGCAACGGCCATGGGACGCACGTGGCCGGCACCATCGGCGGCAGCACCTACGGTGTGGCGAAGGGGGTCTCGATCATCGCGGTGCGGGTGCTCGACTGCACCGGCTACGGCGCGTTCTCCACCATCATCGCGGGCGTGAACTGGGTGACCAGCTACGCGGTGAAGCCGGCCGTGGCCAACATGAGCCTGAGCGGCGGCGCGTACACCCCGCTCGACGACGCCGTGCGCAACTCGATCGCCAGGGGGATCAGCTACGCGATCCTGGCGGGCAACGGCACGGGCAACAACGGGATCCCCACGGCGGCGTGCAACCTGTCGCCCTCGCGCGTGACGCAGGCGGTGACCGTGGGCGCCACCAACGCGTCGGACGTGGAGGCGAGCTTCTCGAACTACGGGGGGTGCGTGGACGTGCTGGCCCCCGGCGTGGGCGTGACCTCGGCGTGGTACACCAGCGACGCGGCCACCAACACCATCGACGGCACCTCGATGGCCACGCCCCACGTGGCCGGCGCGATCGCGCAGTACCTCGAGCTGTACCCCACGGCCACGCCCTCGATGGTCGCCAGCACCATCACCGGCAACGCGAGCGTGAACAAGATCACGCTCAGCGGCACCAGCGCGTCGGCAGGCACGCCCAACAAGCTCCTGTACACGCAGCTCACCGGGCTGCCGCTGACGGCGGGGATCGCCGGGCCCGCGCAGGTGGGCAACTACACCACGTGCACGTGGACCAGCGGGGTGAGCGGCGGCACGGCGCCGTACACCTACGCGTGGAACCTGAGCGGCGCCACCGGCGGCTACATCGGCCTGGGCAGCACCACCGGGGCCACCATGACGGGAACCGGGTACTACTACGGGTCGGGGGGAAGCCCCGGCACCGCGTACCTGACGCTCACGGTGACCGACGCCACCTCGGCGACCACCACCACGTACCTCCCGGTGAGCATCCTGTCCAGCTCCACCTCCTGCTACTGAGCGGCGGAGCTGCGTACGGCGGATTCCTGTGCTGAACGAGGGGCGCCCCGGATGCCGGGGCGCCCCTCGTGTCGAATCATCTTATCGATTTCATTCTATCGATTTCCTTCCATCCCACACCACCTTGCGGAGCGCACGCGTACCGACAATCTTCCGGTTCCGCTTGCCTCGGATCGCATCTCCGCACCGCTTCATCCCCAATGACCAAGCACTGCCGGTACTGCGCCGAAGAGATTCGGTCTGCAGCCGTGATCTGCCGCTTCTGCGACCGCGAACAGCGCATACAGGAGCAGCCCCCTGCCCATTCGTGGCTCTCGGCTCTGGTAGTGATGGCCGTCGTGGCCGTCGGTAGCGGAGTCGCTCTCGCTGCGGTCGACGCCAATCTCCCGCCATTGGGCGAGGCGGTGGCTGAGCTCACCAGGCGCTTGGCGCCGCCCCCGCCGCTTACGGTCACGATCACCGACGAGCCATACCAGCGCCTCGGCGCCAGGAGCTACGCAGCGTACCAATTCGAGCTGCGGGATCGCAGGGCGTGTCGGCTCCGGGGCCACATCCAGGTGACCGATGGGGGAAGCCACGACATCGACGTGTTCGTGACCAATCAGGACGGGTTCCAGAACTTCCAGAACGGAAACAATCTCTCGACGTACATGCATGAACGCCGGACGAGCGCCGTCACTCTCGACCTGCCGGTGAGGGGGTTCGAGACGTACTATCTGATCGTGTCGAACAGATTTTCGCTGTTCACGGGGAAGGCGGTCGCGCTGCAGAACATCCGCGGCGTCTGCGGCGATGTCGACGGCGACGGTCTGGGCGACGGCTAGCGATGCCGGTGGTAGGGTGCCACGGGGGGCGTCCGGAGATACCCGGGGCGCCCCTCGTGTCGTACCAACCGGCCAAGCACGGCCACCCACACCCGGTTCCGATGCGTGACGGCGTGGAAGGCCGGCGACTTCGGCAACCTCAGGCGCAGCCGCCGCGCACGCTGGTGCGCGGGCAGGTGCTGATGTCGCCCGTGCAGAGGGTGGGCAGCACGGCGGCGGCCGGGGTCTCGTCAGTGGTGAACGAGCTCACCACCAGCTCGTCGATCTGGAGCGTCAGGCGCGTCATGGCTTCTGCTTTCCAACGGTAAACCAAAGGGCGGCCGGCACGTGGCCCCGAGCCTCGCGCCGGATGCTTCGCGCAACGGCCATGGGGCTCAGTTCAGCGCCCCGATGCCGATGTCGCACGCGTCCACGGCGTTGGTCGCGTAGCAGGTGCCGGTGCGCGGGCAGGTGCTGATGTCGGCCGTGCACACGCAGCCACCCTCGGGGCTGGTGCGTGGACAGGTGCTGATGTCTCCCGTGCAGATGCAGTCGTAATCGCCCGTCCGTGGACAGGTGCTGATGTCGGCGGTGCACACCTTGGCCCAGGCTGCCGAGGCGCGAACCTCCTGCGTGGCGAACGAGCTCACCACCAGGTCTTCGATCTGGAGCGTCAGGCGGGTCATGGCTTCTGCTTTCATCCGGTGAACGGAAAGACGAAGAACGGCAGCGCAAGCTGCCCGGACCTTATAGATAACGGATCCGGCCACGATATGCATCCACCTGCCTACCATCGTGGCTTGATTCGCCGGAAAACCGGTGTCTTGCGATGGCGTCGGAACGCCTGACCTCGAATCCGCATGAGACGTGGTCGCCAGGGAGGCACACCGGGGCACGGAGACATGGAGAGCTGCTGGCTGTTCTTCGTGTCTCCGTGCCTCTGTGTGCGCCAGCTCTTCCGCCAGAATCGCCTGACTCTGACGCCATGGGAACCGGGTGCAAGCGAAGAGGGGCGCCCGGATTGCCGGGCACCCCTCTTCGGTCGTCAACCATACGAGATCGATGCGCCGGCGGGTTCTACACCGAAGCCGCTCCCGCCAGCGCCTTCCCCGCCTCTTCCCACCCGGGGAGCACGTCGAACACCTTGAGCGCCAGGCGCACGCGGCCGAACGGGGCGCTCACCTGCACGCCCTGGATCATCCCCATGGCGTCGCGCAGCATGTCGCGGGCGATGGCGGTGCCCTCCATCGTGCCCTGCTCCTTCCCCTCGGCGCTCGCGCGGCGCATGCGCTCCATCACCTCGTCGGGCACCACCACGCCGGGCACCTCGTTGGCCAGGAACTCGGCGTTGCGCGCCGACACCAGCGGCCAGATCCCCGCGATCACGGGGATGCGCAGCCCCTCGCGCGAGATGTGCTCCACGAAGCGCTCCAGCTGGCGCAGGTCGAACACCGGCTGGGTGATGCAGTACTCCGCGCCCGCGTCCACCTTCCAGTAGAAGCGCCGCATCTCGTGCTCGAAGTCTTCCGCGCCCGGGTTGACGCCCACGCCCAGGACGAAGGAGGTGGGCTCGCCCAGCACGTTGCCGCCGGGGTCGAGCCCGCGGTTCAGCCGCGCCGCCAGGTTGGTCAGCCCGATGCTGTCGATGTCGAACACCGCCGTGGCGTCGGGATACGGGCCCATCTTGGGCGGGTCGCCGGTGACGAACAGCATGTTGCGCAGCCCCAGCGCCTGCGCGCCCAGCAGGTCGCTCAGCATCCCCAGCAGGTTGCGGTCGCGGCAGCAGTAGTGGATCACCGGCTCGATCCCCACGCGCTGCTGGATCAGCAGCGCGGTGGCCAGCGCGCCCATGCGGCTCTGCGCGCGGGGGCCGTCGGGCACGTTCACGCCGTCCACCCCCGCCTCCTTCAGCAGCCGCACGCCCTCCAGCATGGGCTCGGGGTTGCTGCCGCGCGGCGGCACGATCTCCACCGTGGTCAGGAACCGGCCCGCGGCCAGCTTGGCCCCCCACGCGCTGCGCTCGGCCAGCGGCGGCGGCTGCATCGCCTGCCCCTCGCCCTCGGCGGCGCTTGCCGAGACGCGGGGCTCGTGGCCGGGCGAGAGCATGCGCAGCGCGCCGGCGATCTGGCCGATGTGCTCGGGGGTGGTGCCGCAGCAGCCGCCCACGAAGCGCACGCCGCGGCGGATCATCCGCGCGGCGTAGGTGGCCATGTACTCGGGGCTGGCCATGTAGATGGTGCGCCCGTCCACGTCGCGGGGGAGGCCGGCGTTGGGCTGCATGGACAGCGGCTTCTGCGTGGCCGCCAGCAGCCGGTCGGCGGCGTTGAGCATGGCGCTGGGGCCCACCGAGCAGTTGAGCCCCACCACGTCGGCGCCCCACTCGTCCAGCCGCTCGGCCAGGGTGGCCGCGTCGGTCCCGTACGCCGTGCGGCCGTCCTCGCGGATCACCATCTGCGCCACGACGGGGAGGTCGCAGGCGTCGCGGATGCCCAGCAGCGCCTGCTCGATCTCGTCCAGGTCGCTGAAGGTTTCCAGGATGAAGAGGTCGACCCCGCCGCCGGCCAGCGCCGCCGCCTGCTCGCGGAAGAAGCCGCGCGCCTCGGCCACCGAGGTGGGTCCGTACGGCTCGATGCGCATCCCCAGCGGCCCCATGGCGCCCGCCACGAAGGCGCGCTCGCCGGCGGCCTGGCGGGCCACCTGCGCGGCGCGGGCGTTGATCTCCTCCAGCCGGTCTTCCAGGCCGTGGCGGGCCAGCTTGGGGCGGTTGGCGCCGTAGCTGTTGGTCTCCAGGATCTCGGCGCCGGCCTTCACGTAGGCACGGTGGACGTCGCGCACCAGGTCGGGCTGGCTCACGCTCAGCTCGTCGTAGCAGCGGTTGATGTAGACGCCCTTGCCGTAGAGCATGGTGCCCATGGCACCGTCGAACAGGTGCGGGCGTCCGTCGGCCAGCAGCTCGCGAAAGTCGCGCATCGGTGTGGCGTGCGAATGTGGGTCTGCCGCGCGCCACCGCGGCGCGCCTTTCAGTACTGCAGGGTGTCGGGGATCTTCACGTCGCCGCCCTGGGTGTTGGGAACCATCCAGAACACCCGCCCGGCGGGGTCGAGCCCCACCTCGGTGTCCCCCTCTTCGGGGGTGCACCCGTGCTGTCCGGGGTAGATCCAGCGCGCCCGGGTGCCGCGCCGCAGCCCCGCCAGCGCCGAGTCCTGCTGCGCGCCGCTGAGCCCGCCGATCTGCGGCCCCACGTGCTCCAGCGTGCCGGTGGGGCAGCGCGTGGGCCGGCCGCCCAGCGTGCGCAGCACCAGGCTCGAGTCGGCGCCCAGCGGGAGCGCGGCGGCCTTGCGGTGGCGCTGCCGCGTGGGGGCCAGGTACAGCGCCACCAGCAGCGCGATCACCCCCAGCGTCAGGATGGCGGCGCTCACCATCCGCGACCGTGGCTTGTGCGTGTTGAGCGCGCGGTCGATCTCCGTGTACGGCTTGGCGATGGCGTCCTCCTGCGCGGGGCGCGTGGGGCGGTGGGTCGTTTCGCGGACGGCCCGCCCCGCTGCAGGACTCACGCCGAACCGGGCGGAGAGACATCCGGCGCACCTCCCCGCCGGCACGAAGCCGGCGGCGGCACCCTCGCGACGGTCGTGCGTGGGGCGGCGGAAAGCGTCTCGCGCGCCGCGGGCCCCCCACCCCCGCTTCGCGGTACCCTCCCCCAAAACAACCTGGGGGGACGGTGGGAAACTCCAGATCCACCTGCGGCCCGTCGCTCACTCCCCGGCTGCACCCTGGCCGGATGAGGCGCAGAGATGCCGTCGAGGGAGTCCGCGAAGCGGACTTCGGGCCGTGGTTGCCGCGATTTCAATCGCCCGACCGCCCCCACGCACGCCCATCACGGCCAAGGCGCTAGCTCACCGAGAAGTACTTCGCCGCCGGGTGGTGCACCACCAGCGCGGCGGTGCTCTGCTCGGGGTCGAGCTGCCAGGCGCTGGTCAGCCCCACGCCGATGGTCTCCTTCACCGGCAGGATGCCGAACAGCACCTCGTGCTGCTCGATGTCGGGGCAGGCGGGGTAGCCCCAGCTGTAGCGCAGCCCGCGCGGCTCTTCGATCCCCAGCTCGCTGCGCACGCGCCGGTTCACGTACTCGGCCGCGCCCTCGGCCGTCTGCACGCTGAAGCCGTGCAGGAAATAGCCCTCGGTGTAGTCGCCGCCGGCGTTGCGCCGGGCGATGAACTCGCTGGCGCGGTCGCCGCTGGTCACCACCTGCAGCGCCATCACGTCCTGCGGGGCGCCGCCGTCCAGCGGGCGGAAGTAGTCGGCCAGCGACAGCTGCTCGCGGTCTTCCTGCCGCGGAAAGGTGAAGCGGCCGATCTCCTTCGCGCGGTCCCTCGCGTCGAACACCACCACCTGGTCGCCGTCGCGGCCCACGGGAAAGTAGCCGTAGATGGCGCGCGGACGGAGCCACCCCTGGGTGCGGGCCTCCAGCGTGTAGCGCTTCAGCCGCGGCTCGAAGTCGTCGCGCACCAGCCGGTCCCACTCGTCGCCCTTGAGGTTGCGCGCGCCCCACTGCATGCGGTACAGCGTGTTGCGGTCGATGCACTCCACCACGTCGTCCACGGGGATGTTGTCCAGCACCTTCCACCCCCAGAACGGCGGCGTGGGGACGTCGGCCTGGGGCACGGCGGGCTCCTGGCGCGACTCGGGGCGCAGCTCCTTCGCCCGGGCCTTGCTGGCGGCGTACTCGGCGCTCCTGCGCAGCATCGTCTCGTTGTGCTCGGTCACCCAGGCGTCGCGGCCCTCGCCCATGAGCTGGTCCATCACGCTCAGCCCCTCGAAGGCGTCCTTGCAGTAGAACATCCCCGACGGGTAGGGCGTGCCCTCGCCCACCAGCGCCGCCGCGCGCACGAACGACGGGTTGATGGCCGCGCCGCCCACCAGGATCGGGTACGGCCGGCCGCGCTTGAACAGCTCCTGCGCGCACAGCGGCATCTGCTTGGACGTGCTCACCAGCAGCGCGGAAAGGCCGATGGCGTCGGCGCCGACCTCGTCGGCCTTCTCGATGATGGTGTTCACCGGCACCTGCTTGCCCAGGTCGAACACCGTGTAGCCGTTGTTGGTGAGGATGGTGTTCACGAGCGACTTGCCGATGTCGTGCACGTCGCCGTACACGGTGGCGAGGACGACCTTCCCCTTGGTCTGCCCCTCGGCCTTCTCCAGGTAGTTCTCCAGCCGCGCCACCGCCTTCTTCATCACCTCGGCGCTCTGGAGGACGAAGGGGAGGATCAGCTCGCCCGCGCCGAAGCGGTCGCCCACCTCCTTCATGGCGGGGAGGAGGACCTCGTTCAGCACCGGCACGGCGCCCAGCTTCTCCACCGCACGGTCGATCCAGTCCTCCACCCCGTCCTTCTTGCGGTGCAGGATCTTCCAGTGCAGCGCCTCCTCGGGCGTCATCTCGGCCGTGGGGTCGCCCGCCTGCTCCTGCTCCACGGTGGAGTTCTCGAAGCGCGCGATGTAGGCGGCCAGCGGGTCGTGCGCTTCGGTGCGGCGGTCGAAGATCAGGTCGTCGGCCAGCTTGCGGTCTTCCGCGTCGATCTCGAAGTAGGGCTTGACGTGCGCCGGGTTGATGATGCCCGTGTCGAGCCCGGCCTCCACGCAGTGGTGCAGGAAGACGGAGTTGAGCACCGTGCGCGCGTGCGGCTGCAGGCCGAACGACACGTTGGACACGCCCAGCGTGGTGAGCACGCCGGGAAGCTCGCGCTTGATGGCGCGGATCCCCTCGATGGTCTCCAGCGCGCTGCGGCGGAACTCCTCGTCGCCGGTGGAGAGGGTGAAGGTGAGCGCGTCGAAGATCAGCGCGTCGGGGGCCAGGCCGTACTCCTCGACCGCGATCCGGTGGATCTTCTTCGCCACCTTGAGCTTGAGCTCGGCCGTCTTGGCCATCCCGCCCTCGTCGCGGTCGATGGTCAGGGCGATCACCGCGGCGCCGTGCGCGGCCACCAGCGGGAGCACGGCGTCCACGCGCTCGCGGCCGTTCTCCAGGTTGATGGAGTTGACCACCGGGCGCCCGGGGCTCTGCTCCAGCGCCGCCTTCAGCACGTCGGCCTCGGTGCTGTCGAAGCAGAGCGGCGCGTCCACGCCCTGCGACAGCAGCTTGACCACCGTGCGCATCTGCTCGGCCTCGTCCTGCCGCTCGGTGAGGGCGACGCACACGTCCAGCACGTGCGCGCCGCTCTCGGTCTGCTCGCGGGCCACGTCCAGGATGCCGTCGTAGTCGTCGTTCAGCAGCAGGCGCTTGACCTTGCGGCTCCCCTGCGCGTTCACCCGCTCGCCGATCATGGTGGGCGCGGGGATCTGCACCAGGTCGGTGGAGCGGATGCCGGAGGAGAGGCGGGGGACGTACTCCACCGTGCGCGCCTTGGGCCTCAGCCCGCGCACGGCTTCGACGAGGGTGCGGATGTGGGTGGCGTCGGTGCCGCAGCAGCCGCCCACCACGCTCACGCCGAACTCCTCCACGAACTCCTTCATCTGCGCCGCGAAGGGGTCGGCCTGCAGCGGGTAGACCGCGCAGCCGCCCTCGTTGTGCGGGATGCCGGCGTTGGGAACGCACGAGATGGGGAGACGGCTGTTCTCGCCCAGGTAGCGCACCGCCTGCCGCATGTGCTCGGGGCCGGTGCTGCAGTTGAGGCCGATCACGTCGGCCCGCAGCGCCTCGATGGTCACCATCGCCGCGCCGATGTCGGTGCCCAGCAGCATGCGGCCGCTGGTGTCCAGCGTCACCTGCACCTGCAGGGCGACCGGGCGGCCGGCCTCGGCGATGGCCTCGCGGCAGCCGAAGACGGCGCCTTTCACCTCCAGGATGTCCTGGCTGGTCTCGATCAGCAGCACGTCCACCCCGCCCTCGATCAGCGCGCGCGCCTGCTCGGCGAACACGGGCACCAGCTCGGGGAGCGTGATGTTGCCCAGCGTGGGGTCGCTGGCCGAGGGGAGGAAGCCGCTGGGGCCGATGGAGCCGGCCACGAAGCGCTTGCGGCCGTCCTGTGCCTCGAAGCGGTCGGCCACGCGGCGGGCGAGCGAGGCGGCGGCCACGTTGATCTCGCGCACCTGGTCCTCCAGCCCGTACTCCTTCAGGGTGATGCGGTTGGAGCGGAAGGTGTCGGTCTCCAGCACGTCGCACCCGGCCGCCATGTAGCCCGCGTGGATCTCCTCGATCACGTCGGGGCGGGTGATCACCAGGTAGTCGTTGCACCCCTCCAGCCGCTCGCCGCCGAAGTCCCTGGGCGTGAGGTCGTAGCGCTGGATGGAGGTGCCCATCGCGCCGTCGAACACGAGCACGCGCTCCTGGAGCGCCTGCAGATACGGAGAGCTGACGTCGGCCATCGGTTTTTATCCCACGGATGCAAAAAGCCCCCGCGACTCATTCGGAGTGCGGGGGAAGATCGTCCGGATTTCCTCTCCGGATCATCCCGACTCTTTAGCGGTTTTTTAACGAGGTTCGCAAGCGGTCGCAAATCCATCCTCGGCACCCGGGGAGGCGTGCATCGACCAATGTACACGATCGGCGCTCAAGCGCAAGCTGCGCCCTCACCCCAGGTCCAAGACTCTGTCCCTGCCGCCAGGGTGGACCGGCGGCTGAAGCCGCAGCAACAACTACGAGAAGCCTCGCAAACTGCGCGAGGCTTCACTGCGCTGTTGTCACCTCCGAGGCGGGTGGCTCCGCCGGTCGCCGCGCACGGAGCCGGCGGCGGAGGTGCGGGGGCGGCATGCTCTTTCGTGTCCCTCGATCCGGCACCGCGGCGGAACCTCCATCGCTCACGAGCCGTGACCCGGCATGGCGCATGCGGTGCGGGTGCGCTCCCGAAACCCGAACCGGAGCGAGACCGATGCAGAAGCTGAAGCTGGATCTGGAAGCGATCGCCGTGGAGTCATTCGACGCCTCCGCGACCAAGGCCGCCACGCCCGGAACCGTCCGCGCGCACGACGGCGATCCGGCACGGCAGGTACAGACGATGCCGCTGTCGAACTGCCTGTATTCCGCCTGCCGCACCTGCGGCATCTACTGCTGAGCAGGCCGGACGGCGCCGCGGCAGAAGCATTCCGTCAACTCCGCCGACTCCGTGTGAAATCGCTGTCCCGCTGGTTTCACACGGAGACGGAGTCAGCGGAGTGAGCGGAGTCAGGGAATGCAGCGGAGTCAGCGGAGGTGGAACGGAAGCACCGATGTCTCAAAATTAAAAATTTTCAACTATCATGACGAAGGAGATAAATGTCGGGAACCCTTGTGCTGGAGGAACGATGAAGAAGCTGACGCTGGACATCGAGAGTCTGAACGTGCAGAGCTTCGCGGCCAGTCCGGTCCCGGAGCCGCGCGGCACGGTGGAGGCGGGGGCCCTGCCCCAGACGCACCCCAGCGTCTGCCCGTGGTCGAGGAACTGGTACTGCTCCTTCGGCGAGTGCACGGTGCACCCCGACTACTGCACCACCGGAACGCTCTGACGCAGGGGCCGCTCTTCCACCAACACGGGATGCGGCGCTCACAAGGGAACGGGCGGAGCCGGTCGCGCGGCTCCGCCCGTTCTTCGCACACGCGCGACGGTCACGCTCTTGAAGGACGCGAACGATGCCGCACTACCCCTCACCCCGCGTGGAGCGAGTCCGCGAAGCGTCGCAGCGCGGCCCAGTAGCGCGCGCCGGCCACGTCGATCAGGTCGTTGTGCCCCGCGCCGTCGACCCACAGCGACTGCTTCGGCGGGCGGGCGGCGGCGAAGAGGGCGCGGCCGTTTGCGAAGGAGACCACCTGGTCGGCGGTGCCGTGGATCACCAGCACCGGCGCATGGACGCGCTCCAGCCGGCGGCGGGTTCGCATCCAGTCGAAGGGAAAGATGCGGCCCCACGGCGAAACGCCCAGCGCGCTGGTGAACGTGCTCTCCAGCACCAGCCCGGCTACCGGCTCGCGGCTGGCCAGCTCGGCCGCGGGCCCGCCGCCCAGCGAGCGTCCGTACACGATCACGCGCCCCGGCGCCACGCCCAGCGTATGCGTGAGGCAGGCATAGGCCGCGGCGATGTCTTCCCCAGTGCCCCGGACGGTGGGCTGCCCCGTGCTGGCGCCGTAGCCGCGGTAGTCGTAGGCCAGCACGGCGAACCCGGCGTCGTGCAGCTCGCGCAGCAGCGGCAGGTCGTCGCCCAGGTCCTCGGCATTGCCGTGGCTGTAGAGCACGACGAAGCGCGCCGCCGGGTTCGGCAGCCACACCGCCGCGATGGTGTCGTCGCCCACGGCGAGCCGCCGCATCCCCGGAAGCGTGGTGTACGACGAAGGATGCGGCTGGAAGAGCAGGCGCGGGACGAGCAGCCACGCCCCCACCAGCGCCACGCCGTAGACGATCAGGGCGATGCGCAGCGTCTTCGACATCAGCACCGCCCACGCGGCTCGTTCGGGCATATGGATAGGCGGATCGCGGCGGGGAGCGCGTTGGGAGATTGAGAGGTAAGCCGCTCGTCCAGCCTGGCGCGGGGGAACCGTGGCTCAGTCGATCGAGAAGTTGTCCAGCCGCACGTCACGAAGGCGCCACATTCCACGGCCGTAACCCTGGTCGAGCACGTAGAGCTCGCGGTGGGTTCCGCTCTCGCCGATGACGCCCACCCGCACGGTGATCTCGGCCTGCCCCCCGCGAGTGATCTCGCGAATGTACCATCGGCCTTGTACGTGTGCCTCGGTGTGCGGAGACGAGCACGTTGCGGCAGTCTCGTCGGTAAGCTTCGACCGCGCGGTGGTGTCGAGGCGCTCGCGGAAGGTCGGATCCCTCTCCAGCGCCTGGTACACGCTGCACGCGTCCACCCGTCCCCAGTCGGAGATGCGGCCGTAGCGCATGATGATCACCTCACTCAGCACCTCCGCGCGCAAGCGGAGCGGCAACGACGTTTCGATGGGCGCGGCGCTCTGCCGGGTGGCGCAGCCGGCGACCAGCGCCGCGATCACCCCTGGTAAAACCCCTCTCATCGCATACCTGTCCGTTCGGTGATCGGTCATCCCGCGGCACACTCGAGCTGTGGTGCGAATTATGGCACGCATTGGGGAACGCCCGCATTGGGATTCATCATGCGGTCGAAGGGATAGGTGTGATAGGGCGTTTGTGTTTCACCTGGATGGTCAAAGCCGAGAAGGTGCGCGGATTCGTGCAGGAGCGCCTCGGCAAGCAGCGCAATGCGGGCACCACCATCCTGGTTCGCGGCGTCCCAGAACCGTGCGTCGATATGAATGTCGCCTCCACCCGCCTGACCCGAATGGCCGCTGTTGTATGCGCCGCGGAAAACGTGCGACGTGCCAAGAGACACGAGCTTGTCGGCAAGCTGGACACAGGCGGGGTCGGCGTTGCGGTCGATCGACTGGATCGCGCTGGCGAGACTCACTGAGTCAGGGCGGTCCAACGCTTTCTTGCACGTTGGATCTGTGTGGGGGCAGTCACCCTCCTCGAAGCTGCTCGCGGTCGGAGCGGGATCGCCGCCCCCATCCACGGGATCCGAACCGGTTCCCGGGTCGTTTCCGCCGTCAGGACTGGGAGCGGACCGGCAGAATGGATACTCACCCCCGTACCGGCAGGCTGTTCCCTCGACGGCCGGCAGGGTGATCACGCCCTTGTTGCCACTGCCCGGGGACCGGGTGGCGACTGGCTGATCCGTGCAGGCTCCCACAACAACGGTGAGTGCCAGCATCGCCGCGCGCACTTCGTGCCGTGCATATTTGTGGAAACATCTCATGTGTGTCGTATGTCGATTTGGATGAGGCGGAGGTGGAGGCGGTGGGCGGCGACGGATGCTACGAGCTGCTGCTGGCCTCCGGAGGCAATCCAATCTATCCAAGCAATCGTTTCGGGTCAATCAGAGCGCCGGGAAAATGAACGGAGCGTGGTTGGTGCCCGTCTTCAGGACGGATGCTGGAACGATGGACGCTACTCGTTCAGCACCGGCGGCGGCGTCACCATCCCCACTGTCCCCGATCCCGCCGTCCCCACCGTCCCCGCCGATCCCGCCGCCCCGATCGCCCCCGCCGCCGTGAGCTCCGGCAGCACGTAGGCCACCTCCGCCCGCCCCAGCGACACCGTCTCGCGCACGGGCTCGCCGGTGGCGGCCGCGCGGTCCAGGCACACGCGGAAGAGTCGGTTGCCGGGGGCCAGCGCCTCGGGGGCGATGTCGGCCAGGTGCACCTCGCGCGGCTCGCCCCACACCTTGTTCACCAGGATCCATCCCTTGGCGGCCGCCGGCGCGTCGCCCGCGCGGCGCTCCAGCACCAGCGTGTCGCCGTAGGTGCCGGTGAGCGCCCGCAGCACGCCCTCGCCGTGCAGGACCGGGTGGTCGCGCTTGAGCGCGTTGACGCGGGTCACGAAGCCGCGCAGGTCCATCGCGCGCCGCTCCCAGTCGGTGGGCATGGTCTTCACCACGTCCACCTGGCGGCGGAAGCCGAACTCGTAGCCTATCGGCATCATCACCCCCGCGCTGAACGCCGCCGCAAAGGCGTAGCGCTGGCGCTGCACCGCCTCGTCGCCCCCCGTCTCCCCCGCCAGCCGCGGGGTGTCGTGGCTCTCGGGGAAGGCGATGGACGGCGCGATGCGGCGGAACTCCTCGTGCTGCTTCAGCGCCCACGGCTCGCTGAAGTTCCACCACTTGGACGAGTTGAAGAAGTAGTCGAACCCCGCCCCCGCCAGCCGCGCCACGTCTTCCACCGGCGCCCCCAGCGTCTCCGCGAAGAAGACGACGGAGGGGTCCACCGACTTGGCCTCGTCGATCAGGAAGCGCCAGAGCCCCGCCGGCACCTTGTACGCCGCGTCGCAGCGGAAGCCGCGGAAGCCCAGCTCCACCGCCTCGCGCACCAGCGCCGCCCAGTAGCGCCACTGCTCTTCCCTGCCCTGCCGCGGCTCGTTGTCGATATCGGCCAGGTCGCCCCACACGGTGACCTTCGAGGGATCGTCGGGGTCGCGCACGAAGGGAGAGCGCGGCTGGCCGTCGTCGCCCCAGTGGTACCAGCCGGGGTGCTGCTGGATGAGCGGCGAGTCCTTCGACGTGTGGTTGACCACCAGGTCCATCACCGGCCGGCAGCCGTGCTCCGAGATGCGCGCCAAGGCGTCGGCCAGCGGCTGGAGCGATTCGGGGTCGGCGCCCTGGGGCACGAACAGCGGGTTCAGCCGCCGGTAGTCCTTGATGGCGTAGAGGCTCCCCGAAAAGCCGGGGTACTGCCAGGGGTTGATGTACAGCCAATTGAACCCCATGGCCGCCGCCCGCGCGGCGTGCTCGGGCCAGCGCGTCGTCGGCCCCACCAGCCGCGGGAACAGGTTGTAGATGAGCGGCGGCGTCACGGCTTCTCCACTCCCAGAAGCGAGAGCACGCCCTCCAGCGGAACGCGGATCCAGTCGGGCCGGTTGTTCATCTCGTATCCCAGCTCGTAGACGGCCTTCTCCAGCTCGAAGACGGCCAGCGCGCGCAGCATGGTGTTCACGTCACCGGGAACGACCGGGCTGCTCCCCAGCGTCTCGCGGTAGGCGCTCACGAAGAGCGAGCGCACCTCGGTGCGCCACGCGTCGCCCCAGCGCTCCACCGCCATCTTCGTGGCCAGCGAATCGGCCTTGAAGTCGCCCAGCGCCATGCGCACGGCGTAGTCGAACGAGCGCAGCATCCCGGCGACATCGCGGAGAACGGAGTACTTCGCCCGCCGCTCCTCCAGCGGGCGCGCGGGCTCGCCCTCGAAGTCGATCACGTACCACTCGTTGCCGTCTGGCGCCGGCTCGGCGCCGCGCAGCACCTGGCCCAGGTGGTAGTCGCCGTGGATGCGCGCCTTCACGCTTCCCGCGTCGGCCAGCACCTCCAGCTCGTCGCCGCGCAGGCGCAGGTCGGCCGCGGCGCGCATCACCTGCTGCAGCCGCGCGTGCTCCTCGCGCGGGAAGAAGCCGGGCATCGTGTCCAACCGGCGCGACAGCTCGCCCAGCACACTGTCCACCTGCCGGCGGAAGCCGTCGGCCCAGCGGCGCACGTCGCCCGGCCCCACCGGCTCGGGCGCGAACGCCGGGTCGTCCGTTTGCGAGGCCAGCGCCAGGTGCATCCGCGCCGTGGTCTCGCCCAGCCGGCGCACGGCGGGGAAGAAGTCGCCGGCCATGCGGTAGAGCGCGTCGCGGCCGGTGGGCGTCTCGGGGTCGGCCGCGCTGCGGCTGGCGGCGCCCAGGAAGCGCTCCATCGCCCGCAGCGCCACCGTCCACGCATCGCCCTTGTTGGCCAGGAAGCGGTAGAGCCCGGCGACGGAGGAGGACGTCCCGTCGGCCCCCTCGAACTCGATCCACCCGGCCAGCGGCGGGATGGAGCGGAAATCCGCCTTCTCCACCAGGAAGCGGCTCACCTCCAGGTCGGGGTTGATCCCCGCCTCCAGCTTGCGGAAGATCTTCAGCACGTACTCGCTGCCGAAGACGAGGGAGGTGTTGCTCTGCTCGGCCCCCATCGCCCGCACCGGCCCGCGCACGGAGCGGTCGCCCGCGCTTGCCGTGGTGCAGCCGAAGAAGCGGCCCTGCGCGCCGGCCACCGCGCGCTCGGCCAGCACCAGGTCGAGCAGGGCGCCGGCCACGCGCCGGTCGGCCAGCGCGTCGTAGACGCGCACGTCGCCGGCCTCGGTGGCGTGCGACAGGATCGGGTCGGTGGCCTCGGGCGTTCCCTCCAGCCCGCGCAGGCTGAGCGGGAGGAGGTACAGGTCGGGCTCGCCCTCGCGGAAGTGCACGCGCACGCGGGCCAGGAGGACGTTGGGCGCGCGCTCGGGGCGCAGCACCGCGTGGCCGGCCAGCTCCACCCGCTCGATCTCGCGCCCCTTGCCGCGGAACCAGCGCTGGCGCTGCAGCCACTCGTGCGGGATCGCCTCGGTCAGCCCCGCCACCGACCCGGGGCTCTCCAGCACCTGGGCGTCCTGCTCGGCCCACTCGTGCGCCACCTCGGGGTGCAGCTCCAGCTCCTCGGGCGTACGCGGGGTGCGCAGGCCGAACCAGAAGAAGCCGTAGGGCGCCAGCGTCAGCGCGTAGGGGCTGTCGTCGATGGGGAGGAAGTCGGTCTCGCCCAGCAGCTCCACCGGCACGCGCCCGGCGAAGCGCGCCAGGTCGAGCCGCACCGCCTGCGCCGCGCCCGAAAGGTTGTTCACCACCAGGATCGCGTCGTCGCCCAGCTCGCGGACGTAGGCCAGGACGTGCGGGTTCTCGGGCTCGAGGAAGACGATGGAGCCGCGGCCGAAGGCGTGGTGCTGCTTGCGCACGCGCACCAGGCGGCGCGTCCAGTTGAGCAGGCTGAACGGGCTCTTCTGCTGCGCCTCCACGTTGATGGCCTGGAAGCCGTACTGCGAGTCGCTGATGGCCGGCAGGAAGAGGCGCGCGGCCTCGGCGCGGCTGAAGCCGGCGTTGCGGTCGGGCGTCCACTGCATCGGAGTCCTGACGCCGTCGCGGTCGCCCAGCCACACGTTGTCGCCCATCCCGATCTCGTCGCCGTAGTAGATGATGGGCGAGCCGGGCATGGTGAAGAGGATGCTGTTCAGCAGCTCGATCTTGCGCCGGTCGTTCTCCATCAGCGGGGCGAGGCGGCGGCGGATCCCCAGGTTGATGCGCATCCGCGAGTCCTGCGCGTACTCGCGGTACATGTAGTCGCGCTCGTCGTCGGTCACCATCTCGAGGGTGAGCTCGTCGTGGTTGCGCAGGAACATGCACCACTGGCAGTTCTCGGGGATCGGCGGCGTGCGCTGGATGATCTCCACGATCGGTTGCCGGATTCCCTGCCGCACCGCCATGAAGATCCGCGGCATCAGCGGGAAGTGGAACGCCATGTGGAACTCGTCGCCGTCGCCGAAGTAGGGGCGCACGTCGTCAGGCCACTGGTTGGCTTCGGCCAGGAGGACGCGGCCGGTGTACTTGGAGTCGAGGCGGGTGCGGAACTCCTTGAGGATGTCGTGCGTCTCGGGGAGGTTCTCGCAGATGGTGCCCTCGCGCTCGATCAGGTACGGCACCGCGTCGGCGCGGAAGCCGTCCAGGCCGCGGTCGAGCCAGAACTCCATCACCTCGAACATCTTCTCCTTGACCGCCGGGTTGTCCCAGTTGAGGTCCGGCTGGTGGGCGAAGAAGCGGTGCCAGTAGTACTGCCCGGCCACCGGGTCCCACGTCCAGTTGCTGGGCTCGGTGTCGGTGAAGATGATGCGCGCGTCGCGGTACACGTCGTCGCGGTCGCTCCACACGTACCAGTCGCGCTCGGGGCTGCCCTTGGGAGCCCGGCGGGCGCGCTGGAACCAGGGATGGTCGCTGGAGGTGTGGTTGAGGACGAGGTCGGAGATGACCTTGAGCCCGCGCCGGTGCGCCTCTTCCATGAAGCGCGTGAAGTCTTCGACGGTGCCGTAGCTGGGGTGGATGTTCCAGTAGTCGGCGATGTCGTACCCGTCGTCGCGTAGCGGAGACGGGTAGTAGGGGAGGAGCCAGATCGCGTCCACGCCCAGCTCCTGCACGTAGTCGAGGCGCTGGATGAGGCCGTTGAAGTCGCCGATGCCGTCGCCGTTCGAATCCTGGAAGGCCTTGACGTGCAGCTCGTAGAAGACGGCGTCCTTGTACCAGAGCGGGTCGTCGCTCACGGGCTTCCCTCAGTCTGCGGTTCGCGAAGTCTGGCTCCGAAACGAATCCCGGCGCCGTGGCGCCGGGAT
>Ga0070686_100000052_pt1 | contig 96215 bp, 88 predicted proteins | sample KBSS23LmetaG_FD_65654 | JGI IMG/M metagenome (GOLD analysis project Ga0070686, IMG submission 65654) | Switchgrass rhizosphere microbial communities from Kellogg Biological Station, Michigan, USA - KBS S2-3L metaG | ecosystem: Host-associated > Plants > Roots > Rhizosphere ...
CAAGCCCGCTTGGCTGCCAAGGCTGCGCTTCACAACTTCTGCATCTTGCTCAATCGCCAGCTCAACCGCGCCAGCCTCGCTTTTGCGGATCTGGTCGACTGGTAACGCACACCAAGCGTTGAAGCGGTGACCAGCGTCCGAACACGAACAGAGTTGGACAAGAACAGCGGGTGAGCAGCGAGAGCGGAGGAAGCGGAGGGCTGAATGCAGTCCTCCGCTTCTCGTTTCCTTCCGTTGCTCCGTGTTCATAAGCTGAGATCTGCATCGAGCGGGCGCTTGCCCGCCCGATCAACCCGTCGGATTCGAGCGGACGAGGACGTCCACGCTTGGGCGCGGAACGGGCGCAAGTTCTTTCCGGCGCAGGACATCCGGTGTTCGTGAAGCTTGACTCGCGCCCCATCCGCGCGTACCCTGTGCTCCGCCGGGCCAGCCGCGCACCCAGCGCGATTCCCCTCCGCCCGGCATTTCCGCTGAAACCGATCCCCTCCGCCGGCCGTATCCCGCGGCCGAGCTTGCTCCCGTTTCTCCGTCCTACCCCGGAGTTTCCCGATATGAAGAAGTGGATGAAGCGCACCGGCATCGGCCTGGGGTCGATCGCCCTGGCGCTGATCCTGGGCCTGATCACCGTCTACGCCGCCAGCGAGTTGCGCTTCCGCCGCGCCTACGACGAGGTGGCCGTGTCGCAGCTCCACGCGTCGGCAGGGCCGGCGGCGGTGGCGCGCGGGCGGCACCTGGCGGTGGCGATCGCCAAGTGCGGCGTGTGCCACGACGGCAACTTCGGCGGCAAGGTGCTGTTCGACGCCGGCCCGCTGGGCGTGGTGGTGAGCCCCAACCTGACGAGCGGTCGCGGCGGCGTGGCCGCGCGCTACAGCGACGGCCAGCTCGAGCGCGCCATCCGCCACGGCGTGGACGCCGACGGCCACGCGCTGGCCATCATGCCGTCGAGCGACTACAACGCCATGAGCCAGCAGGACATGGGTGACCTGCTAGCCTACCTGCGCAGCCTGCCCCCGGTGAACCGCGAGCTGCCGCCCACCACGGTGCGCGCGCTGGGCCGGGCGCTGTACGTGGCCGGCAAGCTGCCGCTGTTCGAGGCCGAGCGCATCGACCACAGCGTGCGCCCGCCGGCGGCGGTGCCCGCGGGCGTGACGGTGGCATACGGCGAGTACCTGGCAACCATCGGCGCCTGCAAGGGGTGCCACACGCCCACCCTGGCCGGCACCGCCACCGGCAACGCGCCCGGCGAACCCGGCGCCGCCAACCTCACGCCCGCGGGGCGCCTGGGGCACTGGAGCGAGCAGGACTTCTTCAAGGCGCTGCGCACCGGCATCCGCCCCGACGGCACCGCCATCAACGCCGCGATGCCCTGGGCACTCTCGGGGCAGATGACCGACGACGAGATCCGCGCGGTGTGGATGTACCTGAAGACGGTGCCGCCCGCGCCGACACCCACGGAGTAGATCGCCACCGAACGCCGAACGGCCCGGGCCGCGCCCCAAGCGCACCCGGGCCGAGTCGTTTTCGCTTCATCCACGCCATGGGAGACTCGTCGATGCGACTCCACCTCCGTGCGACCCTGCTGGCCTGCGTGTGCACGGCCGCCGTGCCGCTCGCCGCCGCGGCGCAGGCGATCCACCCCGTGCTGGACGTGAAGGGCGGCTACCTGCTGGGCGCGCGGGTGGACGGCACCTGGCGCGACGGCCAGAGCGTGGCGCCCCGGGTGCGCGCCGGCCGCCGCTACCGCGTCTTCGGCCCCGCGGCCGAGCTGGGCGCCTCCACCGGCACGCGGGCCGAATCGCTGGACGTGCCCTGCCCCGAGACCTTCGGGGTGGAGCTGTCGCCCGAGCGCCGCGCGGGCGAGATCGCGGTGGACGCCGCGTGGAACGTGGTGCCCCGGCGCGTGACCCGGCTGAGCCAGGCAGCGGCCGACGGCTATCGCGACGCGGTGCGGCAGATCCTGGTGCGTCACGGCATCGGCACTCCCGTGCCGCGGGTGACCGGGGCGGTGCGCGTGGACCTGGACGGCGACGGCACCGAGGAGGTGATCGTCTCGGCCCACCGCCAGACCGGCAACGGCAGCTTCACCGTGGGTTCGGGCGACTACTCCGTGGTCTTCGTGCGCAAGCTGGTGAACGGCACGGTGCGCACCCTGATGCTGGAGGAGGAATACCACCCGCGCGCCCGCTCGGAGACCACGCCCAACGAGTTCACCATCGTGGGCGCCTACGACCTGGACGGCGACGGCGCGTCGGAGGTGGTGACTCGCAGCCGCTACTACGAGGGCGGATCGACCACCATCCACCGCATCCGCAGCCTCGCCGCGCAGAAGCTGGTGAGCGCCGGCTGCGGTGCCTGACACGAGATTTCGACCGACGGGCAGGACGCATGAACCGCCTCCGGCGCACGAGCGCCGGAGGCGGTTTTCGTCTGGAGTCTCATCATTTCCCATCATACGAGCCGCATGATCCGGGAGTCCCCACCCGACGAGAGACCCATCATCATCACGCCTGCGACCGAGATCCGCCTGAAGTAGCCGGCGCGAAGCGCCCCAGGTCCCTCTCCCAGGTTGTTTTGGGAGAGGGACAGCCGCGCAGCGGCAGGGTGAGGGCCCCGCGCGGGACCCACCCACACCCTGGCATCCATCCTGGCATCCATCCTGGCATCCATCCTGGTCCATCCTGTCATCCACCCTGACATCCATCCCGCCCACCGCGCCTTCCGTTCCGCCGACCCCGTCCTTCTCCCCTCCTCCGCAACCGCATGGTATGTCCGTTGCTTGAGGGCGCCCCATGCAGATGGCGAGAGAGACGACCATGGATACGGCCGACACGGCACCGGCGGAGTCGCGCGACGACCGCACCGAGCAGCAGGACCGGCGCGCGCACGAGCTGCGCGTGCAGCGCTTCGTGCAGCCCGACGACGTGACCTGCGGGCCCACCTGCCTGAAGAAGGTCTATTCGTTCTACGGGCTCGACCTGTCGATCGACGAGGTGATCTCGTCGCTCGAGCGCAACGAGGACGGGGGCACGCTGGCGGTGTTCCTGGGGATCTCGGCGCTCCGGCGCGGCTTCCGCGCGAGGATCTACTCGTACGACCTGCGCATCTTCGACCCCACCTGGATCCACCTGCCGCCCGACCGGCTGCGCGAGAAGATCCACGCCCGCTTCCCGTACCTCACCGACTCGCAGCGGCTGCGCGCGGCCGGCGCCTACATCCACTTCCTGGAGCTGGGCGGCGAGCTGTCGTTCGCCGAGCTCACGCCGGGGCTGATGAAGGCGATCATCGACCGCGAGCACCCGATCCTGGCGGGGCTCAGCGCCACCTACCTCTACCGCTACTCGCGCGAACGGTGGGACCCGATGCTCGACCGGCTGGTGGACGACGATGTGCGCGGCGAGCCCACGGGCCACTTCGTGGTGATCAGCGGCTACGAGAACTGGGGACGCAAGCTGGTGGTGCTCGACCCCTTCGAGCACCCCGCCGACAACGGCGGCCGCGAGTGCGTGGACGCGCAGCGGCTGATCAACTCCATCCTGCTGGGTGACGTGACCTACGACGCGGTGCTGCTGGAAGTGTGGCCGGAGGGCGAGGCGTGAACCGCAGGCGTGTCTTCGTCGTCATCTCCGACCCGGCCGACGCGGCGGGGCTTCCTCCCGCCCTGGTGGTGGACGCCGACCGCTATCTGGAGGGCGTGGCCGACCTCACCGACCCGCGCGCCGTCGTGGTGAACCTGTGCCGCAGCACGCGCTACCGCAGCCGCGGCTACTACGTGTCGCTGCTGGCCACCGCGCGCGGGCAGCAGGTGATCCCGTCCGTCGAAACGAGCGAAGGGCTGCAGGAGCCGTACGGGCGCTTCCGCGCGCTGCAGGAGGCGGGGATCCCCACGGTGGACGCGGCCGAGATGCGGGTGCGCCGCCGCGAGCTGAGCCTGCCCCACCCCGACGTGCCGCCGCCCAGCGCCGACGAGGCCGAGGAAGAGCAGCCGCCGCACCCCTTCCCCGCTCCGCTGGTGCGGGTGGGTGCCGAGGGGAAGGAGGAGTGCCGCCCCGCGAAAGCGCACGAGTTCGTGGAGACGCTGGTGTTCATGGGCACCTGCGCCGACCCGCGCTTCCACCGCGCCGCGCTGGCCGTGTACCGCGAGTGGCCGGCGCCCGTGCTGCGGCTGCAGCTGGTGGAGGAAGACGAGGAGTGGAAGGTGTCGCAGGTGGCCGCCGTGCCCCCGCACCACCTGTCGGCCGACGAGCGGGGGGAGCTGGGGCGCGCGCTGGGCGACCCGCAGCGCGTGGTGCGCCGCGGGCGCGAGGCCCCGCGCGAGACGGTGCGCGCCTCCATCGCGGTGCTGGTGACGCCGGGCGACCCCTTCTCGCCCTCGTCGCCCGAGACCATCGACCGGCTGGAGCGGGTGGCGGGGCGGATGAACGTGCACGTGCACCGCATCGGCCTGGGCGACCTGCGCAAGCTCCCCGAGTACGACGCGCTGTTCATCCGCGCCCTCACCGGCGTGAGCGAGCCCGCCTTCCAGTTCGCGCTGCGCGCCGAGGCGCTCGACATGCCCGTCGTGGACGACCCGCAGTCCATCATCCGCTGCGGCAACAAGGTGTTCCTCGAAGAGCTGCTGCGGCGCGAGGAGATCCCCACGCCGCGCACGCGCATCGTCACTCGCAACACGCCGTGGGCGCAGGTGGCCGAGCTGGGGCTGCCGCTGGTCGTCAAGCTCCCCGACGGCTCGTTCAGCGCGGCGGTGCACAAGATCGCCTCGCGCGACGACTTCCGTACGCGCACCGCGGAGATGTTCCGGCAGTCGCCGCTGATCATCGCGCAGGAGTTCCTGCCCACCGACTTCGACTGGCGGGTGACGGTGCTGGGCGGGCGCCTCCTCTTCGCCGCGCGCTACTTCATGGCGCGCGGGCACTGGCAGATCCGCACCGAGGTGAAGGGCACCGAGCGCTACGGCCGCGTGCAGGCCGTGCCCCGCGACGAAGCGCCGGAGGACGTCGTCCGCGCCGGGCTGCGCGCCGCGGCGCTGATCGGCGACGGGCTCTACGGCGTGGACATCAAGGAGACCTCGCGCGGGCCGGTGGTGATCGAGATCAACGACAACCCCAACCTGGACGTGGGCTACGAAGACGCCGAGGACGGCAACGTGGTCTACGAAGACTTGGTGAGCTACTTCGTGCAGCGGATCGAGGCGGGCACCGCCCCGCGCGAGGCCCCCGCCGCGCCGGCGCCCGAGCGGGCGCTGGAGTCGATCCGCGCGCCCGTGCGCTCGCGGACGGCCGATGCCGGGGAGAAGGGATACCGCGCGTTCGCGGTGGCGGGGATGGAGCTGGAGTACCCCACGGTGGACCGCGACCTGAACGTGGTGTCGCTGGTGGAGCCGGCGTTCCGCATCCTGGCCGGCCGGGGGACCAGCGACGTGCACCTGGGCGCGCTGGGCTTCAGCAACGAGATCGCCGACCACGTGTTCGAGGTGAAGACCAGCGCCCCCGTCCGCTCGCTGCGCGAGGCCGAGGAGGTGCTGTACGAGGGCGTCCAGCGCTTCACCGCCGTGCTACGCGACGAATTCGACGCCCGGCTGATGCCCACGGGGATGCACCCCTGGTTCGACCCCGCCAGGGGCAAGCTCTGGTCGCGCTCGGGCGGGCGCGTCTACGGCACCTACGAGCGGCTGTTCAACGTGTACAGCCACGGGTGGATGAACGTGCAGGCCAGCCACCTCAACCTCCCCTTCGGCGACGAGCGCGAGACGCTGGCCATGCACACCGCGGCCGCGCTGCTGATCCCCTACCTCCCCGCGATCGCGGCCAGCACGCCGATGTTCGGCGGCGACCTGCAGCCCAGCGCCGATTCGCGGCTGGCGTGGATCCTGGAGCACCAGGCGCGCATCCCCGAGAGCTGCGGTCAGCTGGTCCCCGAGTACGTGGACAGCTTCGGGGATTACAGGAAGAAGATCCTGGCGCCGATGTACGCCGCGCTCGACCGCCTCCCGCACGACGCGTCGGCGATCCGCCACGAGTTCTTCAACGCGCGCGGCGCCGTGTTCAAGTTCTCGCGCCGGGCGATGGAGGTGCGCGTGCTCGACACGCAGGAGTGCGTGAAGATGGACGCGGCCATCGCCGCCTTCGTGCGCGCCGCGCTGAAGGAGCTGACCAGGCGGGTGCTGGCCGGCAAGGTCGTGCTCCCCGCGCACGAGCTGCTGGTGGACGATTTCCGCGCCACCATCCGCGCGGGGAGCGCCGCGCTGGTCTCGGCCCCCCACTTCGCCGTGGACCGCGACGAGACCGGCCGCACCGGCGTGCGCGCCGTGCTGCGCCAGCTGCTGGACGGCGCCCGCAAGGCGGCACGCAAGGACGAGGCGCCGTACATGGACCTGGTCGCCTCCGTGATCGACCGCGGGAGCCTCAGCGAGTGCATCCGCACCGCCCTCGCCCCGTACGAGGAGGGGAGCGACGAGGACTTCACCGAGGCCGCCCGCCGCATCTACATCGAGCTGATGGATTGCCTGGAGGCGAACGAGCCGTGGAGGGGGCGGGGGCTGTAGGTACTGTCGGGGCGGGCGGAGTTCGTCCGAGGACACGGATGCCGCTTGGCAGCCCGCGAAGGCGCCTCGCGGGTGAGTCTTCCCGATTTCAACCGGCGGCGCCCCGCTGGGTAGCGATGCGGGAGAATGATCCGGCGCGACGGATCGACGTCCTCCCAGGACGATCATCCTTCCCGGCCGCGCCGCCCGCGCCTATCTTCCGATCCCGATCCTCCCCGCCCCGTCCACTCCCCCACACCAGCGCCCGCATGGACACCCCGACCCGCACCCCCGCGCGCCGGAGCCCCTCTGCATGAACGGGCTGCGCATCACCCGCCCGCCCGACACCTCGGCCCCGCTGCACGCCGATGCCGCGGCGCGGGGCTCGGGCGCCACCTTCGTCTCGGCCGGCACCTCCGACTTCGCGCGGTGGTTCGCGCCACTCCTGCCGCTCTTCCCGCGCTGGCGCTGGGTGCTGCACGCCGAGCCGCACGTCTACCGCTATCCCGACGAGTGGCACCGCGAGTGGAACGAGGCCCACGACGCCTGGGACGGCCCCGAGCTGCGCGAGGCCGCCCGGCTGGTGCACGACGAGCGCGACGACTGGAAGCTGGTGGACGGCGCGTGGCTGCAATCCATGGCCGGCTCGCTGCTGGACGACTGGGCCGACTTCTTCGCCCTGCGCGAGCCCATCGGCGACCTGGCCGGCTTCCTGGAGCGCTACTGGGCCGCCGACACCCCCGACGCCGCGCACGCGCTGATCGAGGAGGCGGTGGCGCTCCACTTCTCGTGCGTGGACGGCGCCGTGTGGGAGGTGCACGCCGCCGACCCCGCCCTGCTCGCCGCCGTCCGCGCCCACGTGGCCGCCACCCCCGGCGCCCACGCCGCCGACAGCTCGCTGATGCACAGCCTGCGTCGCTACGAGCCACACGGGTGACATCGGCTCGCGCGCCGGATGCCGGCGCTGATGCTGCGCGAAACTCCCACGCGGTTGGCGACGTACTGCCCACGCGTGGGGTGACGGACGACTCAAGGGAGATACGGAGATGATCCAGAGGGAAGCGCACTCGCCGGGCGTGCTGGCTCGCGATTTCTTGCTGTTCTACATCAAGCTGCTGATCGACGCGGGCAAGGGCGTGGTGCTGATCCAGGTGGGGATCCTGGCGTTCTGCGTGGACATGATCCTGATGCTCCTGACCGGGCGGAAGCGGAGCTTCTTCTACAAGGTGCTGGAGGTGGGCGAGCGCTTCGACCTGTGGCTCAACCTCTACAAGCCCGCGAGCGGCGCAGGCGCCAACCACGACGGCCTCTTTGGCGAAAGCCGCGCGGGCGACAACACCTTCCTGGGCGGCGTGGAGGAGCTGGTGCGCGGCCGCGCCGACCCCATCCGCCGCCCCACCGCGGGCGCGGCGGGCGCCGGCTTCCGCGGCCGCTGACGATTCGAACGTGGAGAGACGAGAGGGGGAGGCGCCGATCCGGTGCCTCCCCCTCGTCGTTCTCGCCCTCGCGTGGATGATCCGCCGGGCCGGATCACACCTTGATGAAGATCTTCCGGCGATAGAACACCTCCATGATCGCCCACCACAGCAGCACGAAGCAGATGGCGAACGCCAACGATGCGTTGAGCGGCGCCAGCCATGGGGCGAATCCGTTCTGGTAGATCCACGCCTTGATGGGCTGCGTGCCCGCCGGCCCGCCGGGCACCTTCACCAGGTTGAGCAGGCGGGCGAAGATGCCCGAGAGGAAGAACGCGGCGATCGCGTTGGTGCCGAACACCACGAAGGGGCGCGTCCACCCCTTTACCCCCTTCACGTCCACCAGCCAGTAGCACATGGCCAGCCCCACCATGGCCATCCCGCCCATGAACAGCACGTACGAGCTGGTCCACAGGTTCTTGTTGATGGGAAACGCCGCGTTCCACACCAGCCCCGCCGCCATCAGCGCATTCCCGGCGAAGAACAGCCCCGTGGCCCGCTCGGCCGGCGTGCGCTCGCCGCGGATCCACTGGCCGGCGAAGATGCCCAGGAGCACCGTGGCCACGGCGGGGAAGCTGCTCAGGATCCCCTCCGGGTCCCACGTTCTGGCACTCGCCCACATGTGGTTGGTGCCCAGCACCGCACGGTCCACCCAGGCCGCCAGCGTGCACCCCTTGTCCAGCAGCTTGCCCGCGCCGCAGCCGGGCACCGGCACCCGCGTCATCGCCGCCCAGTATCCCAGCAGCAGCGCGGCGGCCACCCACGGCTGCCCGCGCCGGGGGATGAAGAGCGCCACCGCGCTCGCCGCCAGGACGCAGACCGCGATGCGCTGGAGCACGCCGGGGATGCGCAGGTGCGCCGGGTCGAGCGTGTAGTACGGAAACGCGGCCAGCAGCAGCCCCAGCAGGAACAGGACGCCGGCGCGCCTCGCCGCCTTGCCGAAGACCTTCCCACGCGACTGCCCCCTCGCGAGCTGCCCCGCGAACGAGAACGTCATCGCCACGCCCACGATGAACAGGAAGAACGGGAAGATGGTGTCGGTGGGCGTCCACCCGTTCCACTCCGCATGGTCGAGCGGCGCATAAACGTGGTCCCACGACCCCGGGTTGTTCACCAGCAGCATCGCCGCGATGGTGATGCCGCGGAACACGTCCAGCGCCAGCAGCCTCCCGGGCGCGGCGGGCCGCTCGGGCGCCATCGTGCCCACCACGATGTCGGGATCTTCGATGCGGGCGGGCGCGAGCGTGTCGGTCATTGGGGTTTCTCCTGCATTTCCGTGGTTCGCTGCCCCTCAAGTCTGCACGCGGCGGGAAGATCACGCAAACCCGAACGTCATGGAAAAGCCGGTACGCTTACCACGCAGCCCATCAGCCATCGAAAATCGGCATGGAGCCACCGAAAGTACTACGAGCGGTACCCAGGTAGCACCGGCGTGCCGGCGCGTGAACGAAAGCCTTGCGCAGCGTAGTTCAGGCATTACCGTTGGCACCTCGCGCAGGAATCCGGAAGCGAAACCGATCACCTGGCCCTTGCAATTCAGACGCACATCTCTGCATACTACGTAGACTAGTGCATCTGAATCGCAACCGGTAAATCCATGGTTCTCTCTGCTGCAGATGGGTTTGCACCACTTTCCCCCGCTTCGTCATCTTCGCCGCGTGCACGAGGCGTTCTCACGGGTATTCTGGACGATCGGCAAGCGGCCGGGAGATACGTCTTCTGCCGCACCGATCTGGCGCCCTTGGGGCTGAGTGAAGCGGCGGGGTATGCGGCGCTGCAGCGGCTGGAGCAGGCGGGGCGCGTGGCCAAGGTGGGAAGCCGCCACGGCATCTGGCTGATCGTGCCGCCCGAGTACCGCGAAGTGGGCGCTCCGCCGGCGGCGTGGGTGCTGGGCGACGTGATGGCGGCGATGGACGCGCCGTACTACGTGGGCCTGCGCTCGGCGGCGGAGTGGCTGGGGGCCACGCACCACGCCGTGCAGACGCTGCAGGTGGTGGTGGGGCGACAGCTGCGGCCGTTCGCCATCGGGCGCGAACGCCTGCGCTTCTTCGAAAAGCGCACCGCGGCGGTGACGCCCACCCTGCTGGTGCCCGGCCAAACTGCGCCGCTGCGGATGTCCACGGCTGGCGCGACGGCGCTCGACCTCGTGCGTTTCATGGTGGCGTCGGGCGGGATCAACGCCGTGGCGGGGGTGATCGCGCAGATCGCCGACCGGTGCACGCCCGACGACCTGAAGCAGGCCCTGGACGCCGCGGGCGACACGCCGGGCGCGCAGCGGCTCGGCTGGCTGCTGTCGCTGCTCGAGCGGCGGCGGCTGGCCGCGACGGTGGCGGCATGGCTGCGGCCGCGCTCCAGCCGCGTGGTGCCGCTGGAACTGGGCCAGCGCGCCGCGTCCGCCGACACCGCCTCACGCGGTGCGGTGGACACGGCATGGCGCGTGGCCGTCCACGCGGAGGTGAACCCGACGCTCTGAAACTGCGAACGCTCTGAAACCGATCACGCCCTGCCCGCACCCGGTTCCCGATGCTGCCTCTTCGTGAGATCATGGCGTGGCGCGCCCACGCAGCCTGGCGCACCGACGCGCAGGTCGAGCAGGACCTGCTGATCACCCGGGCGATGGTCGCCATCTTCAGCGACCCGTTCCTGAGCGGGCAGGTGGCGATGCGCGGCGGCACCATCCTGCACAAGGTCCACCTCGCGCCCGCCGCGCGCTACAGCGAGGACATCGACCTGGTGGCGGTGGGCGACCGGCCGGCGGCCCACCTGCGCAAGGCGCTGCTGCGCGTGATGAGGCCGCTGCTGGGCGAGCCGCCGGTGAACGTGGTGGAGAGCGTGCGCCTGGCCGTGCGCAACATCGCCCGTCCGTCGCAGATCATCCGGCTGGGCTACGAGTTCCGCCCCACCGCGCCGCCGCCGCCGGCCGCGAAGCTGAAGATCGAGGTGAACGTGACCGAGCGCGAGCCGGTGTTCGACCTCGTCCGCATCCCGTACTGCCCACCCCTCGCCGAGTGCGCCGCGCCGGTCTCGCTCGTCTCGTACGACCTGGACGAGATGCTGGGGACGAAGATGCGGGCGCTCCTGCAGCGCGAGCATGGGCGCGACCTGTTCGACCTGGCGCACGCATGGCACCACTGCGCCGGCTCCGCTCCGCCGACCGCAGAGGACGCGGCGGCGAACGGGGTGGCGCGCACGGTGATCGACCCCAGCCGCGTGGCCCGCGCGTTCACCGAGTACATGCGGCGCGAAGGGACGATCGCGACCTGCGGCGGATACTCGGACGACCTCGCGCGGAAGCTGACGCTGGCCCGCTTCCGCGCAGACCTTTCCGACGTGCTGGCGACGGACGTGGCGTATGACGTGGACGCGGCAGCGGGGGTGCTGCGCGAGGTCTTCCTCCCGCATCTGCCCGGCGGCGCCCTCGCCACCGGGGCCGCTCCCAGGGTGCAAGCCGTCGTTGTCGGCCGGGCGATGACCCGGTAGCGGCCAGCCGGACCCGTTAGCCTGCGAGGGATGCCTTCCGCGCTCGCCCGTGGGTATGCGCTGCGCTAGCTTTCGTCATCGCCACGTGGCCCCGCTCCCCCTGGATCGTCTCGCCCACGCTTGCTTCGCCGCTTTCATCCCGCCGACCAGGCAACGCTCTTCATCCTTGCCGTCGTCACCGCAACGCTGGCGGTGGCGGCGCTGACCGGCGCGCCAGTCGCGGGAGCGCTGGCGGTGCACGCGGCGCTGCTGTGCGGGTTCACGCTCGTGGCGTGGCGGCTGGGTGCGCGCGAGGGGGCGGTGGTGCGCGGGGTGGTGGTGATCGCGGTGATGTTCGCGCTCTACACCACGCTGGGGCACGTGGCGTTCACGGCCGTCCCCTGGCTGGCAGACCCGTGGCTGGAGCAGGCCGACCGGGCGCTGCTCCTGGGCCGGTCGCCGGTGCTGCTGGTGGAGCCGTGGGCGGCCAGCGGATGGACCAATCTGCTCAGCTTCGGCTACGCGATGTTCATCCCCTACCTCTACCTATCCATCATCCTCTCGCTCGTAGGCCGGCCGCCGGCCGAGCGCGACGAGTTCGTCACCGGGTTCGCGGTGCTCTACGCGCTCAGCTTCCTGGGCTACCTCTTCCTCCCCGCGCGCGGGCCGATCGTGCAGATGGCGGGGGACTTCACGGTGCCCATCCACGGCGGCGCGTTCCACCAGATCATCCTGCGCTCGGTGGAGCAGGTGGGTGGGCCGCACGGCGCGTTCCCCAGCCTGCACCTGGGCGCGTCGCTCTTCGCCACGCTGTTCGACCTGCGCCACCGCAACCCGCTGCGCGCGCTGATCTACTTCCCCCTCGTCGCCACGATCGCCTTGGCCACGCTGGTGCTGCGCTACCACTACGCGGTGGACCTGATCGCGGCATGCGTCCTGGCCTTCGCGGCGAGCGAGGTGGCGCGCGTGGCGATGCGCCGGCGCGGCGAAGCGGCCCGCATCCGCGCGGAAGCAGCGGCGGCCGACGCGGTGGCGGAGGGCGCGTGATCTACCGGGTGATGCGGGCGCTGTGGCGGGCGGCGCTGTTCGCGTTCTTCCGCCGCATCAGCGTGCAGGGGCGCGACAACGTGCCCCGCCGTGGGCCGGTGCTGATCGTGGCGAACCACACCAACGCCTTCGTCGATCCGCTGCTGGTGCTCACGCGGCTCGGGCGGCCGGTGACGCTCACGGCCAAGAGCACCGTGCGCAAGAACCCGATGCTGGCTCCGCTGGTGCGCGCGCTCAACGTGATCGAGTTCCACCGCTCGCAAGACGTGGCCGAAGGCGCCGACCCGGCGAAGAACGACGCCGCGCTGGCCGCCTGCGCGCGGCGGCTGGCCGAGGGTGGATGCATCGTCATCTTCCCCGAGGGCGTGAGCCACAGCGACCCGGCCATGCGCCCGTTCCGCACCGGGGCCGCGCGCATCGCGCTGGCCTACGTGAGCGCGCATCCGCAGGGGCCGCCGCTGGCGCTGGTGCCCGCGGGGCTCCACTTCGAGGCCAAGGAGCGCTTCCGCTCGTCCGCCGGTCTCGTCTTCGGCGCGGGAGTGGACGTGCATGCCTGGCGCCGCGAGCACCCCGCCGCCGGCGCGCACGAGCTGACCGCGCTGATCGAAGCGCGCATCCGCGGGCTGACGGCCAACTTCGAGGCCGAGCGCGACGTGGAGACCTTTGGCCGCGCGGCGGAGCTGCTGCAGGCCGGGGCGCAGGCGCCGCCGCCGCTGGGCCAGGAGCCGGGGGACGACTGGGCCGCGCACGTGGCGCTGGTCCACCGCCTCCAGGCGGGGCGGCAGTGGCTCGCCGCCGGGCGGCGCGACGAGCTGGAGGCGGTGGAGGAGCGCGTCCGCGGCTTTGCGAGGAAGGTGGCGCGGCTCGGCATCACCCCGGCCGAGCTGTTCCTGCCGATGGAGCTGCCACGCGCCGCCTTCTTCATCTTCCGCGAGATGGAGCTGCTGCTGGCCGGCTTCCCGCTCTTCGCGTGGGGGTGGATCAACAGCCTGCCGGCCTACGCGGTCACGAAAGCGCTGGTGCGGAAGACGTCGAAGGACCGCGACCATTTCGCCTCCAACTCCATCTTCCTGGGGATCGCCGTCTTCCTCCTCTTCTGGATCGTCCAGACGGCGGCCGTGACGCTGCTCGCGTCGTGGGAGTGGGCGCTGGCGTACGCGGCGTCGCTCCCCTACACCGGCGCGGCGGCGCTGCTGTACCGCGACCGGGCGGGGGGCGCGTGGCGGCGCGCGCGCACCTTCCTCCTCTTCGCCCGCCGCCCGTCGCACCGGCGCAAGCTGGTGGGCGAGGCCGAGGCCATCCTGGCCGACCTGCGGCGGCTCGCGGCCGAGTTCGAGTCCAGCGAAGCGTCCACCGTGGGGCCGGTGTAGCCGATCATGTTCATCCTGACGGACGACCGCGACGACGACTCGCGGGACGGATACGCGGAGTACCTCGAGTACCTGGGCGCGAACGAGCACCGCTTCCCGCCCGGCGCGTACGCGCTCGCCACGTCGGGCTGGTACTTCGGGTTCTCCGACCGGCGTGCCCCGCACGACGCATGGCTGCGCGAGGTGTCGATCACCGAAGCCGGGGACGTGGCCGGCGGCGGCGTCTAGATCCGCATTCGCCTGCTCAACGGCTGGGGCGATGGGCACGTGGAGCTGACGTACCCGCGCGTCCACGCGTACCGGCTGAACCTCAATCATGGCGAACGCGGCCACCACGACTGGCGCTACGACGAGTTCCGCCTGACGGACGACGGCCACCTGCTGCACGAGATCGAGTGGTGGGGGAGCGAAGAAACCGGTAAGTGGCTGATCGAGGCGGACGACGTGGAGTATCGCTTCCTCCCGCTCGATGTGGATGCGGCCGCATCACCCCCGCCGTCGGCCACCCCGGCGGACGATTCCTGAGGTTTTACCTTCGCACCTTGGAGCCGAGGCATGCGCATTCTCCCGCTCGTGGCCGCCGCGTTGGTGCTGGCCGTCGTGAAGCCGGCCGCCGCGCAGCGCGGGTGCAGCGTGCCGCCGCGGCAGTACTTCGCGATCGGCACCGGCGCGCTGGAGGTGGAGCCGGGGCAGGTGCAGCCGCTGAGCGCGGGGATCAGCCCCGGCCCGGGCACCCTGCTGGCGCTTCCGCGCGGATGCGCCGTGCGCTGGTCGCTGGTGGGGCCGGCGCGAGCCCGTATCGACGCGCGCGGGCGGCTGTCGGTTGCGCCGAACGCGGCGATCGGCACGGCGTTCCGGGTGCGCGCGGTGATGGGCCGCGACACGGCGATCCAGGAAGTGAGCGTGGTTGACCCGCGGCTGCGGCCGCTGGCAGGCACGTGGCGGCAGTCCGCCGTGAAGTGCAGGCCAGACGCGGGCGCGCTGGAGCCCGTGCGCGAGCTGACGCTGCACCGCAACGGGCGCTACGAGGTGACGTTCGTCCCCTTCGAGGTGTACCACGACTATTGGGGACACTACACCTGGGACATGGCAAGCGGCGCGATCACCATGGTCGTGGAGCGCGGCAACCAGGTCCCCGACGGCCTCGACCTTCGCGGCACCTTGCGCCTGGCGAACGGGCGGTTGACGCTGGACGGGATGTGGCTGGGCCAGCCGGCTGAATCGCAGCCGCACGCGTGCACGTACACATTCACGCGCTGAGCGCTTGCACCGTCGACCCAGCCCCGCCGGGCTGCCGTCTTCTGAGACGGGGACGCATCTACATCTACCCGAAGCGGTTTTGATGATATTGGAGTTCACGGATCCCGCGGCGACCGAGGCGGCCGTCAGCGGTGGCAAGGGCGCGTCGCTGGCAAGGCTCACGCAGGGCGGCTTCGCGGTGCCGCCGGGCATCGTCGTTCCCGCAGCGGCCTATCGCGCGTTCCTCGCCAGGGTCCCCGGCGTGGGCGCGCTGGTGAGCGCGCTCCGGCCGGAGGATGCTACGGACCTGCACGCGCGCTGCGCCGAGATCCGCCGCCTGCTGGTGTCCACACCGCTGCCGGGGGAGCTGGATGCGGCGCTGCGGGCGCGTCTCCCGGCGCTGCTGGCGGAGGGCCGCGTGTCCGTCCGCTCGTCCGCCACGCTGGAAGACCTGGCCGGCGCGGCGTTCGCGGGGCAGCACGACACCTATCTCAACGTGGCGGGTGTGGACGGCGTGCTGGACGCGGTGCGGCGCTGCTGGGCCAGCCTGTGGGAAGACCGCGCGGTGCGCTACCGCCACGAGCGCGGCTTCGGCGCGGGCGAGGCGGCGATGGCGGTGGTGGTGCAGCGGATGGTGCGCAGCGAGGTGGCCGGCGTGGCGTTCTCGATGGACCCCGTGAGCGGCGACCTCGACCGCATCGTGGTGAACGCCGCCTTCGGCCTGGGCGAGACGGTGGTGAGCGGCGAGGGCGGGATCGACCAGTACGCCGTGAGCAAGCGCACGGGCGAGGTGCTGCAGCGCGAGATCGGCGAGAAGTCGCACGCGCTCCTTTCCACCGAAAACGGGACGGAGCGTGTGGAGGTGGCGGCGGGGAAGTCGGCCGCGCCGGCGCTTGCGGACGACGAGCTCGCGGCGCTGCGCGACCTGGTGATCCGCGTCGAGCGGTTCTACGCCTTTCCGCAGGACACCGAGTGGGCGCTGGCGGGCGGCGAGCTGTACCTCCTCCAGTCGCGCCCGGTCACCGAGTTCCCGGCAAGGTGGACGCGCGACGAATCGGCCGAGCGCTTCCCCAACCCCGTCACGCCGCTCACCTGGGATTTCACCACCGAGGGGTTCCACGAGTCGCTGGCGTACTCGCTGGAGCTGCTGGGCTACCCACCGTTCGCGGGGACGTGGTTCGAGCGCTTCGACGGCTACATCTACGGAAACCAGACGGCGGTGCAGCTCTTCACGCAGGGGCTGCAGGTGCGCGTGGACAGCGTGGACGAGCTGCTGGCGCGCAAGGACGAGTGGATCGAACGCTACCGCTGGGTGCAGGAGCTGCCCGTAAGCTGGGCGCGCGACCTCGATCGATATCTACTGACGCTGGGCCGGCTGGGCGCGGTCGATATCACCTCGCTCAGCGACGCGGCGCTGTGGCGGCACCTGCTGGCGGTGGACGCGCTGGGGCGCGAGTACTTCCGCCCCAACATCGCCATCTCCATCACCCAGGGCGTGCTGCACCGTACGCTCTTTGGCGTGGTGGCGATGATCGCCGGGCGCGAACGGGCGCCCGCGCTCTACGACGCGCTCACCTGCTTCTGCGAGACCAAGACCAGCCTGGTCAACGCCGACCTGTATCGTCTCTACCGGCAGATCCGCGGCGAGCCCGACCTGGAGCGTCTGGTCGTCGGCAGCGACCGGCGGGCGCTGTGGGAGGATGGGCCGCTGGAGCGTTTCCCCGGCTTCGCCTCGGCCTTCCGCCGCTTCATCGAGAACCACGGCCACCGCGAGGTGGATTTCGACGCCTACGTGCCCACCTGGGCCGGGCAGCCGTGGGTGGTGCTCGAGAACCTGCGGCTGATGCTGATGCAGGGCGACGTGGCCGAGCCCGGCGAGCGCGAGGTGGAGCTGCGCGCCCGCCAGTCGGCCGCCGAGCGCGACTACCTGGCAGCCATGCCCGACGCCCTGCGCAACTTCGCCGCCGAGCTGCTGCGGCTCACGCGCGCCTACACGGGGCTGGACGACCTGGAGCACTACCAGACCACCCGCCTCTCCATCCCCTTCCGCGCCGCCATTGTGGAGGTGGGCGGCAGACTGGCCGCGCGTGGCGCGATCGACCGTGCCGACGACGTGTTCTTCCTGCGCAAGCACACGCTGGTGGCGCTGATGGAAGGCACCGCCGGCGCGGAGGGTGCCGCCGGCGAAGCCCGCCAGAGCCGCGCCGAGTACGACGCGGCGAAGGAGCGCACCCCGCCGCGCGTGTACGGCGAGGAGGCCGAGGTACCGCCCGACGGCGCGCTGCGCGGCCTCCCCGGCTCGCCCGGCGTGGCCGAGGGGCCGGTGTGCCTGGTGCACGGCGTGGAAGACTTCGCGCGCTTCACACCCGGCTCGGTCCTGGTCGCGCGGACCACCAACCCCGCGTGGACGCCGCTCTTCTACAGCGCCGTGGCGGTGGTGACGGAGAGCGGCGGCCCGCTCTCGCACGGCGCCGTCACCGCGCGCGAGGTGGGCGTCCCCGCCGTGATGGCCGTCCACGGCGCGCTGACGGCGCTGAAGGACGGCGAGCGGGTTCGCGTGAACGGCTCGCAGGGGGTGGTGGCGCGGGTGGAGTGAGGCCTGGCAGCTGGCTGTCGCGATTTCTTGCCGCCTCCGTATCGCGCAAGGAGACGGAGGCGAGGCTTGATCAATGGACGCATCGTACGCAGATTCGAAGGATGAATGCCAATGCGACCAACATCGATCAGATCCTGCGCCTGAGCGTGGACGAGCGGATCCGCCTGGTGCAGCAGATCTGGGACAGCATTGCCGCCGAGAGCGAGCCACCACCGCTTTCTGTTGCCCAGCGTGGTGAACTGCAGCGCCGGCTGGAGGCGTACAGGCGTGACCCATCGCGCGTGATCCCGGCGGACGAAGTTTTCCGGGAGCTCGAAGAGCGATACGGGTGAGCCTCCGGCTGGATTTTCTCCCGGACGCCCAGACGGATCTGGCGGAGGCGGCGGAGTGGTACGCCACCTCCGCCCGCAAGAACGTGGCTTCGAGCTTCACGAGATCGGTGCGTGCCGCCACACGCGCCATCGCGCAAGCTCCCTACCGGTTTCTCTGACCAGTATTCAACCATGACGAAACGGGCGGCTCCCACGAGGGAGCCGCCCGTTTCGTTGATCCGCCGTCCAGCCTGCCGTCACCGATCCACCGGCTCAGTCCACCGGGGCGGGCGGCACCTGCGCAGGCAGCTGCGGCTCGTCGGGGGCGTTCAGGGCCTGCTTGAAGCCGCGGATCCCCTTGCCCATGCCGGTGGCGAGCTCGGGCAGCCGCTTGGCGCCGAACATCAGCAGCAGCACCGCGAACACCAGGATCAACTCGAAAGGACCAAGACCGAGACCCATGGGATACCTCCCCGTTTTCATGTGATCGCAAAAGAATCATCCGGCTCGCGGGGAGACGGCGACGTGCCATCCCCTCCGCGAATCCGTCCGTCAGCCGCCGAACCCACGCCGCAGCCCGGCCGCGCCGAACTGCACCGCCTCCCTGGCCTTGTCCACAACCGCGCCCATCCCGAAGAACTCGTGCGTGACCCCGGTCCACACGCGCGACTCGGTTTGCACCCCCGCCGCCCGGAGCGCGGCGGCGAGCTGCTGGCCGTCGCTGCGCAGCGGGTCGATCTGCGCCAGCACGACCGTGGTGGGCGGCAGGCCGCGCAGGTTGGCGCGCACCAGCGAGATGCGCCGGTCGCGCAGGTCGGCCGGGGTGCGCGGGTAGTGGCGGAAGAACCACTGCATCCCGGCGCGGCTCAGCGGCTTTGCCATCGCGTTCTCGGTGTACGACGGCGACTCGGTGTCGCCGTCGGCGATGGGGTACACCGCCAGCACGTGCACCGGCAGCCGCACCCGGCGGTCGCGCGCCATCATCGCCACCTCCACCGCCAGCCCGCCGCCGGCGCTCTCGCCCGCCGTGGCCACCCGGCGCGGGTCGCCGCCGAGCTGCGCGGCGTTGGCCAGCACCCACTGGTACGCGGCGAAGGCGTCGTCGTGGGCGGCCGGGAAGCGGTTCTCCGGCCCCTTGCGGTACTCCACCGACACCACGACCGCGCGAGCCGCGTTGGCGAGCGCGCGCGCCGACGCGTCATAGGTGTCGACCGTCGCGATCACCCAGCCGCCGCCGTGGTAGTACACGACCACGGGGAACGGTCCGTTGCCCACGGGCCGGTAGATGCGCACGGGGATCGGCCCGGCGGGCCCGGGGATGCTCCGGTTCTGGATGCCGCCCACCGGCTCGGGCGCGGTGTTGCGCCCCGTGCGCTGCAGCAGCGCCATCACGGCGTCGGCCGGGCTGGGCTGGCGGCGCGCCTGCTCGGGGGTGAGCGTTTCCACCGGCCTGGCGCCCAGCGCCGCGAGCTGGTCGAGCACGGCCTGCATCTGCGGGTCGGGCCGGGCCATCTGCATGGCGGCCGAGCCGGCCGGCATCTCCGGCTCGGGCACCGCCGCCGGGCGCATGGGGGCGCAGGCGCCCAGCAGCGCCAGGCCGGCGGCAAGGGAAAGGGATCGACTGCTCGGGAAACCAGGTCGCATGCGTGCACTCCTCCAGCGTGATTGAGACACGGCCCGGCGAACCGCCGGCACCGCTGCCCTTCGTGACCGGCGGCCCCGGGCACAAGACGGGCGGCACCGACCTCGGGGCCGCCCGTCCCGTCCCGACCGCGTCCTGCCCTGCCGTCACTGGCTCAGGGAAGCCCGCGCGCCGCGTCGTCCTTGATGAAGTTCTTGACGATGTTGATCACCTCGTCCTTGGTGAGCGGCTCGTCGAAGGCCTGGGTGGCCGCGAACGCGCGCTCGCTGGCGTCGATCACGTCCAGCCCGGTGAGCGTGGCCGCGTCGATGGTCGCCGCGGCCGTGCCGTTGAACACCACGTGCTGCGTGTTGCTCTCGGCCGTGGAGCCGCCGTAGATCAGGGTGAGCGCGGCCACCACCTCGGCCGGGGGGTTCGCCACGTTGCCGGCGCCCGCTGCGGCCGGCCCCCCGCCGCGCACGTAGCCGCTGAAGCGCAGCGAGGTGTCGCCGGGGTTCCGCTGGCGGCGGATGCGGCGGATCTTGGCCGCGTGCCGCGCCTCCACCGAGTGGATGCGCAGCGCGCTCTCCAGCGCGATGTCGGCGTTGTTGTTGCCGTTGATCAGCAGGCGCCCGGCCTGGCCCTTGTAGGCCCGCACGCCGGTGTCCTCGAACGCCTGCGTGGCCAGCAGGAGGAAGTCGAGCTCGGTGGTGGCGCGGGCGAAGGGCCCCGTGCCGCTGCCGTTGCCGCCGGTGAAGTCGAAGTCGGCCGCCGTGATGCTCACCACCGTGCCGCCGAACTGCGGGATCACGGCCTTGAGGAAGTCCACGTGCTGCTGCTCGTGCTTCTGGATCTGCTGGAAGGTCTGCTTCGCCGCGTCGGGGATCAGGGCGCGCACCGGGGCGAAGGCGTTGTTCTGCGCCGCCAGCGCGCTGGTGCCCAGCACCGCGCGGTAGAACTCGTTCTCCAGGTTCTCCAGGATGAACGCGAACTTGAGCACGTCCAGGATGTCGGCCGGCGTCTGCGCGAAGGTGTCCTTGGCCAGCGCGGCGATGGCCACGGGCACGGACGCCATCGCCAGGCCGGCGGCCAGGCGCGAGCTCATCCCCGCGCCCTGGCGGATGGCCTCGCGCCTCGACACCAGGCGCTCGGTGATCTCGGGATCGATCCCGTCCAGGATCGGCTGCTGATTATCCATCGTCTTGATCTCCTTGCCGATCACGGGTTGGCGGGGAAGAAGTCGGCCGTCGCGACGCCCTGCGTGGCAGTCGGCGCCGCGGCGATCGCCGGGCTGGCCAGGGTGCCGGCCACCACGATGCCGGTGGCGGCCAGGCGGTCGAGCACGGCGCCGGCCTCCAGCTTCACGTCGCGCCCGGTGGCGTCGATGATGTCGTCGCCCGCGAAGGCGGTGTTGGCGTTGACGCCGGCGGGCGGCAGGACGTCGCGCAGGGCGGCCGCGTGGCGCGCCTCGACCGAGGCGAACTTGCCCGCTACCAGCAGGTTGCGCACGTCCTGCAGGTACTTGCCGGCCCCGTTCAGCGCCGCCACGCCCATGTCCTCGAACCGGCGCGAGGCGGCGATGATGTTCGTGCGGCTGGAGAGGATGTTGTTGAGCGTGTTCAGGTTGATCGAGCCGCGCACGTCGGGGAGCGCCTGGCTGCCCAGCGCCGTGCGCACGAACTCGCGGTGGATCACCTCGGTGTTGCGCAGGTCGATGAACAGCTCGCGCTCGTCGGCGCTGAAGCTGCTGAACGTGCCGCTGCTCACCACCGCCGTGTAGAAGGCCGCCTCCAGCTGCTCGTTCAGGTGCAGCAGCCGGAAGATTCCCACGTCGCTGCGCAGGTCGAACGACACGCCGGTGACGGGGGCGGGGATGTTCCCCGGGCCCAGCGGGTTGTTGTCGTCGTCGTCGTCGGTGCAGGCGGTGAACACGCTGGGGAGCAGCATCACCGACCCGCCCGCCATCAGCGTGCGCAGGAAGCCGCGCCGCGTGGCGGGGAACATCAGCTCTCCCGCGCTGGCGACCACCATGGGTTCGCCCCGATCCGGATCTCGCTTCGACATCTGCCGTTCCTCCTCTGCCCTCGCAACTAGCCGTACGTCAGGGAGCGGTCTGGCTAGCGAGACGACCGTTCCCGGCGCCTCCCGATGTGGTGGGCGCTTCTTCCGTCCTCCTCCCGACCTCCGCACCGTCCGACCCGTTTCCGCGCCGACCCGCCCCCCGCGGCCACGTTTCCGCGTGCCTGGGGCCCGGCCCCGCGCATGGGCGGCCCGCAGGCCGGAGACGGCTGGCCCACCGGATGCACGTGCAGACGCATCCCGCCCGGTAAACGGATGGGGCGGCGACGCAAAGCACACGCCAAAGATTGGACAAACTTTGTATCGGTTGAGGCAGATGAGACGAAACCGCTACACACCCGCACCGCGGAGGTGGGGAGCGGGCGAAGGGAAGCGAGGCGCGGCGCGATGAACGGCGAACAGATCGAGCGCCACCTCCGCTACATGATCACCGGGCTGCTGCACGTGGGCCGGCTGCAACGCGGCGTGCCGCTGCCCAGCATCCGCGGCACGGCCGCGAGCCTGGGGGTGGACCACCGCCTGGTGGCGGCCGCCTATCGCGCGCTCGAGGCCGAGGGGCTGGTGGAGATCCGGCCGGGCTCGGGCGTGTACCTGGCGGCCGACGTGAGCGCGGAGGCGGTCGGGTCGGAGGCGGCAGGGTGGCTGGGCGGGGTGCTGCTGGAGGGGTGGAACCGGGGGATCGCGCGGGGGGAGGTGGCCGCCCTGGTGGAGCGCTGCGCGGGCTTGCCCGTGCGCTGTGCTTGCGTGGAATCGAACGAAGACCACATGGTGGCCGTGACCGCCGAGCTGGAGAGCGCCTTCTCGCTGGAGGTGCGGCCGGTGCTGGTGAGCCCGGGCGGCGACGCGCCGGTGCCCCCCGACGCGCTGGCCGGCTTCGACGTGGTGGTGACCACGGCGTTCCATGCCGCGGCCGCGCGCGCCGCGGCTGCCCTCGCGGGAAAGCCGTGCGTGGTGCTGCGGGTGAATCCGCCGTTCGCCGCCCGCGTCGCGGGGCTCCTGGCGCGGCCCGAGATCACCACCGTGATCGCCGACCCGCGCTACAGCGCCCGCGGCACGGCGTACCTTCACATGACCCCGCACCGCGGCCGCGTCCGCTTCGTGATGGCCGACGACGTGGGCTCCGACGTGGACTTGGCGAGCGAGTCCACGCTGGTGACCCGCGCGGCGCGCCGGCTGCTGGGGATGCCCGACTACCACCTGGTGGAGCCGCCCCCCGGCTACATCTCCCCCGACTCGGCGCGCGAGCTGTTCGGCGCCATCGTGGCGCTGGGTCTCGCCGCCACGGAGGGCGGGCGGGGCTGAACGCCGGGGGAGCGGCCGGGCACCCGGTACGCGGCGGTGGCGGCGCTCCCCTTGGCGCCGCCACCGCCGCCCGGTACACTACACGCCTCGCATCGTCCACCCCACCCAGAACGGAGGTCGGCGCTTGAAGGTCGTCACCATCGGCGGCGGGCCGGCGGGGCTGTACTTCGCCCTGCTGATGAAGAAGGCCGACCCCCGGCACCAGGTGGTCGTGCTGGAGCGCAACCGCCCCGACGACACCTTCGGCTGGGGCGTGGTCTTCTCCCTGCAGACGCTGGACAACCTGCGCCAGGCCGACGAGGCCAGCTACCGCCGGATCACCGAGAGCTTCGCGCGCTGGGACGACATCGACGTTCACGTGCGGGGGCGCACCATCACCTCGGGGGGGCACGGCTTCAGCGGCATCGCCCGCAAGAAGCTGCTGCAGATCCTGCAGGAGCGCGCCGCCGAGCTGGGCGTGGAGCTGCGCTTCGCCACCGACCTCCCCTCTCCCGACGCGCTGGCGGAGCTGGGGCTGGGCGACGCCGACGTGATCGTGGCCGCCGACGGCGTGAACAGCGTCACCCGCCGCACCCATGCCGGCCACTTCCGGCCCGACCTGGACGTGCGCACGGCGCGCTTCGTGTGGCTGGGGACGACCAAGCTGTTCGACGCCTTCACCTTCATCTTCGCGCAGAACGAGCACGGCGTGTTCCAGGTGCACGCCTACCGCTTCGACCGCGAGCACTCGGCGTTCATCGTGGAGTGCGACGAGGCCAGCTGGCGCAGCGCCGGGTGCGACCGGATGGGCGAGGCCGAGACGGTGGCGTTCTGCGAGGGGCTGTTCGGCGCCTGGCTGGATGGCCACCCGTTGATGAGCAACGCCGCGCACCTGGCGAGTCCCTGGCTCACCTTCACCCGCGTGGTCAACGAGCGCTGGCACTTCCAGCTCCCGGCCGACGCGGAGGGTCGCGCGCCGCACGTGGTCCTGGTGGGCGATGCGGCCCACACCGCGCACTTCTCCATCGGCTCGGGGACCAAGCTGGCGATGGAGGACGGCATCGTCCTGGCTCGCGAGCTGAACGCGCGCGACCGCGTGGGCGAGGCGCTGGAGGCGTACGAGGCCGAGCGGAAGCTGGACGCGGTTCGGCTGCAGAACGCCGCGCGCAACAGCATGGAATGGTTCGAGAACGTCAAGCGCTACATCGGCCTCGAGCCCGAGCAGTTCGCGTACTCTCTCCTGACGCGCAGCCAGCGGGTGAGCCACGAGAACCTGCGCCTGCGCGACAACGCCTACTTGGGCGGCGTGGAGCGCTGGTTCGCCGCGCGCTCGGGGGTCGAATCAGCGGGCGCGCCGCAGCCGATGTTCACGCCTTTCCGCCTGCGCGGGATGACGCTGGCCAACCGCGTGGTCGTGTCGCCGATGGACATGTACAGCGCAGAGGACGGCACGCCCAACGACTTCCACCTCGTCCACCTGGGGGCGCGGGCGCTGGGCGGCGCGGGACTGGTGGTGACGGAGATGACGTGCGTGTCGCCCGAGGGCCGCATCACCCCCGGCTGCACGGGGATGTATCGCCCCGACCACGCGGAGGGGTGGCGCCGCGTGGTCGATTTCGTGCACGGCTGGACGCCCGCGAAGATCTGCCTGCAGCTGGGCCATTCGGGGCGGAAAGGCTCCGTCTGCATCCCCTGGGAGGGGGGCGACGTGCCGCTGCCCGAGGAGAACTGGGAGGTGCTCGGCCCGTCGGCGCACCCCCACGGCGACGGCTGGCAGGCGCCGCGCGAGATGACGCGCGCCGACATGGACCGCGTGCTGGGCGACTTCGTCCGCGCCGTGGAGATGGCGGCGGAGTGCGGCTTCGACATGCTGGAGCTGCACTGCGCGCACGGCTACCTCCTCTCCTCCTTCATCACCCCGCTGGCGAACCGGCGGACGGACGAGTACGGCGGCTCGCTGGAGAACCGCCTGCGCTATCCGCTGGAGATCTTCCGCGCGATGCGGGCTGCGTGGCCGGAGGAGAAGCCGATCTCGGTGCGCATCTCGGCCACCGACTGGGTGGCGGGCGGCATCGGCGGGCCCGAGAGCGTGGAGATCGCGCGCGCCTTCGCCGAAGCGGGTGCCGACGCGATCCACGTGTCCACCGGGCAGACCAGCCCCGACGCGAAGCCGGTGTACGGGCGCGCCTACCAGACGCCGTTCAGCGACCGCATCCGCAACGAGGTGGGCGTGGCCACCATCGCCGTGGGCAACATCACCGAGGCCGACCAGGTGAACGCCATCGTCGCCGCGGGGCGGGCCGACCTGTGCGCACTGGCCCGCCCGCACCTGGCCGACGCCGCGTGGACGCTGCACGCCGCCGCCGAGCAGGGGCACACGGCGCAGTGGTGGCCGCCGCAGTACCTGACCGGCAAGCAGCAGCTGGAGCGGAACCTGGCGAAGAAGGCCGAGATTGCCGGAGGTGGGGTTTGATGTTCCGGCACAAGCCGGCGCTGGCTGAACAGCCGCTGCATGCGCGGATCGAGCGCAGGGCTCTCGTCACGATGGTCGGGGCGGTCGCGGCCTACGTGGCGTGTGAAGCACTGATATGGGCGGGCGTGCTGCCGACTGCGTTCTCGAGCCCGCTGCTGCTCGCGCTCGGCCTGACGGTCGGCCTCTCGTTGGTCGTCTCCGCGATCGCCGCGGCGTGCGAGCCGAAGCCATTCAGGTTCGTGCGCGCGGCCGCGCGGCTTGGCCACGTGGCCCTGCTGGTCGGCGCGGTCGGAACGGGGCCCGGCGCACAGCTGCGCTTCATGACCATCCTCGTGGCGTTCATCGGGCTGCTCGGCATCGCGCTGATGGGCGACGTGGTTCACCAGGCGCGGTCGCGCACGGCTCCCTGGCGGTCCATGGTCGGTATCGGCGCTTGCGGCCTGGGGATCGTGCTGATCGCGGCGGGCGGGCTGCCAGCCGCGACCCGGGCCCAGGTGTGGGGCTGGAGCGTTCTGGCGGGCCTCCTGGTGATCGTGGCGGGGCTTTTTACGGAGTGCGTGATGAACCTGCGCGTGCGAGACTCATGATCGAAGGACGTTTCCTGGAGGGGCGGCACGCCGTGATCACCGGCGGCGGGCACGGCATCGGCGGGGCGATCGCGGAGGCGCTGGGCGCGCTGGGCGCGAGCCTGTCGCTGATGGGCCGCGACGCGCTGAAGCTGGGGGCGCAGGCCGCGATGCTCAACGAGATCGGCGTGCCGGTGGAGACCTTCGAGTGCGACGTGGCCGACGAGGCCGCCGTGGCGCAGGCCTTCACCGAGAGCCGCGAGCGGCTGGGCGACGTGCACGTGCTGGTCAACAACGCCGGCCAAGCCGAGAGCGCCGACTTCGCGGACACCGATCGCGAACTGTGGGACCGGATGCTGGCGGTGAACCTCACCGGCACGTATCTGTGCACGCGGCAGGTGCTTCCGGCCATGCTGGCGGCCAAGTCGGGCCGGGTGGTCAACATCGCGTCCACCGCGGGGCTGCGGGGATACCCGAAGACGACCGCCTACTCGGCCGCCAAGCACGGCGTGATCGGCCTCACCCGCGCGCTGGCGCTGGAGACGGCGAAGAGCTGCGTGACCGTCAACGCCGTGTGCCCCGGCTACACTGACACCGACATGGCGCAGCGCGCGGTTTCCGGCCTCTCGGCCGCGCTGGGGAAGAGCCCGGAGGAGGCGCGGTCGATGCTCACGCGCATCAACCCCCTGGGCCGCCTGATCCGCCCCGAGGAGGTGGCGGCGACCGTCGCCTGGCTCTGCTCGCCCGACGCCGCCGCGATCACCGGCCAGTCCATCGCCATCGCCGGCGGCGAGGTGATGTAGCGCGCGGCGACGGCCCATGTCGTTGCCGCGGCGATAGGATGGTTGGGAGCCGCGACGGCGCTCAGGATGACTTGATCGTGGGATGCCGAAGTTGCTTGCAGTCGAAGTCCGCGAAGGCGGACTGTGTGCCGTCGTAGCCGCGACTTCAGTCGCATCGTTCGACCCCTGAATCCAGATCAACCCGACCCCTGATCGCATGACCACCAAGATCCTCGCCGCCGACCTGAAGCCCGCCTCGTTCCACTGGCGCGTGGAGGGCCCCGTCGCCACGGTCACGCTCAGCCGGCCCGAGCGCAAGAACCCGCTCACCTTCGAGAGCTACGCCGAGCTGCGCGATACTTTCCGCCAGCTCAGCTTCGCCACCGACGTGAAGGTGGTGGTGATCACCGGCGAGGGCGGCAACTTCTGCAGCGGTGGCGACGTGCACGAGATCATCGGGCCGCTGGTGAAGATGAAGGAGGAGGGGAGGATGGACGACCTGCTCGCCTTCACCCGCATGACCGGCGACCTGGTGAAGGCCATCCGCGGCTGCCCGCAGCCCATCATCGCCGCCATCGACGGCATCTGCGTGGGCGCGGGGGCGATTCTGGCGATGGCCAGCGACCTGCGGCTGGGCACGGCGCGCAGCAAGATGGCCTTCCTCTTCACCAAGGTGGGCCTCAGCGGCGCCGACATGGGCGCGTGCGCCATGCTGCCACGCATCATCGGCCAGGGGCGCGCCGCCGAGCTGCTGTACACCGGCCGCAACATGGGCGGCGAAGAGGCCGAGCGCTGGGGCTTCTACAACCGCATCGTGGAGCCCGACGCGCTCCAGGACGAGGCGCTGGCGCTCGCCCGCCAGCTCTGCGAGGGGCCTACCTTCGCGCACGGCATGACCAAGCGCTGCCTGCACCAGGAGTGGAACATGGGCGTGGACGAAGCGATCGAAGCCGAGGCCCAGGCCCAGGCCATCTGCATGCAGACGGAAGACTTCGCCAGGGCATTCCGAGCCTTCGCGGCGAAGGAAAAGCCGAAGTTCGAGGGGAATTAGGAGCGCCAACCCCGGCGCGTTTCGACCAGCCTCTACACGGGCGGCTGAAGCCGCGGCCACGACCACGGGAAGCCTCGCAAACTGCGCGAGGCTGTTCGGTGCGAGACGTCGGCTCCGTCCCGATCTGCTGGCATCGCTGGGTTCGGATGCGCGGCGGGCTCGGGGGTTGAAGTCCGCGAAGGCGGACTGTGTGCCGTCGTAGCGGCGAGTTCACTCGCATATTTCCCACGGGAGGCCGCAAGCCCCCGGCAAAAGCCTCATCACCCGGCCCCAATGCCCGACACCACCTTCCTCGCCTGGCCCTTCTTCGACGCGCCGCACCGTGATCTCGCGGGCGGGCTGCGCGCGTGGACGCAGGCGCAGGCCGCCGCGCTCGCGCACCCGGCCGGCGGCGTGGACGACGCGTGCCGTGGGCTGGTGCGCGCGCTCGCGGAGGGCGGGTGGCTGCGCCACACGGTGCCCGCGCCCTATGGCGGCGCGCTGGAGCGGCTGGACGTGCGCTCGCTGTGCCTGGCGCGCGAGACGCTGGCCTACGCGAGCGGCCTAGCCGACTTCGCATTCGCCATGCAGGGCCTGGGCTCCGGCCCCATCTCGCTCTTCGGCTCGGACGAGCAGAAGCGGCGCTGGCTCCCCTCCGTCGCGTCGGGCGAGACGATCGCCGCGTTCGCCATCTCCGAGGCGGACGCCGGGTCCGACGTGATGGCGATGACGACGACTGCGCGGCGCGACGGCGGCGGGTACGTGATCAGCGGGGAGAAGACGTGGATCTCCAACGCGGGGATCGCCGACCGCTACGTCGTTTTCGCGCGCTACCCCGAGGCCGGCGAGCGCGGGTTCGCCGCGTTCGCGGTGGATGCGGACAACCCCGGCTTGGGCGTCACCGAGCGCATCGACGTCACGGCGCCGCACCCGCTGGGCACCGTCACGCTTGACGGCTGCCGCGTGGACGCCGATGCGCTGATCGGCGAGGCGGGCGGGGGGATGAAGGTGGCGTTGGGCACGCTCGACGTCTTCCGCAGCACCGTGGGCGCGGCGGCGCTGGGGTTCGCCCGGCGCGCGCTGGACGAGGCGCTGGCGTGGTGCGGGGAGCGGCGCGTGTTCGGCCAGGCGCTGGCGGAGTATCAGCTCACGAAGACCGCGCTGGCCGAGATGGCCATCGACATCGACGCATCGGCGCTGCTGGTCTACCGCGCCGCATGGACGCGCGATGCCGGAGCCGCGCGCATCACCCGCGAAGCCGCGATGGCCAAGCTCTACGCCACCGAGGCTGCCCAGCGTGTGGTGGACCGTGCCGTCCAGCTCCTGGGCGCCCGCGGCGTGGTCCGCGACTCCATCGTCGAAACGCTCTACCGCGACGTGCGCGCGCTGCGCATCTACGAAGGCACCACCGAGGTGCAGAAGCTGGTGATCGCCGGCCAGCTCCTCGCATCCGAGGCGCCCAGGAAGTAGCGCTCCGTCGCCACCGCGATCCATCGGCATCGCGAACGCGAGCGACAGCGAGCCCGTCCCTCCCCTGCAGTTCGGGGGAGGGACAGCGCGAAGCGCAGGGTGAGGGCTTCGCGGCGACAATTGTGCAGACACTGTCTGCACGATTCACGCGGGACCGCGGACCGGCTCCCGGCCTGCCGCTTGCGGCCGTCGTCCATCCCGATCCATCCCCTCGCTCTACCTACGAGGCGGTTTCCCATGCTCCACACCGCGTCCACATCCGCGCAGCCGGCCGCGCCCACCGCGCACGTGGACACCTTCGCCCGCGACCACCTGCCGCCGCGCGAGCTGTGGCCCGTGCTCGACCTGTCGGGCGTACCGCACCTGGCCGCGCTGCCGCACATCAACGCCGCCGCCGAGTTCCTGGACGCCATGGTGGCCGCGGGACACGCCGAGCGGCCGGCGCTGATCGCCCCGGGCACGCGCTGGAGCTATGCCGAGCTCACCGAGCAGGCCAACCGCATCGCCGGCGCGCTGGTGCGCGACGCCGGCCTGGTGCCCGGTGAGCGCGTGCTGCTGCGCGGCTACAACGGGCCGATGATGTTCGCCGCCTGGTTCGGCGTGCTCAAGGCTGGCGGCATCGTGGTGGCCACCATGCCGCTGCTGCGCGCGCGCGAGCTCTCCGCCATCATCGACAAGGCGCGCGTTCGCGTGGCGCTGTGCGACGCCCGCCTCGCGGGCGAGTTGGACGCGGCCGCTCAGGCGTCGCCCACCCTGCAGCGCACGCTGCTGTTCGGCGGGGGTGATGCGGACGGGTCGCTGGAGCGGGCGATGTGCGCGGCACCGGCGGATTTCGTGAACGTTCGGACATCTGCCGAAGACGTGGCGATGATCGCGTTCACGAGCGGCACCACGGGGCAGCCCAAGGGGACGATGCACTTCCATCGCGACCTGCTGGCCAGCGCGGACACCTTCGGCGCGCACACCCTCCGCGCCGAGCCCGACGACCTGTTCTGCGGGTCGCCGCCGCTGGCGTTCACCTACGGGCTGGGCGGCTACGTGATGTTCCCCATGCGCGTGGGCGCCGCCACGCTGATGCTGGAGCAAGCGTCGCCGCCTCAGCTGCTGCAGGGGATGCAGGAGTTCGGCGCCACCGTCTGCTTCACCGCGCCCACGGCGTACCGGGCGATGGCGGGGCTGGCGAAGGACTTCGACCTGTCGAAGCTGCGGAAGTGCGTCAGCGCGGGCGAACCGCTCCCCGCCGCCACCTTCGAGGCGTGGCGCGAGGCCACGGGGCTGCGGATCATCGACGGGATCGGCAGCACCGAGATGCTGCACATCTTCATCAGCTCGGCTGGCGACGACATCCGCGCGGGGTCCACGGGGCGCGCAGTGCCGGGCTACCAGGCGCGCGTGGTGGACGATGCGGGCGTGGAGGTGGAGCGCGGCGAGATGGGGCGGCTGATGGTGCAGGGCCCCACCGGCTGCCGCTACCTGGACGACCCCGAGCGGCAGAAGACCTACGTGCAGGATGGGTGGAACCTGACCGGCGACACCTACGTGATGGACGAGGAAGGCTACTTCTGGTACCGCGCCCGCAACGACGACATGATCATCTCGTCGGGCTACAACATCGCCGGCCCCGAGGTGGAGAACTGCCTGCTGGAGCACCCCGCCGTGCTGGAGTGCGCCGTGATCGCCGCCCCCGACGAGCAGCGCGGCAACGTGGTGAAGGCCTTCGTCGTGCTGCGCGAGGGCTTCACCCCGGGCGACGAGATGGTGAAGACGCTGCAGGACCACGCCAAGCAGTCCATCGCCCCCTACAAGTACCCGCGCCGCGTGGAGTTCGTCGCCTCGCTGCCGCGCACGCAGACGGGCAAGCTCCAGCGCTTCCGCCTACGCCAGCAGGAAGGGGGATGATGAATGTGTTTTCGAACGACGGGCTTGAGGGTGGCGAGATGCGAGTGAACTCGCGGCTACAACGGCACACAGTCCGCCTTCGCGGACTTCCCGTGGCTACGATGTCGGTGCGCTATCCCCAATGTCATCCTGAGGGAGCGTCCGCCCGGAATCGTCCGCATGCTCTGATTTCTGGACGCGACCGAAGGATCTATAGCCGCGGCATGAACGCCAGCCCGCCGCCCGCACGGTCGTATGCCCGGTCAATCGTCCGATACGATGTCGCGGCGGCGGGCGATAGATCCTTCGGCCGCCGCCAGGCATCATGCGAGACGCAGTTCAGGTGCGGCGGCGGCGCTCAGGATGACATTCGTGTGGGGCGGGCGGTCAGGGGGATGCGATGAGCGGATTTCCGGAGATCCTGCAGCCCGAGGGGTGGGCGCCGGCAAAGGGGTACGCGAGCGGCGTCGCCGCCGAGGGACGGATGGTGTGCGTGGCCGGGCAGATCGGCTGGAACCCGCAGACGTGCGCGTTCGAGACGGACGATTTCGTCGCCCAGGCGGCGCAGGCGCTGCGCAACATCGCCGCCGTGCTCGCCGCCGCCGGCGCCGAGCCGCGCCACGTGGTGCGCATGACGTGGTACGTCACCAGCCGCCGCGAGTACCTGGACGCCGGCCGCGAGCTGGGCGCCGCCTACCGCGAGGTGTTCGGCCGCCACTTCCCCGCCATGTCGGCCGTGATCGTCGCCGGCCTGGTGGAGGAGCGGGCGAAGGTGGAGATCGAGGTGACCGCCGTGATCCCCACCGGCTGAGGCACGACGGCTACGCGTTTGCCTCGACCCCTTCGTCATCCGAGAAGGTGAAGATGGTCACCGGTGACGGCGTGCCGCCCAGCGCGCGATAGAAGTCGAGCGCGTGGGTATCGTCGTCGTCCGCCGGCACGAACACGTCCGTGATCCCGGCAGCGGCCGCCGCGTCGCGGAGAGCCCCAATCAGCCGCCGCCCCACGCCCCTGCGCTGGTGGTCTTCGCGCACGGCTATGTCGTAGATGAAGAGCTCCAGCGCCTCTTCCCGGGTCATCGGCAGCGTGTGCGCGGTGACGCCGCCCACGGGGTCGCCGTCGATGAACGCGGCCATCGCCCAGAACTCCTCGCGGCGCAGCAGCCGGTCGAGATAGCCGTCGCCGAGCTCTCCCCGCCCCTCGCCGAAGACGTCGGCCATCAGCGCGAAGACCCGTCTCGCCAGCTCCCGATCACCGGAACTCAGCCGCTTCACCACGATCTCGGTCATCTCGCGAGTGCTCTCTGCGCGGGGAGATTGGGAGAATGACGGAGAGCCAGCCGACCCGCGCCGGGCCCGCTGACTCTCTGCGCCTCCATTCGATACGATCGGCCGAACGGACTACCGTCCCGCGGCCGGCGCCGCGCGCGGGAGGGTGCCGGGCATGTCGGCCACCACGTAGGCGGCCACGGCCATCGCGGCCACGCACTTCGCGAACTCCTGCGGGTCGAGCTTGTCGATGGTGTCGGCGCTGCTGTGGTGGTACCAGAAGTACTTCGTGCCGTCCACGTCCAGCCCCAGCCCGGGCACGCCCAGCGCCACCATCGGCCCGATGTCGGCCTCGCCGTCGCCCGGGTCCATCTTGGTGGCGCCGATCGGCTCCAGCAGGCGGGCGATCTGGCGCAGGGTAGGGAGCGCGGCCTCGTTGCCCACGAAGCGGAAGCCGTTGGGGCGGAAGACGCCGTTGTCGCTCTCGATGGCCAGCATGTGCTTGTCGAGCTGCGCCCGGTGCGCGTCGCGGTAGGTCTGCCCGCCGCGGGTGCCGTTCTCCTCGTTGGTCCACATCACCACGCGCACGGTGCGGCGCGGCCGCAGCCCCAGCCGCTGCATCAGCCGCACGGCCTCCCACGCGGCCACGCTGCCGCCGGCGTCGTCCATCGCGCCGGTGCCCACGTCCCAGCTGTCCAGGTGGCCGCTGATCACCACCACCTCGTCGGGGCGCTCGCGGCCCACGATCTCGGCCACCACGTTGCGCGACGGCACGTCGGGGAGCGTCTGCGCGCCCATCGACAGCCGCACCCGGATGCGCTCGCCGCGGTTCTGCATGCGGTGCAGCATCATCGCGTCTTCGGTGCTGATGGCGGCGGCGGGGAGGCGCACCACGGTGGTGTCGTTGTACCGGATGCTGCCGGTGTGCGGGTTCTGCATGCTGAAGCTGCTCACCGAGCGGATCAGGCTGGCCACCGCGCCCGCCTTCGCCGCCGCGAGGGCGCCCAGGCTGCGCCAGCGCACCGTCTCGCCATAGGTGGTGAACGGCACGTCGAAGAGGACGATCTTGCCGCGCGCGTCGGCGCCGCGAGCGCGCAGCTCCTCCTCGCTGCCCACCACGATCACGTCGGCGGTGATGCCGCCCGCCGGGGTGCCCACGCTGCCGCCCAGGCCGATCATGTGCAGCGGCACCTGCCGCGGCAGCAGCAGCTCGGCGCTCTCGGCCCCGCGCACCCAGTGCGGCACCATCACCGGCTCGCCGCGCACGTTCTGCAGCCCGTCGCGGCGCATCTCGGCCAGCGACCAGTCGATGGTGGCCTCCAGCGCGGCCGACCCGCTCAGCCGGTGCCCGAAGCGGTCCACCAGCGTGGCCAGCCGGCTCCAGCCGAAGGTGTCCGACATCGCCGCCTGGATCAGCCGGCCGGCTTCGGCGCGGTAGACGGAATCGAGCGGCGCGGCCTGCGCGCGCGCGGAAGAGGCGCCGGCGCCAAGGGCCAGCGCGGCGAAAAGCGGCACCAGGCCGCGGGCGGTGGATCGATGCATCGGCGGGTCGGGTCGAGGGGGCCTTTGGCGGATCTACGGTTTTGGAAGAGTAGCGAATCCGCGCCCCCGGCGAAACATCCCACCTGTAATACCAAATCGACCGATTGATTGTGCACCCATCGTGATTCCGCCACTGATTCGGTCCACTCGAGGCCAGGTCCGGCCAACGGAGTGAACGCGGAGCAGCGGAGAGCGAGGAGGAAACGGAGAACCGCTTGTCTTTCCTCCGTTTCTTCCGCTTTCCTCCGTTGCTCCGCGGTTACGCTGTTGACGAAGTCAGACGGCTGGAGGATCTCCGTATGCACACCAGCGCCATTCGCATCAGGGAGAATGACGCTGGCGGTTACTGCTCTCCGAGATCCGTTCGCGGCGGTCCGGCTCGCCGCGCGGTCGTCAGGCCACAACCGTGAAGTTGTACGACCCCACCGACGACCCGTTCACGAGCACGGTGAGCGTGGCCGGGCCCAGGATCGGGTTGCCGCCCCAGAGCGGAACCCCGAACGGCGTGGAGGTGCCGCCACCGTAGCCGCCCGGGAAGGAGAAGTGCTGATGCTGGCTGGTGAGGGGCGAGCCGGCTTTGAAGGTCACGACGAACTCGAGCGAGGTGGCCGTGCCGGCGCCGCTGACGTTGAGCCAGTAAAGGGCTTCGCTGCCCCCCGACCCGCTCTGCTTCACCTGCGTGACCGCGGCCCCGGCGAACTGGTCCGACACCCACACGCTGCCCGCAGTCGCGGCGGCAGCGGCGGTGCTCGCCGCAGCGGCCTTGGTGCCCACGTCCGACTTCGCGTGGACGAGCGCGTGCGCGGGTGCCGCGGCGCCGTTGACCTGCTGCTTGGTTGCCATGGAACTCTCCTTTGGATGGGTACATGAATCGAACATATGAATGAGCCTGCATTGCACATGTACTCTTTTCAATCCGTTTTGTCAATAAAAATCATCCGGAGGGCTTCACGCAAATCTCCTTATAGAACAGCAGTTTACCTGAACACTTGACCGCAAACAAATAAAATTTAGCGCCCTATTCATGACAATGAAACGTGACCTGGTCGACGGATTTCTCACACCTTGGCAACCAATCCGCCCCAGCGGAAACACGGCGCGGAATCCCTGATCCCGGAACGATCTCGGATTCCGTTCCCGGCATCAGCGCACCGTGAAGATCCTCAGCAGCACGGCCACGATCGGCGGCGCGAGGATGGCGGTCGCCAGGCCCATCAGCCCGATCGCCAGGCCGCTGGTCGCCCCCTCCACCTCGCCCTGTTCCACCGCCCGCGCGGTGCCGATGCCGTGCGCGGCCGAGCCCATCGCCAGCCCCCACGCGGTGCGGCTGCGGATGCGCGCCAGCCGCAGCACCGCCGGCCCCGCCACCGCGCCCAGCACGCCGCTGGAGATCACCAGCACCGCCGTGAGCGGCGGCAGCCCGCCCAGCTTCTGCGCCACGCCCATGGCGATGGGCGTGGTCACCGACCGCGGGGCCACCGAGAGCACCACCTGCCGCGGCGCGCCCAGCACGATCGCCGTCACCGTGCCGCTCACGATGCCCACGACGCTGCCGGCCACGATCGACACCAGCATCGCCCGGCCGCGCCGCGCGATCTCCTCCATCTGCGCCCACAGCGGCACCCCCAGCGCCACCACGGCCGGGCCCAGCCAGTAGGAGATGAGCCGCCCGCCGCGGTCGTACGCGCTATAGTCGATCCCCGCCGCGTACAGCAGCACGATCAGAGCGGTGATGGCTACGAGAAGCGGGTTGAGCAGCGGGTGGCGAAAGCGGGCGTAGAGACGCCGCGCCGCAAGATACGCCGCGACCGTCACCGCGATGGCGAGCGCCGCCGCGAGCGCGTCAGCCACGCCGCTCCATCCATTGCTGCAGGATGCCGACGACCACGAGCACCGCCAGCATCCCCACGACCCCGGCCGCGACGATGGGAAGCCACTCGCGCCGCAGCAGCCCGAAGTACGCCATCACCCCCACGCCGGGCGGGATGTAGAGGAGCTGCATGTGGCCGATCAACAGGTCGGCCGCGCCGCGCACCCAGTGCGGCGGGAGGAGATGGAAGTGCAGCGCCGCCGCCAGCATCACCATCCCCACCACGCTCCCGGGCACGGGCAGGCGGAGGAGCGCGGACACCGCGTTCCCCGCGTAGAAAAAGGCCAGGAGAACGAGCGTCCCCCTGGCCAGCACGAACCCCTTCGCCCAATCGACCGCTGCCCGAGTCCGTCCGCGCATCCGCGCCCGTCCCAGAGAGGTGCCCCCGCCGTCGAAGTCCGCGAAGGCGGACTGTGTGCCTTCGTAGCCGCGGCTTCAGCCGCAATCTCCCACGCAGACGCCAGCAGATGCAACTCGTCCGCGGGAAATCTCGCCGCTCACATCCATCACGATACCAGCGCGTCCAGCTCGTCCGCCAGCGTGCGCGACACGCTCGACCAGTCGTAGCGGTCGCGCGCCACGCGGAAGAGCGCTTCGCGGTGCTGCTCGCCGGCCTCCAGCGCCATGGGCACGTGGTGGACGATGTCGGCCACGGTGCGCTCGGGCGAGGGGTCCAGCTTCATCACCTCGGCCACCTCGGGCGGCAGCACCTCGGCCACCGAGTCGATGCTCGCCTTCATCCCCCCGAAGTAGGTGCCCAGCGGGAACGAGCCGCTGGCCAGCGCTTCAAGGAACACCAGCGGCCCCGCTTCCTTCACGACGGACGGGAAGACCGACGCGTCGCAGCAGGGGAAGAGGTGGCGCAGCTCGCGGTGCGTGAGGTAGCCGGTGAAGATCACCCGGTCGCGCCGCACGTGCCGCCGCCCGGCGTCGAAGTAGGCGTCCAGCTCGCCGCGCGCGCGCAGGTCGCCCAGGAACGCCGCCACCTTGGTCAGCTCGTGCCCGCCGCCCTCGCCCTCGGGGTCGCCCTCCAGCGCCCGCCCGCGCGCCACGATCTCGGCGAACAGGGCGCGCTCGCCGTGCTCCAGCGCCCACAGCATCGCCTCCAGCGGCTCGCGCAGGGGGCCGTGGCCCACCACCAGCAGCCGCATCTCGGGCGTGCGCTCCAGGATCAGCGGGAGCGCGGCCACCACCTCCTGCACCCCCTTGGCCGAAATCAGCCGCCCCACGTACAGTAGGGTGCGGCCGTGCTCCCAGTCCACCATGTCGAGCTGGGCCTCCAGCCCCGCGTCGGGCACCTTGGACGCGTAGCCGCGCCCCACCGCCAGCGCCTCCTCGAGCGCGGCGCCCGCCAGGTCGCCGCGCAGCCCGGCGAGCATGGCACTGGTCTGCGCCGGGGCGCGGCCGCGGGGAAGGCCGGCCAGCGCCTCGCGCAGCTCGGCGGCCTTGCGCGGGCGGTCGGCGCGGGCGACGGGCTCGAACTGGCTGGTGTCCACGCCCAGGTGCAGGTCCACCATCTTCGCGTCGAGGCCGGGGATGCCGGTGAACACGTCGTTCACGCGGGCGCGCATCTCGTCGCCGTGCACGAAGATCTTCCCCGCCGCCGTGAACGCCTCGGTGGCCAGGCGCAGGAAGCGGGGGTCGCGCTTCACCGCGTACTCCAGCGCGCTGCCGTGCGGCATGATGCTGAAGGGGATCCCCTCGGCCGCGCACACCTGTTGCGCGACGACGGACATCAGCACCGCGTGGTTGGCGTGGATGGCGGTGACGCCGTTCTCGCGCACGATGCGGGTGAGCGCGCGCACGTTGTTCTCCACGTACGCCTCGATCTCGCCGTCGGGCAGGTCCACCATGGGCACCACGCGCGAGAACTCCTCGTACTTGTCCCACACGTACACGGGCAGGGTGTCGCCCAGCACCGGCTTGTGGAGGATGCACCGCCCCGGGTACGCGCCCTCGGCACCGCGGTAGAAGCTTTCCACCGAGCCGTCGGGGTTGTAGCGGCGCGCCTCGGTGATGAAGGGGTAGCGCTCGGGATGGTTCTCCTGCGCCATCAGGTGCACCGTCTCGCCCCCGCGGCACAGCGACTCCACCACCGAGCGCGTCCACAGGTTGCTTCCGGAGCCTTCGAGCAGGTACCCGTGCAGGATGCAGATCATGGTTCTCGCGGGGTGGGGCGGGATGTGGCGTGCCGGGGGCGGGGCTCGCAAGGACGCGGCCACGTGGCGCGTGATCGACGGCGCGATCGCGGATGGCCCGACATCCACCGATCGGAGTCATACCATTTCGTCGAACTGGTTGTGCATTCGCAGCCGTATTTCCTGCGGGCGACGAATCGCGAACGGCATGAACACGGCGGGAGCGGAGAAAGCGGAGGGAGCGGAGGAACGCACGGACACCCTCCGCTTCCTCCGCTCTCTCCGCTGCTCCGTGTTCACGCGGTTCGCTCGACTCCGCCCACGGGCGAACGCACGATCCCTCGACCGATCCGGTCTCACGTCCTGCGGGTGGAACGTCGTCGTAGGCGAGCTGATGTCGTTGCGTCGATGCGGAGCTTCGCAACGCAGAGTCCGACCCGCGAGCCTTCGTCCAACCGTTGCCGGATCTGGCGTGGTTCCGGTAACCTCATGCCAGGGGGATGGACACCCATCCTTCATCTACGCACACGGAGGCCGGCATGAGCGAGCTCGGCAATCGCATCACGATCGATCCGGCGATCTGCCATGGGAAGCCGACGATCCGCGGCCTGCACCATCCCGTCGAAACCATCCTGGAGCTGCTCAGCTCGGGCGTGACGCACGACGAGATCCTGGAGGATTATCCGGACCTCGAGCGTGAAGACATTCTCGCGGTCCTGGAATATGCCGCCCGGGTCGTCCGAACGAAGCGCATCGGGCCGCTCGCTGCATGAAGCTCCTCGCCAGACGAACGACGAAAGGGCCGGCGATCACCATGATCGCCGGCCCTTTCGCTGTTCATCCCCCGAAGGCCGAAGCCGTTACGAGGCGGCGCCCGGCTGCTCCCAGGGCTTCAGCACCACCTTGATGCAGCCGTCCTGCTTCTCGCGGAAGGTCTTGTAGGCGTTGGGGCCTTCCTCGATGGGCAGCACGTGGGTGATGATGAACGACGGGTCGATGTCGCCCGCCTCGATCCGGTCGAGCAGGGGCTGCATGTAGCGCAGCATGTGCGTCTGGCCGGTCTTGAGCGTGAGCCCCTTGTTCATGAACGCGCCCAGGGGGATCTTGTCGCCCACCCCCACGTACACGCCGGGCATGGAGATCGTCCCGCCCTTGCGGCAGCACATGATGGCCTCGCGCAGCACGTGCGGCCGGTCGGTCTCCTGCAGCAGCGCCACCTTGGCCGCGTCGTAGATCGCGTCGATGCTGCTGAAGGCGTGCGCCTCGGCGCCCACGGCGTCGATGCAGCGGTCGGGGCCGCGGCCGCCCGTCATCTCCTGAAGCTTGTCGTACACGTGGCCGTCGCTGAAGTCGATGGTCTCGGCGCGGCCGTGCTCCTGCGCCATGCGCAGCCGCTCGGGCACGCGGTCGATGGCGATCACCCGTCCGGCGCCCATCATCCACGCGCTCTGGATGCAGAACTGCCCCACCGGCCCGCACCCCCACACCGCCACCGTGTCGCCCGGCTCGATGTCGGCGTTCTCGGCGCCCATCCACCCGGTGGGGAAGACGTCGGAGAGGAAGAGCACCTTCTCGTCGGGAAGGTCGCTCTCGATCTTCAGCGGGATCACGTTGGCGAAGGGGACGCGGAGGTACTGCGCCTGCCCGCCGGGATACTCGCCGGTGAGCGCCGAGTAGCCGAAGAGGCCGGCGGGCGCGTGCCCCATCAGCTTCTGCGCGATCTCGGGCTTGCGGTTGCTGGTGTCGCAGCAGCTCCACAGCCCCTTCTGGCAGAAGAAGCAGGCGCCGCAGCAGATGGTGAAGGGGATCACCACGCGGTCGCCGCGCTTCAGGTTGGGCACCGCGCTCCCCACCTCTTCCACGATGCCCATGGGCTCGTGGCCCATGATGTCGCCGGGCTTCATGAACGGCACGTAGCCGTCGTACAGGTGCAGGTCGCTGCCGCAGATCGCCGTGGAGGTGATGCGGATGATCGCGTCGGTCGGCTCCTCGATCGTGGGATCGGGAACGTTGTCGCAGCGGATGTCTTCCTTGCCGTGCCAGGCTAGCGCCTTCATCACAGTCCTCCCCACCCAGGTTCCACCAGAACTCGCCGACGGATCGCCCGCGACCGTTCCGCACGCCTCCGCCTGCCTTCCGACCACCTCCGTCCCTCGCGCGCGACGCCGGCACCCGGATCCCCCGCGAGGCACCCGGGCACGGCATCCCACGCCACCGTCACGAGCGCGTCTTGCTGAGCGCCATCCCGTCGAGGATGTCGAGCAGCATCACCCCCGCCACCGCGCCGATGGCGATGCCCAGGTTGCGGCGGTTGCTGTCGGGGTCGCGCAGCGCCGCGCCCAGCGAGCCCAGGTCCAGCACGTCGCCGGCGACGCGCCCCCACAGCAGCGGCGCCAGGCGGCTGCCCATCAGGATCTGCACGCCGGTGGCGATCTCGCGCACGCCGTAGGCGCGGATCAGCTTGGCGTTGTCCACCCCCAGCCATTCCTCCAGCTGGCGCGTGCCCAGCAGCTCGGTCAGGCCCAGCCCCACGCTGAACACCCCCAGCCCCAGCGCCAGGCGCTTGGCCCACACCGGCGTGGCCAGCGGCGGCACCTCGTTGCGGATGCGGTTGACATCGGTGCGCGGCCGGCCGTCGTGCGCCGGGGCGCGCTGCCGCGGGGTTCGCTGCAGATCTCCGGTCATCGTGGCGTCCATCTTCACCTCCAGCCTGCGGGGGACTCGCCGGCCGCCACGCGGGGCAGCCGGAAGGGACGGCACCCCGTCGCACGGCGCGTGCCGGTGAGACGCGGTTTCGTAGCACCGGGTGAGGAGACGGAGTTCGATGCGGGAGGTGAGAAAATCCGACGAGGCGTCCGAGCCGAGCCGCGACGGGCGCGACCGCCGTACCTCTCCCCTGCTGCTCAGGGGAACGGCCGAAGAAACCCGGTCAGCAGCACCGACGCGTTTCTTCGGGTGAGAGCCGCCCCATCCTCTCGTCGTGTCGACGGAGCGATCCTGGCACCAACGAGAAAAGCCCCACGGCGAGCGTGAGGCTTTCAATTCGGTCGACCGGGCCCGCGCACCGTACCATCCATCCTACTTCCCCGGAAACCGCCCCGCGTACCGGGTGATCCACTCGGTGGCGGCTTCCTGGGGGGTGAGGGTGCGGCCGCTCTCGGCCTCCACCTCCTGGCGGTAGCGCTCGATGGCGCACACCTGCTCCACCATCCGCACCCGGAAGGCGTCGGCGGCCTCCAGGAACTGCACGCCGATGCACCAGCGCCCGTCGGGCTCGCGGCTCGACCACACCACCCGCGCCCGGGCCTCGAACGGCGGGTCGACCGTGGCGATGCCCACGTCGAGGGTCGCGCCGATGGCGATCTCGTCGTCGGACACGAACGAGAGGCCGCCCTCGCTCACGTTCACGCTCTCGCGCGTGTGCACCTCGTCGCCCTCCACCGCGCACACCGAGATCGGCACGCCCACCGTGTGGCGGATGAAGGTGCGGCGCGAGACCGCCGGCGCGCTCACGGCTCCACCGTGAGCATCAGCCGCACCTCGCGCAGCGACCGGCGGCACCCGATGCAGATGGGCGCGCCCACGCCCACCTCCACGTGCTCGTGGGGGTGCGCGAAAAGGCCGGGCACCACGAAGTCGTCGTCCGCACCCTGCATCACCAGCTCCAGCGTGGGCGTGAGCCGGCCGGCGTCGAACAGCGCGGCCAGGGTGCCGGTGACCGCGTCGGCCGGCTCGCCCAGCTCGGTGGAGACGGCGCCGTGCAGCTGCACCGGGCCGAACTGCCGCGCCGCGATCAGCGCCGGCTCCCACTGCGGCGCCTCGCCGTGCTGCAGGGAGACGTCCATCGCCACCGAGAGCGCCACGGGCGCCTGGCCGGGGATCAGCGCGAAGAGCACGCCGGCCTCGTACGCGCCTTCGTCCCCCTCCCCGCCGTCTTCCAGCGCCGGCGAGAGCGCCTGCACCTGGAAGCGGTCGGTGACGCCGTACTCGCCCAGCAGGCGCGTGTGCGTTCCGCCCTCGAAGCGGGTGTGCAGGGTCAGCTGCACCTCGCCCTGCTCCTGCGCGTACGCCGTCTCGGCCAGGAACAGCTCCTGCGCGAGCTGCGGCAGCGCGGCGCCGCGGCCGGCCTGCTGTGCGGCCAGCGGTGCACGGAGGAAAAGCGGCGCCAGGGCGAGACCCGCGAGCGTGATCGTCTTCATGCGCCGCGCCCGTGTGCAAGCGGCGCTCCAGACCGGGTGGTCACGCCAGCGCCAGCCCCGGCCGCTGCTCGTACTCCGTCTCGCCACACGCCGCGCCGTCCACCACCGTCCACACGCGCACCCGCCCGGGCGCCGCGGGCTCGCGCACGAAGTCTACCTCTCGCGCGGTGATCGACGCGTCGGCGCGCAGCTGGCCGATCAGCCGGGTACCGTCCACGCGGCAGGCGATGCAGACGGGTGTCGCGTGCGGGTTGCGCAGGCGCAGGTCCTTGAACCCCCACACCACCGTGGCGTCGGCGCCCAACGGGGTGAAGCGCTCGTCTTCACGGTAGATGTCCAGGCTGTGTGCGTGCCGCTCGTCCACCTCCAACCCGGCCAGCAGCGCCAGGTGGTGGAGGAGGCTGCTGAGCTGGCACAGCCCGCCGCCCGCCTGCCGCACCAGCCGCCCGTCCACGATGTTGCGGCCGGCCACGAAGCCGCGGGTGGTGGAAGGACGGCCCACGCGGTGCCAGAACGACCAGCGCCCGCCCGGCTCCACCACGCTCCCGTCGACCAGCGACGCGCCCAGCCGCAGGTTCGCCAGCTTGGCCTCGATCACGGCCGACGGCATCACCCGCTGGCACAGCTCCACCCGCACCGGCCACTCGCCCCCGCCGCGCGCGTTGCCGAAGACGATGCCCCGCGCGCGGTCGCTCCGGCCGCGGCGCGCGTGCGCCAGGCCCTGGCGCAGCTCCAGCGGCACCGCCCGCCGGGCCAGGCGCCGCAGCACGTGGGCCGCGCGCATCAGCGTCGCTCCATCTCGCACACGTAGTACGACGACCAGCGCCCCAGCGGCGTGCGGCCGATCCACGCGTCCGCACCCGCCAGCCGCCCGCGCCAGCGCTGGGGGATGCGGTGGATGGGCACGCCCACGATCCCGCGCCACCGCTTCAGCCGCCACCCCTCGCCCGCCCAGCGCCGCACGTCGGCCAGCGACGCGGCGTTGTCGCCGTGCCACCCGCTCGGCGGCCGCCGCGACAGCCGGCGGCGGGGGAGCGAGGGGATGTCGAAGACGAAGCTGCCGCCCGGCGCCACCAGCCGCGCGGCTTCGGCGAAGACGGCGCGGCAGGTGGGCTCGTCCAGGTGCATCAGCAGGTGAAAGCAGATCGCCGCGCCGAACTCCCCCGCCGGAAGCCCCGTATCCGCCGCGTTTGCCAGCACGAGCCGCCGCGTGGGCCACTTCGCCCGCGCCTGCGCCAGCATCGCGGGCGACAGGTCCACCCCCGTCCCCGCGAAGTCGAGAAAGCGCCCGGTGCCGCACGCCAGCTCCACGGTCGACTCTAGCGCGCGGCCACGCAGCCACGCGCGCAGCAGCCCGCGCTCCACGCCGTCCACGTAGCGCCCGTAGCTGTTGTCGAAGCGGTCGCGGTCATACGCCGGCGCCAGCGCGTCGTAGTAGTCGCGGATGGATTCGGATGGCCCTGCGGGGTTCAACGGGAGTGTTCGGATGATGGGGGGGCGGCGGAACGGGAGGGGCCGATCGACACGCAGGGTACGCGCGCGCCGGCTGGACGGCAAGGATCTCGTTCGGGAGGAGGGAGATCGGGTCGGGCTCACCCGTGGACGTGCTCACCCGTCGATGCAGTGGCGTCGACGGGGGCACGAGCCGGAGGCGATCGTCGCCTCGGCGCGGTGAAACCCATGTTCCTCGCGCCGCGTAGGACCGGACGGTCTCATATCACCCTCGCGTTCGTCCTTCCTGCCGCTCCGCTCCACCAGAACCATGCATCTCGCCATCCGAGGCGTCTCCAAGACGTACCCCAACGGCGTGCGCGCGCTGCGCGACGTCACCCTCGACATCCCCCGTGGGATGTACGGCCTCCTCGGCCCCAACGGCGCCGGCAAGTCCACGCTGATGCGCACCATCGCCACGCTGCAGGAGCCCGACACCGGCAGCATCACGCTGGGCGACATCGACGTGGTGCGCGAGAAGGAGCGCATTCGCCGCACCCTCGGCTACCTGCCCCAGGAGTTCGGCGTGTACCCCAGCGTGAGCGCCGAGCGGCTGCTCGACCACTTCGCGGTGCTCGAGGGCTTCACCGACCGCCCTGGGCGCCGCCGCGTGGTGGAGGCGCTGCTGCGGCAGACCAACCTGTGGGACGTTCGCCGCGAGCGGCTGGGCGGATACTCGGGCGGCATGCGCCAGCGCTTCGGCATCGCCGTGGCCCTCCTCGGCGGCCCCTCGCTGATCATCGTGGACGAGCCCACCGCGGGGCTCGACCCCGCCGAGCGCGTGCGCTTCCTCAACCTGCTCAGCGAGATCGGCGAGCAGGCCGTGGTCATCCTCTCCACGCACATCGTGGAGGACGTCGCGGAGCTGTGCAGCCGCATGGCGATCATCGACAGGGGGCAGATCCAGCTGGAGGCCGAGCCGCTGGCCGCCATCGCCGCGCTGCGCGGGCGGGTGTGGCGCCGCTTCGTGGCCAAGGCCGAGCTCCCGGAGGTGGAGCGCAGCCACCGCGTGATCTGCACCAGGCTCCAGTCGGGACGCACGCTCGTGCACGTGTACGCCGAGTCGCTCCCGGGCGCGGACTTCGAGCCCGCGGAGCCGGACCTCGAGGACGTCTACTTCAGCGTGATGGCCGGCCACCAGGGCGCCCGCGCCGTGGCCGCGCCGGCGGAGGCGGCAGCATGACGCTGGGTGAAGTCTTCCGCTTCGAGGTCGGGTACCGCCTGCGCCAGCCCTCGACCTGGGTGTACGCCCTGGTGCTCTTCGGGATCCCCTTCCTGCTGATGCACGCGATCAACGGGAGCGGTCAGTACCTCAACGCACCGGTGATGGTGGCCAACGCCTCGGCGATGCTGGGCGGCATCGCGATGCTGGTGACCGCGGGGATCTTCGGCGACGGCGCCGCGCGCGACGTGCAGTCGCGGATGCACGCCCTGTTCTACACCTCGCCGCTGCGCGAGGCGCACTACCTGGGCGGACGGTTCCTGGGCGGGCTGGCCGTGAACGCGGCGCTCCTCCTGGGCGTGCCGCTCGGGCTGTTCGCCGCCTCGGTGATGCCGTACATGGAGGCGGGGAAGTTCGGCCCCGTGCAGCCGGCCGCGTACGTCCAGGCGTACCTGCTCCTGCTGCTTCCGAACCTTGCGGTCATCGGCGCGTTCATGTTCGCCGTCGCGGCGCTCACGCGGCAGTCGCTCGCCACGTACCTGGGCGGCACCGCGCTGTTCGTTCTCGGCGCCTTCGCCGGCAGGCTCGCGGGCGGGCTGGACGGCGGGACGTTCGCGGCGCTCGCCGACCCGTTCGGCGCCCGTGCGGTGGCGCTGACCACGCGCTACTGGACGCCCGCCGAGAGCAGCGCGCGGCTCATCGGCTGGCCCGGCGTGGTGCTCTGGAACCGCGCCCTGTGGCTGCTCGTGGCGGTGGGCGTGTTCGCGCTCCTCGTAGCCCGTTTCCGCTTCGCGCACCCCGCTGGGGCGGCCCGGCACCGCTGGTGGCGGCGGCGGCGGGTGGTGGACACCGCGCCCGATCGTGTCGTCCCCGTCCCCGCGACCGACGTGGCCGACGCCGGGCGCGCCTTCGCTGCCGCGGGGCGGGTGCGGCAGACGCTCGCCGTGGCGGCGCACGCGTGGCGCGAGGTCGCGGCCACCCGCGCGTTCCTGGTGATCCTCGCAGGGGCGCTCGTCTTCGCCTTCGCCTACGGGTGGGACGTCGGCTCCGAGATCTTCGGGACGTCCACCTGGCCCGTCACGCACCTCATCGCCGGCACCGTGCTGAGCGCGGCGCTCGCGCCGGTCATGGCGCTGCTCATCGCCATCCTCGCGGGCGAGCTGGTGTGGCGCGAGCGCGACGTAGGGATGGGCGACATCGCGGCGGTGGCGCCGGTGCCGAACGGCGTGGCGCTCCTGGGCCGCTTCCTGGCGCTGGTCGCGATGCTGGTCACCCTCCAGGCGGTGCTGATGGGCGCCGGCGTGCTCCTCCAGACGCTGCTCCGCTATCACCGCTACGAGCCCGGCGTGTACCTCGAGCTCCTCTTCGGGGTCAAGCTGGTGGACTACGTGCTCCTCGGCGCGCTGGCGATGGCGGTGCACGTCGTGGTGAACCAGAAGTACCTCGGCCACCTGGTCGTGGTACTCTACTTCGCGTCGACGCTCGCCTCGGAGCTGGTCGGCCCCCGCCACCACATGCTCGTCTATGGCTCGGACCCGGGATGGGTGTGGTCGGACCTGAACGGGCTGGCGCCGTTCATGGCGGGGTTCGTGTGGTTCAAGCTGTACTGGGCGGCGTGGGCGCTCCTGCTGGCGGTGGTGGCGAGCCTGTTCTGGGTGCGCGGGCGCCCCGGCGGCCTGCGCACGCGGCTGGCGCTCGCGGGGCAGCGCTTTCGCGGCCCGGCCCGGCTCGCCGGCGCGGTCGCCATCGCGCTCATCGTCACGCTGGGCGGCTTCGTCTTCTACAACACCAACGTCCTCAACCACTACGACCGTCCGGACGAGGTCGCGGCCCGGCGCGCCGAGTACGAGCGGCGCTACAAGCGCTTCGAGGATGCGCCGCAGCCGAGCCTCGTCGCCGCGCGGATGCGCGTCGAGCTGTATCCGGCCGAGCGCGCCGCCGAGATCCGCGGAACGTTCCGGTTCGTGAACCGCACCACTCGGCACATCGGCTCGCTGCACGTGCTGCCGAGCGACGACGTGGAGACGTCCGCGATCGGATTCGACCGCGCCGCGCGCCTCGTGGTGGACGACCGCGCGCTGCGCTACCGCATCTACGCGCTGGGCCGTCCGCTGGCGCCGGGCGACTCGCTCGCCATGAGCTTCCAGGTGGCGTCTCAACCGCGCGGGTTCCGCAACGAGGGGGCGCCCACCGAGGTGACGGTCAACGGGGCGTACATCGACCGCAGGTGGCTGCCGGCGCTCGGCTACCAGGCCGGGCGCGAGCTGGTGGACGAGCGCGCGCGGCACGAGCACGGCCTTCCGCCGCGCGAGCTCCCGCCCACGGCCGGAGACGTGGAGGCGCGCGAGGCGGGGCCGGGGGCGCGCGACGTGGAGCTGGTGGACGTGGAGACGGTGATCGGCACCGACGCGCGCCAGACCGCCGTGACTTCGGGGAGGCTCGTGCGCGAGTGGCGCGAGAATGGGCGACGCTACTTCCACTACCGCACCGAGGCGCCGGAGCGCTACGGCGGCGCGGTCTTCTCGGCGGAGTACGCCGTTCGCGAGGCGAGCTGGAACGGCGTGCGGCTGCGCGTCTTCCACCATCCCACGCACGACGTCAACGTGGGCCGGATGATCCGGAGCATGCAGGCGTCCCTCGCGTACTACTCGGCGCATTTCGGCCCCTATCAGTACCGGGAGCTGAGCATCGCCGAGTTCACACGCTACGCGCCGGGCGCCCGGGCGCACCCGCACCTGATCGCCTTCTCGGAGGGGAGCGCCTTCCTCACCCGCGTCGATTCGGGCGACGTGGACCGGCCCTTCTTCGTCATCGCGCACGAGACCGCGCACCAGTGGTGGGGCGGGCAGGTGATCCCGGCAGAGGCGAAGGGAGCGGCGTTCGTCTCCGAAACGCTGGCCCAGTACAGCTCGATGATGGTGTTCGAGGCGGAGTACGGCCCCGAGATGGCGCGGCGCTTCTACGACTACAACATGGACGAGTACCTCCGCGGCCGCAGCGTCTACACCAACCGCGAGGTCGCGCTGCTGGACGTGGTGAACCAGAGATACGTGTACTACTTCAAGGGCGTCGTGGCGATGTACGCTCTGCGCGAACGCCTGGGTGCCGACGCCGTGAACGGCGCGCTGCGGCGGTTCCGCGAGACGTTCGCCGGGCCCGGTGCGCCCCCGCCCACGTCGCGCGCCCTGTACGCCGAGCTCCAGGCCGTCACCCCCGACTCGCTGCGGCCGCTACTCTCCGACCTCTTCGAGCACATCACGCTGTGGAACGTGCGCACCGACTCGGCGCGTGCCGTGGCCGTGGGCGGCGGCGCCTATCGGGTGACGCTGTTCGTGGACGCATCCAAGGCGCGCGCCGACAGCATCGGCACCCAGACGCCGGTGGCGATGGACGACCTGGTCGAGATCGGGGTCTTCGCCGGGCCGGCGCGGGGCGGCTCGCCGGGGGAAGCGCTGTATCTGAAGCAGCACCGCATCCGTGCCGGCAAGCAGACGATCGTGCTCACCGTGCCGCGTCTGCCTGCGCGCGCGGGGATCGACCCGCACCGCACCCTCATCGAGCGCGAGCGCGACGACAACATCGCCGAGATCGCAGGCGGAACGCGACGCGACGCCCGGCAGGACTGATTGTCACACAGAGGCACAGAGGCACAGAGAACACCCCGCAGTTCTCTGTGCCTCTGTGCCTCCGTGTGACACTTTAAGCAGTCCTGCCGCCGCAACGATGCATGCGGACCTGGGATCACTCATCCGGTCCGAGGGCGGGTCGCGCGACGGCGACTCGGACGACGGCGGCGGCTATTCCCCCGCGAGGCGCTTCGCGAACGCCGCGAGCGCCTCGAACTGCTCCGCCCGCCGCTTTGCCCACGCACCCGCCCGCCGCGCGCCCGTCACGAACAGCGCGAGCCCCACGGCACCCGCGGCCGCCGGGCCGAACCCGTCCAGGTGCCCCACGCCGATCAGGATCTGCGCCCCGGCCAGCGCCGCCGAGGCGACGGTGGCGGTGCCGGTGAGCATCAGCAGGCCGCGGGTGTCGCGCTTGCGGGTGCGCAGCTCCAGGAACGCGCCTTCGCCCGCGGGCTCGTGCACGATGCGCAGGTTGCCGTTGCGCCACTCGCGCCGGTCGCCGTCCACCCGCTCGCGGCCCTCGGCGTCGAACGTCTGGCGCAGCTGCGCGGCCAGCTGCCGCCACTCGGCGTCGCCCAGCGGGCGGGGGAGCGGCACGGCGCGGTCCACCGACAGGGGGATGCCCAGCCACTGCGGCTCGCGCGGGGCCACGTCCATGCGGTCGTGCACCGTGGCCGCCACCGCGATCGCCTGCGCCGAGAGCCCCGCCTTCACCCCGGCGGCCTGGATCTCGGCCAGCGTCAGCCCCTCGGCGCGGCTGGGGACGAGCGCCTCCGACTCCGACGCGCGCGCCAGGATCTGGTGGATCTCTTCGTCCGTGTAGCGTCGCTCCATCACACTCGCTCCTCGTTTTTCATCCACGCCGCGCACCACACCCCCGCGCGGTGCTTTGCAACGACCTACGGGCGGGGTGAGCCCATGGTTTCGGCGTGGATCTCGATCGAATCCGCCAGCTCCACCTTCACCACCTCCGCGCGCTCATGCGCCGCAGGATGCTGCGGCGGTAGGCGCCGGTGTTCTGGGTGGTGCGGTGGTGCGGGTTGGGGAGCAGCGCGGCCAGCCCCGCCGCCTGCGACCGCGTCAGGCTGCGCGCGGGCTTCTGGTAGTGGTGCCGCGCCGCCGCCTCCACGCCGAACACGCCGTCGCCCCACTCGGCGCTGTTCAGGTACAGCTCCAGTATGCGCCGCTTGCCCAGGATCAGCTCGGCCGCCGGGGTCAGCGTCCAGTCGTACACCTTGCGCACCGCCCCCAGCAGCGGGTTGCGGGTGGTGAAGCAGAACAGGTTCTTCACCAGCTGCTGGGTGATGGTGGACGCGCCGCGCATCCGCCCGCCGCCCACGATGTCGTTGCGCGCGTGGCGCATCTCCACCAGGTCGAACCCGTTGTGCGTGTAGAAGCGCCCGTCCTCCGCGGCCACCACCGCGTGCATCACGTGGCCGGGCAGCGTGCCCACCCGCACGTTCCTGCGCTCGATCGCGTAGCTCCGCCCCGCCGCCCGCGCCTCCAGCCTGCGCTGGATCTGCACGCCCGTGGTGGGCGGCCACACGAAGCGGTAGGCCACCAGCAGCAGCACGCACAGCACGTAGTAGGCGGCGAACAGCTTCAGCGCCACCCACAGCGCCCGCCAGCCAAGTCCGCGTCTGCGCCGCGGCGGCCTGTCGTCGAGGTCCACGTCCAGCGGCTCGGCGCGCGGATGGACGGGCGGCCGCGGGGGCGCCCATTCCTGGGTGACGTCTTCGCCGGGGCGCGCGCGGAATCGCATCGACACTTTCACTTTGCTGAGCCGGAAACGGTTCCGCAGGGTACGCGCGTGCCCCGCGCACGGCAAGCCCGGCGTTCGGAACCCCCGGCATCCCGCATCTCCCCGCGCGCATGCCCGTCGACCCCGCGCGGAGGTCGAAACCGGAGACGGGGCGCAACTCATGCACAAGGTTTGGACGAACACCGGCTGGAACCCGCATCCTCACCATCCCCCGCCCATGGCCCACACGCCCAACCGCGATCCCGAGTCGGTGATGACACCCGACGTGGACAGCACCCGTCAAGCCACCCCGGTGGAGCCCGGCGCGCCCCGGCCCGACCTGGGCGAGACGACGCAGGCGGTGGAGAGCCCGGCCACCCGCTCGTGGGGCGTGACCACGCTCACCGTGCTGGCGCTGCTCTACACGCTCTACTTCGCGCGGAGCTTTCTCCTCCCCATCGTGCTGGCGCTGCTGCTCAGCTTCCTGCTGAGCCCGGTGGTGCGCTGGATGGCCCGCTTCAAGGTGCGCCCGCCGCTGGGTGCGGGGCTGGTGGTCCTGGCGATGCTGGGGGTGCTGGGCTTGGGCGGCTACGAGCTGTCGGGCCCAGTGCAGAGCTGGGCCGCCCAGGCGCCTGAAACCCTGGCCAGCGCGCAGAAGAAGCTGCGCAAGCTGATGCGCCCCATCGAGCGCGCCAGCCGCACCGCCGAGCAGGTTTCGAGCGCGGGGGTCGCCGGCACCACGCCCGGCACGCGGGCGCCGCAGGAGGTGGTGGTGCGCGGCGAAAGCGTGATCTCGCGCATCTTCGGCACCACGCGCGACTTCATCGCCGCCGCGCTCGAGGTGATCATCCTCCTCTACTTCCTGCTGGCCGCGGGCGACCTGTTCCTGCAGAAGCTGATCAAGGTGCTGCCCACGCTGCGCGACAAGCGCAAGGCGGTGGAGATCGCGCGCATGACCGAGGCGTCCATCAGCACCTACCTGCTCACCGTGGCGTGCATCAACGTCGTGGAGGGCACGGTGGTGGCCCTGGTGATGTGGGGGCTGGGGATGCCCAGCCCCGTGCTGTGGGGCGCGCTGGTGGTGGTGCTCGAGTTCATCCCCTATCTGGGCGCGCTGGCCATGACCACCATCCTGACCATCGCCGCCATCACCACCTTCGACACCCTGGGGCATGCGCTGGTGGTGCCGGCGGCGTTCCTGGCCATCAACATCGTCCAGGGCAACTTCGTGAGCCCGGTGCTGGTGGGGCACCGGCTGGCGCTGAACCCGGTGGCGCTGCTGGTGGGGCTGGCGTTCTGGTTCTGGATCTGGGGGATCCCCGGCGCGTTCATCGCCGTGCCGCTGCTGGCCACCTTCAAGATCTTCTGCGACCACATCGAGTCGCTGGCCGCCCTGGGCGAGTTCCTGGGGATGCGCGACGAAGACGAGCGCCGCGCCGTGGTCCGGGGGACATGAACAGGGTGGAATAGAAGATGTAAACGATCGCTGACAATCGTCAGAATGTCAGCGATCGCTTACATCGCGGCAATAGGCTGGACTGAAAGTGAACGCGCCGTGCGGGTTCGATCCTCGGCGGCGAAGAACTCGGAGCAGCGGAAACGGACAGCAGAGAGAGCGGAGAACAGCCTCAGGGTTCTCCGCTCCCTTCGTTTCTCCGCTATAATGTTGAATCGACCGATGGATTGTGCATCCATCGTGATCCGGACCGCCATCGAGATCGCCCTCCGCTTTCCTCCGTTGCTCCGCGTTCACGCTGTTGACGAAATCAGACGACTGGAGGGATCCTGGTGAGAATGCACAGCCGATCGAGGAAAATAGTATAAGCCCAATCGAAACCGCCGCCGCGCTCCGCCCGTAGGACCGCAACACCGCCGGCGGGCGCCCCGGCCACAAACCGGATTTTGATGTGGAGCAGCACCTTGGAGCCCTTCCATTCTTCCCAACGAATGTTTCCAATCGTTCAGTATTGACTGAACGATCTGAAATGAATATCTTTCCTGTACGATGGGAAGCACCCTTTCACGGAGAACGTCAGTGGACGAGGCGGTTCAGCAGTTCGTGGAGCGGATGGGGCTGGTTTGCGAGAAGGAGGGGATGGCCCGCAGCGCGGGACGCATCTTCGGCCTCCTGCTGGTAGGCGGCCGGCCGTACTCGCTGGACGAGCTCGCCGAGAAGCTGCAGGCCAGCAAGGCCGGCGTGAGCACCAACTGCCGCATGCTGGAGCAGTTCGGGATGATCACGCGGGTGAGCTCGCTGGGCGACCGGCGAGACTTCTACCGCGTGCAGGACGACCCGTGGGAGCACATGATGCGCGTGGCCCAGAGCCGCTGGCGCGACATGGTGAAGATCCTGGGCGAGGCCCAGGCCACGCTCCCCGACCACATGGAGAACGGCAAGCGCACGCTGGGCACCGCGCAGCAGTTCCACCAGCTCCTGATCCGCGACGTTGACCGGCTGCTGGAGAGCTGGAACCGCCTGCAGCACGGCGGCGAGGTGGAGCTCCCCGCCGAGAACGCGGCATGAGGCGCACGGCGCGCGACCCACGGGTGCGAGGCGGTACGAACCCACCGAACGACGGAACACGGCTGACGGATATGCAACTGAGCTTCGCCCCGCGCCTCGCGGCCGGGGCACTGACGGCCGCCCTGCTGATGGCGGCACCCCTCGCGGCGCAAACGCTGCCGGGCACCCAGGCACGCCCGCTGCCGCCGCCCATGTCGGCCCAGGGCGCGGCCGCCGCGGCGACCGCCACCTCCACCGTCAACGCCACGGCGGGGCAGCGCGCGCTCACGCTGGACGAGGCGCTCACGCTGGCCGAGGGCGCCAGCGACCAGATCACCATCGCCCAGGCCGGCGTGATGCGGGCGCAGGGGCAGCGCATCCAGGCGGTGAGCCAGCGCTACCCGCAGATCGGCGGCACCGCCAGCTACTCGCGCGCCCTGGCCTCGCAGTTCTCGTCGCTGGGCGGCGGCGGGGCCGACACCACGCAGGCGGGGCCGGTCAACTGCGGCCGCTTCACCCCCAACCCGGCGCTCCCGCTGGAGCAGCGGCTCGACTCGCTGGAGCACGCGGTGGACTGCGCGGCCAACGCAAGCCCGTTCTCGTCGCTGGGCTCGCTCCCCTTCGGGAACGAGAACACCTACCAGTTCGGGCTCAACCTGTCGCAGAACCTGTTCACCGGCGGGCGCATCGGCGCCGGCGTGGACGCGGCCACGGCCGGGCGCACCCGCGCCGAGATCCAGCTGGCCTCCACCCGGGCGCAGCTGGTGCTGGACGTGGCCCAGGCCTACTACAACGCCGCCCTGGCCGACCGGCTGGTGACCATCGCCGAGGCCACGCTGGCCCAGGCCGACGAGACGCTGCGGCAGGTGACGCTGGCCCGGCAGGTGGGCAACCAGCCCGAGTTCGAGCTGCTGCGCGCCCAGGTCACCCGCGACAACCAGCGCCCGGTGGTGATCCAGCGCCGCTCCGACCGCGACCTGGCCTACACGCGGCTGCGGCTTCTCCTAGACATGCCGGCCGACCAGCCGCTGGCGCTGACCACGCCGCTGAACGACGCGGCGCCGGTGCCGGTGGCGCGCTTCGCCAGCAACCCCAACACGCTGGGCGACACGACCACGGCCAACCGCGCCCCCGTGCGCCAGGCCGCCGAGGCGGTGACGGCGCAGGAGGCGCAGTACCGCATCACCCGCTCGCAGCGGCTCCCCACGGTGAGCCTGGTGAGCAACTACGGCAAGGTCGGGTACCCGCAGGGCGTCTTCCCCACCTCGCTGGGCGACTTCTCCACCAACTGGACGGTGGGGGCGCAGCTGTCGGTGCCCATCTTCACCGGCGGGCGCCTGCGGGGCGAGTCGTTGGTGGCGCAGGCGGGGGTGATGGAGGCGCGCGCCACGCTCGAGCAGACCAAGGTGCAGGCGCAGCTCGACACGCGCACCGCCGTGCAGCAGCTCGCCTCGGCGCGCGCCGCCTGGCAGGCCAGCGCGGGCACGGTGGAGCAGGCCACGCGCGCCTACTCCATCGCCCAGATCCGCTACCGCGAGGGCCTCAGCACGCAGACCGAGCTCAACGAGAGCCGCATCCTGCTGCAGCAGAGCGAAGCGAACCGCGCCCAGGCCGCGCGCGACCTGCAGATCGCGCAGGTGCGCGTGGCGCTCCTCCCCGACCTGCCGCTGAACGCCAGCGCGGCTTCGGGGGCGGCGGCGGGCGCGGCCGCCCAGCAGGCGCAGGCGCAGTCGGCACAGCAGAGCCAGACCCAGCAGCAGCCGCAGCAGCAGCCAACCCAGACGGGAACGTCGCAGGCATTCACGGGAGCGGGGGTACCGCAATGACACGGACGAAGACGAACGGGCGTGCGGCGCTGGCCGCCGCGGCCCTGCTGGTGCTGGCGGCGTGCGGCAAGGAGAGCGACGCCGCCCAGGAGAAGGCCCCCGAGGGGATCACGCTGACCCCCGACGCGGTGGCCATGGTACAGGTGCAGGAGATCCGCACCGGCCCGCAACTCTCGGGCACGCTCAGCGCCGAGCGCGAGGCGCAGGTGCGCGCGCAGGTGGGCGGCCAGGTGCTGGAGGTGTACGCCGACCAGGGCCAGGCGGTGCGCAGCGGGCAGCCGCTGGCCCGCATCGACGCCAGCGCGCTCACCGACGCCGCCAGCTCGGCGGCCACGCAGGTGCGCTCGGCCGAGCTGTCGGTGGAGTTGGCGCAGCGCAACTACGAGCGCGCGCGCACCCTCAACCAGGCCGGCGCCATGAGCGACCGCGACCTGGAGACGGCGCGCACGCAGCTGGCGCAGGCGCAGGCCGGCGTGGCCGGCGCGCGCTCCACGCGCGCCAGCGCGTCCAAGCAGCTGGGCAACACCACCGTGCGCGCGCCCATCACCGGCGTGGTGGCCATGCGCCCGGTGAGCGCGGGCGACATCGTGCAGCCGGGCGCGCAGCTCTTCACCGTGGTCGACCCGCACAGCATGCGGCTGGAGGCCAACGTCCCCGCCGACCAGCTGGGGCAGCTGCACATCGGCTCGGTGGTGCGCTTCACGGTCAACGGCTACCCGGGGCGCACCTTCACCGGCACGGTGCAGCGCATCTCGCCCGCCGCCGACCCGGCCACCCGCCAGGTGCCGGTGACGGTCACCATCCCCAACGCCGAGGGGACGCTGGTCTCGGGGCTGTTCGCCGAGGGGCGGGTGGAAAGCACCGTGCGCCAGGGGATCCTGGTGCCCACCAGCGCGGTGGACGAGCGCGGCGTGGCCCCGGCCGTGCTGCGCCTGCGGGGCGGCAAGGCCGAGCGCGTGGCCGTTCAGCTGGGCGCGCGCGACCCCGAGAGCGAGCAGATCGAGATCACCGGCGGGCTGGCCGCGGGCGACACCGTGCTGGTGGGCCCCGCGATCGGCACCGCACCCGGCACCCCCGTCCGCGTGAGCGCGGCCGCGCAGCCGTAAGGAGCAGGGATGTTCATCTCCGATTTCTCCATCAAGAAGCCCGTCGTCACCCTGGTGGTGATGATGGCGCTGGTGGTGTTCGGCATCTTCGCGCTGCTGAACCTGAAGACCGACGAGTTCCCCGAGGTGCAGCCCCCGGTGGTGGCCGTCTCCATCCCCTATCCGGGCGCGAGCCCCGAGACGGTGGAGCGCGAGGTGGTCGACCGCGTGGAGGAGGCGATCGGCGGGATCAGCGGCGTGGACAAGGTCACCAGCCAGAGCTTCGACGGCTACGCCGTGGTGATCGTGCAGTTCATCTTCGGCAAGGACCTGCAGCAGGCCACGCAGGACATCCGCGACCAGATCTCGCAGATCCGCAACGAGCTGCCGCAGGAGATGAAGGAGCCGATCCTGAGCCGCTTCGACCCGAACGCGCAGCCGATCGTCTCGCTCACCCTGTCGTCCACCACGCTGGGCTCGGCCGAGCTCACGCGCATCGCCGACCCCACCCTCACCCGCGAGCTGCGGGCGGTGGAGGGGGTGGCGCAGGTCAACGTGCAGGGCGCCATCACCCGCGAGCTGAGCGTGCTGCTCGACCCGTCGCGGATGCAGGCGGCCGGCGTGGGGGTGCCGCAGGTGGCCGCCGCGCTGCAGTCGCAGAACCTGGCCGCGCCGGTGGGCAAGCTCACCGGCACCTGGGACGAGCGCTCGATCCGCCTGCAGGGGCGCCTCCCCAGCCCCGAGTCGTTCCAGCAGCTGGTGGTCGCCAGCCAGCCCGGCGGCGCCGTGGTGCGCCTGGGCGACGTGGCCACGGTGCGTGACGGCACCGAAGAGCCCACCTCGCTGGCGCTGTTCAACGGCAAGCCGGCGGTGGGGATCGACGTGATCAAGTCGAGCGGCTACAGCACCACGCAGGTGGCCAGCGCCGTGCTCGAGCAGGTGCACGAGATCGAGGCGCGCCTCCCGAAGGGGGTCAAGGTCGACGTGGTGAAGAACTCGGGCGACCGGGTGGCGCGCTCGGTGGCCAACGTGCAGGAGACGCTGTTCGAGGGCGCGCTGCTCACCGTGCTGGTGGTGTTCCTCTTCCTGAACAGCTGGCGTTCGACGGTGATCACCGGCCTGGCGCTGCCGGTCTCGGTGCTGGCCAGCTTCGTGGCGGTGTGGGCCTTCGGCTTCACCCTCAACACCATGTCGCTGCTGGGGCTGTCGCTGGCCATCGGCATCCTGATCGACGACGCCATCGTGGTGCGCGAGAACATCGTGCGGCACGTGGAGATGGGGAAGAGCCACTACGACGCCGCGCTGGAAGGCACCGACGAGATCGGCCTGGCGGTGGCGGCCACCACCTTCTCCATCGTCAGCGTGTTCGTGCCCATCGCCTTCATGGGCGGGCTGGCGCAGCAGTGGTTCGCGCCCTTCGCGCTCACCATCGCCTGCTCGGTGCTGGTGTCGCTGTTCGTCTCCTTCTCGCTCGACCCGATGCTCTCGGCCTACTGGCCCGACCCGCACCGCGAGCACCACGAGAAGGGGTGGGTGGGGCGCCAGCTCGACCACTTCAACGCCTGGTTCGAGCGCCGCTCGCACCAGTACCGCGGCGTGATCGCCTGGGCGCTCGACCACCGCGCGGCCATGGTGATCCTCTCCTCGGGCACCTTCGTGGGCGCGCTGATGCTGCCGGTGAAGGGGATCGTCGCCTTCCTGGTGGTGATGGCGATCGCGGTGGGGCTCTCGGCCTTCCTGGCCATCGCCAAGCCGCGCAAGTCGCTGGCGGCCGCCGTGGCGGTGGGCGGCTTCGTGCTGATGGTGGTGGGCGGGATGATGTCGCCGGTGCTCGCCAAGCTGGGCGGCCAGTTCTTCCCGCCCGACGACCGGTCGGAGTTCATCGTGCACATCGACACGCCGGCCGGCAGCAACATCGACTACACCCGCAACAAGGCCGAGGAGGTGTCGCGCGTGGCCCGCAGCCACCCCGAGGTGGCCTACACCTACGCCACGGTGGGCGGGCAGCAGGGCACGGTGAACCAGGGCGACATCTACGTTCGCCTTACCCCGAAGGCCACGCGCAGCCGCAGCCAGGACGACCTGGCCGCCGCGGTGCGCGAGCAGGCGTCGCACATCGGCGGGGCCACGGCCTCGCTCAGCACCGGCGGCTTCGGCCCGCAGAAGGAGATCCTGATCCAGCTGCGCGGCCCCGACATCGCCGTGCTGAACCGGCTGGCCGAGCAGGTGATGACCGAGGTGCGGCAGGTGCCCGGCGCCGTGGACGTGGACCTCTCCACCAAGGGGCAGAAGCCCGAGCTGGAGGTGGAGCTGAACCGCGGGCTGGCGGGGTCGCTGGGGATCACCGCCGGCCAGGTGGCGCAGGCGCTGCGCCCGGCCTTCGCCGGCATCGACGCCGGCGACTGGGTGGACCCCAGCGGCGAGACGCGCAACGTGCAGCTGCGCCTGGTGCCCGAGGCGCGGCGCAGCGCGGCCGACCTGTCGTCGATCCCGCTGGTGCTGCAGGGGGCGCAGGGCACCACCACGCTGCCGCTGGGGCAGGTGGCCACGGTCAAGCAGGGGCTGGGCCCCGCGCAGATCGACCACTTGGACCGCGACCGCGTGATCACGGTGCAGGCCAACACCCAGGGGGCGCCGCTCACCGAGGTGGTGGCCGGGATCGAGGCGCGCATCAAGGACCACGTGCGCGTGCCGGCCGGCTACGTGGTGACGCAGGGCGGCCAGACCGAGGACCAGCAGGAGGTGTTCGGGCGCATCTTCTTCGCGCTGGGCGTGGCCGTGATGCTGATGTACCTGATCCTGGTGGTGCAGTTCGGCTCGTTCCTCGACCCGCTGGCCATCCTCCTTTCGCTCCCGCTGTCGCTGATCGGGGTGATGCTGGGGCTGTGGCTCACGGGGAACACGCTCAACCTGATGAGCCTGATCGGCGTGATCCTGCTGGCGGGGATCGTGGCCAAGAACGCCATCCTGCTGATCGACTTCGCCAAGTGGGCGCACGAGCGCGGCACGCCGCTGCGCGAAAGCCTGATCGAGGCCGGCGCCATCCGCCTGCGCCCGATCCTGATGACCACCTTCGCGCTGGTCGCGGGGATGATGCCCATCGCGCTGGGCCGCGGCGAGGGCTCGCAGTTCCGCGCGCCGCTGGGCGTGGCGGTGATCGGCGGCGTGATCGCCTCCACGCTGCTCACGCTGCTGGTGATCCCGACCTACTACGAGATCCTGGCCGACATGAGGGAGTCGCTGTTCGGCTTCTTCCGCAAGAAGAAGGATGGCGGTACCCCCACGCAGGGCCACGGAGCGCCCGATGCGCGCCCGCGGGTGGTGGTGGAGCGGGCGCCGGAGTACCAGTCGGCGGACTGAGGCGTCACCGCCCAGGAGTACGAAAGTACGGAAGTGCGGCCGGCTCCCGTCCGTGGGCGGGAGCCGGCGCGTTCCGGGGGCACGAGCGAGATTCTTGTAGTATTCGCCGCCGCGGGGCGCTAAGCTACGGCGGCGGCGGAACATCCGCCGGCTGGGCGGACGACGTGCGTTTTTCGCGCGAACGGGCCGGGGTAGCGGGGGTAAGAAGCGGCGAGCGCCGCACCGATGGGCGCGCGCCCCGGCCGCACCCCGCCCGGGCGTTTTCTCTTTCCGATCGACCAGAGGTCTGATGGCTGGCTTCAACCCGTTCCACTCGCTGGCCAACCTGATGGCGACGGTGGGGCGCAGCGTCGAGCGGTTCCTGTCGCAGGCGGGCTCCATGGCCAACCTGGCCTGGCGCTCGGCCTTCTACGTGTTCACCGGCCGCATCGCCCTGGCCGACATCGCGCGGCAGATGTACTGGATGGGCGTGGGCTCCATCCCTATCGTGCTGGTGACGGGGATGCTGGGCGGGATCGTGACCTCGCAGCAGGGCGGCTACCAGTTCACCGGAGGCGTGCCCCTCTACATCCTGGGCAGCGTGGTGGCCAGCTCCGTGATCCTGGAGCTGGGCCCCATCATGACGGCCATCGTGCTGATCGGCCGGGTGGGGGCGCGCATCACCGCCGAGCTGGGCACCATGCAGGTGTCGGAGCAGATCGACGCGCTCTACTCTCTGGGGCGCGACCCCGTGCGCACGCTGGTGGCGCCGCGCATCGTGGCCGGCATCATCGTGGTTCCCGTGCTGGTGGCCATGTGCAACCTGGCCGGCGTGTTCATGGGGATGGTGGCCGCGCAGATGACGGTGGGGCTGGGGATGCCGGCGTTCCGCTACGGCGCCGGCCTCTTCTGGCACAACTGGGACCTGTTCTACTCGCTGGCCAAGGGCACGGTGTTCGGCTTCGTGATCCCCCTGGTGGCCAGCCACATGGGCCTCTCCACCCGCGGCGGCGCCGAGGGCGTGGGCAAGGCGACCACCACCGCGGTGGTGCTGATGACGCTGTCGGTGCTGATCCTGGACGCCCTCTTCCCCCCGCTCCTGCTCAACTGAGCCGGGCCGGGGGACGAGCGGAATGGTCGACGCCTGTAGGGGGGACGGGGCGAGTCGGGATCGGCTCTACCGGATGATCGAGACGGATCGCGCCGAACTGCCGGCTGGGCACCGGGCACTGGGCCCTGGGCACTTGCGACACCGGCACTTTCGAACAGGATAGATGATGAACGAAGAGACCGCGCCCGGCGCGCCGATGGTCGAGTTCCGCGACCTGTGGAAGGCGTTCGACCAGCCGGTGCTGGCGGGGGTGGACCTGACGGTGGCGCGCGGCGAGACGATCTCGGTGGTGGGCCACTCGGGCACGGGGAAGAGCGTGCTGCTGAAGACCACCATCGGCCTGCTGGTGCCCGACCGCGGCACCGTGGTGGTGAATGGGCAGCCGGTGTTCGGCGCGGGGCGCAAGGGGCTGGAGCGGGTGCGCAAGCTGGTGGGCTACGTCTTCCAGAACGCCGCCCTCTTCGACAGCATGACGGTGTACGAGAACGTGGCGCAGGGCCTCACCGACCGCGAGCAGAGCGAGATGGGCGAGGCCGAGGTGCTGCGCCGCGTGGTGCACTCGCTGGAGCTGGTGAACCTGAACCCCGGCACGGTGATGGGGAAGCTGCCCAGCACCCTTTCGGGCGGGATGCGCAAGCGCGTGGGGATCGCCCGCGCCATCGTGGGCGAGCCCGAGATCCTGCTGTACGACGAGCCGGTGACGGGGCTCGACCCCGTCAACGCCACCGTGGTGCACCGCCTGATCGCGCGGTTGGCGGCCGAGCTGGGCGTCACCAGCATCATCGTGACGCACGACATCGAGGGCACCCTGCCCATCAGCGACCGCGTGGCGCTGCTCGACCAGGGCCGCATCCGCTTCGTGGGCACCGCCGACGAGTTCCGCGCCAGCGACGACGAGCTGGTGCGCGCCTTCATCGAACGCGACGTGCCCGAGGACGAGCTGGCGGAGGTGAGATAGAGATGATCCAGAACGCGAACCAGGACGGGGCCCCCGCGGCCCCCCGCAACCGGATTTCGCCTCAGGCGATGGCTACCGTACAACCCACCCGGTCCCCCCGCCGCGAGGTGCAGGTCGGGATCTTCGTGCTGGTCGGCATCCTGGCCGTGCTGGCGTCGCTGTTCATCCTCACCGACCCCGGCACCTTCCGGGGCCGCTACTACGTGAGCACCATCGTGCGCGACGCCGGCGGCATCCGCGCGCGCGACCCCGTGCAGCAGAACGGCGTGAACATCGGCCGCGTGGACGACCTGCGGCTCAACCCCGACGGCGCCGTGGCCATGCGCCTGGAGATCGAGGGGCGCTACAAGTTCCCCGTCGACTCGCGCGTGCAGCTCACCGCCAAGGGGCTGCTGGGCGAGATGGTGGCCGAGATCAAGCCCGGCACCTCCACCAAGATGGCGCGCGAGGGCGACGTGCTGGCCAGCGGCGCCGTGGGCGGCGGCCTGGCCGGCACCGCGCAGGCGCTGGGCGACAAGGCCGACACCCTGCTCAACAGCGCCAACCAGGCGATGGGCAGCGCCAACCGGATGCTCTCGCCGCAGACGGTGGGCGCGGTGCAGACCAGCGCGGCCGAGCTGCAGGCGATGCTGGGCTCGCTGCAGGCCATGGCAGCCGAGCAGCGCACGCAGCTCAACGCGCTGAGCGGCAGCCTGAACCGCAGCGCCCGCGGCTTCGAGAGCACGGCCACCCGCCCCGAGCTGGCCCGCGCCATCGCGCGCTCCGACAGCATCAGCATCCGCCTGGACGCGGCCTCCCGCTCGCTGAACCAGGCCACGGGCAGCATGGCCGTGGTGATGGGCCGCCTGGAGCGCGGCGAGGGCACCATGGGCAAGCTGATGACCGACGATTCGCTCTACACCAACCTGAACTCGGCCGTCAACAACCTGAGCCAGCTCACCAACGACATCCGGGCGAACCCCAAGAAGTACCTGAGCGTGAGCGTGTTCTGACGGAGTACGAAAGTTCGAAAGTACGAGAGTGCGGTTGGAGATGGAGCGAGGGCGGGCTTCCCGGTGGGGAGCCCGCCCTCGCTTTTTTGTCAGCCGTCGGCGCGTTCACCCGCGCACCCGTGCCGTCGACGCCTTTATCCCGCGCGGCGCGTCCGGCGGCGGAGAAAGTCGCGCATGATGTACTGGCCCAGCGTCATCGTGCTGGTGAAGTAGGCCTTGCCGCGGGCGATCGCCGACACCTGGTTCACGAAGGCGATCAGGTACGGGTCGCGCGCCAGCATGAAGGTGTTGATCAGGATCCCGCTCTTGCGGCAGGCGCCCACCTCGTGGAAGGTCTCGCGCAGCACCCGCCCGTCCAGCCCCATCGAGTTCTTGTAGATCCGCCCGTCGGGGAGCGAGATGGCCGACGGCTTCCCGTCGGTGATCATCACGATCTGCCGCATGTCCTTGTTCTGCGCCATCAGCAGCCTGCGCGCCAGCTTGAGGCCGCCCGCCGTGTTGGTGTGGAACGGGCCCACCTGCGCGTGCGCGAGCTGGCTGAGCGGGATCTCGGCCGCCTCGTCGCCGAAGGTCACCACCTTCAGCGTGTCGCCGGGGAACTGCGTGCGGATCAGGTGGGTGAGGGCGAGCGCCACCTTCTTGGCCGGCGTGAAGCGGTCTTCGCCGTAGAGGATCATGCTGTGGCTGGTGTCCAGCATCAGCACGGTGGCGCAGCTCGAGCGGTACTCGGCCTGGTGCACGCGCAAGTCGCCGTACTCCAGCGGGATCGTCCCGTCGTCCCTCAAGCCCTCGCGCGCCAGGGCGCTGTTGAGGGTGGCGGGGATGTCCAGGTTCATCACGTCGCCGAACTCGTAGGGGCGGCTGGCGGCCTCGGCCTCCACGCCGGTGGCCAGGTGCGGCGTCTCGTGCGAGCCGAACGAGCTCTTCCCCATCGCCCCCAGCAGGTGGCGCAGCGTGCGCCAGCCCAGGAAGTCGATCCCCTTCCCGGTAAGGCTGAACTCCACCTGCTGGGCGGCCTCGCGGGCGTCGTCGGTCTTGCCCTGGCCCGGCTTCATCTCCTCGTAGCCGCCGGGCATCTGGGGCTGCTGGTTGATGTTGAGGTAGCCCTCGTCCACCATCCGCTCCAGCAGCCGGTCGAGCAGCTCGGCGATCTGCTGGCGCACCTCCTCGTTGGGCTCGCCGTCGCCGCGCAGCTCGGCCACCATCTCGGGGGTCAGCATCCCGCTCTCGAGCAGCGCCCGCAGCAGCGCCTCCTTGAGCGCGTCGAGCGAGCGGTCCTCGTCGCCGAACTCGCCCCAGTACGGGTGGTGGTGCGGCCCGCCCGCGAACCCCGCCTGCAGCAGGAAGTCGGAGAGCTGGTCCAGCAGCGACTGGAGGTTCAGCGCGTCGGCCAGGTTGCCGGTGTACTTGCCGTATTGCGTGAAGCGCATGGATCTAGCCGCCCCTGGGTGCCAGCCCCGGCCGCCCCCCGCGCGCGATGGCGCGCGACGGGCCGGTATGGATAAGATAAGCCGCCGGAGGGCAGTGTTGAAGTGCGAGCGTATTTCACTCGGACGGGGCACGTTGCGGGGCTCAGCGGTTTGGTTGAGCTCCCGTCGCCTACACTGGGGAGCATGTATGGAGCAGATTGAAATCCCACCTGTTTCTTCTCATGTCCCTACTGTGAGCGAGCAAGCTAGCGAAGCAGCCCAAGGAGAGAGGGATGGGTTTCCTCCGACCGACGAGCAGGAGTTCTATGCCGCCCAAGAAGAGGCGTTCGCCGCACTGAGAGCGTATCATTCGAGCCGCGCGCGGACCAAGCGGTAGTGCCATACGGGTACGGTGGAAACGAGGGCGAGCGGATTCCGTGGTGCAGGGAGTTCCCGGTACAGACACCCGACGAATGATGGACAACCGTGGCAAACACTAAGACCGCCTTCGATCCGTCGGCGCGCGCGGAGCTGGTGCGGCGGATGGAGCAGGTGCGGCCGGACAAGCCGCCGCTGTGGGGGAAGATGAACGCGGGGCAGATGCTGGCGCACCTCAACGCCTCGCTGGCGATGGGGCTGGGCGAGCTGAAGGTGGCGCGCAAGCGAACGCCCATCGCAAACCCGCTGGGCCGGTGGCTGCTGATCTACGTGCTCAAGTGGCCGGCGGGCACCCCCACCGCGCCCGAGCTGCTCGCCACCCCGCCCGCGGAGTGGAGCGCCGACCTCGCCCGCTTCCGCGACCTGCTGGAGCGCGTGGGCAGCCGCCCGCAGAGTGGCGAGTGGCCTCGCCACCCGGCCTTTGGTGTGATGACGGGGAAGCAATGGGGCGCGCTGACGTACAAGCACCTCGACCACCACCTGCGCCAGTTCGGGGTTTGAGCCACGGCTGGCCCGTCAGCACCTTGCGTCCACGACGTCCCTGTTTGTAGATTGAAGCCGAAGAAAAACCAAAGCGGCACGGGCGCCCCAGTGGCCCAACCCTTCACGGGCGAGGCACTGGCTGGGGTGCGTCACGCGTTGCTGGAGTGGTTCCGCCGGCACCGCCGCGACCTGCCGTGGCGCGCCGCCGCGGGACAGGCGCGCGACCCGTATCGCGTGTGGCTGAGCGAGGTGATGCTGCAGCAGACGCGGGTCGACACGGTGCTGCGCTACTACCCGCGCTGGCTGGAGCGCTTCCCCACGCTCCAGGCGCTGGCCGATGCGCCGCTCGACGACGTGCTGAAGGCCTGGGAGGGGTTGGGCTACTACTCACGCGCCCGCAACTTTCACCGTGCGGTGAGGGAGGTGGCGATGCGTCATGGCGGCGAGGTTCCCAGCGATCCCCAGCAGTTCGCGGCGCTCCCCGGGGTGGGGCGGTACACGGCCGGGGCGGTGATGTCCATCGCCTTCGGCCACCCCGAGCCGATCGTGGACGGCAACGTGCGGCGCGTGTTCGCCCGCTGGGTCGATGAGCCCGATCCCACGCAGGCCCGGCTCTGGCGGATGGCCGCGCTGCTGGCGCCCGGCTCCACCCCCGGCGAGCTGAACGAGGCGCTGATGGAGCTGGGCGCCACCGTCTGCACGCCGCGCAAGCCGCGCTGCGACGAGTGCCCGGCGTGGGAGCTGTGCTGGGCGCGCGCCGCCGGTACCCAGGAGGAGCGCCCGGCCCCGCGCAAGGCCAAGCCCCTCCCCCACGAAGACACCGCCACCGCCGTGGTGGCGCACGAAGGCCGCATCCTGCTGGTGCGCCGCCCCGTGGACGCGCGCCTGGGCGGGATGTGGGCCTTCCCCGCCGAGGTGCGCCACCGCGGTGAAGCCGTCGGCGCCGCGGCCGAGCGGGCGGTGCGCGAGGGGCTGGGGGTCGCCGTGCGCGCCGGCGACGAGGTGGGCTCGGTGAAGCACGTATTCACGCACGTGCGCGCCACCTACCACGCCGTGCTCTGCGCGTGGGAGGGCGGCAACCCCCTCCCCCTGCGCTACGACGCGTGGACGTGGGTCACGCCGGCCGAGGTGGCCCAGTACGCGCTGCCCGTGGCGCAGCAGCGCATCGCCGCGCTGGCGGCGGCGCGGCTGGCGGGTGCGCCGGCGGTGTGAGTTGCCTTACTCGTAGATGAACTGCACGTCGCGCTGGATCTCGGGGAGGAGGCTGCGGTGCACGGGGCAACCCCGCGCCGCGGCCTCCAGCTTTTCGCGCTGCTCGGGGGTGAGGCTGGCGGGGAGGCGGATGGTGACGGGGAGCGCGTCCACCCGGCGCGGCGCGGCGGCGGTCATGTGCTTCTCCAGCACGAACTCGGCGCGCTCGAAGGGGATGTTCTCGCGCTTGGCCACGATGGCCATGGTGGTGACCATGCACGAGCCCAGTGACGCCGCCAGCAGGTCCGTCGGCGAGTACGAGCTGCCGTCGCCCATGTTGTCGCGCGGCGCCGACGTGGTGAGCGGCTGCCCCGAAGGCCCGTGCCGCAGCTCCATCTTCAGGTCGCCCGTGTAGCGCCCGCTGATCTCCACCGCCATCTGCTTCACTCCTTGTGTGTTCTTATCAGCCAATCCAGTGCCGCGCACGACCTAGACGCGGAATCTACGCCGTCCGTCCATCGTCTGCGACGGGGAACGGAGTCACTGCAGCGGAGAACGATTGGTATTCCTGAAACACTTAAGTCCCCGCAGCAGATTTGCTTAGCACGTGATTTCACCAGATGAGCGGAAGCGGCCGCCGCTTCACCCCATTGCAAACCTTCTTGACCGTATCCGTCCGCCTGAAGTAGGTTAAATAACGATGCGGATTGGGTCAGTTCGTCGGACTCTCGGTGACTCCATCATCGCTTGAACCAACCGCATTTAGTCAACACTGCCCACCGCAGATGCTTGGTCAGGTGCGCCCCCACGGGTAAACGATTAGTCATGCAGACTAGCTTCTAGATCCGCCTTTAACCAGTTCCCCCTGCCCGGTACAGTTTGATGTCTCAATGGACTCCACTGCTCGAAGTGCTGGGTCGCGCGCGAGCGCGTGGGTATGCGGCCGGTGAACCGGCACACCCTCCGGCAAAAATCGTTTTCCTGACGTCGCGCCTCTCCAACGACGGAGTTGCCGCAGTCACAGAATTCCAAGCCCGCGAGCTAACAAACACTGGATACGAAACATTATTCGTCACAGGTGCCACGACTGATTTGTGGTCAGGGACCACTGCCGTACGGAAGGTAAGGGGGCTCGCAATTCCCGACACACTCACCGAATCGGTATTGTTAAGCGGTACTAGCAAGGACTTGGTCGCCCAGATTACTGAACGCGCCCAGGCTATCAGCCGAGAGTTGGAGGCTTTGTTGATAGCCGAGCGAGCCGACTGCCTAATTGTCCAGAACCTGTGCTCACTTCCGTACAACATTCCCGCGGCCGTGGCGATCGTTCTCGTGGCATCAGCGTTAGGATTACCAGTGCTGCACCAGTCGTGCGACTACTATTGGCAGCACGTGGCTGATAATCGGGCGCGCTTCGGCCGTCTCACCCACGACCGAGAGCTCCAAGATCTGTTTTGCGTTCTGGGCGGGTGGGAGTCGCCGCGATGGCGGATCGCTGTGCCGAACGAAGGATTTCGCCAACTATGCATTGCACAGGGGATGAACCCGACTCGTCTTTCTATCCTTCCCGCACCGATTCCGGAGCCCGTGGCCGCGACGCTGACCTTGGAAGAGTTGGCTGCCTGCTTGGGGCCGATCTCATTCGGGCCGCCAGAGATCCGACGCGCAGGGCGGATAGAGATTGGTGAAGCCGCTTGGACCATGCGGCACACCGTCGTGTTGATTCCCACCAAGCTGTCACGTACCAAGCGCGTACCACAGACGCTGCTTGACACGGTGGAGGCACTCGCCCGGCTTGGGGTGACCTCACCGATAACAGTGATAGTAAGCGGCGGGCCGTATGACATGGAGACGGCCGACGGATTGACCAGCATCGCCGCAGACCTGTCGGCTGTGTTTAGGACATTAGGTAACAAGGTGGCGAATGACGAGATTGCCCCAGTGCGAGTGCTGCTGCTCGGTGGAACCCCCCGGTTTCCCAACGGCGGCAACTGGGCGATGCCGGACCTTTACCCGCTGGCCGACTTGGTAGTCGTAGGTTCGGTCGCAGAGACGGACTGCCCGGCTGCGTTCGAGGCCTCTCTGGCGGGGAAGCCTGTGTGGATCCGGCCGTGGGTAGCTAGCTACCAAGCCGTGTTCGACGCAGTATTCAGCGACATGGTGGTGGGAGTTCTCGCGGATAAGGAAACGGTGCTGGTCGATCCGACGGACACCGCGTCCGTGCGAGCGGCTGCCGTGCAGAACCAGTCTGTAGTGCGAAAGCGAAATGCTAGTGACGTATTTTTGGCTCTATTTCATGAGGCTCTTGCACCCCCGGTACGCACACCTGCGTGGGACGTGGCGGGCGCGCTGTTCCGTCGCATCAAAGAAGCGGTAGGTAACGGCGAAGCGGGTGACATGCGCGTGATCTGCATTGCAGGGGCATCAGGCAGTGGCAAGTCGACACTTAGCGAGCACTTGGTGCAGATCGCAAGTCAGCATGGCATTACCTGCCAGTCGATTTCGCTCGACGACTACCATTCTGACCAACCACCGGGGCAGCCCGTAGCCGCAGACACACCCGCGAGTAGTCACATCGGTTTGCTGTTGGATGATCTTAAGCGGCTTCAGCACGGCGAACCGGTGGTCCTTCCGCGCTATCATCATCAGACGCCTCGGCGAACCCGCGTACTTGGCTATGCTGATCATTGGGTGGTAGTGGAGGGGATTTTTGCGCTGTGCGAAAAATATGAGGGTGCAGACGGAGGCAGGTATTCGGACCTGCGTGCGCTTTCCTCCCTGAATGTTTACTTAGACGCAGGCTCGGCGGCGCTAGAGCGATCACTTGCCAGCGACATTAGACGCCGAAAGGGGCCCTTGTGGACTACGCAACGGTTCGTGGCACGCAGGGAAGAAGCTCAACTAATGCACCAGTCCATGGCCCGACCCCATCTGGTGGTTCGCCTTTCATCAGATGACGCGACTTCGTTCACAATCGAGGAGGCAGGATGACTTGGTCCTCGCTGCTCGAGAATGTCCTTGCCGAATTGCTGTCGTCGGCTATCATCGTGGGATGTTCGGTGTTGATCGTACTGTTTATGATTACGCGTAAACGGGCGCAACGGCTTAAGGTGCTTCAGATTGCCGCTCGCAGCAGGTCTCACGAACTCACAATCTTGGTGTCGCATCTGGTAGTGGAGAAGGGAGGTGCCCAGCTGACGGACGGGACACCCTCGCTCCATTTCGAAGGCGTGGCCGTGCCGATCCGTGAGATTGAAGCGGCCAAACGGCTGGAGAAGGCGCTGCACGCCGGCTGGCTCGATATTCTCCCTGATTCGATACGCAAGGTGTTCGAACGAGTATCCCCTGGATTCATAAGGTTAAAAATCACAGTAGATCCCGCTCCGCGCGAATCCAACAAATTTCAACATCACCGCCACGCCATTCTAATCGGCGGACCAGAGTTCAACGCAGCCTCAGGTCATTTCTTAGAACTCGCCAAGATATTCCAAGTAGCGGACCCGATGAACTGCATTCACCCCAAGGTGAACTTCCATAACCGCCGTGGATCTCTTGATGAAATTGTACCCGACACCAAACACGAAGACCAAGTCAACTTGGCGGTAGTGCAGCGGGTAACCTTTCCTGATGGACAGATGATTTTGGTCCTCTGCGGTACGGGTAGTAACGGAACGCTGGCGGCGGTCGACTGGTTCGTGAGTCACTGGGCGTTGTTGGATCAACTCGTCGGCGAGATGGATTTCGGCGTTTGTCTGCAATGTCCAACGCGGAAGGTGGATCCCGACGGGTGGAGGGATTATGTCCTCAAGCGTCAGCATCCCGAAGGATTCTTAAGCGGCCACTATCGCCGTGGCAGGCGCCGCCCGGCGGCCGATATATAGGCTTAGCGCCCCTGATTCTCGACCGCGGGGCGCTACTCTATCCGCCATCTACGAGTTTCCTGGTCCAGTCCGGCGGCTCCATCTTCGCCTGCCTGAACGCCTGCCGAACGACATCGATCAATCCAGCCGTCGCCCTGCCCTTCCCACCTTCCGGCAATCCTGCCAACAGTACGTCGATCGCGGCTCGCAAAGTCATCTCGTCGGCTCCGCCACGCGTGCTCGCATCGCGCACGTACCACTCGCGGAGCTTGCGAGCCGTGACCGCGCGTGGGCGGCTTTCGCCCAGGATGTATAGCTGAAGCCCTCGATGCGTGATTCCCACCTGCTGAGCCACAGTGCGCAACGAACTCGCTGTCACCGCGTGCCTCAGGGCAGCACGGAGCACGTCGTCCGTCGGTAAGCTGATCGGCGCATCACCCTCGGCCGCATCGTCTCTGGCCTGCTCCCATCTCGCGATGCGTTTCTTCAGCGTTTCGACCTCATGCCGCAGGCGGGCAACTTCATTTCCGGCGGGATTATACCACGCGCGCAGTTTGGCTAACGTCAACCCGCGCGGCACGGCGCCGTTCAGGAACTCGCGCAGTGTCGGGTGAGAGATGCCGATCGCCCGCGCCACCTGACTCAAGCTCGACTGATCGACACGCTCTTGAGCAAATCGCCGGAGTACCGCAAGAGAAACGTCATTCTCACGTTCGAGCATTGACGCTCCCGGCATCTTCGGATATCATTGGTCTGTAGAATACGAAGGAAACGGCGCGGTGGTCGTGCCAGATTACCTTGGATTAGCGCCTGCGACAAGTAGACGGAGGCAACATGGAGAGCCGTCGCGAGACCGCGATGGAGCTGCGAGAGCGCTGGGCCGGGCACATCCTGCTCGACGAACTGCACTTGGCCGAGATGCGCGAGATCATCCGCGCGCACTCGGTGCTGACGGGCACGCCACGCTCCGACATCGCGACGCAACTGGAGATGTCGCCGCGGCGGCTTCGCGGCTTTCTCGCCGGCGCGGATCTGACGGACGCGGATTGGGAGACGATCTCGCGGTGGTGCGAGGGGAAGCCCACGCCGCTCGTCGCGCCGGAGACGGTCGCGCTCGGCGTGCTCGCGCGGTGGGCGCACCGCAAGCACGTGCGCGAGGTGCGAGCCGCGATCGCGCGAGCGACGCGCACCGCCTACGTGCGCACCGGCCGCAGGCTGCCTGCGTGGACGGGCGAGGCGCTGGACGTCTTTTGAGACAGCCGCAGCGTAATCAGCCCTCCGCTGCAGGTTCCCGAAAGGCGCCGGGCGACTGTTCGATGAATGCGATCACCTGCTCACACATCACCGTAGGGAACGCATCGAGAAAGCTTTCGATGGTGTCCCCCTCTTCGAGATAGTCGAACAGCGCCTGAACGGGCACCCGAGTACCCTTGAATACGGGTGTTCCACTCATGATCTCCGGGTGGCTGTGCCAGGGCGACTCGCCCATCTGCCCCACCCGTTCGCTCACTGCACCACGCGCCGCACCTCGCCCAGGCCGATGGCGGCGCCGCCGCGGCGGGGGTCGCTTGCGCCGGTAACGTAGCCGTTGGGGAGCACGATGATGGTCTGCAGGTCGCCCTGGTAGCCTTCGCGCTCGGCAACGGCGTGGCCCATCTGGCGCAGGCGGGCGACGGTGCTGTCTTCCAGGCCGTGGCGCTCGAAGCGCAGGGTGTCGGGGAGGTGCTGGTGGTGCAGGCGCGGGGCCAGCTCGGCGGTGGCCACGTCCATGTCGAAATCGACGATGTTGCTCACCATCTGCGCGATCGACGTGATGATGGTGGAGCCGCCGGGCGTGCCCGTCACCGCCCGCAGACGGCCGCGCGCGTCCAGGATGATCGTCGGCGTCATCGCCGAGAGCATGCGCTTGCCGGGCGCGATGGCGTTGGCGGCGCCCTGCACCAGGCCGAACTGGTTGGGCACGCCGGGCTTGGCGGTGAAATCGTCCATCTCGTTGTTCATCACGATCCCCGCGCCGGTGATCGTCACGCCGCTGCCGTAGAGCGAGTTGAGCGTGGTGGTCACCGCCACCGCGTTGCCCAGGCCGTCCACGATGGAGTAGTGCGTGGTGTTGGTGCCCTCGGCAGGTGCCGGCCCTAGCCCGGGCGCCACGGCGGACGACAGCGTCGCGCGGTCCATGCGGATGTCGGCGCGGCGGGTGGCGGCGTAGGGCTCCGAGATCATCCGCGCGACCGGCTGCGGGAGGAAGTCGGGGTCGGCCAGGTAGGTGTTGCGGTCGGCGTAGGCGCGGCGCGCGGCCTCGGTGAACAGGTGCACGTAGCGGGGCGACAGGTAGCCGGCTCCCTTCAGGTCGTACCCCTCCAGGATCTTCAGCATCTCGGCCATGGTCACGCCGCCGGACGACGGCGGGGGCATGGAGATGATGGTGTTGCCGCGGTAGGTGAAGCGGATGGGGTCGCGCCAGACGGCGCGGTAGCGGGCCAAGTCTTCGCGGGTGATGATGCCGCCGCCGCGCTGCATCTCGGCCTCGATCAGCTCGGCGGTGCGGCCGCGGTAGAAGCCGTCGGCGCCCTGCTGCTGGATGCGGCGCAGCGTCTCGGCCAGGTCGCTCTGCACCAGCCGGTCGCCCACCAGCAGCATCTTGCCTCCGGGCGCGAAGATGCGCTGGGTCTCGGGATAATGGTTGACGATGTCCTTGTTGCGGCGCAGCGACCCGGCCAGCCGCTCGTGCACCACGATCCCCTCGGCCAGGTTGATGGCGGGCTGCACCAGCTCGGCCCACGGCAGCTTGCCGAAGCGCCGGTGCGCCTCCCACATCCCCGCGACGGAGCCGGGGACGCCGCTCGCCAAGTGTCCCATCAGCGACAGCGAGTCGCTCACGGCGCCCTGCGCGGTGAGGTACATGTCGCGCGTGGCCTTGAGCGGCGCGGCCTCGCGGAAGTCGAGCGAGGCGACCGTGCCATCGGCCATGCGCACCACCATGAACCCGCCGCCGCCGATGTTGCCGGCCTCGGGGTTCACCACGGCCAGCGCGAAGTGCACCGCCACCGCCACGTCCACCGCGTTGCCGTTGCGGCGCATGATCTCGGAGCCCACCTCGCTGGCCACGCGATCCGTGGTCACCACCATCCCCCGCGCGGCGACGGTGGGGCTGATCGACCCGCGCTGCATCTCCCACAGCCGCGGAAAGCGCAGCGTGGTGTCGGGTGGCGCCAGGTCGCCGCGCGTGCCGGCGGGCCGGGGCGTGCTGGAGGCCAGCAGCAGCGGGAGAAGGGGAAGCAGCGCGCGGCGAAGCAGCATCGGCGAGATGTCGGGTTGCGGTGTGTTCTGTCAGGACGATGGAGATAGTGCGCTCCGCCGTCGCCCGGGGCAACCGTCCCGGACGCCTGGTGAGACGATCATCTCTCGATTACCGCAACGGCGGTCGGTTTTTGGCTGGAGGATGACGGAAGGCCCGGGATCGCCCCCGGGCCTTGTCGTCATCCGTCAATCAGCCAGCCGTGCGCGTTCAGAACAAGTCGCTCGAGCCGAAGGTGAACCCGCCGCTGCCGCCGCCCTTGCTCTTACGCTCGGGCTTGGCGCGCGCGAAGGTGCCGGTGTCGGTGCGGGCGATCTTGCGGTGCGCGGCCAGGCCCTCCAGCAGCAGCTCGGCGGCGGCCACGGTCAGCCCCATGTCGTCGGCGTTGAACATGCCGGACTCTTCCAGCGCGTCCACCAGCCCCGGCACGCCCTGCAGCCCCGCGAGGCACGCCTCGGCCGATGCGCCGTCGCTGATCTGCAGCACGCCGCCGTGGTCGAAGTGCTCGATCACGTTGTCGAGGTTGTCGGCGTCCCAGATGCGGTCGAAGATGTCGCGGGCCGACGCGGCGATCAGGTCGCGCGCGATGGCCTCGGCACCCTGCAGCTCGCCCTCGTACTCCAGCTCCATCTTCCCCGTGATGGACGGCAGCGCCGAGTAGACGTCGGCCACGCGCGGCACGATGCGGCCCTCGCCGGCGCTCAGGGCGCGGCGCTCGGCGTTGCTCACCGCCGTCTCCATCACCGAGATGGGCATGCGCTGGCTCACGCCGCTGCGCTTGTCGATGCGCTTGTCGCCGCGCGCCAGGAAGGCGATCCGCTCCACCAGCTCGGCGATGAACGGCGGCACCTCGATCTGCAGCCCGTCGCGCGCCACCCACGCCTCCTGCGCGGTGATCTCCATCCCCTCCTCCGGCGTCTTCGGATAGTGGGTCTGGATCTCGGCGCCGATGCGGTCTTTGAGCGGCGTGATGATCTTGCCGCGGGCCGTGTAGTCCTCGGGATTCGCGCTGAACACCATCATCACGTCCAGCGGCAGGCGCACGGGGAAGCCCTTGATCTGCACGTCGCCCTCCTGGAGGACGTTGAACAGGCCCACCTGCACCTTCCCCGACAGGTCGGGAAGCTCGTTGATGGCGAAGATCCCGCGGTTGGCGCGCGGCATCAGCCCGAAGTTGATGGTGAGCTCGTCGCTCAGCAGGTGCCCGCCGCGCGCTGCGCGGATCGGGTCCATGTCGCCGATCAGGTCGGCCACCGTCACGTCCGGCGTCGCCAGCTTCTCCACGTAGCGGCGCCCGCGGGCGATCCACTCGATGGGCGTGTCGTCGCCGTGCTCCTCCACCTGCAGCTTGCCGAAGCGCGAGATGGGGGCGAACGGGTCGTCGTTCACCTCGCTCCCGGCCAGCGCGGGGATCTCGGGGTCGAGCAATTCCACCAGCTGGCGCAGGATGCGGCTCTTGGCCTGCCCACGCAGCCCCAGGAGGATGAAGTTCTGCCGCGCCAGCACCGCGTTCACGATGGAGGGCACGACGGTGTCCTCGTACCCCACGATGCCGGGGAACAGCGGCTGTCCGCAGCGCAGCCGCGTGATCAGGTTGTCGCGCAGCTCCTGCTTGACGGAACGCGTCTGGTAGCCGCTTTCGCGGAGCTCGCCGAGGGTGGCCGGGCGCTGGGTCATGCGGGTTTCCTTCAGGTTCGGCTTGGGTCGGGCCGCGGGACGCTCCGCGGATCTCAAACGTGCACATGGCCGCGCCACGGCGGTAGTGGCGGGGGACATGCGGCTTTCGGCGGCTTTCTCCGTCCCTACTCCGGCACCACCAGCTCGATCCCCTCCGGGTGCCGCTCCATGTGCGGGAGGATGCGCGGCACCGGCGCGTCCTGCATCCACGCGCGCGCCTGCTCCCACGAGCCGAACTCGGCCAGGCGACGCAGGGTGTGGACCGTGGGGGGAAGCAGCTTCATCTCGCCCGCCTCGAAGCGCGCAACGGCGTCGGCCGGACGCAGCCACGCGGCGTCGGTCATCTCGGCGTCGTGCGCGGTGCACTCGGCGCCCTCCGGCGCGCGCGCGGCGAAGAAGCGCGTGTCGTAGCGGCGCGGTTCGGGGGTGGGCGTGATCCAGTGGGCGATGTAGATCAGCTCGCCGCCGCACAGGCACAGGCCGTTGCCCACCACCACGTCGCGCAGGCTCACCACGTCGTTCAGCAGGGCGCGGCGGGCCACGTCCAGGCTCTGCTTGGCGTTCGCATGGGGCGAGAAGCGGGCATCCACCTCGGCCAGCAGGATCCCGGTCTCCTCGAACGCCTCGCGGATGGCGGCGGCCACGTAGCCCAGCGCCTCGCCCGCGTCCACGATCCCCAGCCGGCGCGCCCATTCGCCCGGCGTGGGGCCGCTCAGCCGCTCCAGCAGGCCGCCGTCGCGGTCGCGCTCGTCCACCACGCCGCCGGGGAACACCCAGGCGCCCGCCGCGAAGCCGCTGCGCTTGTGGCGGCGCAGCAGCAGCGCCTCGGGGCCACCGTCCGTGTCGCGCAGTAGCACCACCGTGGAGGCGGCGCGCGGCTCCACCGGCCTGGCGGCCGGGTCGTCCAGCGTATCCGCGAAGCCAGGGGGGAGCGCTTCGGTAGGGATCACGAAGCGGTTGGGGTCGCTGGTGGCGCGTCGCGCGGCACTGGCCGCCGACTGCGGGCGTGGATCGGTCACGCGTGGCCTTCCAAGGTTTGTTTCGGGATCGGTCTTCAACCTTAGCGCGCCGCGGCGGGGATGGCAATCGGCCGAGCGATCATTTCGGCAGCAAAGATGTTGCGGGGGATCGATCTACGGGGTCAGGCGGCATCTCGGAGCCCCGATCGACATCCGGGGAGGGATGAACACCGGTGGATAGTAGATATCTTTTCCATCCACCCGGGGATCGGGAGATCTCGCTGCGGCGGCAGGGGCCCCCACCCGAAGAAACGCAGACGGTACGGCTGTCCGCGTTTCTTCGACCTCCCCCAAAACCGACTGGGGGAGGTGACGGCAACGGCTGGTCGATGGGGCGAAAGCCTCTCCCACACTCCATATCTTCATCTCCTGCTCATCTCACCCGTTTTCTCAGGCACGGCGCGCGATCTCCGGGTGGCGCACGCCGTTGCGGCGCGACCGAACGGTTGACGGCGGACGGACCGCGTGGCAGGTTGGCGCCCCGTACGGCCCCCAATCCAGACGGAGGTGAAGATTTGGGCACGACGGAAACCATCCGCCGTCCGCGCTTCGGCGCGTTGCGGCGCCCTGCACAAGCCGCGCTGTGCGGCGCGCTGCTGGCCGCATCGGTGCTGCCCGCAGGCTCACAGGAAGGCGTGCGGCACCTGGCCGGCGTTCGGGCAGACAGCGCGCACGCCGCGCGGGGCCGCCCCGAGCGCACCTTCTCGCGCGAGTTCTGGAGCTGGATGCGCGAGGAGGCCCGGCGCTTCCGCGAGCTGAACGGCGGCCCGTTCGTGTTCGCGCTGCGCTACCGCATCAGCAGCGACCTGGCCCGCGAGATCCACCAGGCGGCGCAGGACGAGGGGATCGACCCCGACCTGGCGTTCCGGCTGGTGCGCGTGGAAAGCGCGTTCAACCCACGGGCGCGCAGCCCCGTGGGCGCGCTGGGGCTCACGCAGCTCATGCCCAGCACCGCGCGCTGGATCGACCGCACCCTCACGCACGAGGGGATCCTGGTGCCGCGGACCAACCTGCGCGTGGGCTTCCGCTACCTGCACGGGCTGATCGACAAGTACGACGGCGACCTGCAGCTGGCCCTGCTCGCCTACAACCGCGGCGACGGCGCCGTGGACCGCGACCTGCGCCGCGGCCGCAACCCCGAGAACGGCTACTCGCGCCGCGTGCTGGGCGTGGGCTACGAGCGCTACAGCGGGCGCGGCGTGATCGCACAGCGGTAGAGCCGGAGCTTCGGGACCGTTGCGGATCTCTCCGCAACCCAAGGACACGAGAGCGGCGCCCCTGGATCATTCGGGGGCGCCGCTCCGTGCTTCCGAAATCGTGGCCCCGCAGCGGCATGCGGCAGGATTTCTCGAACCACGTGTTCATGCCGTAACCGCCTCGGCCATCGAGTGGATTCCCGCAGACCACTGCATCGCATCGTGATCGAGGCCCGATTCGTCGGCCGCTTGGGATGACTCGCCCCGCACGTCGATCTGGCCGGTGACGGCGGCGGTGATGAGGGCGGTGCGGTATTCCTTCAGCCGCTCGATCACGATCTCGATCTTCTCGCGCGCCTGGTCGATGCGTCGCGTACGGCAGGTGAGGCACGCCGCGATCGCCCGCTGCTCGTCCAGCGGCGGCACGGCGATCCGCAGGTTGCGGATTGCGGCCTGGCTGATGTTCTGCATCGAGCTGCTGGTGCCCGTGGCCTGCCGCTCCATCTGCACGCGGGCGAGGCGCGACCGCAGGACGTGCAGCAGCATGGCCGGGAGCAGCCGCTCCTCGCGCAGGTGCAGGCGGTACAGCTTGTCGCACAGCAGCAGCCGCGGTCGCACCCGTCCCACCAGCGCCGCGCTCCCCAGCAGGCCCAAGGTGTTGGCGCGGCTCACCAGCAGGTCGCCCCGGCGGATCTCGTACTGCTCGCGCGGCGCGTCGCCCGCGGGGAGCGCCTTGTTCTCGCGCGGGTCGAACTCGGGCCCGTTCACCGCGCCCACCTTCAGCACCCCCCACTCACCCTCTCCGGCGGGGATGCGGTCGCACAGCGGCGACCATCCCTGCTCGATTCCCCGCAGCGAGAAGCGCAGGCGCTCCACCGCCCAGTGCGCCGGGACCTCGCCGAGCTCGTCGGTGCCCGTCCTCGCCTGCTCCTCGTCCGCACTAGCCTCGTCGCGCGCGAGGCGGCCGGTCACGGTCCGCGAGACCAGGGAATCGCGCAGCTCGCCGAGCCGGGCGTGCAGCGCCAGGTGACGCGCGATCATCCGGTCGAGCGCCGCGACCCGCGCGTCGAGGAAGGCGGCGATCGCCCGCTGCTCGTCCATCGGGGGCAGCGGGGTGGGAAAGTCACGGCAGAAGTCGGCCGGCACGCGCCGCTGCCCGCCCGCGCCGCGCATGTGCCCCGCGCCCGGCTGGCGAAAGGCATGTGAAAGGGTGAGATGGAAGAGGTAGCCGGGGTCGAGCAGCGGCCCGGCACGCAGCACGTGCAGCTCGGTGGTGCCGAACGCGGCGCCGTTCGCCAGCTCGCGGGCCAGCGCCCCCTTGCCGTTCTCGAAGCTCGGGGTGATGCGCGCCACCAGCACGTCGCCGTCCTGGAACGGCGTGTACCCATCCGCCTCGAACGCGGGACGCGTGGTCTCCAGCCGCAGGCCGCCGTACTCGCCGACCGCGTTCATCGGCACGAACGACACCTCGCTCCCCGGCGACACCTCGCGCAGCCGCCCGCCGCGCGGGTTCACCTCCAGCAGGAACCGCGCGCGCCTCACCTGCCAGTGCTCGGGCACGCACCCCAGCCACTCCACCCCACTGGGCCTGTAGCGCAGGTACCGGCACCCGCTCACCCCGTCACCTCCTCCAGCAGCGCCGCGATCTCGCCGTGCAGCTCGCGCAGCTCGGCCTCGATCACCCCCAGCGCGCGCGGGGCCTCGTAGCGGTGGAAGAAGCGGTGGAAGGGAATCTCGCAGCCCACCTGCGTCTTCTCCGCATCGATCCACGCGTCGGGCAGGTGCGGCAGCACCTCGCGCTGGATGTATTCCTCCACGTCTTCCGACAACGGCACGTTCTCCACGTCGCGCAGCTCGGGGTCGGGCTCGGGGCGGCCACCGGCGCCCGCGCACGGCTCCGCCCCGGGGTCGCGCTCGCCCAGCGCGGCGGCTACGGTCTTCCGCTCGGCCGCGGTGAGGCGCATGTCCCGCGCGCGCTCCACCGCCCGCAGCTCGGCCACGAACGCTTCGCGGCTCAGGAACCGCGTTTCCCCCCACCGTTTGGCGAAGGCGGCGAGCAGCGCGCGGATCTCGTCTTGGCGGCGCTCGCCCGCCGCCGACCCGCTCTTCCCCGCGCCCAGGGCCAGGGCGCGAAACGCCGGCTGCTCCTCCAGCCTCGCGATGCGGCCCGGCGTGGCGCGGAACCCCAGCCGCAGCGGGCGCTCCACCGTGATCCTGCGGTAGCGCAGCTCGTCGTTGCGCACCACGCGGCTCACCACCCGCGTCCGCCACTCGCCGTCGATCTCGCCGGTCCACGTCTCGCCATCGAGGAACGCCCGGTGGATCCGCGAGATCTCGGCGATCTGGTCGACGCGCTCCCCACGGCCGGCGATCCGGTTGCGCTTGTTGCCCAGGCTCCTGGACATCTTCACGAAGAACCCGCGCGCGTCGATCAGTTGCACGTGCCCCGCCCGCGCCGAATCCTTTCGGTTGGTGAGCACCCACACGTAGGTGGAGATCCCGGTGTTGTAGAAGAGCTGGTCGGGGAGCGCGACCACGGCCTCGAGCCAGTCGCTGCGCACGATCCAGTCGCGGATGGCGCTCTCGCCGCTTCCCGCCTCGCCCGCGAACAGCGGAGAGGCGTTGAAGATGATGGCGATACGGCTCCCGCCCTGCTCCACCGGGCGCATCTTGTGGAGCATCTGCTGGAGGAAGAGGAGCGAGCCGTCGTTGATGCGCGGCAGCCCCGCGCCGAACGGCCCCTCCCATCCCCGCTCGCGGTGCTCCCGCTCGATGAACTCCTTGATCTGCTTCCACTCCACCCCGAACGGCGGGTTGGCCAGCATGTAGTGGAAGCGCATGCCGCCGAACGCGTCGTGCGTGAACGAGTTGCCCAGGTGGATGTTCTCGGCGTTCTCGCCCTTGATCAGCATGTCGCTGCGGCACACCGCCCACGACTCGTCGTTCAGGTCCTGCCCGAACAGCCGGGGCGTGGCATTGGGGTCGAGCTCGGCGATGCGCGTCTCGGCGCCGCTCAGCATGCCGCCGGTGCCGCAGGCAGGGTCGTACACCAGGATCTCGCCCTGGCTGCTCCAGCGCTCGCGGTCGGGCTGCAGCAGCAGGTCCACCATCAGGTGGATCACCTCGCGCGGGGTGAAGTGCTCGCCCGCCTCCTCGTTCGACTGCTCGGCGCCCACGCGGATCAGCTCCTCGAACAGGTAGCCCATCTGCTCGTTGTCCACCCGCAGCGGCGACAGGTCGACGTGGTGGGCGAAGCTTCGCACCACCTGCCGCAGCAGCCCCTTCCCTGCCAGCCGCGACACCTGCTGCGCGAACGAGAAGCGCTCCATGATCTCGCGCACGTTGGCCGAGAACCCGGCCACGTACGCATCCAGGTTCCGCGACAGGTCGCCCGGCGCGTCGGGCAGCTCCTCGAAGGTGTACGGAGACAGGTTGTAGAAGGGCCGCCCGGCGACGGCGGCCAGTTCGCGCTCCACGACGTCGGCGGGCTCTCCACGCAGCTCAGCCGCGCGCGCCAGCACCTGCGGCCGGGTGTCGGCCAGCAGCGAGTCGAAGCGGCGCAGCACGGTGAACGGCAGGATCACCTTGCGGTATTCGCTGCGCTTGTACGGCCCGCGCAGCAGGTCGCAGATGCTCCAGATGAAGCCGGCCAGCTGCCGGTGGATCTCTACCGTCATGGGGCGTGGCTGCAGGCGATGCGGACGCAGCGCGGCCGGAGGACGACCCGCGTGCGGTCTGGACTAAGGACAAAGCGGACGTAATGGTAAACATAGTATACGAGGCGCCGGAGATGAACACCCTTGCGGCGAAATGCGTCATGGGGAGAACGATGTGTCTGACCCGTGGCGTCCGGGGCCCGCCCCGCACTGGGCACTGGGCACTGGGCACTGGGCACTCCCGCCCGGACGCAATTCGGGGGAGACGGCGCCGCCGTCTCCCCCGAATCCCTCCCGCGTCGTGCCGGCCGGTCAGTAGATGTAGACCGCGGTGCCGGTGGGAACATTGTTGTACATCCACAGGATGTCGTCGCGGAGCATGCGCAGGCAGCCGTGGCTGGCCGCGTCGCCCACCGAGCTCTCGTTGTCGGTGCCGTGGAAGTAGTAGCCGTCGTACATCTCCAGCTTGGCCACGCCCAGCGTGCCCCGGTACTGGCGCTGCGGGCTTCCCCACGGCGGGATGATCACGTTGTTGCCGCGCACGGGGATCTGCCCCGCCGGGTACCCGGCCAGCGCGTTGGGCGAGGCGTCGCTCATGTCGATCACGCCCATCCCGTGCTTGCGGGCGAAGGTGATGTAGTGCCAGTTGGGCGGAACCCAGACGGGGTCCAGCTCCTTGGCCGTGATCGCCATCTTCCCCCGCGGCGTCTGGAAGCGCTTGGTCACGCCGTCGATCACCACCGTCTGCCCCGAGCCCACGGCCACCGGCGCGCGGAAGAGCGTGTCGGCGCCCTTGATGAAGAGCACGCGCCGCTCGGCCAGCGACACCACCAGGTACGGCTTGTTCGCGGGAACGAGCTGGTTCTCCTTCTCGGCCAGCGCGCGCTCGCGCTGGGCCACCGCCTGGGTGCGCGCGGCCTCCTGCTCGCGCAGGAAGGCCAGCGAGCGCTGGTCGCGGCTGTACACCATCTCGGCCACGCGCCGCTCCAGCCGCGCGTTGACCGCCCAGGCGCTGGTGGCCGCGAACAGCCCCGCCGCCAGCAGCATGCACAGCACCAGCGCCACCACGGCCCCCCGGTGGTCGTGCGCGATGCGCCGCATCCGCCCGGGAGGGGTGTAGTTGCGCCGGTCTTCGATCCCGGTCCGCGTGATCCTGGCCATCAGCTCACTCCTTCGGTTACGCAAACGCTTCGGGCAGACTTCAGTAGATGTACACCGGCGTGTCCTTGTCCACCGCGTCGAAGATCGACGCCAGGTCGCGCGCCTGGGCCATGAACCCCGCGGGGATCACCGCGTCCTTGAGCGGCCCGGCCTGCGGCTGGCTGTAGATCCGCGTGCCGTCGTCCAGCGTGATCAGGTAGGCGCCCATCCCGCCGGCCACCCGCCGCTCGCTCTCGGGCGGCACCGGCTGGCCCCGGCTCACGTACACCCAGTCGGGGATGGTGACGGTGGGGTTCTGCTCGCGCTGGGCGATGTGGCGCTCGCCCACCCCCTGCACGAAGCGCCAGCTCCGGCCGTCGGGCGCGCGGACGATGGAGTCGCGCCCCATTGCCAGCTTCGCCCGCCGCAGCGTGGCACGGCCCTGCCGCAGCTCCAGCGTGCTGTCCTTGAGGACGATGGCCAGGTGCCGCTTGTTGGTCTGCAGCGACTTGATGCGCAGGTCGCGCTGCAGCACGGCGATGGCCAGCTGCGTGCGCTGCTTCTGGTGCTGCAGCAGCTCGTCGCGGGTGCGGCGCTGCTCGGCCGTCATCCGCTGGGCGATCTGCGCGGCCTCCTGGTTGTAGCGCGGGATGCGGTAGGCCACCCCCGCCGCCGCGGCCACCAGCAGCGCGATCACCGCCACGCTCCCCCAGAAGAAGACCGGGTGCTCGCGCCGGAAGCCCTCCCGCCGGGGTGCCGAATCGTCCGTCGCCATTATCCGAAGTCGTTCAGCGGTTGCAGTTGGGTTGCAGACACGGGCGCAGGTGCAAGACGCGTTCCGTCTCGCTGCCCGCCTATGTGTGTGCCACGGGGCGATTTAGCCACGTCTGGCGCAGGCATTGGCCTCCCGGCATCTTCCAGAACACACGGTGGATCGCGTGACCCCGTGCACCACGAACCGATCACGAGGCGGCGATGGCGCGGACGTTCTGGCGGCTGGGGTGCATCTTCGCGTTTCTGGGCGTGGCGGCGGGGGCCTTCGGCGCGCACGCGCTGCGGGCGCGCGTTCCGGCCAACCTGCTGGCGGTGTTCGAGACCGCGGCGCGCTACCAGCTGTACCACGCGCTCGCTCTGCTGGCGGTGGCGCTGCTGGCGGCGCGGGCGCCGTCGGGCGCGGCGCGGGCGGCGGGATGGCTGTTCACGGCGGGGATCGTGGTGTTCTCGGGGAGCCTGTACGCGCTGGCGCTCAGCGGCGTGCGCGTGCTGGGCGCCATCACACCCATCGGCGGGGTGTGCTTCCTGGCGGGGTGGGTGGCGCTGGCCGTGGCGGGCGGCGAGGTGGCGAAGGACGGCCGGGCGTCGTAGGGGGGAGAGGCCGGCCGGACGGTGGTCCGGACGGGTGGGCGGTCGGCCCGGCAGCCGAAAGGCGAATGGAATTCGCGGCAACAACGGCCCGAAGTCCGCTTCGCGGACTCCCGCGCGGAGATCGGTGCGCGGCGCAAGAATCGGTGAAGACCGCGGGTTCACGTCGGCAGATCCACCGTTACGCCCCTGACCACATTGATCAAGCCCCCACCGTCCCTGTCCACGCCGGGGGACGCGTCTCGTCCGCGCGGGTGAACGCACGGCGCGGGAACACGTGCTTTGCATCATCGTAAGTAATTGATAAAAAATGAGATGGCCGGGTGGCGGCAGGGGCGTGCCGATTGCTCCACCACCCGGCAGATCTGCGTTTGCCCCACTTCGTCTCCTTGAAGGACACCATGAGACGCCTGGCTTCTCTCCTGTTGCCGGTGCTCGCGCTGTCGGCGTGCGTCGGCCCCGCCTACGGCCCGCGCGCCGGCGGGCGCTACGACCAGCGCGCCAGTGAGCGCTGGTACGACCGCGACGACCTGCCGCTGGCCGCCCGCATCACCGACCGCGGCGGCTCCGACTTCTCGGTCGACCTCAACCGGCCGGCCTACGTGGCCGTGTTCGAGATCCTGCCGGGGCAGGGGGTGGGGCTGCTGTACCCCCGCTACGAGCGCGAGGACGCGTACTTCCCCGCCGGCCTGTCGTCGCTCGACCTGCGCCACGCCGCGCGCGACTACAACTGGTACAGCGGCTCGATGAGCGCCGCGCGCTACTCGCGCTCGGAGCCGCGGTCGTACTTCCTGGTGGCCAGCAAGCGTCCGCTGCGCATCAGCCGCTTCCAGCGCGGCGGCGGCGGCGCGCTGCGCAGCGTGCTGGGCCTCAGCGCCTACGGCGCGGTCGACCAGCAGGCGGTGATGAACGACCTGGTGGGCGCCATCGTTCCCGACCAGCCGGCCGAAGACTGGACCACCGACGTCTTCACGGTGTGGCCCAGCCGCGGCAACCACTACTACTACGCCGAATATCCCCGGCAGTACGTGCAGGTGTACTGCGGCGACGGCACCTACGACATCGTTCCGGTGGAGCTGTCGCGCTTCGCCTGCGGCCGCTTCCGCGGCGGCATCGTGAACCAGGGCGGCTACGGCGGGGGCTACTACGGCGGGGGCAACAGCAACGGCGGCAACGTGCCTCCGCCCCGCGGCCGCGACACCACGCACGTGACCACCCCCGGCCGGCGTCGCCCCGAGCCGCTGACCGGCGCCGGCGAGACGGGCGGCGCCTCGCCCACGCGCCGCCCGCGCCCGGTGGGCCGCCCCGAGACCGAAACCCCCGGCACCCCGCGCGGCGGCGGCGGCGAGCCGCGCGTGGCCCCCGTCGAAGGCCCGCGCCGCGAGCCCCGCGCCGCGCCGCGCGAAGAGCCCAGGCCCGAGCCGCAGGCGGAGCCGCAGCCCCAGGCGCCGCGCGTGGAGCCGCGCGCCGAGCCGCGCCGCGAGGTACCGCGCCGCGAAACGCCGGTGGAGCGCAGCGAGCCGCAGGAGCGTCCGCGCGCCGAGCCGCTGTACCAGGCGCCGCGAGCCGAGCCGGTTGCGCCCCCGCGCGAGGCGCCGCGTTCCGAGCCCGTCTACACGGCGCCGCCGCGGGCAGAGACCCCGCGCGCCGAGCCGGTGCACACCGCACCACCGCCGCGCAGCGAGCCCGTGCACAGCGCGCCCCCGCAGCGGAGCGAGCCGGTGTACAGCGCCCCGTCTCCGCCGCCGTCGCCGCCACCCGCCCCGCCCTCGGAGCCCGCACCGCGCCGCGTGTCGTCGCCCGTGGAACCGGCCGGCCAGCGCTGAAGCGGAAATCCCGAAGCACCGAGCCGCACCCGCCCGAGCACCGGCGGGTGCGGCTCATTTTCTCTCCGGCGGTTTACAGAGTGGCCGTCGCGCGAGCGGAATCGTGGCGGCGCATGAGCAGTTTCTCAATGGAATCCCCAGCAGGCCGAACGAGATGTCGTTGAAGGTGATCGAAGAGCAGGTGGTGGGCTGCCGCCTGTGCCCGCGGCTGGTGGAGTGGCGCGAGCAGGTGGGTCGCGACAAGCGGAAATCGTATCGCGAGTGGGACTACTGGGCCCGCCCGGTGCCCGGCTTCGGCGACCCCGCGGCGCGGCTGCTGATATTGGGGCTCGCCCCGGCGGCGCACGGCGCCAACCGCACCGGCCGCGTGTTCACCGGCGACCGCAGCGGCGACTGGCTGTTCGCCGCGCTGCACCGCGCCGGCTTCGCCAGCCAGCCCACCTCCACGCACATGGACGACGGGCTGGCGCTCACCGACGTATGGGTGACCGCCAGCGTGAAGTGCGCGCCGCCCGACAACAAGCCGCTCCCGCCCGAGCGCGACGCCTGCTTTCCGTTCGCCGTGGCCGAGCTGGCCGCGCTCCCCGAGCTGCGCGCCATGGTGTGCCTGGGCAAGTTCGCGTGGGACAACGCGCTGCGCCTGCTGCGCCAGGCCGGCTACGCGGTCCCCGCGCCGGCACCCGTTTTCGGCCACTGCGCCCAGGCGCGCATCGGCGGGCTCACGCTGATCGGCTCGTACCACCCCAGCCAGCAGAACACCTTCACCGGCCGCCTCACCGAGCCCATGCTCGACGCGGTGTTCGCCGCCGCGCGCCAGGCGATCGAAGCCGCACCCGCGCCCCGCGCCGGCTGAGCGCGGGCCCTCGTCCGAAGGACAGGCGAGGGATCCGCCCGCTTCGCTCGCGGCTGATCGCCCGGGCCCTTCGTCTACCTGTGCGATCCACGCGTGGAGCCGGGTGCCTGTCGCCGCCGCGCCGCTTCCTTGCCAGGCCTTGATCCGGTGCCGCGCCGCGTTTACAGTTTGCCATAGAGAGAAGCACCTACCGCTCCCCTCCGGCCCGGGCGCGCGATTCCGCGGCGCCCATCCCATCCTCCCTCCTCCTGGGAACCAATCATGACGACAACCGAAACCGAAGGCCTCTCGGGCGTACAGGTTTCTCCGGTGCAGACGCTGCCGGGCACGGTGCGCGCGGCCACGCCGGGCGTGAAGGGCTTCGACATCAACCGCGTGGTGACGCCGCAGATCGCGCAGTCGTTCGTGGCGGCCGGCTACAAGTACTGCATCCGCTACGTGGGCCGGCTGCAGATGGCCAGCAACGACCTGACCACCAAGGAAGCGCTCACCATCCTGGACGCCGGGCTGGCGCTGATGATCGTGCAGCACTTCAAGGGCGAGGGGTGGCAGCCCGACGGCCCCACCGGCAGCCAGTACGGCACCAACGCGGGGCGCTTCTCCAAGGAGATCGGCGTGCCGGCGGGCGTGACCGTGTGGTGCGACCTGGAGGGCGTGGCCGCGGGCACGCCCACGCAGAACGTGATCGACTTCTGCAACAACTGGTTCGACCAGGTGCAGGCGGCGGGGTACGTGCCCGGCCTGTACGTGGGCAACTCGGCCGGGCTCAGCGCCAACCAGCTCTTCCAGAAGCTGCGCTTCCAGCACTACTGGCGCGCCTACAACCTGAACGACGACGAGGTGCCCGCCACGCGCGGCGTGCAGCTTCGCCAGAAGACGGGCAAGGGCACCGTGGGCGGCGTGACCACCGGCGAGTACGACGACGACTTCACCCAGACCGACGCGCTGGGCGGAAACGCCGTCTGGCTCGCGCCCGCCGGCAGCTGACGCCGGATCCGCCTCACGCGGCAGATGCGGGTGCCGCCGGAATCCGCCGGCGGCGCCCTTCCACGATCTCCATCACGAGAGACCCATGAAGCACCGTTTGAACGTCGAAACGCTGGCCGTGCAGTCGTTCGCGACCCGCGCATTCCTGGACGACGAGGCGTACAACCCCGCCGAATCGAAGACGCAGTGCATCAGCGAGCTTTCCGCCTGCGGCATCTGCCCCGAGACGGGCATCGGCCTGGCGTAGAGCGGCCGGCGCGGACCCACGATGCAGGTCGCGGCGGGCGCCCCCAGCGCGGGGCGTCCGCCGTTTGCGTTTGCGCTGGCCCGAATCGCGCCTGAGCAGCCGGCCACGCGAAGCCGGCGTGGATGCGAGATGCAGGCTGGTAGGGTCGGAGGACGGGAGGACGGGATCGGCGGACGGAAGGATGTGGCGGGTGTCCGCTGACGAGAACTTCGACGGGAGGATGATGGGATGGGGGAGATGGACGGGCGGGTGTGCGTGGTGACGGGTGCCAGCGGCGGGATGGGGCGGGCGGCGGCGGTGGAGCTGGCGCGGCGGGGCGCCACGGTGGCGCTGGTGGTGCGCAGCCGCGAGCGCGGCCAGGCCGTGATCGACGAGATCGCGCGAAAGACCGGCCGCCGCGACGCACGGCTGGTGCTGGCCGACCTATCGCGCCAGGCCGACGTGCGCCGCGCGGCGGGCGAGATCCTGGCCGCGTATCCGCGCGTGCACGTGCTGCTGAACAACGCCGCCATCTACACCCGCAAGCGCACGCTGACGGACGACGGCATCGAGATGCAGTGGGCGGTGAGCCACCTCGCGCCGTTCCTGCTCACGAGCCTGCTGCTGCCGCGGCTCACGGAGAGCGCGCCGGCGCGCGTGGTGACGGTGAGCTCCGGGGCGCACAAGGCCGGCGACCTTCGCTGGGACGATCTGGAGATGCGGGAGCGGCGATACCGCGGGTTCCGGCAGTACGCCAACACCAAGCTGGCCAACGTCCTCTTCACCCGCGAGCTGGCGCGGCGCACGGCGGGCACGGGCGTGACCGCCAACGCGCTGCACCCCGGCGTGGTGGCCACCGACCTGCTGATGAACGGCTTCCCGCCGCTCCGCCTGGTCCGCCGGTGGATGAAGACCCCCGAGCAGGGCGCCGCCACCGCCGTCTACCTCGCCACATCGCCCCAGGTCGCCACGGTCACGGGCGCCTACTTCGTGGACGAGCGCCCCGTGCCCCCGTCCTCCGCAGCGACCGACGACGAAGCCGCCCGCCGGCTGTGGGAGCTCAGCGAGCGGGCGGTGGGGATCCCACGCGGGAGTGGGGCGAGCTAACGTTTCGGAACGTACTGCACGCCCGGAAGACCCTCGAAGTCGGCGTCCTGAGTCCAGAGGATGGCGCCGTAAGCCACGGCTGTGGCGAAGATGATGCTATCGGCCAGCGGCAGCTTGCGCTCGACGCCGATCTTGCCGGCGTTCGCCGCGTGACTGAAGTCGAGATCCACGATTCGTCCGCGGCGCCTCTGGTGATGCGTCCTTGTGCGACTGCTCTGCTGCCAGCAACTCGCCGACGGCTGAGAGCGCTTGAGGGAGAATGTCGATGAGTTCAGGCATGCCTCTCCAAAGTTTATTATCTATGCTGTAAGGATATATAATCCATCTCTACCTGGTCTACACCAGCACCACGCCCGGATGCCCTACGCCGCCGTCGCCCCGCCGCAGCTGGAGCCGGCGCCGGCGGTGCAGCCGAAGCAGTGGGGGCCCAGCACGATCTCGCGGTTGGCCAGCGCGGCCAGGTCGAAGTCGAAGACCGTGCGGGGGGCGCCGGGGTGCACCGGCAGCTCCAGCATCTGGTTGAAGTCGCAGTCGTAGAGCGTGCCGTCCCACCCCACCGACAGGGTGTTGCGGCACATCACGCCCGCGGCGGCGGCGGGGTTGAAGGCGGCCGCCAGCCGCTCCAGGTACTCGTCCACCTGCCCCGTCTCGCTCAGGAACTCGAGGAAGCGCGAGATGGGCATGTTGGTGATGGTGTAGAGCGAGTTGAACTCCACGCCGAAGGTGCGCAGCATCTGCCGCTTCCAATCGGCTTCCAGCGCCTTCTGGTTGCCGGGGAGGAAGGTGCCTACGGGGTTGGTGACCAGGTCCAGCACCAGCCCCGTTCCCGGCTTGCCGTAGCCCAAGGCGTTCAGCCGCTGCAGCGCCGTGATCGACTCGTCGAACACGCCGTCGCCGCGCTGGGTGTCGGTGCCCTTCTGGCGGTAGTGCGGGAGGCTGGCGATCACGTGCACGCCGTGCTCGGCGAAGAACTCGGGGAGATAGGCGTAGTTGGGGAGCAGGGTGATGGTCAGGTTGCAGCGGTCGATCACCTCGCTCCCCGCCGCCCGCGCGCGAACCACGATCTCGCGCCAGCGCTTGTGCAGCTCGGGGGCGCCGCCGGTGATGTCCACCGTGGCGAACCGGGCGGTGTCGATGAGCTCGAGGCAGCGGTCGAGCACCGCGTCGGGCATCATCTCGGTGCGGTCGGGGCCGGCGTCCACGTGGCAGTGGCGGCAGGTCTGGTTGCACTTGCGGCCCACGTTGATCTGGAAGATGTCGATCCCCGTAGCCCGCAGCGGATACAGCCCCGCCCCCTCCAGCGCATCCTCGAAGCTCTGCCCCAGCGGCACGCGCGCGAGCGCCCCCCGCTGCTCGGCCGCCGCGGAGAGGGGCGAGTGGCGCTTCTGGAGAGTGGGCAGTACCCGGTGCAAGGTGGCGGTCATCACTACTGCAGTGCGAAAGTGCGAAAGTACGAGAGTACGCAGGCCCGACGGTGTTGGGGACCTTCGCGAGTCGGTCACAAAGCGGGCAGCCAGCACCGCTGGTCGGCCGGCACCGCTGGGGGGCGAATGAATTCGCGGCAACAACGGCACAAAGTCCGCCTTCGCGGACTGCAGGGCCGCCCCCGGTGCGCCGAGTTGACTTCCTCTCGGCGGAGAAGCCTCAGTCCGCCGGTTGAAACCGGCGGCTGGACGGCGGAAAGTCCGCGTTCGCGGACTGCAGGGCCGCCCCCGGTGCGCTACCTCCGAGTCGCGCAGACGCCGCGCCCGCAGCCTCGCGCAGTTTGCGAGGCATTCCGTAGTCGTTGCTGCGGCTTCAGCCGCCCGTGCGCGAGCGGCGGCCTGCCGCCTTCCCACTGGGCACTGGGCACTGGGCACTAGGCCCCGCCCTCTTACATCCCCAGCTTCTCGGCGTGGTTCCGCATCTGGATGCCGTGGACGAGCGAGGCGCCGCCACGGATGGCGGCGGCCACGTGCACGGCCTCGGTCATCTGCTCGGTGTCGGCGCCCTTCTTCAGGCAGTCCTGCGCGTAGGCGTCGATGCAGTAGGGGCACTGCACCGCGTGGGCCACCGCCAGCGCGATCAGGCTCTTCTCGCGCTCCGACAGCGCGCCCTCGGCGAACACGGCGCCGTACCAGTCGAAGAACTTCTCCGCCAGGTGCGGCGCGTCCTTGCCGATCTCGCCGAAGCGCGGCAGGTCGTGCGAATCGTAGTAGTGCGTGTGCATCTCGGGCTCTCCAGTTCGTCCCACGGATCGCGGCAGTGCCGCGGCTTTGTCGAAAGCTAAACCACCTCGTCGTGCACACGCCATCCCGCAGTCCCGCATACGGGCGACGGCGGAGACGAACGCGCGGGCTCCTCCGGCCAACGTGAGAGAGCCCGCGACGCCTTCATCCCCCCCATCCAACAGCACTCAGCACTCTACTGTGAATCCGCCACCTTGTCCTTGTAGTTCTCCTTCAGCCGCGCGGTGAACTTGCGGATGCGGTCGGCGTTCTTGCCGATGTCGCTGCCGCCCACGCGGCTCACCGAGCGGATGTCCACGCGCGAGATGCCGGACGCGGGCGTCACGCGGATCACCACGTCGTCCTTGAAGCCGAACCAGGGCGTCTCGTCCACCGCCTCCACGCGGTGCTGGTCGCGCGCGGCCTCGATGTCGGTCCACCCCATGTCGCGCGCGGTGCGCACCACGGCGGCGAAGGCCTCGTCGGGGCGCATGGCCAGCATCACCGGGCGGATGTCGGGGTAGGCCTTTCGCTGCAGCGCGGCGATGCTGTCGCCGCCGTAGAGCGCGGTGTTCAGCTGCGCGCTGTCGCGCAGTGCGCGGCTGGCCACCAGCTCGGGCGGATTGGTCCAGTCGGTGGTGATGTCGTGGATCGGCGGCACCGACCGCGCATGGCGGCGGAAGCTCCACGGGAACCACCACGCGGTGGCGCCCAGCAGCAGCCCCACCGCCGCGATGGCCAGCGTCGCCCGCCCGGCCCGCCGCCGCGCCACCAGCATCGCCGCGATCGCCAGCACGATGGCCAGCACGCCCAGGTACGCGCCGTACTTGAGCACCGTGCGCAGCCCGTCCATCCACGTCCACAGCCCCATCCTGGAGCCGGGGCCGGCGCCGCCCACCAGCAGCAGCCCCAGCACCCCCGCCGCCAGCGCGGCGATGGCCAGCGGGCGCCCGGGCCCGGGGCCAGGGCGTTCCATGGGAATCGGTTCGTTCATGCGGCGGTTCCGGTTGGGCGTTGTTTGCGGATCTTCTTCCAGGCGATGGGTACCAGCGACAGGAGGCCCAGCAGCGCGAGCGCCAGCAGCGTCTCGCGGTCGAACAGATCGCGGCCGGACTCGAGCGTGGCCAGCCGCCGCCCCAGGTTGCAAAACACGAAGCTGCCGGGGATGATGCCGATGAAGGTGGCGGCCACGAAGGTGCGCGGCTTCACGGGCGTGAACGCCGGCACCAGGTTCACCAGCCAGAACGGGAACAGCGGCACCAGCCGCAGGAAGAGGAGGTAGCCGAACGCGTCCTCCTCGAACCCGCGCGACAGCCGCTGCAGCCGCGGGCCCATCTTCCGCCGCGCCGCATCGGCGAACAGGTAGCGCGCGGCCAGGAACGCCAGCGTGCTGCCGATGGTGGCCGCCACCACCACCACCGCCATCCCCACCCAGCGCCCCAGCAGGAACCCCGCGGCCAGCGACAGCAGCACCCCCTCGGGCAGGCTGAGCGCGGTCAGGATGATGTACCCCACCGCCACGGCCACCACCATCAGCGCATAGTGCTGTTCGGTGTAGCTCAACAGCCGCGCGCGGTTGGCCTTGAGCGTGGCGAAGTCGAGCCAGCGGTGCCCGCCCAGCGCGAAGAACGCGACCACCCCCCCGACGAAGACCACGGCGATCGCCACCTTCTTCCAGTTCCACCCCCGCCCGCCCCCACCGTCCGCTGCACTGTCCGTCGCGCTGTCCTTCGAAGATGCCGACGGCAACGCCGACGACGAATCCTTCGAGGCGAGGGATGCGTCCGCCGGCGAGACCTCGTCGTTCCCGGCCGGCACCGGTGCGCCGCTCACGCGGGCGTACGCTGGCCGACGGCGCGGAAACGCACCACGCCGGGGACCGCGGGCGCCTCGGCCGGAGGGATGGCGGGGGTGTCGCCGCCGTCGCGGCCGCCGCCCTGCGCGATCATGTCGGCGCGCAGCAGGTCGAACATCTTGCCCCCCAGGTTGCTCAGCTCCTTCACGCTCGCCGCCACGCTCTCCAGGCTGGCGAGCTGCTCCTCGGTCGCCGCCGCCGTCTCCTCGGCGGCGGCGGCGTTCTGCTCGCTGATGTCGGTGGCGCGGCTGACGGCTTCGGAGATGGTCTCGTTCTGCTCCTGCGCGCCGGCGGTGAGCGAGGCCACCTCTGCGATCTCGGCGCGGAGCCGCGCCACCTGGGTGATGCTCTCGCGCAGCGCCCCGGCGGCTCGGTCGGCACCCTCGGCGCCTTCCACCATGTCGGCGCGGGTGCCGGTCACGTCGTCGGTCACGCGGCCGATCTGCCCCAGCACCTGCGCCACCAGCACGCCGATGCGCTCGGCGCTGGCGGCGCTGGTCTCGGCCAGCTTGCGCACCTCGTCGGCCACCACCGCGAAGCCGCGGCCGTGCTCGCCGGCGCGCGCGGCCTCGATGGCGGCGTTCAGCGCCAGCAGGTTGGTCTGCTCGGCCACCTCGCGGATGGCGTCGCTGATGGAGCCGATCTCGCCGCCGCGCTCGCGCAGCGACACCACCTCACCCGCCACGGCCGAGAGGCGCCGGGCGCCGTCTTTCACCCGCTCCACCAGCATCTCCACGTCGGCCCCGGCGGCCTCGCTGCGCTCCAGCGTCTCGCCGCCGAAGCGGTCGGCGCTGGAGAGGCGCGTGGCGATCTCCTTGCTGGCCGCCCGCAGCCCCGCGATGGCGCCCGCGATGCGGCGGAAGTCCTCGGTCTGCCGCGTGGAGCCGATCGACACCTCCTGCACGGCGCTGGTCACGCTCTCGCCGGTGAGCCGCAGCTCGGCGGCCACCATGTCCACCTCGCGGGCCAGCGCGGTGAGCTCCTCGGCGGCCACGCGCACGCGGTCGTCCACGCGGCGCAGGTGCAGCGCCAGGGCGAGCTGCGGCTCCACCATGCCCAGGTAGCTCGCGTGCCCCTCCTCGAACGGCTCGCCGTAGCCGCGCTCCATCCACAGCGCCGCCTCCACCGCGCCCTGGTAGCGCAGCGGGTAGACCAGGGTCGACGGCGGCGTCTCCGCCTCGCTGCCGCGCAGCACGCGCTCGATCTGCCTGGTATCCCCCGCCCCCGCGTCGCCACCCATCTGCACGGCGATCCCTGCGTCGTCCAGCGCCCACAGCGAGGCGGCGACGAGGTCGAAGTCCTGGTGCAGCGCCTCGGTGGCGCGGCGGGCCACCTCGTCCACGTTGCCCGAGCGCAGCAGCTCCAGCGACACCTCCTGCGCGCGCGACCGCAGCCGCCCCTCGTCGAACAGGTTGTAGCGCACGATGGCGTAGGCGAAGCCGATGGGCAGGAGCACCCAGAACGCCGCGTCCAGGGTGAGCCCGGGGAGCACCTGCGCGGTCAGCCCCTCGTGCAGCCCCGGCACGTTGCGCAGCCACCCCGGCCCCAGCGCCACCGCGACCGACGCCGCCGCCCAGCCCAGCTGCTTGCGAACGCGCGGCACGCGGCTGCGAGCGAGCCCGGCCGCGAGCAGCGCCAGCGACCCCCAGAAGGCGATCACGTCCACCCCGTGCTTGCGCACCCCCACGTCCAGCGCGCGCGCGACCGGCTCGGCGCCGGTGAACGCCGCGGCGATGCTGGCCAGGGCGAGGACGAGCGCCACGCCGTAGACGGCGGCGAACGACCTGAGCCAGCGGTCGACCGCGCGCGGGAAGGCCAGCGCCGCGGCGAAGTGGAGGAGGGAGACGCCGTTGAGGAAGGCGCCCAGCGCGTAGACGGCGTACCACGCCTCGGGCTGCGGCCCGGCGGCGTTCCAGCGCGCCACGCCGGGGAGCAGCAGCCCCCAGCTCGCCGCGTGGATCAGGAAGGCGGGGCCCGCCGCCACGTGCTCCGACCGCTGGAACGCGGCCCATCCCACCATCAGGTACACGTAGGCGATGGCCGAATAGGCCAGCACCGACAGCGCGCCCTCGCCGCCCGTGTCGAACAGCGCCAGGATGGTGGAGACGACCAGGGCGAGCAGGGAGAAGGCGGCCAGCGCCCTTGCGGCGGCCCGGAAGAACGGCTTCATTCGCGGCTCCGGTTCCGCCCCGCGCCGTGGATGGGGCATGGCGGGAGCGGGCATTTCCAGCAGGTGAGGCTTGATGCGGCAATGTAGCGCGGCCGGGGTGCTCCGCAAAGCGATCCGATGGACGTACGACCAGCGTTGCCCCGGCGGATCTCGGCCTTTCGACACCCCTCGCCCGGAGCGCGACGGATGAGCAGCCCCAGCAGCGAGCGCCACCACCGCGCGGCCGCCGGCCGCGGCCCCGTCCCCATCGCCGTGGTCACCGTGAGCGACAGCCGCACGGCCGAGACCGACACCAACGGCGCCTGGCTGCGCGAAGCCGTGGCCGCGGCGGGGCACGCCCACGGCGGCTACCGCGTGATCCGCGACGAGCCCGGCGAGGTGACGTCCGCGCTGGACGATCTTGCCGCGGGAGATGCGCGGGTGATCGTGTTCAACGGCGGCACCGGCATCGCGCCGAGGGACACCACGTACGACGTGCTGGCGCGGATGATCGAGAAGCCGCTCCCCGGCTTCGGCGAGCTGTTCCGGATGCTGAGCTGGGAGCAGGTGGGCGCCGCCGCCATGCTCTCGCGCGCCACTGCCGGCGTGTACCGCGGCCGCGTCGTCTTCTCCCTCCCCGGCTCGCCCGCGGCGGTGCGGCTGGCGTGGGAAAAGCTGATCGCGCCCGAGATCGAGCACGTGGCGTGGCTGGTGGAGGGGTGACGGCGGACGACGGCTGATCCTCTCGCGCCGGCCTCGTCCTGCGTGCGAATCCTGGATCCCGCCTCCTCCGTGCTCCGAGGGGCCGGACCGCCGGCGCCGGTGGATTGTGACGGCACGACGCGCGGGTACGTCCCTGCACTGCGTACCGCGGACGGACCTTGCGGGCGTGTCGGGTGGTATTCATCGGCCTGACCCGGCTACGGCGCGGGGCGTGCGGCACCTACCGCAACCGGCCCGGCGTGCACACCTTTACTCTGGTGCACGATTCTCGCTAGGTCGGCCCCGTCTCGGCTCGACAGAGACACGAAGCATTCGCAGCAACCCGGTAGAAGCATGATGGACTCGACCCGAATCAAGAGCCTGGCGCTGGGCGCGCTGCTCGCCGCCGGGCTGGCCGCGCCGCTGGGCGCGCAGCAGCTGGCCGTGGTGACGCAGCGCGACACCGGCGGCGCGGGCTCCTCGCAGGACGACGGCCGCCCGCGCGGGCTGGTGTCGCGCGAGGAGCTGATCGTGGACCGCCTGCGCCGCCTTGGCATCCCCAACCCCGACCCGGCCCCGCGCAAGCCCAAGGACCACGCCGACAGCGTGGCCTGGAACCGCCACCGCCGCGCGGCCGACGCCATCTCCGGCCGCAAGATCGTGATCTCGGTGTACGACCGGCACCTGTGGCTGATCGAGGGCGCCGACACGCTGCTCTCCACCTCGGTGGGCGTGGGGATGGGCCCGGTGACGGCGCCCAGCGGCCGCGTGTTCGACTTCTCCACCCCGCGCGGCCCCCGGCGGGTGCTGCTGAAGGAAGAGGAGCCGCTCTGGAACCCGCCCGACTGGCACTACTACTCGCTGGCCGAGCGCGTGCGGCAGTTCCCCGCGGGCGGGCTCACGCTCGAGGACGGGCGGCGCGTGGTGCGGCGCGGCGAGTGGATCGGCTACCTGCAGGACGGCGAGTTCACGCCCATCCCGCGGGAAGAGTCGCTCTTCTTCGACGGGATCCTGTACATCCCGCCGTTCGGCACCGAGAACCGCAAGGTGCCCGAGGTGCTGGGGCACTTCAAGCTCGACACCGGCGACGCGATCTTCATCCACGGCACCAACGACCCGCTGGCCATCGGCTTCCCCGCCACGCACGGCTGCGTGCGCGTGCCCGACGACGAGCTCGAGCAGCTCTACGGCATGGTGAACGTGGGCACCCCGGTGTACGTGTACTGAAGCAGGACGCCCACGACGGATGTCATTACGTGACGAGGCCCCGTGCACATGCGCGGGGCCTCGTCGGTATTGCGTTGATCGAGAGCGGGTCGCGGATCGTCGAGCGGCCGAAGAGGCGGACGATCCGCAGCCATCTCATATCACCCGGCGGACGGAATCCGCAGCAACGACGACGAGAATGGCCTGCCCCCTCCAGATTGATCCAGTTAGAATGGGAGTCGAAACTGCCCGGGAGGGCAAGGAGACTCGGTGAAAAAGAATCGACACACGCCGACGCAGATCGTGGGGATGCTGCGTGA
>Ga0070686_100000054_pt1 | contig 90885 bp, 77 predicted proteins | sample KBSS23LmetaG_FD_65654 | JGI IMG/M metagenome (GOLD analysis project Ga0070686, IMG submission 65654) | Switchgrass rhizosphere microbial communities from Kellogg Biological Station, Michigan, USA - KBS S2-3L metaG | ecosystem: Host-associated > Plants > Roots > Rhizosphere ...
GTGGTGGAGGGCGGCGCGGCGAAGAACACCTGCACGCCGCCGTCGTGGCGGGTGGTGCCGTCGGCCGTGGCGAAGGCGAGGCTGGACAGGTTCTGCACCGTCACGTCGAACGACAGCAGCTGCGTGCCGCCGTCGTACGCCGCGTTGGAGGAGGCCAGGCGCACGTAGGTGCCCTGGCCGCCCAGCAGGTGCAGGTTGTCGCGCCGGCCGTTCTTCTGCGCCGCGGGCGCGGGCGAGGGGCCGCAGGTCACGCTGGCGGGCGCCACGCGCGCGGTGCAGCTCAGCACCGCCACGGTGCCCCGCGGCAGCGGCAGGTCGTCGATGCCGCGGACGCCGTCGCTGCCGGTGCCGTCGTCGCCGCACGCGGCCAGCGCGGGGAGGCCGGCCAGCAGGACGCAGAGCGCGGCGGTTCGCATGCGGGAAGGGATGGGGGCGCTCATCGAGATCCTGATGTTCGGGGGGAGAGCGGTGGGGAACCCGAAGCGGGCAGGCGCAGCGCGGGTGCGCGGGCGCCGGAGAACGCGTGCCGAGGCGGTGACGTGCGGTGGGGCGTGGGCGGAAGAGCTGCCCGGGCGAGCGGCCGGCCCGCGCAATCGGCGCGCCGGAACAGGGCTCCCAACGTCGCCAATCAGGCCCGGTGCCGCAAGGTTTGCATCGGGCGGGGGCGGAAGGGGTGGCCGGGCGGGCTTGCCGCCGGGGCGCAACGCGATGATCGAGCCGGGATGCCGGCGGGAGGGGAGCGGATGGCGGGCGACGGTTGGGAGTACCGCGGCCGGTGGGCGCTGGTGACCGGCGCCTCGGCGGGGATCGGCGAGGCGTTCGCGCGCGAGCTGGCGCGCCGGGGGATGAACCTGCTGCTGGCCGCCCGCCGCGAGGACCGCCTGCGCGCGCTGGCCGACGAGCTGTCGCGCACGCACCGGGTGCGCGCGCTGGCGCTGCCGGCCGACCTGGGCGAGCCCGGCGCGGCGGCCGCGCTGTGGGAGCACGCGGCCGCCGGCCGCGACGTGCACCTGCTGGTGAACAACGCCGGCTTCGGGCTGAAGGGCGCGTTCACCGAGCTTGCGGTGGAGCGCCAGGCCGAGATGGTGCGCGTGAACTGCATCGCCCCGCTCGAGCTGGCGCACCTGGCGCTGCGGCACATGCGCGGGCGCGGCGGCGGCATCGTCAACGTCGCCTCGATCGCCGGCTACCAGCCCATCCCGCTGATGGCCACCTACGCCGCCAGCAAGGCGTTCGTCATCACCCTCTCCGAGGCGCTGGCCGAGGAAGCGCGGGGCGACGGCGTGCGCGTGGTGACGCTCAACCCCGGGCCGGTGAAGACCGAGTTCCAGGCCGTAGCGGGCACAGAGGTGCGCGAGCGGGCACCCGGCATCCGCACGCCCGGGCAGGTGGTGGACGCGGCGCTGCGCGGGCTGGAGGGCGGCGGGGGAACGGTCACGCCGGGGCTGGTGAACCGCGTGGCCACCACCGCCGTGCGCATCGCGCCGCGAAGCTGGGTGCTGCGCGGCGCCAAGATGATCATGCGCAAGCTGCGGTGACGGCGCACGACGGAGGCGAGAGGAGCACCGCGGATGCGCGGGCCAGGGGGCGAGTGGACACCGCGGATGCGCGGGTAGGAGCGAGAGGAACAAAGCGGATACGTAGGGCCAGGCGAACCACGATGCGAGTGAACTCGCGGCTCGCGGCTACAAAGGCACGGAGTCCGCCTTCGCGGACTGCATGCCGGCATCGCTGCACCGCCCCGACAGGGGTGTGAACGCAGACGGACCGCATGTCGCGGGTGAAGCGGTCCCGCCGATCCCGGATTGGCCCGACAGCTTCACGGTTGAAGTCCGCGAAGGCGGACTGTGTGCCGTTATAGCGGCGAGTTTACTCGCATTGTCGAATCTCGCCCCGCGGATGAATCCCCCCCCGGCCGTTGCATCCTCGCGCTTGAATCCCTCCCCCACCTGTCGCCTTTGCTTTTCGAATCACGCTGGATCTGTCCCCTTGAGCTCATCCTCGGTCGACCCTTCCGCCGCGGATTCTTGACCGCACCGTTCCATCCGCCGTGCGCGTTGGTGGACACTCTCCCGCCGGGGTGCCATACTCCCCGCCTGTCTCCCGACCCGATTCACAACCTCCCAATCCACCCGCCGCCACGCCCATGCGCCCAGCCGCCCGCCTGCTCGCCGCCGTGCTCCCGCTCGTGTCGCTGCTCTGCGCGTGCGTGCCCGCACGTGCGGCCTCGCCCGCGCCCGCCGCCGCGCCGGCCGACACGGCGCGCCTGCGCCGCGCGCTGGACGAGGTGCTGCGCGGCTACCCGGGGGTGGCGGGGGTGAGCGTGCTCAACCTGAACAACGGCGAGCGCGTGTCCATCCGCGGCGGCGAGACGTATCCCAGCGCGTCGCTGATCAAGGTGGCCGTGCTGGTGTCGCTGCTCGACCAGGTGAACCGCGGGTCGATCGGGCTGGACGAGCGCATCTCGATGATCGCGCGCGACCGGGTGGGCGGCTCGGGGGTGCTGCAGTACATGCAGGGCGGCCTGCAGCCCACCATCCGCGACGCGGCGTGGCTGATGATCACCGTGTCCGACAACACGGCGACCAACCTGATCCTCGACCACCTCAACGTGAAGACCGTGTGGGACAAGATGGATTCGCTGTCGCTGCACCACACCCGCATCCATTCCAAGACCTTCCTGCGCTCCACCTCCATCGCGGTCGACTCGTCGGTGAAGTACGGGCTGGGGGTGACCACGCCCGACGAGACGGTGCGCCTGTTCGAGCTGCTGCACCGCGGCCGCGCCGTGAGCCCCGCCATGGATTCGGTGGCGCTGGAGATGCTGCGCGCCAACCAGGACTATACCAAGCTGGTGCGCTGGCTCCCCGAAGAGCTGCGCGTGGCCCACAAGACCGGCGAGGTCGACCAGTCGCGCAGCGACTGCGGCATCCTCTACGGCCCCGAAGCCCCGGTGGCCGTGTGCGTGATGACGCGCGAGAACACCAGCACCTCGTACGCCCCCGACAACCCCGCCAACCTGCTGATGGCACGTATCGGCCTGGCGGTGTTCCGGCACTACAATCCTTCCGTGACCGTCCCGGAGCCGCCGGTGAGGTGACGCGGCGGGGATCCCCGTGCCGGTGCGTTTCCGTCGCGGAGGGGTCGGCTCTTCCGCAACGAGGCGACCTGAGTCGCGGCTACGACGGCACCCGGTCCGCCTTCGCGGACTTCGGCGGCGCCGACGATGTCACGTAACCGGTCCGGGCCACACTCGCGCGCGTGTCAGCAGTTTCCCTCACTCCGCCTCCTCCTCGGCCGCCTCGGCCTCGTACTCGATGCGCAGCTCGCCCACCCAGGCGGGCGCGTGGGCGTTGTGGCGGCCGTACAGCTCGTTCAGCATGTCCATCAGCTCCAGCCCGGCGCGCGCGCGGATGCGGCGGGGGATGGTGCCCAGCATCTCCTCCATCAGGTAGCGCGCGGCCGTGAGCGTCAGCGCGCCCCCGCCGCGCGCCCACTCGCGCAGGTACCAGCTGCGCAGCTTGGCCAGCGTCTTCCCGTAGGGCGCCGCGCGGCCCGTCACCAGGTTGTACACGCCGCCGTGGCTCATCTGCACCTCGGCGGCCACGTGGCGAACGGAGGTCTGCTCCACGCGCCGGCGCAGCGCCTCGCGGAGAAACTCGATTTCGGCGTCTCGATCCAACAGATAAGGCTCCGGACAAAGGCGCAAAACGGGCGGATTTTGTCCATTTGTGAACATTTACAAAATGGACGCATTCGGAGCCAACCTTACGCCAATTGACGGATTTGTACAAGGGCGTTTCAGCAGAAAGTTTTGGGGCGGTGGGCAAGCGCATTCCGGCAGCAAGCGGATACGCGCCACCGGCACGGCGCGAACCCCTCAACGCCGCGAGGCGGAGCGCCCGTCCGGGCACCCCGCCTCGCATCGATCTCGTCGCACCGGCCCGCTTCAGGGGCGCGGCGCCGGCGGCGGTGTGGTGGTGCCGGCCGCGGCGGGCGGCGCGGCGGCCGCCGCGGCTTGCTGGCCGAGCCGCGCCAGGATCAGCTGCTGCAGCTCGGCGCGGTGCTCCTGCACCGCGCGCTCGCCCAGCGCCGCGAGCTGCGCGGAAAGGCGCGGCGTCGCGCGCGCCAGCTTCTGCCCCACCTCGCTGCGGTAGAAGTCGGTCATCGCCCGCAGCTCGTCCTCGGTGAAGCTGCTGGCGTAGATCTCCACGTACTGCTCGCGCAGCGCCTCCCAGCTCACGTAGCGCGCGATGAAGCCGCGGATCACGTCCTGCACGCCGGCCAGGTCGGGGTTGGCGCGGAGCTGTGCGTCCACGGTCGCCTGGATGGAGCCCTGCAGCGCCTCGGGGGCGCGCATGGCCACCAGCAGCTCGGTGGCGGCCGCGCGCTGCTCGGCCGGCGACTGCGCGTGCGCCGGCGGGGCCGCCAGGACCAGCGCCAATGCCACCCCTGCGGCGGCGGAAAGCGGCTTCTTCATCGGGTTGATCTTGCGTCTCGCGTTGGCACGTCCCGGGGATCCTTACTTCTGCTGCACGAGCCAGTCCAGCGCGTCCTCCTCGCGGTCGAACGTCTGGATCTTGCGGCGCGAGAACAGGATCACCGCCTGGTAGGCGATGCGGTGCAGCCCGCCCATCCCCACCACCGCGCTGGCCTTCACGTAGGGCTCGTTGTGCGACGCCAGCTCCTTCATCGCCTGCAGCACCGCGGCGTTGTAGCGCGCGTCGCGCACGCTGGTCATCACCAGCAGCGACTTGGGCGGATGCGTCTTCACCACCTCCATCGCGTGGTGGATGGCGGCCACGGCCTCTTCCGGATCGCGCACGCCGGCGAAGTCCAGGTGCATCACGCGGGTTCCGCGGTGGTCGATGAAGCGGGTGCGGTCCATGGGCGGGGCTCCGAATGGGGATTCAGATCTGCGGCCGTGCGAGGAGGTTGTGCGGGGCGCTGCAATGTTGCTGCCCTCGCCCTGCTACGCCAGAGCGGAGCAGAATCCCGCGTGCGCCCTCGGCGCCTGCTCCATCGGTGACGTGGAGGTAGACACCGCACCCGCACGCTTCGATCCCTCGACCTCGCCCCACCCGGGATCCGGCCTGTGGTGGGCCACCCTCGCGTCTCCTCACCATCGCCTGCCCCCTCCAACTCGGTCCGGGGTCGAAGTCCGCGCAGGCGGACTGGGTGCCCTTGTAGCGGCGAGTTCACTCGCATCGTGGGGGGTCGTACGACGTACGAGGATCTCGACCCTTGCCGGGCTCACCCTCTGCCTGCCCCAAAACCATTTCATCAAGACTCTTGACAATCGATTTGCCAATACGTATTAGCTAATACGCATTAGCAACCCACCCGCCGTCCTGCATGCCGAACCCGAGCCCACGCCCCGTCACCACGCACGACGTCGCCCGCAAGGCGGGGGTCTCGCAGGCCACGGTGTCGCAGGTGCTCAGCGGCAACCCGCGGGCTCGCGTGGCGCAGGCCACCCGCGAGCGGGTGATGGAAGCGGCCGAGGCGCTGGGCTACCGGCCCAACATCCTGGCCCGCGGGCTGGTGCGGGGCCGGTCGTACGCGATCGGCGTGGTGGTGCCCGACCTCACCAATCCGTTCTACCTGGACGTGGTGACCGGCGCGCAGCGCGTGATGGCCGAGGCGGGGTACGCGGTGCTCCCCGGCGACACGCGCGAAACCACCCCCGGCCGCCACCTGGAGGCGCTGCGGGCGCGGCAGGTGGACGGGGTGATCATCGACGGGGTGGGGGCCGCGGCGCTGCCGCACGACGCGCTCTCGGAGCTGAAGGTGGTGGTGGTGGACGAGCCGTCGGAGCGCTGGCCGGGGGTGGCCAGCGACGCGCTCGCGGCGGGGCGGCTGGCGGCGGAGCACCTGCTGGAGCTGGGCCACCGCGGCCTGGCCTTCATCGGCCCCGCCACCGACGTGCACGGCTTCCGGATGCGCGAGCGCGGCTTCTTCCACGCGCTGCGGGACGCCGGCGTCGCGCTGCCGCACGAGTGGCTGCGCCGCACGCCGCCCACGGTGAGCGGCGGGCAGAAGGCGATGCGGGCGCTGCTCGCGCTGCCCCGGCGCCCAACGGCCGTCTTCTGCGCCAACGACCTGATCGCGATGGGGGCGCTGAAGGCGGCGCTCACGGCCAGGGTCGCCATCCCCCGCGAGCTGTCGCTCGTGGGCTGCGACGACGTGGAGATGGCCAGCGTGGTCACGCCCGAGCTCACCACCGTGCACATCCCCGCCCGTGAGCTGGGCGCCCGCGCCGCGCGGCTGCTGCTGCGCCAGCTGGAGGGGCAGGAGGTTTCGACCAGGCCCGGCAAGCCGCTGCCCGTGCGGCTGGTGCGGCGCGGGACCACGGCTCCGCCGAGCGAGGGGACAGGGGACAGGGGACAGGGGACAGCCGGCAACGGCTGAGCGTTCCCGGCAGGACGAGGACGTAGTCGCGCACTCCGCAACCGGATTTTTCGGTCGAACTCACGCACCCGTTTTCGCTGTTCATGCGCCACGCCACCATCACCGGCACCGGCTCCTTCGTCCCCGCGCGCGTTGTCGCCAACGCGGAGCTGTCGGCCGCGCTGGGCGAAGACATCGACGCGTTCGTCAGCACCACGCTGGGGATCCGCGAGCGGCGCTGGTGCGCGCCCGGCGAGTCCACCGCCGACCTGGCCGAGCAGGCCGCCCGCGCCGCGCTCGCGGACGCGGGGCTCTCGGCGGACGACGTGGACCTCCTCATCGTCAGCACCGACACGCCCGAGTACGTCTCGCCCGCCACCTCCTCGGTCCTGCACGGCCGGCTGGGGCTGCGCAACGGGGCGGGCACCTTCGACATCAACAGCGCCTGCGCCGGCTTCGCCACCGCGCTGGACGCCGCGTGGAAGTACGTGCGCGCCGACGAGCGCTACGAGCGCGTCCTGGTCGTCGCCGTCTACGCCATGTCCAAGTACCTGGACCCCGCCGACAAGAAGACGGTGACCATCTTCGCCGACGGCGCGGGCGCGGTGGTGCTGGAGCTGGCCGACGAGCCCGGCATCCTCGCCAGCGAGCTGTATGCCGATGGGTCGCTGGCGCCGGGGATGGGCGTGTTCGCCGGCGGCACCGCCGAGCCCATCACCGTCGAAGTCCTCCAGGACGGCACCCGCAACCGGCTCCGCTTCGTCACCAAGTATCCCAAAGAGGTGAACGAGGAAGGGTGGCCGCGCATCGCCCGCTCGGTGCTGGGCCGCATCGGCGCGACGGTGGAAGACGTGGATCTCTGGCTGTGGACGCAGGTGAACCGCTCGACCATCGAGATGGTGATGGACCGGCTGAACGTGCCGATGTCGAAGGCCCACACGGTGATGGACAAGTGGGGCTACACCGGCTCGGCCTGCCTCCCCATGGCGCTGGACGACGCGGTGAAGGCCGGGCGGCTGAGCCCGGGCGACCTGGTGCTGATGACCGGCTCGGGCGCGGGGCTGTCGATGGGGTGCGTGGCGCTGCGCTGGAACCCGCGCCGGAGCGCCGCATGACCACCGCCGCCCGCGCCTTCCTGGCCCGCGCCCGGCGCCATCCCCAGCGCGCCGCCTACCGCACCCTCGCGACCGGCGGCGCCGCGGCCGACGCGGTGCTCACGTGGGGCGAGTGGGCCGAGAGCGCCCGCCGCTTCGCCGCCGCGCTGGTGGCCGACGGGCTCCGGCCGGGCGACACCGTGGCGATCCTGGCCGGCACGGGCACGCTGTGGCCGGTGGCCGATCTGGGCGTGCTGCTGGCGGGCGGCGTGTCGGTGGGCATCTACCCCACCAGCGCCCCGGCGCAGGTGCGGCAGATCGTGGCCGACTGCGGCGCGAAGATCCTGGTGGTGGACACGCACGAGCAGCTCGCCAAGGCGCTCGCCGTGCGCCACCAGCTCCCCGCGCTGCGCCGCATCGTGGCCGAAGACGCCTTCGCCGACGACGTGGTGCCCTGGGACGTGTGGCTGTCGCACGGCGACGCGGCGATGGACACCGCGGATGCGGAGATCGACCGCCGCGTCGCCTCGGCTTCCGCGGACGACACGGCGATCCTGATCTACACCTCGGGGAGCACGGGCGAGCCCAAGGGCGCCGAGATCTCGCACCGCTACCTGCTGGCGAGCGCCGCGTCCATCGCCGAGTCGCTGGGGCTCAGGGAGACGGACACCACGCTCTCGTTCCTCCCCTTCTGCCACGCGGCCGAGCGCATCTTCGGCCTCTACACCCGCATCCACGCGGGGATGGAGGCGGCGCTGGTGCCCGACCACACGCGCATCTGGGCGGCGGCGCACGCGTACGCGCCCACGCTCTTCGGCGGGCTGCCGCGCTTCTACGAGAAGGCCTACGAGGCGCTGCACGCCCAGCATCTGTCCGCTACCGGGGAGGAGCGCGCCGTGTGGGACCGCGTGGTCCAGCTGGGCACCGCGCGGTCGAAGCTGGTGCAGGCGCGCCAGTTCGTGCCGCCCACGCTGGAGCAGGAGTGGCGCGAGGCCGGGGCGCCGCTGTTCGAGCACGCGCGGGGGCTGTTCGGCGGGCGCGTGCGGCGGGCCACCAGCGGCGGCGCGGCGCTGCCGCTGGAGGTGGCCGAGTACCTGGACGCGCTGGGGATCACCGTGCTGGGCGCCTACGGGCTCACCGAGCACCTGTGCGTGGCGATGAACCGGCCCGACACCTACCGCTTCGACAGCTCGGGCCCGGCCATGCCGGGCACCGAGCTGCGCATCGCCGAAGACGGCGAGATCCTGATCCGGCGCGGCGAGCTGACCTTCACCGGCTACCACGCCCGGCCCGGGGAGACGGAGGGCACCTTCACCCCCGACGGCTGGCTGCTCACCGGCGACCTGGGCGAGCTGCGCGACGACGGCTCGCTGCGGGTGACCGGGCGCAAGAAGGAGCTGATCGCGCTGAGCACGGGGAAGAAGGTGGCCCCGCTCCCCATCGAGACCGCGCTCGCCGAGGACCCCTACATCGGCCAGGCCATGCTCTACGGCGAGGGGCGGAAGTTCATCTCCGCGCTGATCGCCATCCGCCCCGCCATGCTGCCGCGCCTGGCCGGCGCGCAGGCCGATGGGGATGGCGGCGACATCGTGCGGCACCCCGAGCTGCTCACCCGCGTGCAGGCCGCGGTGGACCGGGTGAACGCGGGGCTCAGCCGCACCGAGCAGATCCGCCGCTTCGTGGTGATCGCCCGCGAGCTGACGGCCGAGGACGGAGACCTGACCCCCACGCTCAAGCTGCGCCGCGGCGTGGTCGCCGAGAAGTTCCGCGGCGAGCTGGACGCACTCTACCAGGCAACCGAATGACCAAGCGGATCGCGCTGGCGGCCATGCTGGCCGCGGCGCTCGCCATCCTGGCCGCGTACGCGTCGGCCTTCCTTCCCGGCGGCGCGCCGGGGTGGGCACCGTGGCTCATGGCGCTGGGGATCCCCACCATCCTGGTGGCGGTGATGGTGCTGGGCGCCGCGCGCGACGGGCGCGTGGGCCGTCTGGCGCTCCCCTTCGCCTTCTCGTTCCTGGTCCTCGCCGCCGGGTTCTGCCTGGCCGTGGGGCTCCCGGCCAACGAGGCGGCCGGCTCGCCGCTGTACCTGGGCCTGCCGCTGCGCGCGGCCATCGTGATCTACGGGATCGGCCTCTTCCCCATCGTGGTGCTCCCCATCGCCTACGCGCTCACCTTCGGCGAGCAGACGCTGAACGCGGCCGACATCGAGCGCGTGCGGCTGGCCGGCGAGGCGTGGGCGCGCGAGAAGGCCGCCGCCGCGGGCGGTCCGACGTCCCATCGTCCCTCCACGACGGGGACCGAGCCCGAAGCCGTCCTCCCCGGAGCCCGCGCGTGAACCCGTCCATGCAGCACGTCAGCCATCCGTCCATCATCGCCGTGGCGGCGCTCTACTTCGCCGTGGTGGTGGCGATCAGCGTGTGGGCCGCGCGTAGGACCAAGACGGCGAGCGACTTCTTCGTGGCCGGCCACGGGATCGGGCTGGTGGCGCTCACTGTGGCGTCGGTCTCCACCTCGGTCTCGGGCTTCGCCTTCATCGGCGGGCCGGGGCTGATCTACAGCATCGGGCTGGGCGCGATGTACATCGTGCTCCCCGCCAGCGTGACCAACGTGATGGGCGCCTGGGTGCTGGCCAAGCGGATGCGCCTGCTGGGCGAGGCGCGGCAGCTGATGACGGTGCCCGACGCCATCGGCGCGCGCTACCGCAGCCCGCTGGCGCAGGGGCTGAGCGGCGTGGCGATGCTGATCGGCATCATCGGCTACATGGCCACCAACGCGCTGGCGATGGGCGTGGTGATCGACGCCATCTTCGGCGTGGGGATGGGGTGGGGAATCTGGATCGGGATGGGGGTGACGCTGGCCTACTCCGTCGCCGGCGGCATCCTGGCCGGGATCTACGTGGACGTGTTCCAGGGCACGCTGATGGCCGCCGCCTCGGTCCTCGTCTTCCTGGCCGTGCTGAAGGTGGGCGGCGGCCTGGGCGGGCTGTCCACCGAGATCCTGGCGAAGGACCCGGGCTTCCTTTCGCCCTGGGGCAAGATCACGCCGCTGGCCGCGCTCTCGTTCTTCTTCGTGTTCGGCCTGGGCTCGCTGGGCCAGCCGCAGGGCGTGCACAAGTACTACATGCTCAAGGACCCGCTCCAGCTGCGCTGGTACCCGCTGCTGAAGACGCTGGGGCTGATCCTGGTGCTCCTCCTGTACTTCGGCGTGGGCGTGGGCGTGAAGTCGCTGGTGGCCCGCGGCGCGCTGGCCCCGCTCGCCGCTCCCGACGCGGCGACGCCGACGTTCCTGCTGCGCTTCACCCCGGTCCTCCTCGCGGCGCTCGTCTTCTCGGGGGTGGCCGCGGCCACCATGAGCGCGGTGAACTCGTTCATCAACATCGCCGCGGCGGTGGTCACGCACGACCTGCCGCTGGCCTTCGGCCGTACGCCGAAGAACGAGCTGAAGTGGGGCCGCATCTCCACCGCCGTGCTGGCGATCGCCGCGGCGCTGCTGGCGCAGGTGTCGGGGTCGATGGTGGCCTTCCTGGGGATCTTCGGCTGGGGGCTGTTCGCGTCGACCCTCGTTCCCGCGCTGGCCATCGGCCTGAACTGGGAGGGGGCCACGAAGGAAGGCGCCATCGCCTCCATCTCCACCGGCCTGTGCGTGACGCTGGTGGCCGAGACGCTGGCCTACATGAAGGTCTACTCCTTCCCCGCCGGCGTGACGGTGAGCGGCCTGTCGCTGGTGCTCTCCGTCCTCGTCTTCTTCGCCGTCAGCTGGCTTACTCGGGCGCGGGCCGTGGAGCAGATCGATCCGGACGTGAGGCTGGTGATGTCGGTGTGAGCGGGAGTGCCCAGGGCCAAGTGCCCAGTCCCCAGGAACGAACGGGATCGGGCGGGTCCGGGGAGAACCTGTGGGAATGTCATCCTGAGGCCGCTTCGCCGATGTCGATCCCACACGGAGGCTGGGCGGCCGAAGGATCGATCGCCGACGCGTGAGCGACAGCCGGCTTACCGACACTGAACGACGGACGGGGATGACGATCCAGCAGATCGCGGTGGGGCAGACGGCCGAGTTCACCAAGACGGTGACGGAGACCGACGTGGTGCTGTTCGCGGGCATCACGGGCGACTTCAACCCCGCGCACGTGGACGAGGTGGAGGCGGCGAAGGGGATGTTCGGCGGCCGCATCGCGCACGGGCTGCTGTCGGCCGGCTTCATCAGCACCGTGCTGGCGATGCGGCTTCCCGGGCCGGGCACCATCTACCTCTCGCAGAACCTGCGCTTCGTGCGCCCCGTGCGCATCGGCGACACGGTGACGGCGCGGGTGGAGGTGGCCGAGGTGATCGCCGCCAAGCGCCGCGTGCGCCTCACCACCACCGTGGCCAACCATCACAGGGAGACCGTGATCGACGGCGAGGCGACCGTGATGGTGCCGGAGGGGCGGGTCGGAGAAGTGTCGGCGAGTTGAAGACGGCGGGGTGGTGTCGGCGGGTTGAAGGCGGCGGGTTGAAACCCGCCGCTGGAAGGGCGGGAAGTCCGCCTTCGCGGACTGTGGCCGCGGCATCGGCGCAAGATCCCGAACGAGGACGCAGTTGCAGGTCTCCCTTTCTCCCGCGGAGCGGGGGAGAGGGCCGGGGAGAGGAGCCGCCCGAGGCCTGCGCGGGTGCCAGCGCCGACCGAACGGTCATTCGTCCGGCATCCGTTCAAGCATCGAAGGACGCCACGGCAGCCCAACCCAGCACCCCACACGGTCTACTGGGCACTGGGCACTTGGCCCTGGGCACTGAGAACAGAAGTCAGGAACCGCGGTCGCCTTCCGAAAAAGGACCGCGAGCGGAGAGAAGTCTCACCGTGCGCACGCGCCCGCGGCGCACACCTGTCCCAATCACATGGGAGACCCTTCCATGAGCAGCAGCGGCACCCGGCGCCTTCCCTGGCGCGCACTCCTCCTGGCCTCGGCCCTGGCGCTCCTGCCGGGCCTCGCGGCCGCGCAGACCGGCACGGTGAAAGGCACCGTGGCCGGCCCCGACGGCGCGTCGGTGTCGGCGGCCAGCGTGGCCATCACCGGCACCCGGTTCAGCACCGTCACCAACACGCAGGGCCAGTTCACCCTGGCCGGCCTGCCGCAGGGCGTGCAGCGCCTGCGCGTCTCCCGCGCCGGGTTCGTGGCCCACACCCAGGACGTGACGGTGCGCCCGGGCGAAGAGACGCTGGTCTCCGTGCAGCTGCAGGAGGCCAACGTGGAGCTCGACGCCATGGTGGTGTCGGCCTCGCGCCGCGCCGAGCGCCGCTCCGAGGCGCCCGCCACCGTCACCCGCGTGAGCGCCGACCAGCTCGCCGAGACCCCGGGCAACGCCTTCGTGGGCGCGCTCAAGCAGGCCACCGGGCTCGACTTCGTGCAGGTGGGGATGACGTCGGTGGCGATCAACGCACGCGGCTTCAACTCGTCGTTCAACAACCGCATGCTGATGCTGGAAGACGGCCGCATCGCCGTCCTTCCCGAGAACGGCCTGCCGGTGGGCGGCTTCAGCCCCATCCCCAAGATCGACCTGGCCGGCATCGAGGTGATCGTGGGCCCCGGCAGCGCGCTCTACGGCGCCGACGCCAGCAACGGCGTGCTCACGCTGCAGAGCAAGGACCCGCGCGAGTACCCGGGGCTGCAGTTCGAGGTGACCGGCGCCAACCGCAGCTACTACGACCTGCAGGCCCGCTGGGCCGGCACGATGGGCGAGCGCTGGGGCTACAAGCTGGCCGGCGAGTGGAACAGCTTCGAGGACTGGAGCAACCGCATCCGCGCCACCGCCGCCGCCACCAGCCCGCTCGAGACCTCGGTGGGCGACACCAGCGGGCTCAACTGGGACAGCAACGTGCTGCGCGGCTACGGCCAGGTGGTGCGCTACCTAGGCGCCGGCGAGCTGTCGCTGACCGGCGGCTACAGCCGCAGCAACGGCGTGGGGCAGACCAACGTGGGCCGCAACCAGCTGGTGGACTGGACCTACAACCTGGTGCAGCTGAAGGCGCAGAGCCCGCACTGGTATGCCAGCGCCTACCGCACCGAGAGCAATGCGGGCGAGAGCTACGCCGCCAACCGCTTCACCACCAACCGCGTGGCGAGCCCCGCGGCCGTGAGCGACGACTCGGTGCGCCGCATGAGCGACTGGCCCAGCGACGGCCAGCTCTACGCCGCCGAGCTGCAGAACAACTTCCGCCTGATGCCGCTGCTCAACACCCAGGTCACCTGGGGCGGGCAGTACCGGCACGACGTGGTGAGCAGCGACCGCCAGTGGCTCACCGACCGCCTCACCGGCGAAGACCTGACCATCAACCAGTGGGGCGTGTACGCGCAGACCGAGACGCCCCTGGTGCCGCGCCTGCGCCTGCTGCTGGCCGCGCGCTACGACGACCACGACAAGTACGACCCGCAGTTCTCGCCCAAGGCGGGGGTGCTCTGGTCGCCGGTGAACGGGCAGACCTTCCGCCTCTTCTACAACCGCGCGTTCAAGAGCCCGTCCACGCTGCAGACCAGCTTCTGGATCCCCAACTTCGTGCCCAGCGTGGGCGTGTTCGGGAACCCCGAGGGGATCACCGTCCGCAAGCTGTCGGACAACACGGTGGTGCGCGAGTACACCCCGCTGGTGCCCGAGCAGAACACCACCTGGGAGGCGGGCTACAAGGGGCTGATCAACGGCCGGCTGTTCGTGGACGTGAGCGGCTACTACTCGCGCTACAAGAACTTCCTGAGCCCGCTGGTCACCATCGCCAACCCGTTCGGCGGGGCGGCGGGCACCGTGGCCATCAACCCGGCCACCAACAGCCCGTTCGTGGACGAGGCCGGCAAGCCGCAGATCGTGCTGACCTACTTCAACCTGGGCCGCGCCACCCTCTACGGCACCGACGCGTCGCTCACCTACGTGGTGAGCCCCAAGGTCGATTTCACCGGCACGGTCAGCTACCTCAAGCTGGATGACGTGGGCGGGATCAACTCCACCCTGGCCAGCGACCGCGAGGCCACCGCGCTCAACTCGCCCAGCACCAAGTGGACGGCGGGGCTGCACGCCCGCGACCTGGGCCGCTGGAGCGGCGGCAGCACGCTGCGCTACGTCAACGGCTACCGCTTCGTGAGCGGTATCAACAACGGCCGCATCCCCACCTTCAGCACGCTGGACGTGAACGTGGGCTACCGCATCCCCAACCTGCGCTCGCAGGTGAACCTGGCGGTGGCCAACCTCTTCACCTGCCACAAGTACGACGCCACCATCACCGACGGCGAGCAGTGCGGCATCGGCGTCAAGCACACCGAGATGGTGAACATGCCGGCGATCGGCACGATGGTGTTCCTGGGCGTGCGGGTCGACGCGCGCTGAACGCGGCTGAGTACGAGAGTACGAGAGTACGTGAGTGCGTGAGTGCGTGAGTGCGTGGGGATGCGGGAGCCCCCACGCACCGCCACCCGCATCATGTCGATGGTAGGAGTTCGCGCAGTCGAAGTGCAGTTCGCAGTTCCCCCTTCCCGCGCAACGTGGGAAGGGGCCCGGGGAGGGGGCCACCACGGCTGCCCACGGCGCTCAACCGCCACCCCCGGATTACGCGCGGTGCTTTGCGGTTTCTCGTCTCCCAGCCGTTGGGAGACGGAGCGAACGACGGGCCGCGGATGCGGTGGAGGGATCGGCTTGGACGGACGGGTTGCGGCGGATGGAAATCGCCCGAAGGCCCGTGTTGGATTGCTGTCGAGGGAGCGCCGTCCGTCGAAGATCGAGGGTCGCCGCAGGGTTGAAGGTCGAGGGTTGAAGGTCGAAGGATGAGGGTCGCCGAGGGGTCCATTCGCTGGTCCACCGCAGATCCGGAGGAGCCGTCCATGCGCCGCACCCGCACCGCCGTACTCCTGCTCCTGAGCTCCGCGCTCGCCGCCTGCACCGCCGACGCGCCCACCGCCGTCCGCGCGCCCGGGGCGGCGCCGCGGCTGGCGGCCACCTGGGTGGACGGCACCTTCAACACCATCTACGGCGCGCGCTTCTACCGGGTGTACATCCCGTCCACGTACACGGGCACGCCGCGGCCGCTGATGGTGATGCTGCACGGCTGCCTGCAGGACGGGTACGACTTCGCGGCCGGCACGCGGATGAACGGCTGGGCCGAGAGCCGCAATTTCATCGTGCTGTATCCCGAGCAGGGCACGGCCTACAACCCGTCGGACTGCTGGAACTGGTACTACACCTCCAACCAGGTGCGCGGCTCGGGCGAGCCCAGCGTGATCGCGGGGATGATCGACTGGGTGAAGGCGCACTACGCGGTGGACGGCACCCGCGTGGGGGTGGCCGGCTTCAGCGCGGGCGCGGCGATGGCGACGATCGTCGCGTGCACCTATCCCGACCGGGTGCAGCGGCTGGCCGAGGTGGCGGGGGTGATGTATGGCGGCGCCACCACGGCCGCGGGCGGCGTCAACGCGATGGCATACGGCAGCGTATACGACCCCAACTCGATGGGGACGGACTGCCGCACGCGGATGAGCACCGGCGGCGCGCGGACGATCCCCACGCTCGTCTTCCACGGCACCGCCGACGGCACGGTGAACGTGGTCAACGCGCACCAGACGGCCCAGCAGTGGACGCAGACCGACGACCTGGCGAGCGACGGCGCCGACAACGGCAACGTGGACTACACGCCCGATGCGACCGTCTCCGGCACCACCTGCCGCGCCTGGACGCGCTACGACTACCGCAACAGCACCAACGCGGCCGTGGTCGTGCGCAAGTACATCATCACGGGGATGAACCACCGCTGGCCGGGCGGCAGCAGCGCCGGCACCTACACCGACGCCTGCGCCCCCGACGCGAGCCAGCTGATCGTGGACTTCTTCGGTTTCTGAACGCCGGGGAACATGCTACAGCCGGCTCGCCGTTGTGGTTCTCCCCACCCCGGAGCGCGGGAAGGGGCCGGCGAGGGGGTGGCCCGCCGCCGTTCTGGCGCCGGCCACCGGTGCCTACCCCATTGTCTGATGCTCTGCGAGAGACCTGGGGACGGGGCTCGCGGTTCCCACGCGCACCAGACGCACCGAGATTGGCAGACGCATGCAGATGACACGAACGCTGTTGGCCACCGTAGCCGCCCTGACCATGACCAGCCTCACCCCTGACGCCGCGTCGTCCCAGGCCGCCACGCCGCCGGCGTCCGCCCCGGCCGGGGCAGCCGCGCACGCCGCCGGCACCTTCGAGTGGCACACGTACACGGGCGCCGGGGGCACGCGGCGCTACCGGCTGTTCGTGCCCGCCGGCTACGATGCCGCGCGCCCGGCGCCGCTGGTGGTGATGCTGCACGGCTGCACGCAGGACCCCGATGACTTCGCCCGCGGCACGCGCTTCAACGATGCGGCGGCGAGCGCGGGCGTCCTCGTCGCCTGGCCCGAGCAGCCGGCCGCCAGCCAGGTGCAGAAGTGCTGGAGCTGGTACGACCCCGCGCACCAGGCGGCCGCCGGCGGCGAGCCCGCGCTGATCGCCGGGATCACGCACGAGGTGATGGCCTCCCACGCGGTGGACGTGAGCCGCGTGTACATCGCCGGCGTGTCTGCGGGGGCGGCGATGGCGGTGAACACGGCGGCGAGCCACCCCGGCCTCTACGCCGCCGTCGCGTCGCACAGCGGCATCCCCTACCGCGCCGCCAGCGACGTGCCGCACGCGCTGGGCGTGATGCGCTCGGGGAGCCCCGATCCCGCCATCCTCGCCTACGCGCTGCAGGATGCGCTGGGCAGCCGCGCCATGCCGCTGATCGCCATCCACGGCGCCGCCGACCACGTGGTGGCGCCGGTCAACTCGCGCCAGCTCGCCGCGACGTGGGCCGGCGTGCTGCGCGTGCAGTCGTCCGCCCCCCAGCAGGCGACGGAGGGCGGCCTGGCGGTGGAACGCACACGGTGGAAGGGCGCGGACGGAAAGACGGCGGTGGAGCTGGTGATCGTGGACGGCCTGGGCCACGCGTGGTCCGGCGGCTCGCCCGAGGGCACCTTCACCGACGCCCGCGGGCCAGACGCGTCCAGGGTGATCCTGCGCTTCCTGCTGGACCACCGCCGCTGATCGGGCCGATTGGCGCCCGCCCTCGCCCACGATCGCCGCGCTGGATCGGCGACGGGCGTCCGCAAGGAGCGCCGCCAGGGCTGTCGTCGCATCCCCGATCCGTTTGGAGCCGGGTGGACGACGCGTGATCGATCCCTGTACCTCCGCTGAGCTGACGCCGAGCCGATGACCGCAGTTCCCCTCTTCCCCCGCCGCCCCGACCCGCTCCGCTTCTTCCGCAACCTGGCGGGCGGGCGGCACGCGCTGGTGGACCGCGGCCGCGGCGAGCGCCTCACCTACCCCGAGCTGGACGCGGCGGCCGACCGCTGGGCGGCGCTGCTGCGCGCGCAGGGCATCGGGCGCGGCGACATCGTTGCCACGCTCGCGGGCAACCGCGGCGAGATGGCGGCGGCGTTCTTCGCCTGCGGCCGCATCGGCGCGGCGCTGCTGCCGCTCAACTGGCGGCTCCCCGCGCCCGAGCTGGCGCCAATCCTGGCCGACGCGCGACCGAAGCTGATCCTGGGCGAAGACCGCTTCCGCAACCGGGCGGAGGACGCCGTGCGGGGGACGGGAGATGCGCGGTGGATCGACTTCGACGCCGACGCGCCGGCGCTCCTCGCCCGCGGCGGTCCGCCCGCGCTCGACGTGGAGGTGGAACCGGAGGACCCGTGGCTCGTCCTCTACACCTCGGGGAGCACCGGGCAGCCCAAGGGCGCCATCCTCCCGCACCGCCAGATCTTCTACAACGCGGCGGCGACCACGACGGCGTGGGAGCTGGGCGCGGGCGACGTGGCGCCGGTCTCCACCCCCTTCTTCCACACGGGGGGATGGAACGTGTTCGCCACGCCGCTCTGGTATCGCGGCGGCACGGTGGTGCTGTTCGACCAGTTCGACGCCGACAGCTACATGGAGGGGATCGCGGAAGAAGGCATCACCGTGGCCCTCACCGTCCCCACGATGCTGCTGATGCTGATGGAAGGCCGGCATTGGGGCCGCCCGCTCCCCCGGCTGCGCACCTTCATGTCGGGCGGCGCGCCCCTCCCCGCCGCGCTGGCCGGGCGCGTGCGCGCCGCGGGCTACAGCCTGCGCGAGGGATACGGGTTGACGGAGTGCGGCCCCAACTGCTTCGCCATCGGCGCCGACGAGGCCGTCCGCCGCCCCGGCGTGGTGGGCTGGCCGGTGCCGATGCTGGAGATGCGTGTCACTCGGGAGGATGGCACCGACGCGGACGAGGGCGAGGCCGGCGAGCTGCTGCTGCGCGGGCCGCAGGTGTTCGCCGGGTATCTGCGGAATCCGGAGAAGACGGCCGAGGCGTTCACGGCCGACGGGTGGCTGCGCACCGGCGACCTGGCCGCGCGCGAGGCCGACGGCGCCTTCCGCATCTGCGGGCGGCGCAAGGAGATGTTCATCTCCGGCGGCGAGAACGTCTTCCCCGGCGAGGTGGAGGCCGCGCTGGCCGACTGCCCCGGCGTGGCCGAGGTCGTGGTCGTGGGCATCACCGACGAGCGCTGGGGCGAGGTGGGCCGCGCCTTCGTGGTGGCCCGCGCCGAGACGCGCGTGGACGAGGCCGGGGTGATCGCACACGCCCGCGCGCGGCTGGCCGGCTACAAGGTGCCCCGCTCCATCGTCTTCCTCCCCGAGATCCCGCGCCTGGGCTCGGGCAAGCCCGACCGCCGCGCGCTCACCGAGATCCCCGCATGACCACCGCCACCGCCGCCCCGCAGGCCAAGGCCTCCACCCTGCGCTCCACCCTGCGCTACGTGGAAGCCGAGCACGGCGCCGAAGCCGTCGCCACCGTGCTGGCCGGCCTGGCCGACGCCGACCGCGCCCGCATCGACACCGCCGGCCCCACCGACGAGGTGCCGGTGGAGCTGCTGCGCGCGCTGTGGGCCGCGGTGGACGGGGCCATCGGCCGGCGCGACGCGGGGTGGCCCGAGAAGTCAGGCGCGTACTCCATCCAGTCGCTGGGCGTGCAGATGTACGGCGGGATCCTGCGCAAGAAGGACCCGCTCGAGTTCCTGAGCCAGCCGGTCTCCCTCTTCCGCCTCTACTACCAGCCGGGGAACATGGAGGTGGTGGAGGCCGAGCCCGGCCGCGCGGTGCTGCGCCTGGTGGGCTTCCCCGGCGACCCCGTGTTCTGCCGCCGCCAGACGGGCGGCCTGCTGCGCGCGGTGGAGCTGGCCGGCGGCACCGCCCCCTCCGTGCACCACGTGCGCTGCGAGGTGGAGGGCGACGCCTTCTGCGAGTGGGAGCTGCGCTGGGAGCCGCCGGCGGCGTAGGAGCTCGTCGCAAGACCAGTGGCTTCGCGGCGAGCGGCTGTTCGCGCTGATCTGGCCTCGGGTAGATCCGAAGGTGGCATTACTTCGTCGTCGTACCGATGTCACCAGTTGATTGTGCATTCGACAACGAGACATGTCCTCCTGAAAGAGCCGCTGCGCTGCAACTGCGTCGTCGCATGGTCTCGGCGGCGACCGAAGGATCCATACTCGACGGTCGAGCGAGAGGCAGCCGTTCGCGCAGGTCCAGGCCTACAGATCCTCCGTCGCCGCCGGGCATCGAGGACCCGATGCGGCGCAGGCGCGGCGGCGACTCACCATGACGTTCGCGGGCGGTGGGAATGCACACCGATCTCGCAGTCGGGTATCACACCGGGCGGAGACGATTTCACACCGCGGGAGGGCAGATCCACACCACCCCCGTTGCACCATCTGTTTCCGAGGGTTACCCTCCACCGTTCCACTCCCGGCCGCTCCGACCTTCCCGACCGTATCCCATGAAGCGATCCATCCTCCTCGCCGCAGCGCTGCTGCCGGCGCTGGCCGCGTGCGGCGATCGCAGCCCGTCCGCGCCGTCGGACAGCCAACCCGCGGCCCCCCCGGCCGTGCTGGACCGGCTCGAATGCCGCGCGGACGTGGCCGCCCGCCGGGTGGGCTGCGGCGCGCCGGGGAGCCCGGACCGGCGGGGAGACCTGGTGCTGGGTGGAAACGGCCGCTACGTGAAGCTCCGGAGCAGCGCGGTCGCGTACGACAGCATCACCGAGCGCTTCTCGTTCAACGTCACGGTGCAGAACCTGATCGGCCAGGCGCTCGGCACGAACGACGGCGCCACGGCCGACCCTGCGGGGGTGCGCGTGTTCTTCACCGGTCCGCCCTCCGTCACCGCCGGCACCGGCGAGGTTTCGGTGGACGGCGACGGCCTGGCCACCTTCACCTCGTCGGCCCAGCCGTACTACCAGTACGACGGGATGCTGCCGTCCGGAGGCATCACCGCCGCCCGGCGCTGGACGCTGGAGGTGCCGCGCACGGCGCAGCAGTTTTCGTTCACGCTGCTGGTGAGCGCCCCGGTGCAGTATCCCGACGGATGGCTCTCGCTGGCCCCGCGGATGCTGGTGGGAACCGGAGAGACGGAGATGCTTTCGTACAGCGGGTACGACCGGCTGGGCAACCCCTGGCTTCCCGACGTGCCCCGGTGGAGCAGCGACGCTCCCGGCGTGGCCACGGTGAACTCCGGCTACGTCCACGGCGAGCACACGGGCGTGGCCGGCATCACCCTGCAGGCCGACCGGCGCTCGGTCACCATGCGGGTGGGGGTGGCACCGGCGGACCTGAGCGGCGCGGCCCTTTCGCTCGGCGGTGCGCGGGAGAACACGCCCTACCTGCGCACCGACAGCGCCACCGGACCCCGGCTGGACGCGATGTTCACCGTGGAGGCGTGGGTGCGCTGGGCGGGGGGAGATGGAGAGCAGGTGATCCTCGCCCGCCACAGGGAGAGCGGACGGCAGCTGGCGTTGGGGATCTGGGACGGCACGCTGCGGGCGATCCTCGTCGTCCCCACCGACGTGCGGACCACGCCGGATGCCACCCTGCAGCCGAACCGCTGGACGCACGTGGCCGTAACGTACGACTCGTACACGATGAAGCTGTACCTGGACGGCGTCCTGGTGGGGGAGAACAGCTACGCCGCGCAGGCGATGGTACCCTTCTCGGCACGCCCGCTGCTGGTGGGGCGCGAGTTCCTGTCGCCGGCGGGATACGACCCGACCGCCTTCCACGGCGAGGTGGACGAAGTGCGGATCTGGAGCGGCGCGCTCTCGGCCGAGGAGCTGGCGGCCTGGTACGACCGGCCGCTCACCATGCGGCATCCGCGCTTCATCCAGCTGCAGGCGTACTACCCGCTGGACGAGAGCGCGGGCACCGTCGCCCACGACTTCAGCGGCTACGGCCACGATGCCACGCTCCTCAACGGCGCGGGATGGGCACCGCGCCAGCCCTGAGCGCGCATCCGCCGCCGCCGCACGGCCCCGCGGGATCTTCTCCCACGGGGCCGTGCGTTCAACAGGCGCCGCCCGTCCGATGGCGGTCGCGCCAGCGGCCGACGGCCCGCCGCCAAGTCGCGCCGCCCGGGTCCAGCTTCGGTGCATCATCCTCCATCGCCCCCTCCCGCATCCCCCCGCTTTGCCCCCATCCGCCCCGGAAACTAGATTCCGCCTCCGCTTCGAGCACCGCCGGAACCCCTGTCGCGAACGCACGTGGACAAGCCCGAGAAGACCCGCCCGCGCCTGTACCTGATCGACGGCTACGCGCTGATCTACCGCGCCTTCTTCGCGCTGGTCAGCCGCCCGCTGATGAGCAGCAAGGGCGAGAACACGTCGGCCGCCTTCGGCGTGACACGCTTCCTGATCAAGGTGATCGAGAAGCACGAGCCCGACTACCTGGGGATGGTGTTCGACGCCGGGATGAGCGACCGCCACATCGTCTACCCCGAGTACAAGGCCACGCGCGAGAAGATGCCCGACGAGCTGAAGGCGTCGCTCCCGCGCGTGCGCGACATCGTCACCGCCTTCCGCATCCCCGTGCTGGAGCTGGACGGCTACGAGGCCGACGACGTGATCGGCACGCTGGCCGCGCAGGCGGCGGAGGCGGGGCTCGAGACGGTGATCGTGAGCGGCGACAAGGACTTCTACCAGCTGATCCGCCCGCACGTGTGCCTGCTCAACCCCGGCCGCGGCGGCCCCGGCGCGGTGGAGGAGGAGTGGGTGGACACGCGCAACGCCAACGAGCGCCTGGGCGTGCCCCCCGAGCGCGTGGTGGACTACCTGGGGCTGATCGGCGACGCCAGCGACAACGTGCCCGGCGTCTCGGGGATCGGCCCCAAGACGGCCGTGTCGCTGATCGAGGAGTACGGGCCGATCGAGGAGATCCTGGCGCACGCGGCCGAGATCAAGGCCAAGCGCCCCCGCGAGGCGCTGCAGGCCTTCGGCGCCGAGGCCATGCTCTCCAAGCAGCTGGTCACCATCCGCTGCGACCTGCCCGTCACGCTCGACCTGGACGAGCTGAAGGTGGGCCGGCCCGACCGGCCGCGGCTGCGCGAGCTGTTCCTGGACCTGGAGTTCAACTCGCTTGCGCGCGACTACGCGCCCGACGAGGAGGAGCGGGGCACCAGCGAGCGCATGCCCACCGAGTACCACCTGGTGGACACGCCCGCGGCCGTCCACGCCCTGGTCGCCCGCATCCGCGAGCAGGGGTGGATCGCGGTGGACACCGAGACCAGCAGCACCGACCCCATGCGGGCCGAGCTGTGCGGCATCTCCATCTCGCTCAAGCCCGGCGAGGCCTTCTACCTCCCCTTCCGCCACCGCCTCCCCACCCCCGCGCAGGGCGACCTGCTGGGCGGCGAGGGCGACCCCTCGCCCGAGGCGCGGCGCGGCGCGGCGCCCGAGGTCAGGAACCTGCCGCCGCTGGAAAGCGACGAGCTGCGCGAGCTGGTGGCCGTGCTCGAGGACGAGAGCGTCCGGAAGATCGGGCAGAACCTGAAGTACGACTTCCTGGTGTTCCGCCGCGCGGGGATCACGCTGGCGGGGATCGACTTCGACACCATGGTGGGCAGCTACCTGCTGGAGCCCGGCCGCCGCGAGCACGGGATGGACTCGCTGGCCCTTCAGCACCTCGACCACAAGACCATCCACTACGAGGACGTCACCGGCAAGGGCAAGGCGCAGATCGAGTTCGCCGAGGTCGAGCTGTCGCGCGCCGCCGAGTACGCCTGCGAGGACGCCGACATCACCCTGCGCCTGCACGAGCGCTTCGCGCCCGAGCTGGAGCGGCTGCACCTGATGCCGCTCTTCCGCGAGATCGAGATGCCGCTGGTGCGCGTGCTGGCCGAGATGGAGTGGAACGGCATCCGCATCGACGAGGAGTTCTTCGCGCGCACCAGCGAGCAGATGCACGGGCAGCTGCGCGAGCTGGAAAGGGCGATCTACGCGTCGGCCGGGCAGGAGTTCAACATCGGCAGCACGCCGCAGCTGCGCGAGATCCTGTTCGGCAAGCTGGGGCTTCCCGTCATCAAGAAGACCAAGACGGGCGCGAGCACCGACGTGGACGTGCTGCAGGAGCTGGCCGCGCAGGGGCACGAGCTCCCCACGCTGCTCATGCAGTACCGGCAGATCGAGAAGCTGCGCGGGACCTACGTGGACGCGCTCCCCAAGGCGGTCAACCCCGAGACGGGGCGCATCCACACCTCGTTCAACCAGACGGTGGCGGCCACCGGGCGGCTGGCGTCCTCCGACCCCAACCTCCAGAACATCCCCATCCGCACCGAGATGGGCGCCGAGATCCGCCGCGGCTTCATCCCCGCCGAGGGGAACCGCTTCGTGGCGGCCGACTACTCGCAGATCGAGCTGCGCATCCTGGCGCACTACTCGGGCGACGAGGCGTTCGTGGAAGCGTTCCGCTCCGGGCTCGACATCCACCGCGGCACCGCCGCGCTCATCTTCGGCGTGCCGGTGGAAGCGGTGAGCAAGGAGATGCGCGACCGGGCGAAGACGGTGAACTTCGCCGTGATCTACGGCATCGGCCCGTTCGCGCTGGGGAAGCAGCTGGGGATGAGCAGCGCCGAGGCCAAGGAGTTCATCGAGGCCTACTTCCAGCGCTTTCCCGGCGTGCGCCGCTACCTGGACGAGCAGATGGAGAAGGCGCGGCAGCAGGGGTACGTGGAGACGCTCACCGGCCGCCGCCGCTACATCCCCGAGATCAACGCGCGCAACTTCAACATCCGCTCGTTCGGCGAGCGCGCGGCGACCAACGCGCCGATCCAGGGCACCGCGGCCGACCTGATCAAGATCGCCATGATCCGCATCCAGGCCGACCTGGAGGCGAGGAACGACGGCACCAAGATGCTCCTGCAGGTGCACGACGAGCTCCTCTTCGAGACCCCGGCCGACCGGACGGAGGAGATCCGCGAGCTGGTGCGCGACCGCATGGAGAACGCGGCGGTGCTCGACGTTCCGCTGCGCGTGGAAGGCGGTGTGGGGACCAGCTGGATCGAGACGAAGTAGAGGAGCGGCCGACGCAGAGGAAATCCGACGCGGGGGACATCCCATGCGCGGACATCCGATGCGAGGGATGATCGACGCGGAGCGATGGCCGACGCAGAGTGGTCGACGCCGAGGATGGGCGACGCGGAGGATGTCCGACGCAGAAGGGTGGTCGACGGAGAGGGATAGCCGACGCAGCCCGGCGCGAGAAGCGGGCATCGACGTGGGAATTTGCGAGTGAACTCGCGGCTACAACGGCACGCAGTCCGCCTTCGCGGACTTTCCATCCACGCCGAAGCAGACAGCCTCACCTCCGCGATTGCGAGAGTGAGGCTGTTTTGATCGATGCCGGGGTGAGATCCGTGCGCCCGCAGGTTCAGCTTGCGTTCAGCCGCGCCAGCAGGTCGTCCAGCGCCGCGTACCATACTTCGGCGCCGCTCTCCTCCCACAGGTCGCGCAATTCCGAGTCGGTGCGGATGCGGGCGACGGCGTCGGCCGCCACCTCCGTCAGCTCGTAGGGGACGGAGGGGCCGTGGGCCTGCACCCAGTCGGCGGCCTCGCCGGGAAGCTCGGCGGCGGGATTGCCGCGCGCGGCGGCCACGATCTCGGCGGCGGCGAGCGCGTCGGACGCCTGGTCGGCATCGATGTAGCCCGCCGCGTCCGGAAGGCTGCGCAGCGCCTTGCTCACGGCCGCGGAACCGGTGCGCTCCAGCGCGTCGAGCCAGTCTAGCGCCGTGTCGTTGTCGAACACCCCCGCTCCCCACGCACCCATCGTTTGGTCTCCTCGTCTCGGATTCGTCGGTCGTTCCGTCGTGCCTACACCGCCGCCGCGGCGCGCGCCCACGCCGGGCCGGCGGCCAGGATGCGCGCCTGCACGGGGCAGCTGTCGCGGTGCGCGCCGGGGAGGTAGCCGGTGCTCATCAGGAACTCGCCCACGATCTCGCCGCCGGTGAAGCGGAAGGTGCGCTTGAACAGCTTCACCCATTCCTCCTTCGGCAGCGGATGGTGCGCGTCCAGCCACCCCGCGAACGAGCCGTGCGACTCGCGCAGCTGCTGCACGCGGCGCGCGTTCTCGATCACCGCATCCACCTTCAGCCGGTTGCGGATGATGCCGGCGTCGGCCAGCAGGCGCGCGCGGTCGGCGTCGCCATACGCCGCCACGGTGTCCACGTGAAAGCCGTCGAAGGCGCGCAGGAAAGCCTCGCGCTTCTTGAGGATGGTGAGCCAGCTGAGCCCCGCCTGGTTGATCTCCAGCGCCAGCCGCTCCAGCAGCTCGTCGTCGCCGGTGAGCGGAAACCCGTACTGGTGATCGTGATAAGGCCCGTGGAACGGATGCCCGGGCGCAGCGTCGCAGTAGCCGCTCATCAGCGTCGGAAAGGTGTCGATGGACTACGGTGGAACGGAATGGAAGAAGCTACCGCCCGGCGCTCCGGAGCGCACGCCACGGAACCGGGCAGGGAATCCATCCCATGCAGACACTGGCGCACTCGCGCGCTCCCGCACTCGTTTCGCGCCCTCCTCTCGCACGGGGCGGCTCGCTCATCCCCCGCTAACCCCAGATTTCTTTCGCTCGCGGCGGCGAGGCGCTAATATCGTCTGTTCAATCAAACGGAGGTCTTCATGACCCACGACCGCACGCCGCGCCTCGCGGCTGCCGCGGAATGAGCGGCGTCCCCTTCTCCGAGACCGGCCATCTCCCCTTCCTCCTGGGGATCGTAGGCGACTCGGGGAGCGGCAAGAGCACCGTGGCCGCCGGCGTCGCGTCGCTGATCGGCCCCGACCGGGTCAGCACGCTGGAGCTGGACGACTACCACCGGCACACGCGCGCCGAGCGCACCGAGCTGGGGGTGACCGCGCTGAACCCCAGCGTGCACAACTTCCCGCTGATGCAGGAGCACCTGCAGCTGCTGGCCCGCGGCCGGCCGGCGCGCAGCCGCGCCTACGACCACAGCAACGGGACCTTCGGCGCCATGCGCATCGTGGAGCCCAACGAGGTGGTGCTGGTGCGCGGGCTGCTGGGCTTTCCCAACGACGATCTGCGCGCCGCCTACGACCTGGCGGTGTTCCTGCAGCCCGAGCCCGAGCTGCTGTTCCGCTGGAAGCTGCGGCGCGACGTGAAGACCCGCGGCTACTCCGAGGCCGAGGTGCTGAAGTACATCGCCAAGCACCTGCTCGACAGCAAGGAATACGTGCTGCCGCAGGCCGAGCGCGCCGACCTGGTGGTGCGCTACGAGATCCCCGAGTGGGACGCGCCCGACAGCGAGGTGCACGCCACCCTCACCCTGCGCCGCAACGCCGCCGAGGCGGTGCGCAGCAACGGCATCGCGCACCGCTTCGCCGACCACGTGTCGTTCGAGTCCGACGGCGACGCCCTGGTGCTGAAGGTGGACGCCTCGCTGCCGGCCGAGATGGTGGACGCGTGGGCGGCCGAGCGCTTCCCCGACACCTTCACCCCGCACCAGCTGGGCAGCTTCATGGACGAAGACGGCAACGACAGCCGCCTGGTGCCGCTGGCCTTCGCCCAGGTGCTGATCGCCGACCTCACCCAGAAGCTCCGCCGCCGCGCCGCCGCCCCGCGCGAGATCACCGCCGCGGCGTAGAGCAGCCCGATCGAGTCGTCGGCAGAAACGGAAGAGCGCCGGTCCCCAGCCAGGGATCGGCGCTCTTCTCGTCTTCCGCAGACGCATGGACCGTGTGGGCGCGCCGGATCGAGATCGCCCGCGTCCGCCTCAATCGCGCAGGCGCTCCAGCAGGCCGATCAGCGTGCGCACCTCGGCCTCCGCCAGCCGCCCCACGCGCTCGGCCAGCGCGGCGTCGATGCGCGTGTCGAGCTGTGCCAGCACCTGCAGCCCCTCGGCGCTGATGCGGCGATTCTGCACCTGCCGCTCCACCAGGCCGCGGTTGGCCAGGCTCCCCAGCACCGCGGGGAGCATGGGGTCGGGCGCCAGCAGCCGCTCGCGCACCTGCTCGGTGTTCAGCCCCGCCTCGCCGGCGCCGCGCAGGATGCGCAGCACGTTGTACTCCACCTGCTTCAGCCCGCCCACGGTGGCCGTCTCGCGCTCCACCAGCTCGCGCAGCGAGGTGGCGGTGCGCTGCAGGTTCAGGTGCGCCTCCACCGGCAGCGGCATCGGCTTGCTCTGGCGGATCTCCTGTTGGATACGGCTGGGCATGATCGGGCTGCGCGGGTGCAAAGGCTCACGACGAGATCGGGGCGAGGCACGTGAAGCCTCGCCCCATCTAAGATGTAAACATATGGTGATGATGGAAAGCGGCCGAGACGCCCGGGCGGCGAATTCGGATCCTCGCGAGTGCTTCGGCCGGCGCTCGAACCCGGATCTTCCGACGCGCGTCCTGCCGCCGGGGCGAGTCCGTCAGCCCGGAGGTGGCAGCCCGCCTCCGTCCACGTGATCGGTGCGGCGGCGCTTGGAGCCCGTCCACTCGATGTCGCGCCCCGTGCGCCGGGTCGGGATCTGGAGCAGGGGGATGATGCAGAAGCCCAGCAGGTTGGGCATCCAGAAGGCGATCACGCGGTAGGCCAGCACCACCAGCACCGCCGTGGCCGTGGGCACGCCGAAGCCGTGGTACAGCGCCACCATCGCCCCCTCCACCACGCCGATGCCGCCGGGGATCACCGCCACCTTGCCGATCAGCAGCGGCAGCGCGTAGCCCGACAGCAGCTTGCCCGGGGTCACCAGGTTGCGCGCCGCCACGTACAGCCAGAACATGGCCCCCATGTCCAGCAGCACGCCCACCGCGGCGCCGGCCACCGGGGCCTTCCAGCCGCGCGTCTTGAGGATCAGGAAGGCGTCGAACAGCCGGTCCACCGTGCCCATCAGCGGCTCAGGGTCGGGCTGCTGCTTGCGGAAGCGCGCCCAGCGCGCCTGGCCGCGGGCCAGCAGGTCCTTGGCCTTCTGCCGATGCCCCATCGCCCAGAACACCGCGCCGCCCACGCCCAGCAGCACACCCAGCGACAGCCCGAACGCGATCCACAGCCCGGTGGACAGCCGCTGCACGATCACCAGCTCCACCATCCCGATCAGCGCGAACACGCCGATGGTGCTGGCGTTCAGCAGCGTGGGGAGCCAGCCGGCCAGCAGCGCCCCCTCGGCCCGGATCCCCGCGTCGCGCAGCCAGCGGAAGCTCGACCCGCCGATCCCCACCAGCCCCCCCGCGATCAGCCCCACGCTCCCCGACGCCAGCGTCACGCCGAAGGCGCGGTGCAGCGTGAGCTCCTGCCCGGTGAGCCCCACGATGCGCTTCATCATGAAGCCCAGCGCCACGTAGCTCAGCATCTCGGAGACGATCGCCAGCCCCACCGCCCACGGCTTCATGGTGCGCAGCACCCGGGCCGAGTCCTGCAGGTTGCCCAGCTGGGGGATGATCAGGTGCACCGCCAGCGCCAGCAGCGCCAGCACCACCACCCAGCGCAGCCACGCCAGCGGCTTGGCCTTCTTCGCCTCTTCCTCGGCCGCGGCCACCTCCTGCTCCCAGCGCGGCTCGAAGTCGGGCCCCAGCTCCGGCGCGACGACGGGCGGCGGAGCGGGCTCGGCGGCGAAGGTCTCGCGCTTTGCGGGCGGCTGCGGGGGCTCGGTCACGGTCTGCGTCTCGGGGGTGGCGTTTGGGGCCGTGCGAGGGAAGTCACGCATGCTCCACGCCGGAACGGCGCGGGAAGTTTCAATCCGGGCCCGGCGGCCCCCGTGGATGCTCCTGACACGCGGCACCGCCAATCTACCGGCGCGCTGTTCCGGACGCGACGCCGACGGTGCGGTACGGCCGGTCGGCTCGTACGGCGCCGGCGTCCCGAGACCGCAAGGCCGTGCCCGGCATCGAGAAAAGGAGACGTCGAACGGGGTGCGCGATGACAGGGCCGTGAGGTCATGGGGATGCGGGGGGATAGAGGGGGATGCAGGGAACATGGGATGGGGGGATACGATCGAGGGCGAGATTTACCAATCCCTTACACCCGACGCTGGCCCGTTCGGCGCCATCGGGTGTAACCTTCAGGTGAACGCGTGTCTCCGCCGCGCACCCGCCACCCACCCGCGCATGCCCTCGCTCCGCCGCTCTTCGCACGTGGCACCCGGCTCGGCCTTCCTGGTCGCGCTGCTGCTCGTGCTGCTGGGCTTGTCGGCGGTGCTGGCGTATCAGGCGGTCGACGCCGCGCGCTCGGAGGCCCGCTCCACCGACCGCGCGCTGCGCGGCTACGCCTCGGTCGCCAGCTGGGAGCTGGAGCGCCGCGCTGACGCGTCGCTGCGCCGGGGCCTCTCGGCCGCCGCCTCGGCGGCGTTGCCCGCCCAGACGGCGCTGCCCAGGGAGGCTGGAGCGCCACCGGGCTCGGCACCGCCGCCCCTCGCCCGCCGCGCGGCAGGCGCCGAGGCGGCGGTGCGTGCGTGGTGCCGGTGCACGGGCGCGGTGCAGGGTGCCTTCCGCATGGGCGGCAACGGTCAGCGGACCGCGCGCGAGCTGTCGGCCGCGCCGCGCACGGTGGAGGCATGGCTCCGGGGCGGCGCCCAGGGCTCCGCGCTGGGCCGCTTCGTTGCGGATGGGCGGGGGATGGAAGAGCGCCGCGCCCTGATCGAGCCGGTGGCGGTGGGCGGCGCCCGGTACCTGCTGGTGTACCGCCTGTCTTCGCCCGGCGGCGAGCCACGGGCCGAGGGCTTCGTGGTGGACGCCGCGCCCGTGGCCGCGCGCGCCTTCGCCGAGGCGTACGCCGGGGGAACGCTCCTCCCCGGCGCGGTGGGCACGGGTGCGCCGGGCGTCGTCGACGCCGCGCTGCTGCGCGCCGACGGCGTGGCCGTGTGGCACTCGCCCGGGGCACCGGCACCGGGCGCCTCGCCGCGCGAAGGAGCCTGGGTCGATGCCAAGATCGGCGCCTATCCCCCCGAGCCGCTGGCCCGCGGCGACGTGGCCGGGCCACTCACGGGCCTGCTGGCGGGGCTCACCACCCGCGTGACCGTGCGCCCCGACGCGGCCGTGGGCGCCCCGCCTCCGGGGCCGCGCTCGCGGCTCCCGCTCCTGCTCACCGTCTTCGGCCTCACGCTGACGCTGGTGTGCGTGGCCATCGTGCAGCTGCGCCGGCAGCAGGAGCTGGTGCGGCTGCGCGACGACTTCGTGTCGGGGGTGTCGCACGAGCTGCGCACCCCGCTGGCGCAGATCCGCCTGTTCAGCGATCTGCTCGACTCGGGGCGGCTGGCCACCCACGAGCAGCGCACCCGCTCGGTGCGCATCATCGCCGAGGAGTCGCGCCGGCTGTCGTGGCTGGTGGAGAACATCCTCCACTTCTCGCGCGCCCAGCGCGGCGCCGGGCGCGTGCAGCCCAACCCGGTGCTCGCCGCCCCGCTGCTGCGCGACATCGTGGATTCGTTCGCCCCGCTGGCGCGCGAGAAGAACGTGAGCTTCGCGGTGGAGGCCGACGAGGGCGTGCTGGTGCGCGCCGACCCCGACGCGCTGCGCCAGGTGCTGCTCAACCTCCTCGACAACGCGGTGAAGTACGGCCCCGTCGGGCAGACGGTGCGCGTGCACGCCGGGCTGCGCGGGTTCGCGCTGCGCATCGCCGTGGACGACAGCGGCCCCGGCGTGCCGCGTGACGACCGCCACACCGTGTGGGAGCCGTACCGCCGCCTGGCACGCGACGCCGAGGGCTCCACCGGCGGCAGCGGCATCGGGCTGGCCGTGGTGAGGGACCTGGTGGAGCTGCAGGGCGGCCGCATGGGGGTGGGCGAGGTGCCCGGCGGCGGCGCCCGCTTCTGGATCGAGCTCCCCTTCGCCATGTACGCCGGCCCCGCCGAGCCGCCCGCGGCGCACGAGCCGGCGCGGGAAGGCGCGGTGGCGCGATGAGCCGCATCCTGGTGGTGGAAGACAACGCCAACCTGGCCTACGGGCTCACCGCCAGCCTGGAGCTGGAGGGCCACCAGGTGACCGTGGCGCGCGACGGAGCCGAGGGGCTGCGCGGCGCGCGCGAGCACCACCCCGACCTGGTGATCCTGGACCTGATGCTCCCCGAGATGGACGGCTACCGCGTGCTCAAGGCCCTGCGCGACGAGGGCCGCGACCTGCCCGTGCTGATCCTCACCGCGCGCGGCGCCGAGAGCGACAAGGTGCTGGGCTTTCGCCTGGGCGCCGACGACTACGTGACCAAGCCGTTCGGCCTGCTGGAGCTGCTCGCCCGCGTGGGCGCCCTGCTGCGCCGCACCGCGCGCGCGCCGGCGGGCGAAGCGGCGCCGGGGCCCGCCACCGTAAGCATCGGCGAGATCGAGGTGAGCCCCGCCGCCCGCACCGTGCGCCGCCGGGGCGAAGAGGTGCCGCTCACCCCCAAGGAGTTCGACCTGCTGATGGCGCTGGTGCGGCGCAAGGGCACCGTGGCCGGGCGGCTGGAGCTGCTGGCCGAGGTGTGGGGCCACCGCGCCGCCGTGATGACCCGCACCGTGGACATGCACGTGGCCCAGCTGCGCCGCAAGCTCGAAGACGACCCCGCCGACCCGCGCCACATCGTCACCGTCTGGAAGGCCGGCTACCGCATCGCCCCGTGACGCCGCCGTTGTAGCGTCGGCGTGCGCAGCCTAGATTAGGTCCATGTGGACCAAATTTGGTCCACATGACCTTGATCTGGTCCACGTGGCCTTGCCGCCGAACCACTAGGTGAGACGATGCTGACCGACGTGCTGAACGCCGCGCTGGGATCCACCGCCAAGGTGCGGGTGCTGCGCGCCGTGCTCCCCCTCACCGGGGCGGTGTCGGGGCGCGAGGCGCGGGCGCTGGCGGGCGTGCGCTCGCAAAGCGGGGCGCAGCAGGCGCTGGCGCAGCTGGCGCAGCTCGGCATCCTGCACGAGGAGCGCATCCGCGGCTCGCGCCTCTACCGGGTGAACCGCGAACACCACCTCGTCCCTGCCCTGCGAGCACTTTTCGACGCGGAACAGTGTCGAATGGGCGCGCTTCGGGACCTCGTGCGGCAGGGGCTCGAATCAAAAGGCTTGCTTGTGCGTGTTCACTTCGTTGTATTGTTCGGGAGCGTGGCGCGAGGGGAGGCCCGCCCCGACAGCGACCTGGACCTGCTGGTGGTGACCGGCACCGCCCGGGCCAGGGCGCCGGTGACCGCGGCCCTGCACGACGTGGCGGCCGAGGCGGCCCGCACGCTGGGCGTTTCGCTGTCGCCGCTGGTGATGGCGCTGCCCCGGCTGCGGCAGCGGCGTCGTGCGGGCGACCCCCTCCTCCACAACATCGAAGCCGAGGGGCGGCTGCTCCTCGGGTCGTCACTCCGTGACCTGTGGGGGGATCATGAGACTGGGAAAGACGAAGCGTGAGGAGCGTTCACGGGCGCAGGCATACCATTCCATCGCACGGTCGCTGATGGAGACGGCGCGCGGGCTGGAGGTGATCGCCGAGCCGCGCTACGGCAACGGGCTGGCCATCGTGTCGGTGCACGCGGCAATCGCCTACACCGACGCGCTCACCGTGTCGTACCGCGAGGTGAAGTCGGTGGACGGCGACCACTCGCGCGCGGCCGAGGTGCTGGTGCACGCGCTGGGGCAGCGCGCCGACCCGGCACAGGTGAGGCGCCTGAGACGCGTGCTCGGCGCCAAGAGCGAGGCGTCGTACAGCGGCAGCTACTACACGCTCAATGACGGGCGCGAGATCTTCGCCGACGTGGTGCGCTACGGCTCGTGGGCCGAGGAGATGCTGCTCAACCGGCCGTAGGGCCGTCGCGGCGTCGACACTCCCTTACAACTCCCGTACGGAAGGAAAACCAGCCGCCTCCTCCGCGAGGCTACACTCCGGTAGACGAACCTGGGCAGGTGCCAGCCGGCGCCGCCGTGGACGTTCCCACCGGAGAGCACGGAGGCGGCGAGATGGGCTTCTTCACGCGAAAATCGATCGCGGACCTGCAGGACGAGGCCGGGCGCGGCACGCTGCGCCGCTCGCTGGGCCCGGTGAACCTCACCACGTTGGGGATCGGGTCGGTGATCGGCACGGGCATCTTCGTGCTCACCGGCACGGCGGCATCGCAGCACGCGGGGCCGTCGCTGGTGATCAGCATGGTGATCGCCGCGCTGGCGTGCGCCTTCGCGGGGCTGTGCTATGCCGAGCTGGCGTCGATGATCCCGGTGTCCGGCAGCGCCTACACCTATGCCTACGCCACCGCAGGCGAGATCTTCGCCTGGATCATCGGGTGGGACCTGATCCTCGAGTACGCGCTCTCGGCGAGCACCGTGGCGGTGGGATGGTCGGGGTACTTCGTGAGCTTCCTGGGCGACCTGGGGGTGCACCTGCCGGTGCGGCTCACCGCCGCGCCCGAGGTGGTGCTGGCGCTGCCGGGCGGCGGCGTCACGCACGGGCTGTTCAACCTTCCCGCCGCCTGCATCGTGCTACTGGTGGCGGCGCTGCTGTGCATCGGCATCCGCGAGTCGGCCAACACCAACACGGCGCTGGTGGTGATGAAGGTGGCCGTGCTGCTGGTGTTCGTCACGGCGGGGGCGTCCTACGTGCGCCGCGAGCACCTCACGCCCTTCATCCCCCCCAACACGGGCGAGTTCGGCGCGTTCGGGTGGAGCGGCGTGCTGCGGGCGGCGGCCATCATGTTCTTCGCCTACGTGGGCTTCGACGCGGTGTCCACCGCGGCGCAGGAGGCGAAGAACCCCCAGCGCGACCTGCCCATCGGCATCCTGGGCTCGCTGGCGATCTGCACCGTCATCTACATCCTGGTGGCCACCGTGCTGATCGGCATCGTGCCGTATTCGCGGCTCAACGTGCCCGACCCGCTGGCCGTGGGGATCGACGCCACCGGGCTCACCTGGCTGAGCCCCGTGATCAAGGTAAGCGCGCTGTTCGGCCTGTTCAGCACCATGCTGGTCACGCTGATGGGGCAAACGCGGATCTTCTTCACCATGAGCCGCGACGGGCTGCTGCCCTCGGCGTTCGGGCGGGTGCACCCGCGCTGGCGCACGCCGCACGTGAGCACCATCCTCACCGGGTGCGCCGTGGCCGTCGCCGCCGGGCTCCTCCCCATCAGCGTGCTCAGCCAGCTGGTGAGCATGGGCACGCTGCTGGCGTTCGTGCTGGTGAGCATCGGGGTGATGGTGCTGCGCCGCGCCCGACCCGACCTAGAGCGCCCCTTCCGCACCCCGTGGATGCCCTGGGTCCCCATCGTCGCCATCGTGTCGTGCGTGGCGCAGATGGCGGCGCTGCCGCTGCCCACCTGGATCCGCCTCTTCGTGTGGCTCGGGCTGGGGATGGCCGTCTACCTCCTCTATGGCCGGGGCCGCAGCCGCGCGGCATCGTCCGCCGCCCGTGCGAGCGCCGAGTCGGCGAAGCCGGCCATCTTTCCCTGAGCCTGCCCGCGCGCCCGGCGGTGCCATGGAGGATGAAGGAGCATCACCGGACGAGAGGAGCCAGCCGTCCAGTCCGCCCTTCGATCCAGCGGCCTTGCCCGCCCGGCGGCGGGCTCCTCATCTTCCCCGCGGCGGCGCCCTCCCACCCGGCGCCGCCGCGGCTCGTCTCCCCATCTCCCTCCCACACCCGGGCCACCGTGGCCGCGACACCTTTCGCGCAGGACAGCGATGCAGCCGCGTCGGGCGGGCCGCCCCCGCCTCTGCGTCTGCGCTCCGCGGAACGGATCGCGGCCGGCGTGGTGGTCCTCCTCCTTGCCGCCGCCGCGTACGCCGCGTTCACCCTCGCCCGCGAGTGGGGCTACCTCACCCCGCGGGCGTCGGTGGGCAGCCTGCCGCTGGTGGAGGTGCCGGCACGGCGGGGCACGCACGGCGACCTGCTGGTGGTGCTGCTGAGCGCAGACGGCGGCTGGGCGCGGCTCGACCAAGAGCTGGCCGCCCGCCTCTCGGCCGACGGGTACCCGGTGGTGGGGTGGAACTCGCTGCGCTACTACAGCACCCCGCGCACCCCCGCCGTGGCGGCCGACGACCTGACGGCGGTGATCCACGCGTACCGGCGGAAGTGGCACCGCCCACGGGTGCTGCTGGTGGGCTACTCGTTCGGCGCCGACGTGCTGCCGATCGTGGCCGCGCGGCTGCCGCGCGACGACCGCGCGCGCGTGGCCGGCGTGGTGCTGCTGGGCTTCTGGGCCGATGCCGAATTCCAGTTCAAGCCCGCGGAGTGGGTGGGCCGCGAGACCGGCGTGCGCGAGTACGCCACGCTCCCCGACGCGCGCCGGCTGGCCGATGTGCCCGTGCTGTGCATCGGCGGCGACCACGACCGGCGCTCGGTGTGCTCGCGCATCGGCACGCCCAACGTGCGCTCGCTCACCGTGCCCGCCGGCCACGGACTGGGCGCCCACGTTAGCCAGGTGTTCCGGCTGATGCAGCCGCTGCTGCGGAAGGTGGAGGACGAGTAGACGTCCATCGCCGGGCGGACGGACGAGAAGAGGCGGCGCGCTCACCCCGGAGCACGCCGCCTCTCTTCTCCTCCATGCAGCCCTGATACCAATTCTGCTGGATGACTAGGGCCGCTCGTAGGGGTCGACCGGGTACGAGCTGGACGGCGTCTGCGCGGCAAGCGAGGCCCCCGGCGCCACGGTGCAGAGCACCGCCGCCAGGAGGAACAAGCACTTCATCGTTGGATCGGGGGAGGATACGTGGGGAAGGGCGCGCGCGTGGCGAAAACATCTGAAGTGTAGCCGGCGGGGCGTGGCCGGTCAAATCGCCGCGTCCGTGTCCTACCGGTCGAGGCCGCGGTAGAAGGTGGAGGCGACCTTGGGCGCCCAGGGGATCAGCGGGCGCGAGCGGTCGCCCAGCAGCCATTCGAGCTCGATCTCTTCCAGCAGGCCGATCAGCATGCGGCGGGCGAGGGGGATGTCCACGTCGGCGCGCACGTGGCCGTCGCTCACGCCGCTGGCCAGCAGCTCATCGATGGCCTGTGCGTAGGTGCGCAGCACGTCGCGCACGGCGCCGCCGTAGAACTTGCTGCTCTGCCGGCTTTCCAGCAGCAGCACCGTGGCCAGGGCGGGCTCGGCCTGGATGCTCTCGAACTGCAGGGCGATGAAGCGGGCCAGCCGCTCCTCGAACGGCGCGTGCGAGGGCGTCACGTCGCGCGCCGACGCCACGAACTCGGCCACCTTGTCGCGGAAGGCGGTGAGAAGGAGGTCGTCCTTGCCGTCGAAGTACAGGTAGATGGTGCCCTCGGCCACGCTGGCGCCCGCGGCGATGTCGCGGATCCGCGCGGCGAAGAAGCCGTGCTCCGCGAACACCCGCACCGCGCTGTCGAGGATGGCGCGGCGCCGGGCTTCCTTGCTGTCGCTGAGGGGCGGGGGGGTGGGCATGGCGGGATTATAGTGCCGGAGCGTGAGGGTACGAAAGTGCGAACGGCGAACGGGTAAGTGAGTGCACGAGTGCGTTGCGGTCTTCTCCAGGCTCCGCCTCCGGTCCGTGAGCCTCGCCCCTCGATGGATGGCCAGAAGAATAGCGGTTCATCACGCAGAGTCAGCACAGTCAGCAGAGTCAAAACCGTTGTTGACTGCTGACTCGGCTGACTCCGCGTGAGGCAAGCCTATTCCCGGGTCTGGTATGCGTAGGAGATGAGGCCACTTGCCTCCGTGAAACGCCGTTCCGAGGGGTGAGGCCGCACCGAACGATTTGGCGCTTATCACAATCTCGAATCCTCGTCCAAACGAAAGCGGGGGCGCCTGCGCGCCCCCGCTCCCCGTCCTGCCGATCCCGGTGTTCCGTGCCGGGTCAGAACCCGGGCTGGAAGCTGAACTGCCACTGGCCCTTGTTTCCGCGCTCGAAGGCGGTCACGTAGTCGGCCTCCACCACCACGTAGCCGAACAGGTTCATCCGGGCGCCCACGCCGCCGCTGGTCAGGAAGCCGCGCTCGGTGAACGAGCCCTGCGGCCCGCGCGAGAAGTTGAGGTGCGTGGTGACGGGGGTGCCGTTGTTGTCCACCACCTTGCCCCACGCCGCGCCCGCGTCCACGAAGGCGATCGCCTCGAGCGGCGGCAGCTGCACCGAGCCGCGCACGGTGTTGCGGATCAGCGGCACGCGCAGCTCCAGGTTGCCCACCGCGATGCGCGAGCCGAAGAGCTGCTCGTACACGGCGCAGTCGTCGCCACCGCCCGCCGCGCTCTCGAGCTCGTCCACGCAGCCGTTGGTCACGCTGTTGTAGCTGTAGCCGCGCAGCAGCGACGGATAGCCCAGGAAGATGGCGCTGGGCACCGCCTCGTCGCGGCCGTAGCGGCCGAAGTGCATCGCGCGGAAGGCCACCGTCACCGGGCGCAGGAGGAAGTAGCGCCGGTAGTCGGCGGTCGCCGAGGTGAAGTGCAGGTCGCCCAGCACCGGGGCCACCTCGAAGCGGTAGCGCTGCCCGGCGATGGGGCTGGTGTAGCCGTTGATGGCGTTGTCGTACACCAGCGCCGCCGTGGCCTCGCCCAGGCTCCAGCCGCCCAGGCTCTCCTTGTGGTCGGTGTAGTCCACCAGCACGCCGCCCTGGTACGTCCAGTCGCGCACCTGGATGTCCTGGCTGATGCGCCGCACCCCGGCCGAGAGCTCCACCCGCTGCACCCGCGAGAAGGGGTACTGCACGATCCCCGAGATGCTGTTGTCGAAGTAGCGGTAGATCAGCAGCTGGTTGTGCAGGTTGCCCTCCTGGTCCACCCCCTGCTGCCACCCCCCGGCGATGTACGGCGTGCGCTGCGCCGCGGCGCCCCAGTTCCAGCGGTGCTTCTGGTTGAGGTACACCACGTTGAAGCCGATCTCGTCGAGCTGCCCCTGCGCCTCTACGGTGCCGTAGATGGTGTGGTAGCCCAGCACGTCGCTGAAGATGCCCCCCACGCCGCCGTACACGCCGCCGCGCGAGTACACGCCCGAGCCGGCCGACACGCCCAGCTGCGGCTGACCCAGGTAGTCGAGCGAGAGCCGCGTGCGGTACGGCGCCACCGCGTAGCTGGCCGGCGCCTCGGGCTCGGGGCGGCCGAAGGCGGGGTCGTGCAGCAGCGCGTACACCCGGTTGTAGGCCGGCTCGGCCGGGCGCGGGCTGGGCGGCAGCAGCGCCGGGAGCGGGTCGCCGTTCTGCGCCAGCTGCGGCGTCTCGGGCGCCGTGCCCGCCAGCTGCGTGGCGTCGGCGATGGTGTAGATGTTGTACGCGTTGTGCTCGTACACCGTGAACACCAGCCGGTTGTCACGCTGCGCCGCCGAGATGGCGGGGCTCAGCCCCGTGATGCCGCTCACGCCGGTGAACAGCTTGGTCACCTGCGTGAGCCCGCCGCCGCCCACTCCCACCCGGTAGATGTTGGGGATGCCGGTGCGGTCGCTGATGAAGTACAGCGACTGCCCGTCGGGCGTCCACTGCGGGTTGATGTTCTTCCCCGCCTCGGTACCCGTGAGCACGCGGCTCTGCCCGCTGGGCCAGTCCATCACCGCCAGGCGGTAGTTCCCCCAGGTGAGCGCCGCCAGGTCGGTGCCGGCGTCGGTGACGTAGGCCAGCGAGCGGCCGTCTGGGCTGAACGCCGGCTGGATCTGCGCCACCTTGTCGTTGGTCAGCTGCCGCGTCTGCCCGCTGCTCAGCTCGATGGCGTACAGGTCGGAGATGCCGCCCTTGATCCCCGACACCACCACGGTGTTGCCGTCGGCGCTGAAGGTGGGGTTGGTGATCTCGCCCACCCCGGGGATGGAGTATTCGCGGATCACGTGCGCGTCGGCCACGTCCAGCAGCACCAGCACGTCGTGCGCCTTGCGCAGCGCCGAAAAGGCGAAGCGCCGCGAGTCGGGCGCCCACGCCCCCGACGAGTTGATGAAGCGCAAGCTGCCGTAGTGCGGATCGAGCGAGGTGCCGCGCACCAGCCGCCGGATCACCCGGCCGGTGCGGGTGTCGGCCAGGTACAGCTCGATGTCGAGCTGGCTGCGCGTGGATAGAAAGGCGAACTGGGTGCCGTCGGGCGAGACCGACGGGCTCACGTTGTAGCCGCCCACCTTCTCGCGGCTCACCACCAGCGGCGTGGCCGTCTCGCGCGCCTCGCGCTGCACGGTGAGCAGCGGCAGGTAGGTGCGGCGGATGGAGTCGTGCCAGTCGGTGATGATCTGGTCGAGGTCGGAGTTCAGGATGCGCTCGAAGGCGTCCTGATACGGAACCCCCTGCCCCACCTGCTTCAGGATCTGCCCGATCGCCGCGTCGCCCCAGCGGCCGCCCACGTAGGCCCACAGCGCCTGCCCCCAGCGGTAGGGAAAGAAGCGGGGGTCGTAGTTGAGCTGCGCCTGGTTGGGGAGCGTGTTGGTGAGCGCGGCGTCGCGCAGCCACATGCTGGTGTTGGGGTCGACCGGGCCGATGGACAGGTACTCGGCCATCCCCTCGATGAACCAGAGCGGCGCGTTGAAGCGCGCGGCCGCCGCCTCCAGCCCGCCGCCGGCGCGGCCTAGGCCGGTGATGTCGTACTGGAAGGCGTGCACCAGCTCGTGCCCCAGCACGTGGTCGGTCTCGGTGTAGGGGCCGGCGAACGGCAGCAGCACGCGCTGCTTGAACACCTCGGTCACGCCGCCCGTGCCCTCGCTGATGTCGCCCTGGAGGGCGGCCGTCTGCTGGAACTCGGGGTGGTTGGCGTAGAGGATCACCGGCTGGCGCGCCTCGAACTCGTGGTCGAGGATGCGCGAGAAGCGGGCGTACCACCGCTCCGCCATCCGCGAGGCGTCGCGCGTGGCCGCTTCTTCCTCGGGATAGTAGTAGAGGTCGAAGTGGGGCGAGCGCAGCACGCGGAAGTCGAAGGTGCGGTACTGCACCTTGTTCTGTCCGAAGTACTGTGCGCTCAGGGAATGCGGCCCGGCCAGTGCGGCGGCGGCCACCGCGGCGGCGGCGAGCCGCGCGCACCTGCGTACCATGGGGGACATCGATGCTCCTTCCAATCCCAACCGGGTGGGGAGAGGACTGCTCCGGAAAGTGAGGCCCGGCATGGTGCCGGGCCCGGGCAGGGGCGGGCGTCCGTCCACCCGTGCCCGTGACAACGTTTATGCGGACGGGTTCATGACGGAGTCGCCTCGTGGCCGAAGCAAGGTGTTTCCTTGCTTCGGCGCCGTCACCGCCCGGTACCGTTCCGTCTCATCGCGCCGGCGCCGCGGCGGGCACCGGCTCGGCCACCACCGGGGTGGGGTCGTCGAGCAGCCGCGTGATCGCCCACAGCAGCAGCGCCAGCACCACCACTCCGGCCACCCAGGGCCATGCACCCGGCCCGCGTGGGCCGGCGGCGGTCTCGGCCACCTGCACTCCTCCGGCTTCGGGGGTCCCGCGATACCCGCCCGGACGTTCGGCGTCGACGCGGGTCAGGGGGGCCGAAACGCAGGGATCGTGCCCCACACAGACCCAAGCGTTCACGCGGCTTTGCGGCACCTTCACAGGGTTGGTCCACCCCTCGGCGGCGGGTGCCGAAGGGCGCGTCCACCGGCCCGCGGAGCCCACCGCCGGGCGCCGCGAGGGGCCCGCCGCGGCATCGCCGTGGCCGCTCACGACTTAAGAAACACGCCAGCGTCCATCCACCCTCTCCCCGTCGATCCACGGCTCCCCCGGTGGGCCGTCGGGCGAGTGGGCGGCGGGTGATTGAGATACGACGCGGGCGGAACGGATGGATGCGTGGCGCCGCGCCTCGCGCGGCGCTGGTCCGGCGCTTGCGCGCGCTTCACCTCCACGGACGTGTAGCGGCGCGGCACAGGCGCGCGTCGCGCGGCGAGGCAACACAAGGGGTGTGTCTTGGAAGCGATGGAAGAAACCGGGGACGAGCAGGTGATGGCAGAACGTGAGAACCGGGCGGTGCACGCCCTGGAGGCCTATCGCGAGCGCCGCCGGCGCCGGCGCGCCGACGACACCTACTTCGGCAGCGCCGACTGCCTGCTAGCGCACGAAGACCCGGCGGCGCTCGAGGACGAGGCCGAGCGGCTGCGGCGGCGCATGGACGTGGTGGACGAAGCGCACGAGGCCGGGATGTCGCCCGAGCTGGCCGAGATGGTGTACGACGTGGCGCGCGAGGAGGGGCTCGACCCCGCCCTGGCCTACGAGCTGGTGCGCTCGGGGCTGGGCGTGGCGCCGCCGGCCGACGGGCTCGCCAACGCCGAGCAGCAGCCGGCCACCGACAAGTACTACCCCAACTGGCTCCTCCCCGCCACGCCCACCGACGACGTGCTGCGCGAGCGGATGCTGCGGATGTCGTTCCGCCGCATGCGCGGCAAGCTGGAGGAGCACGACCGCGTCGATGAGGCCTTCCGCGCCTACGCGCGCGAGCCCGACGTGGGGATGTTCGGGTTCTGAGGAACGACAGGGGACAGGGAATAGGGGACAGGGGACAGGGGACAGCGGGCGGGACGTCGCCGGACGGGGCCGTGTCCCGGCGACGGAGGGGGTGGATGTCTGCCGATGGGGCACCCTGGCGACGTCGGATGCTCCCTGCGCAGTCGGCGGCGGTGCAGGACGCGAAGGCGGGCGTCGCGGGGTTTTTCAGGGGTTGTTTCGACCCGCCGTCCTCGAGTTGGACGCCCGGCGTAGTGCCCGTGATTGTCCCCGGGGCTCCGAGCGGCCACATTGTCGTTCTCGCAATCCCCGATCAAGAGGTACGATGACCGATATCAATCAGCCGGAGACGCACGTGTCCGATCAGCCGGAAACCGAAACGCAGACCGCCGGGTTCGGCGACCTGGGGCTTGCCCCCGAGCTCCTGGCCGCGCTCGAGGTGCTGGGCTACGAAGAGCCCACGCCCATCCAGGTGGAGGCCATCCCCCGGCTGCTGGCCGGGCGCGACGTGGTGGGGCGCGCCGCCACCGGCACGGGGAAGACGGCGGCGTTCGCGCTGCCGCTGGTGCAGCGCATCGACCCCGAGGGCGGCGTGCAGGCGCTGATCCTGGCGCCCACGCGCGAGCTGGCCGTGCAGGTGGCCGAGGCCACGCACCGCTACGGCTCGCGCCGCGGCGTGCGCGTGCTGGCGGTGTACGGCGGCCAGGCCATCGACCGCCAGCTGCGCGAGCTGCGCCGCGGCGTGCACGTGGTGGTGGGCACCCCCGGCCGCATCCTCGACCACATCCGCCGCCGCTCGCTCAACCTGTCGGGCGTCAACTACGTGGTGCTGGACGAGGCCGACGAGATGCTGGACATGGGCTTCATCGAGGACATCGACACCATCCTCGAGGAGACCCCCGAAGACCGGCAGACGGCGCTGTTCTCGGCCACCTTCCCGCCGCGCATCCAGGAGCTGGCCGACCGGCACATGCGCGACCCCGAGCGCATCACCGTGCGCCAGGAGCGGCTGGAGACGCCGCTGGTGCGGCAGGTGGCCTACGTGGTTCCCCGCCCCTACAAGCTCGAGGCGCTCACCCGCATCCTCGACCTGGAGGCACCCACCAGCGCCATCCTCTTCTGCCGCACGCGCAACGAGGTGGACGAGCTGACCGAGGCGCTGCAGGTGCGCGGCTACCGACCCGAGGCGCTGCACGGCGGGCTCAACCAGGCCCAGCGCGACCGGGTGATGAAGAAGTTCCGCGACGGCACCGCCGATCTCCTCATCGCGACCGACGTGGCGGCGCGCGGGCTGGACGTGGAGCACGTGAGCCACGTGATCAACTACGACATCCCGCAGACGCCCGAGGTGTACGTGCACCGCATCGGGCGCACGGGGCGCGCGGGGCGCGAGGGCACGGCCATCACCCTGGCGCAGCCGCGCGAGCAGTTCCTGCTGCGCGGCATCGAGCGCGAGGTGCGCCAGCCCATCGAGCGGGCGCCGGTGCCCACCGCGGCCGACCTGCGCGCGCGCCGCGTGGAGCTGCTGCGCTCGGCCATCGTGGAAACGCTGGAGGGGGAAGACTACGAGCGCTACCGCGAGGTGGTGCTGCCGCTGGTGGAGCAGTTCGACGCGGTGGACATCGCCGCCGCCTGCGCCAAGCTGGCCGCCGACGCCACGCGGGGCGAGGAGCCCGAGGCCGAGATCGACATCCCGCAGTGGGACGAGCGCCGCCCCCCGCGCGACCGCGACGGCGGCGGGCGTGACCGCGGCAACTTCGAGGAGGGCCGCGGGCCGCGCGGCCGCCGCGACCGCACCGACGGCCCGCCGCGCCGCGGCCGCGGCGGCGAGCAGATGACGCGCGTGTTCCTGGGCGTGGGCCGCCGCCGCGGCATCCGCCCGGGCGACGTGGTGGGCGCCATCGCCGGTGAGGCGCGCATCCCCGGCGAGGCGATCGGCGCCATCGAGATCGCCGACCAGTTCACCATCGTGGAGATCGCCGAGCAGTTCGCCGACCAGGTGGTCACCGCCATGCGCAACGCCACCATCAAGGGGCGCCCGGTGAGCGTGAGGCTGGCGAAGGAAAGCTGATCCGCAGCGCGGCTGGGATCTGAGCTGCTGGACGTCGGCTGGAAAGCGGAGGACGGAGAGATCATCTCCGCTCCTCCGTTTTTCGTCGCGCAGGCGATCAGGCGCGTCCGACGCAAGCTCCTGAGCGCCTGCTCCGCGAACAGCATGAACGCGGAGGGAGCGGAGGAAGCGGAGGCGCGCTCAGACATCCTCCGTTTCCGGCGCTCTCTCCGCTGCTCCGTGTTCATGCGGTTGGCGCAACTTGGCTCGCCGATGGGGACTGCATGCCCGATCGATGGAATCGGCATGGGCTTTCCCATCGCGTCAGCGGCCTTCGGGAGGGTCGGAGACGAGCAGCCCCAGGTCCAGCGCCAGCCGCACGTAGTCAGCACGGTCGGCGATATCGAGCTTGGCGTTCACGCGGCGGCGGTAGGTGTCCACCGTCTTCGCGCTGATGAACAGGCGGCGGCCGATCTGCGAGGTGGTGTAGCCCTGCGCGATGAACAGGAAGACGTCGCGCTCGCGCTCGCTGAGCGAGTCGTGGCGCTGCTTCGTCTCGTCCGCCCTCGCGCGCCTGGCCCACGCGCCCGCCAGCAGGGGCGCGGCCTCGGGGCGCACCCAGCTGCGGCCGGCGGCGATGGCGCGCACGGCGCCCAGCAGCTCGGCGCCGGCCACGCTCTTCACCACGTATCCCGCCGCGCCCGCCTCCAGCAGCGGCACCAGGTACTCGTCCTCGTCGTGCATGGTGAGCACGAGCACGCGCGTGGGGAGCCCGGCGGCGGTGATGGCGCGGGTGGCCGCCAAGCCGTCCATCCCGGCCATCGACAGGTCCATGATCACGATGTCGGGCGCGAGCGTGCGCGCGAGCTCCAGCGCCCGGGCGCCGTCCGCCGCCTCGCCCACCACCTCGATCCCCGGCGAGGAGCCGAGGAGCGCGCGCAGCCCCATCCGCACCACGTCGTGGTCGTCGGCCAGCAGCACGCGCACGGTGGCCTCGCCGGCGGCGCTCACGCGGCCTCGGGGGCGTTGCGGGCCACGGCAGTGAGCGTGGTGCCCTCGCCGGGGCGGCTGCGGATGGACAGCTCGCCGTCCACCAGCACCAGCCGTTCCTGCATCATGAAGAGCCCCATCCCCGAGCGCTCGCGCTGCGCCCGTGCCACGTCGAACCCGGCCCCGTCGTCGATCACCGTGAGCTCCGCCCGCTCGCCCTCCACCCGCAGCCGCAGGGTCACCGCCCGCGGGCGGCCGTGGCGCACCGCGTTGGCCAGCGCCTCCTGCGCCACCCGGTAGAGGACGGCCGAGGCGGTGGGCGTCACGGCCGAATCGTCGGGCACCTCCACCGCGGCCCGCACGCCGGCGGGCTCCAGGATGCGCCGGGCCAGCGTCTTCAGCGCGCCGGCCAGCCCCAGGTGGTCGAGCACGCCGGGGTGCACGCGGTGCGACAGGGTGCGCACCTCGCGCAGCGCCTCGCCCACGATCTCGTGCATCACGCCCAGGCGGTGCGCGAGCGCGGGGGTGGCGGCGGGGATCTCCTGGCGCGTGGCGGCCACCAGCATCTCCAGCGCGCTCAGCTGCTGCGCAGTGGAATCGTGCAGCTCGCGCGCGAGGTGGGCGCGCTCGGCGTCGGCCGCGCCGATCACCTGCGCGGTGAGCAGGCTCACGCGGTGGCGGTCGGCCATCAGCCGGTCGAGCAGCACGTTCAGGGTGCGGCCGATGCGCGCCACGTTGCGGTCGGCCAGGCGCGAGGGGGGCACGCGGGCATCCAGGTCGCCCCCGGCCACGCGCACGGCCGTGGCCTCCAGCTCGCGCAGCGGGAGGAGGGCGTAGTACACCAGCGCCGCGTTCAGCAGCAGGGTGCCGAAGAGGGCGGCCAGGGTGATGTCGTCGGCCCGGCCGGGCGGCGCGGCACGCATCATCAGATAGGCCGCCACGTTGATGGCCAGGTCGGCCACCACCAGCTTTTGCAGCAGCGGGACCCCGGCCAGCCCGCGCAGCGGCGTCTCCACCACCGCCGTGGCGGCGCCGTGCGGCGCCACGTGCGCGAACGCCGGGGGCGCCTGGCGAGGCGCGCCCGGCGGCTGGGCGGCCGCGCCGCCCGGTTCCATCCGTTCCATCCAGCCCGCTTCGCAAAAGGTGGTGCCTAGTCGAACCGCCGGCGGTGCACTCGGCATGTCCCGGATGCCCACGTGAGGCACGCGTGGAGGCGCGGGAGACGGAGGAAGGTGGGATCACCCCGTGACCACACGCTTCCTCCGCGTCCCCGGTTTCTCCGACGCCCCTGCATGATGCCGTTCCGGGCGTTCGGATGCACGCATCGTCCCGGGGAACGGAACCGGTCAGGCCGCCCGGGCCGGCCCGGCCGCCGTCCTCGAGGCGGCCGCCGCCTCGGGGCCGCTCATCGTGATCCCCAGGTCGCGCAGGCGCCCCTCGCCCAGCCCGTACACCCAGCCGTGCAGCCGCAGCTCGGCCCCGGCGGCCCAGGCGGCCCGCACCTGCGGCGTGCGCGACAGGGTGAGCACCTGCTCGGCCACGTTCAGCTCCACCATCCGCAGGTGGCGGGCCCGGTCGCAGTCGATGGCCGCCAGCTCCTCGGCGTGGCGCCGCGCCGCGGCACGCACGTTGGCCAGCCAGTGCTCCACCAGCAGCGGCGCGATGCCGGCGCCCATGGCGGCCTTGATGCCGCCGCACTCCTCGTGCCCGCAGACGATCACGTCGCGCACCTTCAGCTCGGCGACGGCGTAGTGCAGCACGGCCATCAGGTTGGCGTCGGTGGGCACCACCAGGTTGGCCACGTTGCGGTGCACGAACATCTCGCCCGGGCTCGCCTGCGTGATCAGGTCCACCGGCACGCGCGCGTCGGAGCAGCCGATGTACAGGAACCCCGGCTTGTGCTCGCCCTCCAGCCGGCGGAAGTACTGCGGGTCGCGCGCGGTCTGGCTCTCCACCCAGCGGCGGTTGTTCTCCAGCAGCGTCTGATGCGTCATGGTCGTCGCTCGCTCGTTCAAGGGTCGATGTGTTCGGGTCAGCCGATGCGTTCAGGTGTCAGCCGGTGCGTTCCGGTCAGCCGATTCGTTCCGTCAGCCGATGCGTTCGGACTGGCCGACGTGTTGGGTTGCCGATGCGTTCGGGTTCGCTGCCGCTTCAGTGGGCCGGGCTGGCGCTCCCCGCGGGAACGCCCACCAGGCGCACGGCCACGCCGCGGGTGGGGCCGGTCTCGCGGAAGTCGTGCAGCATCTCCACCACGTCGTCGTCCAGGTGCCGGCAGCGCGCGGCGTCGACGGTCACCGTGGTTCCCTCGGCCAGCCCTTCGAGCGCGGCGGCGATGCGGGCCTTGTTGAGGAAGGTGACCTCCTCGGCCAGCGCCAGCCGCACGCTGCGGTGGTCGGCGCTCTCGTGCCGCTCGAAGCTGAAGGCGTTGCGCGCGCTGTCGAGCAGGATGAAGAACACGCCCAGCGCCAGCCCCACGCCGATCCCCACCAGCAGGTCGGTGGCGAGGATGGTGACCACGGTCGCCGCGAACGGCACGGCGTAGCGCGCGCCCCGCCGCCACGCGTAGGCGAACAGCCGGGGGTGCGCCAGCTTGATCCCGGTGTGGATCAGCACCGCGGCCAGCGCGGCCAGGGGGATGGTGTTCAGCAGCGCCGGCGCGGCCAGCACGGCGACCGTCAGGAACACGCCGTGGATCCACGCCGAGCGCCAGCTGCGCGCGCCCGCGTCCACGTTGGCGGCGCTGCGCACGATCACGCCGGTCATGGGCAGGCCGCCCGCGAGCCCCGCCACCACGTTCCCCGCCCCCTGCGCCAGCAGCTCGCGGTGCGGCGACGAGGTGCGCCGCAGCGGGTCCATCCGGTCGGTGGCCTCCAGGCTCAGCAGCGACTCGAGGCTGGCCACCAGCGCCACCGTGGCCGCCACGCGGTAGACGTCCGGGTTCGCCAGCGCCGACCAGTCGGGGAAGGTGAGGAAGGCGCCCACCTCGGCGAGCGAACGGGGAACGGGGAGCGCCACCAGCGCGTCGCGCGGGAGCGCCAGGGCGGGGACGAACGCGGCGGCCAGCCACGCCCCGGCGGCGCCCAGGAGCACCACGGCCAGCGGCCCGGGAACGGCACGGCGCGCCCGCGCGGGCAGCCAGCGGTCCCACGCGAAGAGGAGCCCCAGCGAAGCGAGGGTGATCGCGGCCGCCGCGGGGGCGATGGCGCCCAGGCTCCCCGCGATCTCGGCGAGCGGGCCGCCGGCGCCGCCCATCCCCGGCTCCGGCGTCCACTTGCCGCCGGGGAGGCCCAGGGCGTAGGGGAGCTGCTTGATTACCAGGATCAGCCCGATCCCCGCCAGCATCCCGCGGATCACCGACGAGGGGAAGAACGCGCCGATCACCCCGGCGCGCGCCATCCCCAGGCCGATCTGCAGCAGGCCCGCGAGCACCACGGCCACCAGGAAGGCGGGGAACGAGCCCAGCTCGGCGATCGCCGCCAGCACGATGGCGGTGAGGCCGGCGGCGGGCCCGCTCACCATCAGCTGGCTGCCGCTGAGCCGCGACACCAGCAGGCCCCCCACCACGCCGGTGATGATGCCCGACAGGAGCGGCGCCCCCGACGCCAGCGAGATTCCCAGGCAAAGCGGCAGCGCCACCAGGAAGACGACGAGCCCGGCGCCCGCGTCCGCGCGCCACGCCGCGGCGCCGGAAAGGGGTTCCGCGGCACGGCCGGCCGGAGCGGGGTGCGTGCGCGGCGGATGGACGCGGACGCTGGGTGGAGCCTTTCGGCTGCGGATGCGTGACTGCACGACGAACGACCTCCCTGAGTCTGTTGCGTTTGCCCCGGCGGAAGGTGAGTTCCTCCACCCGGGCGACCGGGCGGAAAATCTCGCTGGCCCGCGGGTGTCCTGTCTGTCGGAAGGGGGGTCGGATTTTGTAGGACGAGAGCGTACAAGGAACGCCGCCCGCAGGCCGGCGCGTGGTGCTGGACCGGTCGATCATACCACGTCGCGGAGATCCGATCGGGACCCGAGATCCGTAGATCCCCTCACGCAGAGCAGCAGAGGAGAGAAGCAGAGAAGCTCAGTCGGATTCCGTCGTTCTCTGCTTCTCTGCTGCTCTGCGTGAGATTCCTTCGCCGGCGGAACCCGAATGATGCTCGGAGATTCGGCATCACCCGCGCAGCCGGGGCCCGATGGTAGGAGCGCCCATACGCAAACGGGCCGGCATCATCGCTGATGCCGGCCCGTTCCATCCTCCCTCACCCGCGCCCGTCGTCCCGCTGCGCACTTCCGTACTCCCGTACTTTCGTACTCTCGCACTCCCTCAGTGCGCCATCCCCCCGCCCCCCTGCCCGCGCGCGCGCCGCATCAGCAGCAGCAGCGGCAGCGCCAGCGCCAGCCCCAGGCCAAAGAGCCAGAACACCTTCTCGTAGCTCAGCATGGCCGCCTGGCGCATCACCTGGCCGTTAAGGATGGCCAGCGCCTCGGTAGGGGCGACCGTGGCAGGGGTGCCCTTGGCGATCAGCGCCTGCGTGATCATGGCCAGCCGCTCGCGCGTGGCCTGGCCGTAGATGGTCACGTGGTCGGAGAGGGCGGCGAAGCTGGTGCCGCGGAAGCGAGCGACCAGCGTGGCCGTCACCGCGATGCCGATGCTGCCGCCCAGCTGGCGCGTCAGGTTGAAGAGCCCGGTGCCGTTGGGGATCTTGTCCATCGGCAGCTCGGCCAGCGCCAGGTTGGTCATGGGCACGAAGATCAGCCCCAGCCCCACCCCGCGCAGGATCAGCGGCCAGAAGAAGTCGCCCATCCCGCTCTGGGTGGTGAAGTGCGCGTGCTTCCACATCGACAGCAGGAAGATGCCCACGCCCGTCACCACCAGCAGCCGGCCGTCCACCTTGCTCCCCAGGCGCGCCATCATCGCCATGGTCACCGCGCTGGCCAGCGCGCCGGGGAGGATCACGAACCCGGTCTGCTCGGCGGTGAAGCCCAGCAGCGTCTGCAGGTACACGGGGAGGACGAACACCGTGGCGTAGAGGCAGCACCCCAGCATGGCCGCGAAGGTGATCCCCGCGCTGAACTGACGGTTCTTGAGGATGCGCAGGTCCACGATGGGGTGCTCGGTGTGCAGCTCGTGCCACACGAACCACACCAGGCTCACCCCGCTCACCACCGCGTACAGCAGCACCTCGCCCGAGTCGAACCAGTCGAGCCGCTCGCCGCGCTCCAGCATGGTCTGCAGGCAGCCGATCCCCGCGATCAGCAGCCCCAGCCCCAGCCAGTCCACCGCGTAGATCTTCTGCGCGAAGCGCGAGTCGCGGATGAAGCCCAGCGTCATCGCCAGCGCCAGCATCCCCAGCGGCACGTTGATGTAGAAGATCCACGGCCAGCTGAGCGCGTCGGTGATGTAGCCGCCCAGCGTGGGCCCCAGCGTGGGCCCCACCATCACCCCCATGCCGAAGATGGCCATGGCGGTGCCGAACTCCTCGCGCGGGAACACCTCGTACAGGATCGACTGGCTGGTGGAGAGCAGCGCCCCGCCGCCCACCCCCTGCACGATCCGCCAGAACACCAGCCCGCCCAGCGTGCTGGCGTTGCCGCAGAAGAACGAGGCCACCGTGAACAGCGCGATGGACGCCGCGAAGTAGCGCCGCCGCCCGAACCGCGCCGACAGCCACCCGGTGATGGGAAGCACGATCACGTTGGCGACCACGTAGCCGGTGGACACCCAGGCGATCTGGTCGAGGGTGGCGCCCAGGGTGCCCATCATGTGCGGGATCGCCACGTTGACGATGCTGGTGTCGAGCAGCTCCAGCACCGAGGCGAGCGTCACCGTCAGCGCGATCAGGTAGCGGTGCGCGTACGGGTCGTCGACCGCGGCCCGTGCGCGCCCCCCCGTTCCCGCGCCGGGAAGGGGGAGCGTCCGCGTGGTGGTGGTGCTCATCGGATATGCCGGTGCTCGGAAGTCATTCGGAGTTCGCGTCGGAGTGACTTCTTCAGCTACGCGCCTTGATGCGCACCGTGGCGCTCATGCCGGGGCGCAGCGGGTGGGCCGCGTCGCGGCTGGCGGCGTCGAAGCGCACGCGCACGGGAATGCGCTGCACCACCTTGGTGTAGTTGCCCGTGGCGTTGTCGGGCGGCAGCAGCGAGAAGCGCGCGCCGGTGGCCGGCGAGATGCTCTCCAGGCGGCCCTTGAAGGTGCGGCCGGGATAGGCGTCCACCTCCACCTCCACGGGGTCGCCGGCGCGCAGGTCGCGCGTCTGCGTCTCCTTGAGGTTGGCCGTCACCCACACGTCGTTCAGCGGCACCACGCTCATGATGGGCTGGCCGGGCTGCACCATCTGCCCCACCTCCACGCTCTTCTTGGCGACCACGCCGTCCATCGGCGCCGTGACCACCGCGTAGCTCAGCTGCAGCGCCACCGCGTCGCGCGCCGCGCGGGCCGACTCGATGCGCGAGCGCTGCACCCGCACGCCGGCGCCGGCCGCCGTGGCCGTGCTGCCGGCGGCGTTGGCGTTCTCGCGCGCCGCCGCCACCTGCGCGTCGGCGGCGGCCGCGGCGGCCACCACGGCGTCGTACTGCTGCTTGCTCACGATGTTGCGCTCGGCCAGCGGGCGCAGGCGCTCCACGTCGCGGCGGGCCTTGGTGGCGTTGGCCTGGGCCGCGGCGATGGCCGCGCGCGCGGCGCCGGCCTGGGCCTGGGCCGCGGCAGCCTGCGCCACCGCCTGCCCGTTGCCGCCCTCGGTCTGCTCCTCCACCGCGGCCAGGTCGGCGTTGGCCTGCTCCAGCTTGGCCCGCAGGTCGCGGTCGTCGATCACGGCCAGCGTGTCGCCCGCCTTCACCTGCTGGTTCTCCTCCACCCGCACCTGCGCCACGTAGCCGCCCACGCGCGGCAGCACGGGGGTCACGTGGCCCTCCACCTGCGCGTTGTCGGTGGTCTCCCAGTTGCGCCCGTTCCACCAGCGCCACCCGAAGAAGGCCACCAGGGCCAGCAGCAGCACGCCCAGGATCGGGAGCACCGGCTTCTTCCTCTTGGGCGCATCCACCACCACGGGCTCGGCCGGGGCCGCGCCGTCGGGGCCGGAGGCGGAAAGGCTCACCCGCGGGGTGCCGTCGTGAGCCGGTCGGGTCTGTGCCGTCGCGTTTGCCATCTCGTCCTCGTCCTTGCGGTTCACGTCCGTCAGCGGATGTTCAGGGTGGTCCCGGTCGCCCGGGCCAGGCTCACGCGGGCCGCGGCCGAGACGGCCTGCGCCTCGATCACCGCGTCGCGCGCGCGCACCAGGTTCTGCTGCGCGTTGATCACTTCGATGTTGGTGGCCAGCCCGTTGGCGAAGCGCTCCTGGGCCTGCGACAGCTCCTCGTTGGCCAGCTGCAGGCGCTCGGCGGCGATCGCCTGCTGGTCGCGCCCGCTGGCCACGTCGAGCAGCGCCGAGCGCACCTCGCCCTCCACCTGCTGCTGCACGTCGCCCGCGCGCACGCGGGCCTCCTGCGCCACCAGCTCCTGCTGCTGCTGGCGCGCCTCGCGCCGGAACCCGTCGAACACGGGAAGCGACACCTGCACCGCGATGTTGTAGGTGGGGAAGGCGTCGGGCACGTTGAGCCCCGTCACCCCGTAGTCGGCCGCCAGGTCGAGCCGCGGCAGCCGCTCGGCGCGGATGGCGCTGGCGCCCAGCTGCGCCGCGCGCTGCTGCGCCTCGGCGCTGCGCAGCTCGGGGCGGTTGGCCAGCGCCGCCTGCACGGCTTCCGCCTCGGTCGCGGGCGCGCCGGTGGCGGCCGTGGTGGCGCTCAGCGCGTCGGTGACCTGCAGCTCGGTGCGCGGGTCCACGCCCATGGCGCGGGCCAGGTTCACCTGCGCCTGGTCGAGCCCGTTCTGCGCCACGGCCAGCAGACCCCGCGCGGTGGCCAGCTGGGTGCGGGCGCGGGTCAGGTCGAGCGCCGTGGCCACGCCGCGGTCGAGCTGCGCCTGCGCCAGCGTCACCAGCTCGCCGGCCAGGCGCACGTCCTCGCGGCGGGCCAGCACGGTGGCCGAGGCGCGCTGAGCCGCCACGTAGGCCAGCGCGGCGCGCTGGCCGGCGGTCTCGGCGGCGATGGCGGCCTCGGCGTGGGTTCCCTCGGCGGCGGCGCGGACGGCGCGCACCCGCACCAGGCCGGCCGGGTCGTACAGCGGCGTGCTGGCGCGCAGCCGCGCGTCGAACACGTCCACCGGCCCGATCTTGGGGTTGAGCGACTCGCCCGGCGGCAGCGGCAGGCTGAAGCCGAAGGTCTCCAGGTTCTGCGTGCGCCGGTCTTCGGCCACGGCGGCGTTCAGGCTGGGGAGCAGGGCGCCGCGCGTCTCGCGGACGCGCTGCTCGGCCTCGCTGGCGCGCAGCTCGGCCAGCCGCACGGCGGGCGCGGTGTCGGCCGCCACGGCCACGGCCCGCGCCAGCGACAGCGGCATGGGCGGGGCGGCCTGGGCGGCAAGGGCGCCCGCGCCCAGCGCGGGGGCCAGCAGCGGCAACGCAAGCAGTCGCTTACGCATCGTTCCTCTTCTCCGGCTCCTTCGCGATGCCGCGAAGGAAGATGTCGATGTGCAGGTTCAGGAAGCGCTCCATGTCCCAGGTCTCGGGGTCGTACTGCTGCATGGAACGCTTGTAGATCGACGCGTGCACCAGCGGCCCGATGGCCAGCCGCGCCGTGTCGGTGAGCGGGACGGCGCGGAACTCGCCGCGGTCGATCCCGCGCTGCAGCGCCGTCTCGAAGATGCGGCGGGCGCGCACCACCACGTGGTCCATGTAGTACTGGGCCAGGTGCGGGAAGTTGGAGGCCTCGCCGGTCATCAGCTTGCTGAGGCAGGCCAAGCGCGAGTTGCCCACCAGCGTCCACCAGGCCACGATCAGCTCGCGGATCAGCTCCACGGTGGGCCCGGTGTAGCCCGCCACCAGCCGTTCGCCCGTCTCGATGTTGGGCCCCATCATCTCCTCCACCACGGCGCGGAAGAGGTCTTCCTTGCTGGGGAAGTAGAGGTAGACGGTGCCCTTGGTCACGCCGGCGCGCTTCGCGATCTCGTCCATCTTGGCGGCCGCGAAGCCCTTCTCCACGAACAGGTCCAGCGCGGCCTCCACGATCTCGCCCGGGCGCGCCTCGCTGCGGCGCCGCCAGCGCGGGCCGTCCTGCTCTTCCGTCTCGGCGCCGGTGGGGGCGCCCTCCTGGGCTCGCTCGATCATCAGTGGCTCACTGCGATTAATAACTGACCGGTCAGTAAGATAACAAAACCGGCTCCCGGGTCAAGTGTCCGGTTGCAAGTACTGGCTGTGTATGGAGATGTGACAAACGTCGGACGAGCGGGGATGCGTCCAGATGCGTCGAAGGGCGAAGATGGGGGCGGTCGAGCCGCCCGAGCCCGAGCACCTCGAGGAGGTGCCGCACCCTGCGTCCACACCGCGAAGCGGAGCCGCAGGAGACAATTCTCAAGGAGTGGCGTTCTAGGTGCGCAAGTTGGTGGCGCTCCAACGCTTGACAGCGCTGAAAAGCACGTTTACGATCAATCGCCACACTGAACCCGGCTCAGGTGCGCCCGCGGCTCCCGCCCGGTGCCCTGGCCCATCCCGCACCCGCCGCGCGGCATCACCCCGGGGTTTCCCACCGCCCCGTGCGCAAGCGGTCCTGCTCAACCCGTTCTTCCGTGGCGGAACGCCGGAACGTCCGGCGCCCGCCGGCCCCACGGCGAGTTACCCTCGCCACACTCCCTCTCCAGGAGCACCCATGGATCCCCAGAACCAGGGCACCCGTTTCGAGAACCCCGCGCCGGGGCCCGCGTATCCGCCTGCTCCCGCGCAGCAGTTCGGCATCGGCAACAAGCCCGGGCAGCCGGAGCTGGTGAAGCGTTTCGTGGCCTACTTCATCGACGCCGTGATCCTGGCCGTGATCGCCAACCTGCCGGGGATCCTGGGGATCGTGGGCGCCGCGGCGGCCATCGCCGGCTGGCTGATGCGCGACACCCTGCTGGAGAGCCGTTCGCCGGGGAAGAAGATCATGGGGCTGCAGGCCGTGGGTGCCTCGGGCCGCCCGGTCACCCTCAACGAGTCGATGGTCCGCAACGCGCCGTTCGTGATCGGCGCGATCGGCTCCCTGATCTCGCACTTCACCCTGGTCGGCGCCATCATCGCCTTCCCGATCGCGATGGCGGCGGGGCTCATCGCGCTGCTCGAGGGCGTGATGGTGGTGACCGGCAACGTGCGCTTCGGCGACCGCTTCGCCAACACGCACGTGATCGACACCCAGGTGCAGCCGGCCCACAGCTGAGCCCGGCGGCCTCCGGCGGCCATGCGCCCGCGCCGGATCACCGGCGCGGGCGCTTCTGCGCGGGAATGGCGCGTTCGACGCGATCGCGGGGGAGATGATCCTTGCTCCCGGCGTACGAAGCGTGCACCTTGTCTGGACAGTTCGTTCTGGATCGAATTCCCCACCCCTTGTACAGGAGCTCTTCGATGAGCAGCGCCGAGAACAACACCCACAGCCGTCCGCAGCCGTCCCCGTCGCACCGCGTGGAGCGCAAGAAGTGCGGCGAGCACGACTACGAGGTCGGCTTCTACCCGGGCTTCGCCAGCCGCATCTCGGTCAACGGCACCGACGTCTACAAGCAGCCCGAGGGCGAGAGCTTCGTCCTTCCCAACGGCGCCAGCAAGCCCCTCACCTCGCACGCGGTGGAGATCAAGTGCAGCAAGGGCTACAACGTGGTGCTGCACATGGAGGACCCCCACCACGTGGTCGACCAGATCGTGATCAAGCTGAAGGACCCGGCGGCCATCGCCCGGGAGGGCGGCGGCGTGTTCGCCAACCAGGGCGCCGGCGGCGGCAACGGCGACACGGTGACCATCGAGAACACGGCCGCGACCTGCCCCCCCATCTGCAAGTAGGGTCTTGCCAGCGAGGTACCCGATGCTGACGCTCACCTTCCTGTTCCAGGTCTTTTCCACGCCGCTGCTGCTGTTCACGGGGCTCGCCTCGCGGGCGGTGGCGGCGCAGCCGCGCCTGGACGACCCGTTCCACCGCGCCGCGTGGCGGGTGGTGGGCGTCACGTTCATCGTGTTCGGCACCGACCTGTTCGTAGGCAACGTCCTGCAGGTGCTCGCGCTGGCGGGCGGCAACCCCTCGCCGGCGCTCACGGCGTACTTCGCCGTGGCGCCGATGCTGGACCACAGCCGGACCTTCCTGGCGCTCGGGGGCCTGGCCGCGCTGGTGGTGCTGGGGGTGCTGAAGGCGCCGCCGGGGCCGCGGTTCTGGACGCTGGCCTGGGCGCTGCTGGCTGCCGGGCTGGCGGTGGGAGCGATCCTGGGGGTCGTGGAAGGACCGCTGGTGATCGGCGAGCACCTGTTCGGGGTGGTGCTCCTGGACGTGGTGGAGCTGCTGGCGATCCTGGGCGCCCTGTTCGTGCTGCTGGTGACCAACCGTGCCGACCGCGGGCTGTGGGCGCTGCTCGCGGCGTATGCCTGCAGCCTGGCGCTGGGGATCTTCTGGCTTTCGCTGCTCACCCGCTTCGGCGAGGGGTGGAACCCACCCACCTGGACCACCCACGCCGTGCGCGACTTCTTCTACACCGCCATGCTCGCCGCGGCGGTCGCCCGGCTCCTGGCCGCCCGCCGGGGGCGCCAGGTGTACGGGATGATGGGCCGCAAGCCCGCGCAGCTGTCCATGATGCACTGACCGGCGTCCTGCATACGGATGCGACGGCGGCGCGGGGGATGTCTCCCGCGCCGCCGTCGTCTTTTCATCCCCGGTCGAATACGGAATCGGCCGATGAATTGTGCATCCATCGCGACCCCGGGGACGCCAGCGGGATCGCCACTGGTCCTGATTCGGTCCACCCGGGCCACGTCCAGCAAACGGCGTGAACGCGGAGCAGCGGAGAGCGCGGAGGAAACGGAGAACTGCCTGCCTTTCCTCCGTTTCGTCCGCTGCTCCGCGTTCACGGTGTTGGCGAAAGCAGACGACTGGAGGAATTCTCGCAAGAATCCACAGATCGGCTTTGACCTGCTTTGCACAGCCGATCGAGGAAGCTGGTAGACGTGTTTCGGCCCGGTCGAACCAGCCTTCATCCCCCGAAGCCGGCGCCCTACGGCCACTCGCGGTACCACAGCAGCAGCCCCGCCAGCGCCAGCCAGAACAGGCCGTAGCCCCCGGCGAAGGCCAGCGAGCCCCACGCGGTGCCGCCCAGGTGCGCGGCGTCGTACAGGTCCTGCACGGCCTGGTGCGGCGGGAGGGCGAAGGAGACGGCCTGCCGCGCCAGCGGGCCCATCGGCTGGCTCTCCATCTGGGCGAACACCGCCAGCGCACCCTGCCACACGTTGGTCACCCCGTACACCGCGAACGCGGCCAGGCTGTCGCCGCGCGGCAGCAGCACCGAGAAGAACGCCGCCAGCCCGCCGTAGATCAGCGCGAACACCGCCGGCTGCAGCATGGCCTGCGGCCCCACCCGGAACTCGCCCCACGCCACCAGCTGCGCCAGCACCAGGAACACCGCCGCCGCGCCCACCGACAGCACGTAGGCCATCACCCAGCGCGTGGCGTAGAAGGCCAGCGGCCGGGTGGGGTGCGCGAAGTAGATGCGGTAGTACCCCTCGCGCCGGTCGGACGAGACGAAGCCGGCCAGCAGCACCAGCATGCTCGCGCCCGCCAGGTTGGCCAGCGTGAAGGCGATGCCGCCCGGGTCCACCACGCTGGGCGCCTCGTCGGCGGCGGCGCCGTGCAGGTGCAGCCCGGGCTCCAGCCGGTAGAAGACCAGCGCGAGCACCGCGACGAACAGCAGCCGCCAGCGCAGCTGCCACAGGGTGAGGGTGATCACGGGCGCCCCTCCTTCTGTCCGCGGGTGGTGCCCACGGTGTCGCGGTAGCGCTCCTCCAGCGTGAGCCGCACCGGGGCCACCGCGCGCACCACCACGCCGCGCCCCAGCAGCTCGGCCAGGCGCCGGGTCAGCTCTTCGGCGCCCGCGGGCTCCACGAAGAAGCGCAGCGGCGCGCCCCCCTCGGTCACCGCGCCGGGGAAGCAGGCGCGCACGGCGTCGGCCGCGTGGGGCGTGGGCTCGAGCTCCAGGCGGTACGCGGGGAAGGCGTGCGCCCCCGCGCGCAGGTCGATCACCTCGCGCACCGCGCCACCCACCAGCACGGCCACGCTGTCTGCGGTGTGCTCCAGCTCGCTCAGGTCGTGCGAGGCGATCAGCACCACCCGGCCCGCCCGTTCGGCGCGCCATTCGGCCACCATCGCGCGCAGCTCGGCCACCCACTCGGGGTCGAGGCCGCTGGTGGGCTCGTCCAGCACCATCAGGTCGCGGTCGCCCAGCAGCGCCTGCGCCAGCGCCAGCCGCTGCCGCATCCCCTTCGACAGCGCGCCCACCCGGCGCACGCGCGTGTCGCCCAGCCCCACGCGGTCCAGCGCGGCGTCGATCTTCGGCCCCGGGTCTTCCAGCTCGGCCAGCGAGGCGTAGAAGCGCATGGCGTGCTCCACCGTCCACGCGGGCGGGATGGCGGGCGTCTCGGGCACATAGGCCACGCCGTGGCGCTGGGCGTAGGCGCGCGGGGCCAGCCCGCCCACGGCCACGCTGCCGCGGGTGGGGCGCAGGTAGCCCAGCAGGATGCGGATGAGCGTGCTCTTCCCCGCGCCGTTGGGGCCCACGATGCCCAGCACGGTGCCGGGCGGCACCTCCAGCGACACGCCGGCCAGCGCCGTCACCACGCGCCCCTGCGCGCGGGCGCGCCAGCCCCCGTAGCTCTTTGCGACTTCGTCCAGGTGGATCATGGCGCGGAGGCTACGCCCGGCGGGTGCGGGGCGCAAGTGAGTGGGAGCGTGGCGGGGTGGATGCTCATCGGCCCCTCATCCCCGGCCCTTTCCTCCGAACCGCAGAAGAAGGCGGAACCGCGGTGAAGGGGACGCGTTCGATCGGGTGACGTGGCGTCTCCGTTCGGCTGATAAAGATGAACGCTTCAGCCGCCGCCGAGCAGACCCGCGTAGACGCCGATCACCTGCTTGCACGCTTCATGCGCGGTGCGGGCGGCATGAGCACGCATCCCGAGATCCGGCCCCCCCAGACCCCGCCCGGCGACCGCCGCGCCGAGCCCCGCCAGGGCAGCGAGCCGGCCAGGCGCGCGGTGTTCTCGCTCTTCCGCTGGGTGGGGCGGCACGTGAAGGGGTTCTACGGCGCCGTGGGGGTGCTGCTGATCGTGGGGGTGGGGGTGATCCTGGCGTGCGTGGCCGTCTTCGGCGCGCTGGCCGACGAGGTGATGGAGGGCGGCACGCAGCAGATGGACGACGCGGTGCTGCTGTGGATGAACCGCCACGCCAGCCCCGCGCTCACCGCCGTGGCGCTCGACATCACCGCGCTGGGGGCGGGCACGGTGGTGTGGCTGCTGGTGATCGTGGCCAGCGTGTTCCTGTGGGTGAGCCGCCACCGCTACTCGGTGCTGCTGCTGTGGGTGGCCATCCTGGGCTCGGGGCTGATCAACGCCACCATGAAGATGTTCTTCGAGCGTCCGCGGCCGCAGCTGTTCCCCTGGCGGGTGCCCTATGCGGGGCTGTCCAGCTTTCCGTCGGGGCACAGCATGACGTCGATGGTGTGCTATTCCACGCTTGCCTACCTGATCGCGCGGCTGGTGGATTCGCGCTTCCTGCGCCGCTTCACCTTCGGGCTGGCGGCGGTGATCGTGGTGCTGATCGGGATGTCGCGCATGTACCTGGGCGTGCACTACCCCACCGACGTGCTGGCGGGCTTCACCACGGGGCTGGCGTGGGCGTCGTTCTGCGCGCTGATGATCGAGGCGATCCGCTACTTCCGCCACCGCGAGCCGATCGTGGCCGCCCACGAGCACGACCTCGAGGCCACCGTGGCCGACGGCCCGGCCGAAACGCCCGCGGACAAGCCCGCCGACAGCCGCGCCCGGTTCTAGCCGCGTTGTCGTCTCCCACGCACGCCGATACCTTCGTTGCGTCGAGCGGTCGATCCTCAGGCGATCCGGGATCCTCCGCCGATCGGAGTCGATCAGGTCCGATCGTTCGACGCGATTCGCCGGGGTGGACCGGAGTGATATCCGGGGCATCGGCGGGGGGAAATTGCGACTGAAGTCGCGGCTACAAGCGCACGCAGTCCGCCTTCGCGGACTTCAGTCCGGGGTGGGGGCGAGTGCACCGCGCATGGGTAGCCAAAGGGGACGAGCGCGCTTCGACATCGATTCATCAACAACGGCGGATAGGCGATGACGGGAGAGAATCCGGTGCTGGCGCACACGCGGGTGGTGGCCGCGGGGCGGCAGCCCGAGCAGTGGCTGCTGGTGCTGCACGGGATCTATGGCGCGGGGCGCAACTGGGGCTCCATCGCCCGGCGGCTGGTGGACGCGCGGCCCGAGTGGGGGGCGGTGCTGGTGGACCTGCGCATGCACGGCCAGTCGCGCGGGGCGTTCGCGGGCCCCCACACCATCGCCGCCGCCGCGGCCGACGTGGACCGGCTGGTGGACGAGATGGGCCTGCACGCCGCGGCGGTGCTGGGGCATTCGTTCGGCGGCAAGGTGGCGCTCACCTACGCGCAGCACCACGGCGACGAGCTGCGGCAGGTGTGGGTGATCGACAGCACCTTCTCCGTTCGCGAGCCCGAGGGGAGCGCGTGGGAGATGATCGAGGCCGTGCGCCGCCTCCCGGCCGACTTCGCCTCGCGCGCCGAGGCGGTGGAGGGGCTGGTGGCGCAGGGCTATGCCGAGAGCGTGGCGCAGTGGATGGCCATCAACCTCGAGCCCGTGGAAGGCCGCTACCGCTGGCGCATCGACTTCGCCGCGATGGAGGAGATGCTGCGCGACTTCTTCCGCACCGACCTGTGGCCGGTGGTGGAGAACCCGCCCCAGGGCGTGGACCTGCACTTCGTCAAGGCCACCGAGTCGAACACGCTCGACCCCGGCTCGGCCGCCCGCGTGGAGGCGGCCACCCGCGCCAGCGGCCGCGTGCACCTGCACCTGCTGGAGGGCGGCCACTGGCTCAACACCGACAACCCCGACGGCGTGCTCGACCTGCTCGTCCGCAACCTCCCGTAGCGGCTGCGCCGACGGGGGCGCGATCACGCGACGAAGGAAAAGAGGCGGGGAGATGCGATGCATCTCCCCGCCTCCAGTCTTGCTGCCCCCGTCGTCCCGACCGCGAAGCGGTGGATCTCGCTATGGCTCGCCCGCGCGCACGTCGGCCTGCGTGGTGGTGCCGGTGGCGAGGTCGACGGCGACCAGGCGGTCGCGGCCCTCGCCCTTGGCGCGGTAGAGCGCGCGGTCGGCCGTGTCCACCAGCGCGTCGCAATCCACCAGGTCGGCGCCCACGGCCACGCCCAGGCTGGCGGTGACGCGCACCGTGCGGCCGCCGCCCGCGGGCACCGTCAGGTCGCGCAGGTGCCGGCGGAAACGCTCGGCGAACGCCAGCGCGCCCTCCATCCCCGAGTCGTACAGCAGCACCGCGAACTCCTCGCCGCCGAAGCGCGCCGGCAGGTCGATGTTGCGCGCGGTGGAGCGCAGCAGCCGGCCCACCCGCGCCAGCACCTCGTCGCCCACGCGGTGGCCGTAGGCGTCGTTCACCTGCTTGAAGAAGTCGAGGTCGATCATCACCAGCGCCAGCGAGCCGCCCGAGCGCCGGATGCGGTCGGTCTCGCGGCGGAGCGCGTCTTCCAGCACGTGGCGGCGCGACAGCCCGGTGAGCGGGTCCACCAGCGCGGTGACCTCGGTGAGCGCCCACTTGCCGGCGGTGGCGATCCCCACGGCCACCACGAACACCAGGAACCCCGCCCAGAACAGCGACGGCACGCCGGGGAAGACGGGAAGGTGCGCCACGGGCACGAAGTCGTACTCGCTGGCCAGGTCGTACACGAAGCTGACGGCGAAGGCGGTGGTGCCCAGCACCAGCAGCCAGGCGTGCGGCCGGTGCCGCGACGCGGCCCGCAGCGCGCGCAGCACGATGGCCAGCATCCCCAGCGCCAGCGCCACGTCGATCCAGCGGTTCATCCGCGCCAGCGTGCCCAGCGGCAGCACCGCGGCGGCCGCGGCGGTGGCCAGGAACGCGCCGATGATCAGCCGTTCGCGCAGCCGCATGCGCAGGTCGAACAGCGCGTAGACCAGCGCCACGAAGAACGGGCCGCACAGCAGCAGCGCCACCACGCCCACGCGGTACGGGCTGGCGTGCGGCACCAGCGCGCCCGACACGGCGCCGCTGTACGTGGCGCCGTAGGTGGAGATGGCCAGCGACACCGCGGCGAACCACAGGTTCTCGCGCGCGGCGCGGCGGCGCAGCCAGAACACCAGGTGGTACACGCCGATGGCCAGGAAGAACGCCACCAGCGTGCCGATCACCATGTCGCGCGGCGAGCGCTTCTCGGCCAGCTGGTCATACGGGCCCACCTTCACCGGGCTCATTAGCCCGCCGTAGGCGTAGTCGTTGTACACGCGCACGGCCAGCAGGTGGTGCCCATCCTTACCCAGCGCGAGCGCCGCGGGCGGCACCAGGAAGAGCGACGGGTCCACCCCTTCCTGGAAGCTGGGGGGAAAGGCGCCGCGGCCGCCGATCTTCACCCCGTTCCAGAACACCTCGTAGGCGTCGCCCACGGTGGCGAACTGCACGCCCACGGGCATGCCGCGCAGGTCGGGGGCGAGCGTCACCGCGCGGCGGTACCAGCCGAAGCCGTCGTAGCCGGGAAACGACAGCTCCCACTGCCCGGGTACCGCCACGGCGCCCCACGCACGGTCGTCGTACGCGGCCGCGGCCCACGCCAGCGAGTCGCCGCGTTCGAACTTCCAGGTGCCGGCAAGGTTCTCGACCTGCCCCGCGGCCGCCCGCTGGGCGTGCGCGGGGGCCGCGCCGAGCGCGAGCGAGAGAACCAGCAGGATCAGGCGACGAGTCACGGGGACGAGGATGCCGCTAATTGTAGAGGGGTCGAATGCGGGTGGGAAAACGCAACGCCATGATACCCCACACGTTGCGCAACGTCAAGCAACGCATCGGCCTTGCATCGGCTCCCAAGCCGCCCGTCACCAGATCACACGATCAGGATCATCCGTCGGTATCCCTGCGGCCCTCGACCGCCCAGCATCCTCCATTCAGCCCACGACGGGGGCCCACGGAAGAAGGGAGGGAACGAAGAACTGCTCGTCTTTCCTCCGTTCCCTCCGTTCCTCCGTGTGACATTTTCCGTGCTGGTCCTTCGGAATGCACGGTCACTTCCCGGATCCGGTATGATCCGGAACGCGAAGCCGGGGCGCCCTTTCTCGGAGCGCCCCGGTTTCACCTCCAGCGGCCAGCGAAGGTCAGCGGACCTTCTTGCCCGACGCGTCCCAGACCTCCACGGCGCCCAGGTTCAGCGCGCGGATCGGCTGCTCGATCTTGGACAGGTCGCCCGCCACCACCACCGTCACCGCGTTGGGCGTGATCCGGCTGCGCCCGATGCGCGACAGGTCGCCCGGGGTGATGGCGGCCACGCGCTCGCGGTAGGTGGTCCAGAAGTCCATCGGCAACCCGTACAGCAGCATCGTCTCGATGCGCTGTGACAGCCCCTGCACCGTCTGCACCGAGTTGGGGAAGCTGCCTACCACGTTGCTCAGCGTGGAGGTGAGCTCGGCCGCCGGCACCGGCTCGGTGGCCACGCGGCGGTATTCGCGCACCGCCTCGGCCACCGCGCTGTCGGTGGCGTTGGTGCGCACCGAGGCGGAGATGGCGAACAGGCCCACCCCCGACAGCGGCGAGAACGAGGTGAAGGCGCCGTAGGTCCACCCGTGGGCCTCGCGCAGGTTCATGTTCACGCGGGCCTTGAAGCCGCCGCCCAGCACGTTGGAGAGCCCTACCATGGGGAAGTAGTCGGGGTCGCCGTAGCCCAGCGACGCTTGCCCTACGTACACCCCCGACTGCACCGAGCCCGGGCGGTCCACCAGGATCAGGCGGGTGCCGCTCACCGGCTGCACCGGGTTGCTCACCGCGGGCAGCTGCACGGCGGGGCCGCTCCAGCGGCCCAGCGCGCGCTCGGCGATCTGGCGCGCCTCGGCCACGTTCACGTCGCCCACCAGCACCAGCATGGCGTTGCGCGGCGAGTACATGCGCGCGTGCCACGCCTGCACGTCGGCCAGCGTGAGCGCCTCCAGCGTCTCGCGCGTGCCCGACACCGGGCGCGAGTAGGGCGCCGACGGCTGAAAGAGCGCGCGGCTGAACGCCTCGCCCGACAGCCCCTCCACCGTGGCCAGGTTCTGCACGTACTGCGCGATGGTCTGCGTGCGCACGCGCGCGAACTCGTCGGCCGGGAAGGTGGGCTCGATCACCGTGCGCCCGGCCACCTCCAGCGCCTCGGCCAGCGCCGGCTTGAGCGCCGCCACGCTGGCAGACGCGCTGGCGTAGCCCGCGCCGGTCTGGAACTGGGCGCCCAGGCGCTCCATGCGCGCGGCGATCTGCGAGCCGGTCATCCCGCGCACGCCCTCGTCCATCAGCGACGCGGTGAGCTGCGCCACGCCGTTCTTCTCGGCGGGCTCGTACACCGAGCCGGCCTTGACGATGATGCGGGCGTTGACGATGGGAAGCGCCGGCTGGTTCACCACCACCACGCGCAGCCCGTTGGCCAGTGTGAACTCCTCGGGGCGCGGCACGCGGAAGGGGCGCAGCGGGCCGGCGGGCGGCGGCGTGGTGCCGTGCTCCTGCTGGGCCGCGGCGGGAAGCGCGGCGGCGCCCGCCAGGGCCGCCGCGAGCGCGATCGTGTTCAGGCGGTTCATGGCCGTGCGGGGGCTTGGGGTGCGGCGGCGGCTGCCCGGTTGGGCACGTACACCAGGGTCACGCGGTTGGTGGGCACCAGGCGCTCGCGCGCCACCGCCTGCACGTCGGCCAGCGTCACGCGGTCGAGCTCGGCCAGGCGGTTGTTCACCCAGGTGGGGTCGCGGTAGAAGGTGTACCCCTGCGCCAGCATGTCGGCGCGGCCGCCGAAGCCGCCGGTGCGCTGCAGGTTGTTCACCAGCCCGTAGCGGGCCTGCGCGCGGGCGCGCTCCAGCCCCTCGGCCGTGAGGCCCGCCAGGGCGTTGCCCATCTCGCGGTGCACCGCGGCCTCGAGCGAGTCGGCGTTGGAGCCCGGCTTGCCGCTGGCGTTGACGATCAGCATGTCGGCGCCGTCCACCAGGCCGAAGTTGAACACGCTCACGCTGGTGGCGATGCCGTCGCGGCGCACCAGCGCCTCGTACAGCGGCGCCGAGCGCCCCGACAGCATCCCCGACAGCATCTGCACGGCGTTGGTGCGCGCGTCCTTCGCCGAGGGCACGCGGTAGCCCACGAAGATGCTGGGCACCGGGGCGTTGGCGTCGGGGATCACCTCGCGCTGCTCGCGGCCGATGGTGGCCGGCAGGGTGGTGTCGCGCAGCGGGGGCGGCGCGTCGTGCCGCGGGATCCAGCCGAAGTGCTTGCGCACCAGCGCCTTCGCCTGCGTCACGTCGATGTCGCCCGCCACCACCAGCACCGCGTTGTTGGGCGCGTAGTAGGTGCGGAAGAAGTTCTGCACGTCTTCCACCGAGGCGGCCGTGAGGTCTTCCATGCTCCCGATCACCGGGTGGTGGTACGGGTGGCTCTCGGGGTACACGTAGCTCAGCATCTTCTCCTGCCAGGTGCCGTAGGGCTGGTTGTCCACCCCCTGGCGCCGCTCGTTCTTCACCACCTCGCGCTGGTTGTCGAGCTTGGCGGTGGTGAGCACGTCGGCCAGGGTGCCCATGCGGTCGGCCTCGAGCCACAGCGCCAGCTCGAGCTGGTTGCTGGGAAGCTGCTCGAAGTAGTTGGTGCGGTCCCAGCTGGTGGTGCCGTTGATGTCGGAGCCGGCGCGGGCGCCGGCGCCTTCCAGCAGCGCGAAGTGCTGCCCGTCGGGCACGTTGCGCGAGCCCTTGAACATCACGTGCTCGAACAGGTGGGCGAAGCCGGTGCGGCCGGGCGCCTCGTTCTTGCTCCCCACGTTGTACCAGATGTCCACCGCCGCCACCGGCGTGGAGCGGTCCACGTGGTACAGCACCTTGAGCCCGTTGGGCAGCGTTTCCTCGGTGTAGGCGATTTGCGCGGCGGCCTGCGAGCCCGCCGGCCGCGCGGCGGCCCGCTGCGCGGCCAGGGCGCCGGGGAGCAGCGCCGCCAGCAGCAGCGCGTGTGGGAATGGTCTCATACGGGTTCTCGGGAAGGGTGGCCAACGTGCCGTGCGGCCGCGGCGGGCGAGCCGCCCCGCCACGATACGGACGGAGTGCGGCGAAAGCAACCTGCAGAAACATTTGGCGCCAGCGCGGCGAGCCGAATCCGGAGCCATGCGAGACAAAGTGGGATCGGGCGAGGAGAACGAGCCGGGGAACAGGGAGGTCGCGGCGTCCAGTCGTCTGATGCCGGATCCGGCAATCGACCGCGCATTCGGAAGGACCGGCGCGGAAAGAATGTCACACGGAGGAACGGAGGGAACGGAGGAAATACGAGCAGTTCTCCGTTTCCTCCGTTCCTCCGTGTGAGCCAGTTCGCCTGTGGACGAGTGCGCAATCATCAGCGGAGCCGGTGTGAATCACCGGAGGGGGAAGAGCCGGACGGGGCGGCGTGTCAGAAGCCGGGGGAGGTGGATCGTTCGTCATCCGCACGGATGTGCCCTCGTCCGCGTCCCTTCCTCCGCGGGCCCGCCATGATCCATCTCCCCTCCCCGCATCGCTCCGCCGCCGTGCTGCTGGCCGCCGTGCTCGCCGCGTGCGGCTCCGGCTCGGCATCCCTGGACCCCGATCCGGTCGACACGCCGCCGGTGGCGCTGGGCGACGGGTGGGCCGTCTCCACACCCACCGCCCAGGGGCTCGACGCGGCGCGGCTGGCGGCGCTGGGCGAACGCGTGAGCGCCGGCGCCTTTGGGCAGATTACCAGCGTGCTGGTGGCGCGGCACGGGCGGCTGGTGTGGGAGCGCTATGCCGCGGGGTGGACGGTGGAGCGGCAGCACACCCTGCAGTCGGTGTCCAAGAGCGTCACCTCGCTGCTGGCCGGGATCGGCGTGGGCGACGGGCGGCTCGCGCCCGAGATGCCGGTGGCGGGCTTCTTTCCCGACTACCAGCCGATCCAGCACCTGGACGCGCGCAAGCAGGCGATGCGGGTGGAAGACCTGCTCACCATGCGCACCGGGCTCGACTGGAGCGAGACGAGCTACGAGGGATCGCCGCTGCAGCAGCTCAACGAGAGCACGGGCGACTGGGTGCGCATGGTGGTGGACTGGCCGATGCGCGAGGCGCCGGGCACGCGGTGGGAGTACGTGAGCGGCGGCGTGATCGTGCTGGGCGGGATCATCGGGCGCATGGAGGGCACGCGCGTGGACAGCTTTGCCGCCCAGCGCCTGTTCGAGCCGCTGCAGATGCACGGCTACGGCTGGGCCCGCAACCCGGCCACGGGCTTCCCCCACACCGGCGGCGGGCTGTACCTGCGCCCGCGCGACCTGCTGAAGGTGGGCCAGCTGGTGCTGGACGGCGGGCGCTGGAACGGCCGGCAGATCGTGCCCGCAGCGTGGATCGCGGCCTCCACTCGGCGCGTGGTGGCCTTCCCCCGCGCGCTGGGCCGGCACCGGGTGGACTACGGCTCGCTCTGGTGGCTCGGCTCGCTGGACGACCCGATGAACCCGCGCACCGAAGCGGGAGACGTGATCGTCGCCTCGGGCAGCGGCGGCCAATGGATCTTCATCGTCCCGAGGTACGACCTGGTGATGGTCGCCACCGGCGCCAACGACGACGACCGCTGGTCGGCCGCATTCGATTTCCTCTATACCGACGTCCTTCCGGCCGTGCGGTAGGAGTCACAGATACGGCACCGTCGCGTCCACGATCGAACACCCGATACCATTCGACGACCATCGTTCTGCCAGAATCGAGAAAATTCCACACAGAGCAGCAGAGGAGCAGAGACGGACAGGGCTTTCTCTGCTCCTCTGCTCCTCTGCGTGAGCCAAGCCGTTGCCGGATACCGGGATACGAAAGAACCCCCAATACGCAGCGGGGCCACGTCGAATGCGACGTGGCCCCGCTGCTCGTGATTCGACCCCGTCCGCCGCTTACTTCGGCGCGCCCTCGCCGAAGTCGACCTGCGGCGCCTGCTCGGAGCCGGCGGGGGGCTGGTAGGGTGCCTTGCGCTGCGCGCCCGTCACCTTGGCGGTGATGGCCTGCGGGAAGGAGCGGATGTACGTGTTGTAGTTGCGCACGGCCTCGTTGTAGTCGCGCCGCGACACCGCGATCCGGTTCTCGCTCTCGGCCAGCTGGTCCTGCAGCGCGGTGAAGTTCTGCGTGGCCTTCAGCTGCGGATAAGCCTCCACCGCGATGTTCAGATAGGTGCCGATCGCCCGGTTCTGGGCGGCCTCGGCCGTCTGCAACTGGTTGACGTCGCGGCTCTCCACCGCGGCGCGCGTCTGCTGCTGCGCCTGGGTCAGCGCCTGCTCGGCGGCCGGGAGCTGCCCGGCCCGCGCGCGCGCCACATCGGTGTAGGTGCCACGCTCGAAGCTGGCCGCGCCCTTCACCGTGGCCACCAGGTTGGGGATCAGGCTGTTCCGGGCGTTCAGCTCCACGCCGATGTTCGACTTGGCCTGCTCGGCCTGCTCGTCGAGCTGCTGGATCTGGTTGTATCCGCACCCCGACAGCCCCAGCGCCAGGCCCACCATCATGATCTTCGTAAACCGCATCGGTCTTTCCTCCCGCACAGAGTGGTTCGGTACCCCTACGCTCTCACACCGGCCGCTCGAAGCGGTCCACGTACTCCACCACCCGGGCCACCGCCTCCAGGTACCCCGTCACCACGGCCGAATCCGGCCGCACGTCCAGCTTGCCCGCGCCGTCGCGCGCCCGCTGGATCTCCAGCAGCGGCGCGGCGTCGAACCCCACGCGCGCCGCCGTTTCCGACAGCACCCGCGCGGGGTCGCGCACGCCGCCCTCGCCCGACAGCCGCAGCACCGTGCGGAACATCACCAGGAAGGTGCTGAGCGACTTGAGCAGCGTGGTCTGGAACTTCGCCGCGTCGCCCGATTCGGTCAGGTAGCGCGTGCGCAGCCGGATCCACGCGCCCTTCAGCTCGCGCTCGAGCTGCAGGCGCAGGTCCTCGGGGCGGATCTCCATCCCCGTGAACGGGTCGCCGCCGTGCAGCACCACGTGGGCGTCGCGGATGTCGGCCAGCTCCATCGGAAACACGTCGGCGCTGCCGCGGAACTCGGCCTCGGTCATCAGCAGCGGCGGCGGGTTGCCCTCGGCCGCCCACGCCCGTGCCAGCGCCGTGCCGCGGCGCAGCGTCTGGGGCCGGGTGTCGGCCAGCAGCACCAGCAGGTTCAGGTCCGACACGCCGTCGCGGTACTCGCCGCGCGCCGCCGACCCGTACAGCACCACCGACCACAGCGCGTCGCCGTAGGCCCCGGCAAGGTCGCGCGCGTATGCCTGCGCCCGCTCCATCTCGCGTCCCATCGTCGCTCCCGCGCTCACCAGTCACCTCCCGCGCCGCCCCCGCTGAAGCCGCCGCCCCCGCCGAAGCCGCCGAACCCACCCCCGCCGCCGCCCCCGCCGAAGCCGCCGCCTCCCCATCCACTGCCACCGCCGCCCCGCCCGCCGCCCATGCTCATCCCCACCAGGAACGGCAGGCATCCGCCGCGTCCCCCGCGCGAAAAGATCAGGAAGAGGACCACGATGACGACGATCACCCCGAACGGGATCCCGCGCTGCTGCCCGCCCCGGGGAGAGTCGCGGTAGTCCGGCTGGCTGCGCGGCACCGCCCCGCCGGGGCCGGCCAGCCCGCCCGCGGGGTACTGCGGCGCCAGCGTGAAGCGGAACTGCCCGGCGTAGGCCTGCCCCAGCGCGAGCACGGCGTTGTAGATGCCCCGTCCCGGGTTTCCGGCCTGCAGCCCGGGCACCAGCTGCTCGCGCCCGATGCGCCCCGCCTCGCCGGCGGGGATGAAGGTAAGCGCGCCCGTGCCGGTCTCGATCTTCCACTTGCGGTCCTGCATGGAGACCAGCACCACCACGCCGGTGTTGCGGTTGCGGTCGGTGGGGCCGCCGCTCTGCCCCACCTTCCACTCGCGGCCGATCTGCAGCGCCACCTCGTCGCGGCTGCGCCCCTGCAGCGACGGGAGCGTTACCACCACGATCTCGCCGCCGCTCTTGGCGCGTACGTCGTCCACCACCGCCTGGATGCTGTCGCGGTAGGCGGGTTCGATCACGTTCGCGAAGTCGTTCACGTAACCCTGCGGCGCGGGCAGCGTGAGCTGCGCGGCCGCGGGGCGCATGGGCACGAGCACGGCCCATGCGAGCGCCATCGCGGCGATCACCGCGCCGCGGCGCGAAGATCGCATGCGCTGCCCCGCTGGGGGGGCACTCGCACGTTCGGGGCTCCCGTTCGGCAAACTCTCCAACGTCACTCTTCCGGACCCGGCCCTATGAAGCGACCGCTGTGGGGAATCGCCCTGCTGTTGGCCGCCGCGGCGTGCGGCGGCGAAACCGACAACGTGGTGGTGCGTGCATCACTGGGCCCCGGCGGCACCCAGCCGGTGGCCGACCTGCCCGTTCGCCTGCTTCCCTACGACCGGCGGGCCATTCTTGATTCACTGGGCGCCGAGGACGACTCGCCGCTGCCCAAGTTTCCCGCCGACGCCATGGAGCGCCTGCGCATGTTGCAGGCCGAAGCCGCGCGGGTCAAGCCGCGGGGCGACTCGGCGGCGGCCCGGGTGGAGGCGCAGCGGCGCGTTCTGATGGCCCAGATGGACAGCGTGCGCAAGGCGCGCGAGAAGTGGCTGGAGGACCGCCGCGAGGATTTCGAGGCGGCGGTGAAGGAGCGCACCACCAACACCGGCGCCACCGAGCACACCGACACCACCGACGCGAAGGGCCGCGCCTCCTTCGCCGTGGACCCCGGCCGCTGGTACGCCGTGTCGCGCTACGTGCTCCCCGACGCCGTGCTGGAGTGGCAGGTGCGCGTGAACGCCGAGAAGTCGGACAGCTCCACCGTGCGCCTCACGCGCCAGAACGCCAGGGAAGAGCCGTTCTTCTGACGCTCGATACGGAATTCGCAAAAGCATTGGTCACACAGAGACACGGAGGCACGGAGACAAGGCAGGAGTTCTCTGTGCCTCCGTGCCTCTGTGTGACACCCGACGGTGCCTGGATCGACCACGGTGTATGCGGTCCGGTATGAGCCCGGCGTCCGGCGGCCACGCATCCGGATCCGATCCACGTGAGAATGGTGGGTCGAGGGTGGCGCACCGGGATTCGGCGGATCGGTAGATCCGCCTGCGCGGACATCAACCACGACAGCGGCGAAGCCTCGCGCGGGACCCGGCAGCGTCAGGGGAGCAACTTGTTGTTCTCTGCTGACCCTGCTGACCCTGCGTGAGGCAGCCGTTTTCCGGTCCGGCACGCGACGGAACCGGCGATCCATGCAGACAGCCGAACGCCCCGCCCGGAGATCCGGTGCGGGGCGTTCGGTTCGAGTGGGAGAGCCCGACGTCGGCCGGGCTCCGGGTCAGTTCGCCGGCGACGGGATGGGGCCTCCACCGTCGTCGCCCGCGAAGATGCCGCGGGTGAGCGCGGCCGCCAGCGCCGCGCCGCCCACGATCAGCCCCGCCACCAGGTAGCTGCGGGTGCGGTCGAGCCGCCGCTCGCGCAGCTGCGAGATGGCCGGGCGGGGGATGGTCACCTCCTCCTGGTTCCAGAAGGTGGAAACCTGGTTGGCGCCCTCGGTGCGCACCAGCCGCAGCGACAGCGCGCTGGGGGTGGCCTCGTCGAGCACCCCCTCCACCGCCACCACCCGCGGCCCCACCTGCGACGCCAGCTGCTGCGAGCCGTCGGCGGTGAGCGAGGCCACCACGCGCGTCCCGGGCTGCGGCCCGCCCGCCTCGATCACCTTCACCGAGTAGCACCCCTGCAGCGCGAACACGCCCAGCAGGCCCAGCGACGTGGCGCGCAGGACGCCACGCGGGCGCCGGGCGCCGTCAGCCAATCCGTTCATCCACGAACCTCCACGCCTGAAAGGAAAGCCGGCCCGGGCCACGCGGGGCGCCCGGGCCGGAGACATCACCCGCGGCCCGTGCTCAGCTGCCCGTGCACGGAGTCGGGTCGTTCCAGTTGCGCACCGGCTGCTGCGCCGGGGCCGGAACGTTGGGGTTGTTCTGCCGCTCCGACAGGCCGTACGGCAGGCGCCCCGGGACGGCCGCCGCGACCGGCGACCCGCCCGGCGACAGCACCGGGATGCAGGTGCGCCTGAAGTCGCTCCACGCCTCGATGTTCTGGAACATCACGATCCACTTCTCGGTCATGATGTCGGCCAGCGTGATCGGCCCCGCCAGCGCGGGGAGCCCCACGCTGGTGCGCACGTTGTTCAGGTGGTTGATGGCCGTGGCGTCGCTCAGCTGGAACTTCGCCTCGGCGATGATCAGCTGGTTCTCGGCCCAGGTCACAAACGGCTGGCGGTACGCCGGCGAGCGCCGCGCCGCGCCCACCTCCGACGAGGGGCTGCCGCCCACCGCCGTGCCGAACTGGTTGGCGCCGCGGTAGGTCGTGCCCGTGACCGGGGCGAAGTACACGCCCAGGCGCGGGTCGTTGCGCGCGATCAGCGTCTGGATGAAGACGTTGCCCGCCACGATGTCCTGCCGCGCGTTGAGGAACTGGCTCCACAGGTTCGACTGCTCGATCACCTGCCCGTGGAACGCGCGCAGGTCGCCCGGCCCCTGCCCCAGCATGGCGTCGGTCGCGTTCGCCGGCGCCTCGTTGATCCCCAGCAGCGCCTCGGCCAGCGCCGCCTGGTAGGCCGGCGCGCCCAGCCGCTCGGCCGTGTGCAGGTGGTAGCGCGCCTTCAGCGTGTGCGCCGCGCGGATCCACCGGCCGGTGTTGCCGGCGAACACCAGGTCGGCACCCGCGGGCCCGGGGCCCGTGCCGCCCAGCTTGGTGATGGCGGTGCTGAGCAGCGCCTGGATGTCACCGAACACCTGCTGCTGCGGGTCGAGGTGCGGCTTGGTGATGGTGGGGTCGATCGCCTCGCGGTAGGCCACGTCGCCCCAGATGTCGGCGGCGGTGCCGATGGTGAAGGCCTCCCACACCTGGGCGATCCCCTCGAACTGGGCGTCGCCGCTGGTCCGCGCCGTCTCCTGGATCTTGCGCCAGTCCACCAGCCCGCCGCCGGTGTAGAAGGCGCTGAACTGCCCCGAGTAGTCCGACTCGTTCCCCAGGTACTGGCTCCCGTAGGCCAGCTGCTGGTTGAAGGTGCCCGACAGCTGCTGCACGAACATCCCCGAGGTGCGCGCCAGCTGCCCCTCCTGGCGGACGAACGCCTGCGCCTGCGAGGCGATGAAGAGCTGGGTGGCGGTGGCGACCACCGGCTGGTTGGGGTTCTCGCTGAGCCCCGGGCCGGTGAGGAAGTCGCTGCACCCCGCGGTGCCGAGCACGGCTGCGAGGAGGCCGGCGACCCGGATGTTTCTGTTGGATGCGGTCACGTGGTCCTCCCTTTAGTTGTTGATGCCGACCGAGAACACCCAGGCGCGGGAGATCGGCTCCACGAACCAGTCGATCCCGCGGTTGCCCACCACCGCGCCGCCCAGGTTGACCTCGGGGTCATAGCCCGTGTACTTGGTCCAGGTGTGCAGGTTGCGCCCCGACACGCGCAGGTCCACGCTGCCGATGCCCAGGCGGCGCTTGACCCACGGCTGGCCCAGCGTGTACGACAGGCTCACCTCGCGCAGGCGGGTGAACGAGGCGTCCTCCTGGAACTGCGACGCCGGGCCGTTCACGCCGCCCAGGCCGTTGTACCAGTTCTCGCCCAGCGCCACCGGCTTGCCGGCGCCGGGGCCGGCCACCGGGCCCTGCAGCAGGTCGGTGCCGAACACCTTCTCGTTGCCCGTGCACTGCTGGGTGCCGCCCACCACCACGCAGGTGGCGCGCTGCTCGGTGTCCTTGTGCGTGCCGAAGCCGTACATCGACGCGCGGGTCATGTTCTGGTTGGTCCCCCCCGAGCGGCGGTCGAGGAACGCCGACAGCCGCACGCCGCGCATGGTGATCGCGCCGTTCAGGCCGCCGGTCCAGTCGGGGTTGGGGTCGCCGATGGTGCGGTCGGTGGGGTCGGCCACCGGCAGGCCGCTCGGCGAGATGTACAGCGCGCCGTCGGGCGCGCCCGTGCACCCGGCCGCGATGTTGTTGCCGCTGATGGTGGTGAGGCCGCGGCCGCAGCGCGCGAAGTCGTTGCCGCGGAACACGCCCAGCGCCTCGCCCACCACCGCGTTGGTGGTGCGCCCGCCGAACGAGCTGCCCTGGAAGTAGCCGGCCACCTTGGTGGCGGTGTCGCCCAGGCTCAGCAGGCGGTTGCGGTTGCGCGCCCAGTTCGCGCCGAACTCGACCTCGACCAGCCGGCTGCGGATCGGCGTCAGGTTGACCTCGGCCTCCCAGCCGCGGTTGCGGATGCGGGCGGCGTTCAGCGTCTGCGCGCCGAAGCCCGTGGTGGGCGCCAGCGGGATCGAGAAGATCACGTCGTGCGCTTCCGACCGGTAGTGCGTCAGCCCCAGGGTGGCGCGGCCGTCGAAGAAGGCCAGGTCCATCCCGCCCTCGAGCTCGCCCACGCGCTCGGGCTTGATGTTGGGGTTGCCCTTGGTGAACGAGGTGTACAGCCCGCCCAGGCCGTTCAGCGTGGGGATCAGCAGCGACCCCGGGTTGAAGTCGGTGATCAGGGCGTTGGTGAACACGTCCTGCTGCAGGTAGACGTCGGGAAGCTGGCCGCTCTCGCCGTAGGCCACGCGCAGCTTGCCCAGCTGCAGCGGGCTGGTCTCGGGGATGCCCAGCGTGCGGCTGAACGTCCACGCCGCCTGCGCGCGCGGGTACCAGGCGCGCTTCTCGTCACCGAAGCGCGACGAGCCGAAGTTGGTCACGCCGCCGGTCAGGAAGAGCTGGTCGGCGAAGTCGATCGTGCCGTTCAGGAGGTAGCTCTCGATGCGGTCGCGCGTCTCCGTGTCGCTGGGCGCGTCACGCGTGACGGTGTTGGAGAGCTTGAACGGATGCGGGGCGATCAGGTCGCGCCCGGTCACGTAGATCTGGCGGAACGCGCGCTGGTTGAGGTTCTGCCCCCCGCTCAGCGTGCCCGACACCGAGGGCGACAGCTTCCAGGTGGCGGTGGCCACCAGGTTGTGGTCGATGATGCGGTCGTAGAACTGCCAGCGGGTGAGCACGCCGCCCGCGGCCGCGCCGGCGCTCGACTCGCCCACCGCCTCGAGCCGGTCGTCGTTCGAGTAGTCGGCGCCCAGCGTGTAGTCCACGCGCAGCCACGACGTGGGGAGCCAGTTCGCGTACATGTTGCCCAGCACGCGGCCGGTCTTGGCCGTGTTCTCCGACTCGTTCAGCGCGTAGAACGGGTTGTCGTAGCCGCGGTTGGTGCGGAACGCGGTGGGGCCCGGGTTGGGGAACCGGAAGCTGCGGTGCAGCCCGGTGACCGGGTCGAGGTACACGCGGTTGTTGAACTCGGGGGGCGTGCGCAGGCCGCCCAGCAGCAAGCCGTTCACCGAGTTGCCGCGCTGCACGAAGTCGCCGTCGGTCTGCACGTACGAGGCGGCGCCGCCCACCGTCAGGTTCTCCATCAGGCGGTGGCTGGCGTTCAGGCGCCCGGTGTAGCGGTTGTAGCGGTCCTTGTCGCCCACGATGTACCCGTTGTGGCGCAGCAGGCCGCCCGACAGGTAGAAGGTGGTGCGCTCGGTGCCGCCCGACATGGTCAGGCTGTTGTCCAGGATGTGCCCGGTGTCGTACAGCTCGGCCGAGTGGTCGTAGGTGGGCGTGCCGGCGGGGAGCCGCGGGCCCCACGCGAAGAAGCCCGAGCTCACCGAGCAGTTGACGGCGCCGCCGGCCTTGCACGCCGGGGCCACGTTGCTGGTGCCCGTTCCGAACGTCCGCTGCATGGGCAGGGTGTTCGCGGCTCTGTCGGCCTGCAGCGACGAGCGCAGCGAGTAGGTGGTGCGCCCGGCGCGCCCGCGCTTGGTGGTGATCAGGATGGCGCCGCCGGCGCCCGCCTGCGCGCCGTAGATCGAGGTGGCCGAGGGCCCCTTCAGGATCTCGATCGACTCGATGTCGGCCGGGTTGATGTCGGAGGCGCGGTTGGGCGCCACGGTGCCCTGCAGCGCGCCGCCGGTGGAGCGGGTGGCGTTGTTCATCGGCACGCCGTCGATGACGAACAGCGGCTGGCCGGTGCCCGACAGGGTGCTGGTGCCGCGGATGCGGATGGCCGTGGAGGCGCCCGGCTCACCGCTGGCCTGCGTGGTGATCACGTTGGGCACCTTGCCGGCCAGCGCGGTCACCACGTTGGCTTCGTTGGTGCGCACGATGGTGGTGGAGTCGACCCGGGCGCGGGTGGTGCCCAGGCGCTCGGCGCGCATCTGGGTGCCGGCGCCGGTGGCGACGATCTCCGACAGCAGGAGGGCGTCGCGGGGCATGACGAAGTTCTGGGTGAGGCTGCCCCCCGGGTTCACGGTGATGGAACGGGTCTGGGTGCCCAGGCCCACGCGCGTGGCCGTGATGGACACCGTGCGCGCCGTGCGCAGCCGCGCGGCCGGCACCACGATGGTGTAGCGGCCCTGCGCGTCGGACACGGCGCCCACGCTGAGCGCGGCGATCCGGACCTGCACCGCGGCTTCGGGTTCGCCCGACGTGTTGGTGGTGCGGCCCGTGATGGTCGCCGGCTCCTGCGCCTGCAACGCCACCGGCGCAAACGCCAGGGCGAGGCAAGCCGAAACCAGAAGCCTGCACAGTTTGCTCATTGAGACGTCCTCCTGATACTGCGTGAGGTTGCTTCGCGTGCGTCCACGTGGACCCGCGCGACGTTCGGTGTTCGGAAGCCAGGTAGGGCGGGTGGGTTCCCGGTCTGTCCGCCGGCCCGGACGGGCTCCGACAAAGGGTGGGGGCGGGTGGCACCTCCTGTGGGGCTGAAGGACGTGGATGGGTGGACGCGGGAGCGGCGGCGCGGGGGATCGCGGCGCGGGGCATTCCGGTCCGAACGCGCCGGACTGCGGGCGGCGCGCGGCAAACCTCGGGCTGGCTTTCTACGGGAAGATCGGCGGTGCCCACGGGGACGGGCACGCGCTCGCGGACGGACGGTCGAACTGAACCGGGGCTGCTGTCGGAAATGGTCTATGACCAATAACCTTGCCCCGCGGCGGTGTCAAGGAAGTGCGCTCCGCGCGGCAGGCGTGAGCAGACGATCTTTAGGTTCCCCGGGTCACGCGGCCTTCGTCGAAGCCGGGAATGGGTGACGGTGTGGATCAGGGAATCGGGTTCCCGCCACGCTCGCCGCGCGTCGCTGGAGGTGGGCGGCGCGGCATCGCGTTGCGGGACAGGACACTCGCGGGTCTTCCAGCGTGGTGCCGGAGCCGAACACCACTTCATCAACACGGAGCAGCGGAGGGAACAGAGAACAGCCCGCAGTTCTCCGCTTCCTCCCCTCTCTCCGCTGCTCCGTGTCCACCGCGGTCGCAGTTGTCGTGGGGGACGTGGGATCAAACAGGCTCGAACGACGAGAAAGGTCTGCCGCCGGCCGGGAGCGCGGAAATGAAGAGAGGGTGGGAAGCCGGTCGCTTCCCACCCTCGTCGTCCGATTCCGTCCGCCGCGCTCAGCGCTCGCCCTCGGCCTGCGAGGGCTTGTCCTGGGGGGCGGGCTCGCCGCCGAGCTGCTCGCCCGACACGGGGCGCTCGGGCTCGGGCTGCGCCTGCTCTTCGCTCGAGTGCGGGCTCTTGTCCTGGTAGCGCGGGTCCTTGCCGTCGTTGTCCTGCTCGCTCATCGCCGTCTCCCGTGTCGAAACGAAATGAAGGACGGGCCCCGCGAGGATCCGCGGGGCCCGTTCCGGTTCAATCTCCGGCCGCCGAGCTGGCGGCGCGCGACTGTTCGGCCGCCGCGAGGGGCGCGGCCGGGGGCGGCGTCACCACGCGGTCTTCCGACGGCTCGCGGGTGCGCGGGGGAAGCTGCATGATCTCGCGCAGCTCGGCCTCGTCCACCACCTCCTTCTCCAGCAGCCGCTGGGCCAGCACCTCCAGCACGCCGCGGTCTTCGGTGAGGATGCGGCGCACCCGCTCGTAGGTGCCCTCGATCAGCCCGCGGATCTCCTTGTCGATCTCGCGTGCCGTCTCCTCGCTGAACTGCCGCGCCTGGCCGTGGTCGCCGTCGTTGCCCAGGAACTGCACGCGGCGCGGGCCCGCCAGGTTCACCGCTCCCAGCTCGCGGCTCATCCCGTATTCCATCACCATGCTGCGGGCCAGCTCGGTCACGCGCTCCAGGTCGTTGCCCGCGCCGGTGCTGATCTCGTTGAAGACGATCTCCTCGGCCACGCGCCCGCCCAGAAGCACGGCGATGCGGTCCATCAGCTCCTGCTTGGTGAGCAGGTAGCGGTCTTCGGTGGGGAGCTGCTGCGTGTAGCCCAGCGCCGCCACCCCGCGCGGGATGATGCTGATCTTGTGCACCGGGTCGGCCGTGGGCACGCGCTCGGCCACCACCGCGTGGCCGGCCTCGTGGTAGGCCACGATGGTGCGTTCCTTGTCGTTGATCAGCCGGTTCTTCTTCTCCAGCCCGGCCACGATGCGGTCCACCGCGTCGTCGATCTCGAGCATGGTCACCTGCGTCTTGTCGCGCCGGGCGGCCAGCAGCGCCGCCTCGTTGAGCAGGTTGGCCAGGTCGGCGCCCACGAAGCCGGGGGTGCGCCGGGCGATGCGCTCCAGGTCCACCCCGTCGGCCAGCGACACGCCCTTGGAGTGGATACGCAGGATCTCGAGGCGGCCCTTCACGTCGGGGCGGTCCACCAGGATCTGCCGGTCGAAGCGGCCGGGGCGCAGCAGCGCCGGGTCCAGGATCTCGGGGCGGTTGGTGGCGGCCATGATGATCACCGCCATGCGCGGGTCGAAGCCGTCCATCTCCACCAGGAGCTGGTTCAGCGTCTGCTCGCGCTCGTCGTTGCCGCCCAGCACGCCGCCGGGGGTGCGCGCCTTGCCCAGCGCGTCGAGCTCGTCGATGAAGATGATGCAGGGCGACTGCGCCTTGGCCTGCGCGAACAGGTCGCGCACGCGGGCGGCGCCCACGCCCACGAACATCTCCACGAACTCGGCGCCGCTCAGCTGGAAGAAGGTGACGCCCGCCTCGCCGGCCACCGCGCGCGCCAGCAGGGTCTTGCCGGTTCCCGGAGGCCCCACCAGGAGGACGCCCTTGGGGATCTTGGCGCCCAGCTTGGCGAACTTTTCGGGGCTCTTCAGGAACTCCACGATCTCCTGCGTCTCCTGCCGGGCCTCGTCCACCCCCGCCACGTCGTCGAAGGTGACGCCGGTGCCCTCCTCGCCCACGATGCGCGCGCGGCTCTTTCCCACCGTCAGCACGCCCTGGGTGGGGTTCATCCGCTTCATGGCGAACGACCACACCGCCAGGATCATCAGGATGGGAAGGAACCAGGCCAGCACCCCCCAGAGCTTCCCTTCCTCCACCCCCTCGTAGCGCACGCGGTGCGACTCGAGCAGGGGGATGAAGGTGTTGTCCTCGATCCCCGGGCGGGTGGCCGTCCACTGGCGCACGCCGGCGCTGTCGCGGATCCCCGTGCGGGGGGTGGCGGCGATGCTGGTGGGGCCGATGCTGACCCGCTCCACCTGGTTGGCGGCGATGCGATTCTTGAGCTCGCTGTACTCGATGCGGTTGCTTCGCTGGGTGCCGCTCCACAGCATGGTGAGCGCGATCAGCGCCATGAAGCCGAACAGCAGCGGCCCCAGCCCCAGGCCGGACCGCCCGCCGAAACCGCCGCGCCTGCGGTCGCCACCGCTGCGCCGTTCGTTCTTGGTCGAAGGTTCCATGGCCGCGGCTGGGGAGCAAGCTTTGGACCAAGGGCGGGCGGAGGGCCGGCGGGTCGGGAACGGGCGGGAGAACGGGTGCGTGGGGGGCGGAAACGCCCGGGTGCGGAGGCGCGAAACCGCCGTGTGCGGCGGCGGATTCGCCGTCCCTCGCGAGCGCGCCCGCCGCGGTGGGGAAGAGCCTCGCACGGAGAATCTCGGGAAGCCGGCGGAAACCGGCGGATCGAGGGGAGTGTGGAGTCCTGGGCTGCATACGCCCTCGTTCCTCTCCTCGGAGTGAGGCCTACCGCTTTCGCCTCGCGCCGATTCGTGAACGGCGCGGGCCAGCGGGACTCGACCGGTCGATGAACTCGCGCGCGCCCCGTATCCCTCGCGTGCCCGTTCCTGCGGGATCCGCGCACGCGCGATCCGGTGCCGCCGCCGACGGAACACGGTCCCGCCTGGTCCATAACTTCGGCACCCCATTTGCGTTAGCCGGGGGCCGACGGCGGGCGGAGGCCCTGCCGGGGCGGAAACAACGACTCGCTCGGAGGGACGTATGGGAATCATCGGGATGATCATCATCGGTCTGATCGCAGGCGCCCTTGCCAAGCTGATCATGCCGGGGCGCGACCCGGGCGGCATCATCATCACCATCGTGCTGGGCATCGCGGGCTCGCTGGTGGGCGGCTTCCTGTTCGGCGGCAGCGACGGCCGCGTGGGCATCATCGGCTCGATCGTGGGCGCGCTGATCCTGCTGGGGCTGTACCGGCTGATCGTCGGCCGCCGGGCGCACGTCTAAGGGCGCCCGATGGCTGAACGGAGCGAGGCCACGCCGGCCCAGGAGCTGAAGGAAGTGCTGGTGCACGAGCTGGGAGACCTGCTCTACGCCGAGCGCCGCATCCTCACCATGCTCAAGACCATGGAGCGCGAAGCCGCCGACCCGGCGCTGATCGCGCGGATGGAGGAGCACCGCGGCGAGACCGAGGAGCAGATCACGCGCCTCGAGCGCGCCTTCGCCGCCATCGGCGAGAAGGTGAAAGCCGAGAAGTGCCCCGGCATCATCGGGCTGAAGGAGGAGCACGACTCCTACAAGCGCGAGGAGAAGCCCAGCAAGCCGCAGCTCGCCGCCTTCGACCTGGGCTCGGGGCTGCGCGTGGAGCACTACGAGATCGCGGCGTACCGCACGGCCATCGCCATGGCCACGGCGCTGGGCCAGGCCGAGTGCGCGCGCCTCCTGCAGGAGAGCCTGATCGAGGAGGAAGACATGGCTCGCTTCCTGGAGAAGAACGCGGTCAAGTCGCTCCGCAAGCTGCTGCTGGAGGAGCAGGCGAAGCAGGCGGCCTGACCCCGACGTCCGCAAGCGACGCGAGCCCCCGCCGATGTCCGGCAGGGGCTCGCGCCGTTTTTGACCCTTGCAGAGGGGCGGGCTACCTGCCGCCGATGGGGATCCGTCGCCGGGCCCGGAGCGCGTCGCGGGCTACCCGTGGCCGCTGCGGCGGGTTCGCTCGGCCGGTGGAGAGAGCCGGACCGGGCGGATCTCACCGCCACGCGTCTCATGCCGGCTCCGGCAATCGACGGTGCATTCCGGAAGGACCGTCACGGAAGTATGTCACACGGAGGAACGGAGGGAACGGAGGAAAGAAAAGCAGCTCTCCGTTCCTTCCGTTGCTCCGCGTGAGCCAGTTGCTATGTGGGCGAACGCACGATTATCCAGCGGATCGGTTATCACCTCGCCGCCACCACCGCCCGCGCTTCGGGATCCCACCGCCACGCCGCTTCGCGCCCGCGCAGGTGCACGCCGCCCAGCCAGCGGTCGATCCCGTTCAGCCGCACGTGGTCCTCGCGGCCTTCCAGCACGTCGCGCCCGTCGTTCGTCAGCCCCACGCTGCGTGACATCGCGTCGCGCTGGCCGGGGCCGAGGGCCACCAGCGGGCGCTCGCACCGCGCCAGGTCTTCGAGGTGGGCCAGGAAGGTAGTGTCGCCCAGCCAGATCGGGTCCTCCAGCTCGTGGTGCGAGGCCACGTAGGCGTCGCCCACGGTGGGCGTGCCGCCGCGGGCGATCACCTGCAGCGCCTGGTGCTGGCTGCGCGACAGGCCGTTCACGGTGGAGGGGAACTGCTCCAGGTGGCGGGTGAGCGCGTCGGCCAGGTAGGGCAGCTCCAGCGTGTCGTCGGCCAGCAGCGCGGCGATGGCCCTGGGGTCGGGCGAGCGGAAGGCGTTCCACGCGGCGGCCGCCAGCGACAGCTGGATGGTGGATACGGGGCTGCGCTCGCCGAAGCGCTCCAGCAGGCGCTGGGGGGTGGACCGGCCCAGGTACTCGGCGCCGCACACCAGCGACAGGCGGGGGCCGCCGCCCCGCGCGGCGAACCAGTCGAGCACCTGGATCAGCTGCAGCTGGTCGTACAGGTCGTGCTCGAACCAGAGCACCACCTCGTCGTGCGCGCTGCTTTCGTCCATCACGGCGTGGCGCTCTTCGAACTCCTGGGCCACCTCCACCGCCGGGCCCCAGCCGCGCCCCGAGATGTAGTGCGCGCGCACCGCTCCCAGCTCGCCGAACGGGAGCCCCGCGGGCACCGGGCCCTCGTGCAGCACGTCGCGCCAGCACAGCACGTCGCCGCCCACGCCGCAGCCGGCCAGCAGGTCGCCCGCGCTGTCTCCGTTGGTGATGTGGAGCATCGTCATCCCCCCTCCGCTTCGGGTCAGGTGCGCAGCGGCACGTCGCCCGGCTCGGCCCAGCCGGGGCGGCCGCGCAGCTCGGCGGCGAGCGGCGACTCGCGCGCCGCCACCATCACCACCGTCTGTGCCGCCTGCGTCACGTGCAGGTACTTGTGGAACCCCGACGCCGCGCGCGGCACCCCGCGCCCCTCCAGCGCCGCGAGCGCGGCGTCCACCTCGGCCAGCGCGTCGCCCGCCTTGACCAGCACGTGATACGCCGTCAAACCGCGCCTCCTGTGCGTGAGAAGTCCCCCCCTCTGTACCCGCCAAGGTAGCGCGCGTCCCTCGCGCCCGCATCTGCCGGACGGCGCACAAAGGCGAAGGCCCGGGCGCGGTGCCCGGGCCTCCGTCCTGGTCTCCGTCGGCGAGGACCCGCCGACCGCGCCATCTACTTCGTGGGCAGCTCGGCCGCGCGCTTTCCCGGCGCTTCGGGCTTCTTCGGCATTTCGTTCGGTGCGCGCCCCGCGTTGCGCAGGTTCACCACCTTGTTGAGCATGTCGAACCAGAACGGTGCGCCCAGTGACAGTGCGATCACCGTGAGCGCCAGCCCCACGAGCTTAGCGAGCCAGCTCCCCAGCGTCTGCCACCCGCTGCCGACCGGCGCTCCCGCCAGGCCGAGTGGGGCGAGGTCATCTTCCGCCCAGCCGAATTGCAGCCCGGTGCCGCGCAGGTCAAACACGCTCTGCTTGAATCTCGCCCGTGCCGTGTCGAGGTCGAGCGGGATCGCCCTCGGCGTGTCGCTCTCCGCTACGTGCGCCGCGTACGCCTGAGCCTGGCTCACCAGCCCCGCGCGAACCGCTTCGCTGCTGGCGATCTTGCGCCAGAGCACGAGGGTGTCGGCGTTGGTGGCCAGGGAGACCGCCGTCGCGATCACCAGCAGGATCACCTGCGTGCGCCGCTTGTAGGCGCCGCTCACGCGGTCCATCCCATTGTTGAACCAGACTTCCACGCTGTCGTGGAGCTTCTGGTACTCGGTCCGGGCGCCATCGGCGGCCGAGGCCACCGCGTTGCGCACCGCCTCGGGCATATCGGCATGCTTCAACATCTCGGAGTCGGGGGCGAACTGGACCACATCGCCCATCGCATCCTGCTGGAGAAGGCTGATCAGCCCGTGCAGCCGGTCCCGGGGAGACGGCTGGCTCGCCTTGTCGCCACGCTCGGGCGCCGCGGCGGCACTGGCTCCCCCGGGCCCGCCCTTCACCACACGGCCGCCCGTTCCGGGTTGGTACCCCAGCGTGTCGAGGAGCGCGATCGCGAACGAGCGAGCCGGAATGTAGGAGGGAAGCTTCCCCGACTCGCGCTTGAGCCCGTCGATGATTCGGTGGCCCATCACCTGGTCGGCCAACCCGGCATCCTTCAACAGCGTTTCGATGCCCTTGAGGAGCATTTTGCCGCGCCGGTTCGTCAGCGCGGCGATGTACTCGTTGACCCCACTGCACACTACGCTCAGCAGCAGGTACACGAAGATGAGGCCGAGGATGATATCCAGGATCTCGGAGCCGAACATGGGGACCTCTGGGGGCCGGAGATGGGCCGGGTGCGGCACTGTGCCGCGGAGGGTACGAAGATTTGATGGCCAGATCGGATTTTTTTGCCGGATACGTCTGTGGGTGCACGAAGCCGCGGCAAGTGCAAGGCCGGGTGGCGGACCGGGCCGGGCAGAGGCGGAAGAGGTTGATGCAGAAGCGGTTGCGCGCTCCGCAGCCGCCGCGGCGGCGTGTCCGGATGTGAACCTCGGGGCGCTGATGGCACACCGGGCCGGGGCACCGCCGCCACGCCGGGACGCGTGCTCGCGCGCGAGGCGGCCCGGGAAGCCCGACGGTCCGGCGGGCGCGTGGGTGTCTCGCCCGGCCGCGGGTGCTCCCTTAGCTTCCCGCCTCGGATGTCGCGGATGCCCCGGGTCGGCGGTCGTGGCCGCGGAACTCGCCCCCGTTCGCCGGACGTCCACCGACCGCACGACACCTACGTTTCCCGCAGGCCACGTGAACGATGGACGATAACGGACCCGACCTTTCCCCCGCCGGCGTGCTGGCGCGCACGGAAGAGCACGTGCGGCAGGCGATGAGCGGCGAGGGCACCGGGCACGACTGGTGGCACGTGCACCGCGTTCGCCGCACCGCGCTGCGCCTGGCGCGCGAGGAGGGCGCAGACGCCTACGTGGTGGAGCTCGCCGCGCTGCTGCACGACGTGGCCGACCACAAGTTCCACGGCGGCGACGAGACGGCGGGGCCGCGCGCGGCGCGCGCCTGGCTGGAAGGGCTGGGGGTGAGCGAGGAGGTGATCGCGCACGTCGGCGCCATCATCGCCGGGCTGTCGTTCAAGGGCGCCGGCGTGGCCACACCCATGGCCACGCCCGAGGGCCGCGTGGTGCAGGACGCCGACCGGCTCGACGCCATGGGCGCCGTGGGGATCGCGCGGGCGTTCGCGTACGGCGGCAGCCGCGGTCGCCCGCTGCACGAGCCGGGCGAAACGCCCGAGGCGCACGCCAGCTTCGAGGCCTACAAGGCCGGCACCGGCGCCACCATCAACCACTTCCACGAGAAGCTGCTGCTGCTGCGCGACCGGATGAACACCGCCTCGGCCCGGCGCGTGGCCGAGGGGCGGCACCGGTTCATGGAGCGCTACCTGGCGCGCTTCCACGCCGAGTGGGACGGGGAAGACGGGAGGGAGGGCGATGGAGACGCTTGACCTGGGCGGCGGCGTGCACGTGCTGCGCGGCGCCGTCAACAGCGCTCTGGTGGAGACGGTCAACGGGCTGCTGGCCGTGGACACCGGCCTCGACCGCGGCGCCGGCAACCGCATCGCGCGCGCCGCCGAGGAGCTGGGGCGGCCGCTGGTGGCCATCCTCAACACCCACGCGCACGCCGACCACCACGGCGGCAACGCGCAGCTGGTGCGGCGCTTCGGCCTTCCCGTCCACGCGCCGGCCGTGGAAGAGTGCGTGATCCGCGAGCCGCGCTACGAGCCGGTGTACCTGTTCGGCGGCGCCGCGCCCGTCACCGCGCTCACCAGCAAGTTCCTGCAGGCCGAGCCCTCGCCGGTGGACCACGTCGTCCGCGCGGGAGAGACGGTGGAGATCGACGGCCGCACGCTGGAGGTGGTGGACCTGGCGGGGCACAGCCTGGCCCAGGTGGGCGTGCGGGTGGACGGCGTCTTCTTCGCCGCCGACGGCTTCTTCGGCCGCGAGCCGCTGGAGAAGCACGGCGTCCCCTACCTGGTGGACGCGTTCGGCTGGATGGAAACGCTGCGCCGGATGCGCGGGATGGACGCCGCCTGGATGGTCCCCGGCCACGGCGAGCCGCTGGACGACGCGTTGGCCACGCTCGACCTCAACCTCGCCGTGCTCCAGCGGGCCACGGAATGGCTGGTCGACCGCCTCCGCCGCGCCCCCGCCGGCACCGAAGCGCTGCTGATCGAGTTCGCCGCCGCGATGGGGATGCGGCTGGCCGACCCGCCCTCGTACGTGCTGAACCGCGCGACGGTGCTCGGCTTCCTCGCGTCGCTGGAGCGCGCGGGCCAGGCGCGCGTGGTGATCGACGGCGGGCGGTGGATGTGGGAAGGGGTGGAGGGGTAGCGCGGGAGCCCTCTCTGGCGCTGGCGGATCCAATCGGTCGGCTGCGTCGTGGGCGCCCGCTGCGATCCGGTGGCGCCGGGCCGATCACCCTACCCCCCTCTCGCTCCGTGTCGCCCGGGGTTGTCGGAGGATGATGCGTCCGGCACTTTCCTGCATCCATCCATCCGCCGCGCTCTCCCATCCACTCGAGGCCGCCATCTCCGACTGCATCCTGATCTTCGTGCGCGCGCCCGAGGCGGGGCGCGTGAAGACGCGCCTGGCGGCGGAGATCGGCGCGGACGCGGCGCTGCGCGTCTACCGGCGGCTCGCGGAGCACGCCGTGGCCGAGGCCCGCGCGGTGTCGGCGGGCGTGGCGCTGCGCATCCACTTCACCCCGCGCGACGCGGGCGACGCGGTGCGGCGCTGGCTGGGCGGCGGCGCGGAGTACGTGGCGCAGGCCGGCGGCGACCTGGGCGCCCGGATGCATGCGGCGTTCGAGGCGGCGTTCGCGGCCGGACACAGCCGCGTGGTCATCATCGGCTCCGACCTGCCGGGGCTCACGGCGGAGCTGCTCCGCGACGCCTTCCACCAACTGGACGATCACCCTGCCGTCCTCGGGCCCGCGCGGGACGGGGGCTACTACCTGCTGGGGCTTCGGCAGATGGTGCCGCAAGTCTTCCGCGGCATCGCCTGGAGCACGGGCGAGGTGTTCGCGGCCACGGCCGAACGTCTCGCCACGCTCGGCATCACCCCCGCGCTCCTCCCCGAGATGGCGGACGTGGACGTGGCGGCGGACCTGCCGGACGGCTGGCGCGCATGGGCGCGGGAAGGGGCGGAGGCCGCATGAACGCGATCGACTTCATCCGGGGCGTGTTCGGCAACAACCCCGTCGAGTGGACGGCGGTGGTGTTCGGGATCGTGAGCGTGTACCTGAGCGTCCGCGAGAAGGTGTGGAGCTGGCCCACGGGCATCATCAACGTGTCGATGTACGTGTTCATCTTCCTGGACGCGAAGCTGTACGCCGACATGGGGCTGCAGGTGTTCTACGTGGTCATCTCCTTCTACGGCTGGTGGAACTGGCTGTACGGCGGCGCCAACCGCTCCGAGCTGCACGTGACGCGGCTGTCGCGGCGCATGGTGCTCACGCTGCCGCTGGCGGGGGCCGCCGGGGCCGCCGCGCTCGGCTTCTTCCTGCACCGGACCACCGACGCCGCGCTTCCCTACGTGGACGCAACGCTCACCGTGGCCAGCCTGATCGCGCAGTACCTGATGACCAAGAAGGTGCTGGAGAACTGGGCGATCTGGGTGGCGGCCGACGTGGCCTACGTGGCGATGTACATCTACAAGGACCTGTATCCCACCGCGTTCCTCTACTCCGTGTTCCTGGTGCTGGCCACGATGGGGTGGTTCCAGTGGAAGCGCTCGTGGCGCCAGCAGCAGGCGGCGGCGTTCGCGGGGTCATGACCCGCCCGCTGCGCGTGGTGGTCACCGGCTCGGAGTCGACGGGCAAGACCACGCTGGCCGGGCGCCTGGCCGCGCACTACGGCGCCGCCTGCGTTCCCGAGCACAGCCGCGCCTACGCCCTGTCCGTGGCCCGCCCGCTCACCCGCGGCGACGTGGAGCCCATCGCGCACGCCCAGCTCGCCGCCGAGCGCCAGGCGGAGTCGGAGGCAGGGGCGGAGGACCGGCTGATCGTGCTGGACACCGACGTGCTGAGCACCCTCGTCTACGGCGAGCACTACTACGGCCACGCGCCGCGGTGGATCGCCCACGAGCTGCGCGGCCACCCCGCCGATCTCTACCTCCTGTGCGACATCGACGTGCCGTGGGTGCCCGACCCGGCGCGCGACCGCGGCCACCTGCGCGCGGAGATGCACGCGCTCTTCGCCGACGCCGTCCGCCGCACCGGCGTGCCCTGCGTGCTCATCCGCGGCGATTGGGAGCAGCGCTTCCGCTCGGCCGTCGCCGCGGTGGACGCGCTGCTCGCCGGCTGACGTCGCATGTCGCCCCCCCCGGCCCCACCGCTTTCCATCATCATCCCCGTGCTGAACGAGGCGGCGGGGATTGTCCACACGCTCGCGCCGCTGCAGCCGCTGCGCGCGCGCGGCTGCGAGGCGATGGTGGTGGACGGCGGCAGCACGGACGCGTCCGCGGAGCTCGCGCGGCCGCTGGCCGACCGGGTGATCGCGTCGCCGCCTGGCCGCGCGCGCCAGCAGAACGCCGGCGCGGCGGAGGCGCGGGGCGACGTGCTCCTCTTCCTCCACGCCGACACCCGCCTCCCGCCGGACGCCGACCAGCTGGTGAGCGATGGACTGCGGGCGAGTGGCCGCGGATGGGGGCGCTTCGACGTGCGGCTGACGGGCGATCACCCGATGCTGCGGGTGATCGAGCGGATGATCGGCGTTCGCTCGCGCCTGTCGGGCATCGCCACGGGCGACCAGGCGATCTTCGTGCGCCGCGACTGGTTCACGCGCACCGGCGGCTTTCCGCAGATCCCGCTGATGGAAGACGTGGCGCTGTCGAAGGCACTCAAGCGCCTGGGCCCGCCGCTGTGCCTGCGCGAGACCGTGCTCACGTCCAGCCGCCGCTGGGAGCAGCGCGGCGTGTGGCGCACGATGGCACTGATGTGGAGGCTGCGGCTGGAATTCTGGCTGGGGGCCGATCCGGACAGGCTGGCGGAGCGGTATCGGTAGGGAATTCGGGCGGGACCGTACGGGGATACTGGGTGGAGCCTCGATCGACGTCTGGCCAGGGCGTGTTCGCGGTCAAGCGCGATGGCCGCAGATCGGAATCGTCCGACCCGCGGCCCGCCAGGAGAGCGCGTACCCTCCCCCGCTTCCGCGGGAGAGGGTGAACCGCGTCCTGCCTCTACCGTCCCCCCGCTGCCCCCAGCACCCGGGAGCTCACCACCTGCCCCGCGCGGTTCAGCACCATCTCGATGATGCCGCCGGCCGGGTCGCGCACCTGGCGCACCACCTGGCCCGCGGCATTGGTGGTCTGGCGCAGCGCCGGAAGGGAGAGCAGGTCGGTGACCGTGCGCGAGCCCACCACGTTGCCCGCGGTGTCCAGCGTGCGTTCCACGATGTTGCCGCCGGCCAGCGTGCGCTGCACCGTCTGCCCCAGCGTGTTCACCGTCTGGCTGAGCACGCCGCCGGGCTGCGTGACGTTGTTGAGCGTCTGGCCCACGGTGCCCACCGCGCGGTTCACCACGCCGTTGGGCGCCAGCGCCCGGTTGGCCACGCCGCCCACCGTGCCCACGGTGTTGTCCACCGTGCTCAGCACCTGGGTGAGGATCCGCGGGTTGCGGTCGAGGGTGGTCACCACGCGGTTGACGATGCGGGTGACGTTGTCGAGGTCCACGTACAGGTAGGCCTCGGCCTCCACGCCGGTGATCTCCAGGCGCACGCGGCCGATGCTCACGTCGGCACCCGCGTCCAGCGTCACCAGGCTGGCTACGTTGGCGGCCAGCGCCAGGTGCGCGCGCAGGTTCTGCACGGTCACGCCGATGGAGTCGACCGAGAGGTTGGGCACCTCCAGGATCACGTCGTAGTTGGGCGTGCCGCCCTGCTGCTGCGGCCGAATCGCCTGCGCCGCGGGCTGCGCCGAAAGCGGCCGTGCCTGCGCCTGGATCCGCGCCGAGGCGGTGTCCTGCTGCGCGGCCGCCGCCGCGGGGCCGCAGATGGCCAGCGCGAGCGCGGCCGCCATACCCGAACGCATCATCCCCCACCTCCCGTAAGCGGAACCGCGCCGCCGTTTCGGCGCGGCGCAACGAGACATCATCCGATCCATACATCGCACGCCGGGCCGCGGCGAAGCACGCTCCATGCCCGGCCCCGCGAATCGCTCACGGCGGAGCCGCGCCCCGCGTGGGCTGGCCCTGCGCCTGAGCCCCGCAAGTACCGCCGCCCAGCGCCGCCGCCAGCCCCCCATCCCCCGCCAGCGCGGCGAGGCACGCCGCCTCCACCCGGCCCACGATCTCCACCGCGATGCGCACGTCGCGATAGGTGGCGCCGGCCTCCACCCGCTCGGGGAGGTTGCGCCGCTCCACCACGCGCACCGCGGGCCCGGCACAGCCGGCGACCCGCGCGCTCGCCCGCGGCTCGGAGCGGAACGTCACCTCCTCGGCCGTGAACGACGCGCGGATCACCACCACCGCGCCCGCCGTGTCAGCCCACGCCGAATCGGCCGCGCAGGGCACGGGCGCGGCCTGGGCGCGCGCCGCAGCGGGCGTGGCGCAGGCGGCGAGCATGGCGATCATCCGGCTCCAACGCGGCATGGCGGCTCCTTTCGGCGGGTGGGCCACTCAACTTCCGTGCCCCGATCCGGCACGGTTTCTGCCCCGGCCACCGCTCGCGCAGCCAGGGCTCCGGCGTTGCGCGTGGGGCAACTCGCCTGTGCGATAGAGGAAGCCATGCGGATACGGATGATGGGAATCGTCGCGGCGGCGCTGCTGCTGCCGGCGGCGGCCGGGGCGCAGCGCGGACGGCAGCAGCAGCCCGCCGGGCGCACGGGCCAGTGCGTGGCGGGCGCCACGTCGGCGGCACCCGCGGCCGGGCAGCCGGGGCCCCCGGCGCAGTACCAGGCCTACGACGTGGTGCTGAGCGTGCCGCGGCTGTGCGTGGAGCGCATCACGCTGGAGGTGGCCAACCTGGACGTGCGGCTGGCGCTGAACGCGCGGGTGGCCAACCTGGTGAGCGTGCAGGCGGGCGCCGACGTCTCGATCGAGCAGGTGAACGTGGGGATCCACGGCGTGCGCGCCGAGGCGCTGCTGCTGGTGGACCTCGACAACGTGGC
>Ga0070686_100000055_pt1 | contig 89101 bp, 67 predicted proteins | sample KBSS23LmetaG_FD_65654 | JGI IMG/M metagenome (GOLD analysis project Ga0070686, IMG submission 65654) | Switchgrass rhizosphere microbial communities from Kellogg Biological Station, Michigan, USA - KBS S2-3L metaG | ecosystem: Host-associated > Plants > Roots > Rhizosphere ...
AGCCGAACTGCATCCAGCTTGTACTCGCGCGTGTACTGCCTTCGCTTCTCCCCCATGGGTCCACCTCCTCACCCGAACCTACGGGCTTATCTCGGTGTCCACCATCGCGGGGCAATCCCAAGACCTGTCTCACGCAGGGTCAGCAGAGTCAGCAGAGAACAGCGGTTTTCTCTGCTGACTCCGCTGACTCTGCGTGAGAATTCGCTGTTGGTCCTTGCGATGTTTCCATCAACGGTTGGTATGGATCTCATATCACGATCACAAAGAGGCACGGAGACTCCCTGCCTTGTCTCCGTGCCTCCGTGTCTCTGCGTGACCAACGATTTTCCCTGATTCGGTATCAGCCTGCCGCTGCGTGGCCGAACACCCGCGCCATCTGCCGCACCACGGCGGCCTCGGCCTCGGCGAGGGGAACGGCGCGGCCGGTCTCTTCGCTCAACGAGCCCACGCCGTGGTCGCGGATGCCGCAGGGAACGATGGCGCCGAAGAAGCCCAGGTCGGTGCTCACGTTCAGCGCGAAGCCGTGGCTGGTGATCCACCCGCTGCTCACGCGCACCCCGATCGCCGCCAGCTTGCGGTCGCCCGCCCACACCCCCGTCAGCCCCGCCTTGCGGCCGCCCTCCACGCCGAACTCGGCCAGCACGCCGATCAGCATCTCCTCCAGGTCGCGCAGGTAGCGGTGCAGGTCCTGGCGGTCGGGCTTGAGGTCGAGGATGGGGTAGCCGACGAGCTGCCCCGGGCCGTGGTAGGTCACGTCGCCGCCGCGGCCGGTCTCGAACAGCTCGATGCCGCGCGCCGCCCGCTCCTCGGGCGACACGAGAACGTTCTCGTCGTGCGCCCCGCTGCCCAGCGTGATCACGTGCGGGTGCTCCAGCAGCAGCAGCGTGTCGCCGATCTCTCCCGCGCGGCGCTGGCTCACCAGCTCCTTCTGCAGCTCCAGCGCGTCGCCGTAGGGCACCAGCCCCAGGCGGCGCACGTCCAGCGGGCGTGGGGGGGCGAGCGTGTCGGTCATTCGATTCCCGTTCCGGTCCAGGGGTGCGTCGTCTTTCGTACCCGCGGCGTGCAGCCTCGTGCCGCGATGCGGCTTCGTTCCGCGCCGGAGACCGCAGTCGCGCGATCCGGGCTCCTCCCGAGCGGAGCGGGGCCCGGGCTGGTATGCCCGGGCCCCGCTGTCGCCCTGCCATGATCCGTGCGGTTCCCCCTTCTCCCGCAGTTCGGGAGAAGCGGCCGGGGGATGAGGGCTACCGCCGCGAGAACAGGCGCAGCACGTACCAGAACATCAGCGCCACGCTCGCGAACAGCTCCAGCGCCGCGCTCACGTAGCGGTCTTCCGGGTACGTGCGCAGGATGCGGCTGGTGCTGTAGAGAATGGTCGCGCCCGCGAACACCACCATCGCGACCGAGAAGAAGGTGCCCAGCTGGAAGCCGAACACCACGCCCCCAACGATCAGCAGCAGCGCGCCCACGCCCACCCAGCGCAGGAAGGCGCCCATGAATGTGAAGTCCTTGCCGCTCATGATGGCCACGGCGGTGAGCCCCGAGAAGCCCAGCAGCGTGACCAGCGCGGCGCTCTGGATGGCGCCGGGTGCATTGTAGTCGGCGATCACCAGCAGCGGCACGAAGAAGAACGCCTCGGCCACCACGTAGCCGGCGAGCGCGGCGTACTGCAGCGGCCGGCTCTGGGCCTTGGCCGCCATCCCGCTGAACAGCCACCCCGCCAGCATGAACCCGCCGATCACGAACAGCCAGCTCACCCCCAGCATGGCCTGGGCGATGGGCAGCGCCAGCCCGCTCCGGAACAGCAGCACCTCCACCGCCGTGAAGCCCACGATGGCGGCCAGCAGGTGCGTGTAGGTGCGTGTGACGAACTGCGCCCGCCGCGCGCTGTCGATGCCGATCACCGGCTCGGACCGGCCGTAACCGTAGCTCTGCTCGTACATTGGCTTTCGTCTGTGATGGTGGGGATGACGAAACGACGTCTGGGGGAGGATTACACCGGACCCACGATAAAGGAGCCGTCAAGCAAGCGCAATCGATCCGGCGGATGCGGGCTGGCCAGACGACCCGCTACCTCTCCGATCTCATCTCGATCCAGACGTAAGCGTCCCCCCCCCGTTCCCACCGGTTGGGATCTCACGCCCGACGTCGATCCCGCCAGAATTTAAATGCGCATTTGCAATATCCGCCTGCATGGAGCATCTTTTCAGCCGTGCACTGCACCAGATCACAATCCCCGGGGGAGGTGGCCGATGCGCAGGTTGAAGCTGGAGATCGACGAGCTGCAGGTGGAATCCTTCGCCGTCGAGCGGCAGGGCGAAGCGCGAGGGACCGTCCGGGGCCGCGAGTACACGCTCAACCCGTGGGAATGCGATTCGGAGCCGGTGGACGACTCCATCAACTACTGCTCCCCCGCGCCCACCTCGCTGTTCAGCTGCGCCTGGACCTGCGGCAACACCTGCTCGTGCGGCTGCACCCGCACGCAGGGGGGCTACACCTGCACCTGCCCCGACGACCCGATCTTTCCCTGATGCCGAAGCGACGAGGGTCGATCGGAACGGGGCCGGAAGGAGGAGGCCCCACACCCAGTCGTTCAGAGTGAGCAGAGAAACCGCTTCTTCTGCTGACTCTGCTGACTCTGCGTGAGGCCCGCTCCCGCCCTGATCCCGAACGATTCCATCCGCCGTGGTATGAGCCCGAATGGCAGGGCCAAGATGCGAAGCGGCCCCGGAGAAACCTCCGGGGCCGCTTCGTCGATTCATCCGCCGAAGACGATCACGCCGTCTCGGGGAAGGTCTCCATCAGCTGCTTCACGCGGGCCAGGAACTGGTCGCCGTCGGCCCCGTTCACCAGGCGGTGGTCATAGCCCAGGGAGATGTAGCCGCGCTTGCGGGGCACGATGGCGTGGTTGCCGTATTCGTCGCTGATCACCGCGGGGCGCATCTCCACCCCGCCCACGCCCAGGATGGCCACCTGCGGCTGGGAGATGATGGGGAAGCCGATCGTGGTCCCGAAGATCCCCGGGTTGGTGATGGTGAAGGTGCCGCCCTGGATGTCGTCGGGCTTGAGCTGCTTATTGCGCGCGCGGGTCCCCACGTCGTTCACGCGCTTGGCCAACCCGACGAGGGACAGCTCGTCCGCCCCCTTCACCACCGGCACGATCAGCCCGTTGTCGATGGCCACGGCGATGCCCAGGTTCACGTCGGCGCGCAAGATCACCTGGTCGTTGCCGTAGCTGGCGTTCAGCTTGGGGAACTCGCGCAGCGCGCGCGCCACCGCCCACGCGATGAAGTGCGTGTAGGTGACCTTCACCCCCTGGTCGGCCCACACGCGCTTGCTCTTGGCCCGCACGTGGTCGATGCGCGTGTAGTCCACCTCGAAGTACGAGTGCACGTGCGGCGAGATGCGCCGCGACAGCACCATGTTCTGCGCGATGATCTGCGTGATGCGGCTGGCCGGCTCCACGCGGTCGTTGGGCCCCGCCGTCACCTCGGGGTGATGCACGTGCGAGTAGAACTCGTCCCAGTCGAACGGCCCCTCGTCGCCCGTCTTCGGTGCCGGGCGCTGCGCCGGCGGCTTGGTGGGCGTCTGCGCCCCCCCGGCCGAGGCCGGTGCGGCCGCGCCGGCCTGGGCCGGTGCGTGCTTCTGCTCCTCGACGTACTTGAGGATGTCGTCCTTGGTCACGCGGCCGGCGCGCCCGGTGCCCTGCACCGCCGCCACCTCCACCCCGTGCTCCGCCGCGATCTTGCGGACGAGCGGCGTGGAGCGCGTGCGCAGCCGCTCCTCGGCCGTCTGCGGCCCGCCGTTGCTCGACGCGCCCTGCTGCTGCCCACCGCCGCTGGCGGCGCCCGCGGCCCCGCCGGCCTCCGCGGCCTGCCCGGCCGGCACGCTCGCCACGGGCTCGGCCGCAGCCGCAGCTGCGGGAGCCGGAGAGGCAGCGGGAGCGGCGGCGGCCGGGATGCCCGCCTCGGTCTCGATGAAGGCGACCACGGTGCCCACCTCCACCGTCTGCCCCTCCACCACCACGATCTCGGCCAGCACGCCGGCCACGGGCGAGGGGATCTCGGCGTCCACCTTGTCGGTGGAGATCTCCATGATCGCCTCGTCGCGCTCCACGTGGTCGCCCACCTTCTTCCGCCACACCGACACGGTCCCCTCGGCGATCGACTCGCCCATCTGGGGCATCGGGACTTCGACTCGGGCCATGATCAGAAACCAGGGTACAGGGAACAGGGGACAGGGGACGGCCAGCAACGGGCGTCGTCGGAGACAGAGTCCCGGGAACGCGGCGATTCCGTCCCGCTGTCCCCTGTACCCTGTCCCCTGTCCCCTAGTAGTTGGCCAGCCAGCGCGCCGCCTTCACGATGTCGTCGGTCTGCGGGAGGAAGTAGTCCTCCAGCGGCGGCGAATAGGGGATCGGCGCGTCGATGGCCGTCACGCGCTGGATCGGCGCGTCGAGCCACTCGAACGCCTTCTCGCTCACCCGCATGGCGATCTCGCCGGCGATGCCGCCGGTGCGCGTGTCCTCGTGCACGATCAGCAGCCGGTTCGTCTTCTTCACCGACGCCACGATCGCCTCGTCGTCCAGCGGAAGGAGGGTGCGCAGGTCGATGATCTCCACCGAAAGCCCGTCCTCCTTCTCCAGCACCTCGGCGGCCTCGGCGCTCTTGTGCACCATCGCCGCGTAGGTCACGATCGTGAGGTCCGTCCCCTCGCGGTGCGTCCGGGCCTTGCCGATCGGAACGATGTAGTCGTCGCTGGGCAGCACCTCGCGCAGCTGCGGGCGGCGGTACAGCCACTTGTGCTCGAAGAAAAGGACCGGGTCGTCGTCGCGGATCGCCGCCTTGATCAGCCCCTTGGCGTCGTAGGCGGTGGCCGGGTACACGATCTTGAGGCCGGGCGTGTGGAAGAACGCGGCCTCGGGGTTCTGCGAGTGGAACGGACCGCCGCGCACGTAGCCGCCGCTGGGCCCGCGGATCACCATGGGCACAGCGCCGCTGCCGCGGTACCGCGACGTGGCCACGTAGTTGGTGATCATGTCGTAGGCGCAGGCGATGAAGTCGATGAACTGCATCTCCACCACCGGGCGCATCCCCATGTGCGCCGCCCCCGCCGCCGCGCCGGTGAACCCGATCTCGCTGATCGGCGTGTCCACCACGCGAAGGTTGCCGAAGGCCTCGATCATCCCCTCGGTCATCTTGAAGGCGCCGCCGTAGGCGCCGATGTCCTCGCCCATCAGGAACACGCTGGGGTCGCGCTCCATCTCTTCCCACAGCCCCTCCCGGATCGCCTCCAGCAGCGTCACGGGCTTCCCCTGCTCGGTCAGGCGGACGTGGTCGGGCTTCTGCTTGCTCAGGGTCGCGTTCGCCATCAGGCCTTGCGGGGGTCGGGAGGGTCCATGCGGTACCAGTGGCCGGGCACGGGGCCGCCGGCCACGACGTCGGTGCGCGCCTCCTGCTCGTCGGGGAGCGGCGACGTCTCGGCGTCGGCGATTGCCGCGTCCAGCTCGCGGTCTACTTCGGCGTCGATCCCGGCCAGCTCCCTGGCCGTGGCCCAGCCGCTGCCGGTGAGCGTGGCCGCGTAGCGGTCGATGGGGTCGTTGGCCGTGGCCCAGCGGTCGATCTCGGCGGGGTCCATGTAGGTGTGCGCGTCGTGCTGCGCGTGGCCCTTGCGGCGGTAGGTGTCCACCTGCACCAGCGTGACCCCGCCGCCGGCCCGGGCTCGCTCCACGGCGGCCTTGCACGCGCCGTACACGGCCAGCATGTCGTTGCCGTCCACCCGGTCGGCCGCCGCGCCGTAGCCCGCCGCCTTGTCGGCGAAGCTCTTCGCCGCCGTCTGCATGCGCGTGGGCGTGGAGTAGGCCCAGCCGTTGTTCTCCACGATCACCACCAGGGGGAGCTTCTTCACCGCGGCGAAGTTGATCCCCTCGTGGAAGGCGCCGGTGGAGGTCGCTCCATCGCCGATGTACACCATCCCCACGCGGTCTTCGCCACGCTGGCGGAAGGTGAGCGCCACCCCCGCCATCACCGGCACCAGGTCGCCCAGCGGGCTGATCTGCCCGATGAAGCCGCGCTGGTAGTCGGTGAAGTGGATGTTCAGCTCCTTGCCGCGCGCGGGGCTGTCGGCCTTGGCCATGTACTGGCGCACCACCTCGCCCGGCGTGGCGCCGATGGTGAGCATGCTGCCCAGGTTGCGGATCAGCGGGCTCAGCATGTCGCCGGTGCCATCGTCCCTGCGGCGCAGGGCGTAGGCGCTGGCCACGCTCTCGCCCTCCTGCCCCAGCGAGCGGAACAGGCCGCCGATCACCTTGCTCTGCTTGAAGAGGATCTCGAGCTTCTCTTCGAGCGCGCGGGTGAGCCGCGCCAGCCGGTACATGTCCAGAAGCTGCTCGCGGGCCAGCCCGTGGGGGATGGCCGCGGCGCCGCGCTTCGTGGGGGTTCGGTTCGCCATTCAGAGTGCCGAAAATTCGCGTGGCCCGCGCGGGCGCCTGCCCGGGCGGGAGAAGCGCGACAACTTGGCCCGCCGCGCCGGGATCGTCAAGCCGGAAGCCGGGTTCCCCTTCGACGGCGATGGGGAACCGCAACGGCATGTCACACGGAGCAACGGAGGAAACGGAGGAACTGCAACGGGCCGCGGGGCCTGCACCTTCCATCCCCATCCCGTCCCAGCCGATAGGACGGGATGAGGATCCAGATCGGTCGCGGCGATGGTCGGAGGATTCGCGCCCGATGCACCGCTGTTCCGCTGTTCCTCCGTTCCTCCGTGTGACCCCGCCAGTTCCCTCCCCCACCAAGAGGATCGCGGCGCCGGAGAAATCCCGGCGCCGCGATCCTTTACGCTTCAGCCCCCGCGATTCGAGCTGTCGCGCCCCGAGCCGGCCGAGGCGTTGCGCAGCCCAGCGGGCACCAGGATGCGGCCCGCGGGGTCGAAGCCGCTCACCTTGCCGGCCCGCATCCGCTCGCCCCAGGTGGGCGTGGGGTCGAAGGGCTGGTGGTGCACCCGGTCGAGGTAGAAGTTGACGATCTTGCTGGCCAGCGGCGCCGCGGCGTCGCCGTGCAGGCCGTGCTCCACGATCACCGCCACCACGATCTCGGGGGTGCCGTTGGGGAGCCCCGCGAAGCCCGTGAACCACCCGTGGTCGGGGCCCTGAGGGTTCTGCGCCGTGCCGGTCTTGCCGTAGAGCTTGTAGCGCGCCAGCGACGACTGAACGGCGGTGCCGTCCTCCTCGGTCACCAGCTGCAGCCCCGCCCAGATGTTGGTGAGCTGCTGCGCGTCGAGCCCGGTGTCGATGTTGGGCGCGCGGTTGGCCAGGCTGTCGGTGGCCACCAGGTGCGGCGGCACGCCCCGGCCGTTGCCGGCGATGGCCGCGTAGAAGCTGGCCATGTTCAGCACCGTCTGCGAGTTGGGCCCCTGCCCGATGGCCAGCGACATCACGTCGCTGGGCTGCGGGGGCACCTTGAAGTAGCTCTTGTACCAGGCCGCGTTCTTGGGGAAGATGGGGCTCACCTCGGCCGGCAGGTCGAGCCCGGTGCGGTGCCCGAACCCCACGCGCGTGGCCAGCATGGACAGGTTGTTCAGCCCGATGCGGATGCCCAGCTGGTAGAAGTACACGTTGCACGACTTCTCGATGGCGTGCGCCAGGTCGAGCGAGCCGTGCCCCGCATGGTTCCAGCAGCGCGCGTACCGCCCCGCGTAGGCCATCCCCCCCGTGCAGGGGATGGGCATGTGGGTGGTCGACGTCACCATCCCCAGCCGCACGCCCATGGCCGCCGTGGCCGTCTTGAAGGTGGACGCGGGCGGGTACAGCGCCGTGATGGTGCGGTTGAGCAGCGGCTTGTCGGGGTCGGTGTTCAGCGCGCGCCACAGGTCGGGCGGGATGCGCCCCACGAAGGCGTTGGGGTCGTACGTGGGATGGCTGTACAGCGCCAGCACCTCGCCCGAGCTGGGCACCATGGCCACCACGGCGCCCTTCATGGTGTCGGGGAAGATGCTGTGGATGTACTCCTGCAGCCGCACGTCGATGGTCAGCCGGATCGGGCGGCCGGGGCTCGGGTCGAGCGCGGCCACCGCGGCGCGCGGGTTCACCACGCGGCCCTTGGCGTCCACCTCCACGTAGCGGGCGCCGTCCTGCCCGCTCAGCGTGGTCTCGTACTGCTTCTCGATCCCCGCCTGCCCGATCAGCCGCCCCTGCCGGTAGCGCAGCTCCGAGTAGGGCTTCTGCTTCAGCTGCTCGCGGGTGATCTCGGTGACGTAGCCCACCAGGTGGCCGATGGCCGCGCCCGCCGGGTAGTACCGCATGGGCCGCTCGATCACCATGATGTTGGGGAACGCCGCGCGGCGCTCCTCGATGGCGGCGGCCTGCGAGTAGGTGGCGCGGTCGGTCACCTCCAGCAGGTCGTGCGGGCGGCGGTTGCGGGCGGCCATCAGCCGCTCCACGTCGCTTCCGGCCAGCCCGATGAACGGGGCCAGGTCGATCAGCGTCTGCTGGATGATGGTGCTGTCGCCGGGGAGCAGCTGCACCGTGTAGCTGGTGACGCTGGTGGCCACCACCTCGCCGTTGCGGTCGAGGATGGTGCCGCGGGGGGCGGGGATCACCACCGGGCGCAGCCGGTTCTCGCGGGCCTGCGCCTCGTAGGTGTGGCCGCTCACCACCTGCGTGGAGAAGAACGCGGTCAGCAGCGTGGTGATCACGAAGGTGATGGCGAACACCATCACCAGCTCGCGCCGCGCGCGCGTGTTGGACTGGAAGAGCTTCATCCTCGGTGCGTTCGGCCCGGAGGCCGCTTGCGGGGAAACACGCCGTCAGGTCAAACGCGGTCCGAAACAGCAAGACGCGCGCCCTGCACCCCCGGCGTGGTGACACGGGCTACCAGGGAGGGATATCCCCAAGCCACGCCCGCAGTTCCCCGCGCCGCGCCGCCACCCGCCGCCGCACCGCCTCCACCGCCCGGGCCGCGGCGCGCACCCCGCCGGGCGGCGGCGGCACCGGGCCGTCGCCGTCCTTCCCATGCGCGCCGTACGACGCCGCCGCCCAGCGCATCACCGCCGCCAGCCCCGCCGGATAGCCGTGGCGCGCGGCGAAGGCACGCACGGCGTCGCCGCGGCGCGGGCGGGTGACGCCGTCCAGCAGCAGCGCCGCCGTGCACATGCGCACCAGGTCGTCGCGCGCGCGGCGGGCGGCCTCTTCGTATTCGCCCTGACCCCACGCGGCCGCCACCTCGGCGCTCCCCTCGTGCACCCGCTCCAGCAGCTGTCCGGTGCAGAAGTATGCATCCTCGGGCGTGTACTCCACCCGCACCGGCAGCGCGTCCACCGGCCACAGCGGGATCCCGTCATCCAGCGAATCCACCAGCATGGGCGTGCGGCGGCCGCGCTCCAGGTCGGGGAGCGACACCGACCACGCGGTCACGGGCACGCCGGTGTCGGCCGCGACCGCATCGGCCAGGTCCTCGGCGATGCCGGCGTGCGGCTCGCGGTCCCACGGCAGGTCGCGGAAGATGAGGAGCACGTCGAGGTCCGAGTCGGGCCGCGCCTGGCCGCGCGCCTTCGACCCGAACAGCAGCGCGCGCCACAGCCGGGCCGGCACGCCCGCGCGCACGCGCCGCACCAGCTCCATCGCCGCCGCGTGCTCGCGCGCGGTGAGGCAGTGCTCCAGCCGACGTTCCACGTATCCGCCGCGCCGCATCGTTTCGTTCATCCGGGACCGGGCAGTCGGCCGTCCATCCGGACGTGCCGCTACGGAAGAATGTCACCCGGAGGAACGGAGGAAACGGACGAACGACGAGCAGCTCTCCGTTCCCTCCGTTGCTCCGCGTGAGTCAATTCGCCTGCCAGGAGCGCAGACGCCTTCGGCCGCACAGGTATCATCGCGCCGCTCCGCCCCCATCCTGCGCATCCATCGGCCCAGTCGATCGTTCGAGTCCGAAGCCCGACGGGCAATTCACGTTCCGGGAAACGTCGGAGAGCTGGTTCGAACCCGCGCCCTTTCCCCGTCGACCCGATGGTGGACGGCATCGGGGGAAGAAGGCTCCGGCGCGCCGTCCACCGACGCGAAGCCGGGCGGAGAGATGGTTCCCTCCGCCCGGCATTCGTCCCGCGTACCGCCCGCGTTTCGCGGCTACTTGGTGCGCACCACGATCAGGGCGTAGGGCGACGAGGGCACGCTGCCCCCCGAGAGCGCGCTGATGCTGGCGAAGGTGGACGCCGCCACGCCGAAGCGCGTATACGCCGTCCCGCCGCCCTTGCTGTAGCTGAGCGTGAGCGGCGTCGCGTTGGTGAGCGGCCGCGCCAGCAGCGGGAAGCCGCCCAGGCCGCCGTACACCGAGCGGAAGTTCCAGCTGGGCTGCCTGTACGCCGCGGCCACGCTGAAGCTGTTGTCGTCGGCGTACATCGCGGCGGTGAAGTCACGCAGCCACTCGTCGGGGTTCGCGCCGATCGCGTTCTGCAGGTTCGCCTTCCCCGAGAGCTGGCTGTTCACCAGCGACTGCCAGAACGCCGGCTCCGACCCGTTCAACCGGTCCGACGCGTAGCGCAGGAAGGCCCACAGCACGCCGCGGAAGGCCGAGCCCGCCGGGTTGGACGTGACGAAGGCGCCGGTGGTGTCAGGGCGCTGCAGCCACGAGCGGAACAGGGTGAAGTTGTTGTTCTGGTACGTGTTGTACGCAGCCACGCGGCGCGAGGCGTTGGGCCCCGTGTTGAGGTTGGAAAGCACGATGTTGCCGCGCGGCGCCAGCCCCACCGAGGTGCGGTAGAACATCAGCTCCTCGGCCACCTGGCTCAGCCCCTCGTCCAGCCACGGCTCCTCGAAGCTGGTGGCGCCGGTCACGTACACGCGCCGGAAGGCGTTGATCAGGTGCTGCAGCTCGTGCGCGGCGGTGCGGCTGCCGTTGCCGCGCACCAGGGGCACCGTGCGCACGTTCGAGTTGACGGCGCCCGTCGGGTCGGGAACCACCATGTACAGGATCTCGCCCGCGTTGCTGCGCTCGCAGCCGCTGTTCGGATCGGTGCTGAACGCGTCGCGGTTGGTGAAGTAGCCGTAGCTCGTCAACGCGGTGGCCGGCGGCGACAGCTCGTTGACCGCACGGGTATAGAAGAGGACGATGCGGCCGTTGGCGTCCACGTCGGTCGGCGCGCCGAAGTTGGTGCTGTCGACCATGAAGCTCAGCGAGTCGAACTCGAGCGCGATGCTGTCGTACTGCGCCGTGGTGAAGCCGCCCGCCGGGTTGCTCGTGTCGGACACGATGATGGCGTGCGCGCTGACCTTGCGCACCATCCCCGTGCGGTTGTCGGGGGTGCCGCTGCACCCCTGCGCCACGTTCAGGCTCATCAGCTGCCCCACCGTGGGCACGCCGGGGGTGATGCTGCGGCGCAGGCCGCGCCCCGAACGCGGGACGATGCGGCTGGCGGGGCGGCCCAGCAGCGGCTGCGTCTGTGCCGAGGCGCGCGCCAGCATCGCCACGTCGCTCCCCGCGAGTGCCGACGGCAGGAGCCCGGAGCCCTCGCCGGGGAGCCGGTTGGGCGAGGGCGGGCCGGTCACCGCCTGGATCCCCGTGCCCGTCACCGACAGCGACAGCGACGACGAGGTGGACAGGTTCACCGGCATGTAGGTGTACTCCGCGGCCGAGGCCTGCCCGCCGAAGCAGAGCTGCGAGGCCAGCGGCATGGTGGCGGCATACGCCTCGCCCACCGCCAGGTTGGGGCACACGTCGATGGTGGTGGTGCCCGACGCCGAGCCGGCGGTGGCGCTGATCACCACCCGCCCCGGCGACACCCCGCTCACGTTGCCGCTCGCGTCCACCGTGGCGATCGCCGCGTCGGAGGTGCCCCAGGTCACGCTCTGGTCGGGGGCCAGGTTGCCGACCGCCGTGCGCACCACCGCGGTCAGCGGCTGCGCGACGCCCGTCAGCAGGTTGGGGGCGGGAGACAGCTCCACGTAGCCGGCGGGGTACTGCACCTCGGCAGCCACGTAGACGAAGAAGGCGAAGGTCTCCACGCCGGGGTCGAACTGCAGCTTCCACCGCCGCGGGGCCGACGTCTGGTTCTGCGCCAGCACCTCGTCGTACTGGTAGTAGGGCTGCGCGGTAGTCGTGAAGGTGCCCATCCCGTCGGGGTTGGCCACGGTGATGCTTCCCATGCCCGACGTGGTGGTCGGGAGAACGTTGAAGAACACGCGCACGCCCGCGGGGTCGAGCGTGACCCCGTCGGTGGTCCCCATCGACTGCGGGATCAGGTTCTGCACCGTCACGTCGAACCCGAAGGTGTCGGCTTCGACGGCGATGTTGCTCGACGTCAGCTGCACGTACTGGCCCTGCTTGCCCACGATGAGCGTGGCCGCGGCGCCGGTGGCGCCCGGCGAGGCGCAGTCCACCGAGCGGGTGGCCACGCTGGCCACGCAGCGCACCTCGAAGCGCTGCGAAGGCAGCGCCGGCGCCGGGGCGAGCGGATCGGCATGGTCGGAGCACGCCGCCAGCGCGAACAGGGCGCACGCGAGTGCGCCGTGCCTCAGGACGGAAAGGGACATGAGGGGATTCTCTGAATCTCGTTCGAGAGGAAGTCTGCTGCCGAAGGTGGGTTGAACGTGCGGGAAAGCTAAGCGGAACAACAACTTATGTCTACCCTTGACAAACATTCGCACACCTGGGCCAAAATGCAAAGAATCCATACGCTCCAAGGTCGGCCGCCCTCCGGCGGGACGTTCCTCGACGAACGAGCCGGACCCGCGCGGAGGCGGACCCGGCTGTCGGATTTTCTTGCAGATGAAGGGTCGGCGTGGGCGGGGGGGGCCCTACTTCCCCCCCGCCGCGGCGCGGCTCGGCCGCAGCCCGGCGAACGCCTCGTCGATCGGCACCGCGTACGTGCCCTTCGCGCGCGCGGCGTCGGCGAGCACGCGGCGCACGGCCGCGCGGTCGATGCTGCCGGCGTCGTAGCCGGCGGCGAGCAGCGCCTGGATCACCCCCTCGGTGTGCACGCGGCTGCGGTCGTAGATGTCGGGGAAGATGCGCAGCTCGCCGCCCCGCACCACGATGGGGTCGTAGCGGATGGCGAGCGGCACCGGCACGCCGATGCGCGACGCCCGGTTCTGGCCCGGGTTCGCCAGCAGCCGCGTGATCTCCTGCGTGCTCACCGAGCCGGCGTTGCGCGCGTGGATGGTGCGCGCCAGCTCCACCACGTCGTTGTTCATCATCCGGATGCACCCGTGCGAGGCGGCCGTGCCCAGGTCGCTCACGTGCGGCGAGCCGTGGATGTAGTAGAGCGGCGCGAAGAACAGCTTCACCCGGCCCATCGGGTTGTTGCGCCCCGGCGGGGTCACCACGGCGTCGCGCGTCCACGTGCGCCCTGGCGGCGGCCGCCACCACGGGTTCCACTCCGCGTGGTCGATGGTGAACTGCCCGTCGGGCGTGTCGTGCCCGGGGAGGCCGACGGAAACGCGGTAGGTCTTCACCAGGCTGTCGCCGTCGTACAGCCGCAGCCGGTTCTCGGGGATGTTGATGTCGATGCGCAGCGACGACACCGGGGCCGGCACGGTGTCGGCCGGCGGCGCGGCCACGGTCTGGCCGGCCATGGTCTGCGCGTTCAGGGCCTGCGCGAAGGCGGCCGGCAACGCGAGCGCGGCGGCGAAGGTGCGAAGCTTCACGATTGAGATCAAAGGTCGAGGAGGAGCGGAACTGCCAGAGCGCACGGAAGATGTGGATGCGGCGCGCGACCCAAAGCTAACGCGCCGAACCGCTTGCGCCAACCGCGACATCGGAGGGACGCTACCAGGCGGGATCTCGTCCTCCGCTGCACGCTGTTCGGTTCACTCCTTCCCCCGCGGAGTCGAACGGAGCGCGGTGGAAAAGGGGGGTCGCCATGCGCCGCCTTCCGCCACCATCCAAGTGTCCGACCACCATGAACGCAAAACGCCCGCGCAAGCTGATGCTTGCACGGGCGTTTCTTCGGTCAGTGGTCGATCAGGGACTCGAACCCCGGACCTCTCGCATGTGAGGCGAGCGCTCTAACCAACTGAGCTAATCGACCGTTATCGCGGGCCGGCTTGCACCGCGCCCGCGCCAGGAGATGGGCTGCTGCCTGCGGGGCCCTGACCCTTTGTCCCCCAGAAATCTCAAGTACCCCGTAGGGGAATCGAACCCCTGTTTACGCCGTGAGAGGGCGTTGTCCTAGGCCACTAGACGAACGGGGCGTGACCTTCAACAGCCAAAAAACTACCCAGGAACCTCTGTCCTGTCAACCGCTCCCAGCCGCTGAACCGGGCCGGGCTCCTGCGCGAGAGGCGCCGCCCGGATTCGAACCGGGGGTGGAGGATTTGCAGTCCTCTGCCTTACCACTTGGCTACGGCGCCGTACTGCCGCACGCCACGGGTGGCGGGCGCGAAAGAGCGGGCAACCGGACTCGAACCGGCGACCTCAACCTTGGCAAGGTTGCGCTCTACCAACTGAGCTATGCCCGCGATTTTCGAGTGCCAAATGTATCCGGCCCATCCGCGGGGGTCAACCCCCCGCCGCGGAAAAATCGTGCATTAGCGCGCCATGAGCGGCCCGGGAGCGCGTTGACAGAGGTGCGGCGCCGCGCTAGCGTCCCAGCCTTCGGCACCCGCACCCGCGGGCCGCCATCTCCCCCGAACCGCCGGGCCGCACGCCCTTGACCACATCCATTCGCCGCGCCGCTCCGGTGCTGCTGGCCCTGGCCCTGCTCCCCGCGGGCGCCCGCGCGCAGGGCGCCGACGCCCGCACGCTGCGCCGCGGCTGGCTCGAGTTCCGCGCGGCCGGCATCTACCAGCAGTTCGACTCGCGCTTCGGGCCCGACGGAAGCGAGCCGCTGAGCGCCGCCTTCCAGGCCGAGCTGACCCCGCTGGCCGACAGCCTGCTGGCCCCGGTGGTGGGGCCGGTCCGCACCGGACTGGCCGCGTTCTTCGCGGGCACCGCCGGCCGGGTGCCGAGCCCCGTCACCCCCGCCGAGGTGAGCGGCGGCACGCTGCGCGCCGAGCTGGCCAGCGACGTCCGCCGCGCGCCGGTGTCGCTTGCCTACGGCCTCACGCGGCGCATCACCGTGGCGGTCACGGTCCCCTTCGAGCGCAACGGCACGGCGGTCAGCGCGCTGGGGCTCACGGGGGGGAGCCTGGGCCTCAACACGCAGGCCACGGCCAACGCCGCGGTGCTGGCCAAGATCGACTCTTCATACGCCACGCTGGGCCGCTCGGCGCTGCTGCCCATCTCGGGCACGCCAGCGGCGGTGGAGCTGCAGCGGCGGGTGAAGGCGCTGGGCACCGACTCGCTGCTCCTCCCCACCACGGCCTTCGGCGTATCGGCGCTGCTGGGGCTGCCCACCTCCGTCGGGCTGCTCACGCAGGAGGACACGGCGGCGCTGCGCGCCTCGTCGGCGGCCACGCTCTACTACCTGGGCGACGTGGAGGCGAGCGTCCGCTTCCAGTTCCTGAACACCACCGGCGCCCCGGCCTACGCCCTGGCCCGGCCCGGCGGCGCGCGGGCGGCGCTCACGGTCACGGGCCGCTTCCCCACGGGGCCCAAGGCCGACACGGCGTTCCTGCTGGTGCTGCCGCGCGAGACCGGCCACCTGGGCGTGGCGGCCGACCTCACCGGCGACGTGTTCCTGTCGGGGCGGTTCTGGCTCACCGGCTCGGCGGGGTTCGCGCAGCTCTTCGGCACCGACGTGCTGCGGCGGCAGTTCTCGGACACCCGCCCGTTCCCCGGCGACACCGCGCCGCAGGTCACGCTGCACCGCGAGCCGGGGTCGCGCATCAGCGCCATGCTGCTGCCGCGCTACCGGCTCACGCGCGAGATCACCTTCGCCGCCGGCTACCGCCTCGACCACCAGGGCGCCACCAGCTACGGCTCGGGCGATGGGGCCGACGTGGTGCTGGGCCCGCTGGAGCGCACCGAGGCGTGGACGGCGCACAGCCTGAGCCTGGGCACCAGCTACAGCACCATCGAGGCGTTCGAGGCGGGACGCGCGCGCGTCCCCTTCGAGGTGTCGCTGCTGTACCACAACAGCCTGGCCGGGAGCGGGTACGCGCCGCACGCGGGCACGCTGGAGGTGGTGGGCCGCTTCCTGTACCAGGCCGTGGGCCGCCCCCGCCGCGCGCGCGCCGACACCACCGCCGCCGACAGCGCGGCGGTCCCGCCGCCGCCCCCGCCGCCCACCCGCAGCGTGACCCCGGCCGGCGAGCCCACCACCTCGGCCCCGGCCGAGCGGCCGCGCCCCGCCGCACCTCCAGCGGCGCCTCCGGCTACGTCGAACCCGACGCCGGCCACGCAGCCGAACACGCCCACGCGCCCGTCCATCACGCCGCCCAACGAGCGCCCGCCGGCAACGCCGCCCGCCCCACCGCCCACGAGCCCGGGCGCGGCATCGAGCCGCGGCTGACGAATCGGCCGAGACAGATGGAACCGCCCCGGTGCGAGTGAATCGCGCCGGGGCGGTTTCGTTCAGGCCGTCCAACCGAACTGCTTTCTCACACAGAGGCACAGAGACGCAGAGAACTGCGGGTGTTTCTCCGTGCCTCGGTGCCTCCGTGTGACACTCAGCGGGTCCTGCTGCCGCAATGATGCATGCGGATCTGGTATCACCTCTCGGCCGTCCCGAACGACAAAGCGCCTTCTCTCCATCGGGAAAGAAGGCGCTTGCCGGGCAATTCCCGATCACCCGGCCCGAATAGCCGATCCTCCTCAGCTCACCGCCACGCCGCGCTCCAGCAGCTCGCGCGCGTGCTCCAGCGACACGGCGCTCTCGGGGTCGCCGCCCAGCATGCGGGCGATCTCGCGGACGCGCTCGTCGTCGCCCAGGGCGGTGACCTCGGTGGCGGTCTTGCCGTCGGCGCGGTCGCGCTTGCTCACCAGCAGGTGCACGTTGGCGCGGCTGGCGATCTGCGGAAGGTGGGTGATGGCGAACACCTGGTGGCCCGCGGCCACCTCGCGCATCTTCTCGCCCACCTGCAGCGCCACCCGCCCGCCGATCCCCGCGTCCACCTCGTCGAACACCAGCGTGGGCACCGCGTCAAGCCGCGCCAGGATCGTCTTCAGCGCCAGCATGATGCGCGACATCTCGCCGCCGCTGGCCACGAACGACAGCGCGCGCGGCTCGAATCCGCGGTTCAGCGACACGCGGAACTCCACGTCTTCCGCGCCGAACGCGCCCGGCTCGGCCAGGGCGATCCGCGCCAGCTCGAAGCGGCCGCCCGCCATCCCCAGGTCGGGGAGCACGGCGTTCACCTCCTCGGCCAGCCGCGCGGCTGCCTCCATCCGCCGCGCGGTGAGGTCGGCCGCCAGCCGCGCCAGCTCTTCCGTCGCGGCACCCAGCCGCTTCTGCAGCGCGCCCAGCTCGAAGTCGGCCCCGTCGATCAGGTCCAGCTCCTCGCGCGCCTGGCGGCCGATCTCCACCACCTCTTCCACCGTGCCGCCGTACTTCGTCCGCAGGCGGAAGATCAGGTCCTGCCGGCGGCGGATCTCGTCCAGGCGCGCGGGGTCGTGCTCCACCGTCTGGGCGTAGCGCTCCATCCGCTCGCCCAACTCCTGCAGCGCGTAGTAGGCCGTGTCGTACAGCTCGCGGGACGATTCCTGCGCCGGGTCGATGCGCGTCAGGTGGTCGAGCGTGCGGCCCAGGCTGCCCAGCGAGCCCACGACCGACTGGTCGGACCCGGCCAGCGCGTCGTAGAGCTGGGCCGAGAGCGCCGTCAGCTCCTCGGAGTGCGAGAGCCGGCGGGCCTCGTCTTCCAGCGCGTCTTCCTCGCCCGGCTTCAGCGCTGCCTTCTCGATCTCATCGGCCTGGAAGCGGAGGAAGTCGGCGCGCTGCAGGGCGTCGCGGCGGCGGCGCTCCAGGTCGCCCACCTCGCGAAGCAGGCCGGCGGCGGCGGCGTGCGCGGCGCGGACCTGCGCCAGCAGCGCGGCGTTGCCGGCGTACGCGTCCAGGATGGCGCGCTGCTCGTCGCGGCGCAGCAGCGTCTGGTGCTCGTGCTGGCCGTGCAGGTCCACCAGCATCCGCCCGATCTCGCCGAGCAGCGAGGCGGTGGCGGGCGACCCGTTCACCCACGCGCGGCTGCGGCCCTCCGCGGCAACCTCGCGCTTGAGCACGATGACGCCGTCCTCCACGTCGATCCCGCGTTCGTCCAGCAGCCGGGCCAGGTCCTCGCGCCCGTCCACCTCGAACACGCCCTCGATCGACGCGCGCTCCTCGCCGCTGCGCACGACCTCGCTGGACGCGCGCTCGCCCAGCAGCAGCGAGAGCGCGCCCACCACGATCGACTTCCCCGCCCCCGTCTCGCCCGTGAGCACGTTGAGCCCCGGGCCCAGGCGCACGGAGAGCTGGTCGATCAGCGCGAAGTTGCGGATGCGCAGTTCGGTGAGCATGGGCGAAAGTATACCGAAGATGACAGACGGACGGAAGTGCGAAAAGTGCGGACTTCGATCATCATCCGGAAACGCCCCGCCGGCCCCGCACTCCCTCACCCTGCCGCTTCGCGGCTGTCCCTCTCCCCAAAAACCTGGGAGAGGGACCTGGGGCGCTTCGCGCCAGCTCGTTCATCGCGTCGGGGCACCTTCCGCACCGTGAAGCTTCGCACATCGGGGCACGAAAGTCCTCCGTTGCCGCGAATTTCACTCAATCCCCATGCTCGGCTTCGCCGCCGGCCTTCTCGCTTCTCCCGAAGACAGAATCGCGTCACGCATCTCCTCCCACCGCCGTCCATCAAGCTCGCGGAAGGGCGTGGGGTGCGAGTAGAAGAGGAACACGACGTTGGTGTCGATGAGCGTGGCAATGTAGCACAGCGCGATGCGGCTCCCCTCTTGCCGGCCGCCCACGAACAGCACGGGGACGCCGGCGACGTCGAACCGTTCCACCACCACGTCCTCCACCCCCGCCCGCGTGTACCCCGCCGCCATCGTCCGCTCGTCCCCGTCCCCCTCGCCCCCGCCGAAGAACACGTTGCGGGCGTGGTCGTAGCCCACGTTCATGCTGAACGTGACGGAGAAGAACCCGTCGCGAGGGGTGCACGACTCGTCGCGCGCATGGCGAACGCAGTCCAGCTCGCTCATCCACCAGGTATGCGCGGGATAGCTCCCCGGCACCGCGACCCAACCGGCGGGCACTCGAAAGCGCAGCGGCAGCTCCGCGATGAACGTCCCGTTGGTGAGCTCGCCGAACGAGAGGTCGCGGAATTCTCCAGTCATCATTCGTCAGCTCCCACTCGACGGGATCAGAGCAGCAGCCACGTGGCCAGCCCCAGCAGGAGCAGGAAGCCACAGGTGTCGGTGAAGGTGGTGACGAAGATGGAGGAGGCGACGGCGGGGTCCACGTCCAGCCGCTCCAGCACGATGGGCACGAAAGCGCCCGCGAAGCCGGCGACGGCCAGGTTCAGCCACATCGCCACCATCACCACCACCCCCAGCATCGCGTTCTGGTTGAGCACCCAGGCGATCACCGCCACCACCACGCCGATGGCGAAGCCGTTGCCCACGCCCACCAGCACCTCCTTCCCCACCACCGACCAGCGGCGGCTGTCCGAGTCGCCCGAGAGCGCCAGGCGCCGCACCGTCACCGCCAGCGCCTGCGTGCCCGTGTTGCCGCCCATCCCCGCGATCACCGGCATCCACATCGCCAGCAGCGGCAGCGCCGCCACCGTGCTCTGGAAAACGAGCACCACCCCCGCCGCGGCAAAGGCGGTGAGCAGGTTGACGAACAGCCAGGGGAGCCGCACCCGCACCGCGTCCCACCAGCCGCCGCGCAGCTCCTCCTCGCCGCTGGTGCCGCCCAGCGCCAGGATGTCGCGCGTGGCCTCGGCCTCCACCACGTCGATCACGTCGTCGAAGGTCACGCCGCCCAGCAGCCGCCCCGCCCCGTCCACCACGGGCACCACCGACAGGTTGTAGCGCGAGAGCACCCGGGCCACCTCGTCCTGCGGCGTGTCGGGGAGCACGGCGGCTATCGGCGGCAGCACCAGCTCGTCCAGGCGGGCGTCGGCGGCGGCCGTCACCAGCGTCTGCAGCGGCAGGTAGCCTTCCAGAACGCCGCGCGCGTCCACCACGAACACCACCCAGATCTCGCCCACCTCCTGACCCTGCCGCCGCACCTCGTCGATGGTCTGCGCCGCCGTCAGCGAGATGGGCACCGCCACCAGCTCGGTGGTCATGATGCCGCCCGCCGACTCCTCGTCGTAGCGCATCAGCTCGCGGATCTCGCCGGCTTCCGCGCGCGGCAGGCTGGCCAGGGCCCGCACCTGGTCGTCGGGATCCATGTCGCCGATGATGTCGGCGGCATCGTCCACGGCCAGCTCGGCCAGGATGTCGCCCATCTGCTCGCTGCCCAGCGCCGCCAGCGACTCCTCGGGGTGCTCGTCGGGCTCCATCTCGGCGAGCGCCTCGGCGGCCAGCGCGGGCTCGCTGGCCAGCGCGCGCAGCACGGTCATGCGCTCGTCGTCGTCCAGCCCCTCGAGGAGGTCGGCGATGTCGCTGGGGTGCAGGGCGGTCAGCGCGTCGTGCAGCGCGTCGGCGTCGCCGGCCTCCACCAGGTCGCGCATGCGCTCGGCGGCCGAACGGTCGTCAGGAGCCTCGGCCATCAGGTTCGTTCGATCGGTGATTCGCGGGTGGTGGAGGGACGGCGGATGGACCGCGCGTCCGGCGGCGGGATGGGCGCGAGCAATCTATCCGCCGTGCAGCCCCATGCCTACAAGCACGAAAGCCCCGCGGCCAGCGCGAGGCGTTCACGGCGTGCGACGAAGCCGCGGCGAAGTGATGATACCGGTCCCCAGACATCATCCCGGGACCCGGTTTCACGGGGGTTCTCATATCACGGAGGACACGGAGGACACGGAGAAACCCCTCTGCGTCCTCTGTGACCTCCGTGAGAGCCAGATCGGGCCGGAACCAGAACGATGCCCGGGAAAGCGTATGAATCCCGGCCGATAACCCCCGCGCCCGCGAAGACGGGTCAACGCGCGGAGAGCGATCCGGGCTGCATCAGGCGGATCAGCCCGCCTCCAGGAACTCCCGCAGCAGCGCCTCCTGCCGCGCGAACATCTCGCTCTCCGTGCGGCCGGCGTCTTCCGGATGGTCGTAGCCCAGCACGTGCAGCGTGCCGTGCACCGCCAGCCGCACCACCTCGTCGGCCGGGGTGGCGCCGAACTCGGCGGCCTGGCGCAGCGCCTGGTCCACCCCCACGTACACGTCGCCCAGCGGCGCCTCGCCCGCCTCGTGCAGCGCGAAGGTGATCACGTCGGTGGGTCCTTCGTGGTCGAGGTACTCCTCGTTGAGCGCGGCGATCTGCTCATCCCCCACCAGCGCGACGGAGATCTCCGCCTCCTCCACCCCTTCGGCGCGCAGCACGTGGCGCACGGCGGCCTCCACCCGCGCGGGGTCCACCGGCGGCGTCACGCCCTCGCCCACGCTCACCTCGACCTCCAGCTCGTCCCCCATCGCTCACCCCCGTACGATGCCGCTGGCTGCCGGCTCGGCAGGAACGCCACCATCCGCCGGACCCTTGGACGAAGCCGGGCCACGAGCCACGTCCGCACCGGCGATCGCCACCGCCGACCGGGCCGCCGCCGACCCGTCGTCCGCAGCGGCGGGTCCGGGGGCCGCGCCGCCGGAGCCGTTCGCGGCGGCCGGGTAGTCCACGCGGTGGTGGTACATGCTGCCCAGCGCGCGGGCCAGCACGTCCTTGGTGGTGCTGATCTCCTTGAGCGTCAGCGGGCACTGATCCAGCTGGCCGGCCGTGATCTTGGCGGTGACGATGCGCTCCACCAGCTCGCGGATCTTCTCGGGGGTGGGGTCCTGCAGCACGCGCGCGGCGCTCTCCACGCTGTCGGCCAGCATCACCACCGCCGTCTCGCGCGTCTGCGGCTTGGGGCCCAGGTACGCGAAGTCGCGCGCCTCCACCCGGCAGTTGGGGTCGCGCTCGCGCGCCTGCTGCATGAAGAAGGAGATCGGCTGCGTGCCGTGGTGCTGCGCGATGAACGCCTTCACCGCGTCGGGGAGCTTGTACTGCTCGGCCAGCTTCAGCCCCTCGATCACGTGGCTGCGCACGATCGACGCGCTCATCGACGGCTTCAGCTTGTCGTGCGGGTTGCGGCCGCGCGGCTGGTTCTCGATGAAGTACTGCGGCTTGACGATCTTGCCGATGTCGTGGTAGTACACGCCCACCCGGGCCAGCAGCGCGTTGGCGCCGATTGCGCTGCACACCGCCTCGGCCAGGTTGGCCACGCTGATGGTGTGCGCGTAGGTGCCCGGCGCCTCCAGCGACAGCCGCTGCAGCAGCGGGTGCTTGGGGTCGGCCAGCTCCTGCAGCGTCTGGTTGGTGGTCACGCGGGTGAACCACTCGGCCACCGGCAGCAGCCCCACCGCCAGCAGCGACGACCCCGTGGCGTTCACCGCCCCCCACAGCGCCGACCAGGCGATCTCCTCGGGCGTCCACGCCCGCAGCAGCCCCACCGACAGCGCGGCGGCGGCGTAGGCGCCGGCGATCAGCCCCACCACCACCCAGGTCTGCAGCCGCCGCTGCGCCAGCCGCACCGCGAACGCCGCCGCCGCGCCGCCCACGGCCGCCGTGAACGGCACCGCCACGCCCAGGAAGGGCGCCTGCCCGCCCAGGATCAGCGCCAGCACCAGCGCCATGGCCAGCGCCAGCCGCCCGCCCCACAGCACCGCGATCACCATCGCCGCGAACGGCACGGGGATCAGCTCGGGCGGCAGGTCGAGCCGCGCGATCACCGCCGCCAGCGCGGTCACGATCAGCGTGAGCACGCCCATGAACGCCACCGAGCGCCCGTCGCGGTACAGGTGCGCGCGCGAGAAGCGCATCAGCAGCGCGACGATGCCCAGCAGCAGCAGGTTGTAGAGGATGGAGCCGGCCGCCCGCGCCAGCGTGCGCGACGGCGCGTCCTCGCCCCCGCGCGCGGCCAGCGCGGCCTGGTAGGCGCGCAGCCGCTCCTCCTCGCGCTCGCCCACCTGCTCGCGCGCGCCCACGATCTTCTCGCCGGCCAGCACGCGGTACTTCACCCGGTCCACCGCCGAGCGGGCACGGCCGCGGGCGGCCTCCGTCTCGCGCTGGTTGACCACCAGCGAGGGCTTGAACCAGCGCACCAGCAGCAGCCGCTGCACCTCGGCCGCGTCGGCGCCGGCGCCCTCGGGGAGGTAGGTCTGCGCGGCGCGGTAGAACCCGTCGGCGGTGCGCAGCGAGTCGGCCGACACCAGCCGTTCGGCGCCGGCCAGCCCGCGCACCCGCACCGCGCTGATGCCGCTGCGCCCGGGCGAGCCCGCCGCCACGCCACGCGCCAATTGCTCGCGCACCGCCCGCTCGGTCGCGGCCAGCAGCGACGCGCGCTGCGCCGAGTCGGCCAGCACCGCCAGCCCGCCCAGCGTGCTGGGCACGCCGCTCTGCGACAGCACCCGGCGCAAGGCCGCGTCGCGCCCCTGCGGCTGCGCCTGCGCCAGCGCCCCCCGCACCGAGCCGAAGAAGCCGCGCAGCCCGGCCACCACGCTGTCGGCCGCTGCGGGCGAGTAGTCGTAGACGGGCGGAACGCCGCGCGCCGCCTCCTCCTGCTCGCGGCGCAGCTCGTCCTCGGTCTTGGGGATCTGGAAGGGGATCGCGGCGACCACGTCGGCCGAGGCCACCACGCCGCGCTCCAGCACCACCGGGCCGGGGGTGGCGCCGCCGGGAAAGAGGAGGTAGATGCCGCCGGCCACGGCCAGCAGCACGGCGGCGCGCCGAGTGTGGTGCGCCGCGCGCGCGCGCCGCCGCCGGGGAGGCTCCCCGGCGGCCGGCGCCACGGCGCGGCGGTCCACGGTTGGGCGCTCGCCGGTGGGCATCAGGCCTCCCCCGGCTCCTGCTCGTGGCCGCTGTGCGCGGCATAGGCGCGGATGATCTCCTTCACCAGGCGGTGGCGGATCACGTCGGTGCCCTTCATGTAGGCGAAGGCGATCCCGGGGATCCCCTTCAGCACCTCCTCGATCTGGATCAGCCCGCTGTCCTCGCGGCGCGGCAGGTCGATCTGCGTCTTGTCGCCCGTGATCACCGCCTTGCTGTTCAGCCCCAGGCGCGTCAGGAACATCTTCATCTGCGCGTTGGTGGCGTTCTGCGCCTCGTCCAGGATCACGAACGCGTCCTGCAGCGTGCGCCCGCGCATGTACGCCAGCGGCGCGATCTCGATGGCGCGGCTCTCCATCAGGCGGCGCAGGCGGTCCTGCGGGATCATGTCCTCCAGCGCGTCGTACAGCGGGCGCAGGTAGGGGTCGATCTTCTCCTGCAGGTCGCCCGGCAGGAAGCCCAGGTTCTCTCCGGCCTCCACCGCGGGGCGCGCCAGCACGATCCGCTTCACCCGCTTCTTCACCAGCGCGTCCACCGCGGCGGCCACGGCCAGGTAGGTCTTCCCCGTGCCCGCGGGGCCGATCCCCACCACGATGTCGTTCTCCTCGATCGCGGCCAGGTACTTCGACTGGCCCTCGCTCTTGGGGCTGATCGTCTTCTTGGGGCCGGGCACCACCACGCGGCCGCCGCCGGCCAGGCGCTCCAGCCCGCCGCCGCCGTTCTCGCGCGCCGTGTCGAAGAAGCGGTGCACGTCGTCGGTGGCCACGGGCACGCCGCGGCGCGCCATCTCCACCATGTGCTGCACCACGGGCACGGCGCGCTCCACGCTGTCGAGCGCGCCGCTCAGCAGCAGGTGGTCGTCGCGGAAGATCACGCGCAGCCCCGAGAGGCGCCCCAGCTCCGTCAGGTTCTGGTCGTTCACCCCCGAAAGCGCAAGCGGGTCGGCGCCCTCGGCGGGAACACGATGCTGTACCGGCTGCTCAGCCATCTATCTACCTCCCCAAAATTCTATCTCTGTCGACGATCGGCCGTTTTCGTGACCGTTCGACCATTCAGAACTGCTTGAACTGCACGCTTTGGGCGTGTCCCCGCTGCGCGGGGCCGGGCTGCGCGCGCCGTAGGCAACGATACCGCCGTTGCCAACGGCGCCGGGCCCACGGCGGCCCGCCCCTGCATCACCTCCGACGAAGGATGGGGCGGGCGGGCCGCCGCGTTCCCGGCCCTCCGGGCGCGCATCCCTCACGCGTCGCCGCGGGTCCGAACGTTTCCCGCGAGCCGAGACATGCCTCGCCGTCCATCCGCCGCACCCCTCTCCGCCTGCCGCGGTGATGCCGCCAGGGGAGTCCGCGCAGCGGACTTCGGGCCGTCGTTGCCGCGACCTCGGTCGCCAACCCGTCGCCCGAGCCCGAAGACTCCTCGTTACCCCAAAAACCATTCCAAACGCCACGGGGCGAGGCGCGGCGCCCTCGTGCCGCTGCCCCGCCCGCTGTCCGGCGTCGCCGCCGTCGACCCGACGTCTGCCGACCGCTGCCCTATTGTTACGTCGCAGCGCGGCGAATGTTCACCTCGGCCAGCTGGTCGTCGCCCAGCGCCGTGGGCGCGCCCTCGAACAGCGCCCGCGCGCTCGCCGTCTTGGGGAAGGCGATCACGTCGCGCAGGCTCTGCCCGCCGGCCAGCAGCATCACCAGCCGGTCGAAGCCGAAGGCACACCCCGCGTGCGGCGGCGCGCCGTAGCGGAACGCCTCCAGCAGGAAGCCGAACTTGGTCTGCGCCTCCTCGGGCCCGATCCCCAGCGCGCGGAAGATCGCCGCCTGCAGCTCGGGCTCGTGGATGCGCACCGAGCCGCTGCACATCTCCATCCCGTTCCACACCACGTCGTAGGCCAGCGAGCGCACCGGCCGCCGGTACAGCGCCTGCGCCGCCTCGGAGGGCGGAGACCCGTCGGCGGTGGCCTCCAGGATCAGCGGCACGTCGTCGGGGTGGGGCCGGGTGAAGGGATGGTGCTCCGACACCAGCCGGTCGCCATCGGGGTCCCACCCGAAGAGCGGGAACTCGGTCACCCACAGCAGCGCGTGCCTCGAGTTGTCCACCATCTCCAGCTTGCGCGCCAGGTGCCGGCGCAGCTCGTCCAGCGCCGGCTCCAGCCCCGCGCGCACCCGGTGCGTGTCCTCGGCCACCGGCGCCGAGCCCTCGGCGTGTCCGGCCAGCGGCCCCGGCGCGGCCGGGTCGCCCACGCGGAACTCGCCCACCACGCCCACGAACAGGTCGCCCGCCTCCATCCCGCTGGCGGCGTAGAAGGCGTCGCGGGTGGCATCGTCCAAGGCCTTGGCGAACTGGCCGCTGAGGCCGTCCTCGCCGCGCTTGACCCACAGCGCACCCGCGGCGCCCCCGCGCTTCGCCACCTCCTGCAGCTCGTCCAGCTCCTTGCGCGACAGCCGCGCCCCGCCCGGCACGCGGATGCCGCGGATGCGCTGGGTGGTGCCCTCCACCTGCTGGAAGAGGCGGAAGTCGGCGCGGCTCAGCACCGCGGTCAGGTCCACGATGGGCAGGTCGAAGCGCAGGTCGGGCTTGTCGGTGCCGTAGCGCGCCATCGCCTCGGCGTAGGTGAGCCGCGGGAAGGGCGTCGCCACCTCGATCCCGCCCACCTCGCGCAGCAGCGCCCCCATCAGCCCCTCGCCCACGCGGAACACGTCCTCGGCGGTGGCGAACGCCATCTCCAGGTCCACCTGCGTGAACTCGAGCTGGCGGTCGGCGCGCAGGTCCTCGTCGCGCAGGCAGCGGGCGATCTGGTAGTAGCGGTCGAAGCCGCTCACCATCAGCAGCTGCTTGTACAGCTGCGGGCTCTGCGGCAGCGCGTAGAACTCGCCCGGCCAGTTGCGGCTGGGCACCAGGAAGTCGCGCGCCCCCTCGGGCGTGGGCTTGGTGAGCAGCGGCGTCTCGATCTCCAGGAACCCCTCGCCCGCCAGGTAGGTGCGCGCCACGTGCGCCGCCAGGTGGCGGGTGCGCAGGGCGTGCTGCAGCTCGGGGCGGCGCAGGTCCAGGTAGCGGTGGCGCAGGCGCAGGTCCTCGGCCGGCAGCTCGTCGTTGGGGCCGTAGAACACCTGGATCGGCAGCGGCTCGGCGCGGGTGAGGATGCGCAGGCCCGTGGCCCGCACCTCCACGTCGCCGGTGGGCAGGTCGGCGTTGTGCTGCCCGGCGATGCGCGGGAACACGGTGCCCTCCACCTGGATCACGTCCTCGGGGCCCAGGCGCCGCGCCTCCTCCAGCGCCGCAGGCGGCGTCCAGGCCGGGTCGAACGACACCTGCACCAGCCCCTCGCGGTCGCGCAGGTCCACGAACACGAGGGAGCCCAGGTCTCTGCGGCGGTGCACCCACCCCGCCAGGGTCACCGGGTTGCCGGCGTCGCCCGCGCGGAGCGTGCCGGCCATCGACGTGCGGTACGCGGTCTGGCTCTGGAAAGTCATGGTCTCACGGCTCCGGCGGCGGCCACGCGGCCGTCGCGCCAGGACAGGAACGTTCGGTAGAGAAGGACGCCGGCCAGCACGCCCAGCGTGTCGGCCAGCAGGTCGCGCAGGTCGCTGCTGCGCCCGGGCACAAACCACTGGTGGAGCTCGTCCGAGGCGCCGTACAGCACCCCCAGCGCCACCGCCGGCCAGGGCCAGGGCCCGCGCCCGCGCGCCCCGGCCGCGTGCGCGAGCGCCGCGCCGCCCACGGCATAGGCGACGCAGTGCTGCAGCTTGTCCCAGCTCAGCACGTAGGGCAGCTCGATCAGCCGCGGCTGCGACGAGAGCCAGAACACCGCCGCCGCCCACAGCAGCGCCGGCGTCCAGCGCGCCAGCCGCCCGCTCACGCGGCTTCCGCCTCGGCCACCACGGCCATGAACGCCTCGGCCGAGGGCGCCTCCAGCAGCCGGCGGCGCATCTCCACGCCGCGCACCAGCCGCGAGATGCGCGACAGCGCCTTCACGTGCGCGCCGGCGGCGGCGTCGGGGCCCACCAGCAGGAAGAAGAGCTGCACCGGCTGCCCGTCGAGCGCCGCGAAGTCGAGCGGCCGCGCCGACACGCCCGCGGCCATGGTCAGCCCCTCCACCCCCTCGGCCTTGCCGTGCGGGATCCCCACCCCGCCGCCGATGCCGGTGGAAAGCTGCGCCTCGCGCAGGCGCACCGCGCGCAGCACCGCCGCGGGGTCGGCCACCGCACCCGAGGCGTGCAGCACCTCCACCAGCTCCTCCAGCACGGCGTCCTTGGTCTGGGCGGCCAGGGGCACGCGAATGCGGTCGGCGGCGAGGAGCTCGGTGAGCAGCACGGAGGTGGAAAACCAGGCTACGGGGCCCGAAAACGGCCCGGCCACGCGCTGGGGGCGTGGCCGGTGTGGACCTTGCAAACCTAACGCCCGCCGGGTGCCGCATCAAGCGCGCGCGGGAACCGTTTCGCCCCCGCGGTGAATCAGGAGGGTTCCCGTCCCGCTCGGCACCTCCGGGGGCCGAACGGCGGAACCGCGGCGGGAGCCCGCGAACGGCACCCTCGCGCACTTTCGTACTCTCGCACTTTCGACCTCGCCAGCGCCATGTCCGTCACCGCCACCATCCAGCCCGACCTCGCGGGCCTCCTCCCCGAAGAGGCCACGGCCGTGCTCCAGGCGCACTTCGCCGGGCGCGGCCAGCCGAAGTACCGCGCCGCCCAGGTGGTCAAGTGGGTGTACGAGCGGCTGGCCGGCGGCTTCGACGAGATGACCGACCTCCCCGCGGCCGAGCGCGACGCGCTCAAGGCGGCGTTCACGCTCACCGCACCCGCCGTGGCCAAGCTCTCGCGCTCGAGCGACGGCACCGCCAAGCACCTCTGGCGCCTGGGCGACGGCGAGATGATCGAGAGCGTGCTGATCCCCACGCCGTCGCGACTCACGCTCTGCATCTCGTCGCAGGCGGGGTGCGCCATGGCGTGCTCGTTCTGCGCCACCGGCTGGTCGGGGTACCGCCGGCAGCTCTCCCCGGGCGAGATCGTGGCGCAGTACCGCGGCGCGCGGCGCTGGGCGGCGGAGAACGGCTACGGCGAGATCAGCAACATCGTGTTCATGGGGATGGGCGAGCCGCTCATGAACCCGAGGTCGCTCTTCCCCACCCTGGCCATCCTGAACCGCGGCTACGGGGTGGGGGCGCGGCGCATCACGGTGTCCACCGTGGGCGTGGTACCAGGGATCCTGCAGATGGCCGCCATGCCCGAGCAGTACCGCCTGGCCGTGAGCCTGCACGCGCCCAACCACCAGCTGCGGCAGACGCTGATCCCGCTGGAGAAGAAGTACCCGCTCCCCGTGCTCCTCGACGCGCTGCGCACCTTCGACGAAGCCGGGGGCAAGCGCATCACCTTCGAGTACGTGATGATCGACGGCGTCACCGACCTCCCCGGCCTGGCCGAGGAGCTGGCCGGCGTGGTGGCCGAGTTCCGGGCGTTCGTGAACCTGATCCCGTTCAACCCCATCCCCGGCACCGACTGGAAGCCGTCCACCCGGGCGCGGCTCAACCACTTCGTGAGCGTGCTGGAAGACCGCGGCATCCCCGCCGCCGTGCGCGAAAGCCGCGGCCGCGACATCGCCGCCGCCTGCGGCCAGCTCCGCGCCGAGGCCACCACGGGCCGCACCCCCGTGCAGATGGGCTCGCTGTAGGCGGGGAGGCGAAAGCCCGTTCGGACGTGCCGGGTGGGACAGCGCTGCCCCACCACGCCGCTTTCCTAACGTCCAGCCCCGGCGCGAGTACCCTGCGGGGCTCAAAGGTGCGGAACCTTACATCTCTATTTCAGACATTTCTCTTGATTTTAGGGAAACAGGGGCGGCCACGCCCCACGTCGGAGATTGGCGCACCGGGGGTGGGATCATCCCCCGTCGTGGCTTCTGTTTCTGCGGAGCTGCCGTTCCCGATGCCAGCTGCAACCGCCAGGCGCAGCAGTTTTTCCGGGTTTCGGCGGCGGCCAGCCCACCCCGTGGAGATCGCTTGGAGCATATATTCCTCCGCCGCGCCGCTGCTTTTGCGGCCGAAGCGTCCAAGGGCGTTGCGCCGCAACAAACTCACGTATATCATTTTCGTCGCGCGGCATCGCCGGGAGCCGTCCTGCCTCACCCGTCCGGCGCGGGCCGCGCCGCTCCAACGCACCTGCATATGCTGCACGCCGCCACCGCGGCGTGGCTTGCGCTCTCGCACCGCCGTCCCCCCTCAGCAGGAAGTCTCGAGGGGGCACGCCGGCGCCGCCGCTCCGCACCCGGGCGGCGAACCGCTTTCCCGATCGTGCTCCACCGGCCCGTGCGGCGTTCGGCCGTTCGTGCGCCGTTTCCGTCCACACTCCGGGAGGCCCGCATGACCCCACACCGTTCCGACGCCCCCGCCGGCCCCAAGAACAGCCGCCGCGCCTGGGTGCGCCCGGCGGTCACCGACCTGCCGCGCCTGACCCAGCTCACGCTCACCACCGGAAACCCGATCCCCGGCGGCAGCGGCAGCGGCGGCAGCACGGTCATCCCCTGATCCAACGAGCAAGATGCTTCTCGGCTTCGCCATCACCGAACACTGCAATCTCCGTTGTCCCCACTGCATCCGGGACGACGTGACCACGGTCCGCAACCTGGACCACGACCTCATCATGCGCACCGTCGACGAGGGCCGGATCCTGTTCGGCGACGTGGGGGTGAGCATGACCGGCGGCGAGCCGACCATCCATCCGCAGTGGGACCGGATCATCGGCGCGCTGCACGCGCGGGGCGTCAGCTACCGCTTCGTGACCAACGGGTGGCACATGCGCCGGCTGATGCCGGGGCTCGACCGCCATCCGCCCTCTTCCGTCCGGCTGTCGCTGTCGGGCGCCGACGAGGCGGTGCACGACGGCGAGCGCGGGCGCGGCTCGTTCCGCCGCGTGCTGCTTGCGGTGGCGCTGCTCACCAGCCGGCAGATCCCCACCTCGCTGGGCTTCGTGGTGGACCGCCGCGACCGGCACCAGCTGCGTCAGGCGGCCGACCTGGCTGAGGCGCTGGGGTGCGTGAGCCTGCACTTCGCGCTGGCGCAGCCGGTGCCCGGCAGCGCCGCGCGCGACAGCGACCTGTCGCCGCGCGAGTGGTACGGCGCCCGTGACGAGATCCTGGCGCTGGGACGCGAAGGCCGGCGCACCGGCGTGTACCTCGACTACGGCGCGCCCTTCGACGGCGCGGCCGAGCCGACGTGCGACACCTTCGAGCACCGCCGCGTCTACGTGGACGCGCGCGGGCGGCTCTCGCTGTGCTGCCAGCTTTCCGAGTACGGAGACAACGAGGCCGACGTGGTGGCCGACCTGAACCACACCAGCCTGCTGGAATCGTGGCCGAAGTACACCGCCCGTCTCGACGCGCTGCAGCGTGCCAGCGCCGAGATGCGCGCCCAGGGCGGAGAGCTCGATCCCTTCCCCTGCATCCGCTGCGCGCGGGCGCTGGGCAAGATGGAGTGGATCCGCCAGTACCCCGGCAGTCCCTGGCACGGCGCGGCGGGCGCGACGCCCGCGGCGGTCGGCCGAATCGTCACGCTCACCTACGGCGGACGCGTTGTTCAACCCGTTTGACCCGAGGTTCGCACCCATGCACTTCCTCAGGCGGTATCCCGGCCGCACGGCCGCGCTGATCGCGGGGCTTGCCCTGGCGGCGGCGTGCACCGACCGGAGCAACCCGGCCGCCCCCGCGACCGGCGGCGGCACCGGGGGCGGCGCCTCGCCCGGCAAGCCCATCACGGTGGCGGTGATCGCCTGCACCGGCGACCTCCCCTCGCGCACCGTATCGTGCGACTCCCCAGCGCCCGCCGGCGCCGACGGGGCCAGCCACATCATCGTGGGCAACCAGAACGTCTACGTGAAGCTCACGTCGTCGAACGCCAACTACGACGCCGGCACGCAGAAGCTCACCTTCGACGTGAACGTCCGCAACCTGATCCCGCAGGCCCTGGGCACCACCGACGGAGTGACCCTCGACCCCGAGGGCGTGCGGATCTTCTTCCACAGCGGCCCCACCGTCACCTCGGGGACGGGCACCGTGACCGTGGTGGGCGACGGGGTGGGCACCTTCACCGGCGCCAACCAGCCCTACTACCAGTACAACACGGTGCTCGACCAGTACGAGCTGTCGGCGCCGAAGACCTGGCAGATGAACCTGCCGCCCACCGTCACCACCTTCACCTTCCTGCTGTACGTGAGGGCGGCGGTGCGCTACGAGAACGGCTACATCGACGTGGTGGGCAACCCGGTGATCCGCTCGGGCACCGACCGCATCCTCACCGCGGTGGTGCGCTCGCCGGTGGGCAACATCGACCCCGACGCCACCGTGCTCGACTGGACGGTCAGCCCGGCCGACGCCCTGCTGGCCGACTACACCAGCGAGTCGGGCGCGCAGGCCACCGTGCACGGCTACCGGGCGGGCGCGCCGGTGGTGAACGTCACCGCGCAGCGGGTGAACTACGACGGCGCCACGGTGGTGGTGGCCGGCTCGATGACGATGGACGTGCGGCCGATCCGGCGGACCTGGACGGGCGCCACCAGCACCGACTGGCACACGGGCACCAACTGGTCGCCCGACAACGTGGTGCCGGTTGCGCAGGACACGGCCGTGGTCCCCGACACGACCTCGGCGGTCAACTTCCCGCTCCTGAACCAGAACACGAACATCGCGGGGGTGGAGGTGGACGACATCACCCCGGGCGGCGTGGTTCCGCACGTGGACGTGGGAGCCTTCAACCTGACGGCGAGCGGCAGCGTGTTCACCACCAACTCGGCGTCGATCACCAACACCAGCGGAAGTCTGGTCCTCACCGGGATCGCGCAGACGGTGCGCGGGAACGTGCCCTTCGTGCGGGTCAGCGGCACCTACTCGCTGGACGGGAACCTCCTGGCGCGCGCTCCCATCCGCGTGGACGGGGGCCGGCTGACCAGCAACGCGTTCCGGATCCAGGCGCTGTCGAACTGACCGCCGTCCTCGATTTCGGCTAACCCACCGGGGGCGCCCCCCGCCCCCCTTACGGAGGAGAGAAGCATGTTGCACCGCATTCGCAGGGTTGGGCTCACCGCGCTCCCGCTCCTCGCCGCCGCGCTGGCGGCCTCGCCCGCCGCCGCGCAGTCCGACATCCTGCTGCGCCTGCGCTCGGGCTCGCCCGCGGGCGACCGCTTCCGGGTGGACAGCGCCGGCGGCGTGGTGGCCATCGGCGAGCTGGGGATCGGGATCATCCCGGCCAGCGGCTCGGGGTACCGGATGATGTGGTACCCGTTCAAGGCGGCCTTCCGCGCCGGCGGCACCGACGACGGCGGAGCGGGCACCTACTGGGACGACGCCAACGTGGGCTTCTACTCGTGGGCGGGCGGCAACCTGACCAAGGCCAGCGCGTTCGCCACCTTCGCCTTCGGCGACCAGGTCACGGTGACCGGTGTCGATGCCGCGGCCTTCGGCGGCAGCAACACGGTGAGCGGCACCGCCGGCTTCTCCACCGGCGCCAGCAACCACTGCACCGGCTTCGGCTGCGTGGCGATGGGCTTCACCAACACCGCCGGCGGGCAGGGCGCCGTGGCCATCGGCTACCGCGTGACGGCCGACGCCGACTACGCGGTGGCCCTGGGGCACCGCGCCAGCGCCAACGGCCACGATGGCGCCTTCGTGGCCGCCGACCAGAGCACCACCGACTCGCTCGAAGCGAGCGCGAACAACCAGTTCAACACCCGCTACGCCGGCGGCTACCGCCTCTACACCAACGCCACCACCACCACCGGCGTGTCGCTGAACGCGGGCGGAAGCTCGTGGAACGTGATCTCCGACCGCAACCGCAAGGAGAACTTCCTGGGCGTGGACGGCGAGGACCTGCTCATGCGCCTGCGCGCGGTGCCGGTGACCACCTGGCAGTACCGCGACGAGGCCGACCGCACGGTGCGCCACATGGGCCCCATGGCGCAGGACTGGCACGCGGCGTTCGGCTTCAGCAGCGACGCCACCACCATCAACATGAGCGACCTGGACGGCGTGAACCTGGCCGGCGTGAAGGCGCTGGAGCAGCGGACCGCCGCCCTGCAGCAGCAGCTCACCGCCCGCGACGCCGAGATCGCGCAGCTGCGGGCGCGGCAGGACGCCAGCGACCGCCGCATCGCCGAGCTGGAGGCCGCGGTCCGGGCCATCACCCAGCAGAGGTAGCTTGTGTCCTGACCCGGCCGCTCCGGCGGCCGGGCGCAGCACCCCGTTCTTCCCGCCGCGAGCGCTTCACCGCTCCGCGGCGGGAATTTCTTTTGCCATCTTCCCGGCCCGTGAACCCCGCTGCCCCTGCTGGCCGTCGCAAACTCCGGAAGACAGCGGACACATAGCAGACCCGAGAAAAGTCTTGCCTCACGCAGAGTCAGCAGGGTTAGCAGTCAACCGCGGTTTTGACTGTTTTTGACTGCTGACTCTGCTGACTCTGCGTGATGAATCGCTGTCCTTCTTGTAGCGTAACGTCAACGGTTCACGTGGATCCAGTATCCACGTCTGGACGGAACCACGGACGAAGGGCACGGGCAGGAAACGGAGGAAAACAGGTCGTTCTCCGTGTCCTTCGTTGCTCCGCGTGACCAACTCGTCTTCCGTGATGCACCACACCCTTCAGAAACGGTTACATTCGGCCTCGATCAAAGAAGACAGTACGATCCTTGTTCTCGACGAGTAACAGCACGATGTTGATCGTCGTGCCTTCTGCATCCGGTGTTCGTAGCAGAGCGCCCGTACAACTCACTGCTCCAACCGCTCAAGCCACCGTTGATCCTTCCCGGTCGCCCGCCTGCCGTTCTGCGCCGGTAGACGGCCCGGTCTCCGTCGGGCAGTAACCATCTGATACAAGGGATACCATACACGATCCGACACGCGCGCAGCGACCGAAAAACGTGCCAACCCCTTGTCCTGCAGACGTTTCGGTGTGATCTTCGTTGTCCACGCTCTGCGCCCCACCTCCGTAGCAGACGGGTGGATCTTCTCCGCCACGGCATTCTCCTCCCAGGCAAACGGCAGACACGTGAACTTCACTGTCCGATACATTCGCGCCTGTGCCGCCGCCTCGGCGGCCGTGTTGATGGCGCTGGCCGCCTGCTCCGATGGCGGCATGCTCACCGCCCCCGCGGATCCGCGCACGCCGCCGCCGGGAACGCTGGCCGCCATCCCCTGCACCGTGAGCGTGCACGAGGGCACCGTGAGCTGCTCGGGCGGAACGGGCGACACCGCCCCCCGCGGGCTGCGCGCCGACCGGATCATCGGCGGCCAGCGCGTGAACGTGCTGCTGCAGTCCACCAACACGTCGTACGACAGCACCACGCAGGTCCTCTCGACCGACGTGACCGTGCAGAACCTGCTGGCGCAGCGGATGGGCTCCGACGGCACCACGGTGAGCGGCGTGAAGGTGTTCTTCGCCTCGGCGCCCTACACCACGGCGGGCACGGGGCTGGTGGAGGTGGCGAACGGGGACGGCTACGACGTGTTCACCGCGTCGTCGCAGCCGTACTTCGTGTACCCCGGGGGCCTGGCGCCGCAGGCCGTCTCGGCGCCCCGGCACTGGCAGTTCTCGGTGCCCAAGAGCGTGGTGACCTTCGCCTTCACGCTGTACGTGGCCACGCCGGTGGTGCCCGCGATCGTCTTCGAGATGGCGCCCGGCGGCAACCGCGACGTCTACCGCATGGGGATCGACGGCAACGACCTGGTGAAGCTCACCACGTCGGTGCTGAGCGACGCCTCGCCCACCGTGGCGCACGACACGGTGGTGTTCACCAGCTTCCGCGACGGCAACGCGGAGCTGTACTCGGTGCCGCTCAAGGGCGGCGCGGAAACCCGCCTGACCACCTCCACCGGGATCAACGAGACCGCGCCGTCGCTTTCGCCCGACGGGAAGCGGCTGGCGTGGGTGCGCGGCGCGCCGGGCGCCATCACCAAGGTGTGGGCGGGGAAGACGAACGCCACCGGCGGCGCCGCCGTGGTGGTGCCGGCCCAGGCTGACGCCATCGAGTCGAGCCCCAGCTGGGCCGACTCCACGAAGCTGGCCTTCGCCGTGGCCGCGGCCTCGTCGTCCGACATCTACGGCCTGACGCTGGGCGGCACCGCCACGCTCCTGGCCGGCGGCGACCGGGCCGAGGTGGAGCCGGCGTGGAGCCCCAACGGCACGCAGGTGGCCTTCGCCTCCAACCGCACGGGCGACACCGAGCTGTACCTGCTCAACGTGGGCAGCGGCGTGGTCACGCGGCTCACCACCCGCACCGGCAGCGACGGCGCGCCGTCGTGGCTCAAGGACGGGCGCATCGTGTACACCTGCATCCAGGGCTCGCAGTTCCGCCTGTGCCTGGTGGACCCGGCCAACCCCGCGGGGGCGGCCATCATCCCCACGCCCTACCAGGCCGACCACGCGTCAGCGGTGCGCTTCTAGGCGAACCGTTCGCCCGCGCTCCGCTCGAGTGACGCGGGTGAAGAACGGCGTTCGGGCGTGTTGCGCGCCGAGACGCGCAAACGGGCTGCGCGCGCGGTAGGGCACGATACCACCGTGCCCAACCGCGCCGGGCCCACGGCGGCCCGCCCGGGCGTCGTCTCCACAGGGGGCGGCGGCGCGGGCGGGCCGCCGCGTTCCCGGCCCTCCGGGCGCGCATCCCTCACGCATCGCCCCATGTTCGCCCGAGACCTCGCCCTGCTTGGGACGCCGTGGACCCCGGACCCGTGCGCGTGCCGGGCCGTCGCGCGTTCTAGCCGGGGACTGGTGCAAATCGGGTCACCGCGCCAACTTTCCCTGCGTGCGAGGCCACCTGGCCCGCACGCCTCGACTCATTCCTCCCCGATATCCGCCGTGTACGCTCACATTCCTGGCACACAAACGGCCCTGCGCCGGGCCGGCCGCGCCCTCGCGGCCTCGGCTGCGCTCGTGGTGCTGGCCGCCTGTGGCGGCGGCGACGGCCCCACCGACCTGGGCACCACGCTCACCATCACCGCCACGGGCCGCATGGAACGCGGCAGCACGGTGACGCTCGCGGTGACCGCCAACGGCCAGCCGGTGGCCGCCGGCGAATATACGCTCTCGGTGCAGCCCAGCGACGCCGCCCAGCTGCTGGCCGACAACCAGGTGAAGCTGCTCAAGGCCGGCAAGCTGACGGTGACCGCCTCGGGCACGCGCAAGCTGGGCAACGCCGACATCACCGTGGCCGCCCCGCCGGTGGTGGTGTTCGACCGGTTCGGCACCACCAACCGCGACCTGTGGCGCGTGGACCTGGACGGGCAGAACCTGACCCAGCTCACCACCGACACCGGCGAGGACCAGGACCCCACCGTGGCCCAGGGCAAGGTGGTGTGGCTCAGCTTCCGCGCCGGCAACGGCGAGCTGTTCAGCATGCCGCTGGCGGGCGGCGCCGCCACCCGCCTCACCAACACCACCGTGGACGAGAGCACCCCCGCGCTCTCGCCCGATGGCGCGCGGGTGGCCTACTCGCTGGTGGTGGGCGGCGTGACCAAGGTGTACACCGCCAACGCCGACGGCAGCGGCGCCGCCCGCGCCACCCCGGCCAGCTTCGGCGAGGACGGCGCCATCGAGACGGCGCCCACCTGGGCGGCGGCCGGCAAGCTGGCCTTCGTGGCCACCATCAACGGCTCGGCCGACGTGTTCCAGGTGACGGGCGCCGGCGCGCCCGCGCTGCTGGCCGGCGGCAACGCCGCCGAGGTGGAGCCGGCGTGGAGCCCCGACGGCACCACCCTGGCCTTCGTGTCCAACCGCGGCGGCACCACCGAGATCTACCTGATGAACGCCGCCAGCGGCGCCGTCACGCAGCTCACCTCGGGCGCGGGAACCAAGTCGCAGCCGGCGTGGACGCCCGACGGACGCGTGGTGTACCTCGAAACGCTCGGCGGCACGCGGCTGCGCTGGGTAGACCCGGCCCAGCCCGCGACCGTCACCACCATCGAAACCGGCACCGGCAGCGTGGGGCACCCCGCCGCCGTGGCCGCACCCTGAGCTTCTTGCGCGAACGATGAGCGAAACCCGGCAGTACACCGTGCCCGCCGACGTGCTGGCGGCGCACCTGGAGGGCGAGGCGGTGCTCCTGAACATGGACACCAAGGACTACTTCCGCCTGAACGCCACCGCGGCCTGCGTGTGGAAGGGGCTGGAGCGCGGGCTGGACCACCAGGCGCTGGTGGACGAGCTGCTGAAGAACTTCGAGGTGGAGCCGGCCGACGCGGCCGGCGAGCTCGACCGGCTGCTGGACGAGCTGGAGCAGCGCCGGCTGATCGTGGCGGCAGGGTGAGCGGGGTGCCGGGCGCGGTGCTGGCGGGGGCGTGGGCCGCCCTGGCCGCGCCGCGGTGGATCGAGGGCGCGCGGCTGGCCGAGCTGATGCGCGTGCCCGAGGCCGCCGGCCCCGAGCGGCGCGTGCCGCGCGGCGCCACCGGCGCGTCGCACTACCTGCTGCGCGCGCTGGCCCGGGTGCCGGGCGAGCGCTGGCGGAACACCTGCCTGTACCGCAGCGTGGCCGAGTGCCTGGTGCTGCGCCGCTACGGCGTGCCCGCGGTGCTGCGCATCGGCGTGAAGAACGACACCGGCGACATCGAGGCGCACGCCTGGGTGGTGCGCGCCGACCGCATCGCCCAGGACTCGGGCTCGGGGCACCAGCCGCTGGTGCTGCGCGCTTGACCCCCGCCGCCCCCACGGCCGGCTCCCCGCCGGGCGTGTTCCCCCTGCTGGCCGATGGAAGCCTGCGCCTGGAATGCCCCCCGGCGCTGGCGCCGCTGCTGCACCGCTGGCTCCCGCTACTCCCCTACTCCGAAACCGGCCCCGCGGCCGCGGCTGCGGTGATCCGCGTGGCAGCCGGCGACGCGGCGCGCGTGGCCCCGGCCCCCGGCGCGCCCGTGCTGCGCCTGGGCGCCGCCACCGCCCACGTGGACGCGGCCGCGGGGCGTGCCACGCTACACGCCGCGGCGGGGTGCGCCGGCACGGTGGACCTTGGCGGCGGCTGCGCGGAGCTGCTGGTGCGGCCATACGACGAGGCGGAGGCCGAGGCGGTGGCGTGGGACCTGTTTTCGATGTGCACCGTGGCGTGCGCGCTGCTGCTGGGGCGGATGCACCGCGCGCTGGTGCACGCCGCGGCCATCGTGGCGCCCGGCGGCGGTGCCTGGCTGCTAACGGGCGACACGCACGCCGGCAAGTCGACAACCTGCGTGAACCTGATCACGGCCGGGTGGCGCTTCGTGTCCGACGACCACGTGGTGCTCTTCCGCGACGAGGCGGGCCGCCTGTCGGTGGAGGGATGGCCGCGTCGCTTCCACCTGGACCACGGGTGGGAGGAGGGCCGCCCCGTGCACGTGCGCGGCGAGGTAGACCCGCACCAGCGCTGGCCCGGCCAGTGGCTGCGCACCGCCCCGCTGGCCGGCATCCTCTTCCCCCGCGTGCAGGCCGAAAGCTCGACGGAGCTTGTCCCCGTCCCCGCCGCGGAGGCGCTGGGAGGCCTGATGCGGCAGTCGCCCTGGCTGCTGGCCGACCGCGCGCAGGCCCCCGAGATCCTCGCCTTCCTCCGCTCGGCCTGCGAGCGCCCCGCCTACTCCCTGCGCCTGGGGCTGGATACCTACCGCGACACCGACCGCCTCCTGCGCGTGCTGAAGCCGCTGACGGCGAACGCGTAACCGTCAGGCGAACGCTCGGCAGCGGCACCGTGCGATGCCGTAGCCCGACAACCCCGAATCTGCCGGATCGTCTTCTCTCTCATCCCCTGCCGCTTCGTTCACGTCCCTCTGGACGCTTCGTCCGTTTCCATCTACCTTGAATCCTCGGCTCCTCGCCCGACCCACCTGCATCGCCGCGTCTCATGACCACGACGACCACGCACGCGCCCGGGACCTTCTGCTGGCTCGACCTGGCCGCGCACGACCCCGCCGCCGCCAAGCGCTTCTACACGCAGCTGTTCGGGTGGGAGGCGACGGACAACCAGTACGGTCCCGGCGCGGACGACGTGTACACGATGTACCGGCTGAGCGGGAAGGACACCGCCGCGTCGTACGGGATGGACCCCAACCAGAAGGAGATGGGGATCGCCTCGGCCTGGCTGTGCTACGTGGCGGTGGAGAGCGCGGATGCCGGCGCGGCGAAGGCCCGCGACCTGGGCGGCACCGTGATGGCCGAGCCGTTCGACGTGATGGACGTGGGCCGCATGGCGCTGGTGGAGGACCCCACCGGCGCCCTGTTCGCGCTGTGGCAGGCCGCCAGCCACGCCGGCGTGGGCGTGCGCGACGAGCCGGGGAGCGTGGGGTGGGTCGAGCTGGCCACGAAGGACACGGGGAAGGCGGGCGACTTCTACATGCGGCTGTTCGGCTGGACGGGGCAGACCATGAACACGGGGATGGACTACACCGTCTTCCACGCGAGCGGGGCGATGGTGGGCGGGATGTACGCCATCAAGCCCGAGATGGAGGGGATGCCGCCCGGGTGGATGCCGTACTTCGTGGCGGCGGACATCGACGTCTCGGTCGTTCGGGCGAAGGAGCTGGGCGGCACGCTGCTGCACGGGCCGGTGGAGGTGCCGAACGTGGGCCGCATGGCGCTGATCCAGGACCCGCAGGGCGCGATGTTCTACCTCATCACCTACGCGGCACCGCAGGGGAGCTGACGCCACCCGTCTTCGACGCAAGCAGCCCGCCGCACTCGGAGTGCGGCGGGCTGCTTCATCAGGCGAAGAAGCTCAGCGATTCCTCACGCGGAGCCAATAGAGTCAACCGTAAAACTGCTATCGACTGCTGACCCTGTTGGCCCTGTGTGAGGCAAGGTCTTTCGCGCGTCGAGGATAGACTCGCACGGCCTGGAAAACGAGCCGCGGCTACTCGATCTTCCCCAGCGCCCAGGCCGCCGCGCGGCGCACGCTGGCGTCGGTGTCGCGGGCGAGGAGCTGCGCCAGCGCGGGGGTGGCGGTGTCGTCCTCGATGCGGCCCAGCGCGCGGGCGGCGGCGCGGCGCACGCGGGGCTCGCGGTCTTCGGCCAGGCGGATGAGCGCCGGGGTGGCATCGCGGCTCTCCACGTGCCCCAGCGCCCAGGCGGCGCCGCCGCGCACCTCGGGGTCGGCGTCGCGCAGCAGGGCGCTCAGCGGGCCCACCGAGCGCTTGTCGCCCGAGTAGCCCAGCCCCACGATGGCCGCGTCGCGGCGCGTGGCGTCGCCCGAGCGCAGGGCCTCGAGCAGGGCGTCGGCGCCGCCGGGCACGTGCTCGCGCGCCAGCAGCCGCGCCGAAACGCGGCGCACGCAGGCGTCGGGGTCGCCCAGCCCATCGCGCAACGCGGCCACGTCGGCGGCGGTGGCCTGGCGCGAGCCCAGCCAGCTCAACGCGCTACGTACGTCCTCACCTGCGCGGGCCAGGGCGGGAGCGTCTTCGTCATCCCCCATCTCCCACCCCCAGCCGTTGCCCAGCGACTGCGCGGCCAGGGTGCACATCGTGGGGGACGTGCCGCGGGCGGCCGTCAACACCATCCTCGCGTCCCCCTCCTGCGCGATCGGTGCGGAGGCGTCTGCGGCGGCCGGCGCCGCGGCGGCGGGATGCGAGCCGCGGGGAAGAAGGGTCGCCGGCAGCAGCAGAAGGGCGAGCCCGGCCATCGCGGCGGTCCCAGCGGGGTGGCGCCGCGCGAAGCGTTCGATCGTGGTCATGGGTTCGTCTCCGCTCAGTATGCGGGGCGGGGACGGGGCTGCGGCCGGGGCTGTGGCCTCGGCTGCGGGCGGGGATCCACCCACGCGCCGTGCCCGGCCATGGCGGCGGCCGCGGCGGCGCGCACCTCGGGGTCGGGGTCCCTCAGCATCTCGGCCAGCGCCTCGGCGGCCGACGCGTCGCCGGTGCGCGCCAGCGCGCGCAGGGCCGAGCGCTTCACGCCGGCATCGGCGTCGCGCAGGGCGCCGCGGAGCGCGGGTACGGCCGCCGGGTCTTCCATCTGCCCCAGCGCCCACACCGCGTTGGCGCGCACCGACCGGTCGGCGTCGCGCACGGCGCCGATCAGCGCCTCGGGGGCCCGGTCGGGCTCGATCTGCCCGATGGCCCACGCGGCCTGCGCCCGCACCCCGGCGACCAGGTCGCGCAGCGCGGCCGAGAGCGCGGGGAGCGCCGACTCCTGTTCGATCTGCCCCAGCGCCCACGCGGCGGTCTCGCGCACCTCGGCGTCGGCGTCGCTCTGCACCGCGGCAGACAGGGGAGCCACGGCGGCCGCGGCCTCCACCTGCCCCAGCGCCCACGCCGCCTGCCGCCGCGTGGCCACGTCGCCGTCGTGCAGCGCCGAAGCGAGGCCGGGCACCGCCTCGGGGCTCTCGATCTGCCCCAGCGCCCACACGGCGGTGGCGCGCACCTCGGCATCGCCGTCGCGCAGGGCGGCGGTCAGGGCGGGCGCGGCCTCCTTGGCCTCGATCTGCCCCAGCGCCCAGGCGGCCTGCTTGCGCGTGCCCGCGTCGCCGTCGCGCAGCACGCCGGTGAGGCCAGGCACGGCGCGATGGTCTTCGATCTGCCCCAGCGCCCACACGGCGGTCTGCCGCACCTCTGCGTCGGAATCGCGCAGGGCGCGCACGAGCGCGTCCACGGCGGCGGGGTCTTCGAGCTGGCCCAGCGCCCAGGTGGCGGTGCGGCGCACCTCCACGTCGCGGTCGCCCTGCATGGCCGCCACCAGCGCCGGCGTGGCCGCGCGGTCTTCGATCTGGCCCAGCGCCCACGCGGCCGTCTTGCGCACGGTGGCGTCCTGGTCGCTGCGCAACGCGGCCATCAGCGCGGCCACCGAGCGCGGGTCTTCCAGCTGCCCCAGCGCGCGTACGGCGCTGGTCCGCACGTCGACGTTGGCGTCCTTGAGCGCGCCCGCGAGCGCGTCGAGCGCGCGGCTGCGCGCCGCGCCGTCCACCGGGCGCTCGTCTGCCCTGGCGGTGGCGGTCGCGGCGGCGGAGGTGAACGCGCTCACCGCGGCCGCCACCTGCGGCGACAGCCCGGCGAGCGTGGCGGCATCCACTTGGCCGCCGGCTTCCGCGTCACCCACCACCTTCCACTCGCGGCCGCCCTTCCCCTTGTCGTCCAGAACACCCGCGGCGGGCGCGCCGGCCGTACCGGAAAGCAGCGCGGGCGTGTCGGCCCACTCGCCGCCCGCATCGGCCGCGCTGCCCGTGGCCAGGGCCGCGCGCGGCTGCGCCGGGCCCATGGCGCCCAGGACCACGACCAGCCCCAGGATCCCCGCGGCGGTGGCGGCGGCCTGGCCGCGGCGCACCCGGCCACGCTCCACGCCCGGCTCCAGGATGGCCAGCAGCCGCCCCTCGAAGGTGGAGCGCTGCGCCATGGGCAGGGCCAGCGCGGCCGGCACGCGGGCGCGGCCCACCACGCGCACCATCTCCAGCAGGTGCGCGGCATAGGTCGAGGCGCGCGTGCCGCCGCGCAGCACCCAGTCGTCGCAGCACTTCTCGGCCTCGGCGCGCACCTCGCGCAGGGCGATCCAGGCGAGCGGGTTGAACCAGTGCAGCGCCACGGCAACCTGCGCCAGCGCCAGCGTGACCACGTCCTTGCGCGCCACGTGCGCCAGCTCGTGGGTGAGCACCACCTCGCGGCGCTCGGCAGGCCAGCCGTCGGCGCCCTCGGGGAGGAGCACGATGGGGCGAAGGACGCCCCAGGTCATCGGCATCTCGGTCCAGCGGCTGCGGATCAGGCGCACCGCGGGGAGGCCGTAGGTGCGCGCCAGCCGGTCGGCCAGCACGATCCAGCCTTCGTCGGCCTCGCGCTCGCCGCGGCGGGCCAGCCAGGCCACGGTGCCCATCCCGATCAGCAGCCGCGCGATCAGCACGGCCGCGCCGGCCAGCCAGATCCCCAGCAGCACCCGCACCCAGCTCAAGCCCGCGGCGAACCAGCGCCCGGCAGAGGGTGCGGCGGGCGCGGGGGCGGACGGCGTCCACGTAGCCGGCGGAGCCTGCGGCGCGAGCGCCGTGCTCGACGTCCGCGCGTCGGAGGCGACGGTAGGCGCTTCGGGCGCGGCGGCGGTCGTGCGCGTCGCGGCCGGCGGCGCCACCGGGGCTTCTGCCCTCGGCGTCACCGCTGCCGACGTGGACACGTCTGACGTAGAGGCGAAGGAAGGGAGGATGGCGATGCGGCGCGGCAGCAGCGGGGTGAAGGCCAGGGCGACCACGCCGGCGATGGCCACGGCCCACACCAGGTGGCGGGCCGAGGCCGAGGCACGGCGCAGCGTGAGGCTCAGCAGCCCGGCGGCGGCCAGGACCAGGGTCGACTTGACGAACAGCTCGGGAAGCACGCGGGGAGCGGCCTCGAGCAGGTGGGCGATGGTGGCGGGCATCGGGCTATCTCCCCTCGTCGCGGGCGGATTCGACCCGGTGAGCCAGGCGCTCCAGGTCGGCGTTGTTCAGGCGGGACTCGCTGGTCATCCCCAGCAGCGCGGCGGCGGCCGCCTCGGCGCTGCCGCCGAAGAAGGTGCGCACCAGGTGGCGCAGCGCGGCGCTGCGAGCGCTGTCCTGCGCCACGGCGGGCTTGTAGAGGTAGCGCGGGCCGTCCTGGTGGTGGACGACGTGGCCTTTCTCCTCCAGCACGCGCATGGTCGCGCGGACGGCGCTGTAGCTGGGGGGATCGGGGATGCGCTCCAGCACCTCGCCGACCGTGGCCCGGCCCAGCGCGTAGAGCACGTCCATGATCTGGCGCTCGCGCCGGCTGAGGTCGGATGTGAGCTCGGGACCCATGCGGGGTCTCCTTCAATCGGTAGGGCGATGGGATGGGACTGCCGCGGCGCAGAAAAGAGATGCTGCTGGAAATCTAGCACCGTGCTGGAATTCTAGCAGCGGGTCCGACGCGTGTCAACGGTTGTGATTTTTCCAAGAGATGACGCGGGGTTTGGGATGGGGAGAGGTGTGCTCCGGCTGCACTGGCGGGCCCTCTCCCTGGCTCGTTCCTCGCCTGTCCCTCCCCCGAACTGCAGGGGAGGGACGGTCGCTCGACCTGCGGACGACGGAGTGCGCGGATGGGTCAGACGTGACCGGGATCCAGGTCGAAGGGGGTTCTGCGTGCGCCCATCCGCGAAACGGAAGGTCCGCCCCACTGGCATCGCGGGAACAATCGAACTCCGCCGATGCACCACCCTGCCGCGAGCGAAGCGAGCCCAGGTCCCTCCCCCGGGCGGTTTCGGGGGAGGGACAGGCGCGCAGCGCCAGGGTGAGGGCCTCGCGGGGCCGGTGTCGCGACGATTCTCCGATCCCTCTCCCCACCCCCGTAAACAAAGTTCTTGCCCTGCGCGCGCGCGGGGCTCATCCTGTGTGTCACACAGACCGCCGCACATCGACGGCTGCGACGGCGCACGAGCGCCCGCGGCCGCCCTCCATCCCCGCGCACCGGGAGACTGGCAGCGATGGCGTTCACCCTACCCGTTGTCCAGGCACCCGCCCCCGACCGCTTCGGCCAGACCCTGCGGCGCGACCGGTGGTGGGCGTACCCGGCGTTCGCCGCGTTCACGCTGCTGGCGGCCGGAGGCTACGCCACCTGGGCCATCCTCTTCGGCACGCACAACTACGCCCCGCCCTACCTGTCGCCGTTCTACTCGCCGTGCCTGGGGGCCGCGTGCCCCGAAGAGTTCCGCATCGCCTCGCTCCCCACCTTCGGCCTGTCGCCGGCGATCCTGGTGATGGTGGTGGTGTTCGGCTTCCGCACCACCTGCTACTACTACCGCAAGACCTACTACCGCTCGATGTTCTTCGACCCGCCCGCCTGCTCGGTGGGCGAGCCGTGGGGCAAGGGATACAGGGGGGAAACCTTCTTCCCGCTCATCCTGCAGAACTTCCACCGCTACTTCCTGTACCTGGCGCTGGTGGTGATCGCCTTCCTGTGGTACGACACGGCCAAGGCGTTCGACTTCGGCGGGCGGCTGGGGGTGGGGGTTGGCTCGCTCCTGCTCACCGTCAACGCCGTGCTGATCACCGGCTACGTGTTCGGCTGCCACTCGTTCCGCCACCTGGTCGGCGGCTCGGTCGACTGCACCAACTGCAGCCGCTTCGGGCAGGCGCGCCACTCGGCGTGGAAGCGGTCGAGCTGGTTCAACGCCTTCCACGGCAACTGGGCCTGGGCTTCGCTGGTGTTCGTCTGCATCGCCGACATCTACGTGCGCCTGTGCTCGATGGGCGTGATCGCCGACCCCCACCTGGTGTTCTGACGAAAATGGGATCGCACCTGGTGCACGAGCACGACGTGCTGGTGATCGGCGCGGGCGGCGCGGGGCTGCGCGCCGCGATCGAGGCCAGCGCCCGCGGGGCCAGCGTGGGCCTCGTCTGCAAATCGCTGCTGGGCAAGGCACACACGGTGATGGCCGAGGGGGGCGTGGCCGCGGCGCTGGCCAACGTGGACGACCGCGACAGCTGGCGCGTGCACTTCGCCGACACCATGCGCGGCGGGCAGTACGTGAACAACTGGCGCATGGCCGAGCTGCACGCCCGCGAGGCGCCCGAGCGGGTGCGCGAGCTGGAGGCGTGGGGCGCGCTCTTCGACCGCACGGCAGACGGGCGCATCCTGCAGCGCAACTTCGGCGGGCACCGCTACCCGCGGCTGGCGCACGTCGGCGACCGCACGGGGCTGGAGATGATCCGGGTGCTGCAGGACCGCGGGGTGCACCAGGGGATCACCGTGTACATGGAGACCAACGTCACCACGCTGCTGATGGACGGCGAGCGGGTGGCGGGCGCCTTCTCGTACGACCGCGAGCGCGGCCGCTTCCGCGTCTTCCGGTCGAAAGCGGTGGTCCTGGCCACGGGCGGGATCGGGCGGGCGTACAAGATCACCAGCAACAGCTGGGAATACACGGGCGACGGGCACTCGCTGGCCTACCAGGCGGGTGCCGACCTGGTGGACATGGAGTTCGTGCAGTTCCACCCCACGGGGATGATCTGGCCGCCCAGCGTGCGCGGGATCCTGGTGACCGAAGGGGTGCGCGGCGAGGGCGGGGTGCTCAAGAACCGCGACGGGCGGCGCTTCATGTTCGACGACATCCCCGCCAACTACCGCGAGCAGACGGCCGACAGCGACGAGGAAGGGTGGCGCTACACGCAGGGCGACAAGAACGCCCGCCGCCCGCCCGAGCTGCTCACGCGCGACCACGTGGCGCGCTGCATCGTGCGCGAGGTGCGCGAGGGGCGCGGCAGCCCGCACGGCGGCGTGTTCCTCGACATCGCGTGGATCAAGGAGAAGGTGCCCGACGCCGAGGAGCGCATCAAGAAGAAGCTCCCGTCGATGTACCACCAGTTCAAGCAGCTGGCCGACATCGACATCACGCGCGAGCCGATGGAGATCGGGCCCACCACGCACTACATCATGGGCGGGATCCGCGTGGACGGCGACACGCAGATGAGCACCGTCCCCGGGCTGTTCGCCTGCGGCGAGTGCGCGGCCGGCCTGCACGGCGCCAATCGCCTCGGAGGCAACTCCCTCTCCGACCTGCTCGTCTTCGGCCAGCGCGCCGGGGAGCACGCGGCCTCGTTCGCCCTGTCACATGGCGAGACCACCGTTGACGAGACCCAGGTGGACGCCGCCGCGCGCGCCGCGCTGGCCCCGTTCGACCGCGCGGGCACCGGTGAAGGCGCGTACCAGGTGCAGCACGCGCTGCAGGAGAGCATGCAGGACCTGGCGGGCATCGTCCGCAACGAGGGCGACCTGCGCGCGGCGCTGGCGAAGGTGCAGGAGCTGTCCGCGCGCGCGAAGGACGTCGCGGTGGTTGGCAACCGCGAGTACAACCCCGGCTGGCACACCGCGCTCGATCTCCCGAACCTGCTGACGGTGAGCGAGGCCATCATCCGCAGCGCGCTCGACCGCAAGGAGAGCCGCGGCGGCCACTTCCGCGAGGACTATCCCGACAAGGACACCGCCGCGGCGAAGTTCAACGTGGCCGTCCGCAAGGCGGCCGACGGGCAGATGGAGCTGGAGCGCGTGCCCGTCCGCGAGCTGCCCGAGGAGTTGAAGGCGGTGATCGCGGAGATGGGTTGAGCTGGATGGCTCCTGCGGAGGACGCGGTGGATTCCCGCGCGTCTCCGTCCGTGAGGATCTGGTCCTGGACGAGCCGAGAGTGAAGACGGGATGAGAATGCGTAGAGCGATGTTCCCTTCCGCCGCGGCGCTGCTGCTCGGCTGCACGCCCGCATCGTCGGCGAGCACGCAGGGCGGCGGGGCCACGCTGCGGCCCACCTGCGGGCCGGCGGACGAACCCGCGGTGCTGCTGGAGGTCGCGGCGTCGGCGGCGGAGCATCCGCGGTTCCGGCTGCGCGTCAACGGCACGCTCGGCGAGGTGGCCGGTCGCGGCTACGAGGTGCGCGGCGCGGAGGGCGAAGCGGCGTTCGCCGACTGGTGCGACGCGGCGGACTGCCGGCCCGCCCCGTCCACGCCCGTGACCACCGCCACCTTCGGCCCACTCCGCGCCGACTCGGCCGTGGCCGTGCGGCTGCGGTCGGCCACGCCCGATGGGCGGCCGTTCACCTGGAGCGGAATCGCCGCCTGGCACCCCCAGACGATGATGTGCGGCTGACGCATGAACCCCGATCAGGAGGTGGGATGAGCACCACCGCAGGCGTGAACCCCGGCACCGTGGCGAGCGGCGACTCGTTCGCCGCCACGCAAACCGCGCAGGACGCAAAGGCGGGGAGGAGCACGCGGGTCTTCCGCATCTGGCGCGGCGACACGGCCGGGGGCGAGTTTCGCGACTACGAGACCGAGGTGGTGGAGGGGATGGTGGTGCTCGACGCCGTGCACCGCATCCAGGCCGAAAGCGCTCCGGATCTCGCGGTGCGCTGGAACTGCAAGGCGGGGAAGTGCGGCAGCTGCAGCGCCGAGATCAACGGCAAGCCGCGGCTGATGTGCATGACGCGCCTCAACCAGCTCCCCGAAGGCGCGCCGGTGACGGTCACGCCCATGAAGGCGTTCCCCATCATCCGCGACCTGGTGACCGACGTGTCGTGGAACTACGCGGTGCACAAGACCATCCAGCCGTTCACCCCGCGCAAGCCCGACGCGCCCGACGGGACCTGGCGGATGTCGCAGGCCGAGGTGGACCGGCCGCAGGAGTTCCGCAAGTGCATCGAGTGCTTCCTGTGCCAGGACGTGTGCCACGTGCTGCGCAACCACGGCAAGCACGACCGCTTCATGGGCCCCGCCTTCCTGGTCCGCGCGGCCATGTACGAGATGCACCCGCTGGACACGGGCGAGCGGACGAAGTATCTCAAGGACGAGGGCGGCATCGGCTACTGCAACATCACCAAGTGCTGCACCGAGGTGTGCCCCGAGGGGATCCGCATCACCGACAACGCCATCATCCCGCTCAAGGAGCGCGTGGTGGACCGGCACTACGACCCGCTGAAGAAGCTCGTCCAGCTCGTTTTCAAGGGGAGGAAGGGATGATCCGAGTGGTGCACCTGTTCGACCTGAAGCGCGGGGTGGACGAGTCCAGCTTCATCGAGTGGCTCGACGCAAAGCTGGACGTGGCCGCCCGCCGCTTCGGCTGTGTCGACCGCAAGAGCTGGAAGCTGCTCGACGGCTTCACCGGCAGCTACCTGATGCCGCACGAGGTGCGGGACCGCCCGAAGTTCGTGAACGAGGCCTACTGGACGGATCTCGACGGCCCCCGCCAGCTGCGCGAGTGGCTGCTGAAGACGGTGGAAGGCCGCGAGGTGCACGACCGCTGGTTCAGCTCCATCGAGAACCACACCGTGCTGCGCTACATCGAGGGCTGGGGCCGGCATCAGCCCGACGAGTAGCTCGCGTGCAGCCGGGTCGAGCACGACAAGGAAAACGCCGTGGGCCGCCGGGTGCGGCCCACGGCACTTTCATACCGACACCGAATCGCCGAGTATCATTCTGGTATTCTGGTTTCACCGGCGAAGGAATCTCACGCAGGGCAGCAGAGAAGCAGAGAACGACGGAGTCCGACCCGAGTTCTCTGCTTCTCTCCTCAGCTACTCTGCTGCTCTGCGTGAGAAGATTTACCGGATCTCGATCCCGAACGGCGACGGCTTCGCGCGGACGCCGGTGGAGGTGGTGATGGAGGACGAAACTCGTTGTGCCGCTTTCGCGTATCTGTACGCCGGCGGCGTGGCCGGGCTGGCGCGGGTGGCTACCGGCGACTGGCTGCGGCGGCGGTGAAGCCCCGCCACGCGCCGCCCGGCGAGCGCCGGAAAGACTGGCGCCGCCCCCAAAACGCGGCTACACTTCCGTTCGGCAACGTCTGTTTCGCGCTGCCGAGCCTGCCGCAGTTCCCCCACTAGAGTTGCGAGGACCCCGATGTCAGCTCCCATGACACGCCGAACCTTTGCCGTGCTGGCCGCCGGCGCGCTGGCGGCCGCCTTCGCCGTGCCGGCCGACGCCCAGCTGGGCGGCCTGGGGCGCGCGGCGGGCCGCGTGGCCGGCCGCCTGAACGTGGACGCCGTGCTGCGCGGCGACCCGCCCATCACCACCAGCCTCCCCGACGCGCGCTGGGCGGTGGACTCGCTCGACAACTTCACCCCCCGCGAGGCCAAGCGCTCGCTGATGCAGCTGCAGCGCACGCCCAACGGCGGCTTCGTGCTGCAGCCGGGGTACTACGAGTTCCACGACCAGAGCTACTGCCTCAAGGCCGGCACGCACGGCCCCGGCGGCGGCGACGGCTACATCTTCGCCCCGCCCAGGGGCCCGGCCGAAGACGCGGTGATGACCATCGTGCGCGGCTCGGTGAACAAGCCGCAGATCGACCAGCACGACATCCAGGTGCTGCTGTGGGCCATCATCGCCCGCACCAAGTTCGAAGACCTCGACTCGCGCCTGAAGGCCACCGCCGCGCAGCTCCTCACGCCGCGCCAGCTGGCCATGCTCAACCGCACGGCGCTCGACATGGTGCCCGGCCCCGCGCTTGACGCGGCCACCAACTCGCTGCCCCCGCTGGTGAAGCAGGTGTTCCAGGCCGAGGCGCAGCTTCGCCAGATGCTCACGCAGCCCGGCACGCCCTACGACCAGCTCGAGCGCGTGGCGGTGCTGGCCGGCATGGCGCCGATGGGCGCGGGGAGCCGCGAGATCCCCTCGGGGCGCTGGAGCCTGCACCCCGACGGCTACTACGTGCGCTACCTGCCCGCGAGCTACACCAACACCGTGGTGCAGATCTGGGTGCCGCAGGGCAGCCCGGCGGTGGGCAAGGAGTACGACCCGGCCACCCACATCGCCGTGCCGGGCAACACGGCCCGCCAGCGGCTGATCCAGTCGGGCCGCCCGTACGCGAACCACTGATTCCGAAGTCCTCGATAGACGGTACGACGAAGTGCGCCGGATCCAGCCTGGGTCCGGCGCACTTTCGCGTCTCCCAAAGAATTGGACTGCAGGTTGGGCGTGTTCGGCGTCGAGACGCCGAACCAGGCTGCGCGCTGCGTAGGGCACGATACCGCCGTGCCCAACGCAGCCGGGCCGCCGCCGCCACAAACCGCCGTGGCGGCGCCGTCCCGGCCCTCCGGGCGCGCATCCTTCACGCATCACGCGCGTCCCCCAGCTCCAGCGGGTGGAGTCTGCTGCGGAAAGGCAGGTGCACCGCGGCGACACTGTGGATGCTGCTGCCCGCGACTTGCATCACACATCCGTCACGGCTCTTCGGCGGCGTGGTCACGCCGCGAGCCGGCGGGCACCCTGCTTCATCCGCGTCACCATGCGCCCCATCCGCCGCGCCGTCGCGACTGAATCGCACGAGCAGGCGCGCCTTTCCGAGCATCGCCACGACGCGTACGAGATCCGCGTGAACGTTGATTGAAACATCGCAGGGACCAACAGCGAAGGCTCACGCAGAGTCAGCAGAGTCAGCAGAGTCAGCAGAGAACAGCGGTTTTCTCTGCTGACTCCGCTGACTCTGCGTGAGACAGGTCCTTTCCCGGATCTGGTACGAGCCGAAGCGGTGCTTTTGCGGCAGCTGCGAGGCGATCGGCGCGGACGCGAAACGGCCGGCTCCCGTGAAGGAGCCGGCCGTTTCGCTGGCGCGGAGTGGAACCCTGACTGCCGTGGACCCCGCCCCCATCCACACGTCACCCCACGGCAGCCAGGGCAAGGCGCCGAATGTAGTCGCCCTCCCCCGCGCCTGCCACCCTGCGGACGCTCTTCGGGTGCGGCCCCGTCATGCATGCACGCCGCAAGCGAATCCACGGCAGAGGCTTACGCGTAGCCCCCGGCACCTCTGCCGAACACTGCACCGGCGCGGCGCTACTTCCCCGGTGCGGCCGCCTCGTAGCGCTCCGCCATGGCCTTCAGCCGCGCGCCGAACCGGTAGAGGTCGTCCACGCGGTCGATGGGTACGCGTTCCTCCTGCTTCTCGCCGCCGTCGAAGAAGCCCACGTACTTCTGCGCGGTGTTGAAGTGCAGGCGGCAGATGGGCTTGCGGTTGTTGTCGTCCAGCAGGATGCCGAAGTAGCTCTTCACGTCGCGCGCGACGATGCGCGCCGGGTCCACGTGCTCGCGCAGGATCGACTTCACCACGTAGAACCCCTCCCACTCCTCCACCGTGGTCACCACCTCGGGCTCCGCCGGCGGGGGCGGGGCCGGCGTGGGGTCGGCCGGCTCGGCGGTGTCTCGCTCGAGGGCCGACTTCAGGCGGTCGTTGATCTGGTCGTTCACGAACTGGCGCATCGCCCGGTGCACCAGCGGCTGGAACTGCTCGCGCACCGCCTGCGTCACCCGCCCGCCATACACCTGGGCGATGAAGAAGCGCACGAAGTCGTCGGACGGGTTGGCCAGCTGCTCGCCCAGCACGCGCTTCACCTCGCGCATGTGCTTCAGCTCGCCCGCGGCCTCCACGATGGCCGCCTGGTCGAAGTGGCTCCGGGTCAGCTTCTTCAGCTCCTGCACCACCGCGTCCTGGATGTCGAACAGGTTGAACTCCAGGAACGGCTTGGAATCGAGCTTGTTGGGCTCTTCCAGGTCGGAGAAGAAGCGGTAGATCACCCCGTTGGTGAGCACGCCGATGCGTGCCCGGGTCACCGTGAAGTAGCGGAAGAGCTGCGTGGGCGTCACCCGGTCGAGGTTGGTGCCCGCCGACTTGCACTCGAAGAGCATGCACACCTCGCCGTCCTTGAGGATGGCGTAGTCCACCTTCTCGCCCTTCTTGACGCCTACGTCGGCGATCAGCTCGGGGGTCACCTCCATCGGGTCGAACACGTTGTAGCCCAGCGCGTTGATGAACGGCATCACCAGCGCGTTCTTGGTCGCCTCCTCGGTGGCGAGCAGGCCCACCTGCCTGGACACGCGCGCGGCGAGCGCCTGCAGTTGGTCGATGAAGTCCATGAGATGGCGGCGGGCGAGGGGGAACGGATCCGGTGCGCGCCGCGGGTGATCCGCGGCCGTGCTCGTGGGACGGGCGCGAGAACGGATTTTCCCACACGCGGCGCCACTCCCGGCCGGCTGCGGGGTATCACGCGCCCGGCTGCACCCGCCGCCCGGCGCCACTTGTGCGGGCCGCATGCGGATGGCAGGATGCAGCGGCCACCGCCCCCGGCCGCGCGGCAGCGCCCTGGCCACGGGCTCCCGATCCACTCACTCCACGGTGCCCCTTGGACCGACGCTCGTTCTTCATGCAGGGCGCGCAGGCGGCGCTCGCCCTCGGCATCCTCCCGCAGCTGGAGCGCGGCTCGCTGCTGGCCCAGCGGCTGGGCGTGCAGACGCCGTTCTCGAGGCTGCGCGACCGCTACTTCGTGCGCGTGCTGTCGCTGAACCCCGTCACCGCCACCTACCTGGGCGGCGACGCCTACTCGCCCGAGCTGCGCGACATCAACACCCACCTGCGCGACTGGCGCCCGGCCGCGCTCCAGGCCGAGCTCGCCTTCTACCGCGGAATCAAGGCCGAGCGCGACGCCATCAGCCCGCGGTCGCTGTCGCCGGAGGAGCGCATCGACTGGGAGGTGCTGGGGGCGCAGCTCGATTTCATCCTCCACCAGGTGGGCGACCTGCGCTACTACCAGCGCTCGGTTGACACCTACGTGGCCGAGCCCTTCCGCGGGGTCGACTGGCAGATCCAGCAGATGGCCGACGCCGGCAACGGCCTGCTGGGCACGCAGGAGGAGTGGGAGATGGTGGCGAAGCGGGTGGAGTCGATCCCCGCGTACCTCGACGCGGCGAAGGCCAACCTGCTGGCCGGCAAGGCGGCGGGGAACCGCCCCGACTGGCGCATGGTGGAGCGCGACGGCATCGCCGGCAGCGAGTCGAACGCCGACTACTTCCGCACCACGCTGGGCGAGCAGGCGGGGCGCTACATCGGCACCCGCGCGTTCGGCGGGCCGGTGCTGGCGCGGGTGCGCGCGTCGGCCGCCCGGGCGGCCGACGCGTGGACCGGCTTCGCGGGCTTCCTGCAGCAGACCTACGCCGGCGACCGCACCGACCGCTTCGCCGTGGGCACGCAGGAGTACGAGTGGCGGCTGCGCAACAACCTGCGCGAGACGCGCACCGCCGCGCAGCTCGCCGCCTACGGGCAGCAGCAGGTGGACCAGTACCACGCCCGCATCTACCAGGTGGCGCAGGAGGTGGCGCGCGAGAAGGGGCTGAACCTGGCCTTCGGCACGACCGACGAGAAGAACGCCTCGGTGCGCGCCGTGATGGAAAGCCTGGGGCAGGACTCGCCGCGCAACGACGAGGAGCTGCTGCAGTGGTACATCGACGCCGGGCGGCGCGCGGTGGCCTACGGCCGCGAGCGGCAGCTGTTCGACATCCCCGCCGACTACCGGCTGGACGTGTACCCCACGCCCCCCGTGCTGCGCAGCACCATCGACGCGGCCTACTACGCGGCGCCGCCGTTCAAGAAGAGCGGCGTGGGGCGCTTCTACCTCACGCCCACGGGCAACAACGCCGCGGCGCTGCGCGAGAACAACCGCTCGTCGGTGGCCGACACCGCCATCCACGAGGGCTTCCCGGGGCACGACTGGCACTACAAGTACATGACCCAGCACGCCGCCGAGATCGCCAACATCCGCTGGCTCACCCCCGGCGCGGTGGAAGACTCGTCGTCGATGTGGGAAGATTCGCCGGCCGCCGAGGGGTGGGGCCTGTACGCCGAGGAGCTGATGAGCGAGCCGGTCGAGGGGCGTCCCTACGGCTTCTACACGCCGGGCGAGTACATGTACGAGCTGCAGGGCCAGCTGCTGCGCGCCGTGCGCATCGTGGTGGACGTGGGGCTGCACACCGGCGCGATGAGCTTCGACCAGGCCATCGACTACTTCACCGCCAACGTCAACTTCTTCCCCAACGCCCGCACCCGCGCCGCGGCCGATCCGGCGGCGAAGGCGGTGGCCGAGGGCGCGCTGCGGGCCATCTACCGCTACAGCAAGTGGCCCACCCAGGCCATCACCTACAACCTGGGCAAGAGCGCCATCCAGAGCCTGCGCGACGCATACCGGCAGGCGAAGGGCAGCGCCTACACCGCCAAGGAGTTCCACGAGCGGCTGATGCGGCAGGGCACCATCCCCGCCACCTACTTCCGCGAGTACTTCCTGTCGATGGCGCACGGATAGGGGTTCTTCGCACCGCTTGAGATCGGCCGGTGCCCCACGCGGGAGCCGGCCGACCGTCGTTCGTCACCCATCGAGCCGCGCGACGGACGGAACACGGCCGGCGATCCGCGGTGGATCGCCGGCCGCATTCACCTGCCCCGGCTTCCGGCGCGGGAGGACGCGCATCCACGCACGCCGTTTTCGCCTACGGGAAGGTCACCGCCGCATACACGGTGAACGAGGGCGGATCCACCGGCGCGCCCGAGATGTTGGTGAGCGTCAGCGTCACCGTGTTCGGCGCGGTGATGGCGGCCGAGAACTGCGTGCCCGCCGGGAGCGCGCTCACGGAGGCCCGCAGGAGGTCCGAGCTGCGCGCGCCCGCGCCCGGCACCGCCAGCGTGGTGGTGGCGGAGCCGCCGACCGCGATCGTCGTGGGGTTCCACGCGAGCCGTGCCGACACCGACGGCGTGTTGTGGGCCACCGTCGTCACGGACGGCGGCGTGCCCTCGTACAGCTCGCGGGCCGGCGCCAGCATGTTCTGCGTGAGCGTCACCGGGCCCAGGGCGCCGCCGGCGATGAAGCGGCAGACGGCTTGGCCGTCGCGGCTGTAGTTGCCGTGCAGCACCACGTTGCGCAGCTCCGTCCCCGTCGCGTTGAGGTGCCGGTAGATGGATGCGAAGGTGAAGCCGCTGTCCGCCTCCACCACCGTGTTGTCGCGGATGACGACGTCCTCTAGGTCCGGCACCTCGCCGGAGAAGCTGTTGTAGATGTTCACCAGGCGCAGCCGCGCGTCGCCGCCGACCACGGTCGCGCCGTCGGGGTTGCTGATGCGGTGCACGGTGAACCCCTTGACCACCACGTTCTTCTGGAACTGCACCAGCTCCACCACGGCGGGATAGCGGTGGTCCAGCACCGTGGCGTCCTTGAAGGTGATGTTCTCCGGGCGCTGCGTGTCACTGTCCACCGAGTGCCACACCCGGTGCGTGGGGCAGCGGCAGCCGATGAACACGTCGCCCTCGCTCACGAAGTTCTGGAGGGCGTTGACGTGGTACACGGCGCTGGGCGACTTCTCCAGCGTCACCGTCCGCTGGTCGAAGGTGTTGTCGTAGCAGCGGTGCGCGTAGCTCGCCGTGTCGGTGTACGGCCCGGACTTGTCGCTGACGATGCGGTCGCCCGTGGTGAGCGACTCCACGTGGACCACCGTGTTGCGCCCGAACTCCAGCGCGCCGAACGGCCAGTAGACCACCGTGCCCGTGTCGTTCGTCACCAGGCGCTCGATGTGGTTGTCCGTCATCGTGATCGACTTCACGGCCGACGTCTGCAGCACGCGCGCGACGTTCATCCCCAGCACCGACTCCGACAGCCCCGTGTTGATGCCCATGACGCGATTGCGGCAGAACGACACGCGGGTGGGCCCATTCCCCGGCAGGGCGTCCACCGTGCTGCGGACGCGCACCAGGAAGCGCGTGCCGTCGGTGACCACGTTGTCGTCGAAGAACACGTCCGTGACGGGGAGCCCATCGGCGTAGATGGCCGTGCACTGGCGCAGCTGGTTGCCGCTGACGCGCAGCGACGTGCCCGTGAAGCCCGCGTTGGCCAGGCAGTACACGAAGAAGTTGGTGATCACGTTGGCGACGCCGGTGAAGTCGCACTCGGTGATGTCGATGGCATCGAAGCTGGCGCCGACCTGCAGCAGCCCGAGCTCGCCCGCCGCGCGGAGGCGGCGGATGCCCACGCGGTTCGCGCCCGCGATCGTCTTGAACAGGTAGTGGGTGTGGGCCGTGGTGGCGATGGTGGCCCCGGCCTCGCCGCCGGAGAGCTGCACGTTGCCGGGGATCTCCACCGTCTTGGTGACGGTGTAGCTCAGCGAGCCCAGGTCCACGGGGATGCCGCTGGCCGCCGCCGCGTTCACCGCGGCCTGCAATGCCTGCGTGTCGTCGGCGTCGTTCCACCACTGCGGCAGCAGCCCCTCGGCCGCGCCCGCGCCGAACGTGACGGCGCCCTGCGCAGACAGGTCGAAGATGCGGTAGCGCGCGGCGTCGAGGGTGCCGGCGAAGGTGACCGTCGCGCCTGACGCGGGCCGGAGGCGCGCGCCGTCGCCGATCTGCCAGTTCTTGGTGAGCGTGAGGCTGGTGCCGATGTCGTAGGTGCCGGCCGGAACGCAGATGTTGTCCGTGGCTGCCTCGGCAGCCGCGAAACGGGTGGCCCAGGGGTCGCCGGGGTTCCCGTAGTTGGTCACTGGATCATAGCACATCATGCCTCCGGGCGTGTGGGTAGGGAGCGCTTCCTCTGCGGGAACCCGTCCCGCACTCCCGCACCAAATAGAACCCGGAAGAAGTTTCCTCACAATCGAAAAACCGCGAATATTCGTGCAATGAACACACTGCTACAGCGTGCGCATATATCCCGTGGAATAAAAGACATGCAAACATCCGAACAGGAGATGGAATCGCCAGTAAAGAAACAGATTATGCGAACCCACGGCAGGTCCTTCCGGCGCAAGGAAAGTGAATTCGCACATCGAGATGGCGGGGCGAGGAAGCCGCGGTGGAGATGCGGCGGCCGGCACTCTTGCGTTTCCTTCGATTCGGTGCTTCGATTCCAGCGTCTCTCCCCCAACGCACCGACCTGCCGACCGGCTGGTTGCAAGTGATGTGGAATCCGATCCGTCTGCCAATCCTCGTGGCCTGCATGGGATTCGCGGCGCAATCCGCGTCGGCCCAGCAGCGGGGCCTCGCCTTCCTCGGAACGCCCTGGCGCCCGCCGGCCGACACGGTGGAGGTGCGGCTGGAGGGGCGCGGCTACACCTTCAAGCGCGCCAGCGAAACGCAGGACCTGGAGTTCACCCGCCCCGACGGCGCCGAGCTGACGGTGTTCCTGCAGGCCGGGCGCGCGGTGGGCTTCCTGCTGGTGGACCCGGCGCGCGGCCCCCAGGTGGAGCCGCGCTTCCGGGTTCTGGCCGATTCGCTGGAGACCGCGCTGGGAACGCCCGACACGCTGGACGGCCCGGGCCTCCAGTGGGCGGCGGGGCTCACCGAGATCCGGCTGCACATCAACCGGCGGCTGGGTGTTCCCTATGTGACCGCCGAGTGGCGCGGGCCGGGGATGCTGGACGAGATGATCCACCGCTGGGGCGACCGGCCGCTTCCTCCGCTTCCGACGGGATACACCGCCGTCACCGGCACCGCCGTGTCGCGCGTGGCGGTGGACACGGTGCGGCTCGCCCGGCTGCCCGGCGGCGTGCTGCACGCCCGCTTCAGCATCGGCTACGCGCAGCCCGTGGGCCCTGACGACGGCTCGTACGACAGCACCGAGTACGAGATGGACGTGGACTGCGCGGGGCGGCGAACGCGGCTCTTCGGGCGCACGCTGGTCCTGCACGGCGAGACGCGCAACGTGGAGCGCCACCAGCGTCCCGCGTGGGAAACGCCGCGCCCCGCGGGGCACAACGAGCGCGGCCTGGAAGCCGTCTGCCGCGCCGCGGCGACCGTCCGCCCGCGCTGATCCAGGCCCCCGCAGCGACGGACACGAGAGAAATCCCGTCGAAGCCGCCGGGCAGCCCTTGCGCCGATCGCCGCGGCGCGCACACTTCTCCCGTCCCGCCGTCCCCACATCTCCGCCCCCTCCCTTCCCTGCCCCGAGGACCCGCCATGCCCGAGTCGGATCGTGGACTGTTTCCGCGCTGGACGCTGAAGCACGAGGGGGTGATCGCCCCCGAGGAGCGCCTCCCCTGGGGGCAGACGGTGGTGGTGGGCGTCCAGCACGTGTTCGCCATGTTCGGCGCCACTGTGCTGGTGCCGATCCTCATGGGCTTCGACCCCAACACCGCGATCTTCTTCTCGGGGATAGGCACGCTGATCTTCTTCGTGGTCGTCGGCGGCCGCGTGCCCAGCTACCTGGGGTCGAGCTTCTCGTACGTGGCGGTGGTGCTGGCCGTCACCGGCTACAAGGGCGTGGGCCCCAACCCCAACATTCCGCTGGCGCTGGGCGGGATCATCGCCGCGGGGGTGATCTACCTGCTGATCGGCTTCGTGGTGATGATCGCCGGCTACGGCTGGGTGGACCGGCTGATGCCGCCGGTGGTCACCGGCTCGGTGGTGGCGGTGATCGGGCTGAACCTGGCGCCGGTGGCGGTGCGCGACGTGGGCGGAGGCCCGTTCAACGCCGGCATCGGCCTGGCGACCGCGCTGGCCGCCGCCGCCGTGGCCGTCTACGCGCCGGGGATGACGCGGCGCCTGCCCATCCTGCTGGGCGGCGTGGCGGGCTACGGGCTCTACTGGCTGCTGGCCAACGGGATGGGGATGGGGAAGGCGATCGACTTCACCAAGCTGGCGGCCGCGCCGTGGATCGGGCTGCCAAACTTCACCACGCCGGTGTTCCGCATGGACGCGATGGCCATGTTCGCCCCCGTGGCGGTGATCCTGGTGGCCGAGAACCTGGGGCACGTGAAGGCGGTGGGGGCGATGACGGGGCGCTCGCTCGACCGCTGGCTGGGCCGCGCCTTCGTGGGCGACGCGCTGGCCACCATGGTGGCGGGTGCGGGCGGAGGCACGGGGGTGACCACCTATGCCGAGAACATCGGGGTGATGGCGGTCACGCGGATCTACAGCACGCTGATCTTCGTGGTGGCGTCGGTGGTGGCGATCCTGATGGGGTTCTCGCCCAAGTTCGGCGCGCTGATCGGCACCATCCCCACGCCGGTGCTGGGCGGACTGTCCATCGTGCTGTTCGGGCTGATCGCCGCCACGGGCGGGCGCATCTGGGTGCAGAACCGGGTCGACTTCTCCGACAGCCGCAACCTGGTGACGGCCGCGGTCACGCTCACGCTGGGCGCCGGCAACCTGGAGCTCAAGTTCGGCGACTTCTCGGTGGGCGGCATCGGCACGGCCACCTTCGGCGCCATCATCCTCTACCAGCTGTTGAGCGGCGGCCGCGGCCGCAGCGACGCGGCCAGCGCAGACGGCGCGGTGTCGGACGTGGAGCCCGAAGCGGTGCCGGCGATGGTGCACTGACACCCGCCCGGCACGCAGACCGGCGCTCCGCCTGCAGAAGCCCCTCCTCCGGATCGACGGAGGAGGGGCTTCTGTGATGTCGGCGCACTCCGACACCGTGGAGATCGCACCGCGATCGGACGAGTGCTGGATCTGGGAGAGGTTGGCGGCCGGCAGTCCGCGACGGCGAGCGTCACGGCGTTCCAGCCGCCGGTTTCAACCAGAGTGCGACCAGCGTCGCGTGGGGCGAGGCCTCAAGCCGGCTCGGGGGCGGGTGCCTCGGCGCTGGTGAAGACGCGGTCCTCGCGGAAGGCGGAGATGGCCATCTTCAGGTCCAGCGCGATGTTGCGGAAGCGGTCGGCGCTCTCCTGCGGGATCTCCACGCGCGAGAAGAGGATTGCGGCGTACAGCTCGCCGGTGAGGTGGATCCCGCCGCAGCCCAGCACCGAGCGGATCCCGTAGCGGCGCACGAACTCGTCCTGCGCGGGGATCGCCGGGCTTCCGGCGGCCTGCGGGACGTAGAACACGTTGTACGTCTTCCCCTGCAGCCCCTGCAGCAGCTCGGGTTGCGGCGCCACCACGCTGTCCAGGTCCAGCCCCATCTGCCGGATCAGCTGCGCGATCATGGGCGCCTGCTCCACGATCCCCACGCTGGGGAGCGGGATGGCCTGGTGCCCGCGCGAGAGGTGGCGCGAGCTCCACGCGCGCTCGCTGCCGACGGTGGCCAGCAGCACCAGGCACTTCATCGCATCCCACGGGTCGCGCCCGCCCATCCGCTCGCGGGCGAACGCCTGCAGCTCGGGCGGGAGCCCGCCGTACGGGTGGGTCATGTAGAAGCGCACCAGCGCGCACTCGCGCTCGCCGGTGGCCGGGCTCACGAAACCGTCGTGGAGGTAGCGCACCACGGCGCCCGCCGCCTCCTCCAGCCCCGGCGTGTCACGCGCCACGCGGCGCAGGTCCAGGCCGCAGCGCAGCATCTCGGGCAGCTCGAAGTGGCGCAGCGAAAAGCTCATGCTCCGGGCGGCCAAGGGGCGTCGGGCGCCGCGCGCGGGAAGGGATTTCCGGCGCGTGGCGACGGTGCTCGCGGCAACGCATCGCACACTCCGCACCGCTACTGCACGAAGTACCCTCCGACCCGCCAGGCGCCGTCGTCGTCCAGCATGGTGACCACCGTCTCCACCGCCTCCTGCTTCCGCTCGAAGCGGGTGTCGTAGGTCAGCAGCACGTACTGGCCGTCGGGCGCGCCGGGAACGGAGGTGCGGTGCTCGGTGTCGCGCAGCTCGCGCTCCAGCGGCCGGCCCAGCACCGCCGTCACCCGGCCGTGTGCCTCGGCCCACTGCGCCTCGTTCACCATCTGCCGGAAGAGCGACGACGTGCCGCGCCATGCCGCCGCCTCGTCGCCCGCGTCGATGTGCTCCAGCCACGCGTCCGCCGCCGCGGAGGCGTCACCGATCATGGTGGTCTCGTCGAAATCCATCATGCCATCCGTGCGGGTTGGGAAACCACGAAGGCCGCGAAATCTCGGAATGCGTGGGAACGCTCCGTCGCGCGGGCCTCTCTACCTGCAAAACTCTACCTCGCCGCCGTACGTGGGCGCAACGCACCGCCCCGACATCAACCCGCGTGGAGCGGTTCGCCGCGGCGGTGGCGTTGCTATCCGGTGCCTCCTAATCCGCCGCTAATCCGCGCGATGCACCGCGTGCACGGCTGGCGGACGTTCCAACCCGTTGGCTGCCAAGTGCATCCAACGAAACACGTGCGCGTTCGCGCCCGCGGGGCAGGTTGGACCATCCCGACCGATGTGGGGTAATTTTTTAGCACACCGGGCCGGTTCCGCCAGGACCTGGCAAGCTCCGGTTGAAACCTTTTGTCAGAGAAGCGCGTCCCGAGTCGTTGGAACAGGGTGTCGTGTCTCCTCCGTCACGACTGGTTGGGCCCGCTCCGCGACCCATCGTCCGCATCCCTCCGGCGGACCGGCTCCCCCGATGAACACCATACTCGCGCTCCCGCAACCCCGCCCCGCGCCCCGACGGTGGCCCCGCTTCCGCACCATCTTCCTCCTATGGACGGGGTGGGGGCTGTTCTTCGGGCTGCGGTCGTACCTGAACTGGGCGCTGTTCCGCGTGCCGCTGCAACCCCGGCCGGTGTGGGTGGTGGAGAACGTGATCGACGGGTGGTACTGGGCGGTGATCACGCTGCCGATCTTCTGGCTGGCGATGCGCTTCCAGTTCACGCGGCGGCGGTGGGCGCTGGCGGTGGTGGTCCACGCCGTGTGCGCCACGGCGGCGGCCCTGGGCAACATCCTCTTCAACATGGCGCAGGTCACGCTCCTGGAATCGGGAAACACGCCGCAGTTCAGCGGCTACTTCCGCGTCACCTTCCACACCAACTTCCAGTGGTACCTGCTGATGGTGGCGGGCGCCTACATGATCGAGAACCTGCGCCGCCTGCGCGACCGCGACGTGCAGGCCGCGCGGCTGGGCGAGCGGCTGGCGCAGGCCCGGCTCGAAGCGCTGAAGATGCAGATCCAGCCGCACTTCCTGTTCAACACGCTGCACACCATCTCGGAGCTGATCCACGAAGACCCCGACAGCGCCGAGCGGATGATCACCCGCCTGGGCGACCTGCTGCGGCTCACCGTGGACAACGCGCAGGCCCACGAGGTGACGCTCGCGCAGGAGATGGACTTCCTGGAGGCCTACCTCGAGATCCAGCGCACGCGCTTCCACGACCGGCTCGAGGTGCACGTGAACGTGGCCGACGACGCCCGCGAGGCGCTGGTGCCCAACCTGGTGCTGCAGCCGCTGGTGGAGAACGCCATCCGCCACGGCACCGCCTCCACCGGCGGGCTGGGCGTGATCCTGGTGAAGGCCGTCCGCGAGCACGGCCGGCTGCGGATGGAGGTGCACGACAACGGCACCGGGCCGCCGCAGCTCGACCGGCCCCGCGCGCGCCAGGGCGTGGGGGTGAAGAACACGCGCCAGCGGCTGGAGCAGATGTACGGCGCCGACGCAGTCCTGGAGCTGTCGCACTGCCCGATCGGCGGCACCGTGGCCGCCGTGGAGATCCCGTTCCGTACCGCCGCGGCCCCCGCGCCGCACGAGGCCCATCCCATGGAGGTGGCTGCATGAGCGAACCGATGCGCGTTCTGGTGGCCGACGACGAGCCGCTGGCCCGGCGCCGCGTGCTGCGCCTGCTGCGCGAGCACGACGACCAGGTGGACGTGGTGGCCGTGTGCGAGACCGGCAGCCAGGCCGTGGACGCCATCCGCGAGACGCGCCCCGACCTGGTGTTCCTCGACGTGCAGATGCCGGGGATGGACGGCTTCGAGGTGCTGGAGCGGCTGGGGGGCGAGCTCCCCGCGGTGATCTTCGTGACCGCGCACGACGGCTACGCCCTGCGCGCCTTCGAGGTGCACGCGCTCGACTACCTGCTCAAGCCGTTCGACGCCGACCGCTTCCACCGCGCGCTGGAGCACGGCCGCGCGCAGGTGGAGCACCGCGCCGTCGAGGGCGGCAACCGCCTGGCGGGGCTGCTGGAGCAGCTGGCGCGCGAGCGCATGGGCACGGGCGAGCGCCTGGACGCCGCAGCAACGCCCGCCACCCAGCCAGCCCGGCGCTACCTCGACCGGGTGATGGTGAAGGTGCGCAGCAAGGTGGAGTTCCTGCGCATCGCCGACATCGACTGGATCGAGGCGGAGGGGAACTACGTGCGTTTGCACGTGGGCAAGAAGGCGTACCTGGTGCGCGAGAAGATCGGCACGCTGGAAGAGCGGCTCGACCCCGAGTGCTTCCTGCGCGTGCACCGCTCCACCATCGTGCAGCTCGACCGCGTGGCCGAGCTCCACCCCATGGCCGCCGGCGACGGCATCCTGATCCTGCGCGACGGCAGCGAGCTCAAGCTCTCGCGCGGCTTCCGGCGCAGGCTGCTGGAGCGGGTGCCGGAGTATGCGTGAGAAAAGTACGAAAGTACGAAAGTGTATGAGTGTGTTTAAAGTGGCGAGAGCCGCTTGACAGGCGCTCCGTTCACCTTTAGCTTTCTTCACGTGGACTGGGCATACCCGGTCGGCGACTGGCCTCGGCGCAAGCCGAGGCCTTTCGTTTTTCAGGGAAAGATCTTCAGTCCCCACCCTCGCGCCTCGCCGCTGGGGCTGCGGCGGAACTTGGTGCGCAGGATGTCGTAGGCGCGGTTCGGCTGCTTCGGGTCCAGCACCCTGCGCCCGATCGGCCGCGCGACCAGGTCGGCCAGCTGCAGGCCGGGGGCGTTGCACTTCTTGTCGCGCATCACCGCCGCGAACGGCAGCGCCGCGCCCGTGGCGTTGCGCGCGCAGATCCGGCTGAACTCCGCCTCCAGCTCGGCATCCTCCTTTCCGCCCCGCCGCTCGAAGACCACGTTGGTCGTTCCTCCCCGGCATCCCCGCCCTTTCAGCTCCAGGTACACCCGCTCCAGCCCGAACCCCAGCGCCGTGTGGTAGGGGTGCGGCGGCTCGGCGTAGCGCGCGCGGTGCTCGTGCTTGCGGATGGCGCTGGCCACCAGCGTGAACTCGGCTCCGGCCATCACGTCGTTCAGGTCGTTGTAGAACGCGTCGCGCTTCGTGGGGTCGCGCAGCAGCGTGAACGGGCCGCGGTTCTTCCGGATGTCGGTCTCGTGCAGGATCACCTGGTCGTGGCCGAAGTGGCGAAACTTGAACTGCACCACCGACGGCGTGACGCGCGTGGCGTAGGTCTCCTTCTCGAACACGCAGAACGCCAGTACGAACATCGGGTAGCTGGGGTCGATGGACTCCATCCCGTGGTCGCCGCTCTCGTCCGCGAACACGATGTAATCGTCGAAGGTCGGCATCCGGCGGCGACGGTTCGAAGCGTTTGGCTGCGAAAGGAGTGCAAGAGTACATAGTGAACGGCGAAAGCGGAAGAGCGTCGTTTCGGCCACCTGGGCCGGCGGCTTTCTTCGTCGGCCGACGTGCTTGGAGCGACGCGGAGGATGGCATAGGTTGCGGCTCGGGTGACGTTCCACGAGCGGAGGGGGATGGGATGCGTCGGTTCGCAGCGGGGCCGGGGGGGTGCCGATGAGCACGGTGGCTGCGGGAGCGCCGTGCGACGAAGGCGTGATCCGCTCCGCTCCGCGGCCGGGTGCGCCACAGCGGTCGGGCGCGTGGGTGCTGGCGGCGGCCGTGCTGGGCTCCAGCATGGCCTTCATCGACGGCACCGTGGTGAACGTGGCGCTGCCCATCCTGCAGCGGGCGCTGGCGGCCGACGTGGCGGGGGTGCAGTGGGTGGTGGAGGCGTATGCGCTGCTGCTCTCCGCGCTGCTGCTGGTGGGCGGCTCGCTGGGCGACCGCTACGGGCGCAGGCGCGTGTTCGGCGCGGGGGTGCTGCTGTTCGGCGCCGCCTCGGCGGCGTGCGGGCTGGCGCCCACCATCGGCTGGCTGATCGCGGGGCGCGCGGTGCAGGGGGTGGGCGGGGCGCTGCTGGTGCCGGGGAGCCTGGCGCTGATCAGCGCCTCGTTCCCGCCCGAGCGGCGCGGGCGCGCCATCGGCACCTGGTCGGGGTTCACCGCCATTGCGGGGGGCGCGGGCCCGGTGATCGGCGGATGGCTGGCGCAGGAGGTGTCGTGGCGGTGGATCTTCTACCTCAACGTGCCCATCGCCGCCGCCGTGCTGGCCATCCTGGCGCTGCGCGTGGGCGAGAGCCGCGACGACGAGGCCGCGTCCGCGCCGCCCGACGTGGCCGGCGCGGTGCTGGCCACGCTGGGGCTGGGCGGCGTGACGCTGGCGCTGGTGGAGTCGGCGCGGCTGGGGTGGCGCTCGCCGGCCGTGCTGGCGGGGGCGGTGGGCGGGGTGGCGGCGCTCGCCTGCTTCGTGGTGGTGGAGCGGCGGGCGCGGGCGCCCATGGTGCCGCCTGAGCTGTTCCGCTCGCGCACCTTCACCGGCGCCAACCTGCTCACGCTCCTCCTGTACGCGGCGATGAGCGGGACCATGTTCTTCCTCCCCTTCAACCTGATCGACGTGCAGGGCTACGGCGCTGCCGCCGCGGGCGCCGTGTTCCTCCCCTTCATCGTGCTGATGTTCCTCCTGTCGCGCTGGTCGGGCGGGCTGGTGGACCGCTTCGGCGCGCGGCTGCCGCTCACCGTGGGGCCGCTGGTCACCGCGGCGGGGATGGCGCTGTTCGCGCTTCCCGGGACCGGCGCCAGCTACTGGGGCGGCTTCTTCCCCGCCGTCACCGTGATGGGGCTGGGGATGTCGATCGCCGTGGCGCCGCTCACCACCGCGGTGATGGGCGCGGTGGACGCTCGCCACGCCGGCGCCGCGTCGGGGATCAACAACGCCGTCTCGCGCGCCGCAGGGCTGCTGTCCGTCGCCGTGTTCGGTCTGGTGGCGCTCGGCGCATTCGGTTCCGCGCTGCCCGGCCGTCTCGCCGCCCACCACGTCCCCGCCGACGTGAGGCGCGCCGTCCAATCGCAGCGCGTAAGGCTTGCGGCCGCGAGCGCGCCTCCGTCGACCCAACCCGTGGTGCGCGCCGCAGTCGACCGGGCGGTGGACGAGGCGTTCATCCACGCGTTCCGCGTCGTGATGCTCACGGCCGCCGCCCTGGCAGCCGCCAGCGCGGCGATCGCGTGGCTGATGATCGACCCCGCGCCCGCTCCACGGGCCGAAGCCGCCAAGCCGCCCGGCTGACGCACCGCTCCGTCAACGCACCCGATCAACCCGACTAAACGAGAAAGCGGGAGAGCGCCCGATGCGCATCTTCCGCTTTCCTCTTCGGATAACCCAGTCGAACAGCGTCGAACAGAGAGTTTCACGCGGAGTCAGCGGAGTTAGCGGAGTCGCTGGAGGGATGCGCTTCGACATTTCTCCAACTCCGTTTGACTCCGCTGACTCCGTGTGAAACCGCCGTTCGATCCATCGCCCGCTTCGCCCGCCTTGGCCGTTCCGGGGTCAGCCATGCGCGGCCGGCACCTTCCGCTCGCGGTCGCGGCGAGCGCGGCCGGGGCGGCGGATGACGCGGCGGGCGCGGTGCGTGGCGTCGAGCCGGCGGGCGTGGGCGTTCAGCAGGTCGCTGCGCGAGATGATCCCCACCAGCACGCCGGGGTCGTCGCGACGCACCACGGGAAGGCGGCCCACGCGTTCGCCCACCATGTGGTCGGCCGCCGCGCGCAGCGAGTTGTCCTCGTAGGCCACCACCGCCGGCCGCTTCACCAGCTCGCCCATCGTGCGCGCTCCGGCGACGTCGGGGTCCAGCAGGTCGCGCCGGGTGAGCACCCCCGCCAGCCGCCCGCCGCCGTCCACCACGGGGAAGCCCTGGTGCGTGCTGCCGGCGGCGTGCGACACCAGCCAGGCGCGCACCGCCTCCACCGTGTCACCGGCGCGCAGGGTCACCACGTCGCGCACGCACACGTCGCCCACGCGCACGTGGCGCAGGTGGTCGCTCACGAACTCGGTGCCGGCCTCGGTGCCGCGCCGGGCCAGCTTCTCGGTCATGATGCTGTTGCGTGAGACCAGAAGCGAGACCAGGTAGGCCGCGCTGCACCCGGCCAGCAGCGGCAGCAACCCCAGCGGCTGCCGCGTGGTCTCGAAGGCGAACACCACCGACGCCAGCAACGCGTGCGACGCGCCGGCGAAGATGGCGGCCATCCCCACCAGCGCCGCCACGTGCGGGTCCATCCCCACCGCCGGCAGCGCCGCCGCGGCCGCGGCGCCCGCCAGCGCGCCCACGCCGCCGCCGATGGTGAACAGCGGCGCCAGGGTGCCGCCCGAGGTGCCGCTGCCCAGGTACACCGCCCACGACACGAACTTGAGCGCCAGCAGCAGCATCAGCGCCTTCCCCGCGATCGAGCCGCCGAGAATCCCCTGGATGTTGGTGTAGCCCACGCCCAGCGTGCGCGGCTCGACCCAGCCCACCACCCCCACCACCACGGCGCCGATGGCCGGCCACCACATCCAGTGCATGGGGACGTGCTCGAAGGCGTCCTCGATGGCGTAGACCACGCGGGTGATCCCCGCCGCCAGCAGGCCGATCGCCCCGCCGAGCGCCACGTAGGCGGCCAGCGCCGCGCCGCCGGGCTGCGCCACTGCCGGCATCGGGAACACCGGCCCCGGCCCGGCCAGCGCCAGGCGCACCCCCGTGGCCGCCGCGGCCGCGAGCGCCACGGGGATCACCGAGCGCGCGCGGTACTCGAACAGCAGCAGCTCCACCGCGAGGAGGACAGCGGCCACGGGGCTGCCGAAGGTGGCCGCCATCCCCGCCGCGGCGCCCGCGGCCAGCAGCGTCTTGCGCTCGTCGGCGGTCACGCGCAGCACTTGGCCCACCAGCGACCCCAGGCCGCCGCCGGTGGCGATGATGGGCCCTTCGGCGCCGAACGGGCCGCCGGTGCCGATCGCGATGGCCGCCGAGAGCGGCTTCAGGAACAGCAGGCGCGGGGGGATGCGGCTCTCGCCCTGGAGCACCTTCTCCATCACCTCGGGGATGCCGTGCCCGCGGATGGCCGCCGAGCCGTAGCGCGCCATCACGCCCACCACCAGTGCGCCCGCCACCGGCACGAGCATCACCCCCACGCCCAGGTGGTTGCCCGCGGGCGACGCGAACCGCGTGTCCACACGGCCGTAGAAGGCCACGTTGGTGATCAGCCCGATCAGCCGCGTGAGCAGCTCGGCCAGGAATGCGGCCACGATCGCCACCGCCACCGACGCGCCGCAGATCCACACCGTCCGCGCGTCCACCCGCGGCGCGTCGCGCGGGGCCCGCACCGACGCGAGCGCCGGAGCCAGCGAAGGTGCCACCGCCAGTCCGCCGGCCGTGGCGCCGGCCTCCACCCGATCCATTCCCCCCTCCATCCAGAACCCCTCTCGCGGTCATCCTGCACGACGGTTTCGCAGCTGCGCCATAATACGATGGGCTCCCATACATTCATGGCGCGAATCTGTTCCCTCGTCCCCGAGGACTTCGATTCGCCCATCAGGGCATCGCCGGGCGCATTGCAAAACGAGCGGCCGGGTGCGCGACGCGCCCGACCGCTTCATCCCTCCCAATGATCACTTCGTGGGCGCGGCGTGGCGTTCAGCTTTCCGGCGGGCCGTCTTCCTCGAAGAACATGCTCACCGGGTCGCCGGCGAAGCCCGACTCGCGCACCAGCGCCTCCAGCCCGGCGGCCAGCGTCCGCACCCGCTCGGCGCCCATGTGGCGCATGCCCGCCTGCATCCGCATCTGCGCCGTGAGCGGCGCGGCCTCCACCAGCAGGCGGCCGCGGTCGGTGATCGAGATCTCCATCCGCCGCGCGTCGTCGGCCGAGGGCTCGCGGCGCACCAGCCCACGGTCCACCAGGCGCGAGACCACGGTGCTCACCGAGCTCTGGTGCGTGCTGGTGCGCCCGGCCAGGTCGTTCACCGACCGCGCGGGCGCGTCGAGCAGCTGCTGGAGCACGAACAGCTGCGCGCCGCTGATGCCGATCTCCTTCTCCACCGCGCGCGTGGAGATGCGCAGCGCCCGCACCAGCGACCGCAGCGAATCCATCACCGTGGTCACGTCCTCGGGCGACGGGCTGACGGCGGGGGGGTGCGTGCTCATGGCGTTGCGAGAAGAAGGATCTGGGTTCCGCGGCGGAAGGAGCCGCGTGCGGACCGGCCCACGATAACGCGGGGCGGCGCGGTGCATCAAGTCTGTACGAGCCAGTATGGGGCCCCACGCACGATTCGCAAAGGACGAGCGTGTAACGGTTGACCCGATCCGCTCGTGGCGGGTAGCTTTCAGGGTCTCCCACCCGCCGCTTCTTTCGCACCCCGGCAGCTCCCGGATGTCCGCATTCCAGTCCACACCGCGCCCGCTCCGGCTGGCGCTCCTGCTCGCGGCGCTGCCGCTGTTCGCCGCCTGCCGCGGCCGCGCGCAGACGGCCGAGGCCCAGCAGCCGCCCGAGCCCGCGGGCATCGACTGGTCGCAGGTCACCTCGCGCGACCTGAACATCGCGTCGGTGTTCCTGGTGGCGCGCGACCACGGCGTGCGCCCCGCGCTTGACTCCCTCGGCGTGCTCACGCGCGGCGACCCGCAGCTGGACCTGCTGGGCCACCAGATCGCCCACGCCCTGGGCCGCTTCGCCGTGGCGCAGAGCGGCTACGACGCCGCGGTTTTCGCCGAGTGCCGGCCCACCTTCCTCTCGGGGTGCTACCACGGCGTGCTGGAGGGCTGGCTCGCCGGCCACCCCGGCGCCGATGCCGCTTCGCTGCGCGGCCTGTGCTCGTCGGCCGAGATGGCGCGGCTGCCGCCGTACGCCTTCCGCGAGTGCGCGCACGGGCTGGGGCACGGGCTCACGGGGATGCACGAGCACGACCTGTTCGCCGCCCTCCCCGACTGCGACACCGCCCTCCCCACCGAGCTGGCGCGGCGCGAGTGCTACGACGGCGTGTTCATGGAGAACGTGGTGCACAGCCTGGGCAGCGCCGAGCTGAACGTGGGCGACGCCATGGCCGGCCACCACGCGCATGCTCAGCACGACCGCAAGCTGCTGAAGGCGAACGACCCCGCCTTCCCCTGCGACAGCGTGGGCGCCGCGCACGCGGCGTCGTGCTGGGCCTATCAGCCGGTGGTGTTCTTCGGCGCCTACCACGACGACATGGGCCGCATCCTGCGCGCGTGCGACGAGGCGCCGGCGGCCGCCGTGGGCCCGTGCTACCGCGGGATCGGCAAGCAGACCATCGGGCGGATGCCGCAGCGGGCCGACTCGGTGGTGCGCGTGTGTGCCCGGGCGTCGGGCGGGCACATGGCCGACTGCATCGGCGGCGTGGTGGAGTTCTACGTGGACCACGAGTGGAAGGCCGACTCGGCGTTTGCCTTCTGCGCCGGCGTGCCGGGTGGGATGAAGGAGGCCTGCTACCGTGCCGTGGGCGAGCGCGTGGCGTGGATCGACCCGCAGCCCGCCGCGCTGCGGGCCGCGTGCGCCCCCGCCGGCCCATACGCCGCCGCCTGCCTCGCCGCGGCCGAAGCCGAGCACGCGGCGGATGCCCTGCCCCGCGCCGCGGCCGCGTCGCCGCCGCCGGCTGCGCCGTCTGCATCGCCCGCCGTCCGGCCGGCCTCGACGCCACCCCCGGCGCCGGCAGCGCACCATCATCACACGCCCTGACAGGGGATCGATTCCGGCCCGTCGAATCCGGAACGGCGCGGGGAACGCGGAGCGAGTGGCTCCACGTCCCCCGCCCTTCCTCTGCCGCTTCCTGTCGTCATTCCTGCATCAAGCGTAACGCGACGACGCGACGTTCATCCGAGGTTCGGGCGGCGACAACCGCATGAACACGGAGCAGCGGAGAGAGCGGAGGAAACGGAGGATGCCCGTGCGCGCCTCCGCTCCCTCCGTTTTCTCCGCTCCCTCCGTGTTCATGCGGTTTCGAGGCGCCAGACGCAGGAGAGGGGTCCCGCCGCGAGGGCGCGGAGAAGCGGAAGGATCAGAGCGCGATGCGAAGCTGCTTCCGCTGGATCCAGAGCGCGTTGAGGGCACTGATGGCGAAGGCGGCGGGGTAGATGACGGCCATGTAGGCCACGCCGCCCTCGAGCGAGCCGTCCCAGTGGCCGGTGCGTTGGAGGTAGGAGACCCGCGCGTTGCCCAGCACGGTCCATTGCAGGTACCCGTAGAAGACGAACAGCGCCAGCGGCAGCCACAGCAGCGCCACGCGCTTCCAGCCGATGTAGCCATGGCGCAGCGTGGCCCGGCTCCCCAGGTACAGCAGCCGCGCGAACGCGAGGTACTTGCCCCACCCGATCACCTGGTACGCCACCGCCCAGCCGCGGAGGTTGCCGGGGTCGAATGCGGCGCCCGACAGCGTGGTGACGCCGAACCCGGCGAACAGCACCGCGCCCACGGTCATCAGGATCACCGCGAGCACGAACTCGCGCGGGTTGCCGGACAGCGGCGCGCGAATGGAGAGACGGCGCATATCGGGATTGCGGGAGGGAGGCGCGAGATTGACCGGGCGGGAGCGGAATCCCGCCTCCAAAGCTATCCGCCCTTTCGGCCGAAGCCAAGCGATAGCCGTCGAGGCGAACAGGCGAACGCCCGCTTCCGAGCAGATCGGAAGCGGGCGTTTCGACGCGTCCTGCCGCGCGGACGGTCAGGCCGCCAGCAGGGCTCCGCTCAGCGACGCGATCTTCTCCTCCACCGGCGCCCTGTCCGGCGCGCCGGGTACCAGCTCCAGGTAGCGACTCAGGTCGCGCGCGGCGTCGTCGGGGCGGCCCAGCTCTTCCAGCGCCACGGCGCGGTTGCGGTACAGGCCGGGGTTCTCGGGCGCGAGGGCCACCGCCTGGTCCAGCGCCTGGAGCGCGCCCTCCAGGTCGCGCTCGCGGTAGCGCAGCACGGCCAGGTTGGCCAGCACCAGCGGCTGCGCGGGGTTGGCCGCCAGCGCCGCCTCGTAGTCGGCGCGGGCCTCGGCCGCGCGGCCCAGCGCGGCGAGCGCCTGCGCGCGGCCCACGCGCGCCAGCTCCACCGTGGGGTCCAGGTCCAGCGCGCGCGAGTAGGCGCCCTCGGCCTCCTGCATCTTCCCCATCTGCCGGTAGCACTGGCCCAGGTTGGTCCACACCTCCTGGTAGGGCGCGCTCAGCCGGATCGCGGCGTGGTAGTCGGCGATGGCCTCATCGAAGCGGCCCATGGCCAGGTAGGTGCTACCCCGCTCGTTGTGGTACTCGCTGTAGTTGGGGTCCATCTCCAGCGCGGCGCCGTAGTACTCCACCGCCTTGTCGTACTCGCGGGTGGCGCCATAGACCTGGGCGATGTTGTACAGCAGCACCGAGCGGTGCAGGCGGTGCTTCTGCCCGCCCAGGCGGGTGCGCATCCGGTCGTAGCCGGTGGCGCACAGCTCGATGGCCTCGCGCGGCTTCCCCTGGCGGCTGCGGATGAACGCCAGACCGTTGTTCAGGAACACCGTGAGGAAGTCGCGCGCCTCGTCGTCGGGGTCCACCTGCTCCAGCAGCCGCAGCCCCTCGTCCAGGTGGCGCTCGGCGGCGGCGAAGTCCTTCACCTCCAGGAAGCGCGAGTGCAGCATGGCCATCACGTAGCAGGCGCGCGCCCGGTCGAGCGGGTCCGAGATCTTGGCCAGCGCCTCGTCCTCCACCACCTGCTTGGAGCGGTCCACCTGCCCCACCGCGATCAGGCAGTTGAACACCGCCCCCACCACGTTCCAGCGGGTGAGGAAGTCCTTGGTCTCGGGGATCAGGTCCACGCCCTGCAGCACGGGCTCCAGGAACAGGAGCGCGTCTTCGTAGAAGCCGTAGTGGTTGTAGCGCCCCAGCGCATACGCCATCCACGGCAGCGCCGCCACCGGCCGCTCACCCTCTTCCCAGTAGCGCAGGAGGCTGGGGAACAGGGTCTCGGAGGGGAACTCGTGCGCGGCCACCTTGGCCTCCAGCATGCGCCCGAACGCCTCCATCCTGGGCGACAGCCCCGGCGGGTCGGCCGGCACGTCCAGCCGCACCAGTGCCGACGGGGCGCCCGCGTGGAACTCGGCCAGCGCACCGGCGGCGGCGCCGGGCGCCACCACCAGCACCAGCGTGATCCCCAGCTTCTCGCCGCGGCGGCGCAGCAGCTCGCGGAAGAAGCGGCGCGACAGGGCGCCCGCGCGGTCGAAGCCGTCGCACACCACCACGCGCGGGGCGGGCGGCGCGTGCCCGTACCACGCGTCCAGCAGGTCCACCACGCCGTGCGGAATGCGGTAGGCCCGGTCCATGGCGTAGTTGCGCACCGACTCCGCGCCGGTCGCCGCGTCGGTCAGCGTCTCGGGACCGCGCACGTGGTTGGGCAGCACCACCGACAGCTCCACGGCGTGCGAGTCGGCCAGCTCGGGAGCCTCGCGCTCGATGCGCGGGAGGAGCCCGGCCACCCATGCGTCGGCGCCCGCCCACACCCCGCCGTCGCGAAAGTCGCAGGCGAGGAAGAGGGCGTCCTGGCCGTGGGCCGAGAGCCGGCCGGCCCATTCACGGAGCGCGGCCGTGCGGGCGGCGCCGCGCTCGGCTTCCACCACCAGCAGGCCGCCGCGAAGGCCCGCAACGGCGTCGGGCAGGGTGTTCTGCGCGTGCATCGTGGGTCTCGTAGATCAGGAGCGGGTGGAGTCCCGCGAGGTTCGGCGGAACGTGCGGCGGCCGCCCGCGCCGGAGCGCGAACGGCCGCCCGGAGCCTCAGTAGTTGAGGCCGTACTCGATCGGCTGCGGGTTCCAGGGATCGCGGTCGTCGGGGCAGGGCTCACCCGGCGGCGGGCAGATGGTGCACCCGTAGAGCGCCGCGTTCGTCCGCAGCGTGTCGTCACCGTAGATCGACATCTCGAACATTCTTGCTCACCCCCTTCCGTTTGTTTGAGGCCATGGATGGGCAGGCTGTCGCATTGAGAAGTAACAGTCCGATAATGTGTCGTCAACTATCAACCGGCACCCCTGTAATCCTCTCCTCAGGCGCATTACCGGGTGGAGGCGCTTGATATTTCCGCCGCTGATGCGGGAAAATCCATGGGCATCAAGAACGAAGACTCTAGAGTGTCACGCGAAATCAGCCATAATATAGTTCAAATCAATAATCAATTTTCTGTGTCGTGCCGCCGTATCGAACCAAGTCTCGCACCCAGGATATGCCGCTTGGAGATCGTCCCGGCGAAGCCTAGAATCCACCGTCGGCGCTGAGTGAAACCCCATGAGTGGATCTAAGATCCTTATGTGACTTACTGAAACTTTGAGATTCAGTAAAGGCATCATTCAGATGTAGTGCGCCTTGCAACCGTTCCCCGCAGGGTGGGAAGATCAGCCGATTTCTACTCTGTTGGTGCCTGCTGCGTGCTGAACCGTTGATGTCACGACGGAAGAAGAACAGCGGTTCATCACGAAGAGTCAGCAGAGTCATACCACATCCGGCTGAACTGCATTGTCACACAGAGGCACGGAGACGCAGAGAACTGCGGTTTTTTCTCTGTGACTCCGTGCCTCTGTGTGACACTTTAGCAGATTCTGCCGCCGCGATCATTCATGCGGATCCGGTATCAGCAGTCGAAACCGGTGTTGACTGCTAACTCTGCTGACCCTGCGTGAGGCAAGTCTTTTCACGGATCTGGTATGATGACGATCTGATCCTTTCGCGATCGATTCCCCCGTGGAGGAGCAGGATGCGAGAACGGAAACGGCCCCGGAGCATCTCTGCCCCGGGGCCGTTCCCGTACTGCCCTGCCCTGCTACAGCCGGGCCACCATCAGGCCGTGACTGTCGCCGCCTCGCTGGCGGCGACCACCACCGGCGCGGCGTCGTCCTGCACGCCCGCCGGCTCGGCGCCCTCGGCCCCGAAGCCCACGTCGTTGTACCGGTAGATGCCGGTACCGGCGGGGATCAGGTGGCCGATGATGATGTTCTCCTTCAGCCCCTGCAGGTTGTCGCGCGCGCCGCGGATCGCGGCGTCGGTGAGCACCCGCGTGGTCTCCTGGAAGCTGGCGGCGCTGATGAAGCTTTGCGTGGTCAGCGACGCCTTGGTGATCCCCAGCAGCAGCGGCTCGCTGGTGGCCGGCTTCTGGCCGGCGCCCATCGCCGCCTGGTTCGTGTCCAGGAACACCGTGCGGTCCACCGTCTCCCCTTCCAGGAACTCGGTGTCGCCCGGGTCCATCACACGCACCTTCTGCAGCATCTGGCGGATGATCACCCCGATGTGCTTGTCGTTGATCTTCACGCCCTGCAGGCGGTAGACCTCCTGCACCTCGTTCAGCAGGTACTGCTGCACCGCGCCCGGACCCTTGATCTTCAGGATGTCGTGCGGGTTCACGGGGCCTTCCGAGAGCCGGTCGCCGGCGCGCACGAAGTCGCCCTCGTGCACGCGCAGGTGCTTGCCCACGGGAACCTCGTACACCCGCTCGTTGCCCTGGTCGGGGATCACGATCACCTCGCGCTTGCCGCGCTTGATGTCGCCGAAGCGGACGGTGCCGTCCACCTCGGTGATCACCGCCGGGTCCTTGGGACGGCGCGCCTCGAACAGCTCGGCGATGCGCGGAAGGCCGCCGGTGATGTCGCGCGTCTTGTACGCCTCGCGCGCGATCTTGGCCAGGGTGCCGCCGGGCTCGATGGCCTCCTTGTCGCGCACGGTCAGCTGGGCGCCCACGGGCACGATGAACTCGCGCAGCTTCACGCCGTTCTCGTCGTGGATCTCGATCATCGGGTGCAGCTTCTTGCTGCGGTCCTCGATGATCACCATCTGGCGGCGGCCGGTGCTCTCGTCCAGCTCCTCGCGCACCGTCGCCTCGTCGATGATGTCGAGGAACTTGATGGTGCCGCCGAAGTCGGCCACGATCGGCTCGGAGTACGGATCCCACGAGAAGAGCGTGTCGCCGATGGCGATCCGCGTCCCGTCCTCCACCGAGATGGTGGCGCCGTACGGCACCGCCAGGCGGCTGCGCACCGTGCCCTCGGCGGTGCGCATGATGATCTCGCCTTCGCGGCTGGTCACGATGCGCGACCCGTCGGGCGTGGTGACGGTGGTCACGCGCTCGAACTGCGCCACCCCCTCCACCTTGCTCTTGCGCGTGGTCGTCGCCGCGATGCGCGCCGCCGTGCCGCCGATGTGGAAGGTACGCAGCGTGAGCTGCGTCCCCGGCTCGCCGATCGACTGCGCGGCCAGGATCCCCACCGCCTCGCCCGGGTCCACGATCCCCATGGTGGCCAGGTTGCGGCCGTAGCACTTCACGCACAGCCCGCGGCGGCTCTCGCAGGTGAGCACCGAGCGGATCTTCACCGTCTGGATGCCGGCGTCCTCGATCTCGTCGGCGGTCTCCTCGGTGATCAGCTCGCCGGCCTCCACCAGCAGCTCGTTGTCGATCGGGTCGAACACGTCGTCGGCCGCCACCGAACCCACGATCCGGTCCTTGAGCGGCTCCACCACGTCCTCGCCCTCCTTGAGCGCGCTGACCTCCAGCCCCAGGATGGTGCCGCAGTCGTCCTCCATGATGGTGACGTCCTGCGCCACGTCCACCAGCCGCCGCGTCAGGTAGCCGGCGTCGGCCGTCTTGAGCGCGGTGTCGGCCAGGCCCTTGCGGGCGCCGTGCGTGGAGATGAAGTACTCCAGCACCGTGAGGCCCTCGCGGAAGTTCGACTTGATCGGGCTCTCGATGATCTCGCCGATGCCGCCGGTCAGCTTCTTCTGGGGCTTGGCCATCAGGCCGCGCATCCCGGCCAGCTGCCGCATCTGGTCACGGCTGCCGCGGGCCCCCGAGTTCATCATCATGTACACGGGGTTGAACCCGCCGCGGCTGCGGCGCAGGCGGTCCACCATGGCGTCGGCCACGTCGTTGTTGGCGTGCGTCCAGGTGTCGATCACCTTGTTGTAGCGCTCGCCGTTGCTGATGACGCCGTTGTTGTACGCGCGGGTGAAGCGCGCCACGTCGTCCTCGGCCTCGCGCAGGATGCTGTCCTTCTCGGCCGGGATCTCCATGTCCTCGATCCCCACCGACACGCCGCCCATCGTGCTGTAGCGGAACCCGAACGCCTTGAGGTCGTCCAGGAACACCACCGTGCGCGCCAGCCCCACGGTGCGGTACGAGCCGAAGATGACGTCGCCCAGCTCCTTCTTCCCCATGGTGCGGTTCCAGAAGCCCATCTCCGCCGGCACCACCGAGTTGATGATCACGCGGCCCGGCGTGGTGCGCACCCACCCCGGCTTGCGCGCCTCGCCCTCTTCCAGCTCCGACGCCGGCCGCGGGTCGGTCCAGTAGTAGATCGGCGTCTGCAGCTTCACGATGCGGTGCTGCAGCGCCATCTCCACCTCGGCCACCTCGGTGAAGCGGCGCACGATCTTGCTGGCGTCGCGCTCGTTGAAGGGCTTCTTCTGCTCCTCCAGGTCGGCCGCGAAGGTGGCCCCGTGCTCGGCCGTCTCGTGCGTCAGCCAGTAGCAGCCGATCACGATGTCCTGGCTCGGCGCCGCGATCGGCCGGCCGTTGGACGGGAGCAGGATGTTGTTGCTCGACAGCATGAGCACGCGCGCCTCGAGTTGCGCCTCGAACGAGAGCGGCACATGCACGGCCATCTGGTCGCCGTCGAAGTCGGCGTTGAAGGCGGCGCACACCAGCGGGTGGATGCGGATCGCCTTGCCCTCCACCAGCACCGGCTCGAACGCCTGGATCCCCAGGCGGTGCAGCGTGGGCGCGCGGTTGAGCAGCACGGGGTGGTCGCGGATGATGTCCTCGAGCACCTCGTACACCCGCGGGTCGTCGCGCTCCACGATCTTCTTGGCGCGCTTCACCGTCTCGGCCTCGCCGCGCTTCTCGAGCTCGTGGATGATGAACGGCTTGAACAGCTCCACCGCCATCGCCTTGGGGAGGCCGCACTGGTGCAGCTTGAGCTCGGGGCCCACCACGATCACCGAGCGGCCCGAGTAGTCCACGCGCTTGCCCAGCAGGTTCTGGCGGAAGCGCCCCTGCTTGCCCTTCAGCATGTCGGACAGCGACTTGAGCGGGCGCTTGCCGCGGCCGCGGATCGCCTTGCTGCGGCGCCCGTTGTCGAACAGCGCGTCCACCGCCTCCTGCAGCATGCGCTTCTCGTTGCGCAGGATCACCTCCGGCGCGCGCATCTCCATCAGCTTCTTCAACCGGTTGTTGCGGTTGATGACGCGGCGGTACAGGTCGTTCAGGTCGCTGGTGGCGAAGCGTCCGCCGTCGAGCGGAACCAGCGGGCGCAGGTCGGGCGGGATCACCGGGACCACGTCCAGGATCATCCACTGCGGCTTGTTGCGCTCGGCCGGGGTGGCGCCCGAGCCACGGATGGCGTCGATCACCTTGAGCCGCTTCAGCACCATCTTCTTGCGGTGCTGGCTGGTCTCGTTGGCCACCTGCGTGCGCAGGCTCTCGGCCAGGCTGTCCACGTCGATCTGGCCCAGGAGGTTCCGCACCGCGTCGGCGCCGATGTCGGCCTTGAACTCGGTGTCGTTCTCCTCGCGGGCCTTCTCGCGCAGCGCCAGGTAGTCGTCCTCGTCCAGCACCTGGCTGTGCTTGACGTCCTGGTTGCCCACCGAGGTCACCACGTACGAAGCGTAGTAGATGACCTTCTCCAGGTCGCGCAGCGTCATCCCCAGCAGGTAGCCCATCTGCGAGGGAAGCGTCTTGAACATCCAGATGTGAGCGACCGGCACGGCCAGCTCGATGTGGCCCATGCGCTCGCGCCGCACCTTGCTGAGCGTGACCTCCACGCCGCACTTGTCGCACACGTGCCCGCGGAAGCGGATGCGCTTGAACTTGCCGCAGTGGCACTCCCAGTCCTTGACCGGGCCGAAGATGCGCTCGCAGAACAGCCCGTCGCGTTCGGGCTTGAACGAGCGGTAGTTGATGGTCTCCGGCTTGGTGACCTCGCCGAAGCTCCAGGCGCGGATCTCCTCGGGGGAGGCCAGCTTGACCTGGATGTAGTTGAAGTCCTGAGACCGGGTCTCGCGGACGCGGGGGAAGTCGATCATGGTCCCCTTGCTGAATCGGGTGTTCCGCCGGCGGTTGTACGCCGGTGCGGTCTATCGTAGCAAAGACGTCAAGAGCGAACTGCCAGGGGACAGGTTACAGGGGATAGGGGACAGCCTGCCAAAGGCATCGCAGCCGTTGCCGGCTGTCCCCTGTTCCCTGTCCCCTGTACCCTCTCGCTTCCTAGCTCCCGAGCGTGACGCTGATGCCCAGCGCCTGGAGCTCCTTCACCAGCACGTTGAAGCTCTCGGGAAGCCCCGGCTCCGGAAGGTTCTCGCCCTTCACGATCGCCTCGTACACGCGCGAGCGGCCGTTCACGTCGTCGCTCTTCACGGTCAGGATCTCCTGCAGCGTGTGCGCGGCGCCGTACGCCTCCAGCGCCCACACCTCCATCTCGCCGAAGCGCTGGCCGCCGAACTGCGCCTTGCCGGCCAGCGGCTGCTGCGTGACCAGCGAGTACGGCCCGATGCTGCGCGCGTGGATCTTGTCGTCCACCAGGTGGCTGAGCTTCAGCATGTAGATCGCCCCGATGGTGACCGGGCTCTCGAACGTGTTGCCGCTGCGCCCGTCGCGCATCCACACCTTGCCGCCGGGGGTGAGCCCCGCCGCCAGCATGTGCTCCTCGAGCGCCGAGTTCACCGGGTTCTCGCCGCCCTCGCCCGCAGCCAGCGCCGCGGCCGCCGGGAACAGCACGGCGAAGTCGCCCTCCTTGCGCTCGGCCAGCTCGCGGCCCGCCGCCACCAGGTAGTCGGCCAGCGGAGCCAGCTTGTCGCGCACGTCCTGCGGCACGCCTTCGCGCAGAAGGCGGTCCACCGGGCGGCCGATGCCCAGCTCGGGGCGCGGCTCGGGCTCGCCCGCCTCTTCCAGCGCGTGCGCCGCGTGGCTGATCGAGCGCGCGTCGTCCACGTCGAACACCGGCGGAGCGGCGCTCGTCACGCCCAGCGCCTTGGCCGCCCAGGTCACGCCCGCCAGGCGGATCAGCACGCCGATCTCGTCCTCGCTGGCGCCCTGGAAGACGGGCGTCTTGCTCTCGAAGCCCAGCACCCGCGAGGCCCACCCCAGGTGGGTCTCCAGGATCTGCCCCACGTTCATGCGGCTGGGCACGCCCAGCGGGTTCAGGCACACGTCCACCGGCGTGCCGTCGGGCATGAAGGGCATGTCCTCCTCGGGAACGATGCGGGCGATGATGCCCTTGTTCCCGTGGCGGCCGGCCATCTTGTCGCCCACCGAGATCTTGCGCTTCTCGGCCAGGTACACCTTCACCAGCTGGACGACGCCCGGGGGCAGCTCGTCGGGCTGGAAGACCTTGTCGATCTGGTTCTCGGTCTTCTGGCGCACCCGCTCGATGCGGCGCTTGCTCTCGTCGATCAGGCGGCGCAGCTGCTCGTTGGTCGGGCGGTCGGTCACCTTCAGCGTGGTCAGGTCCACGTCGCCCAGGTCCAGCGCCACCACCACCTCGTCGGTGAGCTGCGTGCCCTCGTTGAAGAACGGCTCCACCGTCCCCTTCTTCAGGAACAGCGCCACCTCGCGGCCGCGGATCAGCTCCTTGACCTCTTCGTCGCGCGCCTCGCCGATGCGCAGGATCTCGTTGCGCTCGAAGGTGCGCAGCTCGCCGATCTTCTGGCCGCGCTCCTTCTCCAGGATCGGGTCGTCGATGCGGCGCGAGAAGATCTTTACGTCGATCACGGTGCCCTCGACGCCCGGCGGCACCTTGAGCGAGCTGTCCTTCACGTCCTTGGCCTTCTCGCCGAAGATCGCCGTCAGCAGCTTCTCCTCGGGAGAGAGCTCGGTCTCGCCCTTCGGCGTGATCTTGCCCACCAGGATGTCGCCCGCCTTCACCCGCGCGCCGATGCGCACCACCCCGCGCTCGTCGAGGTCGACCAGGCTCTCCTCGGCCACGTTCGGGATCTCGCGCGTGATCTCCTCCATCCCGCGCTTGGTGTCGCGCACCTGCAGCTCCAGCTCCTGGATGTGGATCGACGTGTACACGTCGTCGCGCACCAGACGCTCGGAGAGGATGATGGCGTCCTCGAAGTTGTTGCCGTACCAGGGCATGAACGCCACCAGCAGGTTGCGGCCCAGGGCCAGCTCGCCGCCGTCGGTGCTCGCGCCGTCGGCCAGCACCTCGCCCTTCTTCACCTGCTGCCCCACCATCACCAGCGGGCGCTGGTTGAGCGCGGTGTCCTGGTTGGTGCGCCAGTACTTCTTCATCCGGTAGCGGTCGAACTGCGCCAGGCGGCGAAGCGGCTCCTCGCTGGTGCTGGCGCTGTCCATCCCGGCGTCCACCACGATGAAGTCGGCGGTGACCTCCTTGATCACGCCAGCCCGGCGCGCCACCACCACGGCGCCCGAGTCCACGGCGATCACCTGCTCCAGCCCCGTCCCCACCAGCGGGGCGTCGGGGAAGAGGAGCGGCACCGCCTGGCGCTGCATGTTCGAGCCCATCAGCGCGCGGTTGGCGTCGTCGTGCTCCAGGAACGGGATCAGCGCCGCGGCCACCGACACCAGCTGGTCGGGCGCCACGTCCATAAAGTCGATCTCGTCCGGGCGCAGCAGCGGGAAGTCGCCCCGCTCGCGGCAGAGGATGAACTCGTTGGTGAAGGTCCCGTCGCCGGCCAGCGGCGCGTTCGCCTGCGCGATCCGCGCGTTCTCTTCCTCGTTGGCGCTGAGCCATGCCGTGATGCGCGTGACCACCGGGGTCACGTGCGTCATGGTGGGCCGGGTGGCCACCGCGATGCGGCCCACGTCGCCCTCGGGCGAGAGCGCGGCCACGCCGCTCACGAAGTCGAGGCGCACCTCCTCGGGGGTCTCGCCGAACTCCGACTCGACCAGCCCCTCCATCTGCCGCGCGTAGATCCCCTCCACCACCTCCTGCGTGAGCACCGTGCCCGGCACGGCCAGCACCGAGGCCGACTTGGGCGCGAACACCCGCACCGGCAGCGACACGGGGTTGCGGATCGCCTCGGGGGCCACGCCGCGGGCGGCGGCGCCGGCCCGGCGCGAGACCACGCGCACCAGGTTCACAGGCTGCGCCGCGATGCGCTCGGCCAGCTCCTCGGTCACGCGCTCGCCGCGGCGCGCCAGCACCGGCAGCGAGGCGAAGTGCGTGTCCCACTCGGTCTGCGGGATCTCGCCCGCCAGCATGCGGGGGAAGAGCGTGCTCCAGTCCAGCACGTCCTCGGCCAGCTCGGCGCCCACGATCATGCCGCGGAACACCTCGCGGCCGCGCTCGGCGTCGAGCTCCTCGCCCCGCTTGGCGAAGATCTTCCCGCGCTCGCCCAGCACCAGGCGCACGGCCTCTTCCAGCTTGATGGTGGCCGGGTAGCGCACCACCGCCCGCACCACCTTGCGGTAGGGCGTCTCGATGAAGCCCAGGTCGTTGATCCGCGAGTACGTGGTCAGCGAGTTGATCAGGCCGATGTTCGGGCCTTCCGGCGTCTCGATCGGGCACATGCGCCCGTAGTGCGAGTAGTGCACGTCACGCACCTCGAAGCCGGCGCGCTCGCGGGTCAGGCCGCCCGGCCCCAGCGCGGAGAGACGCCGCTTGTGCGTCATCTCGGCCAGGGGGTTGGTCTGGTCCATGAACTGGCTGAGCTGGCTCGAGCCGAAGAACTGCTGGATCACCGCGGACACCGTCCGCGCGTTCACCAGGTCGTCGATGTTGATCTTGTCGGGGTCCGACACGATCGACATGCGCTCGCGCACCAGCCGCGCCATGCGCGACAGGCCCACCGAGAACTGGTTGGCGATCAGCTCGCCCACCGAGCGCACCCGGCGGTTGCCCAGGTGGTCGATGTCGTCGGTGTAGCCGCGCCCCTCGTGCAGCTCCACCAGGTTGTACAGGATCGCCAGCACGTCCTGCGCGGTCAGCGCGGTCATCCCCGCCGGCGGCACCGCGAACTTGAGCTGCCGGAAGGCGTCGCCCAGGCGCTGGTTGATCTTGTAGCGGCCCACGCGGCCCAGGTCGTAGCGCTTGTTGAGCGTCTCTTCCAGGTACTCGCTGTAGTCGGAGCGCGCGGTGGCGCTGCCGCCGTCGGCCAGGTCGCCGCTCACCACCAGCGCGGCGCGCGGCTGGAAGAGGAGGCGCCACACCTGGGTGTAGATCTGCACCACGCGGTTCAGCTCGTACACCAGCACGCGCGACGGGCGCGCGGTCTTCTCGGTGCGCTCCTCGCGGAAGCTCTCCCACACGTAGCGGATGCCGCGCTCCTGCGCGTAGCGGAGCATGCGCTCCTCGGCGCTGCGCTGGGCGTCGCGGCTGTTGGGGTCGCTGGGCGCGTTGTCGCGCTCGCTCCAGGCACGCAGGAAGTCGCCCACGTGCATGATGGTGTCGCCGCCCTCGAAGAACTCGTCCTCGGTCCACACGTCGGGCGCGGGTGCCGTACCCGGGCGCACCAGGTTGTGAATGGCGAAGAGCGAGTCGAGGGTGCCGCGCGTGGGGTCCTTGGCCAGCGTGGCGCGCAGGCTGGTGCCGGTCTGCCCGCGGGTGCGGAACAGGCTCAAGCTCTCCACCCCGGCGCGGGTCAGGCGGCCGATCACCTCGGCGTTCACCTCGTCGCCCGAGCGCGCCAGCAGCGACGACGGGAGCACGGGGATCGAGTGCACGCCGCCGTCGCGCATGGCCCGGTAGGCCTCCTGCGTGAGCCGGGTGCCGCGCTCGAACACCTCGCCGGTGCCGGGCACCACCACGTCGCGGTACAGCTTGGGGCCCTCGGCCCCCACCAGCGCCGGATCGGGCACGTCGGCGGCCAGGAAGCCGTGGAACACCTCGCCGCGCCGCCCCTCGCGCACGCCCTCGCCGGCCATGCTGGCCAGCGTGACCGTCTCGCGCTGGAAGAACACGCCCAGGATGTCGGCGTCGCGCGAATACCCCACCGTGCGCAGCAGCGCGGTGGCGGGGAACTTCTTCTTCTTGTCGATGTGCACCGCAACCACGTCGTGGATGTCGATGGTGAACTCGACCCACGAGCCGCGGAAGGGGATGATGCGCGCGCTGAACAGCTTGCTGCCGTTGGGGTGCGTGTTCTCCTCGAACACCACGCCCGGGCTGCGGTGCAGCTGCGAGACGATCACGCGCTCCGCGCCGTTGATGATGAACGTGCCCAGGGGGGTCAGCACCGGCAGGTCCCCCAGGTACACTTCCTTTTCGATGATGTCCTTGGGGCGGCGCTCGTCGCCGATGTCCTCCCACACCACCAGCCGGAGCGTCGCCTTGAGCGGAGCGGCGTACGTCATGTCGCGCTCCATGCACTCCTCCATGTCGTACTTCGGCTCGCCCAGGGCGTAGCGGACGTACTCCAGGGAGAAGTTCCCGTTGACGTCGGAGATGGGGAAGATCTCGTTGAACACCCGCTCCAGCCCCACGTCCTCGCGCTCACGCGCGGCGGCGTCGGTCTGCAGCAGGGTCTCGAACGCGCGCACCTGCACGTCGAGCAGGTTGGGATGATCCATCCCCGCGACGAGCTTGCCGAACGAGACGATCGGTTTATTCACGGTTGCCAAGTGGGTCTCCCTCTTGAGCGACGTGGAACCAGAAGCCGGAAGCGCAAACGACCCCGACCGGTAAACCCCGGCGGGGTAGGCGAAGCGTCCGTATCTATGTAAGAGGCTGCGTGCGAGCCATCAGTTCTGTCGGGCTGAAGTTGGACGTGCCTTGGGCGCCACCGTGCTCTCTCTGTAAGCCGGCCGGCGCCGTTCCCCCGCCGGCCGGGACCATTCCTGGTCCCGGCGGCGGGGTTCGGGCCGTCCGTTACTTCACCTCGACGGTCGCGCCCTGCTCCTCGAGCTTGGCGCGGACCTGGGCGGCCTCCTCCTTGGAGATGCCCTCCTTCACCGGCTTCGGGGCACCGTCCACCAGGTCCTTGGCCTCCTTGAGGCCCAGCCCGGTGAGCTCGCGCACCACCTTGATCACCTGGATCTTCTTGTCGCCGACGCCGGCGAGAACCACGGTGAACTCGGTCTGCTCCTCGGCGGCCGGGGCGGCGGGGCCGCCCGCGGCGGGGCCGGCGGCCATGGCCACGGGGGCCGCCGCGGTCACGCCGAACTTCTCCTCGAACGCCTTCACAAAGTCGGCAAGCTCGAGAACGGTCATGTTGCCGATCGCGTCGAGCAGCTCGTCACGGGTAAGCGTAGCCATCTGTCGGGCTCCTTCGTCTAGCGGTGCGTGGTTTCTTCGAAAACCGAGTGTTCACTGGATCACGGGGGACAGGCCCTGCGGCCCGTCCGGGTGGCGCCGTCAGGCGCCCGCGCCTTCCTTCTGCTGCCGGAGCGCGTCCACCGCGCGGGCGAAGCCCGCGAGGATCTGGCTCATCCCACCCGCCAGGCGCGCCATCGGCGCCTGCAGGCCGCCGGCGATCTGCGCCAGCAGCACCTCGCGCGGAGGCATGTCGGCCAGCTTCTTCACCTGCTCGGGGTTGATCTCGCGCTTCTCGACGATCCCCACCTTCACGGCGGGACGGTCGCCGAACTCGCGGGCGAAGTCGGTGATCGCCTTGGCGGCGGCCACCGCGTCCTCGCGCCCGATCACCACCCCGGTGGGGCCGGTGAAGAACGCCGCCACGTCGGGGAGGTCCAGCCCCTGGACGGCGCGCTGCGCCAGCGTGTTCTTGACCACCACGTACTCCACCCCCTGCTTGCGCAGGCGGGCCCGGAACTGCGTCATCTGCTTGACGTTCAGCCCCGTGAAGTCGGTGAGGTAGACCGCGCTCGCGCCCTGCAGCTTCTGCTGGAACTCGCCGATGAACTCGTCCTTGTCGTGTCTCTTCATCGCGTTAGCCCCTGCGGAAGAGGTTGGCGTCCACGGGCACGCCGGGACCCATGGTGCTGCTCACCGTCACCGCGCGCACGTAGGTGCCCTTGGCGGCGGAGGGCTTGGCACGGATCACCGTGTCCAGAAAGGCGCCCAGGTTCTCCTCGAGCTTTGCGGGCTCGAAGCTCACCTTGCCGATCGGAACGTGCACGTTCCCCGTGCGATCCACGCGGAACTCGATCTTGCCGGCCTTGATCTCGCGCACGGCGCGCGTCACGTCCACCGTGACGGTGCCGGCCTTGGGCGTGGGCATCAGCCCCCGCGGGCCCAGGATGCGGCCGAGCTGGCCGACCTGGCCCATCATGTCCGGCGTGGCGACCACGACGTCGAAGTCGAGCCACCCGTCCTTGATCCTCTGGACGAACTCGGTGCCGACGAAGTCGGCTCCCGCTTCCTCCGCCTCGCGTGCCTTGTCGCCCTGGGCGATCACCAGCACACGCGCGGTCTTCCCCGTGCCGTGGGGAAGGACGACCGCCCCGCGGACGATCTGGTCCGCATGCCTGGGGTCCACACCGAGCCGCACCGCCGCTTCCACCGTCTCGTCGAACTTGGCGAAGGCGAGCTCCTTCACCAGCCCCACGGCTTCGGCCGGGGTGTAGCTGGACCCTTCGGGCACACGCGCCGCCGCTTCGCGGAACTTCTTTCCGTGCTTGGGCATGTACTCCCTCAGGCGAACTGGGTTACCGAAGTCCTCCCGCCGCTCGCGTCGCCGGGCGCATGCGGTGGTCAAACGGACGAAAGCCTCGTCGTGCCGGCGTTTCCGCCGGCGAGAGGGCAGGAGCCCGCTCCCTGGTGTCCGGCCGAGACCTCACTTCTCCTGCCTCCGGCGGAGCGCGCAATGCAACCACGCGCGCCCCGTCGTAAGCGCGGGCACCGCCCTCAAGGATCGGCGGGCCGCTTCCGAAATCGTCTTTAGTCGACGACTTCGATCCCCATCGACCGCGCGGTGCCGGCGATCATCTTCATGGCACCGTCCAGGTCGGCCGCGTTCAGGTCGGGCATCTTGGTCTCGGCGATCTGGCGAACCTGATCGCGCGTGACCTTCCCCACCTTCTGCTTCTTGCTGCTGGCCGAGCCCTTGTCGAGCCCCGCCGCCTTCTTGAGCAGCACCGGCGCCGGCGGCGTCTTGGTGATGAACGTGAACGAGCGGTCCGCGTACACGGTGATCTCCACGGGGATGATCATCCCCGGCTGACCCTGCGTGCGCGCGTTGAACTGCTTGCAGAACTCCATGATGTTCACGCCGTGCTGGCCGAGCGCGGGGCCCACGGGGGGCGCCGGGTTGGCCGCTCCGGCGGGAACCTGGAGCTTGATGAAACCGGTGACCTTCTTCGCCATGTCGCGACCTCAGGTATAAACGCTCACGGTGACCCGGCTGGGGGTCAGAACCCGCGGAGCTGGGTGTAGTCGAGCTCGATGGAGGTGGGGCGCCCGAACAGGGAGACTTCCACCTTGACCTTCCCCTTGTCGTGGTCGATGTCCTGCACGGTGCCGCTGAACTCCTTGAACGGCCCGTCGGTCACCTCCACCACCTGCCCCGTGCTGAACGGGATCAGGATCTGCGGCTCCTCGGCCACGGGGGCCTCGGCTTCCTGCCCGAAGATCTTGCTCAGCTCGTCTTCGGTGAGCGGCTGCGGATCGGTGCCGCTGCCCAGGAACTTGAGCACGCCCTGGATGCCGGTGATGGCGTGGGCGGTGCGCTGGTTGTAGACCATCTTCACCAGCACGTAGCCGGGATAGAGCTTGCGGGTCACGGTCACCCGCTTCCCGTTGCGCAGCTCCACCTGCTCCTGCGTGGGCACCAGCACTTCCTGGATCTGCTTCTGCTCCGTCTCGCCCGGCTCCTCGTCGATCCGGCGCTGGATCAGCCGCTGGACCTTGTTCTCGTGACCCGAGTAGCTCTGGATCGCGTACCACCTGGCGTCTGCCATGCGTTGCTTTCGCCCCTTCAGCCGGTGAACAGCGAGGTGAGCAGCGCCAGACCGTGGTTGATCACGTAGTCGATGCCGAAGATGATCAACGCGACGGTGAGCACGAACACCACGATCACGCCCGTGGAGCTCTTGAGCTGGGCCACGTCGGGCCAGGTCACCTTGCGTACCTGCTCGCCCACTTCGCGGAAGAAGTCGAGCGGGTTGCTGCGAGTGGTCTCAGCCATTCCCTTGCGGCGGCGAAAGCGTACGGTTGCGTTGCCAAGCGTGGGGTGCCCGGCCGGGCACCGGGCCGCGCGCGCCGCCCATGGGGCGGCGCGCTGCCGGCCTGTTACTTGGTTTCCTTGTGCGGCTGGTGCTTGTTGCACCGCGGGCAGTACTTGCTGTGCTCGAGCCGCTCGGGGTGCTTCCGCTTGTTCTTCGTGATGTGATAGTTCCTCTCCTTGCACTCGGTGCAGGCGAGGATGACCTTGTCGCGCATGGCTTCAGCTCCTGAATTGAACCGTCACGCCGTCGATGGGGCCGGCGCGCCCACGTGGCGCGCCGGACACGTCTCGGGCTGGATTACTCGACGATCTCGGTGACCACGCCGGCGCCCACGGTGCGGCCGCCCTCGCGGATGGCGAAGCGCAGCTCCTTCTCCATGGCGATCGGGGTGATCAGCTCCACCACCATCTGCACGTT